>Ga0315338_1000061_pt1 | contig 534992 bp, 425 predicted proteins | sample ASW8metaG_FD_204518 | JGI IMG/M metagenome (GOLD analysis project Ga0315338, IMG submission 204518) | Ammonia-oxidizing marine archaeal communities from Monterey Bay, California, United States - ASW #8 | ecosystem: Environmental > Aquatic > Marine > Coastal | place: USA: California | collected...
TCGGACGAAAGTCAGATGGTGAACCAGGCTGGCAGACAATCTGGAAGGGAACCGAGACCCTACTCTTCGCCATTCGCGGCTACCGAGCGGGACTCAAAAGATGTGGGTAAGGATGAGCTTGCCGAGCAGGACCTACATTCGCTCTTGCCGTTAAAGAGCTCGGGACGACCGAATTGGGGGTCACACGCAGAACCCAGCGGAATCCGATCGATTCTCCAGATTCAGCGAGGTCATTTGACCGGTGTGCGTGCTAGGCTTATCATGAGATTCTTACTCCAGCCTTAGTGGTGGATCGTCTCCATGTCCGTCCGAGTCGCAGCCCATCAATTCGCCGCTCGCCGTCCTATCGGCGTGATTATCGGCATTATTATTGGAGCACCCGCGACGCGGCCGTGAGGCGATGAACCTTCAACGATTCATAAACCCTCAGGTCGCCCGGCCTGAGGGTTTTTTGTTGCAGTTCGTTCAAAACTAGAAACCACTGTTGTCATTGTGAATGCAGCCGAAATCTGCCCCATTGGACCCAGAGCCTTCGCGTGACACCGAGCACAGTAAACGCAAAGAGACACACGTCATGACCCGCATCCAGATGTACGACACGACCCTCCGCGACGGCAGCCAAGGTGAAGGCGTCAACTTTTCGCTGCAGGACAAACTGCTGATCACTGCCAAGCTGGATGAATTGGGCTTCGACTACGTGGAGGGCGGCTATCCCCTCTCGAATCAGAAGGACGAGGAGTACTTCAAGCGAGCTGCCGAGATGGAGCTGCAGTATGTGAAGGTCACCGCGTTTGGCATGACCCGCCGCCGCGGCGTAACCGCCGACCAGGACGAGGGAATGCAGGCGCTTCGCGATTCGCGGGCTCCCGTCATTACGTTAGTCGGCAAGTCGTGGGACCTGCACGTGACCGAGGTGTTGGGTGTCGACGAGGAAGAGAATCTGGCCATGATCCGTGACTCCGTTGCATTCCTGAAGGAATGCGGACGAGAAGTCATCTACGACGCCGAGCACTTCTTCGACGGCTACCGCCTGAACGCCGAGTTTGCGCTGCGGACGATTCAGGCGGCTCAGGAATCGGGCGCCGAAATCGTGGTGTTGTGCGACACCAACGGCGGCACTCTGCCCGACGGCATCGCCGCCGGCGTCGATGCGGCGCGGGCCGCACTCTCGATCCCGATCGGCATCCATTGCCACAACGATTGCGAACTGGCAGTCGCCAACACCCTGGCCGCCGTCGAACACGGCGCCGTGCAGGTGCAAGGCACGATCAACGGCATCGGCGAGCGGTGCGGCAACGTCGACTTGGTCAGCGTGGCCGCCAATCTGGCGCTAAAGAAACAAGACTACGAAGTCTTGGCGGACCGCGGCGTGGAACGGCTCACCGAGTTGTCCCGATACGTGTACGAGATTGCCAATATGAATTTCCGATCGAATCAGCCGTTCGTCGGAACCAGCGCCTTCGCCCACAAAGGGGGCATGCACGTGCACGCCGTCAACCGCGTGACCCAAAGCTACGAGCACATCGAACCGGAAGTCGTGGGTAACGCCCGCCGGGTGCTGGTCAGCGAGCTGTCCGGCCGGTCAAACATCGTTGCCAAGACGACCAAATACCGCATGCACCACGACCGGGAGCTGATGGGCAAGGTGCTGCAGCGCGTGCAGGAACTCGAAAGCGAGGGTTATCAGTTCGAAGCCGCCGAAGCCTCGTTCGATCTACTGGTCATGAAGGCCGCCGGAACGTACCGTTCGAAATTCCAGCGGATCCACTACCGCGTCAACGTCGAGACCGACGAGGCGGGTGAACCATTGACCGAGGCCACGATCAAACTCAAGGTCGACGGCCGCGAGGAGCATGTCGTGGGCGAAGGAGACGGCCCGGTCAATGCCCTCGACACCGCCCTGCGAAAGGCACTGCTGCCGGCCTATCCGGTATTGGCGGAAATGCGACTCGTCGACTACAAAGTCCGCGTCATCAATTCCACCGAGGGCACCGCCGCTCGCGTGCGGGTGGTCATCGAGAGCAGCGACCATAAGGAGGTCTGGACGACCGTCGGCGTCAGCGAGAACATTATCGAGGCCAGTTGGCTGGCGTTGGTCGACAGCGTTGAATATAAGCTCTTCAGAGAAGCCGGCCAGCTCGGCAACGGAGTCGCCGAAGAGGCATCCGAGACCACCGTTGCCGCCACGCCAGCCGGCAATTGACACGGACGAACGAAGAGAGAAGATGTCCGCGGAGAATTGTAGGGTGCGTGCGAGCACGCACCCTACCGTCTATGGGCCGGTTCCACCGTTTCCCTACACGTGGTTCCGAACCATTCGCAAATCGCAACGTGTCGGACCCTGACATCGATACTCTCAATCCAATTCAACGACCCTAACTGATGTCAGATTCGATACCCAAGCAGTACGATCCGCAGGCTGCCCAAAGTCGTTGGTACAGCTTTTGGGATGAGCGCGGCTACTTTGGCGCCGACCCCAATCCCGACAAGCCCCAGCACACAATCATGATTCCCCTGCCCAACGTGACCGGGGCGCTGCACATGGGGCATGCGCTGAACGGCACGCTGCAGGACTTGATCACCCGCCTGCGACGGATGCAGGGCTACGAGGCGCTTTGGATGCCGGGGACCGACCACGCCGGCATCGCCACGCAAGCCGTCGTCGAGCGGCGGCTGTTGGAAGAAGAGGGCCTCACCCGGCACGACATCGGACGCGAAGCCCTGGTCAACCGCATCTGGAAGTGGAAGGATCTCTACGAGCAACGCATCCTGGGACAGCTGCGACAGATGGGCGCCAGCTGCGATTGGCGGCGGACCAGATTCACGCTCGATGACATCTGCTCAAGGGCCGTCCGGCGAACGTTCTTCAAGCTGTTCTCAGACGGACTGATCTACCGCGGCAAGCGGCTCGTCAACTGGGACCCGTTTCTGCGAACTGCAGTCGCTGACGACGAAGTGTTTCACGAAGAAGTCGACGGCCACTTTTGGACGTTTACGTACAACGTCGTCGGCAGCGACGAAAAAATCGCTTTTTCGACCACACGTCCCGAAACGATGCTGGGCGATACGGCGGTCTGCGTGCATCCGTCCGACGAGCGTTATCGGCATTTGGTCGGTTCGAAAGTCCTGCTCCCGCTCGTCAATCGCGAAGTACCCATTATCGCCGACGCGCTGTTGGCGAACATGGAGATGGGGACCGGAGCCGTTAAGGTTACGCCCGCGCACGATGCCAACGACTACGCGTGCGCGCTGCGCAACAATCTGGAGATGATCAACATTCTCAATCCCGACGGCACGCTCAATGAGAATGCGGGCCGATTCGCGGGCATGGAGCGCGAGAAGGCTCGGCAGCAATGCATCGACGAGATGGAGCGGCTGGGACAGTTCGTCGAACGCGAAGAACGCAAGATTGACCTGGCCCATAGTGACCGTTCGAAGGCCGCCATCGAGCCGTATCTGTCGGACCAGTGGTTCGTCAAGATGGACGATCTGGCCCAGGCGGCGCTCGATGCCGTCGAAGACGGCCGCGTGAAGTTCTTTCCGGCCCGTTACGCCCGCACTTATCTCGACTGGTTGGGCGAGAAACGCGACTGGTGCATCAGCCGCCAACTCTGGTGGGGCCATCGTATTCCGATTTGGTACTGCGAGACTTGCAGCGAGGCCGACCTTCAGGCCGCTTTTGGGAATCGAGAAGACGTTGTCTGGCGCCGCGACGCCGAAGACCGGTGCTGGTTGATCTGCGGCGAGTCCGATATCGAAGCCGACGCACTCGGAACGGATCACCAGCTGGTTCAGGACGACGACGTGCTCGACACGTGGTTCAGCTCGGCGCTATGGCCGCACGAAACACTCGGCTGGCCCGATCGGCCCGAAGGCTCGCCGTGGGTCGACGACGGTACGCATTCGCTGGACTACTTCTATCCCGGCAGCGTGCTGGTCACCAGCCGCGACATCATCACGCTGTGGGTCGCCCGCATGGTCCTGACAGGCCTGTACAACATGGGGGACGTCCCGTTTCGGCACGTCTGCATCCACCCCAAGATCCTGGACGGCTTCGGGAAGACGATGTCGAAGTCGAAAGGCAACGGCGTCGACCCGATGGACTTGATCGAGAAGTACGGCACCGACGCCGTCCGTTTCACGATTGCCTCCTTCGCCGGCGAAACGCAGGACGTCCGTCTGCCGGTCGGCTACGAGTGCCCGCAGTGCAGCCAAGTCATCCCACAGAAGCTCGAACATCAACAACAGCCTTCAGGCGGCGAACTCCCCAGGATCACCTGTCCCAAATGCAAAGTCTCATCGCAATACTCGAACCCCTGGTCGGATCCCAATCCCGACGAACCAGTTGCCCGGGTCGTTGCCGAGCGATTCGAGTACGGCCGCAACTTCTGCAACAAGTTATGGAATGCTTCACGGTTTGCGCTGATCAATCTGGAAGGCTACACCCCTGCCCCGCTTGCAGACGAGGAGCTGACGCTCGAAGATCGCTGGATCTTGAGCCGCTTGTCGTCCGCGGCAGCCGACGTGACCGGGTATCTCGACCGCTATCTGTTCGATGCGGCGACCCGGACCATTCGCGACTTCACCTGGAACGAGTTCTGCGACTGGTATCTCGAAATGCTCAAGCCGCGGTTCCGCGACAAGAACTTGCGGCCCGTTGCCCAGCGGGTGCTCGTCGGCGTACTCGATACGTTGGTCCGGCTGCTGCAGCCCTTTACACCGTTCATCGCTGAAGAACTGTGGCAGCAGCTCAACAGTATTGCGCCAAAGCGCGGTCTGCTCGAGCCGCAGGCTGCCGCCGAAAGCGCGATGATCGCCCCCTGGCCCGCGTTGCCTGCCGAATGGAAGAATGCCGATCTCGAAGCACGGTTCGAACGGTTGCAGGCGACGATTGCCGCGGTCAGAAACGTTCGCGCCAACTATCAGATCTCGCCCGCCACGTCGTTGAATCTGCTGCTCCGCTGCGACGCCGCTGTCGCCGAAGAGTTTCAAAACATGGTCGTCCAGTTCGACAACTTGGCGCGGGCGCGGCTGACGGCCACCGGTCCGAGCGTGGAACGCCCCCCCGCAGCCGCCAGCTTTGCCCTGTCCGACGCGGAAGGCTTCATTCCGCTGGAAGGCATCGTCGACATCGAGGCGGAGTTGGCGCGGCAGCAGAAAGAAGCGGGCAAGATCCGGGGATTCATCACGTCCAACGAGAAGAAGCTGGCCAACGAAGGCTTTGTGAGCAAAGCTCCAGCCGAAGTGGTCGAGCAAGTCCGCGAGACGCTGGTAGGGTTGAAGAAACAGCTCGAAAGCGTCGAGCAGATCATCAACCAGCTCGGCGGACAGTAACCGCTGGTGGCGGTCCCCCTTCAGAAGGGGGACCATAGGGGGTTCCCGACTCCTCTAACTCCCCCTTGCAAGGGGGAGAATAAATCTTGCCGCATGCAAAGTGAAAGAGTCTCCCTGCGGGGAGGCGGCACGTGTCGTCTTGCGACCTTGGCTGCGGTCAGGTTACAGCAATCCCAACTCGTCGATTTCCGGCCCCCACCAGCTTTGTTCCGAGAATGCAGCAGCGACGTCGATCTGGGTCAGCGCGATGGCCGTTCGCTCGGCCATCCCGGGGATGGCGTCTTCATCCAGATCTTCGATCTGAGAATAGAAAGAGCTGCACAACTCCAAACAGTTCAAGAAGAGCGCGAGACTTGAATTGACGAACTTTCGCTCGCCTGCGTCGCCGACCTCGATCGCCACCACTGTACCTTCCCCCATCGTCAGGCAGATCTGGTAGCTGTCGCTTTCCCCGATGCGATACAGGGTGTCTCCCTCACGGGCTGGCGGCCAATCCTTTTTCGCGCAGATCGCGTTCAACGTCGGGAATGTTCCGTCTTCGGCCAAGAATGTCAGGCCCAACTCATCGACGTGGGGCAAGCCTTCAGAGACCAGGAGTGTCTTGGTTGCAGTCGGGAGGTCCAGTTTCTCGATCTTAAGCGAATCGAGCGCCAAGCCGTCTGTACCAGGGTCGTGACGCATGACTGAATCGCCCTTATAACAACACGTCATCCTGTGGAACGGGGATCTCCGGCAAGTTCGTCTCGCCGATTTGTTGTAAGAGGTTCACCTCGATCGTGAGGCTGATCGCCGTGAGCGGCAAATCGTGCGGAGCCGTGCTGAACGGGTCTTCGATTTCGTCGCCGATCACGTCGAGTCCAAAGAACGCATAGGAAATCATCAGCACTACCACCGGCGTTAGGAAGCCCACCGTCTGCACGAGGCCAAACGGCAGCGCAAAACAATAGCACGCCACAATGCGGTGGATGAGGACCGTGTAGGCGAACGGAATCGGCGTATTCTTGATCCGCTCCATCCCTCCTTGCAAAGCCGTCATCTCGGTCAGACTCTCCTCCATGAGTCCCATGTGATAGTCGTGCAGCCAGCCCTCTCGCCAGGCCTGTTGCAGCCGCTGACCTTGTTCCTGGAGAACGGCCAGCGGAACGTTCTTCTGGTCCGCCAGTGCCGAGAGCTCCTCGTCTCGCAAATAGTCCTTCAACTCTGGGGTGGGGTCCGAATCGCGCAAATGGTGGCGCAACGCATGCACATAGGCGATCGTTCGCAGTACCAGGTCGCGTCGAAACTCGGTGAGCCACTTGGGTGATTTTGCAGTAGCGTCGTGCCGCTGCTGGGGTGCGACGATCAGCGTCGTCACCTGACGAGTGAAGCTGCGCGCGATATTGACCATGCCGCCCCACAGAATGCGGCCTTCCCAATAGCGGTCATAGGCGGCGTTGTTGCGGAACCCAAGAAAGATACTCAACGCCAGACCGATCAGCGAGAACGGTGCGATCGTCAGCGAGTACGCAGTTATTCCCGTCGCCAGTTCGATCCAAGTCACCACGATCGAGACGGCCGTAATGACGGCGATCCGCGGCCAGGTATCGTCGAGACTGCTCCATCGGAAGAAGAAGAGCATCCTCAGCCACGTGAGCTTTTGTTTGACGATCATGTGCGCGTGGCCAAGAACTGCGAGAGAAATGACTCGATTGCAGCGCCTCAGCCGTTTTGCCGATGGAATCGCTGCATCCGGAGCCGTGTGTCGACGACTACAGGGTCACAGAATTGTCTGCGCCGACGAAGCTCGGTCAAGCCAATCGTCGGTCAATACGCCAGCTTGCAACGCAAAAACAGGCGGCCGTATAATCGGGCCGTAACGCGATGACCCCGACTGAGGAGAGACCGCTTTGCTCGTCCGCATGGAGCTGGCCCGGATCATTATTAGCGAGATCAACGAATCGCAGGTCATCTACCTGCGCGAGGTTGAGGGGGAACGTACGTTTCCGATTCTCATCGGCATCTTCGAGGCGACGAGCATCGACCGCCGCGTCAAAAAGGAGATCCCCGCCCGTCCGTTGACACACGATTTGCTAAAAAACGCCATCGAAGAATTGGGCGGCGAAGTGCAGGACGTAGTGATCAACAACCTGATGGACCACACCTATTATGCGGTCATCCGCGTGCGGCACGACGGCGAACTGGTCGAAGTCGACAGCCGCCCCAGCGACGCGATAGCGCTCTCCACCCATTTCGACCCGCCCCTGCCAATCTTCGTTGCCGAAGAAGTTCTCGGCGAGGTGGCGTAACTTAGCTTAGTTACATTCGGCGACCAGCGGGCCGGCCAGTTCCTCCAGGAAGAACAAGCGTCCCGGCTGCGTCGGCATGTAAGTCGAGGGAATCCACGGCGTCGGCTCGTGACGCAAGGTCATCCACAGGCTCAGTCCCTGCCACATCATGCCGCGCGATAGCACGCCGTCGGCCCCGCCGATGATCTTGTCGGCGCCGAGAAACAGACCCGGTCCGATCGTGTTTGCATAGGCGGGCACCAGGGTTGTTCGGCTCTTGAAGCTGGTGATCGCATTCTGCTCGATGGTCAACGGGTGCAGCTTGGCGGCAATGCGGTGCGTTGGCTTCTGCCATTCGTCGGCGCTATCAAACTCGGCGGCAAAATGCGGCTCCCAAAACGCAATGTGACACACGCGCCCGATGCCGAAGATCACCCCCAGTTGGGCCCCCTGCCCTCGCAACTCACCGATCTTGTCGCCGTAGGTGGGAAGCGCGTCTTTCGTGGCGAAGTGCCGCTGCTGCTTGGGAACCGTCAACTCTTGCAGTGGACCGTAGAACGCGTCTTCCATGGCATTTTGAAATGCACCGGAATTGTCTGACGGCAGCGTGTTGCCGTCGGCGTCGCTCCATTCGTCCATGTTGAACCCGTGCACGTGGTCGCACGGCACGCCCCACTCCTTGAGAAAATACACGCTCCAGCGATACATGCCCATGGGACCGACCGGGAGAATCAGTGCCAGCTTTTCACCCGCCTCCCGCGCCTGCCGAATCGTCAAGGCAATCTCGTGTCCCAACATCGTGTCGAAGTCGGCCACCGACGAGCAGCGGACCGGCTCAAAGCCGGGATGCCACCAGTTCTGCCGTGCTGTGATTGCATTGGGGTCGTCGTCCACACATGCATCGATCTTTGCAAGGTCCCAACCACTGGGGAAAAAGTCCTGCATCAAAGAGCCGGACAATGTGCTCAGCAGATCCATTAGTGTGTCCTTCCTGATTGTGGCCATGCTTCGGCGGAATCGCTCACGCGTTCGCCTTCGTCGAGGGAGACGTGATGCGCGGCGAGCGTGCGTTTCAAGTGCCTGTTGATCGCGGAAATTCCAAGGCCTACCACAAGTCCCGGCGCCGCGAACCAGATCTCGATCAGAATCAAGTTGGGCTGCGGAGCAATCCTGAGGTACAACAGCAGTCCCGCCAACGCGAGAGCCCCGCCGACCAATAGCGACATAATACCAACGCTACCGCGTTTAGCGATCCGTTGACCTTCCTCGTCGAGGCTGACGGGGGACGTGTGCATCCTCAACCCTCCGTTGAGCCATCTTGCTCCCAGACGGATTCAAATTGCAATCATCCACCGCATTACCGCGCCATCTGTCAGACTTTCTCACAATTGAGACAACGTGTCGATGAGGCTGCAACGGCCGATAGGTCTTGCCACCCAGATTCGCGTGAAGTCTAATGGAAGCTGTGGACGGGTGCGAAGAATACAGCAACAAACTGCCACCGTCCGCGAATAACCCACCAAACACAGCCTTCCTTAACAATCGCAATCCGCTTGATTCACCCTGTGCTCGTCGACAGTGAAACCTGTGGCGATCGCGCGAGGTATTCATAGGATCTCTCACCCTAGCCACGTTACGGCCGGGTGTGGCGTGTTGCGGTCGAAACCAAACTGGAGCAAACCTCGATGAAGCCTGTGCTCACCATGCTGGCAATGGCTGTTTCGGCCGGTGTCGGCTGGATGGTCTACCAGAACTCACTGGAAAGCACGCAACAGGAAAAGGTCGAAAAGCCCGCCCAAGTCGCAGCGGTGCACGTGATTCACATGGAATCGCGACCGATCGAAGAGCGCGTCGACCTGGTGGGAAGTCTGCAGGCCAACGCTGCAGTCGAGATCCGCACTGCGGTTGCCGGCTACGTCCGGAGCATGCCCTTCGACATCCAAGACCGCGTCGACAAAGGCGCCTTGATCGTCGAGTTGGATGACTCCAAGTACCGCGAAATGGTGCTGGGCGCAGAGGCCGCGCTTAAGGTCGCACAGGCGCAATTGCGGGCCAAGCAGGCCAGTGCCGCCGAGGCTCAAGCCGAAGTCGAACGGCAGGCCGAGTTAGAGCGGTCGCGGGTGGCCACTCCACAACAAATGCAGGCGGCGAAGGCCCAGTTGGAGATCGCTCAAGCCGAAGTGGACCTGGAGCAGGCGCGCGTCGATCAGGCGAAGTCAGAATTGCTGCGCAACAAGCTGGAGAGCGAAGAGACGCGGATCGAGTCCCCGATGGCGGGCTTCGTGGCCGCCCGTTACGCAGAAGTTGGCGATCTGGCGGGAACCAACGTGCCATTGTTGAGGATCGTCGACATCGGCGTCGTCAAAACGGTGGTACACGTCATCGAGAAGGACTACCAAAAGGTCCAAGTCGATCAGCCGGCTTCGATCGAAGTCGACGCGTTCCCCGGCCGCACGTTCAACGGCAAGGTGGTCCGCAAGGCACCCGTGCTGGATCCCGACACACGAACAGCTGCGGTGCACGTCGAGATTCCCAACAGCGAGAGTCTGCTCAAGCCGGGCATGCATGCCCGCGTGGCCATTGTGTTCGACCGCCGCGAACAGGCGCCCGTTGTCCCAATTGCGGCGCTGATTCCAACGGAAGATCAACCGGCCGTGTACGTCGTCACCGGCGATCCGCCAACTGCCGAAGTTCGCCACATCGAGACCGGCATCTACGACGGAGAGTTGGTGGAGATTCTGTCCGGACTCGAACCGGACGACAGCGTGATCACTCTGGGCAACCGGATGATCAAACTCGAGCAACCGCTGGTCACGATCGAAGATCCCACCTGGACTCCGATTGCCGTCAATTCGACTGACGACGAGTCGGAAGCCCCCGCCAACACCGGCGATTGAACGACCCTTCGTCGAATTGCCCAATCGTTCGATTCGCGGGTGATCGGCGGCACGAAGTTCTTCGCAAGAGCGAGCTGAGAGATGACCCGATTCGCCGTCCATCGCCCCATCTCAACCTTGATGGCCTGCCTGATCGTGGTGCTGCTGGGCTGGGTGGCATTGGACCAGTTGGCCATCGACCTGATGCCGGATATCACCTATCCGTCGATCAGCGTGGGAGCGGTCTACGAAGGCGCCGGTCCTGAAGAGGTCGAAACGCTGATCACCCGGCCGCTGGAACGGACGCTCTCATCGGTCGCCGGCGTCGAGGAACTGCAAAGCGAAAGCAATGAGGGCAGCTGCTGGGTCAGGGTCCGATTTGCCTGGGGGACGAACCTCGACACCGCCATCGGTGACATGCGCGCCAAACTGGAGCGAGTGCGGCGATCGCTGCCCGAAGGCATCGAGCCGCCCACCATCCGTCGCTTTGACTCCTCCGACACACCGATCATGTACATCGGGATGAGCAGCGACCTCGATCCGATCGCAATGACGCGACGTGCTGAAAGAGACGTGCTGCCCCGGCTGGAACAGTGCGACGGCGTCGCCGCCGTGCGGATCCGCGGGGGTGTCAACCGCGAGATCCAGATCAACGTCGACCGGCGGAAACTCGAAGCGCTGAACATGAGCGTGAACGAGGTCGTCGAGGTGCTGCAGCGGGAGAACATCAACCAGCCCGCGGGGGACTTCGAAGAAGGCAATCTCAACCTGCTGATTCGCAGCCGCGGTGAGTATCTCAATGTGGAGCAAATCGGCGACACGGTCGTACGGGAGATCGACGATGCGGTCGTCCGCGTTCGCGACGTGGCCCAAGTCGTCGACGGCGAAGAGGAGACTACCGAGCGAACGCGGGTCAACGGCGTTCCCGGTCTGATGTTCTACATCAACAAACAATCCGGCTCGAACACAGTGGCCGTCAGCGAGAACGTGAAGCGCGCCGTCGAGGAACTCAACGCTTCACTGACCGATGCCGAACTGAGGATCCGGACCGACAAGTCGCAATTCATTCGCGACGCCATCGCCAACATTCGCACCACGGCGTTTTACGGCATGGGATTGGCCATCGTCGTGTTGATCCTGTTTCTCGGCAGTTTTCGCAGCACGCTGGTTATCGGCATTTCGATTCCGTTGGCCGTGTTGGCTACGTTCGTGCTTATTTACTTCAAGGGTTTCACGTTGAACATTGTGTCGTTCGGCGGCCTGGCGCTGGGCATTGGCCTGTTGGTGGACAACTCGATCGTCGTGTTGGAAAGCATCTTTCGTAAACGCGACGACGGGTTGAACCCCAAAGCCGCGGCCATCGAAGGCACACGGGAGGTGGCTTCGGCCATCGTGGCCAGCACGGCCACCACGCTGATTGTGTTCTTGCCCCTGTTGTTCATCGAGGGGACCACCGGGCTGATGCTGCACCAAATGGCCTGGGTGGTTTCGTTCGCGCTCATTTGCTCGCTACTCACCAGCCTGACGCTGACCCCCGTGTTGACCGCCTACTGGATTGCTCCACAGGATGAAAAGCTCGACGCGCAGAGCGTCCGGCGGCGAATCGTGCGAAGTTTCCACAAAGTCAATCGTGGCATTCTGGGAGTTGCCGAAGCGGGTTACCGCCGCATCCTCACGTTCAGTTTCCGGCGAGCGGGAGTCGTCGGCTTTTTGCTGCTGTTGGGGGCATGTAGCACCTTCGGGTTGATGCCGCGGATCGGCACGGAGTTCATGCCGGCCACTGACGAAGGCGATCTGCGGGTCTTCGCCCGCATGGCGCCGGGCATTCAGCTGGAAAAACTGGACCGGCAGTCCAAGATCATCGAACAGGCGATCTTCGACAAAGCCGGCGACGACGCCATGGCCACAGGGTCGTTTATTGGCGGCGACAAGGACGATGCCGACGATTGGAATGAAGCCATGTTCCGCGTCAGCCTCAAACCCCGCAGCCAGCGCGAACGCAGCGTGGATGATATCCGCAAAGCGGTTGAAGAAGAAATTGGCGTCGTTCCCGGAATGGAGGTGCGGGTCAGAGTCGGCAGCGACATGATGATGTCGCGGATGATGAGCAACAGCGACGGATCGTCTCTGTACGTCGAGATTCGCGGGTATGACCGGCTGATCGGTGAAGAGCTGGCCCAAAAGGCGGCCGACCGCATGAAGGGTGTGACCGGACTGGTCAACGTGCGGGCTTGGGTTTCCAGCCGGCGTCCGGAATTGACGGCCAGCGTCGATCGATCAAAAGCCAGCCTGCTGGGCGTCAGCGTCAGCGACGTGGCGCAGGCCCTGGAGACGACGATTCGCGGCACCGAGGCGACCATCTATCGCGAACAAGGGGATGAATTCAACGTCCTGGTCCGTTTGCAGGAGTCCGACCGCCGGCGGATGTTCGACGTCGAACAAGTCGGCGTGCCCACTCCAGGCGGCCGCATCGTGCCGCTGAAGAACCTGGTGACATTCGACCCAGGTCAGGCGGCGGTGAACATCAGCCGACTCGATCAACAACGCGTGTTGTACGTTTCGGCCGACGTGGAAGACCGTGACCTGGGCAGCGTGGTGGCCGACCTGCAAGCCGAACTGAACAGCATCCCCCGGCCCGAGGGCTTCTCGTACAACGTCGCCGGCGACTGGAAGGACCAGCAGGAAAGTTTTCAGGCCCTGATGCAGGGGTTCGTGCTGGCGCTGATCCTGATGTATATGGTCATGGCCTCGCAGTTCGAATCGCTTCGCGATCCGTTGCTGATTTTGATCTCGGTTCCGCTGGGTGGCGTGGGCGTGATTCTCATGTTGTTGTTGAGCGGTACCACATTCAATGTGCAATCATTCATCGGATCGGTCATCTTGGCGGGCATTGTCGTTAACAATGCCATTGTGCTTGTCGACTACATCAACCAGCTGCGCCGCGCCGACGCCGGCGCTACGATCGACAGTATTATCCTGCAGGCCGCCGTCCGCAGGTTCCGTCCCATTCTGATGACCACGCTGACAACGGTGCTGGCGATGACGCCCATCGCTCTGGGTTGGGGCGAAGGGGGAGAGTTGCAGGCCCCGATGGCTCGTGTGGTCATCGGCGGGCTGATCTCCGGCACATTGATCACGTTGCTGGCCATTCCGCTGGTCTATCGCACGGCCAGCCGATTGCGCAGGGAACCCGTACCTGCAGAGGCACCCGTCGCCGCGTGAAGCCTAATCAATGCGTCTCGATGGCACACACGTTGTCCAGCGCTGTGTCCTTCGCCGACATACTTCTGATGCACGAGGCGGCCCGCGCCAGATTCAGCCGGTTCATGGAACTTCGGTGCGCCGTAGGGCTATAATCCTTGCCCATGCAGGAAGAGCAAACCGGACTTCGCAGCATCGACTATCGGCAGGTGTTTCCTTGGGTGCACCTGTTTCGTGCTTTTCGCATTGCCATCGACGTTCGCAAGATCATTCTGGCAAGTCTGGGGCTGGTGGTGCTGGCTGTCGGCAACTGGGCGTTCTTGTTTCTCCCGTTCGCACCGGACGAGAACACAGGCTTCCCGCGACCCTGGGATCAGCAGCTGGGTTACAACTTCGAGGGCCCACGGCTCAGCGCCGACGGGACTGAACCCGCCTATCTGCCGGCGCCGTCGTTGGACGTCCCGACGCCCATTGAGTCGCTCATCACGGATCCACGGAACACGCTGTGGGGGATTGGCACGAACTGGGCCGTCGTGCTGCGACCGCTGCTTCCGGTGATCGAACCGGCCCGGGAGCTGTTTCGCTCCAACGAGACCTGGGGAAAGGTGGCCTACGCCTGGACGCGGCTGCTGTGGGCCATCGTGGTCTGGTCACTATTTGCCGGCGCCCTGACACGCATGGCCGCCGTCCAATTTGCGCGGAATGAGAGTGTCGGACTGGCGCCGGCGATCCAATTCTCGGGCGGCAAGTTCTTGTCGTATGTCTCGGCTCCCCTGTTGCCAGTCGGCGGGATCATTCTGTGTTGGCTGGCCTGCCTGGTTGCCGGCCTGATCGGCCGAATCCCCGCGATCGGCGACACAGTCGTCGGGTTCCTCGGTTTCATCCCGCTGTTGTTCGGGTTGTTGATGGCGCTGTTGTTGTTGGGAGTGGCCGCCGGCTGGCCGCTGATGTTGGCAACCGTCAGCACGGAAGGGACCGACGCCTTCGATGGTTTCAGTCGCTCCTATGGTTACGTCTATTCTCGTCCGTGGCAGTACTTGTGGTTGTCCGTGTTGACTCTGGCCTACGGGTCGGCGGTGATTTTCGTGGTCTGGATCATGGTCTCCTTGGTCGCGTCGCTGACGAATTGGGGAGTCGCAGCCGGCATGGGTGCCAAGAGTGCCGAACGGTTGTTTGAGTCGGCACCGTCGATTTTGCAGCTCTCACCCGAGGCGGCGCCGATTCCCGTTCCCGACCTGCTGATGGAAGACGCAGCGGCGACGACAGAAACCACTGTGACGGCCGAGACGACGGTGTCGGCGGCGGCCCCCAATGAACAGGCGAGCGAGGCTCCTTCGGAGACGACCGAACCTCCAGGATCGACAACGGCCAGGCAGTTCATGGGAGTCTGGCTGTCGGTTTTGGGCCTGCTAGTCAACGGCTTCGTCTACAGCTACTTCTGGTGCGCCGTGACGATCGTGTACTTCCTACTCCGCAAGAGCGACGACGCGACCGCCCTCGACGAGGTGTATCTCCTCGACGAAGAAGAAGAGGATGACCTGCTCCCCGTCGTCGGCGTAGCCGATTCACAACACGCCGTCGTCGAACGGCCCCCCGGCGTGATTTCCCCGGAGCAATCAGATGCTTCAGCGCAGAACGACGAGGACTCTTCGTAACCACGGATGGCCGGGTGGTCTCTCTGTCTAAGTCTTCTTCTTCCGCGTGCTCTTCTTCTGCGGTTCCAGAACCTCAAGGAACCGGAGCGACTGCGACGACAGAAACTTGCCTTTGCGAATGATGACGCCGTACGTCCGCTTCGGGAAGTACTTGCCGATCGGAATGCGGGCCAGCTTATCGTTGTCGGTCAGGCAGATGCTGGTGACGATGGAAACTCCCATGTCCAGCGCGACGTACTTCTTGATGACTTCCCAGCCGCCCGCTTCCAGCGCCACGTCGTAGGTCAGGCCGTGCTGCTCGAAGACCAAATCGACCACGCGCCAGGTGCTCAGGTGCCGCGGCGGTAGAATCAGCGGATGGCGGGAGAGTTCCTCGATCGTGACCCGCTTCTTCTTCGCCAACGGATGATCGAGAGCCGTGATCAGCACCGGGTCGTAGCTGAACATGGGCCGGTAGTCCATGTCGTCGGGGATCTCGATGAACGATCCGACCGCCAAGTCGACCTTGTCGTCGCGAATCAGCGCCAGGCCGTCCCGACCCGTAACGTTGTGCAGCTTCAGTTCGATGCGCGGATAGGCCTCCACGAACTGCTTGACGAACTGCGGCAGCACATACAGGATCGTCGATTCGCCGGCCGCAAGATCCAATGAACCATGCTCGACCCCGTCACGGTCGGCGGCAAACTGTTCGGGCAGCGTGTCGAGCGCCTCGACCAGCGGATTGGCCAACTCGTACAGCTTGCGGCCGTCGGGCGTGACGCTGATCTTGGGCCCCCGCCGCTCGAACAATGTTGTCTTCAGCTCTCGTTCCAGCGCCTGAATCTGCAACGACACCGAGGGCTGGCTGAGAAACAGCTTTTCGGCGGCCTTCGAGATGCTGCCGGTTTGCACCGCGTAGCAAAAGCCGCGGAGTTGCTGCTGGCGATTCTGCTGATACTGCGGCTTTCGCACGGCCATTCCCTAGTCTGCGCGGACTGCGGCAGCCGAAGACGCACAGCACAGGCAAGCCCACCCGGCGCCGAAGTGTCAAGTGTTGGGTGCCACAGCTGGCTTGGCCAGGAGTGGCGGATCAGGTGGAGACGGGCAAGACGTGTGCGTTTGCAAGCTACCAGAAGTGCCTGAGACAAATGATAGCGCCCATCAATGGTAACTATTCGATAGGCATAAGCAATACTATATATTGACAGAATTGTTCTGTCAAATACATCAATCCGCCATTAAAGTGACCGCATCTTGAGCACATCAATCCGATGGCTCACCCGGTTCATCCACGCATTTCGCCGAACAGAAAGCCGAGACCGATCACGATGTTGAGTCACCCGAGTGTCGCCCAACTGCAGGAAGCCTGGGAACGCGATGAACGCTGGCTGGGGATCAGCCGCACGTACTCCGCCGAAGATGTCGAGCGGTTGCGCGGTTCGTTGCACGTCGAGTACACGCTCGCCCGCCGCGGCAGCGAACTGCTCTGGGACCTGCTGCACAGTGATTCGTACATCAATGCCTTGGGGGCGCTCTCGGGAAACCAAGCCGTGCAGATGGCTGAGGCCGGACTGAAGGCGATCTATCTGAGTGGCTGGCAAGTGGCGGCCGATGCAAACCGGGCCGGTCAGATGTACCCCGACCAGAGCCTGTATCCCGCCGACAGTGCTCCGAATCTCGTCCGCACAATCAACAACGCCCTCCGCCGGGCCGACCAAATCCAGCACTGCGATGACCAGTCCGGAATCGACTATTTCCTGCCGATCGTCGCCGACGCGGAGGCTGGGTTCGGCGGAAACCTCAACGCCTTCGAACTGATGAAGGCCATGATCGAGGCAGGCGCCGCCGGCGTGCACTTCGAAGATCAGGTCGCCAGCGAGAAGAAATGCGGCCACATGGGAGGCAAGGTGCTGGTGCCGACAGGGCAGTTCATCCGCACGCTCAACGCCGCCCGTCTGGCCGCCGACGTGTCGGGTGTCGATACGGTGCTCGTCGCCCGCACCGACGCCAACAGCGCCCAGCTGTTGACCAGCGACGTCGATGCCCGTGACCACGAGTTCCTCACCGGCGAGCGCACGCCGGAAGGCTTCTTCCGCATTCGGGGCGGACTCGATTGCGCCATCGCCCGCGGTCTCGCCTACGCGCCGCACGCCGACTTGCTGTGGTGCGAGACGTCAGAACCCAACCTGGAAGAAGCACGCCGCTTCGCCGAGGCCATCCACGCCGAGTTCCCCGGCAAGCTGCTGGCTTACAACTGCTCGCCATCGTTCAACTGGAAGCAGAAACTCGACGATGCGACGATCCGACGCTTCCAGCAAGAGTTGGGCGAAATGGGCTACCGCTTCCAGTTCGTCACGCTGGCCGGATTCCACGCGTTGAACCTCTCCATGTTCGAGCTGGCCCGCGGCTATCGAGAGAGCGGCATGGCAGCCTACTCGGCCCTGCAACAGCGTGAATTCGAGAACGAATCCGATCACGGATATCGCGCAACCAAGCACCAGCGTTTCGTCGGGACCGGCTACTTCGACAAGGTCGCGCAGGCCATTGCCGGTGGCCACTCGTCGACGACGGCGCTTGCCGGATCTACAGAAGAAGAGCAGTTCCAGCCGGAATTGCAGCCCGCCTGAGTTTGGAATTGAGGAGCTGTTCAACAACCGAATCAACAGGCTGGGGAGCCGTTTCGACCGCGTGGCCGAAGCCCTCAACGTGTTGACCGACACCTGCGACACATGTGTGGTTTTTGAGCAGCTCAATTTGCCGACGGCTCGGTAGTGACTGGTAGTCACGCCGAGCCGTTCCTTTTGTACGGTGCGTGCGTGCACGTGCCAAGCATGCTCTACCCGCGCGGGTGGCACTTCTGGTGCACGGCCTTGAGGCGGCTGTGTTCGACCTGAGTGTAGATCTGTGTGGTCGAGATACTGGCGTGGCCCAGGATTTCCTGCAGCGCACGGATTTCGGCGCCGCCGGCCAGCATGTGGGTGGCGAAGCTGTGCCGCAATGTATGCGGGCTGACTTCGTTGCTGCAGCCGATGCGGGCCGAGTACCTCTTGACGAGGTTCCAGACCATGATCCGTGAGAGTTGCCGACCGCTGCGCGAGACGAGCAGCCACTCGTTGTCGCGCGACGCCATCTCCGGCCGCTCGTGACGCAGATAGGCCTCCAAGGCGGCAACCGCCACGGGGTTCAGCGAGACAATCCGTTCCTTGTTCCCCTTGCCGGTGCAGCGGCAGTACCGCTCCTTGAGTTGGACGTCCCGCGTTCGCAGGCCGGTGACTTCCGAAGCTCGGCAGCCGGTCGCGTACAACAGGGCCAGCAGCGCCCGATCTCGCAGCGCGTACCGGTCGCCAACTCCGGGGGCCCGCAACAGGCGGTTGACTGTATCTGGACTGAGAATCTTGGGCAGGTGCTGCCAAAGTTTCGGCGAGTTGAGCAGTTCGGCCGCACTCTCCAGCAGCACGCCCTCCAATACGAGATAGCGAAAGAACATCTTGATCGACACCAGGTGCCGGGCGATCGACGATGTCGCCAGTTCTCGCTCGGACAGATACCGCAGGTATTTGGAGAACAGCTTGATATCAACGTCGCCCACAAGTGCCGGGCCATGCTTGCGGTACCAGGGTAGAAACTGTTCCAGATCGGAGCGGTACGCTTGCAGCGTGTTGCCCGCCATCCCGCATTCCGCTTCGAGATAGTGCAGAAAGTCGGGCAAGTGGCTCGCCAGGTTGTGTGTCGACGCCGTATTGAACCGGGCACCGGCGGGCGGACGTTTGCGTGGAGGCATATCGGCGGTTATCCAGTATCGATCGCGGACCGGCACCGGAGGAGCGGACCGAAAGCGATTACCTAATCGGCACTGCTGGACAAGCCAGCAGTGGCACACATGGCGGTTGAGCTATTGCACTGCTGGGGCAAGCCAGCAGTGGCACCCATCACGATTTGTGAGACGGGGCGTTAGGTAGTATCGGCAGAATCAGCCGATGGGCATGATGAGCGAGGCAAGAATCGTTACGACGCAGCGTGCTACGATTCCGCCTCTGCGTTCATCCTCCGCCTTTGCTCAGCCCGACGGGTTGCAGCGGGCATTTGTCGGCGACGAACGTTTCCTGGTGGTCGGGATCTTCGAAGGCCACTGTCACCGTCCGCCGTTTGGAGAACCCGTCAACGCTCATCACGGTTCCCAAGCCGTACCGCGGGTGGCGGACCGACATGCCGACTGTAAAGCCGACGGGCATCTCGACCGACCTGCGCGTGCCGTTTAGCAGTTCGGCGGCGGTGGTCAGCATGGGACGACCACCTGCCTCGTTGACCGCTGGTCTTGCGGTCTCGACGAACTGTTCCGCGGATTCGTCGTCTGGAACTTCCTGCGACTCATTCTCGACGCGGTCCCAACCGAACGCTGCGTCGTCCGCATCGGCCACCTGTTGAGGAGAGAACTCGACCAAGAATGGACTGGGGATCGAGATGAGAGACTTGCCGCGCACGTCGCGGCGATGGGCGCGGGTGAGCACCAGCCGGCGCATGGCGCGTGTCATGCCCACGAACAGCAGCCGCCGCTCTTCTTCGAGTTCCCGCGGGTCGTCGCCTTTGAGCGAACGCTCGTGTGGAATCAGATTCTGCTCCAAGGCAATGATGAACACCACCGGAAACTCGAGCCCCTTGGCGGCATGCAACGTCAGCAATGTCACCTGTCCGCGTTCGTCATCCAGGTTGTCGGTTTCGCCCGCCAGGCTCGTTGTTTCCAGGAAAGCGTCGAGAGTCGACTCATCCCCCCATTGGTCGTCGAATTGGCGAGTCGCGGTCAACAGTTCTTCGACGTTGGCCAGCCGTTGCAAGTCTTGCTCGCCCGTGCTGCCGCGCCACTGTTCGGCGTAGCCGGTGCGTGCGAGAACGGCCTCGGTCAACTCGGCAACCCCGTCGAATTGCGTCTGCACCAGTTCGTTCATGGTCTCGGCAAAGGCGACGAGCGAATTGACCGCGCGTTTTGTCAGCTGCGGATGCTCAGCGGCCTGCGCTGCTGCCTCGAGGAAGCTGAATCCGTTGGCGGCCGCCCATGCCGTCAACCGCTTCAGAGTCGTCTTGCCGATGCCTCGTGCAGGCCTGTTGACGATCCGCAGAAAAGCCTCCTGATCGTGGGGGTTGTGGATCAGCCGCAAATGTGCCAGCACGTCCTTGACTTCCGCCCGTTCGTAGAATGCCAGACCGGCGGCCACCTGAAACGGAATTCTGAAGCGACCAAAGGCCCGTTCGATCTCACGAGACAGCGCGTTGACGCGATACATGACCGCGAAGTCGGACCACTTGTTTTCGCCCCGTTCGACGCAATCGCGAATGTCGGCGGCCAACATTTCCGCCTCGCGCTGCGAGTCGCGCAGCGTCCGCAACTCGACCGGATCTCCGTCCGCGTTGTCGGTGATGAGCGTCTTGGCCTTGCGGTACACGTTGTGGGAGATGAGATTGTCGGCCGTCTCCAATATCTGCGGTGTGCTGCGGAAGTTCTCTTCCAATCGCACGACGGCAGCCTGCGGGTAGTCGGCCTCGAACCGGAGGATGTTGTCGATCTTCGCGCCGCGCCAGCCGTAGATCGATTGGTCAGGGTCCCCGGTGACGCATAGGTTCTGGCTGTCCTGCGAAAGCGCGTTGACGATCTGGTATTGGGCCAGGTTCGTGTCTTGGTACTCGTCGACAAGCACGTAGCGATAGCGCTCGTCCAACTGCCGGCGGAGTTCGGGATTCTCAGCCAGCATCGTGACTACGTGCAGCAGTAGATCGTCGAAGTCGACCGCGTTCGAAACGAGCAGGAGCTTCTGATATTCGGGATAGGCCTTTGCGACCACGGCCTGCGCATGGTTGCCGACCGACTCGCTGAACCGCCGCCGATATGCCTCGGCAGTCTGCAGGTTGTTCTTGGCGTTGCTGATCAAGGCGCCGATTTTGGCCGGCGGGTAATGCACGGCGTCGACGTTGAGCCCGGTGAGCACGCGTTTGATCACGCCGCGCTGGTCCTGCGTGTCAAAGATCGAGAAGTTGGGCTGCAGGCCGACCGCTTGGCCCCGCATCCGCAGCAACCGGGAGCAAAACCGGTGGAACGTGCTGACCCACACCCGTGAGCCGGGCAACAACCGATCCACGCGGGAGGCCATTTCCTTGGCGGCCTTGTTGGTAAACGTGATCGCCAGAATCTCGCGAGGATCGACGCCCGAGTCGACCAGGCGGGCAATTCGCCGGGTAATGACCCGCGTTTTGCCCGAACCGGGACCGGCCAGGATCAGCAGCGGACCTTCCTTGTGTTCGACCGCTTGCCGCTGGCTGAGTGTCAAGTCATCCGTATTTGACTCATTGGGCAGGCCCATTCCGGCATCATATGTGAGCGCACGGCACCGCGGCCAGCGAATCTGCATTGATTGTTCCGGATGTTGGGTGTCTGTCGTTTGCACAACGATTTCCGGTTCAGTAGACTCCCTAAAGTACTCAGAAGACCAAAGCTGAGAAGTTCACGAGAGTTGAAGAACTCCCGGAATTGGCACCCAAGATCTGCCTCGACCGACGATAACACCAGGGAACAGACCTGCGATTGAGAAACTGATGGTTCTGCCTGATCGTCACGTGAGTCGATGAATCGCGAAGCGTTTCGAGGAGTCCCCCTCAGCGCCCGGTGGCTCCACGCAATGCGAACACACCTTTCAACGGAGTTGAGTAGAAATGGCCACACTTCGAATCGACCCTATGCGATTAGGAACCATCCTCACCGGACGACGCGTTGTGCATTGCGGCGTGGCCGCGGTGTTGCTGGCGTGTTTCATCGTCTCGGTCTCCCCTGCTTTCGACGAAGCCGGTGACGGCGGTGGCGGATTGACAGGACTGCTTCCGGCCGAGGCACCCGCCGGGCTCGACTTTGAAGCCTGGATGGTGCTCGACGGCGCCTGGGCTGAGTGGAGTGAAGCGGCCGGCGACGAGGTGGCCGCCTTCTACGAAATGGAAGACGCCAGCATCGAAGAACAGCGCGAGGCGGTGGATAAACTCAAGAAGCTCATGGCCGTCATGAAGACCGCTTTGGAAGACAGCCGTTATCGGTCGCTGTTCGATCCGTTGACTGTGCTGCACGGAAGGCTGGCACGCCGCGTGGATTTGTATGAGGCGATCCTGGATACCCAGGAACTCACGCCGGAAGACGCGAAGGCCAGCATGATGGCAGGCGCCGCCGACCGTGTCGAGCGCAGCACTGCCGCCCTCGAAAACGAGATGAATCGAATCCGCGGTGCCGCCGCATGGCTCACCTATGTTCGTGCCGATGAACTTAAATCCATCGGTTCCGATCCCGAGGCGGGCGATGCCGCTGCCGATTTGGCTAGAGAAGTGTACCGGCGGCTGGACGCAACCGGCGCGTTGTCGCAGGACCAGCAGGAGTTTCTCGATCGCCCGTCCTTCAACGATCTGAAGGTCGCCGTCGGCAAGTACGTCGAGGCCACCGATCGAGAGATCTCCGCGCCTGATGCAGCGGCCATGCACGATCAACTGTCCCGATTAATTGCAGCGATCGAGGAACACGAATCGGACAATCAATCGACGTCCGCGTCAGAGATTCGATCGGTGTACGGCAGCCTGGGTGATCTGGCACTCGACGGTGGATTGCGTCTGCGGGGCGTGCTCGCCCGGCACTACCTCAATTACAACTTCCTGGTCGTGGCCTCCGAAGACTTCATCGGACGCGCCATCCGGGAGACTCGGACGGAGAGCCGCGGTGTCAACGACTATGTAGCGGGCGCCTCGGTGCGCGGCAGCTCGACGACCAGCATGACGACCGCCGTCGATCTCAAGCCGAGCAGTAACGGGATGCTGTTCGATGCGGTGCTCAACGGAGTGACGAGAAGCAGCACCAGCGGCTCGACTTCGCAGGCGACCATCTATTCCCAAGGCAATCACACGTTCCGGGCGGCCCGCGAGGTCTACTTCGACGGCGAGAACTTCGCGGTGACCGGCCCCGGCAGGATCAACGTCAATCCGCAGACGTATCACACCGGCGCGCGGACGAGCTACGACGGTGGCCTGTTCGCCGGCACGGCACGCCGCCGCGCGATGTCGACGGCCAGAAGCCGCACCGGCCAGTCGAATGCACACACACGCCGCAAGATTACCGAACAAGTACTGCCGGAGTTCAATCAAGAGGTGATTAAGAACTTCTCCGAGTTGAGCACCAAAGTCGAGGACGAGTGGCACAAGCCGCTCCGCGAATCGGGGCTGTTTCCCGATAGCCAGTCGATAGCCACGACCGACCGCTACCTTTACATCAACAATCGCGTCGCCTCTCCGAGTGAATTGGGAGGCGACGTGCGCTCGCCCACGTTTGCACCGGGCGGCGGTGCAACGATTCACGTCCACGAAAGTGTGCTCAACAACGTGTTTGCGAAGGTGAATCTCGCCGGCCGCGCCATGACCGAGGTCGAGGTTCGCGACGAGTTGGAACGCGCATTCGACGATTTCTTCGGCGTGGAAGTCGACCTCTCTCCCACTGAGGAGGAAGCCGCGGCGGCCGCCGAGGAAGGCGCTGAGGGTGAAGAAGGCGATGGCGAAGCTGTGGACGAAGAGGAAGACGATGCCACGATGCAGTTCCTCTTCGCCGAGACCGACCCCATCCGCTTCGAGATCGGCGAAGGAACCATCTCACTGATCCTGCGGACGGGATTGAGGCGCGAAGGCAAGGACGACATCCCCACGCAAGTCATCACCGTGCCGCTGACGTACCAGATCGACGGTGACAAGGTGATGATCGAACGTGGCTCGGTGCGGGTCGCTGCAATGGACCGCTCGCAAACCGACTTCGCCCAGGCGGGCGTGCTGCGAAAGCGAGTTCAATCCGCCTTCCCCAGCCGCTCCCGCGACCGCAAACTCACCGTCGAGAACGAAGACGGACCGCCGCTGGTGATGTACGTCTCCAAGGTCAAGGCGTTGGACGGCTGGTTGGGCATCTGGCTCGACTGAGAACACTTTCGAAGACCTAAGTACGACGAAGCCCGTACTAACGAGTGCGGGCTTCTTTTCTGCGCATGGCTCCACAATCCACGTCCGCAAACGGCCAGATCTCGCGCGAGGAGCGGCTAGAATATTGCGAAGACATTGCCTGCGGCTTTGCATCGAGATTGAGCATGCCCAAGACCAAAAAACGCTCGCGTGTCGCATCACTTGATTGGGGTCGAATCGGCGACCAGCTTGACGGGGACGGTTATGCCGTGACCGGCCCGTTGCTTACCGCTGAGGAATGCAGGCGGCTGATCGAGGCATACGAAGATCAAGACCTGTACCGCAAGAGGGTCGTCATGGCCCGCCACAGTTACGGTCGTGGCGAGTACAAGTACTTCCAGTATCCGTTGCCGGAACTGGTCGCGGAACTTCGGGAAGACGTTTACACTCGTCTGGCTCCCATCGCCAACCGCTGGACCCACGCGCTGGGCCGCGATGTCCGCTATCCCGACAAGTTGTCTGCGTTTTTGAAACGCTGCCACCAGGCCGGCCAGAAACGGCCCACGCCGCTGATTCTGCAGTACGAGTCGGGCGACTATAACTGCTTGCATCAGGACCTCTACGGCGACCTGCATTTCCCGCTGCAGCTGGCGGTGCTGCTGAACCGGCCCGGCAAGGATTTTCGTGGCGGCGAGTTCGTGCTCACCGAACAGCGGCCGCGAATGCAATCGCGAGCGCGTGTTGTTCCACTGGCTGAGGGTGAAGGCGTGATCTTTGCCGTCAACGAGCGGCCGATCGCGGGCAAACGCGGATTCTACCGCGTCAAGCAGCGGCACGGCGTCAGCGACGTTCGCTCGGGCCACCGCCACACGCTGGGCATCATCTTCCACGACGCCAAATAACCGGCATTCGCCGAATTGGGCCTGCGGCAGCTTCTGAATGGGGCGAGCCACTCTTGGCAGGATTTGTCTCATTGACGCACGGGGAATGGTCGATATTCAATAAGATTCGGCAGAATCCGCGCGAACGGTCGCGCGCGGCCATTTTCTGAGCGCCTTCCAAGCCGAATCCATCAAACATTCACTTGGATGAGCGGAATGGATTCCGAAATCATCGCGAAGAGCCGACCTCTGGACGACTCGCAAGCGGAGGCCGATCCGCGGCAAGTGATGGTCCCGCCTGACGGCTATCAACTTCTGCACTCTGCCGGACGAGGCTCCTTTTCTGAGATCTGGAAGGCCCGCGATCGTTCGGGCCGATTGTATGCCCTCAAGCAGCTCAAACCGGTGTGGCGGGAAGATGTAACCGCCCGGCATCTGTTGGAAAACGAAGCCCGTATCGCAGCAGCCACCGATAGCAAGCACGTCGTCCGGCTGGACCGCTCGGTTTCCGACGCCGATCGCCTTTGTCTGGTGCTGGAATGGTTGGACGGACAGACCCTGGAGGCCAGACTCTCCGGCGGACGGCCGCTTCCGCTGGGGACGGCCGTCTGGATCGGCCGGCAGACGGCACAGGGCCTCAATGACCTGGCGACTGCCGGCTTCGCGCATGGTGACGTCAAGCCGGCCAACATCTTCGTCACTGGTGGGGGCGATGCCAAGCTGATCGATCTGGGATTCGCATGCCCGCTGAAAGGCGACCGCATCGAAGTCGATCGGACGGTGGCGGCAGGCACGGCGGAGTACATGGCGCCTGAGATCCTGGCTGGCGACCGGGCTCGGCCGATCGCTCGGGACATATACAGCCTCGGAATCACTCTGTTTCGCATGATCTCCGGACGACTCCCGTTTCAGGATGCCACCACCGCCGGGGTACTCAAGCTGCAACGACAGGCCAAGCCGCCGGGGCTACAGTCGCTGCGTCCCGAGGCCCCCGCAAAACTCTGCGACCTGGTCGCCGCCATGCTGGCCAAACAACCGGTCCGCCGCCCCTGCAGCTACGCCGACATCGTTCGCGAACTGATCGAACTCGAGCTGGCACTGCTGCCACAGCGGGTTCAAGCCGCGTAGAGTCGGACCCGTCGACCGCGCTGGTTCAGACCTCCTACTCCAAAGGTAGATGCTCCGAGAGAAAGTCGCGGAGTTCTGGTTGTTGGATCTGATCCAGTTTGTCGAAGCGAATCTTGACCGCTTCGCGTCCGTCGCGATGTTGCACGATGTCGCGCTCGGCGCCGAATTCGGCCACTTTGCCCAGCGTGACGTTGCCCGGTTCGCCCAGCAACATTACGTCGACGCCGCTACGGCGTTTGGTGTGCACCGAAGCCCAGTAGCCGTCTTGTTGTTCCATGCGGAAGTAGACGACCTGCTTGTTCCCCCATTCGACGCTTCCGGCGGGACACACATCCTGCATCAAATCCAGCAGCCCGTCGAGCACCTCCGGCGACCAGCGCACGCGTTTTCCGCTGGGGAACCCTTTGCGCGAAATGTGCCACTTGCGACCCAGGACCTTCCAGGGGGTGAGATCGTCGGGTTTCAGCGCAGCCTGATTGATCTGAGCGAGGTATGCCTCGCGGGCCTGCCCGAGAAACGCACGAAAGGCGGGCGTGTCGATCTCCTTTAACCAATGCACCATGACCGTGACCTCCTGCCACGGCCCCTTGAGGTTCTTGACGCGCACCCGCTCTCCCCGCCCGTAAACCGGCAACTCGTCCAAGTCGTCGACCGATTTGAGGTCCAGCTGTTCGCGTAGCTGATCCGCGTCGAAAGTCTTCTTGCGAACGCGGAATTTGAGCGCCAGCAGCCACTCGTCACCAGTCAGGGCGTGCAGGAACCAGCCGCCCTTCTTCGACGCACCCATCAGTTCGACCGTCGTGCGGTGATTCCAATTGGTCGCCGCGAAACCGTCCGACTCTTCGAGCCAGTCGACGACGAAGCCGAGTGCGTCGCCTTCCCAGCGGGCGGGCCGGCCGCTGTGCGCCAAACGATCGATGGTGTGCCACCGGCGACCGTCCTTCTGCCAGGGCATGCTGGCGTCGGCGCCAACTTGTTTCAAATCGACGTCGCCTTTGCGCTTGCGTCCGGCGCTCTCGGCGCTGAACACTTCCCGCTGCTGCCGTTTCGCTCCCTTCAACACTGGGGCCAGTATTTCTCCGGTGTGGGAACGCAGCAGCGCGGCCCCGGTCGGCTGAGCCGATGCACGACGGCCTTTGCGTTTGCTATTGGAACCGGCACTACAAAAGGACTCGGCGTGGGCGACGATCTGCTCGGGCGTGCCTTGGGCGACGATCGAACCGCCGCCGCTGCCTGCGTCGGGGCCGAGGTCGACGATCCAATCGGCGGTCTTGATCACGTCGAGATTGTGTTCGATGACGACCACGGTGTTTCCCGATTCGACCAGGCTGTTGAGCACCTTGAGCAGCTTGTCGATGTCGTCGAAGTGCAAGCCGGTCGTCGGCTCGTCCAGGACGTAGAGCGTTCGCCCGGTCTGCGGCCGCGCCAATTCTGAAGCCAGCTTGACGCGCTGGGCTTCGCCGCCGGATAGCGTCGGCGCCGGCTGGCCGAGCGTGAGGTACTCCAGGCCGATGGCGGTTAGCGTCGCCAGGTAACGCCGGATTTTGGGAATGTTCTCGAACAGTTCGTAGGCTTGGCCGATCGGCATTTCGAGCACGTCGGCGATCGACTTGCCACGATACGTGACCGACAACGTCTCCTGGTTGTATCGCTTGCCGCGGCACGTTTCGCACTCCACCCAGACGTCGGGTAGGAAATGCATCTCGATGCACTTCTGACCGTTGCCTTCACAATCGTCGCAACGGCCGCCGGCCCGGTTGAAGCTGAATCGACCAGGCCGATATCCGCGCACCTTGGCATCGGGCAGACGGCTAAACAGTTCGCGGATGTGTTCAAACACCCCGGTGTACGTCGCCGGATTTGAGGAGGGCGTATTGCCCAGCGGTTGTTGATTGACGACGACGATCTTGTTGACGTGCTCGAGCCCCACGATTTCGTCGTAGGGTCCGGCGTTTTCGCCCGCCCGGTGCAGTCGCTGTGCCACGGCACGCGCCAGCGTGTCCTCGATCAAGGAACTCTTGCCCGAACCCGATACGCCGGTGACGCACGTTAGTGTTCCCAAAGGCACGCGCAAGTCGACGTTGCGCAGGTTGTGCTGCCGAGCGCCCAGAATCTCGATCCAGCCGCCGCCGGGAGGAACGGCAGGAGCGACAGGATCTGATGGATCGGCTGCGGCAGCCGATTCGTCAACCGGCGGCATCCGTCTTTGGCTTGGAACGGGAATGGATCGCTTGTCCGACAAATACTGGCCTGTCAGCGAAACGGTCTTCTTCGCCAGTTGCCGAGGCGTACCACTGCCGACGACCGTTCCGCCGAAACTGCCGGCGCCTGGTCCGAAGTCGAACAGCCGGTCCGCCGCCTGCAGCACCTCGCGATCGTGTTCGACGAGTACCAGGGTGTTGCCAAGTTCCTTCAACCGGCCCAACGCCTGCAGCAATCGGCCGTTGTCGCGCGGATGCAGGCCGATCGTTGGTTCGTCGAGAACGTACAACACCCCGGTCAGCGCCCGGCCAAGCTGTCCTGCCAACCGGATCCGCTGTGTTTCTCCGCCGGAAAGGCTTGGTAGCGTGCGCGACAGCGTCAGATAGTGCAGACCGACGTCGACCAGGAACGACAGTCGGCCGGTCGCTTCGGTCAGCAGGTCTCCGGCGACGCGCCGGTCGGCTCCCTTCAGTTTCAGCGACTTGAGGAACTCCAGAGCGGCATCCAACGGCAGCTCGCAGATTTGCTGCAGCGACTTGCCTTGGAATCGCACGGCGGCGGCGTCTTCGCGCAGACGGCTGCCGTGGCACCAAGAGCAAGGGACCGTACCGGTCAAATCCCGCAGCCGTTGCTTATAGGCGAACGAGACCCGCGAGGCTTCCTCGATGGCGGGATAGAGTCCCTTGTATTGAAACTTCACGCCCTCGCCGTTCTGCAGAGGAATCCAGCGTTCGTCTGCGCCGTATAACACGGTTCGCTGCTGAGTCGGTTCGAGTTGGTTGAAGGGTACGTCCAGCGGAATCCGCAGTTCTGCCGAGAGCGACTCCAGCATGTTGCGGAATGTTTCGTTGCCTTCGACGGCGGGCCAGGCGGCAATGGCGCCGTCGGCCAGTGTTCGGCCCGGGTCATCGATCAGCGCCGCCAGGTTGGTGCCTTCTTCGGTTCCGATGCCTTCGCAGGCTTCGCACCAGCCCAGCGGGCTGTTGAACGAGAAATTGTTGGGGGTCAGATCTTCGTAGCTCTGGCCGCACTCGCGACAGGCATGGAACAGGCTGAACTTCTCGACCTGCCAGTCCGTCTCGGGACGGTCGTCTTCGCAGACGGCGACGTGCATCACGCCCCGACCGACGTCGAGCCCCATTTCGACCGAACCGGCCACCCGCGAGCGGCCGCGTTTGCTGGTCGTGATGCGGTCGATCACGACTTCGACAGAGTGCTTGCGGCGGCGGTCGATGTCGGGCACGTCTTCCAGCCGGTAGGTCTCGCCGTCGATGCGTACCCGCAAGAATCCCTGAGAACGCAGCCGCTCCCACAACGTTTCGTACCGCTGGCCGACTGTGACTTCCTGCGGCGCGAGAATCAGCAGCTTGCGACCGTCGAAGTCCGCCAGAATCTGGTCGATGACCTGATCGGTGGTTTGTGTTTCGATGGGGACTTCGCAATCGGGGCAGTATGGCGTGCCGAGCCGTGCGAACAAGATTCTCAGGTAGTCGTAGATCTCCGTGACCGTCCCCACCGTCGAGCGAGGTGTCTGTCCGGTACTCTTCTGTTCGATGGCGATCGCGGGAGAGAGGCCGTGAATGTGTTCGACCCGCGGCTTGGGCATCTGACCCAGAAACTGCCGCGCGTAGGCCGACAGCGACTCGACGTATCTCCGCTGGCCTTCAGCATAGAGCGTGTCCATGGCGAGCGAACTCTTGCCACTGCCGCTGGGACCGCAGAATACGCTGAACTTTTCGCGGGGGATCTCGACATCGATGCCCTGCAGATTATGTTGGGCCGCCCCGCGGACGATGATCGAGCGATTGCTCTTTCCGTCGGTGCCGTCATCGCCGGCGGTCTGCCAACGTGGACCGGTTGTTGATGGTTGGCCGTTGGCACGCTTTGCCTGGCGCGCGGAGCGTTTGGACTTCGCAGGCTTACGGCCCAAGGCTGGCGCCAACGCCTGACCGGTGTGCGACTGGGCGCAGTCGACGATCTCTTCCGGGATTCCCGCTGCTACGATCGTGCCGCCCCCTGCTCCGCCTTCCGGTCCCAAGTCGATGATCCAATCAGCGGTTTTGACCACGTCAAGATTGTGCTCGACGATCAGCACCGTGTTGCCGGCATTGACGAAACCGTGCAGCACCTCGAGCAGCTTTTGGATGTCGGCGAAATGCAGTCCAGTCGTCGGTTCGTCGAGCAGATAGATCGTGCGGCCGGTCGAGCGCTTGCCCAGTTCGCGGGCCAACTTGATCCGCTGCGCCTCGCCGCCGGAGAGCGTAGGCGACGGCTGGCCCAGCTTGAGATAGTCGAGCCCCACGTCGTGCAGCGTTTTGAGCAGCTTGGCGATCTTGGGAATGTTCGCGAAGTGCGTTAAGGCCTCCTGAACGTCCATGTCGAGCACCTCGGTGATGCTCATGCCTTTGTATTTCACTTCGAGGGTTTCGCGATTGAAGCGGTGCCCCTCGCAGACCGGGCAGGTGACCCAGATGTCAGCCAGAAAGTCCATCTCCAGCCGCTTCGAGCCGTGTCCTTCGCATTCTTCGCAGCGCCCGTCGGCAACGTTGAAGCTGAAGCGACCCGGTTTGTAGCCGCGGACCTTCGACTCCGGCAGTTGGGCGAACAGGTCCCGGATCTGGTCGAACAGTTTGACATAGGTCGCCGGGTTCGAGCGGGGGGTGCGTCCGATGGGCGATTGATCGATGTCGATGGCTTTGTCGAGATGCTGCAGCCCGTTGATTCGCTTGTGTTTGCCGGGCAGCCCCTTGCCTTGATTCACGTCGCGGTTGAGTACCTGCCACAGAATATCGTTGACCAACGAGCTCTTGCCGGAGCCGCTGACGCCGGTCACACAGATGAACGACTCCAGCGGGAATTCGACCTCGACGTTCTTGAGATTGTTGTGGGCGGCGCCGACAACCTTGAGTTTTTTCTTGCCAATCGGGCGGCGGCTCTCGGGAAGCGCGATCTCGCATTTGCCTGAGAGGTACTGTCCCGTCAGGCTGCGTGCCGCGCTTTTGATCTTGTCCAACGAACCGGTCGCCACGACTTCGCCGCCGCGAACTCCCGGCCCCGGCCCGAAGTCGACGATGTGATCGGCCGCCCGCATGGTGTCTTCGTCGTGCTCGACAACCACGACTGTGTTGCCTTGGTCGCGGAGATCGCACAAGCTGTCGAGCAGCATCCGATTGTCGCGGGGGTGCAGTCCGATCGAAGGCTCGTCCAGAATGTAGACGACGCCGACCAGGCCGCAGCCGATTTGACCGGCGAGACGAATCCGCTGGCTCTCGCCCCCCGAGAGTGTGGGGGCCGTGCGATCGAGCGTCAGATAGTCGAGTCCGCAGCGCAGCAAGAATCCCAGTCGGCCGCGGATCTCCTTGAGTGCTTCGCCCGCGATGAACTGGCGTGTTTCATCGAGATCGAGCGACTCGAAGAACTCGGCCGCTTCGATGATGCTCAGCCCGCAGACCTCCGGCAGGCTGAGCGATAGCGGCTGGCCGCGCCTCTTGTAGCTCTTGCCGGTGCTCGTCAGCCGCACGTGTTGCGCCTGAGGGTTCAACCGCGAGCCGTGGCAGCTCGCGCAGCGGATGAATTCCATGTACTTTTCGAGCTGCCGGCGGCGCATCGGGTTGTGGGTCTTGCGATAGTTGTCGAGCAACCGACCGATCAGCCCAATCCAGACGCCGCCATGCTTCCAGACGCCGCCGGAATACCGCCACGAATAGGTCACGTTGCGATCACCCATCCCGTGCAGGAACAGCTGTTGCGCTTCGTGCGGGAGATCGTCCCAGGGTGTTTTGAGGAACGAGTCTTCTTTCAGCTTGAGATCCTGCTCGATGGCCCGCGCGGCGCCTTCGTAGAAATGTCTTCGCCACTTCCCGACCTTGCGAAGCGGCCCCAGCAACACGACGGCCCCTTTGGCGAGCGACTTGCTGCCGTCGGGAATCAGCTTGTCGTGCACGAAGTCGTGCCGCATGCCCAAGCCGTTGCACTCCAGGCACATGCCCAGCGGGCTGTTAAAGCTGAACAGTTGCGGGCTGGGCGGTTCATAGCTCACGCCGCAATCGGTGCAGGCGTAGTGGGAACTGTAGAGGCGATCTGTCGTGGTATCTGTGTTCCCCTTGCCTCTTGCCGGGCGTTTGGTCTGTTCGGATCCTGACTGAGAGACAATCAGCGTGCCGTCAGACAGCTTGAGTGCCGACTCGACGGCTTCGCTCAAACGGCTACGGCTGACCTTGCCGGCCACCAGCCGGTCGACGACGACGTCGATCGTGTGCCGCATCTGCTTGTCGAGTTGCAGGTTGTCGCCCAGCGAGACGACCGTCCCATCGACACGGGCCCGCAGGAATCCCTGCTTGAGCAGATCTTCGAACAGGTCGCGGTATTCACCCTTCTGTTGCTGCACGACGGGAGCCAGGATCTGAAATCGCGTACCCTCGGTCAGACCGGCAATGCCGGCGACGATCTGTTCTTGACTCTGCGCGGTAATTGGCTGGCTGCAACGTGGACAATGGCCTTGCCCCACTCGCGCGAAGAGCACCCGCAGATAGTCGTAGATCTCGGTGATCGTGCCGACGGTGCTGCGAGGATTTCGGCCACTGGTTTTCTGCTGGATCGAGATCGACGGGGCCAGCCCGCTCACACCGTCGACGTCGGGCTTTGGCATCTGCCCCAGAAACTGCCGCGCATAGCTCGACAGTGACTCGACGTACCGCCGCTGCCCTTCGGCGTACAGCGTGTCGAAGGCCAGCGAACTCTTACCCGAGCCGCTGACCCCGGTCATGCAGATGAGCTGGTTGCGCGGCAGGCGCAGAGTGACGTTTTGCAGGTTATGTTCGCGGGCGCCGCGAATGACAATGTCGGTGGAAGCCATGAGTCAGGTGAGTATACGGATGTCGCCAATCGACCGACAACTGAACGGCGGACTGAGAAATCGGAGATCGACAGGTTGATTGGGGGATGCACGGAGAACACGGGGCGTAGAGGAGGACATGATCCCGAAGCTTGGAAATCATCTCAGCTTAGTGTGACAAAGCCGAGCATTGAGAGAAGGCATCCCAAACTCCAGTTTGGGAACGGGGTGGACGTCAGGTTTCGGAGTTCGCGCTCGGCTCCGAATCATCGACCCACAGGACGTCAACAGACGGAATGCCGAGAAGCTCGCACATCAGGTCGAAATCCGCGGCAAACTCGCCCGGGATTTCTTCAAGTCCGTAGTGAAACCACTTGCGGATGGTACCGATCCAGAGCCGTCGTTTCCTGGGGCTTTTGGACGACATGCGATGCTGGATCAGGTAACTGGCGATTTGGTCAACCGCAAGGCCTCTGGCCTGCCTTGCGGCGGTCAATCTCTGCGCCATCACACTTGGATCACCACCCATTGAACTTGAGCCTACCCTGCCATGCCCCTTCGATGTTCAGGGAATGCTGGCCCACCCCGGGAAGCCATGTAGTAGGGTGCGTGCTTGCACGCACCTCTAACGAATTAACGACCAGCTCAACGAGACAACCTGCTGGTGCGTGCAAGCACGCACCCTACTTCACTCATTCAACTGTGATACCTGGCGTCGAGGCCTGTCCCCAAATCTCTACCCCGCCATCGACGGTTCCGATCGCGACTCGACCACCCTTAATGAATGCTACCGCTCCGTTTGATGGAACGGAAAGCACCGTCTCACCCGTCCTTGTGTCGACCACGCGCACCGAGGGCTTGCCGCCATAGCGATGGATGTCGAGACTCGCTGTAAGGAATGTACCGTCAGGCGCGAGTTGTACTGACGTGACTTCCGCGCCTGGAAACTGGACACTGCGCTCTGCAAGGAACCTCACTGACGCCGGGTTGTCTCCAATCTGACAGTTCGTAATGTCGATTTGATTCCCGGCCTTGGCAATCACTGCTAACGTGCGTCCATTCTCAGATATTGCGACGGAACCCTGTTCCCCCGTGAGGCGTCTCGGCCTCCCGTTGCTCTTGATCTCCGTGAAACCAGGGGCTGCCCAAAACCTTAGAGACTCTCCGTGTGTTACGAGGATGCTCCCGTTTCGGACAAACCACATTGATCGGATGGGGCCTCGGCCAGATCTGATGAAACGCGCAACTTCCCCAGCGTCCAAATCAACTACGGCTACGTTATGGCGTTCCCGGTCTGTCCCCGGATCGTACGAGAGTGCAGGAACACCTTGGGTACCGATAGCCAATAGCCTCCTCTCCTGCGACAGAGCCATCGAATCAACTCCGTTGAGATACCACTGCCACATGCGTCCGCGGTTTCCTTGGGCTTCAGCGCCCGAAACCTGCCATTCGGAAACTCGTCCGGACAATGACGGTAGTGCTGGTCTGCCCGCACATCCCGTCGACGAGTACATGACGCCATTTCGTAACACGACTACTCCACTTATTGCTCCCTTCGTATCTACATACATCCAACGCTGTTCGGATGATAAATGCAGAAGTGCAATCCGGTTGCTCCGAGGATGAAGCCGGATTCCGCTGCAGGATCTAGTGTAGGCGGCGAGTAAAGCTCCATCCGTACTGACGGCCATCCTGTTGAATTCAGGACTGACAATCGGAACTGATTTCACTCTCTCCCAAGCCGAGCCCGCCATCGGTCCTGCGTCTTTCGCATTCGGTGCATCGGCGCAACTCGATGCACTCATGACTCCGCATAGTAGGAATATGAGAGTGTTCGACATGCCCTTACCCCCAGTTTCGTTTCACGACGTTGGTCGAGGCGCTAGCGTGAGTGCGATGATTGCCATGACACTCTGAACTTCCTGCAACCGACGGTGCAAAAACCATTGTTTGTCGCCGCGAATTTATTCGCAGTACATGAGAAACAAGAAGAACGCCAGACTAAGCCAAGACGTGCTAGATCGAAGTAACAAGATGGCGAATGTAGCTTGCAGCTGGTTCGCAAGACGAAGTCTCAGTTGAAGCGTGGAGCCCGCTAATCGCTAAGTCAGATCTGGACAGCTCAATCAAATCGGGCAACAAGTGCCGCTCGGCCCTTGCCACGGCGTGACAATGGCTCCCTGCTTTGAGGGGCGAGTGTGGTGAGACCACCGCTCAGCGCCTCTTTGCCGGCTTGCGACGCGGGTTTAGTTCAACTGCCGGTTCATTGATCGATCGACGCCAAGCGGCCGCCTGCTTCGAAGTCGATCTGGACCGATTCTCTATACTTTTGTATACTTTATCTTGGGGCGGGGCAAGGCTGGCGCAGAGGCGGGACATTGGTTGGCGATGCACATCGCCGCCGACGTTTCGATCGATCGCAGGACGCGGCGCTGTAGCGTGGGGCTGTGTGTCTGTGGCAGGCTGCCTGCAGCCGGCAGGTTTCGGCGAGCGTTGACATCCGGGCTGGCGGCGCGGCAGTTAGTGAGCTGGCCACGGATCACACAACAGTGGTGTGCCCGCGACGGCAATTGATCGATTGGATTTGGCGTAAAAGAGGTTCGGTGACGGCCCGCGAAGTTGAACAAGGACATCGGCGCATGACGACGGCCGCCGACCCGAAGCTCTTGAGGAACTGGTTCAATCGGGCGCAGGTCGATGGGAGATGGCGCCTAGCAGCGATCGGGGAGGACGACCGACGAGGTGGTTCCGACTCTCGTCTGTCTACGAAACCAGCGCCAATTTCGAGGAAAACGAGGTTTCGTAGACGTAGACGCATAGCGCTGTTGCAGAGTCCAGAGTTGTCATAGTTGTCCTTTCATCAACCGAACAACTCCGTCCTCCGGGCGTCGGGCGACAGTAAGACCGCCATCACCGCATCGAGCCCTGCGTTTCACTCAAAGGCTTGCTGCCGATGCCGCGATGAAATCGATGGGCTGGCGAACTCCATGGGCAGCGAGTGTGTCGCCTGACTGGCTTGGTTTTGGAGGCGGGAATTGTGCCCTTGGGGGACGCGCCAGAGTACGCACAACGCGCGATCGTGCGGCAAATGCTGGAAATCCCGGTCTCGGTTGCCGTCAGAGTTGTGAACTGTCAAATGCCGCCCTAGACTGAATGATTCGTCGCCTGAGTGCCCTGAAACCGCTTGCAGGAAAGCACCGTGGCGGCGGCGACCGCATTGGTCGGTGAGCCTATCTTGAGGATCTGGAGAAATGAGACACGTCTTGTCGGCCCTGGTGATGAACCAGCCCGGTGTGCTGGCGCACATCTCGGGCATGCTGGCCTCGCGCGCGTTTAATATCGACAGCCTGGCTGTCGGAGCGACGGAGAATCCCGATTTTTCGCGAATCACGTTCGTAGTCACCGGCGACGACAGGGTCCTGGACCAGGTCCGCAAACAACTGGAAAAAATCGTCACGGTCGTGCAGGTACTCGACTTCTCGAAGGAAGACTTCGTCGAGCGCGACCTCATGCTGATGAAGGTCAACACCGTCGGCGACCGTAAGCGCAGCGAAGTCAAGGAACTGGTTGACGTCTTCCGCGGCAAGATTGTCGACGTCAGCCCGGGACACGTGATGATCGAGCTCTCTGGACAGGAGAGTAAGATCGAGGCCTTTATCGAGATCATGCGGCCCTTCGGAATCCTGGAAATGGTCCGCACCGGCCGCGTCGCCATGCTCCGCTCTGACACGGTGACCCTTGATACCGTCTCGGGAGAACGGCTCGCCGCGGAGGCGAAGGCGCAGTAACGGCAGGCCGAGATTTCGGCCTCGAGCAATCAAGTCCAAACGGAGACACAACGGAACGATCATCTATGCCAGCTAGAATCTACTACGAAGACGACGCCGATCTCTCGCTTCTGAAAGACAAGACCATCGCCATTCTGGGCTATGGCAGCCAAGGACATGCTCAGGCGCAGAATCTGAAGGACAGCGGTTGCAACGTAATCGTGGGGCAGCGTAAGGGAAGCGCCAATTACGATCTGGCTGTGAGCCACGGCTTCGATCCGTTGCCGTTGGCCGAGGCCACCACGACCGGCGACATCGTGAACATCCTACTTCCCGATGAAGTGCAGGCCGACATCTATCGCGCCGAAATTCGTCCGAATCTCTCCGAAGGCAATGTGTTGCTGTGTTCGCACGGCTTCAACATTCATTTCGGGCAGGTGGTGCCTCCGAAAGGTGTCGACGCCGCACTCGTCGCACCCAAAGGGCCGGGACATCTCGTGCGGAGCGAATACGTCCAGGGCGGCGGTGTTCCGTCGCTGATCGCCATGTCGCCCGGCGCTTCGGAAGGTTCACGGCAACTGGCGTTGGCCTATGCCAAGGGCATTGGCGGCACCCGCGGCGGCGTCATTGAGACCAGCTTTGCCGAAGAGACCGAAACCGACCTGTTCGGCGAGCAGGTCGTGCTGTGCGGCGGCGTGAGCGCGCTGGTCAAGGCGGCCTTCGAGACACTGGTCGAGGCGGGCTACCAGCCCGAAATGGCTTACTTCGAGTGCATGCACGAGCTGAAGCTGATCGTCGATTTGTTCTATCAAGGTGGTTTGAACTACATGCGGTACAGCGTCTCGAACACGGCCGAGTTCGGAGACTATACGCGAGGCCCCCGCATTGTCAGTGACGAAACCAAGCGTGAGATGAAGAAGATTCTCGAAGAGATCCAATCCGGCCAGTTTGCCAAAGAGTGGATCCTCGAGAACAAAGCCAACCAGCCGACGTTTCAAGCAATCCGCCGCCGCGACCGCGAACACCCGGTCGAAGTCGTCGGCCGTCAGCTGCGAAGCATGATGACCTGGATCGATTCGAAAGAAGTTTGAGTGCCCGCGGCGGTTGTGTTTCGGACTCGAAAACGTGGTACCCGCGAGGCAGAATGCGGAATACCATTTGGTAATCTGCTCTAGCCCGTCTCAATCGCCCGATCAACAGCGCACGCCTCGACGTGCAAGATAGGAAACACTCGTCGATGGCGCGTTGTTTGATAACCGGCGGCGCCGGGTTCATTGGGAGTCACCTGAGCGAGCGGTTGCTCGAGCTCGGGCATGACGTCACCGTTCTCGACGACTTGTCGACCGGCGAGCGGGACAATTTGCAGCATGTCGCAGCGCATCCCAACTTCAAGCTGACGGTGGGATCGATCACCGACCCGGTGGTGTTGGGTGACGCTCTGCAGGGAAACGACGTCGTCTATCATCTGGCTGCCGCTGTCGGCGTCAAACTAGTCGCCGACGATCCGGTGCGGACGATCGAAACCAACATCTATCCCACCGAGGTGCTGCTGCGGCTGGCGGTCCAAGGCGGACAGAAGGTGTTTCTGGCTTCGACGAGCGAAGTCTTCGGCAAGAACCCCAAGGACCGCTGGACCGAAGAGGATGACTTGCACCTGGGCCCTACGTCGCGTCCGCGGTGGGCATACGGCTGCTCGAAAGCCATTGACGAGTTTCTGGCGCTGGCCTACCACGGCAAGTACGGCCTGAGAGTGACTGTGGGGCGATTCTTCAACGTCGTCGGACCGCGACAGGTCGGGCATTACGGCATGGTCATTCCGCGGTTCATCGATCAGGCGCTCGACGGCAAGAGCGTGGTCGTCTACGACGACGGCGAGCAAGTGCGGTGTTTCGGCCACGTGCGCGAGGTCGTCGACTGCGTAATCGAATTGATGGGGCACGAGCAGGCCGAAGGCAAGGTGTTCAATATCGGCAGCGATCAGCCGGTTTCGATCAAGCAGTTGGCCGAGCAGGTGATTGCTCGGGTAGATCCGAACCTCTCGATAGAATACCTTGCCTACAAGGAAGCTTACGGAAACGACTTTGAGGACGTTCGCCGACGAGTCCCCGATCTGACCCGGCTGGAGAACACGATCGGCAGGAAACCGTCGATGTCGCTGGGCGAAATCCTGGACGACATCATTCGCTGGAAGCGGGGCGCGGCTGGCGATTAGTCGATTTGCGTATGGCGGCTCCGCGCGTCGTCGCCTAGAACTCTTCGCCGGATAATGGGATGGCGACCGTCGGGGATTCGGAACTGGTTCGGCTAGCCGCGGCCCAAAGGGCGGAGCTGTTTCCGGTGTTTCGCCGGATCGTGTCCTTCGGCCCGCTGGTTGTGCTGTTGGCGGTCGTGCCCGGGCTGTACGCGCTGATCGAGAATCCCGACTTGCCCGACCTGGGCGCGTTGTGGGGCCTGAAGTCGATCGAGGTGCTGACGGGCGACGGGCTGGGATCGCGGCTGGATCCCCCAAGCGCCCCCGAGTTGCGCTGGCAAAACCCGTTGGGAAGCTGGCTGACGGCCGCGTCGATGTGGATCATCGGACCCTCCAGACCGCTGAGCCTGATCCTGGTTGGCTACCTGGCTCACGCCGCAGTCGTCGGATCTTGTTTCGTTCTCACACGTCGTTTGTTCGATGAGCGTTTCGGGTTCTGGGTGACGGTGATGTTGGCGTGTCATGGTCCGTTTTTGCAGCAGATAGACAATCCCGTGCCGAATGCGCTGGGACTTTGGCTGGGGATCGTCGCGCTTTGGGGTTTCGTCGCCCATCTGGATGAAGGAGAGGGGGTCGTCTCGTGGTACCTACTGGCGGGTGGCGTCGCCTTGGGCGCCTGCCTCATCTCTGGCGGGCCGTTGGCATTGGCCGTCACGCTGGTGCTGCTGCTGTATGTGCTGAGTTTGCGGGGCGAGCAGGTCCAAACCAAGCGGGCCGAGACCGTCGTCCGCAAGCGATTCTGGGTGGGACGTCCCGCGCTGAAATCGTTGGCGGCCTGGATACTGACCGGCTTCGCGGTGGGCGGTTGGTGGGTGCTGATGATGTCATCGTATTACGGTTCCGAATTTCGGTCGGCATGGCTGATGGGACGGCAGTTCGTGCAACACGTGCCGAGTGAGTGGACCGGCGTGGCGTCTCGATTGCTCGACCAACTGGGTCTGCTGGCAGGCTTCGTGTTTCTGGGAATCTGGCAAACGGCCCGAGAGCTTCTGCTGAGCGACGATGAGACCCGACGGCGGCCTTTGTACTTCTTGGTTGCTTGGGCTGGGGTGGGGCTGTTGGTCTGGCAAGCGGCCCCTCGGTTGGGCGCTGCGCCCAACGTGATCGACGTCTGGGCGTCGTTCTTTGTGCTCGCTTTCATAACTCTCGCGGCTGTGGGGGTCGAGTCGATTGTAGCGCGACGTTTTTCGGTATGGCAGGTGGCCGCGGTCGTGACGGCGGCAATCGGTGTGCAGGCGGCGCATCGCACCGATGCCACTGTCGTCCCGGCGATATGGCTGGGCCTGGGCATCTTCGTCGTAGGAACCGCCAGTTGGGGCCTTCAGCGTTGGTGCGGCCATCGGGAGCCGCGTCGCCGTCAGATGCTGAGCGCGCTGGTGATCGCGCCAATTCTCGCCAACGCGTGGTTGGGACTAGCGGCAGTGCGTTCGGAACATGACGGACACGACGACTTGCGATGGTTTGCCCAGGGAGTTGCGGGCGTGAACCATATCGGGGTCTGTCTGATCGTTTCGGCCGATCCTCCGCCGCCTCAACTGAGCTTTTCCGCCAGGTCGTTGTGGCCGGACGCCCAAGTCGAGCTGATCGAGCAGTGGGACCAAGCCGCCGACATGCTTCTCGCCGACGCATTGGAGAGCAACCAGCCAGTGTTGCTGGTCGAATGGGGCAGCCGAGAGTCAAAGCTAGCGAACATGCGAGTTGATTCGGTCGAGATCGAGCAGATCGCGCAGCCACGGCAACTTCGGTCGCGAGAGCTGAAGACGTTCCTGCTAAAACCCCGCTAGATCCCATCCGGGATCGTGGCGGCTACCGAACGTCGTTCGGCCTTTTCACGCCGTATCTACGATTGCAATCAGCCCCGGAATTCTTCCCACTTTCCGGGTTGACTCGTATTTTCAAAGTCTCTAATGTTCCGCCCTCAAACCCGAGCACAGCACAGTCTTGTAGAAATTACACGACGTTCGAATCTGCGACTTCTCTCGTCTGGAAGCTCCACTCAGAACCGGAAAGCATTTCGGCGTTGGACCTTCAAGTTGATTACAGCACACAGGCATAACCGCATACACGCGTGGGCTGCACCGGTCGTTGCCGAGGCAGCCGGGGGCGGGACGCCGCCGGCACGGAAGCTGGCGGGTCCGAACTCCCCCCAAGTCGATCCCACGAAGCTTCACAACTAACTCGACAGGCCGAGGTTCGTTCCGGTTCTCAATCCTGTTTAGCAGCCTCGCCAGTTTGCATCTGACTACAATCGCCCCCGGAAGTGGCTGGAGTCCTCTGCCCCCCTAGGACCCGCTGCTTCCGGGTTTTTTCTTTGCCACCCGGATGCGGCCAACCCACAGCGGCTGTCGCGCAGAGAGGGCGATCACAAAGGTTGTCTGGCCATCTTTTCCGGATCACGCCCGGAACGGCATCGTTTTCCTCGCTCGTGCTTCGGGTTAGGTGTTCCGATGCGGGCCGGTCTGGATCGAGTTGGGAGTTTCTACGGATTGGCGGCCTTCCAGGCGTTGAGTGTTGCGTGAGCCTGGCCTTGGTGGTGTGGTTCGTGCCACGCGACAATCTGAAATAGGGTGGCGATATTCCAGCCGCGTTCCTTGAAGGCTTCAGGGACGCGAGTGAGATCCTCTTCGGACATTTCGAGCGCGCTGCCGAGTATATGCTCGCGCGTCGCGCCCAACACGTCTCGAATCTGATCGATGGACGGGATGTCGTCGTCAGGAGTGCTGCCCCCTTTAAAGCGTTCGACCAGGTCGGCAAAGCTCGGATCGGAACCGTTGAGCCGAGACGTGGCGAATAGCTCTTCGGTGACGGCCACGTGCATCAACTGCCAAGCGATGTGCGCCCGTTCTGGGCCGGGACGCCAACTGAGCACCGCCGCGGGATCCGACAATTCAGCGATCGCGTCGAGGGTGGCAAGCGTGCGCACTCGGTTGAATTTCCAGATTTCGACTGTGGCGGCAATCACACTCATTAGCAACCCTCATTGATCGGAAGTCCAATTGGCGGTGAGGAGCCATTCTCGCGTGTGATGTCGATGAATTCAACGTTCGCGATCTTTGTCGCCGGCCATCGACAGAACGTTGAGCTTTTCGTCGAGAAACACGTACAAAGAGTGGGGTTCTATTCGCGCGTCCGTCGCCGGTGCAGCATGGAAACTGTTGCTCGCCACAGTCGCGGACTATACTGAAGAATCTTGATGAGCCTCTTCGATGACCTGGATTCGACTATGAAACGCGACTTCTGCAGATTTGGTCCGATCACGGTGCTAGTCGCCTTGGCGACCTGTTCACCAGCCCATTCAGCCGAACTCGAGCCCGCCAACGGATCGGCCCCGCAGCAGAAAGCCGTCGGGACGCCGCTGTTCAACGGAACGGATCTGAGCGGATGGGAGGGCGACACAGAACTATGGAAGGTCGATGACGGGATGATCATCGGCGACTCGCCCGGAATATCCCGCAACGAGTTCCTGGCGACGACGCGGTTGTTTGACGACTTCGAGTTGACGCTGGAGTTCCGGATGCATGGCGGGCGCGGCAACTCGGGTATTCAGTTTCGTTCCAGCCGAGTACAGAACAGCCGTGCCATGGTGGGATATCAGGCCGATCTCGGCGAGCGATTCTGGGGCTGCTTGTACGACGAACACCGACGTCGCAAGGTACTGGCGGCGGCCCCGGCCGAATTGAACGACGTGCTCGACAAGCAAGGTTGGAACACCTATGTGATCCGAGCGAAGGGAGATCGCGTGACGCTCTCGATCAACGGACTGACCACGGTTGACTACACTGAAGAGGATGAGTCCATTGCCAAAGCGGGCGTCATCGCGCTTCAGATTCACAGCGGCCCGGCAATGCGGATCGACTTTCGAAACCTGCAGATCAGAGAATTGGCCGACGACTGACGGCCGCGCTGGACAAAGACACCTCGTTACGTTGTCGGACGCATCGACCTGTTAGCGGTCGCTTTCTCGCCCAGCACGCAATAGGCAGCAGATCACCGGGGCGGTTGGATGCCAAGACAGTTTGAGAGTTACGAGCATGCCATCCAGTTCTTGTTTGGTCGCATCAACTACGAACGAATCCCGGCGGACAACCTATCGGTTCGAGACTTCAAGCTCGAACGCATGCGGCGGCTACTGCGTCTGCTAGGCAACCCACAAGAGACGATCCCTGCCGTCCATATCGCCGGAACCAAGGGAAAAGGTTCGACCGCGGCGATGATCGCGTCGATGCTGGCAGAAGCCAATCTCCGCGTGGGGCTGTTTACTTCTCCGCACATTACCGACTTCGAGGAACGGCTCACGGTCAACGGCGAGCCGCCCACGCCGGCACAGCTGGTCGAGTTGGTCAACGTCGTGGCGCAGGCCGTCATCGCGATGGACCGCGGGCCCGAGTTCGAACACCCGACCTTTTTCGAAGTGGTGACGGCCTTGGGTTGGCTGTACTTTGCACAACAGCGCGTCGATCTCGCGGTGCTGGAGGTGGGATTGGGGGGCCGACTTGACTCGACCAACGTTTGCCGCCCAGAGGTCACGGTGATTACGAATATCAGCCGCGATCACGTGGACATCCTGGGCAGCGAACTGTCACAGATTGCCCGTGAGAAAGCCGGGATCGTCAAACCCGGCGTGCCGCTGGTCAGTGGTGTTCTGCATCCGGAGGCGCGGCCGGTCATCGCGTCGAAGGCTGCCGCAATGCAAGCTCCGCTGTTGCAGCTCGGGGCCGACTTCGACTTTCGATACGTTCCTCATGCATGGGAGTCGGCGAAAACCACAGGGATCATGGCGGACTTGGACGTCGAGATCGGAGCAAGCCGCTTTGAGGCGATACCCCTTACACTGGCGGGCCAACATCAAGGCCGCAATGCCGCCTTGGCGGTCGTAACGATCGAGCAGCTGAACGGCCGCGGGTGGCATGTGCCCCCAGACGCAGTCTGCAGGGGGATGTCGGCGGTCCGATGGCCGCTCCGATTCGAGATCATCAGCGAACGGCCGATGCTGATCGTCGACGCGGCACACAATCGGGCATCGGTCGAGGCCTTGGTGGCGACGCTGGGGTCGCTGTTTCCGGACCGATGTCGAACCCTTATCTTCGGCGCAACACGCGACAAGGACGTCGCCGGAATGTTGCGCGAATTACTTCCGCTGTTCTCGAACATCGTCTTCACGCAATACCGCAACAACCCACGAGCGTTGCCACTGGACGACCTGTGCAAAATAGCGAGGTCGCTGGGGGTGCTGCCCCTGCATGCGGCATCCGATCCGGGGATTGCTTGGGAGCAGGCGGTTCGGCTGTCGGAGCCCGATGAGGTGATCTGCGGAACAGGCTCGCTGTTTATTGCCGCTGAACTACGGGAGCTGGTGACGACGGGGAAACGATCCGGAACGGACTCAGCCGTCGAGGTGTGAACCGCCTGCTGTCACAAAGCGACTCCAGGCCGTCGCTGTCACACGGCGGGATGCAGTGTGACACGCCGGGACTATGACGGTCGCCTACTTCCGATTGGGATTGTCGAGACGCTTCTTTCTTGTGCGTCTGTCGTTGCGGGATTGCCCGCGCCGGCCGCGAGCCTCTCGGTCGAGGTCGTCCCCCTCTTCTTCCTCTTCGGCTCGCAAGTCTCCGAAGAAGTCATCCTGGTCCTCCATCAAACCTTTCGCAATATCGTGGCCGGCCGCGCTACTGACCGAATCGATGACCCGTAGTTCGCCGAATCGGTCGAGAAAGAGTGCTTGCTTGGCGATGCCTAATGCTTCGCGGGTTTGGGATGACTTCAGGCTTAGATCGGGATGCATCTTAGGCTCGATGTTCGGCGCGGGGACGGCGTCGACCAGCATGCTCTTTGTGTCGATGACGAACGACTCTTCCTCGTATCTTTCGTCGGCCGGCCGGGGAACTGCGGTCGTGACCGCGGCTGCTACCGCCGCTCCCGCAGCCAGGCCCATCTCGGCATTGACGAGCGTACCGGCCTCGGGATGCCATTGAAATACGTCCACATCCACCTTGGGCAAGGGCAAGACACTACTGTCGTTCTGTTTCACGTCGACCAGGTAGTATTCCGAATCGGTCGCGACGCGCACCGGCGGGCTCGGTTGACTCCACTGGGTGACACGCGTGTCCCCTTCGCCGACGGACGGATCGGCGAGGGCTTCGGGACGTCCCTCGAAAAACGGGTTAAAGATCGTGAACTGCACCCGATATCGATAGACCCGGCCGGGCACGACGTTGAAGTCGAGATAGCGAAGCAGCAACAGCCGTCCCGAGGCGTTGACTTGCGCCTGGATGGCTTCGGTCAGCATCTCGCCCTGTACGCCCTCGCTGCTTCTCGCCAAGTCTCGAAGCAGTTGCTCGCTAAACGTCCAATCATCCTTGCGTTGCACGACCTTTCGATAGATTTGCGACATATCGAATTGCGCGTCAGAGAATCCGCCACGTCCCTTTTTCTTGAAATTTGCTTCCGATTTCTCCAGTTCCGTTCGAAACCTTTCAACGAGTTCCTTGTGGACGGCGACCTGCTGCTCGACTTCATCGTCGGACAGTCGAAAATTCTCGATCCGCGGGTGGCTGGCCTCATCGCCCCAAAAACCCATGACGCGTTGCGGCAGCGGCATTGTGAACACCTGGGATTGGACCCCGACTTTGACGACGTCCGGATCTTGCCCGACGATCTCTTCTTTCAGCAATCTGCTGGCCAGTTCGACGGGTACGTCTTCCCACTCGACAGCCCAAGGATCGGGACCGCGGACGGCAGCCTGCCTCTGGACCTTGAAATCCTTGAACTGAAGCAGATGCTCCACCGCTTTCGGCGTCGGCGCATCGGTGGCACGCTGAATCTGCTCAACCTGGCGACGGAACGGGAATAGCGCCCGCAACGCCACAAACCGCAGCATGCGGCTATCCGACGGCACAGACGCTGGGTCTTCCAGCTGCTCCTGTTGAAGTCTTCGCACGTTCGCCCCGAACTCTTCCACGTTGAGTTCGGAACGGCCGCTGCTGCGCTGTCGCGTTCGTCTGCGGGAGCTAACGTTGCTTCTGTCGCCGAACAGTCTTCTCGCGACTCTATCTTCCTCTGTCTCTTCGTCGGCTTCGGCCGGTTTGGCCTGTGCAGCCGCATTGGGATCGCGGCGTCGGCGCATCCGCACGACAACCCGCGCTGGATCGACGACCAGGTCTTCGGCAGTGAGCCACTCCGGTTCCCTGATTGGTTCCTGCCGCGGGTACAACGGCCAGAACATGGGATTATCGAATTGATATCCACTCACGTCGACCGGGGAGAACAGTTTACGGACGCGGTATTCCAGGTCTTTGTCGGTCCCGAAATTGTCCTTCTCCCCGTCCGGCCATTCGCTCGACTCGATCTTGTGATCGGCGTCGTCGACAATCGTCGTCAGCTCTGTGGGGGTCTGGCTCATGGGAAACCAAGCGGTCCCCCAAAGAATGTATAGGGCGAACAAACCCACCAGACCGACGACAAACTTCTCGGCGTGGTCCAGCGCGATTTGCTTGTAGTCGATGTTCTTAAAGGTTTCGGCTGAAATCTTCATTCGAACGACTCCAGGTCACTGCGGCTGTTCGGGAGAATCCTGCCCCGCTGCGGGGTCAGGCTCTTCGGCATCCACCGGTTCGTCTTCTGCCGGCTTGTCTTCTACCGAATCATCTTCGGCAATCGGGTCCTCTGCGTCCGCTTCGGAGGCCTCGGCATCAGCCGAGTCCACGTCCGTTTCGGGTGTGACGGCAGCCGCCTCGTCGGCCGATTCGGCGACAACGGTTTCGGCCGCCAGTGTTTCCGGCGGCGGTTCGACCGGGTTGAAGAGCATCATCAATCCGGCGACACTCACGAGAGCCAAGTAAGGATCCTCCATCGCGGACGCTACGATCTGCAACCCTTCGGCTTCTGCATCGTCGTCGGCCTTTGCCGCGGGACCTTTCCCCGCTTTGCGCGCCTGATCGGTGAGTTCGGCGACTTGGATGCGTTTGATTTCAACCGGCCACGAACTCTTCGTTAACTGCGCCACCAACTCGGGCACCTGTCGGTGATCCATGATCAGTTCCATGTAGAACCCACGGGTCACGAACGGAGAACCGGGACCAAAATGCACAAAGCGATCCCTGGGGCGCTTGTCATAAGGTTTGCCGTCGGTTGGTTCCGGCGGCGGGCCGAACACGCTGGTTGGCGCGAAGTTTGCTTGGGCGGCAAGCCTGAAACTCGCCGAATTGTTGAACGTGGTCGTCCGGGGCGCAGATGACATACCAAGGATCCCTCCAGATGCCGCCGCGCTCTCCGCGGTTCCACCGTGCAATGTCAGCTTGCGCAACTCTTTGATGTTTGCTTCATTCAGTGTATTTGCGTCGCGGTTGACCCGGTCAATCGCCTGGAACAGGTCCCGCAACAGCCACAAGTCCTCCATTTCGTTCCAAATGTCGGGGAACCGCGTCCGTGTCTGCTGCTCATACTTAGTCTCCTGAACCGGCCAGGCGGCGTTGGAAACGACGATCTTGCCGGTCTGCTCCCGCACGTCATATGGGTCGAGGAGCTGTTTGAGTCTGACAACCGAATCGCGATAGCCCTGCCCGCGCCCAAACATATGGCTGGCGTTGAGCCGCTTGTCTCGCGTGTCCGGAATGCCCCGAAACTTCAATTCACCCATGAATTCCTGCATCTGCTCGGGCCAGGTCATCAGTTGCCACTGGATCTTCCACAGGCCGTACGTGGTTCGCTTCAGATCCGCTCGCTGCTGCTCGCTGATGGCCTTGACTTGCTCGGTCCAACCGTCGTTGGGAATCTTGGCCTTGCTCGCCGTCTGGCTGGCCGTTGAAAAAGACTTCTCAATCGAACCGGTCCGTTCGGCAATCACCATCGACATCTCGCCGCTGATCATCCACCACCCGACCGGCGGCATGATCAGCACGACGGCGTACAGAATCCAGAACTTGTGCTCGAGCAGCGGTTTTAGCTTGTCCATCGTTGCTACTTGTGTTTACAGGCTGATTCTGGTTGGAGGCTGCTGGGGTGCGGGCGCCGGGGCTGCCGGCTCCGCCCCGTCTGCTGCCGGCGGCGTGTCCGGGTTCGGATCGGTGTCTTGACGTTCGTTTTCCGGAGTCGGCTTCCAAATAAACAAGACTGTGAAATGGTATTGGGTGATTTCACGTTTGCGTTCGACGTTCTCGTCTTTGGCCTTCGGCTCCCCCCGCTTGGGTCGGCGCGTGCGATCGCTACTTCGCTTTCTTCGATTCGTGGTCGTGGTCACATCTTCGATGAGGTCCGACTTGGCGAAGTCGAACTGCTGGATCTGCCGCTTCGGGTCGTAGATAATCCTTCTTTCGCCCACATGACCGCTGATGATCGGGTGCGTAATTCCCAGTTTTCGAACCGGCGTCTGATCGACTTCCCACTTTACCAGGTTGGCGACAAACTCGTCTTCGACGAAGAAACCGGAGCGTCGGCGAAACTTGTCCGGGTCCTGTCCCTCGTTGTGGTAGTGCACTCCAGACAGCGCGAATAACCAGCCCTCACCACTTGGCGGCGTGGCCTTGTCGACATCCCGCAACACGAACTTGTCCTCTTCCGAGAGCGAATTGAACCACCCGGCGGTATCTGGAAGCTTTTGCGCGGTGATCGACGTTAACTTGATGCGGTTCTGCAACTCGATCCGCTTTTCGCTGAAGTCGAGGACCTCCTCCTTCGGCAGGCAGACTTCAATCGCCTTGTAGACCTCCAACCACTGTTCCCGGGTATCCAGACTGCCCACCAGCGAGTCGGCTTCGTTCTGAATTAGGTTGAATTCCCCACCAGCGGCGCTGTAGGCCGATTCGTATTTCTTAACCTTGTTGGTGAGCGCCTTGACCTTCTTTTCGGACGTGTCCCACCGCTCGAATTCCACCGAATGGAGGGTATTGGCATACACGGCTGCCGAGGTTGCCGCCGCCAGCAGCAGCGACGCCGCCGAGACAACCGCCCAGGGCTTTTTGCGGCGAATGGCGCGGGCGGTCGAGATTTCTGTGGGCAGAAGCGTGGTGTGGATGCGTGTTTGGTTCAGCCCCTGCAGCGCCAGCCCATAGGCGACCGCAAAGGTGAGAATATTCTCTTCGAACAACGGCGCTGCAACGACGGCGTCGCCGGTCAGTCCCTGAAACACGTCGACACGGCCGACGTCGTATTGCAGGTTCTGTTGCAGAAACTTCTGCAAACCGGCCAGCCGGAAGCCATTGCCCATGCCGATCACGCGCGAAATGGCGGCATCGCGGTTGACGCTGGAGAAATAGCCGATCGAACGTTGAATCTCGGCGACATAGTCATTGAACACCGGCCGCAGCGCCTGGAACACGGCCCGGGGATCGGGCGCTTTGGTGGCGTTGCACTTGAGGTGCTCGGCCTTGGCGAAGGTGAGCTTCATCTCCTTGGTCAGCGCCCGTGTGAAGTGATTGCCCCCGATGGGTACGTTGCGAATCCAAATCTTCACCCCATTAGAGACCAGCAGCGTGGTGTTGTCGGCCCCCATGTCCAGGACAATGGTGTACTCGTCCATGCCGGGGAACTCGTCGTCCTTGCGCATGCCCAGCAGGTCGTAGCTCAGGAAGTTGTACAACGACAGAGGAGCGACCTGAATCAGGTCCAATTCCAGCTTCGCGTCTTGGAAAGGCTGGATGTGCTGGGCGACCTGGTCTTTCTTCATGGCGAACAGGCCAACCTCGGCTTCCAGCATGAAGCCCCCTTCCTCCATCCCGCCGCCCAGCGTCTGGTAATCCCAAATCACGTCTTCCAGCGCGAAGGGGATCTGTTGCTTGGCTTCGTACTTGACGATCTCCTTGACCTTGCTGGACTCGACGGGCGGCAATTGAATGAATCGCGTCAGCGCCGTCTGACCCGGAACGCTCATCGCGATGGCGTCCCCTTTGGTGTCGTTGCGCGACAGAAACTTCTCGAGCGCCTGCGGGATCAGTTCTTCGGGAATGGCGTCGGGCTGGCTGAGAATCTTGGGATGCGGCACGTAGTCGAAGGCGACCGCCACGGCTTGCTCGTTCTCTGCGTCATACCGCAGTTTCAGAGCCTTCAATCCGGCTTGGCCGATGTCGATTCCCCACACACCGTGCAATTCATCCGCCATGGATTGACCTCCCGTAATTCAGAACGGGCCTGAAGTGAAATCTGGAATCAGACGTGGCCCGACGAAGAGCATTTCCCATCTGGCCGGCCTTCGGCCAGGTTCGAGCGGCCTCGCTTGTGAGCCGCGAACGGGTTTCGCGCTTCGTAACATCTAACCTAAGCTCAAGCTAACACAGGGCTTCCGGTAAAGTCAAATGGTTTTCGCGTTCGGTCTCCCGACAAACCACTTCAACCACACCGGGTGCGAAATTGGACCCCCTCGCGGAGAGTAGAGCTGGAATCGTGGAAACGCAAGGTGGTGAGGGTCGCGTCCGCCCGCAGAAGCGTTTGCCTCAGCAAGTTCGACGCCGCCAATACCGTCACAGTTCCAACGATTTCGCAGAAACTGAAACCCCGCCGTCCGGAAGCCATGCCTCAGCCGATTCTCTCCAACCATGCGGTGCGCCAAGAGAAGCTGCGGCTGCGCCTCCGGGTGCTCTGGAAAACGCCGTCGAGAGGCTATGATGGCCTGCATGAAATACGACGATCTGGTAGTTCTGATTCCCTGCCACAGCCTGGAAGACTTTCCCACTGAGTTGGGCGAAGAGGCGGCCGCAAGCCTGCTGAATGCCTTCGCAATCCTCTGGCATCCGCGGTTGCTGGCGTCCGCCGGAGTCATGCCCAGTTGGCAACGAGCCGACGACCCGCCCGAAACCGTGCAAAACCGCCTGGTCGTCGTGCCCACTGCCTGTGAAGGATGGGTTCCGTGCGACTGGACCGAGCGCATGCAGAACACCGGCGGGGTCATCATCAGCGGGATCAGCGACCGCCAGGAGATGCTTGAGGCGGCGTTGCAGCCGTTGATCGACGTGCCCGAAACCGAATCAGAGGCCGGCGCCTCAGAGGCCAACAACGCTGACGCCGCCGCGAAAAGCGACGAGGACGAAGCGGAAGTCGACCCCGATTTGGCTGCCGACTTCTGCGCGCTGGGTAGCTGCTATTTGCTGACGGAGTTGCTGACCCGCTTGATGCACCACTACACCAGTCTCGATGAAGTCCACATTCAACGCGAAGCCGTCGCCGCCGCACAGGCAGCCCTGGCAGGCGACGGCGAAGCGGCACGGTCCCGGCTGGCAGCTTGCTTCGAATCGCTGATGGAAGCCCGAGAGAGGTTCTATCCCGTCGATTGCTACGTGATCGATCTGTGCTTGCTGATTCCGCGGCTAGCCGACGATCACTTCAAACGCGTCTTACAGGCGGGAGAGCCGACAAACATTCTGGTTTCTGCCGAGGACTTGCAGCAAATCGGGGAAGCCCAGCCTGACTTACTGGAACGGCTCCGCGAAGCGCGAACGGCCGGCACACTCGACGTTTGTGGGGGCGAGTTTCGCGAGGGTCCGTTCCCGCTACTGCCCATCGAATCGGCGCTGTATGGATTCGAATCGGGAGCGAGGACGTTTCGAAAACTGATCGGATATGTGCCGCGGACGTGGGGCCGGCGACGGTATGGACTGGCCACGCAGCTTCCCCAGATTCTGACGAAGTACGGATACCATTCGGCTATCCACGTGGCTCTCGACGACGGCATTTATCCCGACGCTGAGCAAAGCAAGATTCGTTGGGAGGGCTCCGACGGCACGGTCCTCGACGCAGTCACGCGCATTCCGCTGGCCGCCGACAGCGCCACCAGTTACCTACGCTTCGCCGCCCGCATGGCCGAGTCCATGCAGGAAGACCAGGTCGCGGCGGTTATCTTCGCTCGTTGGCCCGAAGTCAAAGCGCCCTGGTTCGAAGACCTGCAGCGGATCCACAAGTACTCACCTGTCCTGGGAACGTTTACGACCTTCGACAATTTCTTCGAACACACCGAGGTTCCTGGCCGGCTGTCGCGCTACGAACCCCGAGAGTATTTGACCCCCTCGCTGTACTACAGCGTGGCTCTGCAAGAGCCGGATCCCATCAGCCGGTACGCGAATCACGTCATCCGCCGACACCGATTCGATGCCGCTGGCTGGTGCGACGCATTGAGTAGTTTGCTAAGCGGGCAGCGGCTGGATTGCACGGCTGCTGCCAACGTCGAACAACGACTCGAGGAGGCCGGTCCAGATGCGGCGCCTGAGGCGAGGTCAGCCGCTGAACCGCTGCTGGCCGACTTCGAATCGTCCGCGACCGGGAAACTGGCCGACGTCATCCTGCACGGCGGCGGCGAGGAACCGGGATTTCTGGTGCTGAACCCTCTTTCATTTCCCCGGCGGGTGAGCGTCGAACTTTCGGATATCGAGTCGCCACCCGATGTCTCGGGCCCGGTCAAGTCAGTGCAATTCGACACAACGCGCAAGTCGGTCACTCTCGATGTTCCCGCTGCCGGCTACGTTTGGGTTGCCGCCAACCGGAACGAACCGGCCGCGCCGAAAGGCGGCCCCGCAGGCAAAGACGCTGCAACACAATCGGCGAACATGATTGCGGAGCGGGTGATCCGCAACGAGTTCTTCGAAGTGCACATCAACGAGGCGACCGGCGGTATCGCCCGCATCAAAGGGCATGGCCGCAAGCCCAACCGGCTGAGCCAGCAACTGGCTTATCGATTCGCTCGCGAGCGGACGTTCGTGATCGACGATGAAGAGTTTACCACCGACTACTCCGAAATGCGGTGTCGTCACCTGGAGATCACCTGTGACGGCCCTGCGTTGGGCGAAATCATTTCGACGGGGGAGATTGTCGATCAGCAATCCGACCAACGCCTGGCCGGTTTCAGCCAGACGGTGCGTGTTTGGCGGGGCCGTCCGATCGTCGACGTCGAGATTGAGCTGGACATCGACGAGATGCCGGAATCGGACCCGTGGCGGAACTACTACGCGGCTCGGTTTGCCTGGAACGACAGCACCGCAGCGCTGACGCACTCGGTTCTGGAAGGCGCGCACGATTTCAGCGGTGATCGCTTCGAGAGCCTGCACTATCTGGAAATCGCCGACGAAAAAGAGCGAACCACCGTCGTCGGTCACGGCCTGCCGTTTCACCGAAAGTCGGGGGCCCGCATGTCGGACACGCTGCTGGTCGTCCCCGGCGAAACGCGTCGCCGATTTCGATTTACGGTGGCAATTGACGTGCCTTATCCCATGCAGGCTGCGCTCGATGCCATCTGCCCTCCGGCGGTCATCTCAACCGCGAGCGGCCCACCGCGAACGGGTGCGACGGGGTGGTTTTTCCACCTCGACGCCAAGAGCGTGCAGCTCTCTCGGATCATGGAAGCCGGCGAACCGCAGAGCTCACTGGAGCCGTGGGAGGTCAGCGACGCTCCCGAGGTGGCTCGGCGAGACGGGTTCGCAGTCCGGCTGCGCGAAACCGAGGGGCGTTTCCGCCAGCTGAGGCTCCGATGCTGGCGAACGCCTACTTCTGCCAGAAAGCGAGATTTCCTCGGCCGGACCATATCCACACTGGATATCGAAGATGATCGAGTCGTCGTCGAGATGAACCCGCACGAAATTGCCGACGTCGAACTGAGCTTCGACGGATAGTGGCACGGCGTCACGAGTATGTCGGACAACCGGAGGTCCGAGTGCGACCTTGGAGAATCCGGCTCGACCGAACTCGCGGCCAACGTACTACGGCACGTTATCGAGCAGCTGTCCAGAGAAGAATGTCAGGGCCCCTATGAGAATCAACAGGTCGAGAACGCACAGGCACACGCCCGCCATGTGGACCAGCATCGCTGTGGGCCGCGACATGACGGTCAATAGCAGAGAGACTGCAACCATCAAGGCCATCGTACCGAGCACCGCAGGCTGCGAGCGGCTGACGATCTCGCCGGCCGACCAAATGGGGGCCGACCAATGCACGCTGAAGGTTTCGGGCACTTCGAGCAGATTGGCCCGCAGCTTCGGCACGAGCTGCGTCAGCAGCAGATGTCCGACCGAGAGGGCGGCCAAGAGCATCAAGGGTGAGATCCATCGGCGAATCAACCCGGTTTGGGCGGGAGGTTGGGTCGCAGAGCCCCGCCGCCGGCCAAGGGCGTGTCGCACCACGCGCATCGTGTCGATCCTGGCCGTTGGTTGGTCGGCCGTTTCGTCCCCATTCTGCCCGCTTGACAGCCTCAAGCCCTCTGCGTCATCCTACCTCAGGACTTCGAAGATTACACACTGAGCGATGGATTTCACACTTTCTGTCGAGGAGCGCCGATCGTTGGCTTCGCAGTGGTATGTGCAGGTGATGGGCGAGGTGATCGGCCCGTATACCTCTTCAGAGCTTCGCCAGGAAGCACGAGAGGGAAGAATCACTCCCGATGCCCTCGTCCGCAAGGGTGACGACGGCGAGTGGATGCTGGTGGATCGCATCAAGGGATTGTTCGACGCGAGCGGACAGCCCGTCCAGCGGAGCCGCCCTGCTTCGAAATCACGGGCCCGGCCCGACGACGCAGACCCGCGCGCCAACGGCCGAAAGCGCCGCCATTCGCTCGTCGAGGAAGAGGAAGACGAACCCGAAGAGGCCGAATTAGCCGAAGACCAGCGGCCCCCCTGGTTCAAAAAGCGGTTCATCTTTTCGACAACGGCCGTCTTAGCGGTGGCCGCTTGGCTGGGCTATAACTGGCTGTCGGCCACACAAGAGAACCGGGCGATCGAAGAGGAGTTGGCAGAACCCGCAGTCCAGCAATTCGACTCCGTCGAGGAAGAAATGCAGTTCTTCGGCACGCGCTTGAAAAACCTGGGAGCCACGGCCGAAAGTCTCAACGAGCAGATCCGAAATGACATAGGCATTGCCCTGGTCCCGCAGACTCCCTTGCCGGAAATCGAAGACTTTCGCGAGTCGCTGGATAAGTCTGAACTCGAGCTCAAGGTCAACTACGCCGAAGGGATCAGCGATTCGGCGACACTCGAGTTGCTGACCGAATACATCAATCTGATCCTCGACATGGAGAACGCGCGGGACGGGCTCGAAGAGCTGAAAAACAACAACCCTTCGGTCTACAAGATCAAGATCTACATCGAGGCGCTGCAGCGCGTACAGACCTCGACCATTTCCAATTGCATCGCCCTGTACAAGCTGGCTCGACGCGAGGAAGCCAAGCAGGCCGGCGAAGGCTGAAATCGCAGGTTTCACCGCTTCGCTCGAGCCGCGGCTGTTTGAAGGTTGCCGCGTATTGGTGCGGTTTCTCGTTTTGGCGCGCGAAATGCGTCATTGGATTTGGAGTGCGTCGCACCGTGCAATTTGTTGCCCCAAATCATCAGTGGGCGACCAAACGTTTCCGATTCGCAACAAGTCCGCCCGTTTGTAAGGTCTACCTCGGCTGAACCAATGACGAACCCTCTTCGAACCGAGTCGTCCTTTGTCAGTTTACGCGTCGCCATTGTGGCGTTCGTGCTTCTGGGGATCTTGCCCGCCGTCCAAGCGGACGGGTGGATGTTCCGCCGTTCGTACGACAGCCACGACGTGCCGCCGGAGGTGGCAGATTCGTTTCCCCGGCCGGAAAGTCGCTCCGCCTATCGTCCGGCCAGAGTCAGTTACGGGCCCGGATTCGCGATTCGCGGCGGCTACCGGATCAACCGGATCTTCATGCGTAGCGGTCAGAGCACAGACCTGACGGTCATTCGGCAGGACTGGTTCGACATTCGACCCTGACGGCTGCGCCCAGAAAGCCGGCCGAAACCCGATTGTCGTCTTCGATTCCACCGGTCGAGGACCCGTGCAGTCACTGTGGCGCGAAGCGGTCGATCTCTTCGCCCGTGAAGGGATCCAGCCGCGTCACGCGAATGATTCGCCAGTCGTCGGCTTCGCGCTGCCAGGTGAATTCCCAGCGGGTGGCTCCGCGGCCGACCGCTCCACTGTGCTTGTCGCGAATCGGCCCGTTGGCGCGAAACGACGTCACCGCTCGCGAGTTCTGCACCTTCAGCTCGACACTGACCTGTTTGACCCGCACTTCGTCGAGCACCTCAAAACGGTCCATTGCCGCCGCGAACCAGCCTCGCACGTCGGGCGCCTTGACGCTGATGCGGTCAAGCACAGCCGCCTTGTCGCCCGCCTTGACCGAAAGCACGGTTTCCTCGATCGCAATTTCGAGCCGTTCCGATTCGGTGACGAGTTGGCCTTCGACGACGTACGCGGCACCGGCCAGCGCCAGACACGCCACCGACCCGAGCAAGAAACCGATCTGGGCGCGGGCGTACCAAACTGTGAACAGGACCGCAGCGGCCAACACGCAAGCCACAATCGCGGGCCACGGTGTTTCAGAAATCCACACCGAATCGTCCAATGAGTTCAGGAACTCGGGTCACGACTTGTCATCTAGGCGGACGCCAGCTCGCAAACCGAGCCTGCAGGGAGTGCAACTCATGCGCGCCGAGACGCCTGCCCACTCGCTGCGATGCCCGCAACGCCGTAGAAGGGAGAACCTCACCCCGGACGGTCGGCTATCCCGTCGGCATCAGCAACCTTAGGCACGGCAAGTGTAGGCTGGCCGCCAGTCAGTTGGCAACTGCCGACACGCGTACTGGATGCAACACCAACTTGCGGCGTGTGATCTCCTGACCGCTACTCTTGAGCACGATGTAGTACTCGCCGGGCTCGATCGCTGTCGTGAACGTGTAGTTGGCGTAGGCCCGGCTGAATTCGCGGGGCACGACCTGACCGACACGATCGACGGTGCGGTTTTCCGCGTCGTGCAAGTTGCACTCCACCCACAGGTCCTCGTGCGGGGTGTTCAGGCTGATTTCCACGATCGCTCGCTCGCCCTGTGTGAACTCGCGGCGATGGTCGACTAGAAAGCCGCCGACCTGCGTCGTGCCAATGTCCATGGCGTAAAACTTGTCCTGCTCGCGAAGCGCATCGGCGGGCTTCAGCATCTCTCGGACGAGGTCGGAGTCGATCTCCTGCAGCGCATACGGGCCTTCCGAACGACGCAGTCCGTATGGGTCCGATAGGTATTCGACCTGTACGCCCAGAGCAATCACGCCCAGCAGCCCCAGCCCAAACGCGGCGGGCGCGGGTAAGCGCGCCCATTCGGGAACGCGGAACCGTGACACAATCGGCGCGGCAACCGGTTTGGCGCTGCGCAACCGGCGCCGTAGCCGGCGGCCCAAGCGAGCAAATCGGGCCACGTCCTGCTCGTTGACGAACGACAGATAGACCGTGATTGTGACCATCGGGAATATATACAGCCCAAGTATCAGCGTGGTCATCAGGTGGAACGTGACTCCCAGCGATAGCATCGCCACTCGGCCCCAGCCGCGCCAGCACAGGAACAGGAACAACACCTCCCAAATAATCGCGATGTAGGCGAACAACACCAGCAAGGTGGGCAACAGCGTCAGGTATTCGCCGACGGGATTGCTGAAGTTCCAGTTGGAGAGCATCCAGAAGATGAGCTGGTCACCGCCGAAGAATGCCGGAGTATGCATCTTGGTAATCGCCGCACCCAGATAGGTGACGCCGATCAAGATCTGCAACAGCCGTCTGGGCCAGATGGCCGACTGAGGCCAATTCACGCTGGGCTCGCCGGGCCAGCTGTTGCGACGAATCCCAGCCAACCAGGCGTCCACCGACCAAATCGCGCCGCAGCGCGACAAGCTCAACAACAGCAAGACGTGTGAGGCGATGACCGTGTATTTCGTGACCGTGCCGAGAGCATCGGTCATCGTAAAGAACGTGTAAAGAACCAGCGAAGCAACCAGCGACAAGCGCGTAAACCAGCCCACAGAGCTGGCGATCAGGAAGAAAATCATCGCGCAATACGCGGCGACCGCCACCGAACCGGGAAGCTCGGGCAGCATGCCCGGATGACCGAATGTCTCCCACAATGGAGCCGGAGATCCGTCGGCCGAGTACAGCTCTCGGACGAATGGCCACCTTTGAAGCGTGGGTACCAGCAACACCAGCGGCATCACGATTCGCACCAACGCCGGTCCGTAGGGTACCTCTTCCTTGTAAAAGAATTCCCGGATCTGGCTGGGCAGCGATGCATTCTTGGTCGGCGTGAGGGTCGCCATGTCCGTCGATCCTTTTCGACTCGTTGTCAGTGGGTCGTTACTCTCAATCAGACTGGAGAATTCGCCCGAGCGGCGCAATGGCGAACTCAGTTCGCTAGCGGCGATCCTTCCGGCGACTGCCCGACGCGGTTTTCAACGCCCTCCAGGGCGATGGAACGATAAGAGTTGTTTCGCGGGTCGAGCGCGTAGAACGGTTGATTGCGTTTTACGTCGGCTTGCAGCCTGGGGTTCTTGGAGACTGATGCCAGAGCCTGCACCGTGTGCCAGCTTGGCTGACTCTGCAGCGTCGTGCCATCGGGAGCGGCCACCCGGTAGACGTGATAGTACTTCTTGATGTCCTTGGGTTCGTCGTATCGCTGGTTCCACAACCACTCGGGCATGTTGAATTTCTTCGGCCAACACTCCTCGACCATGTAAATCTGCCGCATCGGTTCATGTTGCGTGTGCGCCAATGTGCTCTGCGCGTACCGATGGCCGAACTGCAGGAACGTGTCGTAGTGCCGACGCCCCAGATCGCCGAACGGCTCCAGCTCTCCCCACGGACCGGGGGCCAGCTGATAGAACTTTCCGCTCTCCCCCTCGCCGATGACGTGCAAACGGCTGTCGTGCGCCGACCAGCCGCAGAACATGTCCCAGACGATGTAGTACATCGCCGGATGTGACGTGTTCTTGTAGTACATCGAGTGAGAGAAGATGCCGAATGCGAGGGCCGACAGATAACAACCTATCGCCAGCGTCGATAACCAACGTTTCATGGGGAGAGACCTTCCCTGGTACGCAGATGTGCCCACCGGCCGATCCATTCGGCCCCGATGCAGCGCCCCGACACAACGCCGCACTCCAGCGGCGGGGAATGTCGGAAATTCCGGGGTTTTGGTCAATAGCAGTGTCACCGCTGGATCGACGAAAAGCGGATTAGACGGATCCGGCCTTGTCGGTGCGGCATGCCCTAGCGAAGCATGGGCATCTGAGGCGACTCCCCTCTCAACAATCCCCCTTGGTCCTTCCGGGGGTGACTGGTCTAATCCAGCGAGTCCACGCGTTGGATTCTGCGCACCGACAAACCACGCAAAGCCAGCGCCGACTTTGGACAGAGCCATCGGCAAGGACGATACCTGTCATGAACTGCGAGCCCGTATGCACGAGTCGCAACAGAACGTGGAGATGCAGTTCGCGACCGAGAGCGGGCCGCAGTCCTGAAGCTGCCGGTGCCGCCCCATCCCCGCCGCCCGTAGGTGCCACCAAGCCGGAACCGCGGCGTTAAGGCCTACCCGCTTCCAGCAGTGGAAGCGGCATCCCGGCCCGCGACCAATGCCCGCATCTTGCGATCGGCCACGCTTCGTTGCAGCATCCAGAATCCGCAATCGGGGTGCACCCAGCGAATGCGGTCGGCTCCCAATACGTTGACGGCGTGTTCGATTCGCCGCGCGATCTCGTCGGGCGATTCCGCCTCGTTGTCTTTGATGTCGACAACCCCCAGCCCCAAGGAGATCGACGGCTTCAATTCACCGAAGACCTCCAATTCGTCGTAGCCCCGGCGGGCGAACTCCAAGATCAGGTGATCGCAATCGAGCGAGTTGAAGAACGGCAGCAGATCGCGGAAGAAACCCTGTTGGATGCTCTGACCGCCGTAGTTGCCGAAGCACAGGTGCACGCCTTTCTCTCCCGAGGCCCCCTGCAGCACGCGGTTGATGCCCTCGGCCGCCAAGTCAGCGTTTTGCGGGCTGCCAGGCAGATTGGCCTCGTCGACTTGGAGCACCGGCGCATCGATCCCCGCGACCTGCTGCCGCAGGATTTCGGCGATTTCCATCACCAGTGACGCCAGCGCCTTGTCCTCGGGCGCCAGCAACGTGCGCGCCAGCATGTAGGGGCTGGTGACCGTGAATTTGAGCGGTTGCGATGCCAGCGCCTTGACGCCCTCATAGTCCGACCGCAGGTCCAACATTCCTGCGCCCAGTGGGCCGCGCACAATGCCGGCGGGACTGGAGCGGAACTCGAATTCGGGCCGGCTGCGAAATCGCTCGAGCTCGGCGCGAGTGAGTTGGGGGTCGACCCCCTCCAGCGGATGCACGAAGTAGTCGATCATGCCGTTGGCGTCGGGAAAGTTGACGTCGAATCGCGACAACTCGCCGTCGGAAATCACGTCGATGCCGGCCAATTCCTGCGTCTTCATCACCACCAGAATGGCGTCCCGCAGATTCGGCCCTGAAGGCATCGCACGCAACCATTGCGGCACCGGATAGCTACCAACGACCGTAGTGCGGATTGCTTGAGTCATGGTGAAAGTCAGAACGAAGGATGGAGGCGGACTTCGTCCGGCTCAGTCGAGCTGAAGGATACACGGCGCGGGCATCGACAATAATAGCCCAACGACTCATCGTTGGGCCATTATCACACCACAACCTGGCTGAGACTATCGAACAGCCGACGAATCATCCGGCCGGCAAACGTCCCGTTTCGACCGGCGGAAAGTCACCAGTGCAAGCCTTCATGAACTCGACGAGGTCCTTTTTCTCCTGGTCTTTCAGATCGAGTTTCTTGATCTTCTCGTCGAGGTTTGGATTGGGATGGCCTCCCTTGCTATACCATTCCACGACCTCTTCCAACGTTTGCTGGCTGCCGTCATGCATGTAAGGGGCTGAGAACTCGACGTTGCGAATGGTGGGCGTCTTGAACGCGCCGCGGTCTTTTTCGTTCTCGGTCACTTCGTAGCGGCCCAGATCGGGCTCGTCGACTTCCATGCCGACGCCTAGATTGTGGTACTTCTCGTCGGCGAAGTTTGCCCCGGCGTGGCAGGCTGTGCAGGCCACTCGTTCGCTAAAGAACAGTTCGTATCCGCGAATCGCCGACTCAGACATCGGGTGTTCTTCGGCCGCTTTGACGAGTGCGTCGTATTCGGCGGCAAACTCGGGATCATTGGCCCGTTCATCTTCGAGGATCTCCGAGTCCATATTGCGATAGACTTTCATGCGATCGTAGAAGTCGTACGGAGCCGGCCCGGTGACGATGGCCCGTTCGAACGTCGCAATCGCTTTGCCAATGGTGTCGATCGTGCAGCCTTCTTCAGGGAACACCTTCTCAAACTGCAGGGCGTAACCTTCAATGCCTTTGACAGTCTCAACCGCCGCTTCGTGCGTATTGCCCATTTCGATGGGATTTTCTATCGGACCGACGGCCTGCTCTTCCAGCGTGGCGGCCCGGCCGTCCCAAAACTGAGCGGAGCTGACAATGCGGTTGTAACTGATCGGCGAGTTCCGGCCCCCTTCTTGACCCCGGATGCCAACGCCGAATCGGGTGTGCTTGCCATACCCTTCGTGAGGATGATGGCAGCTGGCGCAACTGATCGTGTGGTCCGCCGACAGCCGCGGATCGAAGTATAGCTGGCGTCCCAACTCGATCTTCGCACGGGTCAACGCGTTCTCGTCGACACCCGAGATCTGGGCTGTTGCCGCCGCCAAGCCGACCGGCAGGCTGAAGTCGAGCACTTCGTGATTCGCCGGCTCATCGACCCAGGCTTTGATCTCCTCGGCGCTCAGGTCCCCTTCCCCGGGAATGCCGGACGTCAAGCTGGGGTCGCCCAAAACCACCACGTTGGATTTGGCGGCATTGCTAGAGCCGGCATCGGCAGAACCCGTATCACGATCGCCGGAATGGGCGACGGCACTCCCGGCGACTGGTTCGTCGGACTGACCGGTGCAACCAATCAGTGCGGCACAGGCCGCCAGCAGGGCCAACCGGGGGTAGTGTTTCGACGTCATGACCTTCCTTCGTTCGTATTGTGTGTTGCTGCGATGGTCTGGAGCGTGTCCGTTGACTTCGCCGGTCTGTGGAGCGCGAACTTGCAGCCAGCGGGACTGCAGAGGATAGCGGTCGGGCGGCAAAGGGCGAATTTCTTGACCAATGCCCCGAGGGTCCGGGTTGCGGACTCGCGCCTCGTCTGGGCCGATCGTGACCCAGACCTCCCACATTATCGGCGGCGCGCACGGAAGTTCAACCGCCCGAGAGACGATCTTCCGTCGTGCCGACTGAGATTGGCCCCTCCGGGCGGTCGGCAGTGTGTTCGGCGACGCTATACGTCTCGGCGTCGCGACCCGCGTACGCCACGATTAGCTCCGCCAAGAGGCCCAGAGAAATCGCATGCGTCCCCAACAGCAGGGCCGCCACCGAATAGGCCAACATGGGACGCGTACCGATGGGAGCGAAGTCCATACCGGCCACGTTGGTCAGCAGCCAGAGGGCCGACAGATAGCCAAGCCCTACCGACCCGAGCACAAAAAACAATAGTCCGGCCGCACCCAGCACGTGTTGCGGCCGCAATCCGAAGCCGGTCAGAAACGTGACTGTCAGCAGATCGAGAAACCCTCGCAGAAACCGCCGCATGCCATATTTCGAACGCCCGAAGCGGCGCTTGCGGTGGTTGACCGTCAGTTCACTCACTCGAAACCCGCGCGAATCGGCCAGCACTGGGATAAACCGGTGTAACTCGCCGTAAATTCGAATCTCCGAAGCAACCTCGGCCCGAAATATCTTGAAGCCGCAGTTGTGGTCGTGCAGCTTCAAGCCCGTCAGTCGCCCCACCATCCAATTGAAGACCTTGCTCGGATACACCTTGTGCCACGGATCCAGACGCCGTCGCTTCCAGCCGTTAACGACATCGTAGCCTTCCTCGAGTGCTGCCAGAAAGCGGGGTATCTCAGCGGGATCGTCCTGGAGATCGGCGTCCATCATCATCAGCACGTCGCCGCGAGACGCCCGCATGCCCGCGGTCAGCGCGGCCGCCTTGCCGAAGTTGCGGCGGAACCGAATACCCGACACGCGCGCATCACGGGCGGACAGGTCGCTGATGACGCTCCACGTACCGTCGCTCGAACCGTCGTCGACAAAGACAATCTCAAATTCTATCGCGTGTTCATCGCAGCAACTCGCAATCTCGGATTGCAGCTGCTGTAAGCTTTCGGCTTCATCGAGGACCGGCACAACGATCGACAACATCAGGCGACTCTTGACTCCGCGGGAGTGTGTAGTGTTTCAATCGCGGTTCTGAGCGGTTGGCACACGAGCTTATACGTCAGCTTCAGCGCGCACCCACGGTGGAAGCTTTTTGCGAGGCGCTTGGTATTGAACGATGTTCTTGTGGCGCGTGTATTGCTGCTCCTCTTTGCAGTAGTAGCACACGTAGGCAAAACGCTTCGGGGCGTAGGCTCCGATGGCGAGGTTGCGGTGAGCCCAGAATAGGCTATTGCTCCGGCGACAATTCGGACATGGGACGGACTCAAAGAGATACGCCATCGCTTCCCTTCCGCCTGTTCCGTCTTCTCATTCATGGCTCAGCTCGTGAAGTCGATCACTGAGATGTCATACCCTGGGAGCCCTGCCATTACCAAGTACCTCTGGAAAATGGACGATCTGTACGACGAAGTGATTTCGCTCACAAAATGAAGTCCACTACCCGGCAGAGGGAACGTCACGTGCTCTCACCATGTAGTATAAGGTCGCGGAGACCGTGATTTCAGCGGCAAGAAAGACCAATCGTAGCAACAGTGCGGCTGCCACCGCTTGCTGCGCCCCCACACCCGGCTGGTTTTCCAGCACGCCGATCAACAATCCCTCCCGCACCCCGATGCCGCCGGGGGCGAATAGGACCACAAACCCGCTGACCGTCGCCAGCGCAATGCCCGCGGTCCAGACAGGCCAATCGGCAAGATCGAACGGTCCCGGCGAGACGCCTCGCAGCACCAGTCCCAGGCAAAGGCCCTGCATCGCCCAGCAGATCAAGAATGCAACAGTACCCGCGATGAGCAGCCGCGTGCCGATGCGAACTTCCAGCCCCGCCGCCCTCAAGTCCTGCGGCGTGAGCCGTGTCGAGATGGAACTGAGCACGCGCGACGTCAGCGGCATCCCGCACAACACGATCACCAGCACAACCGCCGCCGGCAGGTAGGGTGCTCGGTCGTTGGTTTGCTGCAAGAGGCCGATGGCCCCGTCTAAGTACGGAATCGACGGGAACCTGGCGATCAGTTCCTCTGTCAACAACAGCGGTGACAGCGCGACGGCAACAGCCGCTCCGACGGCAACCATCAATAACGTTTCGTAAGTGGCCGCCAGAGCCGCCGCCCCCGGACGAGAACCGCGGTCTTTGATCAACCCGGCGCGAATCACCAACACCGTGGCCTTGCCGGGAACGTACTTGCCCAGATGTCCGCAATAGAATGCTCGGGCCGCATCGGCGTAACGCACGCGCCCGCCGAATGCGTGCAGCAGCCGCCGCCAAAACCAGAGCGACGGCAACCAGGCGACGACGTAGACCACTCCCGCCAGCGCCAACCACCCCAGATTCCATTCAACCCGTTGAATGTCGTCCTGATGCCACAGTTGCCACGCCTGCCACCCAACCAGCACAACGACGGCCGCCGTCAGACTCCACTTGATCACCGCCCAAACGGTTCCCCGCCAGCGCCTCCCGGAGGAGCCATCGGAATGTGATGCAGTCCCGCTCATGTGACCGTCGCAACGCACACGACGGGATGCCACTGCCGGCTTGCCCAGCAGTGCCGCGGTGCAGACACTGTCATGCCGAAAAGTTGATTAAACGATGGGAAACTTTGGAGCGAGCGACTGTGGCAAGCAAGATTCAGCCACCCCACAGCCCTGACAGTTGGTCTTTCACCGCAGAGGACGCAGAGTGACGCAGAGGTTCTTGATTGACGCTGGCGGTTGCCTGATCCTCTGCGCACCTCTGCGTCCTCTGCGGTTGATCTCTTGCAAGCTGGCGTCGTTCCCAGGCTCCGAGCTTGGGAACCAGGGTCACGTCGAACCGCATCGCACTGCTGGGCAAAGCCGGCAGTGACGCACGCAACGTCGCCGTCTACGACCAGACCATCATCTCCTCGTCATCGCTGGAATAGCCGATGAACGTGGCCAACACAACCCGAGGATGATCCCCGGCGACACCGGGCACTTCGTGAATAAGGCCAGTGTTGAAGAAGTATAAGTCGCCTGGTGACAGCTCGATTCGCTGACTTTGAACACCCTGCTCGGCGGCATACGTGTGAAAGCCGCCTGACTTGAGGAATGGGTCGACTTCGGGTGTCCAAAACTGCCGATGGATGATGGATTGCGCCGAGACAGCCCCTAAGGTGGCGTTCTGCAGGCACAACACGCCGGCCAGCTGCCGGCCAAAGCGAAACACTTCGTATTCGGTCCGGCACTCGCGCTGGCGCACACTGTCGAAGTGTGGGCCGTAAGTATACCCACCGTAGTGAATGCGAAAGATCGCCGGACCGTACGCCCGACCGTCCGGCTCGCGCGCGGTCATTACCCGACGTCCCGGCGACATGCGGCGCAGTTTGTGGTACAGCAATTCGATCGGATCGATTCGCTCGGCGAACAGCCGTTTGAAGAGCCGATGGGTCTCAGCGGACCGTGCCAGAAAGTCTTCGCGGTCGTCGCCGTAGTTGCCCAGGCTGGTGCCGATGTCAATCCGCCGGCGTCCGCTTTCGGCGGTGTTGACGCCCGGCTGGGTCCAACGGTTGGCCCGCAGTTCGGTAATGGCGTGCCGATCGATATTCGGATCGGCGCTGTCGAACATCAATCCTTGATCGATGAAGAAGCGGATTAAGGATTCACATTCGTCCGATGGCAACGCCCCGCGCAGAATGATGGCGGATACAGCGCCTGCCGCCAGTGCATCGATGGGGTTCGCTTCTTGGTCGAGAATGGCGTCCTCGGCCGGTTCCAGAATCGGCCAGGCAGCTTGAGTGGTGGGGTTGATTGCAGACAATGATCTTCAGCCTCCTTCGCTGGGTCCGTGGCCCAATTGGCGCAAAATCGCTTGCTTTGCGAAAGCCAGGAATCCGGCGGCGGACGAACCGCGATAGTTCTGGATTGCGTTCTTGAATCCCTGAAGGAATTGATCGGCAAAGTTCGAGAGATCGGCTTTGTACCCTTCCAGCAAATCACCTATGTCCAATCCGTCTCCAGTGCAGGCTAGAAGGATTCGTTGTTCGGCATCTACATCGCCATCACGCGCTGCGGTCAATTGATCGGCAAGCCAATCGTCGCCCAGGGCGCGCAATCCGGCATTCCGGAAGCGGATTCTTGGATCGAGGCGGTGCCCTCCGAATACTGCTTCGCCACACCAAGGGCACTTCTCTGCCAGTAGCGCCGGGTGAGTCTGTTCGCACAACCCGCCGAACACCGTCTTCGTGTACAACTTACTCGCAGCGCGAGAATTCATGATCGACGCCAAGCATCTGGATTGATTGCGCGCGTTGTGTCACGCTTTGAGCGTACGAGTTGGCAGAAGAGTCTGTCAAACACGGACATCCGCTGAGCGTTGGATCCGTGACGACAACTCACTTAACGATCCGGGAAATCGCGATACAGCGCGAACCTTGCATTTTGCACGTCCGAATAGACCGCGTGGTGTGCCTCCTCGGTCGCACCACTGCGCGGCTTCACCGCTTGGAAAGCTTGTTCGAGCTGCGCCAGATTCTCGGTCTCGATGACGACGTGAAACTCACCCAGCCCTTCGGGACCCAAGCCAAGCTTTCGCCGGGCCAGCCGATAGCCGGCGATCAACCCTTGTTCCTGCAAACCGCCGAGGTAGTGCTCCAGGTTTTCGGCGAACTCAAGATCCTGCGACGTCTCCTTCAGATCGGCCCAGATGTGGTAGTAGTCCATCGGGTCACTCGTTGACCGAGAACTTGTGGATCGTCGTCTGCCGGTAGACCTCCCTGGGCTGCAAGATCGTATTCGGGAACTCGGGTTGATTTGGCGAGTCGGGAAAGTGCTGGCACTCGAGACAAAAGCCCTCGTGCTTTTCGAAGCCGCCCGCCGCCTCAGAGCCATCCAGAAAGTTGCCGGTGTAGAGCTGCACGCCGGGCTCGGTCGTGAAGATCTCGAGCACTCGGCCCGAATCCGGATCTTCGGCGCGGGCGATCAAGGCTGGTTCCGCCTGACCTGCGGAGAACACGTAGCAATGGTCGTAGCCGCCGGCAACTTCGTCGATTCGCGCGCCGATCCGCTCGGGCTGCGTGAAGTCCATCGGCGTTCCGGTCACACTGGCCTGCTCCCCGGTGGGGATCATCGTCTCGTTGACTGGCAGGTACTGATCGCAGCCGATCGTGAGCAGGTGATCCAGAATTGTGCTTGAACCGGCTCCGGCCAGGTTCCAATAACAGTGATTCGTGAGGTTGATCGGCGTGGCCTTGTCGCAGGTTGCTTCGTAGTCGATTCTTAGTTCGTTCTCGTCGGTCAACGTGTAGGTCACCGTCGCTGTCAGTTTGCCTGGGTAACCTTGATCGTTGTCGGGGCTTTCGTGCGTCAGCCGCACACCGGCGGATGCCTCGTTTTCGAACGGTTCTGCAAGCCACATGGCTTTGTCGAATCCGGCTTCGCCGCCGTGGAGATGATTCTCGCCGTCGTTCTTGGTCACGATGTACGTTTCTGAGTCCAACTCGAACGTGCCGCCTGCAATTCTGTTCGCATACCGGCCGCAAATGGCGCCGAAGTAGGGATGCCGGGCCAAGTAGCCTTCGATGTTGTCGAATCCGAGAGTCACGTTCTGTGACTCGCCGTTACGGTCGGGCACGTAGACGGCGGTCACGATGGCGCCGTAATCGATGAGCGAAACGGCGACTTCGTTGGCATTCGACAGGTGAAACTGCGTAACGGGTCGTCCGTCGGCCGTTTCACCGAAGGGTTCCTGTTGGAGTCTCATGCGGGCTTCTTCTTCGATGGGCGTCTCGGCTGCCTCTGCATCCGCCGCACCCGGAGTTGCCGGATCGTGTCCATTGGACGCGGCGGTCCCGAGGTCTCCCTCCTGTCCACCTTGGCAACCAACGATGCAGGCGAGAGCCACGAACCCGATGCAGGCTGCACGCGGATTTCGGCTTGAGCCGAAGGCCATTCGGGCGAACAACCGCCGACTTGCGAACCAGGCTCGGCTCATGCGACCACCATTGGGATTTGAACGGCAGGGGCAGGAATCCCGGTATCTTCCGGTAGGTCCAGTGGAAGGTCAAGCAACCTGCTGAAGGCCAGAAACCGCTACCCGATTGTCTGTGAGTACGATGATCGGGCAGGAATTACGCGACTGGTCGTCTCATCCGACCACCTCTCGAGCCCTGTCCCCAGGTGAGGATGATCGGTGGGATGGATTGATGTACAATCGGGGCAGTCCGAGCCCGAAATCACCTGAAAGTAGCGGGTTTTGTCCCAACACTCCGGTCTGGGCCGGCGTAAATACTCTAGACACCAGCGAAGGCGCGGATGGAACAAACCAGCACAAAATCGTCGGAAGCTGTTGTCCGCGATCACGTTGCGAGTGATGCGCGGCTTGTGGAATCGGCGCGCAGCGGCGATCGGGACGCATTCGGCGACTTGGTGCTGCGCTACGAACGCCGGCTGTTGCGGGTGTTGATGAGGTTTGTTCACGACGACGATCTGGCACAAGATCTGGCCCAGGAGACCTTCCTGCGAGTCTGGGAACGCCTGGACCAGTTCGACCAGTCTCGGCGGTTTGGGCCGTGGCTGTTTCGGATCGGCGTGAATTTGACGATGGATTATTTGCGGCGTCGCAAGCGCAGGGGCCGCTGGGCGCGGTTCAGCGATAGCCCCAGGGAGCGGACTCCCGATCCAGCCATTCCGGATCCTCGACAGGCCATCGAGCTGAGGCAAGAAGTTAACGCGGCCTTGGAAGAGGTTCCTGAAAAATACCGGACTGTACTGGTTCTCCGCGATCTGGAGAACTTCTCGACGTCCGAAATCGCAGCAATTCTCCAGCGGAGGGAAGCCACCATCCGATGGAGACTTGCAGAAGCCAGAAACAGATTTCAGAAAGTGTGGGCCAAACGGCACGGCACTTCCACGCCTGTGGGAGATGAAGAGAATGAAATGTAAACACGCGAGACACGAGTTGGCCCTGTCCATTGGCAGGGATCTCGTCGAGTCGGCTGAACCAAAACTGCAACGGCATCTGGCCACTTGCCCCGATTGTCACGAGTATCGGCAAGAGTTGCAAAACAGCCTGTCGGTTCTGCAGGATTGCAACGACGAGGCGGAACATCACAGCGTCTGGCCCGCCGTTGAGCGACGGCTAGCCGATTTGCCTGAAGTGCCGCCGGTTCGACCATCCTATGGCTTGGCTCCGGCGTTCGCCGTGGTCGCTGCGTGCCTGATTATGTACGTGTCGATGGACGCGTCGTGGGTGGCGGGGCAGTCTGCACCGATCAACGCTCAGCCGGTCAACATGCCACTGTTACGGCCGCAGCCGGTCGTCGCGCCGGCGGTTCCCCGTGCGGAATCTCAGCTGGACTTCCACTGGTTGCAGAATGACGCAAAGCCTGCGTCCGGACGTCCGCCCGTGATGGAATACCGGTAGGTCTCACTCGTGCCGATATTTGAGTTTCAGTGCCGAGCGTGCGAGCACCGTTTCGAGACGCTGGTGCGCTCATCCAAAGCAATCGACTGCCCTGAGTGCGGCTCGCAGCACGCTGAGAAGCTTTTCAGTGCACCAGCAGCACATGTGCGCGGAGACGGACTGCCAATTGCATCGGCGTGTCCACCCGCAGATGCCCCACCATGCGGACCTGGCTGCTGCCGCCTGCCATGATGCTTCGGCTCCGGATAAACTGTTCCGGGGCGACCTGCATCCTGTGACTTTGCCTCAGACCGGGTAGTTCAACCCATGCTGCGCGGGATGAGTTCGCACTCATCTTGTGTCGTTGGAGGCGAACCCCCTACGATACCCGGGTTTCCAGCATCCAGCATCCGGGTCGGTCAATGTTCCGAGTGGCGACTGTCGAGCCAGACGAGCGAAAAGATGTCCTCGCGCTGATGTTCGACGGGCTCACACAAGACGTGTGCGAATCACGCACCGCCGAAGTGTTACAGGCTCAACGCGACGGCTCGCTCTCTTTGGAGGGGCTGCTCAAAGTCGAAGGAGATGCCGCTGCAATCAAGGCTGCCGGATTCTATACAGTCCAGCTGGATGGCACAGCTTACTTGTGGCCCCCCTTTCTCAGTGACGACGACGAGCAGTACGAGGCTGGGGACGTCTTGTTGCAGGAGATGTGCCGCAAAATCGACGACGCGGGTGCATTGCTTGCACAGTGTCTTGTCGAACCAGACCACGTTCGCCAGCAGCGTGCACTATCGCGGAACGGCTTCGAACATTTGGCCGATCTCAGTTTTCTGCAGCGATCGCTCGAAAGGCCCTTGGCGGCGTTGCCAGACAGCCCGCTCGAAACGGTCGTGTTTGATCCGGAGCAGAATCGAAGGCGATTTGCAGAGTTGCTTGAGCAGACATACGTAGAAACACTCGACTGTCCGAAGTTCCACGATCTGCGCAGCGGCGACGACGCGCTGCGCAGCCATCAAACGGCGGGTCAGTTCGACCCTAGGCGATGGAAGATTTTTCGCGCAGACGGTCAAGACGTCGGTGCGCTGCTGCTATCCGATCATCCCGAGCAGGATGCGTGGGAGGTCGTCTACGTCGGGATCGCGCCGGAGTTCCGCGGGCGGCACTACGGACATGACATGCTGCTGCAGGGTTTACACGAAGCACGTGCGGCGGGACGAAGTTCCGTATTTCTCGCAGTCGATCGTCAAAACTCGCCGGCGACTCGAATTTATCGGCAGCTCCAGTTCGAGGAGGTCGGTGTCCGCGCGGTCCACGTGCGCGGCACGCCCAAATCTGCACCGAACTAACGTTGCGGCAACACAAGATTTCGGGCGCGCTCTAGTAATCGACACCTTGTGCACACGACCTGTTTGCTCTTTCGAAAATTTTTCAGGCGCCGAACTCCCATGATTCTCGGGAGATTCTTTCAAACACCTCGCCTGTCTTGATTCGGCATCAGAATTCAGTCGCTCCACGTTTGACACCGTCGCGCGTCCGGCTAAGATCGGCTCTGAGTGAATGAGTTAGCGAGTGAGTGATACGCACGAGTCGAATGCCGCGCTGTTTTGCCGGTAGGTCGACTCTCATTGTCTCCCCACCAAAGCTGCCACGCGATTGCTTCAACGTCTGCGCTGCGGCAACAGACAGTTGCCGTTGAGCGTCCGATATCGTTCGGTTGGGGTTGAGGTGCGCGCCGGCAGATGCACGACGCATCAGTGGAGGTCGCAAGATGCAGACCGAGACGATGGCCGCGAGTCGGGAAACGAGTTCCCTGGAATGCGAACTGATTTCAGCCATCGAGCGCGAAGTCGGCCCCCGCAATTACCAGCATTGGTTTGCCGACAACGTACGCCTGGAAGTCCGCGCACATGAGTTGTCCATCGGCGTCAACAGCCCGTTTGTCGCCACTTGGATGCAGAAGAATTTTCGCCCATCCATCGCCACGGCAGCCCAACGGGTGCTCGGCCCCTCCGCGCAGGTCTCGTTCCACGTGATCGATTCCTCGGCGCTGAACGAGGAGTCCGCCGTGAACCCTTCACGCCGTCGACCACCGCGCGACAAGCCGCTTGCCGGGCCAACTGCGGGGCCAAAGATCGCTAGCAAGGCAGCCAAGAATCGTCGATTCTTGGAGTTGGACGACTTCGTTGCCGGCGAAGCCAATGCGCTCGCGTTGGCGGCCGCCAAAGGCGTTTGCGAGCAACCCGGCACGAAGTTCAATCCGTTGTTCTTGTATGGAGCATCGGGGCTCGGCAAGACGCACCTGCTGGAGGGTATCTTTCGTGGATTGCGGCGCGACTTTGCGCATCTGAGAATTGCGCTGATTCGTGCCGAGGCGTTCGTCAACTACTTCACCGCCGCCATACGATCGCACAGCATGCCGACGTTTCGGCAGAAGTTTCGCAACATCGACGTGTTGCTAGTCGACGAGGTCGACTTCTTCGACGCCAAGCGTGGAACACAGGAAGAGTTTCTCAACACGTTCAAACAATTGGAAACCCAGGGTGCACAGATCGTGCTGACCTGCGATCGGCATCCGCGGTTGCTGAACAAACTCAGCGACGAGCTGGTCACCCGGTTTCTGTCAGGGCTGGTCTGCCGAATCGAGCCTCCCGATCTCGAAACGCGCAAGAGCATCGCCCGGAGCAAAGCGGCCGCACTGCGGGCCGACTTCTCCGAGGACGTTTTAGAGCTGGTGGCGCGGCGGTTCAAGAACAACGTGCGCGAGTTGGAAGGGGCCTTGAACAGTTTGGACACCTACCACAGCCTGTTGGGGAAGAAGCTGTCCCCATCGGCCGCACGCCGGGCCCTGTCAGGCCTCGAACGCGATTGCATGCGGGTCGTCAGGGTCACCGACATCGAGAACGCCGTCTGTCGCTTCTTCGGAGTGCAGCCGGACGATCTCAGGTCGCAGCGAAGACACCGCAGTATCACCCAGCCGCGGATGTTGGCCATGTTCCTGGCACGCAAGCATACACAGGCTGCCTATAGCGAGATCGGTCAACATTTTGGCGGACGCAACCACAGCACGGTGATGGCCGCGGAGAAAAAGATCAATGGCTGGCTGCGCGAGGACTCATCGATTCGCGTAGCGGCCAGAACGTGGCCGATACAAGAAATCGTCGGCGCACTCGAAGAGCAGCTCCAAGCCGGGTAGGCGCACCCTTGCGAACGCCAACCCTTCTGCGATCCCTCATCTTGAGCGGGGTTGGCCGAACGACTCAGACGCAGGCGAGAGAAAACCATTCGCCTGCTTCGCACCCAGCAGCCAACGCCTCAATTCTGCCACGGGCTGTACTGCGAGTTGCCATAAGGCAATGGGGACCGGACTTCAGGTTGCACGTTGTACGCCTGAGTGTTCTGGTATGGCGTTTGGCTGGTTGACTGCCCTTGAGTCGCGTACTGCGGCTGGCTCGGCTGCGATTGGACCGCGTACTGTGGCTGGCTCGGCTGCGGATAGCCCTGCCCTTGAGCGACTGGTGGCCACTGGGTCGGCTGGGGTGAAACAGCAGACTGTGCCGGATTCCCTGTCGCCCCTCCGCGGTAGGGCGCTGCATTTGGCGTGGCGTAGCTTGCGGCGCTTTGGGCGTTTGGCTGCGGTTGATTCAAGATGGGCAACACAGCGCCGGGACCGGCACTCATCCCCAAATAGGTTGCCTCGCGCTGCGCCTGGTCCGACCGCGTGTACTGCTGCGGTGCTTGTGCGTGCCGGCCATCGTTCCAGGCCGGCAACGGTGTCTCCAAATTTGCCGGCGCAACCGCGATGGGTGTCTGTAAGCCGGCGGAGTGTGTGGGAGCAAGGCCGTCATGAGACCAGGCAGCTTGCTGGACGGCAGCTGGCTGATCGTGCATCGCTTGAGGCTGCTGATGACTCATCGGCTGAATCGACGCTGGCTGCTGCGTCGTCGGCGAAGCTTCCGGATTGACGGCTGGCTCCGGCGGCCAGACTTGTGAATGGTTTCCCTCGAAAGCAGCGGTGGCGCCCGAGTTTGTCGTCTCCGGCGGCCAAGCTGCAGGCGACTGTGGGGCGGTTGTTTCACCAGGTTGGTTTCGGTTTGGGTAACCCGTGTCGGGACGCGCGGTGGATGAGAACGACGATGGGACGGCAGAACGACTGTGCGACTGTGCAACGGGCTCACCAATTGCACCGTGTGCCGTCGGTGACGGTGTTGAAGAATTAGCTGGTCCGGGTGCATATTGAGGTGGCTGCGAGACCGGCCAGTTGTTCGACGGGACTCCCGAGGCCAGCTGATTTATCGAATTGGGTCCACGCTGGACTGGGAACGGTCCTGGCGGTTGTTGAGCTCCGCCCAGTGGTGCTGGCGAGGCGGGATTCAATCCACCGGCAGCATGTGGTGGAATCGATTGAGCCACGCCGGCCGCCGGCTGGTTCGGGTTCCACGGCGCTGGACTCTGCGTCAGCCCCGCTTGCGCCGCAGATGTGGCGCCTATGTCATAGCGCTGTGGTGGCGTTCCGAGATTGTGTTGGGCGGGCTGAGTCCTCGGGGGACCGGCGAACTGCGCTGCAGCGGGACTCGGCCGCCCGAGAGGAAATTGGCTTGCAACCTTTGCCTGCGCCTCGGCTTCGGAACCCGTTTGGCGGAATGCAGCCAGGCATTTGTCGTAGTCGCCCATCTTGCCGTACAGCAGGCCCAGATTGTTCTGGGCCTTGGAATGGGACGGCTGAATCTCCAGCGCACGCTGCAGTTGTTGTTCTGCATCCGGGTACCGCTGCTGCAACAGATACGAGTAACCCAGGTCGCTCAATACGTTGGCATCGCTGTCGTTGACGCGTAACGCGGTGACGTAGTGTCTTTCGGCAGTCGCATAGTCGCGTTGCTTGTCGGCAATGACCGCCAGTCGATGGTTGGCCACCACATGATTGGGTTGCTGGTTGAGAATCCGATTGTAGGCAGACTTTGCAAGATCGAGCCGGCCGTCAGTGAGATGCACGTGCCCTTGCCGCAAGATGTCCTCAATCGAATCGGTGGCGGTCGCTCGTTGGGAAGAGGTCAAGATGCCGCTTTCGCCCGCCAACCTGGCCGCCGAACTGTTATCGGCACCCGGAAACCCTGCCAGCGCGACTCCCGATTTACTCGGTTGTTTGGGCCCCGCAGCAAACTTCGAAGCTGAGGTTGCGCCCTCGGCGGTCGCCGTCGGCTTTGCGGTCTGAGTTCGACCCGCTCCGGGTTTCCACAGAGCCATGGAGTCGACCATGGTTGACTGGCAGCCCATAAGCAACAACAGACCGAGCACAGGTAACGATTTCTTCATGACTCAACCAGTCCCTGGTTTTCTCTGGCGCGAGACCATTCAGAAAGAGTCGGGACGACCCTTCCTTTGCGGCTCATGGCTGAATTTCTCGTGCCATGACGATGGCGAACGCCGGACGTGAGAACAAGAGGTGACGCGGGAATATATGTCCTGGCCGAAATCGTGTCGAGAGGAGTTCCGCTTGCTGGTAAACCTCGGTAAAGCAGCGACTTAGGTCGTTGGGCGGGCGTCGTCCGCCTACGCCACAGCTGATTGAGAAGCACGTGGCTCACGGCTATGATCGATTCAAGACTGACAACCGCGAGTGAGCCGCCTTGATGAATGAAGCGACCGACTTGGCTCATGCCGACATCGGGATCGTCAGCGCCCTGCCAATTGAAATGGGGGCGTTTCTCGAACGGTGTGACCGCCAGCGAAAATACACCGGCGGCAAGTTCGTGTTCCGAGGTGGCCGCTACGATGGCGTTCGCATCGCGGTGGTTGAGAGCGGACTCGGTTTCGCGAACGCGCGCACGGCAGCCCAGACACTGCTCGAGGCACATACGCCGCCCTGGCTACTCTCGTGTGGATTCGCCGGCGCCCTGCTTCCCGAGATGAAAATCGGTGATATCGTGATCGCCGATTCGCTCGTCGACCCACACGGACAGCAGCTTGCCGTCGACGTCAGCATGCCGGCCGATCCGGATCGGGGCCTGTTTGTGGGCCGTATGCTGACCGCCGATCAAATGGTCCGCAAGGTGGAGGAAAAGCAGGCGCTGGCCGAGGAGTTTGGAGCGATCGCTGTCGAAATGGAAAGCCTGGCAGTCGCCCAAGTCGCCCGGGACAGCGGCATACCGTTTCTGGCGGTCCGCACCATCAGCGACGATCTCTCAGCCGATCTGCCGCCGGAGGTCTTGTCGGTGGTGGGCTCGACGGGCACCATGCGGCTCGGCGCGGCCTTGGGCTCGATCTGGAAGCGCCCAGGCAGCGTCAAGGATATGTGGCAGCTGCGCGAATCAGCCATGAAGGCCGCAGAACGGCTGGCCAGCTTTCTCGACGGGGTGATCAAGCAACTTCACGAAGCAAAACATTGAGTGCCGCATGCGTGAGTGGATCCTGTCGGAAGTCAACTACGGTTACGTCAAAGAGCACCCCTACGATGTTGCTCTGCTCCCGATGGGGGCCACCGAGCCGCACAACCTGCACCTCCCGTACGGCACCGACACCTACGAAGCAGACGAGATCGGCAGCCGGGTCTGCGAGGCGGCCTTCAAACAAGGCGCGCGGGTTGTGATGCTGCCGGCGATTCCGTACGGAACCGAGACCAACCAGATGGAGTTCCCGTTGGCGATGAACGCCAATCCCTCCACACTGGGGCTGCTGATTCGCGATCTGGTCGACTCGCTTGAGAAGCACGGTATTCGGAAACTAGTGATCCTCAACAGCCACGGAGGCAACGAGTTCAAACCGCTGCTCCGCGAACTGCAGGGCCAAACCAGCGTGCACATTTTTCTGTGCGATTGGTTTCGCGGCGTCTCGGACGACAAGCAGTCCGAGATCTTCGAGTCACCCGGGGACCATGCCGGCGAAATGGAAACCGCGCTGGGCTTGGCCTATTTTCCGGATTTGGTAGCCACCGATCCGAACACCGGCAAGTTGACCGCCGACGATGGGGCCGTCCGCTCAACCCGGTTCGAAGCGGTCAATCGAGGCTGGGTCTCGATCACCCGCCCGTGGCACCTCTTGACGAAGAACACGGGGTCCGGTGACCCGCATCCCGCGACCGCCGAGAAAGGGCGACAGTTGATGGACGTGCTCGTGGAGCGGATCTCAGCGTTTCTCGTCGAGTTGGCCGACGCGCCGCTGGATGAGCAGTTCCCCTTCTAGTCGGCAACCCCCGTCAGTCATCGAGTCCGAGTGCGTGCGGCAATCCGGTTTCGATTGTCGGATACCGTAGCTGCGCGCCGAGTGCTTCGCGCAGCTTCCGATTCGAGCAACGCTTGTTGAGGTTGCTGGTCGGGTCTCGCGATTCGACAAACGTTGGCGCAGGCGCGTCGAGCAAACTGGCCAGCCGGGAGTAGTAGTCGCGCCGACGAACCGGCATGTCATCGGCAACCAGATACAGCCCGTTTGAAGTCCCGCGTTCCTCGCAGGCGATCACGGCACGGGCCGCATCGTCGACGTGGATCAGGTTCAAGAACGCTTCCGGGTTGCCTGCGATGGGTGTTGTGTTCTTGACTTGTTCGATGCGGCGCAGCAGTCGGTCGGGACCATAGATCCCCGCGAGGCGCAAGATGGTTGCCGATGGTGCCGATGCACCGTGTTGGCGAGGAAAGAACTCCCATACCGTCTGCTCGGCTTCGAGACAAACCCGGCCGTTGTCCCGCGTTGGCTTGCATGCCGACTCTTCGTCGATCGTTTCTCCGGAAGCCTGCCCGTAAACGCTGGTGCTGGAGATGTAGATGAATCGATCCACGCGCCCGGCAACGGCGTTCAAGACGTTCCGCAATCCATCGACGTAGACTTCGCGTCGTGTACGGCCCGAATTCCGGTCGAAGCCAACGGCGTAGAGGAGGGTGTCGGCTTTGGGCAAGTCGGCGAGCGTCGCCGGCTCGTGCATGTCGCCGACGAATGGCACGAGCCCCTGTGCGCGAAACCGGTCCGCATTCTCGGGCGAACGCGTGAGCACCGCCACTTCGTGTGAGGACTCGAGCCAAACCCGGGCGACCCGCTCGCCTAAGTAGCCGCAACCGATGATCAGCTTGCAGCTCATCTATTCGGCGAAGGCTCGTAGTCAGTCTGATCGCGATCGAATGGACTTGGTTCTACCCTTCGGCGTCGCGTCCTGGACTCTTCAAACGTCTGGATCGCCGTCTTCCCAGACGCATCCAACATGCGCTTCGCCCTGCGGGCAGTTTCGCTATCAGGGTACTCTTCGATCAACTCTTGCAGCGACTCGCGCACGGCATCGAGCTGTCGCTCAGAGTTGCGTAGAGCAATCGCGGCCTCGACGCGAGCGATTTCTTCCTGAAGCTCTTCTTCGGTCATCAGCCGGCTGTAGGCATCGGCCAACTGGACATAGCGATTTTGAAGCGGTGACCTTGGGGGCTGTGCGGACGCGTCTATCAACTGATAGGCGTGCGCTTCGCCAAGCTGGACTGTTACGGCTGCCGGCTGGTGCAGCACATGGTTGGCAGCGGGAACGGCAACAACTGTCGTCTGCGCGTCCTCAGCCAACACGCCGTAGTAAACCGCCGCCACACATCCCACCAGCACAACTGCGATCAACTTCTGCTTCATGGCACCCACTCCGCAAGACAGGAAGAGCACTCCATGCGTTACGGATGTATCGTGCAGTTGCCAGTGCCACGTGTCAAGATGAAGTCGCACAGCCAAGTAGATCCCCTCTGCCGGAGGGGATCTGATTCACTTGGTACCCAAGTCACGGACCTACCGAGCCCCACGTCAAGCAGTCAGCTCTTCTTTCAAACGGCGGGCGAGTTCGTCCGTTTGCTCCGCCTTGAGGCAGAGCGGTTGAATCACCAAGCGTCCTTCTGCCAAACCGCCGTGGCCGACATAGATCGGCGGTTTACCAGCACGCAACCGTTGACAGACTTCGAACGCCGAGCGCCCCAGCGCCGTCTCGTCGACTTGGATATGCAGCACCGGTGGAGATTCGTTGTCACCCTTGTCGACGATCCGGCAATCGGCGGCGGTTGAGTCGAGTGCTCCTGCGATCTGTTCCAGGCTTCGGCGGAACTCGTCGGTCTGGGCGTCGTAGGCGCCGGTTTGGAACAATTCCAGCGCCGTCAACAGCGCGACGATTTCTTCTTTCGACACTTTCAGTCCGCGGCCGATTCCGTGCCGGGGAATCCCGCCCAACTGCGCCCTGTCGATGAACTCGGCCGGCGGGTCCCACAGTTCGGGGTGGTCATCCATGTCGAGCATTTGCAAAGCCGCGGAGGCGATCAGGTCGCGGCGGCCGCACAAGATGCCCGTCGATTGCGGTCCGCGAATCGCCTTGCCGCCGCTAAAGCCAATCAAGTCGGCACCGGTTGCTGCCAGCGCCTTGAGATTAGACTTTGGTGGGAGCTCGCCGGCCGCATCGACCAGCACGGGCAAACCGTGACGATGGGCCACCTCGACGACGCTTTCGAGCGTTGGGCTGGAGGTCGGCCACCACGAATAGAACACGCCCGCAGTGTAGGGACCAATCGCAGCCTCGTACTCCCAGGCTTCTGTCCGCCGCACACCCGCGTTGGCCACGATCTCGTTGAACCCGACCTCGACCAACCGCGCGCCGCTGGCCCGGACCGAATGGTCGTAGCCGCTGCGTTGTTCGCGGGCAACGATGAACTCGTCAGCGAATCCGTCGCAATGCGGCAGTTGTTCCATGCGGGCCACGTCGTATTGCGCTAGAATCGCCGCCGCGCCGAGAGTCAGCGCTGCGGCTGACCCCGAAGTCACCAGTCCGGCCTCACAACCGGTGGCTATAGCAATCTGCTTGGAGGCCGCCGCCTGCAGCAATTCCAGCGGCACCGTGTCGTGGGCGGCAGCTCGAAACGCATCGAGCACGGCATCCGGCATGGGGGCCCCGCCAAGCCGGGTGACAGCGCCGGAAGCGTTGATGATGGGGGTGACTCTGAAGTTGTCGTAGACGCTCATAGTGCCGGCCTCACAGCTGTTTGCCGAGACTTGCGATCGCGAAATCGAACCGCTGGAGCTCCACCATCGTGCAGCCGGCCAGTGAGAACTGCCGTGCTACGTGCGACAATAGTCGACGATGCGGGCAATCTCGGCGCGCAGGTCTTGGCGGGCGACGATGCGGTCGATGAAACCGTGTTCCAGCAGGAATTCGCTGGTTTGAAAGCCCTTCGGCAAAGCCTCTTTAACGGTGGCGGTCACCACGCGAGGGCCGGCAAAGCCGATGAGGGCTTTGGGTTCGGCGATCACAACGTCGCCCAGCGATGCAAAGCTGGCGGCCACCCCGCCCATGGTGGGGTTGGTCAGAACCGATATGAACAGCCCGCCGACATCGTGGTAGCGGGCCAAGGCAGCGGACACTTTGCCCATCTGCATTAGCGACAAAATGCCCTCGTGCATGCGGGCGCCGCCGCCGGAGCCGCTGACGATGACCAACGGCAGCCCCATTTCGGTGGCGCGTTCGATGGCACGCGTCAGCTTTTCACCCACGACCGAGCCCATGCTACCCATGATGAACGCCGAATCCGTCAGGCCGAACACAATGGGGCGGCCTCGCATGTATCCCCGGCCGGCGATGCAGGCTTCGCTTAATCCGGTCCGCTTCTTTTCTTCTTCCAACCGCTCCTTGTACGGCTTCTTGTCCTTGAAGCCGAGCGGATCGCAAGGCAGCAGGTCGGCGAACCATTCCTCAAAACTGTCGGCATCGAGAAGCTGTTGGATGCGTGTGGCGGCAGGAACGTAGAAATGGTGCTCGCATTCGGGACAGACGCCCAGACGCTCATCGACCACTTTGCGAAACACTGTCGCGTTGCATCCGTTGCACCGCAACCACAAGCCTTCCGGAACTCCACGCTTTTTGGGCATCACTGCACCGACCGGTGTTTCCTGTCCGGAGTTTTGAGCTGTGCTCATTGAGATTGACCCCTGGCGAGGGAGATCGCAGCCTCGGAAGAATCCGTCTGCCCGTTGACACCCTCTGCCGCGCCGGGCGGCAGATTCTTGCCGTTGGTTTCGAGCCGCTCCACCAAGGCGGTGCGGCTCGTCTCAGACAAGTCTTGCGGGAGTTCGGGTTTGGATCCCCGCAAAACGCAGCCCACCAGCGTTGCCAGTGGTTCCGACGCCACGATACCAAACGCCTTCTTGCGCTTGAGGGGCTTGTGCAGTGCCTTTTCGATCCGCTCGACCGCCTCGGTCAGCGTCTCGCCCTCGGGGGGGCAGATCTTTTCAGGCGACTCGTGCCATTGCTTGTAGACCTTGGGAAACTTGCGGCGAATCTCTTCGAGCTGCAGTCCCTGCCACAATCCCTGGTTCACATTGCAGAGTTCTGCAATTTCCTTGACGGGAATGCCCTGCAACTCGCCAATCGTGTCGGCCGTTGTTTTCGCGGGTTCGCAGGGCCCCGTGTAGAGCACTTCCAGCGGCGCATCGGCCAACTCAGCCGCCAAGCGTGCAACCTGCTGCTTGCCCAAGTCGTTCAGCGGCAGGTCCAACGATCCTTGCAGCCGGTGTTGCTCGTCGAAATCGGTGCAACCTGGCCGAATCACAACCACGTTCGTCATGCGACGTTCAAAACTCCGCAACATTGGTTTGGGTGGCACTCGCGGCTAACCGCTTTAACTCCGACATGGCCACGCTGTAGTCGGCCGCGTCGAAAACGGCGCTGCCGGCAACAAAGATGCCGGCTCCTGCCCGCGCCGATTCTTCGATGGTGTCCGGCCCGATTCCGCCATCGACCGACAGCAATGTCTCAGGCCCGACCATGTTTTTCAACCGCGACAGCTTCTCCAGAGCCGAAGTGATGAACTTTTGTCCGCCAAAACCGGGCTCGACGCTCATCACCAGCACCAAGTCGGCCTGCGGCAGCGCCGATTCGAGAGCTTCCACAGGGGTACCTGGATTGCACGCAATGCCGGCAATGGCCCCTGTTTCGCGAATTCGCTTCAACAGACCGACAGAATCTTCGACGGTCTCGACGTGAAAAGTAATGGCTTCGCAGCCAGCCTGCAAGAATTCGTCGAGATAACGGCCCGGGTCGGAAATCATCAGGTGGGCGTCGAAGGGGATGTTGGTCAGCTCGCGCAGACGCTCGATAACGAGCGGCCCGTAGGAAAGATTGGGGACAAAGTGCCCATCCATCACGTCGAGATGCAGGACCTCGGCCCCTGCGCGTTCGAGCAAAGCGACTTCCCGATGGAGATTGCCGAAGTCGCACTTCAGCATCGACGGGGCCACGAGGGGTGTCGCGTCTCGTAGTTGTTGGAGTAGGCCCTGCCGGCTCATAGAAGCCCGATGGGATCGAGTTGTCGAGACGGGCCGATCGGCCCATCGCAATAAGTCGTTTATTGTTACCGCATGTGGGAGATCGGTCCAGTCAAATCCATTCGACGTCGGTCCGGGGTGCAGGAGTGGAATCCTGCGTGGACGAGCGTCGGACCACGCCTTTCGGCTATCGGCTCAAGGACGTGCCACCCAGGTTGACAGCCAAAACTCACTGCACCCTCGATCCGCCGGTTTTCGAAGAGATTGCAGCCGGACTCTGAAGAATCGGCCATCGACGGCGCAGGATCCAGGTCGACCAAATATCGGAGAACAGATATATTTCGCGGCCTTTTCGGGACAGATCGGCCGCGAAATACCGGCTCGGGAGGCCCTACAAGAAGGCACTGCCGGCCCGAAGTAGTAGGCACACTCCGTGTGCCGTTGACCGAATTGGACGACGATCATCTGCACTGAATAGACGCAGTTCGCGGTGTGGCTTGACGAACATCACTGCAACTTGAACTGTGTAGATACGGATGGGCTCCAGGGAGGGGGATCGACTCATGCGCGTGGCCTTCTTCGAAGATGAATACGCCGATCGATTCTCGCCAATCGCGCTGACTCGGCCGGTGTTCGAGTTGTTGTGCGGCCACTTCTCGCTGCGGGAGCGGGTTCTGCGGCGGCTCGATATCACCGAGTGGGGGGCGCTGCTGCGTCCGCATCTGGCCGAGACATATCGGGAACAGCATCCCGAAGCCCATGTCAACGACTTGAATTGGCTGGGAGCAGGCCCCACGCTACTGATCAATGGACGGTGGCTCTCGGATCGTTGCGCGTTCGATCTTACCCTCGACCAAGTCGGCGTACGAGACGATGCCGTCGCCTGCATCCTCTTGGAACCGGTCGAGGTAGAGTTCCTCAAGACGACCGATCTGTCGACTGCGCTGAAACAACTCGCGCGGACTCGCCGCCGCGTCGAGATTGATGGAGTGGTGCTGGAGCATCCCTGGGATGTTGTGGATCGCAACGCTCGACAATTGGCGATCGATTTCGATTCACGGCCGAGTCCACCGGCGGAAGTCGAGGGGCAGGTGGCGATTCTGGGCAGCCCGGCCCACATTCACATCGATGCCACAGCGACGGTTGACCCGTTCGTCGTGCTCGACTCGCGCAACGGCCCGATCTGGATCGATCCGGGGGCAGTCATCGGGTCGTTTACGCAAATACAAGGACCGTGCTTCATCGGAGAGGCCGCACACGTCTGTCGCGCGCACGTCCACGGGGGCGTCAGCATCGGCCCGGTCTGCCGGGTTGGCGGCGAAATCGAAGCCTCGATCATGCACGCCTTCGTCAACAAGTATCACACTGGATTCTTGGGCCACAGCTACGTCTGCCCCTGGGTGAACCTGGGGGCCCTCTCGACGAACAGCGACTTGAAGAACGATTACTCAAGCGTGCGCGTGCCGCTGACCGGAGAACCAATCGAATCAGGCCAGATGAAAGTCGGCTGCTTCATCGGCGACCACACGAAGACGGCGCTGGGCAGCCTGTTCAACACCGGCTCGTCAATCGGCGCCATGTGCCTGGTACTGCCCTCAGGCGAGCTGTTGCCCAAGCACCTGCCTTCGTTCTCCCGGATGTGGCACGGCGAACTCGGCGGAATTCCCGATGTCGCCCAATCAATCGAGACGGCCCGCGTGGTCATGGAACGCCGCAACCACGAACTGACCCCAGCCACCGAGCGTCTTTACGAACACCTGTTCGAACAGACCCAAGCCGAACGCGATGCCGCCATCGACCGCTCGCGCGACAAGTCAGCACGGCTGTCCATTCGCGGCTAGTTCGCTGCCGGATCGTTTGCGGCGGAAGCAACGTCTCAATGGACGTCACCGGGCTGGCAGTGTGTCTGTGTCATTTGCCGTTGGAGTCGGCATCGGCAGCGAACCAGCCCCGTCCCCAGCCCCGCCCATCGTTCCACCCCCAGTACAGGACGCCACATCTCATCGCGAAGCCTGCGCTTTCGTCCCGTACCAGCCATTCCACGCGGGAGTCGCCATGCCCGGAGACCGTAAATTGCAGCGCTGGCGATGACCAATTGGTTGGGCCGGCGAGATAGTCGACGTGAAACGTGGCGATCCTGAGATCGTCTGATCTGCCGTCCCTGTAAAGTCGAAGGATGAAGCGATGGTGGGTCACGTTGTACGTCGACCACTGGGCGCTGTCGGGCTCAAGGCAGCCAATTGCAGCCAACAACTCCAAACGTGTCTTTTCAGGATCACGTGTTTGTGCGTCTACGTCTGTCTGCATGCGGTCCGCTATCCCATCGTTAGAGCAAGAGAACGGCTTTGCGGGAAATCAGAGTTGCCTGTTGTGCACCGTGGTCAGGTTCCGTTGCCGTCAAGGATCATTGCGATCCGGGCGGACAGGTCATCAATCCAGCCAGCCAGCGTCGCTTGTTCTTGATCGGTGATTAGATTGTTGCGGCGCAGCATGCCGTCCGGATGCAGGCCCCAATCGCGCGCAAAATGGCAGAGGCCCCACAGAGCATTGATCACGCGCCGATCGAGATGTGGGGCGTCCTGCAGGTGCCGAGAAACAGCATCGACACAATCAACGACACGCTGAAATGCGTCCGCATCCAACCGGCCGTGGTACGGACGTAGCGTCTGCAGAAAACCAGCGTTCCAGCGCGGATCATCAACGTTCGGATTCGTACCGCAGTGAAAACTCAGTTCCTCCACGGCAACGTCGAAATCCATCGTACAGCCACGGCTTGGATCGGCCCAGGCAGCGAAAGGGCTCTCACTCATTGGTTTGTTCCACGCTACGTTTTGCCCCCAATAGAGGTGGCCACACTTCATCGTGAAGTCTGCACCTTCATCCCGCACCAACCATTGCACTTCGGAATCGTCTATGTCGTGGGGGGAGATGGTGAATTGCAGCGCTGGCGATGACCAGTCCGTGGGTCCGCCGAGATAGTTCGCATAGTACGTGGCGATCATGAGATACTCCGATGCTTCAGAGTTGTACAGCCGAAGCATGAAGCGACCGTGGGTAACGACGAAATACCACCACTCGGCGCGGTCAGGCTGAAGGCGGCTGATTGCAGCCATCAACTCCAATCGTGTCGCTTCGGGACCACGCAGTTGTGCGTCGACTTCAGTCCGCATGTGTCCGTCAATCCCCTCGGCACGAGCAAGACAACAGAGTCGATTGTACCGTCAGCGCCCAGCAATGATGTGTCGTCAACGCCATTGCGAGTGAATGGCAACGATTTGGTCGCGGATTCGCTGCGGCGCACGCTCCTTCAGTGCAGACCGCCGAGCGGCAGTGCACTCGCCAAGGGCAAAATCTTCGATAAACGAAACGCCGATGGCGTTGTCGAGTGCTTCATCCGCAAGCGGAAGAATCTCATCGACAAACCGCAGGTAGCGTTCGGTGTCCCACAACCGTCCTTCATCCATGGCCCGTTCAACACAAATACGAAAGGCGGCCACCTCCAGGTGGAGCAGACCTTCGTCAACGTCCGTGAATGTCGCGACCACTTCGGGGAAACGCTCGCCTAAGAGCTTGATGAACGCGTCCCGATCGCATTTATGTCGTTCGGCCATTGGGACGTTCAATGGTTTCGCAGGCTCGTTCCAATCGATGTTTTCCCAAGCGTCGCATTTGGCCCAACGTATGTCCTCAGTCGCAACACGCACGCGGCGTCGAGGCACCCTACGGTCCATTCCGCGAGTGTGTTTGCCAACAAGCTCGAACGTGGTCGACGTATTGGATTATGTCGGAGATCAATGTTGGCGGTGGTTGTGGTTCGGGTTCGATCACTTGCCCGTTGCTACAGTATCTTTCTCCACGGTCGCCCATGACGTGAGCGTCAAGTTGACCTGCGATCTCCAACATCTTTTCGATACCGGCGCGGGGTGGATCCAGGTTCGTACATTGCCCAAGCACCATAAGAAAGTGTCGCATTTCGACGGACTCTGCCAATAGACCGCCGGCAGTCGATCGCTCCGACCATCGTCGAACTCGACTTCTAAGTCGTCGTCGGGAGACCAATGCAGATCCTCATCGGCGTCGACAATCCGTGACCACTCCTCCAGAGTGATCGGAACGGAGTCGGGACGTGCGATCTTGACTTCATATGGGACGCCCCAGTTCTTTGGCGCTCCCCAATCGCGCGAACCCATGCGTACTCGATTCACCAACGGAACGGATTGCCGAGGCGACGAGTGCGGCCTCGGACTGGCTGATTGTAACACACGTCGAGATCAATGAGTCACCGTCAGATCAAGGCGCCCCCGCCCGTCAGGACCAAAGACTAAGCAGCCGTCGCCCAATTGCGTCGCTCAGCTGGAACAAAGCAACCAGTATCATAAACACGAACGAGATTCGACCACCGACTCCTTGGCTGAACCAAGTGCTGAACATCATGACAATAGACGCGCTGAAGGCGACCACGGACACAACGACGACCGCGCTGTAGTCGTTTGATGCGACGGTAACATTGTTGAGGGCCAGCCCAACAATGAAGAGCGCGGTTGCGATCGTCCAGGACCATCGGGCCCGCTGTGATCTCCATCGAAACCGGCGAGGCGGAGCGATCGTGTGTGCCGCTTGCCGCGTATGGAGCCCGTTGTGTCTGTGCTGTTGCGGAAACATGAACAACCACGCGAGGTCACGTAAGCGGTATAGGCAACGCCATGTGTGAGACTCCCGCCAACCAAAACCGGCGGCGGCTGGAATGCTCAAGATGATGTTGATACACGAAACCCCGCCGAACGTGTGGTTGCTGCGGATTCCGCCTGTGACCGCGTATTCAGGAGCAAACACCGCCATCGAACAAGTTCGCGCGCCGTCAACAGATTCATGAGCGTGAAGGCGAGTATCAGCAGCCACTCCGCGAAACCCACATCGCCTTCGCCGAATAGGGCACCGACGTTGATGAAGAGCCCGACGGCCCCAATGGCTGCAAAGTAAAAGAAACAGTCTGACGCAATATCCGCCGCCCGAGCGTTGGACCGAAACACTGCCAACGCAAAAAGGACCATCAGTCCTAGTGCCGGAACTAGACCCAACGGCGCGAACATGACCGCCGGCGGGAGTTGCGACAAGGAGGAAGCGGCAACCATGCTGCCCAGACTAAAAACAAGGAGCAACAGCACCAGCGGTGAGGGCCCCAACACGTAAATCGCGCACAGAGACAACAGTCGAGGTCGCTTCACTTGGTCATCTCTCTTGCAGCGCACTAAAGCGCACACGTTCAACGCAACTTTAGCAAAGAGTTTCCCCACCGTATTCGGGGGCGCTCAGGTCGAATTGTCCGTGTTCCACACGCGGTAGGCAAGGACTGTTTCGAGAATCGGCCAGACTCGGCTAGCGAACGCTCAAAGGAGCACAAACCACGCTCACGTAAAGATCACGTGCTTCCGCAAGAAGCCGTCGACGGCTTTGTAGAAGTGTTCGATGGTTTGCGTTTTGCGCAAGCCGTGGCCTTCGCCCTCATAGAAGGTGGACTGGTGCGGCGTGCCGTTGCGGCGCAGGGTTTCGACGATTGAGTCGGACTGCGCCGGCGGGACCACTTTGTCATCGGCACCCTGGAAGATGGCCATCGGCCTTTTGATCGCTCGGCGTGAAAGACCGGCGAACGCTCCCGATAGACGTGCGATGCTTCAGGCAGCGGGCCCAGCAGCGTGCAATTCGAACTTGTGGGTTTCGGCGGCCAAGTGGAATTGGTCGGCCTCGCCGTAGAAGCAAATCCTGCTGCAAACGCTTCCGGCTGAAATTCCTTCGTCACGAGAAAGTCCGGCACCGCACGCTTGACAACAATTCGATGATTAGCTAAATATCAATTTATGAGTAATGTTTTCAAAGCTCTTTCAGATCCAACGCGGAGGCGGGTGCTAGAACTGCTGAGACAGCGCCCGATGAGCGCAGGTGAGCTAGCAGCGGAGTTCAAAGTCTCGAAACCGACCATGTCGGCGCACTTCGCAGTATTGCGCGAAGCCAACTTGATCGCCTCTGAAAAGCACGGCAAATCCGTCATTTACCAGCTTCAAATGTCTGTTCTCGAAGAAGCACTGTTCGGTTTCGCGCAAGCCTTTGGATGGGAATTGCAGAGCAGCGACAAAGCGGAACGACGGCGTTCAAAACAAAAGGTTGTCAGCAAATGAGCTCACAAACAAATCCTGCCTTCTTACCGAAATCAACAGTCTTCGGCGTTATCGGCTTGTTTACCGTCCTGGTTACTTTCGGACTGGCAAAAGAATGGGACGTTATCGAGGGTGGTCTCGCCAAACGCGCTGTGGGAATGCTGCTTAGCGCCATGCTGATCGTACTGGGCAACGTTCTACCAAAACTTGTGCGGCCGATCAGCGGGCGGCGGGGAAACCCCGTCAGACACATGGCTGCTGAACGGTTTGCCGGTTGGACATTTGTCCTGACGGGAGTCGTCTGTGTGGCCGTGTGGCTGTTTGCGCCCCTCGAGAGCGTCATGCTCATCGCATCGCTGGTCGGGCTGAGCGCCTTTTCGCTGGTCTTCGCGACCTGGGCATGGCTTGCGTGGGGCGAGCATTCCCAAGTTCAACAAGAGACTCTCGTGAGTGAGCACTCTGCAGAGATGTCGCAACGTGCTCCCGGCATTCGCGGTGGACTTTTCCTCCTGCTCCATGCGCTCTTTTGGGTATTCGCGATATTCCTCGCTGATTCGATTTGGGGCGACTCCGTTTCACAGTGGATGGGGGTCTTCTTCGTTGTCGTGAGTGGTGTTCTAGCTACGTACATGGCTGCCAGATCTCGTGTGAGCGAATAGGTACGGGTCGGTCTGACCGGCGGAGAGACATTCGATGAGTCAATTACACCGCCGAACGGCGATCGTTGATATCACGATTGTGATCGGCACTCTTTGCACGTGCGCGTGCGCGGACGATTCTTTTCGCAAGGCTTCGCCCGCTGAATGCGGCATGTCCGCGGCAGCGATCGAACTGCTCGGTGAACATGTCAGAGAACTTGTCGAAAAAGAAGCGGTAATTGGTGCCGAGCTGCATGTCATCAAGGACCGAAAAACGGTGTTTCACCAAGCATACGGTTGGGCAGATCGCGAGGAGCGGCGCCGTTTGCAAACGGGCTCGATTTTCTGCGTTCGGTCGATGACCAAGCCGCTAACCGGCACGGCAATTCAGATGTTGGCCGACGACGGCAAATTGTCACTCGAACAGCGTGCGGCCGAGATTCTTCGCGAGTTTGATCGTCCCCATACTCGAGAGATAACGATCCAACACTTGTTGACGCACACCAGTGGACTGCCGATGACGGCGATACACCGGCCACTGGCAGAGTATCACTCGCTGAGTGATGTTGCCGCCGATGCGGCCGAGACAGGAGTTGAGTTTGAGCCGGGAACGAGCTTTCAGTACAGCGACGCTGGCAGCGACACGCTCGGCGCGATCGTGGCTGTCGTTTCCGGCTCCCCGGCAGAGGAGTTCATCGCCAATCGAATCCTCAAGCCGCTGGGAATGGAGGATGCTCTTACGGACATTGGCAGCAAGGACGCGGATGTGCGAAGGGTCCCCAGCGCGTATTCCGGTGGAACGCAGGCTTGGCAGCGCCATTGGCAGCAATCTGATCGACCGATCTTCCCACTGTTCTTAACTTCGCAGGGGTTGTATTGCACAACAACCGACTATGCCCGCCTTCTTGCGTTGTGGATGGACGGCGGGACAAGGGACGGGCAGAGACTCTTAAGCCAGGATGCAGTGAACCGTGCGCTCTCGCCGGGTTGGCACATTGGCGATTATCCAACCGGGTTTGGGAATCTTGCACTGACTTACGGCCAGCAGTGGATGGTCTACCACCGAGAAGGCTCCCGGCAACCGGTTGTCTTTGGCCATGATGGATCGGATGGCACTCACGCTTGGGCGTGGCCACAGCAAGATCTAATGGTGCTGTTCTTTACACAATCGCGCGGCACGCTGGCAGGCGTCGAACTAGAATCGGTGATGCACCGTTTGTTGATTGAGGGCGACATCGACCGCTACCGAAGCGACAGGCTTGCCAAGAGTGCCGCCGAGAAGTCGTTGAAACGCTACGAGGGAATGTATTGGGACGAAGACGTCGACTCGGACTATTACGTCGTATTGCTCGACAGAGACCAACTGGTCGTTGAGCGGCCTGGGCGGTTCCGCGCAGTCGCAAGTCCGCAGCCCGACGAGGGAACGTTCGTCGTCGCCGGGGGTGCGATCAAGATCGCGTTTAATAGGGAGACGGAGCCCGTTGCCGCGATGCTCATGACGACATCAAGACGGACCGAACGTCACATTCGGCACGAGCCAGCTGCGAATCTTCCCGAAATCGAGGACGTGATTGCAAAAGTGAGCAGAGCTCACGCGATAGACCGGCTGATGGAGTCGGGCGTTATCAAGCTCAGCGGGACGATCACCATGGGGCCGCGGGGGCGCACAGGAAGTATTCGGCAATGGTTCGACAGCCGCCGGTCGCGAACCGAGATCGAGATGGGATCAACAACGATGACCGTCATCACCAACGGCCATGATGCCGCTGCATCTGCGGCTGGCGGTCCCCTCGAACGACTCGAAGGCGTGGCGCGAATACAAGAGGTGCTCGCGCACCCTGCAATTCAATCTGGCGGATGGCGACGGGGTTACACTCAACTCGATATTCTCAAACAAGTCGAGAGGAAGAGGGAGAAGCACTTATTGGTCCGCGCAATTGCAACCGGAATGCCGGGCGCAACGATTGTCGTGGACGGCGAAACCGGACTTGTCGTAGGCGATCAACGCTTACAGTTTCTGCCCGGCGTGGGATTCGTCGGTCTGGAAAGTACATACAGCGATTTCCGTGAAGTTGCTGGAATGACTCTGCCGTTTCACATCGAGTCTCGGTATGCGAGTCCGCTACTTGGCAAAGTCGTCGTTCAGTACGATTCACATCAGGTCGGCGCCAGCGCGTCCGATTTGTTCGACCTTCCAACCGATTGACACACTCGAAACGAGGCTCGCGCGGAGGTCGGAGAACCACGATGCTGCGCCCGTGGACACACCGAAGCCGGATTACCGTGAGCGCGACTGCGATGGCCACCGCATAGATCCTATCGGAGATATGCGCGGTGGCGATCCGACGCTGCCGTATCTACACGCCGCTGGCACTCGCCACGTTTATGTCGGGCGCGCTCTGGCCGAACAAGAACGACGCTCATGTAAAGATCACATGCTTCCGCAGGAAGCCGTCGACGGCGTTGTAGAAGTGTTCGATGGTTTCGCGTTTTCGCCAGCCGTGTCCTTCGCCTTCGTAGATGTGGTACAGGTGCGGCGTGCCGTTGCGGCGCAGTGCTTCGACGATTGAGTCGGACTGAGCCTGCGGGACCACCTTGTCATCGGCGCCCTGGAAGACGGCCATCGGCCGTTTGATTCGTTCGGCGTGAAACACCGGCGAACGCTCGCGATAGACCTGCGATGCTTCGGGCAGCGGGCCCAGCAGCGTGTCGAGGTAGTGTAATTCGAACTTGTGGGTTTCGGCTGCCAGGTGGAATTGGTCGGCCACGCCGTACAGACAAACGCCGGCAGTGAACGCTTCGGGGTGCTGGCACATGGTTTCCAGAACGGTGAAGCCGCCGGCGCTGCCACCCATGATGACCGTGCGATCGCCGTCGACCTTTCCGCTGTCGATCAAATGCCGGGCGCCGCTGACAGCGTCTTCGACGTCGACCACCCCCCAATTGCCGCGCAGCTTGAGCATGAACTCGCGGCCATACCCCGTACCGCCCCTGTGGTTGACCAACAAGACGGCGTAGCCCCGCGTCGCGAAAAACTGCACGTCTGCTTTCCATCCCGCGCGGGCCTGCGACGTCGGGCCACCGTGGATGTGTACCAATAGCGGCGGCTTGCCGGAACCCGTGAAACGGTCGCTCGTCGGCGGATAGAACAAACCGTGCGCCTGTTCGCCGCCAGCCGAATTCCATGAGACAGCCTCACAGTTGGCCACGGCCCGCTGTGCGATGGTTTCACCCGAGGAGCGTGCGATGACGTGCGTTGCCCCGTCAGTCAATTCGTGCAAGACGACGCGCGGTGATTGCGTTGGTCCGCTTCCGGTCAGGACGATTCGATCGAGCCCGGGTGCGGCTGCTATGTGGGCGACTTCGGTGTAGGCAGCCAGCGCGTCGATGCGAGTCGTCTCGCCACTCGCCGGATCGATGCGTTCGACGCGATGAAACCCGCGATCGCTGCGCAGGGCGACAATGGCTCCGTCGCCGGTGACGGCAAAGGACCGCATGTCCTGCAACCAGGCCGGCTGACCGTATTCGACTGCCTCAGGCGTCAGCCATCGCTGTTGCCCGCTGGCCAAGTCGTAAGCGGCAATGCGGCCCCAGCCGGTTTCATCGGAGATGTAGAGCAACGTTCGTCCGTCGGGAGAAAACTCCGGCTGAAAGATCGCTACGTCCGCTCCGCCGGCAATTCGTTGTGTAACACCCAGGCCGGGCGGACCGGGATGATCGGTCGCCAGCGGGGCGACATACAGCTGCGTCCCGTCCCACGGCATGTTGGGGTGATCCCAGGCGATCCACGCCACGCTTCGGCCATCCGGGCTGAACCGCGGCTGCATGTAGAAATCACGTCCCGATTCCAGAATCTGCGGCCAACCCTTGCCGGTGGCATCGACGATGGCCAAACGGTCGACGCCATTTTCGTGATGCACGTAGACGACCCACCGACCGTCGGGAGAGACAACCGGCGAAGAGGCTTGTCCCACCGGCGGCGTAATTGCAACGGCTGGTCCCGCGGTCAGCGGCCGGCGGTAGAGTCTGCCCGTCCGCTGAACGGCGAAGTACACCCACCCGCCCTGCACGGTAAAATCACCACCGCCATATCCAACCTCGGCGCGCACGCTGAGATCGCCAGTCAATTCACGCCGGGCTTCCCGCAGGTCGGATTTGGCCGACAACACTCCCCTGCCCGACCGGCCTTCCAGCCAGACAAGTGTCTGGCCGTCCGAGTCGAAATAGGCGGCGCCCAGCCGAAGCTGTTCGGCCAACGACGTGGCACTGATTGGGCTGTCCCACAGCCCGAACTGTCGCGTTGTGAGACTCGTCATCCATTTGGCTCCTGCAGCTGGCCGCTGTCTCGTTTCGAAAGTCACTTTGGTTCAGAAGATGGCTAGAGACACCGAAAGCACGGAGAAGAGAAGGCGCAGCTAAAATGCTTCTTGCAACGCATCGATGTCGTCCTGCGTTTGGCGGAACAACCAGAACAAAACGGCACAGCCGGCCAGGCTTCCCAGGCTGAGAATACCCATAGCGATCCGGGCGAACTGCTCCTGAGAGCCGATCAGCACCAGGGTCGCGACACCCAGCATGGGGACCGATGCGCCCACGATCAGATACACCCACGTCCGTCGTTTGAGGCTTTCCAGCTCGGCTGAATCGTCTGCCGCCGCCAGATTGGCCAGCAGCAGTTTTGGGTACAGCGACCGCAAAGCGAAGAATGTAATCATGAAGAACGGATAGGCGGTCGCCACGAACCCGCACAGCAACAGCGATCCGAAGAAGTGCATCAACGCGGCCATCGGTGTCGGCCCGACGAGTGCCCGCATGCTGATGGGATAGGCGGCAGCCGCGATCGACCACAAGCAAACTCCAATCAACGCGCCGTAGTGCCCCAACCGCAGGCAACGCCGGCGCAACGTGGCCAGGGTTTGGGCATCGAGTTTCATGCCGGCACGAAGGTCGCGCAGTCCGGCAATGACGCTCCAAGCGACCCATCCGCCAATGCCCGCACCGACGGGAAACGCGACGGCGTTGATCACCAATTGAATGCGGTCGAACTCGTCAATCGCGTCGTGCATGTTTTCGACGATCTCGCGGCGGTTGTAGGCATAGTTGAACATGCCGGCGAACACGTGCGGCAGCACACCCGCGGTCAGCAGAACCAGCAGCGCGTAATGTCGCAGCCGGACCCGCGCGCTGTTCGCTGGCGGATACAGTAAGGCCTGTGTGCGCGGACGCTGGCAGAGTTCGAGTTCTTTCGACAACTCGGCCCCGCTCTGGTACCGGTTGGTGACTTCCGGCTCCAGACATTTGAGTAGTGCCTGCCGGAGGCCGGCTGGGCAGTCCTGGGGCAAGCTTGCCAATCGCTCGGGCGAGACTCCGTGCCGTCGCCGTGCGATCATTTGATCCAGCGTCTTCGACCAACTGCCGTCGAGAGACTCATCAGCGAAGGGCCGCCGCCCGGTCAGCATTTCCCACAGCAGCACACCCAGCGAGTAAATGTCGCTGCGTCCATCCAGTTCTTCCGGCTCTCTCGAGTGTCCGGGGTGACACGCCTCGAGCTGCTCCGGAGACATATACGCCAGGCTGCCCCCGAAGTATGTGGCAGGCGAGGCGCCGGCCAGTTTGGAGCTGAAACTGATGTTGAAGTCGGCGAGTTTGGGCTCTCCCTCGGCGGTTAACAGCACGTTGGCCGGCTTGACGTCCCGGTGCAGAATGCCGCGACGATGGGCGTAGTCCAGCGCCTGCGCCAAACGCGACCCGATCCAACAGACGGCCTCCGGCCAGGAAGCCGCCGCCAGCGTCGCGCGGTGGGTGGAACCGCTGGGGCGCGATTCGCCGCGATCCTCCAGCGCGCGGTCGATGCACTTCAGCAATAGCTGCCCGAGGCGTTCTTGCGGGTGCGTGGCCACCAGCTTTTGCACAACGGCCTGCAGGGTCCCGCCGGAGACGTACTGCATATATAGCAGCCGCAGTTGGCGATCCTCCAGAATTCGCTGGTCGAAGACCCTGACAATGTAGTCGTGATCGAGCTGGGCGAGGGTTTGTGGTTCGCTACTCTGATCGACCGAGATCTTTAGTGCCACCAACCGTTGCATCGACGTCTGCCGGGCGAGGAACACGCTGGCAAACGACCCCTTGCCCAAAGGTAACAGCAAGTCGAACTCGTCGACCTGCTCACCTGCGGCAAGTTCTTCGAGCCGCGCGCGGCTTTCTTTGCTGAACAAGGCCGTCGAAGCATACGGCTCGCCCAGTCGCAGCAACTGCTCCAATTCGGCAGCTTGTTGCGGATAGGCCTCGACATAGTCCTGCGGATCAACAACGACACCGCTCTGCTTGCGGATGTGGTATTCTTCATAGAGCAGATCGACCGGAACCACGTCCCCCAGCAGGTCGGTGAATTCCGAATAATACTCCGCCACCCGTTTGGGTAGATTCCGCCTGAGCCAGCGATACTCAAGGTCGATCTTGATGAGTTCGGTCAGCACGACGCGCCGAACCTCAGGAGTAGCCGGCAGAAAGTCGCCCGGCGCGGGTGGTTCGTCGGCTCCTTCCCAGGCTTCCGTGAATGCCTCCAGACACTCGGTCAACACCATCAGCGTCCGCTCGGTGCCGTCGAATGTGAAAGTGGTGTCCGCCACGGAGTCCCTCCGGCCGCGTCAGAGAACGCAGTCGCCGTGCCAAGCTCGGAATTCTGCCGCCATCATAATCGGCGGTCTGGTGATTCCGAAATGCCGCGCGCTGCAGGCGCTGGTTGCACTTCGCCGGCCTCAAATCGCGGCGGACGTAAAGGTGCGGCTTCCGGTGGCGTAGACACAACAGACGAAGGCAAAAATGGTTCAATAGCCGCCACAATCATCCCGAATGCGACCGGACTACCCAATCGACGACGCGCCAATCCATCCAGCGGCGGTCGCGATCCTGTCCCTGTCGCGCAATGTACCCCAGGTGTCCGCCACCTGGGGCCACGTGCAGGTGAACGGCAGCAGGCCAGGCGGCCTGTTCGAAGACGCGTAGCGGCACCATGGGATCATCACGTGCCGCCAGAACCAAGGTTGGCACTTCGATATTGTGGACGAACTGTGCCGCGCTGCAGCGCGTGTAGTAGTCGGCGGCGCCCTGGTAGCCGCAAACCGCCGCCGTGTACAGCTCGTCGAATTCGAACAGTTCTCGCGGCCTGCCTGCCAGCCGGTGGCTGGGCGGGTTGTCTACCAGCTGCTGCAGACGCTGTACCTGTCGATACAACTGACCGACGAAGTTTCGGTCATAGATCCGGCAACTTGGGCTGCGAATGCATTCCAGACAAGCCGGCAAATCCATTGCCGGGTTGACGGCCATCGCGCTTTCGAGATGCTCGGGCACCGAGTTGGGCGCTTCTCCGAGCAGTTTCAGTACAATGTTTCCGCTGAGCGAAAACCCGACGATCGTAGCCGGAGAACCCGGGCAGATGTCGCCCACGGTCTGCAAGGCGGCCAGCGCGTCTTCGGACCGCCCGGCGTTGTAAGGGAGCCGTGCCAACCCTTCACCGGCGCCACAGCCACGGTGGTCCATTCGAAACGCGCGGACACCGGCATCGGCAAGCTTGGCAGCAATTCGAACCATGTACGAACTTCTGTAGCTGCCGCCCAGTCCGTGCATCAGCAGCGCCACCCGATCTCCCGGCTGCCACCCGAGCGGACAATCGTCGTGCAAGACCACCGAGTCCCCATCTTCCAGAGGTACGCGATGCGTGTCGCTTCGCAGCCGAAACCGTCGGCCTGGCAAATAGGCGCCCAAGACGGTCTGAGCGTGGCCTCCACGAATGAGCGGATGTGGCTCGAATACCGGAACGTCAGAGATATCATCGACCGCTGAAGTCAGTCTGGTAATGGGTCTCGCCATAATGGTCCGCGATCGTCAAGTGCCGATATCGTCGAAGGGATTCACCAGCGAGAGTCTACGCTGCGGGCGCGGCAACGTTCAAATGACACCCTGTACTTAAATTGCTTAAGAAAAACGAATCGCGCTTTGCGGTAGCGCGGCAAGTTTGCTGCGCGCAAAGAGAACCGCCGCAGAACGGCCCGCTGTTCTGCGACGGTTCGGACCCGCGAATAAGATCTTGACGAATTCAGGAGTTGCCGCACGGTGCGCCAACGTCTGGCTACTCTCCGAAGTCGAGTCCCAGCAGCTGTTCCTCTTCTTCCTGAATGATGATTCGGGGAGTGACCATGAGCATCAGGCTCTCTGTCTCACGGCCCACACCGGTGTTCTTGAACAGACGGCTGATGTAGGGAATCTTGTTCAGAATCGGCACGCCTGCCATATTGCGGCCTTCGCGCAGACGTTTGACGCCGCCCAGCAGAACCGTACCCCCATCGGGTACGCTGACGGTCGTCTGTACGGTGACCGATTCCAGGACAGGCTGCTGAACCGTAACCGCCGCCGCAGTGCCGCCTGCAGCAACGCCACCGCCACCACCTGCGGCACCACCGGCACCACCACCCGCAGCACCGCCGGCACCGCCACCAACTCCGCCACCACCGCCGACACCGCCAAGCCCGACTCCGCCAGCCGCACCGCCACCGGCACCACCGCCGCCGGCACCGCCGGCACCACCACCACCGATGCCGCCGCCCGCACCGCCGCCACCGCCAGCGCCACCAATGCCACCACCGCCACCGCCGCCCGTGGCACCGCCCACAGTCGTAAAGGTAAACACGTCAGTGATGTTGAAGAATCCAGGAATCACGGTCAGACGCACGAACCGCCGGTCGGCCGAAATGACGGCCGTTACGGACATCGTTACGCCTTCAGGAACGACTGAAATAATCGGCTGGAAGCCGACTGCGTCGAAGCCGACAGTAGGCTGAACGCTGATCACAAACGGGCGTGACACGAAGTCACTGATCGTCGCCGATTGTCCGTTAAACAGCGTGACCTTCGGTGCGAACATGATATTCGTCCGCTCGTCGCCTTGTGCAGCCTGGATGAAGAAGAACGTTTCGATGTCGCTGAGGATGGCGAGTCCGACCTGCACGCCGGCAGCCGGGTTGAAGTTGCCGAAGTCCGGAACACCGATGTCGAACGATCCTTGCTGGAAAGCGACGTCAAGATTGGGATTGAACGAGCCTGGAGCCGTCAAACCGACAATGCTGCCCTTCTTGGGCCAGTCATCCAAATTCGGCAGGTTCAACGGCTGGGCCGGATCGAACAGCCCACCGGTTGCGCCCGCGGCGCCAGCCGCTCCGGCTGCACCCGCACCGGCTGCACCCGCCGCACCGCCGGCTCCAGCTGCACCGCCGGCTCCAGCTGCACCGCCGGCTCCAGCTGCACCGCCGGCTCCCGCCGCACCGCCGGCTCCGGCTGCACCGCCAGCTCCTGCTGCACCACCAGCTCCTGCTGCACCAGCCACGCCTCCGCCCAGCAGTGTCGGAGTGCCGAACGCCGGCAGCAAGGCCGTATCCGGTCCGACGTTGTCTTGGACGTTGAAGTCGAAGTCGACACCAATCCGCTCGAAGAAGCGGTCGGCCACCGTCACGAATCTCACCTCGATTGTGACTTGCAGATCCTGTAGGCGTCGCAATTGCTCGAGAAGGTCTTCGATCTGCTCGTGTACCTGCTGTGTCTGTCGGATGACGAGGCTCAACGTCGATTCGAACGGAACAGCCGTGCCGGTTCCGCCGAGTTCATCCCAAGATTCCGGTTCGACCGTGCTGACGATCAAATCGGTGATCGAATCGAAATCGTAAGACGAGCTGCCGCCGCTCAAGCCCGTACTCAACCCGCCACCCATGGGGTTGAAGATCGGCAAGCCGCCGCCAAAGTCGTTAACCTGGGCCAAGCCTTGCCCGCCATTCATGCCGCCGATCGACGGAACATTGAACTGTCCTCCCGTGTTGATAATGCCGCCACGAATCGGATCAACGGGGGCCATGTTGGGAATCGGCATCACCAGATCGGCGACCGCATAGTTGCGCAGTTCCAGCTCGCCTTGCTGCCGCAAGCGACTGGTGATCTTGAGCACCTCGTCCTTGATCATGTAGTGCAGCCCCAACGGCTCGAGCACGAGGTTCAGCGCGCTTTTGAGCATGATGCCGTCGACCTCAATCGAGATCGGCTGATCGATCATGACGCCTTCCTCTTCAAGTCCCAGCGTATCGAGAACGACGTTGACGTCGGCGATTGTACGAATCCGCGCAACAACGTCGATGAGGGGTTCGTCACGCACCGACAGCGAGATCTGGCGATGCAGGCTCTTGTCGATCTTTTCCTCTTCCTCGGTCCACTGTTTGTTGTTCCGGACGTCAAACTGTTTGCGACGCTCGGTCAGTTCTTCCCACTCTTTGGGAGAAGGAAACGTGATCTCTTCATGACTGGCAATCGCCGCTTGCTCGACTGCATGAAGCGTATTCCAGAAGCCCTCTTCCTTGGCTTCGCGAACGTCTTGGTTCGCCTGGTCGCGCCGGGCGATCTTGGCCCTCCAGTACATGCTGATCGTGACTTCGTTTAGGGGATCGAGTTCCCGCGCCTTCTTGGCGATGACCTCGGCTTCGGCAAAACGCCGCTGCCTGGTGAGCTTGTTGAATTCTTGGACCAAATCGGCGACATCCTGATCGATGCGCAGCTTGTACTGAGTTTGGGTCTTGATGCTCTCTTCAACTTCCTTGTTGCGTGCCTTCAGATCGAGCATCGGCTCGACTTGGCGCTTGTACGCTTCGATTTCCCGACGCGATCCATGCAGTTGGGCAACCAGTGGAGCCAGAATCTGATCGTTCAGTTCGGCGTTCTCCACACTTGCCAACGCCCGGTCGACGATCTCAAGGGCTTGGTCGGGATTATCTTCGCGCAGCCGCTCTGCGCGAAACGTGGCATTGAGTGCTTCAGTTCTCAGACGGTCGAACACGATCGCCTGCTGACGTTCAGCCGATTCCAGACTGCTGGATCGCTCCGGCGACGGCGGATCCTGCCGCAGCAGGTTGACGCGGTTAGTCGCCTGGACGATGTTTGTTGACTGGCGGGACCTCAGGTCTCGCAGGAAATCTTGCAGCTGCTGCGCCCGTCGAGGGTCGAGCTGCTGGCCCGTCTGGTGTGCATTTAGGAACGACTGATAAGCGGCATTGCGGTCGCCGGCTGCCAGATTCTGCAATCCCTGGTCGAACCATTCACGAGACGAAAGCCCTTCAGGGTGTATGACCGCGACGTCGGTCGGTTCATCAGTTCCGATCGCCCCGAACGGATCTTCAAGTGCCGGCGGCTCCGCGACAGAGCCGGCGCTTGCCAGTTCAGGCGCCGCGGATTCGAACGTGGCCGGGACCGGTGGACCGGCCGGCAATTGGAATGGATCGCTCTGGGGCACCGGGGCGGCGAACTCGGGTTCGCTGGCCGCTTGTGCGGGTGCCTCGGTCCACGCGCCGGAAGACACAGGTTCTTGCGGCCTGGTCACGCGACGGCGCGGCTCGATGATCCGAGGATTGTTCGTTGCACTATTCGGACGGGCTTCGTACACCCGCGATGAGCTTTCGACAACCGGGAGCATGGGCGGCGGCCCGTCCGGCGCTGTAAACGTGCGCGGCTGCGAATTCGGCGTGTCGAACTGCGGCTCGTTGGGCGCAAATCGGTCACTGGCGGGAGACGACGGCGCGTTCTGCGCCAGGTTCCCTTCAGGAGTGGGTGTATTCAGAGGCTGTTGAGGGGGCGTATCGGCCTGAGATAGCGCATCAAAGGCGCCGGGCAGCGCGCGGGACTTGGGGTTCGCTCGGAGCTGTGCGAATTGACCCGACTCGGTCAGCCGATCGATATCGGCCAACAGAAGGTCCGGTCGATCGTCAAACAGACCGTATCGCGCATCCAGACTTCGGGCGCTGTCTGCCTTGGCTCGGGCCTGCTCGACGTGTCCGGCCTGGAGTTCCAGACGGGCTTCTCGAAGCAACGCCAACGCTTGTTGCCGGCTGGCGTCGGTCGCTGGAGCTGGTGGCTGCTCGAGAGCAGGCTGTTGTGGTTGCGTAACCTGTGCGTCGAAGGCCGGAGGCATATCGCGCCGGGGAGCCGGTTGCTCCATCGGAGTCGAAGGTGTCGCCCGCGCCATGGCCTGCTGTGTGCGGGCGCGGGTGCGTTCGATGTCTTCCAACACCAGATCGGGCCGGTCGTCAAAGAGTCCGTAGGCCGCGTCGTGTTGTTGAGCGGCGCGGGCCTTCGCCTGCGCGTCGTCAATGCGGCCTTCCTTGAGATCGATCCGCGCTTGGCGCAGCAGTTTGGCTATCTCTGCCTTGTTTTGGGAATGGTCGCCCAGTGAGGCCGCCTGCGGTTGTCCCGCGCCATCGAGAACGGGTGCGGAGCTGGTTTGGGCCATCTGATTCGCCTTCTCGAGCCGGTCGATGTCCTCCAGCACCAGTTCCGGCCGGTCGTCAAAGACACCGAACGTGGCGCCCATTTGCTGAGCGGTCGTGGCCCGCTGTTTGGCAGAACCGACTTGGCCGGCGTGAAGATCGGCACGAGCTTGCCGCAATAGTTCGGCGGCTTGATTGCGGCGGAACTGGGCGGCTTCGATTCCCTGGGGCTGCTCCGAAGGAGAAGCGCCTGGTGACTGCGGCGGAAAATCGCTGAATGAATCTGATTGAGCGAGCGGCGCAGCTGTGGGCGCAGTCTCTTGGACCGGCCGCGCGAACGTGGTGGTGCCGGTGCGTCGTTCGACATCCGCCAGCACGTGTTGTGGCTGATCGTCAAACAACCCCCACGCGACGTTGAATTCGTTGGCTTTGAGAGCCTTCAGGCGAGCCTGCTCGTAATGGCCGCCTTTCAAATCGGCGCGGGCTGCCGCCACCAATTCTTCGGCTTGTTGTTTGAGTGTGGGTCCGACCTGAGACAAACCTGAGGGGGGTGCACCGGCCATGTTGCCGCCAGCCGCCGCGAACGGAGGCTGTTCGGGGTCCTGAGCTCGGACAACCGTGTTGGCACCGATCCCGCCAAGCGGACGTTGTCCGGCAATCTGTCGGAACCGGGCGACGTCGGCGAGCACATGCTCCGGTCGGTCGTCGAAGCGGTCGTATTGCGCCTTCAACTTCGAAGCCGCCGATGCTTTCTGTTGGGCCTGTTCGAAACGGCCGGCACTGATGTCCTGCCGCGCCTCACGGAGCAGTTGTTGAACCTGGGCCCTGTCGTTGACCTGGACGGTCGGCTGTGCGGCCGGCAGCGAGCGACGTCGCAGCCTGGCAAGCAGGGCTGCCGGCGTTTGTTCGCCTCGGCCGATCTCGACTCGAAAACGGCGAGTCAAGGTGTCGGCCTGGGTCGCCAACCAAATGGCTTCCTCAATGGCGCCGCGTTGCTCGGCGACGCCGGCCCGGTACAGCAGGTCCCTAACCTGGTGTCCGGGATCTGAGGGGTTCGAGGAGAGCGGGGATGGCGCCCCGCCGACTCGATCCGAGGCATGAACGTTGTCGGCGCTGTCGGTGAGTTGGGTCAGCCCGATGGCTGCCGCGATCAGCGTCGTGCAGGTGAAGAATCCAATTGCTTTGCCCAAGGTTCTTTCCTCCTAGAGCATCATCCGATGCTTCGTTCCGCCGGTTGAGCGTTCCATCGGTGGCGACGTGTGGGCCGCACAGAATAGGACACTCGAGGGCCGTCGGCCCTTAGTTTCTGAACGTCGTGCGAAGGGCTTCGCACAACGTCGCCATGTATTGCTTCGACTGGTTTACTTCGGTTCAACTTCGACCCTCCGCCGCTTGTGCGGTGGGCCGCGGCTTGATGTGTACTGCGTACGCAACCTCATCGCCGGAATGAGGGTGTCGCGAGACAGTTGCAACTGCTCGCGCACATTCCGCGACTCGGCGTAACGGACCGCAGCCAACGCTGCGCTGGTCCGCGACGTGCGAACTCGACTGGTAATCAGGTTGTATTGGGAAGAGAGAAGAGAAGAGAAGAGAAGAGTGCGCGTTAGATAGTGGATTTCACGGAGAGGGGTCAAGCCCTCTCAGAACCATTTTGTCGAAAATTGTTGTTGTTGACCCAACTTGATACGAACTCCGGCAAGACGTGCCGGTTGATGTCCTTCAAGCGGCTTTCGAACCGTTCTTTGTGCAACGATCCGTACTCGTTTACATCCGCGTGGCTGGTCAAAGAAGACGCGTTGTGCATCACAGCGTGCCTTCTGCTTGTTCGTCGAAGATGGTGATGACGATCGCCCTCTCTTTCATGTCCGCCAGAACGTTCTTGATGGTTTGTTGTTGGATGTCTTCGACGATGAGTTTCTTGATGTCGTTTTGGACTTCTTCGAACGGTGTCCGGCCCTGCTCGCGGACCTGCAAGACCTTGACGAGCCTGAAGTCGTTCTTGCCTTCCATGACACTGCTGATCGTTCCCGGCGGCAGCCGGAACAAAGTATCTTCGACTTCGGTATCGGTGAGACTGCCGGCCTGCGTCCAATCCCACATACCCCCCTGCTCGGCCCGCGGACCGTCTGAATAGCGGCCGGCGACGTCACTGAAATCGGCGCCGCTCCGCAGCTCCGCGACTGCCAGTTCGAGACGCTCGAGCGCTTGTGTCTTGCCGCCCTGCCTTCGGAAGTTGATCAAGACCTGCTGCCAGCGCACCTGAGCGGGAAACTCGTACTCGTCGGCGTGTTCCCGGTAGTAGTCGAGCATTTCCTGCCGGCCCACGTGCGGAGGAGCGCCTGCTTTGTTCCGCAGAAACTCTCTGGCCATCAACTGCAAGGCAAAGGCATCCCGAAGCTGCACGAGTGACGTGCCTTGTTCGCCAGCCTTGATCTCCAGTTCGTGCCGCGAGCGGACGCCGAACCTTTCCTTCATGTTCTCCATTTCCTGCTCGAACAGCGCGTCGATGTGCCCGTCGAGCATTTCGACTTGTTCGGCTTCCAGCGTGGATTTGAGGGCTTCAGCAAGTAGTTTTCGCTCAACGTGGCTGTCGAGGCCCCGGCGGATGATGTCTAGCTTGGCGCGGTTGAGCTCGCGGGCCGGGATCTTTTCGGCGGCCTGCGCCAATCGTCCCGCGAACTGTTCGAGCACTTCTGAGGCAAAGATCGGCGCACCGTTGACCTTGGCAACCACTGTCGTACCGGTGATTTCCGTTGTTTCAAAGTCCACTTTCTCAATCGAACCAGGCTCCGTGCCACTCGCATCGGCAACCACACGACGGGGATAGAGCGGGTTTTCAAGATCGACGCTGCCGGCGGCCGGGGCTCCGGCCTTCCGCGGCGGAGGGGGGCCCATGACCGGATTCTCGACCTTCGGAGTGTTGAGCGCATCGCAACCGCAAAGGATGATCGCCACACTCAGGCAATAGAGCACTGCCCGCATGAGTCTGTTTCCGCGTCGCAAGGATGGAATCAGGGGAGACGTGAAAAAGCGGCGGAGTATAGGGCGACAGCTAGCGAGGCCGCAACACCGATTTCAGCTCTCCCAGCAACCCGCGTCCGGCAGGATGCTCCCCCGAAAGCAGGTAGTACGCCGACTTGCCGTCTACCACCCTCAATTGCGACCCGCAGACACCGGCCAGTCGGCGAATCTTGTCGCGATCGCGATAGCCGAACACCGCAAACTTGTCTTCCAAATGGACATCGTCGATCTGCCAATGGCGCGCAAACACCTGCAGTTCCCGCAGTTCGATCAAGCAGGTGGCCTCGGCGGGCAGCGGGCCGAATCGATCCCGCAGCTCCCCTTCCAGATCTGCGAGTTCATCCAGCGTACGAACCTGCGATAGCTTGCGATACAACTCGATCTTTTGCCGGCCCGGCGGCAGGTAGCTGTCCGGCATGTAGGCCGAGATCGGAAGGTCGACGGCAACGTGCAAATGCTCGCGGATGGGCTCGTTCTTCAGGCTGCGGACCGCGTTTTCCAACAGCTGGCAGTACAGCTCGTAGCCGACGGTGGCGATGTGCCCGCTTTGCTCGGTGCCAAGTATGTTGCCGGCACCGCGAATCTCCAAGTCGCGCATGGCGATCTTGAAACCGGCGCCCAGCTCGCTGAATTCTTCGATGGCTTTCAGTCGCTTGGCAGCCGAGGGCGTGACCACCTTGCCTTCTTCCAGCAACAGGTAGCAATAGGCGCGGTGCTTGTAGCGGCCGACCCGGCCCCGCAATTGATGCAAGTCCGCCAGTCCATGTCGATCGCCTTGGTGGATGAAGATCGTGTTGGCGTTGGGGATGTCCAAGCCGCTCTCGATGATCGTCGTGCAAACCAGGACGTCGATGCGGGCCGTCACGAAGTCGTACATGACCCGTTCCAGTTCGTCCCCGCGCATCTGGCCGTGTCCGATGCCGATCCGCGCCTCGGGCACGATCTGTTGGATGCGGTCGGCGATGGTCTGGATGTTGTAGACCTTGTTGTGCACGAAGTAGACCTGGCCGCCACGGTTGAGTTCGCGAATGATGGCGTGCCGAACCAACTCGGGATCGAAACGGCCGATGCGTGTCTCGATCGACTGCCGGTCTTGTGGCGCGGTGGTCAGATTCGAGATATCGCGGATGCCGAGCACCGCCATGTGCAGCGTCCGCGGGATCGGCGTGGCGCTGAGCGTCAAGATGTCGATTTCAGCCCGCAATAGTTTGAGGACCTCTTTGGCCGCGACGCCGAACCGCTGCTCTTCATCGATGATCAGCACGCCGAGATCCTTGAACTTCACATCCTTCTGAACCAGCCGATGTGTGCCCACGACCAGATCGACGGCCCCGCTTTCCATTCCGGCAAGAATATCCCGTTGCTCACCCTTCGTCTTGAATCGAGACAGCGATTCGATGGTCACCGGATATTCGGCCATACGCTCCGAAAATGTGCGGAAATGCTGCTCGGCCAGCACGGTGGTCGGCACCAGCATGGCGACCTGCCGGCCCGCGTCGATGGCCTTGAACGCGGCCCGCATGGCCACTTCGGTCTTCCCATATCCCACGTCGCCGCAGATCAGACGATCCATCGGCTCGTTCCGCTGCATGTCGAGTTTGACTTCGGCGATGGCATCGACCTGATCGGGAGTCTCGACGTAAGGAAACGCGGCGTCGAATTCCTGCTGCCAGTGACTGTCGGCGGGAAATGCGATGCCGACCTTTGCCGCCCTGCGAGCTTGCAGGCGAATCATGTCGCCGGCCAGGTCGGTGACCGCTTCGGTGACCTTTTTCTTGGCCTTCGCCCAACTCGTGCCTCCCAACTTGGAGAGCCTGGGGATGGCTTTGACGGCCCCAACGTACTTCTGCACGAGATGAATCAGCGAAGCAGGCACAAAAACGCGGACGCCGTCCCGAAACTCCAGCACAAGGTGCTCTTCGACCTGCTCGTCCTTCTCCAGACGTTTCATCCCCAGGTAGCGGCCGATTCCGTGCGCCACGTGGACGACCAGATCACCTTCCTTCAGATCCAGGAAACTGTCGATCGTCCGCGTTTCAAGCTTTTTCCGGCCCGGCAGCCGACGAACTTCGGTCCGCCCGAACAGTTCATGATCGCTGAGAACGATCAGACGCGAGCCCACCAACCGAAAGCCTTGCGTCACGTTGCCCACGCAGAGCGACACCCGGTCGCGCAATTCGTCGTGGCCTTCGGAAAGGATTTCGGCCAGGCGTGCGCGTTCCCCTTCGTTGTGGCAGGCGATCAGCACGTCTTCGTCGCGTCCTGCCACCGCGGCCAATTCGGAAAACGCTTCCGCGCGCGGACCTGAGAATCGCTCGACCGATTCAATGTTCAGGTGGCAGGTCGTTTCAAAGCTGTCCGCCGCGATACCCGCCAGCGCAACCGATGGAAACTGTGTACATCGGGCCAACGCCGCCTCGACTGTGAACAGTCCCCGCGGATCGGCCAATCGATTCAAGTATTGCCGGCCTTCCTTAACAATCTCGGCCAAATCGACCAGCACCACCCAGCTGCACGCCGGAAGTGAATCGAGCAAGCTCTCGCCGCCTCCGATGGCATTGGCAGCGGAGTCCTCGCCGTCGACAACCGGAGACACGACCGATATCTCTGCCTCGGCGAGGTCATCCAGCTTACGTTGGGTCTCGACGTCGAAGCGGCGAATCGACTCGATTTCATCGCCAAAGAACTCGAATCGCAGAGGATCAACCGCGTCGGTGGGAAACACGTCGATGATCCCACCGTGCAGACTCAACTCGCCGGGGACCGAAATTGCCGGCATCCGCTCAAAGCCGCGCTCGACGAGCCAACGCAACAAATCATCGGGAGCGATTTCGTCGCCAACTCGCAGCACCCGTGCATCTCGTTGGCGGGCCTCTCGACTGGGAACTGGCTGCAACACGGCAGGCAGGCAGGTGACGAGTATCTCCGGAGCAGGCTTGCCGCTCAGTTCACGCAGCACACGCAACCGACCGCCAAAGACCGAGTCAGCCACGTCGTGTTCTTCGGGAAGTGTTTCCCAGGCCGGGAACACCGTGGGCGGGGTGCCAAAGAAACCGGCCACGTCGTCCGCAAAGTCATCCACAGCATGGGCTTGAGGCAAGACCACCAGCACCGTCTGTGGGCACGTCTCGACCAATGACGCGGTGATGAGTGCGCGCGAAGACCCCCAGGCCCCGTCGACGGCGGCACTATTTCCCTGCTGGAGGGATGAGACCACCTCGGCAAAGCCGTCCATCTGATGCACGAACCGCATCAGACCCTTCAACTCCGCGACTTTCCGTCCAGTCGTGGTCGACATTCATTGCGGATTCTATCGAGTGACCGCACTCGCGAACAGTTGTCTCTCTGGGAATCCAGAGCGTTGCCGGTCGCCAATGAATTCTTCCGCCAAGCCTCTCGAGGATCAGTCCCATCGCACAATCCTGACGCACGACGAACGAATAGGTCCGGGGACGACTTCGTTGGCCTCAAGAATGCGTGCAACGCTGCTTGGCGGACTTGGCAGGCATCCGTTGCCGGACTCGATCTCCCAATCCGCGTCGAATTCCGATATAGGATGCTGCACCAGAGGCCCCTGAATATGCAGTCAGGGGTGTTGTCGGCTGAAGTCCAAAGCAGGGCAAGGTGTGGGGCATGGCGAAAGAGACCGGCATTGCAGCCGACCCGGGCCAACGAATCGCGGCATTATTGCGTCGCATGATCCGCCACACGCGCTACACCGCATCGATTTATGAGGAGCGTTGGAAAGAGATCGCCACTGACTATCGGCGGGTACGGGCAACGCTGCCTGAGGGCGACCGAGGGGCAACCTATTGGCGTCACGTGGCACTGGTCTGGATCCGATGGTCGCTCGCGTGGATCGGCTATCTCGCCAAGAGAATCGGCCAAACGATCTGGCGGCATTCGCGCGGCGTCGCTGGCTACTACTGGTCGCAGCGGCAGCGATTCGGCGATTACGCCCTCGAATTCTTCGAAGGTCTGCAAGAACCGAAAAAACGCCAGCGCGAAGTTCGCCTGTCACCGTCGGATGATCTCGATGCAGCAAAGTATAAGAAAGGGAGCTGGAACCTCGAGATGCCGGCCCGATGCTTCTTGTGTTCCGAACCGACCGATCAGCAGCCTGAGACGCTGTTCGTACGAATTGAGGACGTCGCGGGACCGTTCTGGTGCCTGTGCATCGGGATCGTCGGCGGTCCGCTGTTTGCCTTGATCAACGGCGCGTGGTGGCCGTTGTTGGCGGGCGTCGGCGGCGGCGCTCTGATCGGGTACCAATGCCGGCGCTTTGTCGACGTCCGAATCCAACTTCGCTGGTGTACCGAGCACGCCGAGCGGGCGGCCACACCGGCCATGCGCGTGTTCAGCGATCAATTGATCGTCCGCATCGGCAACAAGACGGTTCGCCAGGAATTTCGACAGACCGGTTTCGACAAGGAGTCGACCATGCTAGGACTCTATGCCAGCCCGCCGGTCGAGACGGTCCAAACGCCGATTCAATTGGCCGAGGGTTCCGACACACCAATCAAGCCGGAACGAACGATTCCGCTCGCAGGTTCCGAGCCGGAAGACAAAAACGGCGAAGCGTCTCGCGAGTTGCTATGACGGTGCTACGCAGTTGCACCCCTTCACCGCGAGATCTCAATGGCCACAGGTCCCCAAAGCCCACCGGCTGCCGTGCCGGACTGACGCGGGTCGAATGCGAGTTCCACGAGCAATTCATTGCTGGGCAGCAGAAGTGGAGTCACATCGTATCGCCGCGCGTCATCGCCGTCAGTCACCGAACCCAAATCCTGTCCATTCAGAGCGACCCGTCCCGCCCCTCCGATGCCGTCAAAGACCACCGAAACACGTTCGTGCGGATCGAGATTCGTCGGCTTTTGGAAACGTCGGCGGAACCTCACCTGGCCCGCTTCGGCGCCGAACGCTTCCTGCCATGAGACAGGCATCTTGATCCGGCCGGTCTGTGGAAACTCAGTTTTCGCAGTCGACTTCGCATCTGCATCTTCCAAAGACGATCGCCACTCGTATTCCCAAGGGCCTTTGAGACGGATTCGATGCGGATGCATGGCTATCGCTGGAGCAGGCTCTGAACCGTCGCCGAGTAGTCTTGAAACGGAGTGTTGTGCGGAGGACCGGGTGCATAATAGTACCGAGCCTGGTCAACTGCGTCCGGCAGCGCGATGATTGTCGATGAAACGGTGCCCCAGTGAGCGCCAAGACGGCAGATTGAGTCCCATTCGTCGTCGCAACGCAGAGCGGTAGCCTGCTGGGCCTGCAACACAAGTTGGCCAACGTCCGCAGGGCCGGCGACGACACGCTCGATTTCGCGACGCGTCCAGTCCAGGCGACGCTCGGATGAGTCGTTCAAGGACCCATTGCCGATGCAATGCACTCCGGCCGACAATGTGGTCGTTTCGTATTCGTCACCCGCTTCCAGGGCGATGGCGGCATCGGCGGAGACCAGCAGCAGATTGAACCCGTCGAATGCATACCGTTTCAGCATCTGCTGTGCTTCGGTATGTGCCTCGGGGGCAGTCCGACATTGGAGCAAATCACGACACAGCCAACCCCGCGACCGCGGGTCTTTCGGGGCGTCCGCCTTCTTTCGGTTGGTGACCCCCACCACCAACCCGAACTGATTGACGCCCAGCCAGGTCCCACCTGCCTGTAGATCGGTTCCGCCGAACCAGCGCGTGTCGTGGTCGCAGATCAGTTGTGGCAATGCTGTCGGTCGCGTGCGAAACTCGTCCCGATTGATCAGCACCAACACCGGACATCCGGCGATCTTGCGATAGGCAGTGGCGAACAGACACATATCACAATGGGTGGCTGGAGTGATCTGAGTTAACCGCGATCAAAGACCGCAATGGAAGAGGACTGTTTCAGCCTGTCTCTTGAATTCAAATCCGTGATATCTCCGGCGGTCTCCCGCCTTGGATAGTGTGTGAGATTGGCAATTCGTCAATCTGGGGGTCGAATATGGGTCCGATTCTGCCGAATAGATAAGATAGCGAGTCTCAATCGGGCTCGTGCGTGACAATCTGGAACAGCCATCCAGACGCGCACAGTTCGGCAGGCACGTTCGGTTGTAAACACAAACCGTCGAAGGTGTTCCGAATTTCGCGCTAGTCTCAAAACTGACAAATCAATATACTTCATCCACTCTCGATGGAACGGTAGAGTAGCTGCTCGCGCCTCCGTCCGCTACGTGTGCGCGAATCTCGATTCGAGAACGTCGACAGGGAGTCCGTGCCGGAGGATCGGCCCACTCGGACACCCTCAGGGAGCCGGTCGAATCTCTACAAGGCTGTAGAGTCATGTACGAAAACTCGCCCCACTTTCGCACGGATGCGTTGGAAGGCGCTGCGCCGCAGACTGCCGCTGACGGTCGCGTGACCGCGGTCAAAACGGCGGTTGGCCGAAAAAAGAAATCCGGCAAGGTGTTCCAACTCAGCCGTCGAACCAACACACTGCTCGGCGTCCAGATCATCGCCACCGGTTCGTACGTACCCCCGCGAGTGGTGACGAATGAGGAGTTGGAGCACAAATACGGATTCGAGCCGGGGTGGATTGAACAGCGCTCGGGCATTCGAGAGCGGCGGCACGCATCGTCCGGCATCGCGACCAGTGACCTGTGTATCGAAGCTGCCAATAGCGCAATCCGCGCCGCGCGGGTGAATCCCGATGACATCGATCTGCTGGTCGTCGGCACCTTCACACCGGACACCACCCTTCCTTCGACCGCCTGTATGGTGCAGGAACGACTCGGGTTGGACGTACCCGCTTTCGATTTGTCGGCTGCCTGCTCGGGATTTATCTACTCGCTCGTGACGGCCGCGCAGTACATCGCCACGGGAAACAGTAAATTGGCGCTGGTCATTGGGGGCGATCTGATGAGCCGCGTGGTCAATCCGTGGGACCAGCGCTCCGCTCCCTTGTTCGGAGACGGTGCCGGCGCGGTCCTGCTCAGTCGCGGCACCCCGCATCAGGGTCTGGCGTGCTATCAAACCGGCTCCGATGGCAGCGGCGGACCAATGTTGATCGTCCCGGCCAGCGGCAGCCGACAGCCGCCGACCAGCGAAGATCTGGTGGCGGGAAACCAGTTCTTGAAGATGGACGGGCGAGGCGTATTCAAGTGGGCCGTGCGGGCGCTCACCGACACCGTCGACCTGATGCTGACCAAGACCGGCATGAGCCCACACGACGTCGATCTGTATACGCTGCATCAAGCCAACATCCGCATCATCAACTACGCCGCCGAACAACTCGGCATTCCTCCCGAGAAAATGTTCAACAACCTGCAGAAGTACGGCAACACCTCCGCCGGTTCGATTCCGATCGTCCTCGACGAAGCGTTCCGCGCCGGCCGCATCAATCGCGGCGATTCTGTGTTGATCAGCGGATTCGGTGCCGGTCTAACTTGGGGCACCGCACTGTTCCGCTGGTAGGATTCGGCCCCCGAACCTCCCACATCTCGGCTGGCAGTTTCACACTGCGCGCTGATCCCGGTTAAACTCGATACGGCTCGAGTGCGCGGCGACCGCCGCAGTCTGGACACGCGGAGTACGACGATGAATCTGGGAATGGTCACGTACCTGTGGGGGGCAAAGTGGGATCTCCCGACACTGATTGAGAATTGCGAGGCAACCGGCTTTGCGGGCGTCGAACTTCGCAGCACCCACGCACACGGCGTCGAAGTCACTCTCTCCAAAGCCGAGCGGGCTGAGGTCCGCCGGCGATTCGATGACTCTGATGTCGAATGCGTCGGTCTCGGCTCCGCTTGTGAGTTTCACAGTCAGGACCATGGCGTCGTTCGACAGAACGTTGAATTGACACGCGAGTTCGTCACCTTGTCGCACGACGTCGGATCGACCGGCGTCAAGGTTCGTCCCAACGGCTTTGTGAAGGGGGAGCCTCGCGAGAAAACGATCGAACGAATCGGCAGGGCACTCCACGAGTGTGGAACCTTTGCGGCCGAGCTTGGACAAGAAATCCGCGTGGAGGTACATGGCAAAGGAACCCGCGAGCCGACCGTCATCCGAAAGATTCTCGACATCGCCGATCATCCCCAGGTGGCCGCCTGTTGGAACTCGAATCCCGGCGAGACCATCAACGGTTCGTTACAGAAAAACTTCGACCTGCTCAAGCACAAGCTGGCGAGAACAGTCCACATCCACGACTTGTTCGACGCCAACTACCCCTACCGGGAACTGTTTTCGCTGCTGAAGGGGGTGAACTACGAAGGCTATTGCCTCTCCGAGAGCCCAGCCACCAGCGACCCGCTGCGCGTAATGCGCTACTACAAGGCGCTGTGGGAAGAGTTGATCGAATGAGGGTCGCTGCTAGCGCATACATCCATGTGCGATATCTACTGCGTGATCACGGTTTCCAATCCCGCCAGCCGGTTTGTTCGATGCGGCGAAACTCGGTCTCGACGTCGGCGCCTTTGTAAAATGAAAGCCGGCCCACCAGCCGCTTTGTTTCGTCCGGTGCGCAATCGGGGAACTTCGGGTCCGAGTGCAGGCATGGACAGCGCTGATTGGCCCACGCGCGATGACACGGCTCCCAGGCAGTGATGATCCACCGCAAAGGCTCATCTGGATTATCTCCGGACTGCTCCGAGCGACAAGCAACGTACGGCTCCTGCATGACCTTGTTGTCGTTCGTCTGCTGAGCGAATCCGCGCGCCCCTTTCAGCATGACGCAGTTTTGCACCCGCAGGTCGCTCAACGTCTCGTCGGACCCATTCGTCAGCACCATTTCCATCATCACTGTCGTTTGTGTGGGAACGATGGTAACGGCGAACTCGATGCCGTTGGGCAGCCTTCGCCGGCAGGTCAGCCGACCGTTCTTGTGACGGGTCCATTCCAGACGTTCCAGTTCGACATTTTGGTTGGTCCACACAGTAGCAATGTGCGTGTGGGCTAAGTACGTCAGCCCCAGGTTCGACCAAATCGCTTCCGGAACATCGACGACGACATAGTCCGTGTTGTTCCAAGGTACGAACACACTAACCTTCGTCTCCCGCTGCGGCCGAACTGCTCCGTCGAGAAAACCAATCCGCGGATGACGGCCGCCGGGATACGGCACGACCAACAACGGCGCGTCCGCTCGCCGGGCCGGCCGATTGTCGGCACGAACGTTGAACTGCTCCAGTGCTGTTTCGATCTCAGCCGCATTCAATCCGGTCGCCGCCTCGATTTCGTCTGGCGAGAATCTGTGGTGCCAGACCATGTTTTGCAACCAATACCGGAGGTCTGCGTCATCGACCGGCGTCCGATGATTCGTCGGCGTCTCGTCGGCGCGACCGGTGGAGATCGACGGCTGCAAATATGCCAATAGACAAACAGCAGCCATGCAAGACACGCGGCAACTGACGATCCGCATACGGGCGTTCCTCACACAGATGGGAACAGCTTAACGAACAAGCCCGGCTTCATGGAGAAGCCGGGCTTCGAGGTGCACGTGGCAACCCAATCGGGTTTGTTAGTCACCTTCCAACGTCTAGCCGGCTCGTTCGGTGCGGCTGACTCGGCTTGGTTTGGACTCCGAATCGGTCGCGTCCTCTTCGGCCTCATTGTCTTGGTTGCGGGCAATGCTGGCTGCGCGGGTGACCAGCGACCGGGCCGCTCGAATGTCGTCGGAGCTAAAGTACGGACTCGGCTGACGCCCGCCGAGATGTCGGCGCTCCTTGGCGGTCAGCTCATCCCAGCTCATGCCGTCGCTGAGGTGCCAGGCGGCAGCCTGCGCGGCTTGCGGATCCATCTTCCGTTGCGAAAACAACGACAGCAACGCGGCAAGCGCCGGGTCGTTCGAGAATTCTTCGACGGGAATCGGTTTGTAAGTCATGCGGGGATTCGGTTCGGGCTTGCCGTGCTCCAGGCAGACCGAACTGAAGGAGATCTTGGCGATTTTTTCTGGGGGGATGGAAAAGAATCCGCCGCCACCGCCGCCACCACCCTGGCCACCACCGCCTCCGCCAAAGCCTCCGCCGCCGCCACCCTGGCCACCGCCACCGCCGCCGCCGAACTGCTTGAGCACATGTATGCCGACCACGGCGTCGGGCATCTTGACGGTGAGCGGTTGCTCGGTGGTATTCTCGATGAGCAGGTTGCCGCTCAGAGAATTCTTGAAGATCATCTGAACGTCGATCGCGCCGCTCTGCATGCCTTCGAAGAACTCGATCTGCTCGGCAGACGGGTCGAACGTGAACTTGCTGATCACCGGCTTGGATTTGTCGCCGGCGAGCAATCCAGAAACGCCCGCCAAGGCGAAGGTTGCGGACAGAGCGGCAATCAGTGTCAGACGTGGCGAGGGCAATTTGGCCATCACGGCACCCTTGTCAATGTGCATGTGGTCGAGGTAACTCCTTCCCAGTCTATCCCATTGTGACGTCGGGATTCAACAAATTCCTGACAGACCGTGGCCGATTTCAGCCGCCGATGGAATCCCTTCAAGGCATACAACACGCCCAGCCCCAACGAGTGGAAGCCCAGACGGGCCAAACGCAACAGGTTTGCGTTCACGAAACGGCGGCAGTATGTTCTAAATCTCGGCATCAACGCCCCAGCAAATCGAGGCTTCGAGACGGCTGCCGAGACTAACTCCCAAAGGAACGACGAGATGTCAGACGTAACAATTACAGCGCGAGAAAACGGACCGCTGTTGGTGACCGGACCGATCACTCTCGTCGACCACGAAGGAACCGCATTCGATCTGGGCGGCAAAGACACCATCGCCCTGTGTCGCTGCGGCGCATCGGCCAATAGACCCATGTGTGACGGCTCCCACAAAGAATGCGGCTTCACGGCCGGCGAAAAGGCGGGATCGTAACGCCCCTCAGGCGGCAGTGTCCCGTGAATTCCCCCCTCATCGCCATCGAGCACGTTACGAAGCGGTTTCCCGGTGTGGTGGCGCTCGATGACGTCAGCTTCGAGATTGCCGCAGGTGAGTTTCACGCCATCGTCGGCGAGAACGGGGCCGGCAAGAGCACGTTGATGAAGATCCTCTCCGGCGTCATCGCCGAGTATGAGGGGAGCTTGCGACTCCGCGACCGAATTGTTCATTTCAGCGGAACCCGTGACGCCGAACAGGCGGGCGTGAGCATCATTCACCAGGAGTTGAACCTGGTCGACGAACTCTCGGCGGCCGCAAACATTTTTCTGGGTCGCGAGAAACGAACTCCGCTCGGGTTCCTCGACGAGCGCGGGATGCAACGCCAGGCGGCCGCGCTGTTCGACCAATTGCAATGCGACGTGTCGCCGCGGGAGGTCGTGGCACGATTGCGGGTCGGCGATCGGCAGCTGGTCGAAATCGCCAAGGCGCTGTCGCTGGAGACCGAGATCTTGATCATGGACGAACCCACCAGCGCGCTGACCGAGTCGGAAGTCGAGCGGCTGTTCGCCGTCATCCGCAGACTGCTCGAGCGCGGCGTGACGATCATTTACATCTCGCACAAGATGGACGAGGTCTTCCGGCTCTCCGACCGCATCACCGTGCTCCGCGATGGACGGCTGGTCAACACCTTCAGCCGCACAGAGACAACGCCCCGTGAAGTCACGCATCAGATGGTCGGGCGCGAGATCGAAAGCGTCGAATTCGGCGAGACGCGCCGTCGCCGTCACGTCGTGCTCGAGGTTCAAGGGCTGTCCCTTCCATCGCAGACACAGGCGCGGGACTGGCGGTTGCAAGACATCGATCTCACGCTGCACTCGGGCGAAGTCCTCGGCATTGCCGGGCTGATGGGTGCCGGACGGACCGAACTGCTGGAGTGCCTGTTTGGCACCAGCCTCCAGACGCCCGCGGGTCGCATCGTGTTGGAAGGCCGTAGAGTTGTCTTCGCCCATCCCGGAGACGCCTGCAGCGCAGGCATCGCGCTGGTGACCGAGGACCGCAAACAACTCGGCCTGTTCGCGCAAATGACAGTTCGTGACAACATCACAATCTGCACGCTCGAAGAGGCGATGTCGGGACCCTTGATTTCGCCGTGGCGCGAAAACCAAATGGCGGCCGAGTCGATCGAACTGCTGGGGGTCCGCACCTCCGGAACCAGCGCCGCCATCACGAGCCTGAGCGGCGGCAACCAACAGAAGTGCGTGATCGCCCGCTGGCTGCGGACCCGTCCCAAGGTGCTGCTGCTCGACGACCCCACCCGGGGCATCGACGTGGGGGCCAAGGCTGAAATCTATCAAATCATCGACCGTCTCTGCCGCGAAGGCTTGGGGATCATCGTCACCTCCAGCGAACTGCCCGAGTTGATCACGCTCTGCGACCGCATGTTGGTCCTGTGCGAAGGCCGATTGACCGGCCAATTCAGCCGCGACCAGTTCACCGAAGAAGCCATCATGGAAGCCGCCACGATGCGGGGCGAAAGGATGAAGGCGGAAGGATGAAGCAAAGGCTTGGCGCGCCGTTCACTCTTCAACGGGTTCCCTCCACCAAGGTGTTCGGAAAGGCTCCGGTTCGGCGATTCCGAAGTTGTGATCTCGGTCGTTGTCCTTGTAGTACTTCCAGAAACTCTGCCTCATGTCGGCGTCGTAGATCTCCAGGTTACCGGTCCGTTCGTGCTCCGCGAACCACCTGCGATACGCTCCGATCGGCTCGCGCGGGTTTGCTTGTTGAAAAATGACCCGTCCGCCGAATTCGGCATACAACGCCTTGTCGAACTTCCATTGCTGCGCCCTCGCATCGCTCATCCGCAGCTGCGTCTCTTTCAAGGACTGCTTGATCACCTTGATCTGCTCAGGCGATGCTTGCTGCTCCACGTCCTTGACTTCTTGGAAGACAACTTCTTCGAACTTGCCGGCGGACTTGCGAAAGGCGGCCCGGGAGTCCTCGAGTTCTCGCACAGTCGGCTGCAGTTCGTGTTCGTCAATGTATCGTGCCTTCAGCGGCCGCCAGATTAGTCCCGAGAGGGCGGCTTTGCCATGTCGTTTCTTCTCGGACTTGCTCATCTTGGCGATGCGGGCCGTATGCCACTCAACGAGCTGAGTCCGCTCATCGTCGGGCACTTCCACACCCAGTTGTTGACTCATCGCGAGCATTGCGGCAACAGTGTCTTCAGCCGAAGGCTCGAGATCCTTCGCATAGATCGTTCGATCGAACACCCGAGCAACAGGAATTGGAGCGCGAACCGGCGGTTGACTTTCGGCCGCGGCGCAACTTGCCGACAACAGCACACCGATCACGACCAGACTGCCTGTTCCAGCAGCGATGTCGAAAGAACCAGTCATAGCAGGTCTCCGCTGCTGAATGTGATGAGATCGAGCCGTGCAAATTGCAGTCGATTCTCATTCCACCTCCGAGTCGGGCTGCATCAGCCACCACGGCGTGCGGAAGGGATCGGGGTCAGACACGGCCCACCTGTCCCGATCGTTGTCCTGATAGTATTTCCAGAAATTCTTCCTCATCTTCGCGTCATAAATCGCGAAGTCCCCCAATCGCTCGTGTTCTTCAAACCAGCCCCGGTAGGCACCGATTGGCTCGAAGGGGTCGGACTGCTGAAAGATGATCCTGCCACCATACTCGGCATGCAGTGCCTTGTTGAACTTCCAAAGCTGCACGCTTGATTCGGCCATTGCACTTTCAAGCTCTTCAGATTGCTTCCGCAGAGCTTCGATTTGCTCGCGCGACAAACTTTCGTCATCGAAGTCCTCGGAAAGTTCGTCTTCCGGTTCCATCAACCTGCGAAAAGCAGCCTGAGCGTCGTTGATCTCCCCATCGGTCGGCTTCAGGTTGTGTTCCTCGACGTATCGTGCCATCAACGGCCGCCAGATCATGCTCGAAAGCGTGTCTTTACGATATCGCCGCTTCTCGGCCCGGCTCATTTTGGCGATGGCGGCCTTCTCAGACGCGATGAGTTGAACTCGTTCATCGTCGGGCACCGGCGCGCCCAGCCGTTCGTACAGCGCAAGCATCGCCGCAACCGACTTTTCGGCCGATGGCTCGAGATCCTTCGCATAGATCGTTCGATCGAACACCCGAGCAACCGGAATCGGGGCGCGAACGGGCGGTCGTTTTTCGGCCGCGGCGAACGATGACGTCAGATGCACAACAAGCAGGACGAGGCTTCCGGTTCCAACAGCGACACCGAATTCTGCCTTCATCCTTCCGCCTCCACTCTCACCACGGCACTTCCATCATTTCCACGATCTGGCGGGCGATGTCGTCGATGGCTCGTTGGGCGCCGGTCGCCAGCGATTGGCCGACCTCTGGTGCAAACTCGCCGGTTGAGACCAGCGAGACGGCGTTACCGGGGATGGCGTATTGCTGTTGGGACAACAATTGCCCGGTCCGCATGTCTTCCCAGGTGACTTCCACCGCGAATTGAAGTTGCAGTTCGCGCGGGTCGTCGAAGGCGCTCTCGCCCAGGACGTTTTTTCGAATCTCGACAATCCGCCCCGTCAGCCGGGTGTCGGCGTAACCTTGCTTGGCGATGCGAAACGGCGTCTGTTGCTTGATCTCTTTCTGAACCGCTTCGGTGATCTGGAACTCAAAGTCGCGGCGGAACGACTCCGACGTAAAGGTGGGCACCGCCACCGTGCGGATGTCGGCCTGATTGGCCGGTCCGACCGCGTAGCCGCAGCCGACCGTTCCCGCACACAACATCAGCAATAGGGAATTGATCGGGCCGCGCATCGGGTACTCCTGCCTCTACAATCTGACGCGGCCAGCCGGCTCGTCTGCGGGCGAAGTCCACTCAGGTTCGGGCGCACCTCCGCCAGACCACGGAGGTTCGACCGTGCCGTTTTCCTCGGCTTCCGGCGAGGGCTCTGGCACCGGTTTGGCCGGCCTGTCGAACAGGCGGAATCGCCGCGGCGGTTCGGGCAATTCCAAAGGCGCCGTCTGCCGCCGCGCAGGCGGAGCCGAATCGGCAACGCTGACCTTGGCCGGCGCCAGCTCCGCTAACTTCTGCCGGGCCAAATCGGCGTACGTCGTGTTGGGGAATCTGCGTACGACTTCGTTGCAGTACACCTCCACCGAGTCGAGCTTGCCTTTCTTCTCCCAGAACAGGGCCATCTTCCAATCCTGCTCGGCTTTGGCCGCTTCGATCTGGCGGATCTCGTGGAGTTGCCTCTCGCGGTCGGCGCTCGGCAAGTCGTTGAAGACGCTCAGGGTGCTCTCCTTGAGTGCTTGGGCGGCCTTCAGGCTGCGACCGTCGTAGTCCGCCCCTTGGTAAGACATCAACTTCACGTGCGAGCCCAGCACAAATGCGTTCTGCAAGTGCGGGCTCTTGGGATACTCTTGTCGCAGAATGGTGAAAATGCGGTCGGCTTCGACGTTGTTCCCTTTGCGCATGTGATGGCTGGCCGAGAGCATCAAGGCGTCGTCGGCCAACGGGCCGGTCGGATCGTTGAGCCAGATCGACTTGAGTGCTTCCAGCGCCCGGCCGTCGGTGTCGAACACGGGCCGCGTGCGGTCCGTAAAGTTCGGCAGAATGGGAATACGTCGCGTCAACGGCACCGACTTGTTCGAGTCGGATTTGGTCTCCGGAGGCGGCGTTAGTTTGGGGTTCTCGAAGTTGACCGGCTGAACGTCGTTGGAAGTGACGACCTCCGGAAAATCGAGCCACGTCCGCGAAATCGTAAACAGCCGCCGCGTGATCCGATCCAGATATTGAGTCGACGGATACTCTTCGATCACCTCGCCGTAGCTGTCCTGCGCCCACGAGTACTGCTGCAGTGCAAACTCAGACTCGCCCTTCATGAACAGGGCGTCTTCGCGCACCGGGTAGTCCTTGTACGTCTTCGCCAGCTTCTTGAAGGCCTTCTTGGCGGCAGCGTGCTCGCCCGCGTCGAACAGCTGTTCGGCCTGCGCGAACTCCTCTCGGCCGGCCTGAGGATCGCGAAGTGGCTCGTCGCCCGCCGAACGACCGGTGGCCGCGCGAACCGCCCGCTCGAGCGGGCCGGTGATGCCTGCAGTGCTCGCCAAGTCGTCGTCGACCCGCTTGTAGGTCTGCAGCCCGGTCATGTCGAGTGGCGTGCGGCAACCCGAGGCACCAAGCAGCGCGGCGCACGCCAAGCCCCACAACCAGCCGAAGCGATCTGTCTGTCGAATCTGATGAATCATCGTCGTCCCTGACGTCTGCAAAGCAAGGCAGTGTCGTGCCCAAGAAGTTGAATGGAATTGTCGATCGGGCGGGGATTGAGAGGGTCAGAGATTCAATGAGAGGGAATGTGTGCCGGGTGGGTCAGATGTCGGCGTTTCGTTAATCCCATTCGGGATAATTGTGGCGGCTATCGGGCCATACTCGGGTCTTGCATGTCGTAATCTACGCCGCCGGAACCCGCCACGTTTATGTTGGACGCGCTCTAGGGGCTTGGTTCAAACAATTGCACGCGACTTACTTCAGGTAACGCAGCATTTTGGGTCGTCGGCCGAGTGCATGTGAAATGGCCGCTGTGGCAAACTGTCTCAGATCTGCTAATTGCTCGGGAGAGGCTGCGAGCCGGTCCGCCGCTGCCGGCGAATCGGATGCCAGTTGTCTCAAAATGGCCAGGCTTCCAGCTTGGATTCGGTTCTGTCGGTATTGCTCGTGTTGGCATTCCTTGCAAATCAGTCCGCCTTGGGACACCCAAAACGCCAGGTCTTTGCTCGACTCCAACGAACGTCCGCAGGCGGCACACTCGTCGAGCTGCGGCATCTGGCCGATCTCCCGCAGCATGGCAACTTCGAATCGTAGAATCGCCAGCCGCGGATCGGCTTCGTCCGCGAGTCGACCTAAAGTGCTGATGGTCTCCTGATACAGGGCGACGTGAGGATCGTATTCCTCGGTCAAACTCGTTAACAACTCGGCGACATAGTAGCCGCCATACAGGCTGACCAAACTGCCTGCCTGCGGCCTAAATCGTTTGATAACTTGAGCTTCGGTAAGAATATCGAGGCTCGTCGAAGATTTGCGGAGGAACACTATCCGACAGGCCGTCAACAGGTCAAGAGCAGCCTCGAAGGGCCCTTTGAGCCGCTTGGCACCCTTGGCGATTGCCGAGATCTTCCCCCAATCCCGCGAGAACAGCGTCACCACCCGACTCGACTCGCTGAAGTCGGCCAACCGAATCACAACTGCCTCGGTCTTCTCACTCGACATTGGCGGCTGCCCGCTGCGTTCATGATCGCCCACACCCCGCGAACCTAATCTATCGCCGCGACAATTCGGAAGGTAGTTCGCTGAGCGGCCTGCTGAGGGCCAAGTGCGGAGGGCTGAGAGCCGGCACGTCTGTCCTGCGGGTACCGCACACCTCTGGCTCTCCGCTCTCTGCTTTCCGCTCCGCTGTTCCATCTCTTCTCCCACCCGAGCGCGCGCAAAAAAGCGCGCTGGGCGTCTACGTCTACAGTATTCCGTTTTCCTCGGGATTGGCGCTAATACTGTAGACAGACTGCGCCGTGGGGCACGTTTTCGCGGCCCTCCACGGGTGTGAGACGCCAGTGCTGTCTGTTCGATCGTCGTGTTGCGCGTCAAGGGGGCTGATGCAGTACCACTGCGCGTTTTGCACGCCTTCAGTCCTTTGCTCACGGCGCGGTCAGGATTGATCGAGCGACGTATTATAGCACATCAGAAAAAGTCAAAACCGTCGCGCGGGCGTGCTCTTTCGTGCATCGAACTGTGTCCACCAGCTGCGCGAATTCAACGAAGACCCGCGACCTCGTTCCGAACGTGACTGCAGCGGTAGTGAGACAGTGCATAAGAAAGGCAACGACGGCGGATGCGTTGTTCTACTTCTCACGGAGGGTGGCCAGAAACGATTTGCTGTCGACGAGCATTTCCAGCTCGTGTGCGGCCGGGATGTTGCAGCGGCGAATCCATTTTGTCTGGTCTTGGCAAGCTTTGATGAGCATCCGCAGGCTGCGTCCACCGTAGCGATAAGATGGTGCGTGGAGAATGGCTCTCAGCACGCGCGGGTCATCGACCATCGCCCGATTGCTCACCTCGTCGACGGCACCCTCTTCTTTCAGGATCGCGCGAATCAGCACCGCCCGTCTCAGCAGATACAAGCCATCGTCCGGGTCGGTCGGATTGATACCGATAATGCTCAAATGCCCGGATAGCCGGCTGATGAAGTCGGGGCCTTTCGCCCGACTGAAGTTGATCCAACGCTCGTCAGAGGGCGCGGGATGCTTGGGAGAAAACTCATTGAAGTTGTAGCTGGTTCCTCCCGCAAACACGAAGATGGCCGGTCCCACAATGCGTTCGCCAAATTTGCCATCTTCCATGGGAGCCAGGAAATACTTGAGCCAACCAAAGTCCGTCTCACCGAACTTGCTGTCGAATTCGTCGAAGAAGACAAGTGGAATCTTGCCCTTTTGCTTGCTTACTTTGGCGAATGCGTCATCGAGGGGATTGACGTCGGTGAACTGAGCTAGGTTGAACTCCAGACCGCCGAATTCGATCTGTTCGGGATGGGCTTTGGCGATCCGTTTGACTGCAGTGGACTTGCCTGATCCCGGCGGACCGAACACGGCAATCGACAAGGGTCTTCCTTTCGGTTTTCCGTAGAGGTCTTGCACATACTGCACGATCAACCGCTTGACGGCAGCGATGCCTTCCACCTCCCGTCGGTCAATCACCCGAATCCATTCTCCTTCTTTCTGGGGGCCGAACCGGGCGATGGGGGCGCTGTATTGCGTCAGTTTCTGACGCGAGATGACATCGATCGGATGGCTATCGACCAGCGTCTCCCGGATCCTGGAACCAATCGCCCGTAGCGCGGGCCGCACTCCATCACTGGGTGTAATCGTCTTGCCGGAGATGCCAATGCTCTCGTCGTCTCGAAGGCACTTCTCAAAAACTGTTGTGAGCCCTGGCACGATCTCCTTGACGACTTGGCCAAAAGTACCTTTGAGGCCCTCTGTCGTTTGTTCAGCCCCACCGCTGGCCTCAAAGTGTTGTTTCAGTAGTTGCGCGACGCTTCGCGTCAACGGATCCGACTTCGCCATTGCCTGGGAATACTCATCGATCCGGGCTTTCAATTCTCTAATCTGCTGTTTGATGCCCTCTGCGACTTCGTCGTCGGAGATAGGCGTTTTCGCGAGACACTGGAGCAATTCTTCGGCCTCAACTGTGCTCTCAACGTGCTCTTGCAGCAATTCCATGAAGCGCGAGGCGAGTTGTTCGGCATCGACGGACGCTTTCAACGTCTTTCGAATCTGATTGGTCAAGCTCTTCGACAGGGTTTTGCGCGCATTCAAGTCGGTGAAATGCGCCTCGAGTGTGCTTTCGAGGCGTCGCGTTAGTTGGCGGTTGGCAAACCTCTGTTTGAAATAATCGCGCAACTGTTGCTTGAAGCCTTCCGGAAGTTGTTCGGAGTCGTTTGTGTCCGTGAAAGGTGATCGGAGCAAGTTTCCGAGTTGGTCGGTCAGGTATTTAACTTGGGCGGCAGCATCGAAACGATCCAACAACCGTTGCTTCAGTTCGCGCGTCTCTGAGGTTGAACCGGCGAGAACCTTATTGACGAACTCACAGCACGAAAGCATCAGTCTTTGCGCTTCCTGCAGGATCACATCGTCCCGGGTGCGTTCACGCTTGTTGAGCGCCGTTGGAAGCCCCTGGTGGGCGATGTTGTACGCCACCGTATCGATGTCGGACGCGCAGGATTCCTCGACAATCGACCATTGCTGACTACGGATTGCCGGAACGATCGACGTCGATATCCAGTTCGCCGCTACGGCGGCAGCTGCTTCGACATCGGCTTCATATTTCTTGCGGTCCGCATCGTTCGCGTCTTTCGCGATCTGTTCAGCAAACACGTCGGACTGGGAGACGTCCGGATCGTGAAAGAGATGAAACAGGTTCGGGTAGACTCCGTTACGCTTGAACAGCGCTTCGGCCGCTTTCATCGTCCAGGCGTCGGGGTCTCCTTTCGATTCGTCTTGTGCCGGCCCGTATGCAAAGCTGAACCACTGCTGGCACCGCATCAGTGCCATGCGGATCGCGTGGTGCAGCATCTCGATGGTATCGCTGAGAACCGGCTCCGACTTGCGTTCGTTGCATTTGTAGGTCATGGCCTGCACGATCGAGGCCGCGAAGATCGACGTGTGGCCGAGCACCTCTCCATCATCGCCTTGGGTCCAATCCCGGTCCGTCTTGTCCGGGTCGAAGAATAACCGGACCGAGAGTTCCCCATTTGGCTGCCGCGACAACAACAATGCCCCTGTCACCCCATAGCGGACAATCACGTATCCGAAGTCGAGATAGGGACGCAACCGATTCCGGTGCTGAAACGCATCGACCGTGTCCATCGCGGTCTCTTCCCACGAGGACTGGCTGGAGATGCCCGCCGGGTCTTCATCCAAGCGGCGGAGACAGTCCGCATCCAGAATCACGACAGTTCGGTCTCGCAGCCATTGGGAGCGATACAATGTCGACAGGTAGTTGGCCGATGATGCCGCTCCCGTCCCGCTGTTCTCGGCCGCTAGGTTCGGCATGTCTAACGTCTTGAGACAGGTCACGATGAGCGGCTTCGCGTAGGGAACGGGGGAAAGATCCTTCGACCACCGCTCCGATCGGACAAGCCGCGACATCGTCAGCCGCACAACGGCATCGAACAGTTCGTGTCGCGCGGTCCCCGAGCGTTGCGGCTCGCCATAGTCAGCATCCCCCGCCGCCGCCGACTTCCATTCAGGACGCTCGACGTACGCCGTCCAGACATCGGCGATCTTCTTGCCACCAAACCTCAGATCGCTGACCTGCAACGACCCTCCAATGACGACGTCCGCATAAAGAGTCGTGATTTCGGCGCAGGAGTCGGCGCAGTACTTTGCGGCGAGAAGATCGGCTTGCAAACGGGTAACAGGTCGCGCCTGTTGGCGGCATTCATCCTGGATGATCGAGGTACAACCGTCTATCAAGAACGCGTAGGTGCGGCCAATCCATGCCTTGAGCACGCACAGAGTGTCCTCAGCTTCCTTCGAGTTTCCTCCGCTGCTCTGTCCGTAAGGCGACGTCCAGGGAAAGTCTTCCGGGAAACGAACACTCCGCAACCCGTTGCCGTCTTGCGAAGCCATCGCGCCGCGCGTTTGCCCGAGTGTGGGAAACAACGTGTGACGTGACGTGGCCGGACCACGGGTTCCAGCTGTGTGGGGGCGGGAGCTGCCTGCAATGACACGATGCAAGTCGTATAGAACGAGCACATCGGGCGTCCGATCCAGATTCGGAGCCTCCGACATGCTGATCTGCTTAAGCGCCGCCCGCATTTCAGCGAAGCACTGCCACTGACTTATCGGCTTGTCTCTTCCCGGGTTCGCAACGGCTGTGGAATTCTTCGACAGCGGAAGATGGCCCTCACGTTCCGCCATGTGAATCGCTTGCCATGCCGACCAGCGCAGACAGGTTGCTCGGATTTCGGTGTACTCATTTCGGTGCTGCTGAAGCTCTTCGCTGTACTCGAACAATCCACCTGTGCGTAGGGACTCCAGCAACGTCCTTGAATGAACCCCGAACGCATGGGCACCGGTGGGAACTGGATCACTCAGCCGGCGTCGCGGTTTGTCCGGTTTGGGTGACTTCTTCGACTCAACGCGCCATTTCACACTGACCGTCCCCAAAGGGTCGGACTCGGCCCGGAAATTGATGAATCTGTCGAATGGATACGGGTTCTCATTCGACCGGTCCCCATCTTGCTGATACTTGTCCAACGGAGTCTCGTAGCGGGCGATCCGTGGCGTCGCCGACAGATCCAGCGGGGCTAATGCCTGTTTGATGGCCTCGCCCGCCAGAGTGGCCCCCTCGTATATGCGGGGAGGCTGATGAGATGACAAGTGCTGGAAATGCTTCTCCAGATTGAACCCATCCAGTTCATAAACACCGACATCGCCCAGCACCGCGACTGACTGCATCGAAACGCTCCCTGCGTTGGCCCTATATATAACAGCCATCGCATTCTACCGGTCTTCGCGCATCGATCAACCTTCACTGAGTTATCAAACGCACAGCGAGGGGAGTTCGATCGTGCCCGGAGCGAACGAGCGCAGTTTCGTGGAAGGGCGGAGGCGTTAAGCCATCACGCGGGAAATGCGGTACCCAAAGCACCACGGTTTGGCCTGCCGACATCGTTCGGCCGGTTCGGGCGTTCGATCGTCGTCAGTCGCCAGGGCAGACTTGCCGTGGGGAGGGCGGCGCTGCAGCAGGGGCCGGTGGTGGAGGTAATGGGGGGCGGTTCGTTGTCCCGTGCGACGAACTGGCCGGAGTCACATGCTGTGTCAGCGCCAGTCCTGCCAATGCCCAACCATAACCCAGCGGTTTTCCCTGCGAGCCCGAAGTGTTCTCAGCCATGTCGGTGTCCGTCCTAGTGACGCCGAATGATGATCCGTCAATTGCCGGCCGAGATAAGGAGATGATCAACCGCCTCACCGTCCAGATCTACCGGCGCTTTTACATCGTCATTCGCCCGCCGTCTAGGCCAATCGAAATCTTCTTCTTTGGCGATTCTGATGATCGCCACCACATCCCATTGCATCGCGAAGGGATGAGACTGTCAAGCGGGCCGGACATCACGAATCATCCGATGAGTCCGCTCCCGACACGTCTCATTGTGACGGCACAGACATCGCAACTCCACAGCTTTCTCGAAAACTTGGTTATCGAGCGACCATTGTCTCATCACGCGACCATGCATGGCGAAGCCAGTCGGCAGAAAACAGTGCCGATTCAGACAGCACGGAATCACGTCTGCGAAATTCAGAGCTGCGATTTGTGAAGCGTCCCCAGATCAACAACGAAATCCTTCACGGATCGGATCACGCGAGTACCAGAATCTCAAGAGCTCAACCTCCGAGCGTCGCCAGCCAGATTCTGCAATTCACTGGCACCCGTGTGAAATATGATTGTCGCCGGCCCATCACAGAAGACCTTCGATTCACGATTTGCTCAGTGTGCGACGCAAGTCGTTTGTACCTGTGCTGAATTGCCATCTCGGAAAACGGCCGGAGCGCCGTCAACTGCGTTTGCGACTTGGGAGTTGCGCCGTCGACACACCGCGCCTAAGTAGTGTGCTGCCGAGAACGTGTCCAACCGTTGACGCCGGTGAACCAGTCCTTCAGTCGTTGCCAAGCTCACGATCAGCAATGATCGCGCAACATATTTTAGCACATCAGAAGAAGTCCAAACCGTCACGCGTGCGTGCTCTTTTGTGCATCGAACTGTGTCCACCAGTCGCACGAATTCAACATCGACTCCCGACGCTCTATTCTCTTTCACCGCAGGCGGGCTAAACGCAGAACAACCGCAGGCAGTGGAGAGGTGACTCGGGTTCGCTTTGGACGATGCCCTTCGGATCTCACTTGGTGTCGTTTGGGCAATGCAGGCTAGAATGATGGGCGAGGCGGCAGATCGCACTTGCACACCCCAGTGTACCAACGCAGCAGAAACCGAGGAGTGAGACATGGCCAAGTCGATCGTCACATTTGGTGTCGCTGTTGCGGTGTCTCTGGCGTGCGCAGTGGCCCACGCACAGATCCAGGCAGAAACAATCGTCGGAAGCACGCGGACGGCCAAACCACCCGGTACGTCAGTCACACCGGCAACCGAACTCGAGACGGGTGATGCCGTGCTGGTTGAGTGGGGCGGTCAGTGGTGGGGCGGCGAGGTGCTGGAAGTCTTGGCCGAGAATCGAGTCAAGATTCGTTACGACGGTTGGGGCAAAGACTGGGATGAAGCAGTCGCCCGAGAGCGAGTGCGACTGCCGGCCGCAACAACCACCGCGGGCTACACCGCCGGGCAGGCGACCGGGCCTCCAAACGTGGCGCGTGCAGCCGACGATCCGGCCTCTTGGACGACGCGGAATCCCGACGGTGGGCTGGAGTGGCTCAAGCTGGAATATGAAAAGGCGGTACCCGTGGCCGAAGTCCGTATTCGGGAAAGCTACAATCCTGGCGCAATCAGCAAAGTGACCGCTCGAGACGAAAACGGCGAAACGGTCGTCCTGTGGGAGGGAACCGATCCGACAACCAAGGCGCCGGATGATTTCGTGGTAACGGCCGAGCAGAACGTCACCTCACGCTCGATCATCCTCTACGTCGACACCAAGCGCAAATCCGGCTGGAACGAAATCGACGCCGTGGAACTCGTCGGCCGCGACGGCACGCGGCAATGGGCAAATAGCGCCACAGCCAGCAGCAGTTATGGATCAACTCGATCCTTGGGATACTCGATCTACGGCTACGGCGGCTATTGGAATGTCGGCGACCCCTTGGCCCAGGCGTTGGGACAGAAAACAAGCGTGCATGTTGACGACACGGTGATCGACGGCCAACTCAAGGAGCTCGGCACGACGTTTCTTCTGATCGAAGGGGCGGATGGGATCAACAGATTCTTCGTGAACCGCACAAGAATTTCGTATATCAAGTCGGTTGCCGAAACGAGGAACAAGTGAGCGAGGCAAGCAAACTGATCCGCTGAAAGGCTCTGTTCGTTGCGCGGGTGTCTACTGTCGACAGAAGCCAACCAACGGACGTGCCAGTTCGTTCCGTCATCGAAATGCCTCGACCTCCACGTCCGATGTGAACTCGTCGAACGGATTCGTCCCAAATCCGTAGTAGCCTAGGTTGTCTTCCCTTTGCTTGGCGCGGTCGCAGAAATGCACCGACTCGACGTGGTGAGCCATGGACAGCAAGTGCTCGGGTTTGTCGTCAAACAGCAGGCCTTTGAGCATCCGCCGATAAGGCAGCCACTTGGGAGTGTCGCCGGTTTGGCGAACGACGGTCGTGTTGCCTTGGAGCGGATGAATACGCAGCTCCTGCAAGTCGTCTTCGCATCCCTTCGCCACGACGATCGCGAATGGAACTTTGGCCATCGGCGTCTCGACAGTGCCTGTGATCCTCGCAGCCGTGGTCACTCGCGGCGTTGAGGCGTTAGCGACTGGTTCGTAGGTCATCGTTTGGCACAGATCGACCGTGAGGCGGGCCGCGCTAAAGTGTTTCAACAGAATCGCGGCCTGGTGATAGCCGAGGTCCTCGTACGCCGGGTCGAGGTTACGCATCCCCACGCCTCCCCTCTGCATGAAGAACGCCTCGATCCTCGCAGTATTGTCGGGGGACAACTCCCACAGCGGCTGGATCGAAGTCTTGGCGAGGAAGTGGCTCATCGCATAAACCGACGAGCTGCGAGACAACGCACGCGCCTCGCCGACTGTCGGAGTGAGCGGCTTATCGACGGCCACATTTTCCGCAATCGATGCGGCTTGGAAAGCGAATTGACCGTGCAACGGCGTGGGCGAGCCCACAATCGCGAGATCGCACGCCATGAATCCCATCGCGTTGAGTGTGTCGAACGGCAGCCTGGCCTTTTCGTCGATCTGAACGTAGAACTCTTGAACTTCGTCGGTCTGCAGCAGCCCAAAGGGTGCATCGTCGCGGATGTCAAGATAGGCAATCCGCAGCGCATACAGGTCACTCTCGAAGGCGATGTCGTGCAAGGCGGGACGCGCTCGCGTGCGCATCATGTCGCCGGTGGCAATGGCAAGGATGTTCAAAGGTTTACGCAGTTTGTTTGCGGGTTGACGCAGTATCATGACTTCACTCCATCGCAACAGAGAGAGGGGATTAGAACGATGACAGTGACTTGCACAAGTTGAGAGGTCGCACAACAATGGGCAGACTAGTTGATCCGCCTAATCCGCGGTTAGTGGCCTGTGTAACTCGGTACCCCCAACCGCCCCTCTCACTAGGTAGATGCGCAAGGTGTGATTTCGCACCGCTGAATTCTGGAATTTTTTTCACGGACGGCAAAGATGTCGGCGCGCGAGTCAGCAGTGGCACAACTCGACGACAAGACTCTTGTGAAGCGGTACTGGGCGGGAGACGTGGATGCGGAGAGAGAGTTCAGGAAGCGTTGGGAACAGAAGTTGCATGGACGTGCATATAGTATCTTGCACGACGCCATAGATACCGAGATTTGCGTTGAAATTACAATGGTGACAGCGGGACTAAAAATTGATGAATACCGTGGTGAGAACTTTCGAGGATGGATCCTTGCCATTTGCGAGAACGCGGCCTTGGAGATCATTCGAAGCCGCCGATCCACCGTACCACTACCACCGGGGCTTGCGGCCTTGCAGACGTCACCGGAGGAATCAGCAAGTCTTGCAGAGCAGATCGTAGCACTCAAGGAGTGCATATCCAATCTGTCCGACGAGGCGCAGCTTTATTTGGAGCTGCACTATTTCGACGAGTTCAGTTATAGCTGGATCGCGGAACTCGAGAACGTCAACAAACGCAGAGTGCAAACTGTCATTTGGGGCGCACGGAAGGCCTTGTTGCACTGCATGACAAAAGCAGGTATGAAATGACGCGAGGACGCGGTGCACCGTCCGTGGTGAGCCGAAAGGCGAGAGCTGTGAAAAGCGGACATTCCCGAACACCAGGATCGATGGAGTAGTGACTCATGCAACTCGACGACCTGGATGACCTGTTGCCCGATGTTTTCCAAGACGAGGCTTGCGAGCAGACAGGCCAATGTCTCAGCATTCGCACACTGTACGAACTGAGTGAGCGACCTGGCGCGGTGTCGGAAGGCGAACGTACTCATTTCCGGAGGTGCGGCTACTGTAAGCGACAGGTGGCGCGGCTTCGTAAGAATCGCCACATTATCGCATCGCCGGCGGCGGCTGCGACTGCAACTGCGTTTGCAATCGACGCGGGTCTGTTCGAATACAAGCGGGCGGCCCACAAGGGCAAATTCCGGATTTGAGTCGCGGCGCACGTTCGCAACGCGATTCGTCGTGTTAGTGCTCTGGGCCCAGTACTGCGCGAGGCCGAACTTCTGATGGGGCAACGCCGCGAGACTGCCTACCACCCTTACGTCGCATTCATCGCGCACTTCGACCACGCAGAATCGATACGGCTGCAGCCGCAAGAGGCGATCGGCGAGCCGCTTCTCGAAATAGCGAATCGCTTTTCGACCGATTGTCGGCGTATCCGCACTCAGCTAACGCGTGCCTGCGTGGCAACGGGCCCCAACGCGAGCAGCAGCGCTGACCCGAACGTCGCGTATGCGCCTCACTTGTTTCGCCCCCTCTGTTTTGCAGCCCTGGGCCAAACCGACGACCTGGCGATCGTCCTGCTCGACAATCTGCCGTTGGTCACACGGCTGACGGCCGTGGGTCGCGCCATTGAGGATTCGGAGGTCGCGTTTTGTCCGCGCATCGACAGCCTGAGGTTGCGGGCGCAGGACGAGGTCGATCGGGCGGGCCTTTCGACGTCCAACCCAACCTGGCCTTTTCACGACTTGCACACGCTCGTGGCCGATGGGGAGTTCGACTCCGAACCAGACACTGAGGGTGACTGGTCGAACCAGGAGGCCATGCCCCAGCCTCTTCGTAGTACCCCTTTCTGCGTTGCCTCTCGTTTCAAGCTCAACACGCTTGCCTCTCTCGGCCACGGATCGCTGTTGTACCAGGAAGTTCTGGAATCGATGGCCGAGACGATTCGACGCGCTTGCCTGGCGTTCATCGACGAAGAGTCGAAGCAGATTGACAACTACGCCGGACCGTTCTTAGAAACGTCCGACATTAAGAATCTCAAGTGCGCGTTCCTGGCGTCACAGAGCGCCGAAGACGTTACTCTGTTGTGCTTTTGCGCCAACTACTCGGTCGCCCAGATACTGATCGCGGCCTTGCGCAACCTCACTTTGGGAGACGTGCTGGAGAACGCAGATCCCGATGTTGTCGAGACTCTATTGGACCCGCGTTTTGGCCGATTTCATGGGGAGTTGAGTCGCTATGGATCCAAGCTTGCCGGCCGCGCGAATGGCCCCTCATTCGACTCGATCCGCGGCAACCACGTCTTCATGACGACCTTTACGACGCTGTGCGTAGCACATCATGCGATGCGCGCCCCGGACGAGGCCGGTGTTAGCGGCTACGTGGAAGCCTACCTGAATGTCGACCTGAAGCCGGGGCACGAGAGGTCGATTCGCGAACGGTTGGAGAGCGTTCATGAAAGCGTCTTCGGGAATCGCAAACCCCATCTTGCAGTCGACGACCGCCTGAAGAAGATTTCCGTTCGCATGACGTCCGGCTTGCATGATGAAATTGTGAACGTATCCCCGGATCCGGCAGACAGGTTCCAGCCCGGGTCTGTCGTGAGAACGGCCGATGCATTGAAGTTCTTGTACCGTTTCTTTTCCAAACAAGATGATGGTGCGAACGATTTCGAGTCTGGCTTCGAAACGGGTTTTCTGGATCTCTCGACCTCGTTCATTGTTCCGATCCCGCAGATCGAGCGCGACGCGCAGGGCCACGTTGTCCAACCCGGTTCTGAGGCAATCGCGGCGGGTTTTCCACACGGTGAAGTGCAGCCGCGCGTTGACAGCGGTCATCACCACCACGGGGTCCATGTGTTTCGCCAGTTGCGAGAAGCCGTCGAACGGGAGTTCGGCCTCGACGACAGTCTGCAATTCCGGGACGGTTTGCGGACCATCGGATGCCCGGCGTCGCTTCAGTACTCGCTGGTTCGCGTTTTCGACGAATTCGTCGCGTGTATTGACGACCCTCTCCGCTGTATTCCTGTGCTCGACCTCTACGAATCATTCGCGGCGCTGAATGTACTCCTGCGGCGCGACCTGCCGGAGTATCTATCGGGTATCGCGGACCCCGTCAGACGGCGCAAGCAACAATCGCATCTGTTCGAGAAAAGTACGCTGCGCGATTTCATCGATGCACTTCAAGACACGTTTACACTTCGCTTGCAGCGGGCGGTTCCCAACCACCAGACCCGAGATACTGCCTTCAACTTTCGGGGCGGCGTGAGTAAGTTCCTGGCTGCCATGGATGTGCCCGTGAAGTGCAGTCTTGGACTATTTCGCCGCATGTTCGGCTTCGAAACGGATCGCGTCAACGAAGCCGCTTTCAAACAGCGGTTTGCGGCCGTGACGTCGCTTTCGATCGGTCAACAGACGACTGTCGAGTCTGTGACCTTCAGCAAAAAGAGGCATGTTGGCGTTCCCACCAAGGTCGAGGAGTTTCCGGTCTATTTCACAAGATTCAACATTGATGTCATGCGCCTGTACGGGCCGGAACAGATCGCGCACTTTCTGCACGAGTTCGCGCACCTCCACTTCGACACGTTCGTCTTTCCAGACGTCGACGACTTTGCAGACTACATCTCTGCAGAAGACTACGCATACGCGCTCGACCGGGACGGGCACGCCGAGTACGTACGCAATGCAACGGCAGAGGTGTTTGCCGAGTTGATCACCCATCTCTTTATTTTCGAATCCGACACGGACCTGTTTGCAAAGTTCTACGCGATCGGATTCAGCGAGGTCCAAGACACCGCTTTTCAGGAAGTTCCCCGGGCTGCTGAGAGCAGCTATGACGAACGTCTGACGAACGGTCTGATTGAGGCGATGTACCGCAGCTTTCTGGTTGTCGATTCTGTTCGCTATGTTCACGACTCGCAAAACAAGCAGGTGGCGGATTGGCCTGACGATCATCCGTTGTATGATCAGCCGTGCGATAGCAAAGCCGCCACCGAGGCTTGGCAGCGGTTTGAGAACTACGTCCGCGACTATGGTCCCTATTACCGCGACTATCGCCAGCTCTGGGGAACGCAGACAACCGACGTCTGGAAGCGGTGTGAAGAACGATTTCGAGCGTTCTACACAGCCCCGAAACAGACCGAACGTCTACGCCGGGTTTGGCGGAGCGCCATGTCAGTCTATCTGGCATTTCGCTCAACACTGCTGCAGCCCAGTGAGTCGGGCGAGAACGACACGCTGCCGCGCGACCTCAACGAGCTCGGCAGCAGTATCGAGGAATGCCTCGGCGACGGTCGCGCGTTTCGACGGATGCAGTGGCCGGGGCGCCGCGAGGGGCCTGTGCAATCTGGCGGCGTCGATTCGCTGCTGGTGGTCTGCAAACTCGCCTACCATTACATTCGCGGGGTCTACGGGGATATCTCGAAAGACAAGCTCATCTACCTCGGGCCAGACGACGACCAGACACACGGATCTACTGCGCAATACAATAGGTTCTTGATTAGCGCAAGTCACTTTCCGATGTATTGCGTCGACCCAGGAGCACGTGAGGAGCGACTGCTCAAACAAATCGCCTGTTTCACAACACTTTGTGACATTTCTTCGCAATTGCGAGCCAGACGCGTCATTGACATGCTCGCACTCTTGCAGGCAACATCGAGTTCGTAGTCGCTCACATTGAACTCGAATCGAGGCGCCAGCATGCCTCAGCAGAGCAATATTCGCGTCATCGATATCTTCACGCAATGGACTGGCTTCGCGCAGCCGCCGCAGCGGGCGGCGAAGTTGACTGTCACTCGAGAACGCGAAGGGCAGTTTCGCTGCGTTGACAACTTGACCGGTGAAGCAACACTGATTGCCGCCCACAGCGTCGATGCTCTAATCAATGAACTGCGTCGAGACGTACCGTCGATTGTGCCATCGATGTTCAAGGTCTCGCAGGCTGTCGTGAAGTCGCACTTCGGCTCGAGGTCATCCGGTGACAGTCCTGCGATGTTGGTGGCAGTCGGTTTCGACGACGGGGTTTCTATCCGCTGCCTGTCCGATTCACAACACGCATTCCTGCTCCCGTTTACGATTCTCAGTTACGATTCGACACGACGACAGAGCTTCAATCGGGGCCTCAGCGAAGCCATTGCGGATGTGATGCCGGCCGAATTCCTCCTCAAAGAGAGACTGCTGAACGGCGACGCCGAGTTGCTCGACACTGAGGAATCGATGCGGCAGTTCGAAGAATTGAGACGGGAAAGATTGCAACAGCCAGACGAGCCGACGCTGTCACTAGATGAGTTGCAGGCTCGTCTCGATGACGTCATCAGCAATCGCGAGTCCGCCGAGCAGCGTGCGTCAGCGGAACGTTCCGGCGACGTTTCCGTGCGCCTGTTGCGCAGAATCTCGTTAGAGGACGTCGTCGACGTTCTCCGGCGTGGTGCCGACCCGTCGATCTCAGATGAGCATGGGCAAACCGCGTTGATGCTGGCGGCTGCCCCGCCGTTCGATCGCGAGCGATTTCGGTTGCTCGTGGAGGCAGGGGCCAACCTGGAGGCGCGGCGAACCGACGGCATGACTGGGCTCCAATTGGCGTGTGCCGGTGGTATGGCCGTTGCGGCTGGGGAATGGATACGCGCAGGTGCGGACGTCAACGCCCGGACTCCGCACGGGTCAACGCCGCTGATGTTTGCTGTCGGATCGGGCAAAATCGTGCGTCACCTGCTCGACGCCGGCGCTCACGTGAATGCAGTCGATCGTGATGGACATTCGGCGATCGTCGATCTGATTGAGAAGCAGCAATCGCTGCGGGTTCTGCCTCAACTCGAATCACTCGATCTGTTGGTCGAAGCAGGAATCGACCTCGACAGGCAAGACACAAGCGGCATGACGCCGCGCGACCATGCCCACAGAGCGGTCCGCCGTCGCGAGATCGAACAAGAAGTACAGAACGTGATTGACGAGGCGCAACACGGCGAGATCCGACCTCGCCAGTCGAATGCCGCAGTAAGACAAGCATTCGGTCCGGAGTCGGACGAGGACTTGCAAGGGATGTATGACACCGACTACGACAATCTGCAACTGGCAGAGGTCATTCGCGACCGATTGAATTCGCACATTGCCTGATCTTGCTGCGATCTGGGGCCATCAAACCGGGAGTCAGCGAGACGCCTGCATTGCGATCAGGTGACTCACCGGCAGGACTGCCCCGAGTCTGTAGGATGCAGCTCACTTCGAGAAAGGATCCCGTTTGCCACCCCCAACAGCATGCTCGACCGGATCAGGGCTGATTTCTGGCCTCGCGCCGCCTGAAGCGCTGCCTCGATCTCGCCGACGTCGGCCTGCGCTGCAGAAACATCTTGCAGCAATTGGGCCACGTATGTTCCATCGGGATAGCGGGCGGCGGCTGCTCTGGCAGACTGGAAGGTGTTGGCAGCACCTTCTCGATCGCCGATCGAGAACTGCGTTGTCGCAGTCTTTGTCAGGAGAATGACATCCGTTCCGCCGCCGATTTCGATTTGTCTTGCAGCCTCGGCTGCAGCCCTGATCGACGTCAATCCTCCCTGGCGATCTCCTGCCTCGTATTGTGCCACCGCGAGTTCTTGTAGCCGCGCACACTTAGCGGGCGGGTCTGCAACGGTATCTGCAGTCCGTCGGCTCCGCTCGAACAGTCTTCGGGTATCGGCTGTTTTTCCCATCCGTGAGTTTGCCGACGCAATCGATTGAAAAGCCTCGGACAGCAGCACCGAATGATTGATTTCGCCCGCAAACTGCTCGGCCAGTTGGAGCTGGCCGGATCGCACACAGGCGTCAGCAATTCGGCTTGAAGCAGCGTTTTTCGCCTCTTCATCGGTGCCGATTAGATCCGATGCCCGTTCAAACAATGACCGGGCCAATTGCGCACTTCCGCGCGCAGCGTGTGCAGCGGCCATTTCAACGATCACTTCGACGCTTTGCGTCGGGTCCTGAATCGTCTCCACGATGCGCGACGCCTCTTTGACGCGCCCCAGACGCGCGAGAGCGGCCACGACGCGCACCAAGGAAACTTCTCGCCTCTCTTGGTCGCGAATTCCATCGATCGCCTCCGTGGCAACCGTCAGATCGTCTGAGTCCGCGGCGATCCGCGCGACTCGCTGTAGCGCAATGTCACAGAATCTTTCGAGACGAATACTGTGGGCAGTCTGCAGAGCGGCTCTCAGGTCGCCGGCCTCTGCTTGATTCTGGGCAACGACGATCAGTCCTGTGATCTTTGCCAGTACTGGATCAACGACGGCGTGTTCCTGCTGGCTGAGTTCACCCGGCTCATTGCTCGACAGGATTTTGACTGCCTCTTCGACGTCACCCGGAATTGACTCCAAGACCCGGTTCGCACCTACGAAATCGCGCTGCTCGGAGAGAGCCATCGCAATCATTTGGCGTGTGGCATTCCGCTGCCAGGTCTCTTCCTCTGGCATCAAATCCACCGTCAACAGAGCTGCCTGCGCTTGACCTGTTTCGGCTTGCTCAACTGCAATCCAGCCTAAAGTCATGGCCCGCTCATAACGAGAGTGAAGCCGAAGTGAATTCTCGATCGCGTCCGTGACTTGGCCCGCTTGAGCTTGGAGCGTGGCGACCCCATGCAGAACCATTCGTCGCTCAACTCCGTCTTCCAATCTCGCTGCCGTATTCCAGAGGTCCGCGAACGTCCTCTTGGACTCCTGGACATCGCCGACTTTGGCTTGTGCCGTTCCAAACTGCGACAGTATTTCGCAGCTTTCACCACAGATGGTACGTGCCTCACGGACCAACTCTCGGGCCTGGGAGATATCGTCCGCCTCGGCTGCGGAACTTGCCACAAGCAATACGGACGCGAGGAGCGCGAGTCTCGCCATGAGTGCACCTACGTGGCGTGTTCAAACGGGCGTCGAGATTGCTGACTTGATTATAACGCTGGCAAGCCGATCATAGTCGGCATACATACGGGGACATTCTACGCTACCCTCCCCTACTCATTCTGAGCCGTTTGGCGGTTGCTTCGCGGTCCCGCACGATTCGCAGGCCGGCAACAAAGAGTGTCGCACCGCCTGGCAGGAGTCGCACTTCTCGTAGAGCTGGGTGGCGCACATCGGACAGGTGTAGGGTTCGTCTGTTTCACCCGTGCGGGACTGTGGGACAGTCAGTCTCTTAATGCTGCGGCGGTTCCAAAAAACGTACTTGAGCGGGCCTCGTCGGATGGGATAGTCGCAGACCGGGCAGAGAAAGTTTTCGTACGCTTCCCGGTACTGCTTGAGCAGCCACTCTTTCTTGGGGAATGCGACGGCCCGCAACAACGCGATGAGAGCCTGCGTCACCACAATCAAGGCTGCCAGAATCAGCACGTATTTGAAGTACTGTGTCGGGAAGTACTCGTGCATCACCAGGCCCACCTTCAGCAGGGTTGCTATGCCGAAAGCGTAAACCATGGGCGCATAGATGCCGCCGCGCAACTTCAAGAACAGGACGACGGCCACGATCAATAGTGGGACCAGCACCGCAAGTTTTAGTGCAGCCACTTTCAGGTCGTGCCTACGCTGCAGAACCTCATATTCGTCGGCAACGGGCTCACGGGCTTTTTGCAGTTGTTCGTCGTGATCGCGCTGCTGCTCTTGCAGGTCGCGCATCCGTTCGTTCAGCCGTGCGATCTCTTCGTTGAGCAGCTGATATTCCTGCTGGTTGGCCAGGAACAACTGTTGGCTTTCTGCGAGTGCCTGTTGCTCCTCTTCGGAGGGAGTGACTCCCTTTTGCAGATTTAATCGTTGAAAGTCGAGCAATTGGTTCATCGTTCGCTGCGAGGCGTCGGTGCTGTCGCTGAGTACCGACTGCCGCGATTGTTGCTCGCTAACTCTCCGGCCCGTTTCCAAGATGTCTTCGTTCAACGTCTCGGAGCGTTCAACCAATTGTCGGTCGAGAAGCCGCTCTTCGATGTCACTGTAGATCGGCCCCTGCCAACGGCCGATATCGTCAACGACAAACCCGAGCAGCCAATACATCAGCACCGCGAACAGAAATGTGAACAGATGCACGAGGAAACGGTGCGTCCAGGGACCTTTTTTCGTCTGCTTCTCACTCATGCCGAACCTCTGTCTTGAACCCAAAAACGCATCGCCCGCGGGGCCTGAAAGAAACGACGCTCTTCAAGCTGCTCAACCAGAAGGCGGGATGAGTGGGAGAATATAACACAAGCAAACTGCCATCTTTTGAAGTTCCGTTGATCCAGGAAACCGCCGGTCGCCCCGGGAATACGAACGGGGGGGCGGCGTTGCCGGCTCGCTGCAGCGCGTTGTGCGTCAGTTCGGGCTGCTACCGGCAAAGGCCGATCGGCAGAACGACGCCGAACTTCTGCTGCAGCAGTTCCATGTCACGAAGATCGTTCTCGGTGCGCGTGTATCCCTGAGCGTGGCATTGCACCTGTGCATCCGGGGAGAGGCAGAGCACTTCACGTCCGCAGATCACGCCCTGCCCTTCGAAAGCCGCCGCCGGAAACGGCCACCGACGGCCATCGCCCAGTTCGAATAAGCCGAAACCGGATTCGTCGAACTCGATCGGATGAACATCGACATCGCGCCCGCCGTCGTCGATGAGGACGAAGTTCGCCGTTGTTCCACCCGGCTTCAGGCGATAACCGATCGCAACCAGCGTCTCCTGCAGCCGCTGAACATGGACGATGTCGACGATCAGATCGAGATCAGCATGATCGCGGCTCTGCGCACCAAGCAGCGCATCGACACCCCAGCCTCCGTCCAGCCAAACACGCACGCCCGCACTCTCAAGAGCGGCCAATATTTCGAGAACTCCCTCGGCTTCCATCGTGAAACTCGGCCTACCATTCACGACACTGTTGCGGTCACGTCTGAATCATCCAAATCACGGTTGCTGCGACGAACAAAACGATCGCACAGATGAGTACGCGAAATAGTTTGCCAAAACGCGGCGGTGCGCTCGAGAATTCATCGGGAGGGATGCCAAAGGCCGCCCTCGCTCGCTCAGAGGAATTGCTCGCGAGCAATAGCGGACCGTACAGCAGCACGAAAGGCACCCACCCCATCACGATTGCGAAGCCCGCCGGCAAGTTGTCCCGTCCAGGCTCCACACTGACCATCGCCACGAGGATCATCCCTCCCCAGAAGTACAACAGCCCGAGCACGAAACCCAAGTCCTTCCACAGAATGATCCAAACCGCCGGCGCCAGCACCAGGCACAGTAGCACTCCACCGTGACGATCCAAGAGCCATAGGACCAGCGGGAGTGCGACGCCCATTACGAACAGAGCGATGCTCCAACCCCTCGACAATCGCCGGCGACTCAGAAGCACATTCATGTTGCCGTCAGACCCGGTACGCGAATAACGGGATTAAGCGGCCATCCAGAGATGACGCGATTCGAGAGGGCAGCCCTTTGCTAGACTGGAATTATCGAGAATCCAATCCGCGTCGGCAAGAAATTTCCGGAGAGCATGACACCAATTGAAAGCAGCCCGCCCCGGCGAACAGAACCGGAACGGGCTGCAATCTTATTCGTTTGGTCGAACCAAACGCCGAATCAGAACACGTCCAAGATGAAGTGATGGCCGCGGTGGTAGGGGCGTTCGGTCGGATAGAAGTTGTGCCAGTGTTCGTTGTATACCGGGATCCGGCGGTCGGGCGGATAGCGGTGGTACAGGTGGTCGAAGCTGTTGCCGTGTTGTTGTTGGAAGTTCTGGGGATAATACACGTACGGGTAGTAGTAGAAGCGTTGCCAATCGGTCGGTTGACCGCGACCGGCCGCCTTCACGTCTGACGACATCAAACCGTTGGCCGCGGCGAACGTGACCAGAATCACCAATCCCGCGAGAATCGCGCGTCCCGCCATCGAGTCCTCTCCCCTGCTTAGCCGAGTTGGGTGCGACCGGCATTCCTTTGCCGGCGCCGATTCCAGCGAACCGTCGACCCTCAACCGGTGATCGAGACACTGGGCGCGGGGCGACATCTCCGCGCGTCGTTCACCGTATTCATCGGCGCTGCCTCGACCGGCAGAACAGAAAACTTCGGCAGACTCGATACGATTGCGCCAATCGGCAGCACGAATGCAGCACGCCTGCGAAAAAGGCTGTAGGGCTGCATGGGCACTGGCGGGCTAGCCGCCAGTGGCACCCAACTGTTGTTTGCGGCCGAACTTACGATGTGGGCGACGGTCGATGTGCCACCCGTGCCGTTGCCTGAGGCAAACTTATGACCTCAACGACTCGACGGGCTATTCCGTCTCGGCCACTTCGCCCCCAAGCTGCGGCTTGGCGGTGTGGCCGTTGGTTGCCCAGTTGAGCAACAGGACGAACGCGAACGCGGCTGCGGCCAGTAACAGACTCAACAGCACTGTTGAATCGAGGGTCTCTGGCCAGACATTGCGGAATTGCTTGAGTTTCAACTCGGCGACGTCTGGATTCAGGTCGACCTTGAAGGGCCAGATCTTGCGGAGCGAACCCAGCATGAATCCGCACAGCACCGCCAACGTGGGCGTTTCGAATCTGGCCAACAACCGCCGCAGAATCTTGCTGAATGTGAGCAGTCCGACGATTGCTCCCAAGGCGAAAGCGCCCAGCGTGGCAAGTCCTTCCAGTGGAATCGCGCCGTGCAGCATCTCGCGCAACAGGCCGGTGACCTGGTGGTATTTTCCCAGGATGACCAGCACGTAGGCGCCGCTGATGCCGGGCAAAATCGTGGCACAGATACAGGTCGCACCGCTTAAGAAAACGTAACCGTCCCCCTCGGGGGGCGAATTCAACAGCGGCAATCCCACGATAATAAACGCCGAGACCGCCCCCAACACCGCGGCCACGGCGATCCTGGGCGACCAGCGGGGAATCATCCGAAACACGAGCAAACTCGAGGCCAGGATCAACCCGAAGAAGGCCGCCTGTGTATGCTGTCGCTGATGCTCCAGCAAATAGTGCATCAGCCCGGCCAGGCTGACGACTCCGATGGCTACTCCGCAACCCAGCGTCACCAGAAACCGCAGATCGATATGCCGGGCCGCTGCCAGCAGTTCTCCACGTCGCAGGTGTCCGAAGAACGTCAGGTCCACCCGGCTGAGGGCAAAGACCAGCCGCTCGTAGATGCCCAATATCAGCGCAATCGTCCCGCCGGAGACACCGGGAATGATGTCGGCGCCTCCCATCAGAAAACCGCGTGCGACTTGTGCCAGGTCTGCTTTCACTTCAATATTCCCAAGGGGCGTTCCGCTCTGCGTTTGTAGGGTAGTTTAGCTTGCGTTTGGCCGGCGAGCCGACTTTGATACCAGAAACGCCCATCCAACGCATTACCCATCCGCAATCTGCAGCAAAAGACGGTGACTCGCTCCATGAAAGGCCCCGACCAAAGGATCAAACTCGACGTGCGGCGGGAGTGGGAATGTCCCCAATGCCAGACCCGGCGGCGGGCTCCGGGCGACATCGTCTCGCTGCGCTGCACCTGCCAGCCCGACGGCGTGCAGATGTGTCTGGTCGAACAGGCCGGCACGCCGCGGGTCATCCGGGTGCTCAACGAATTCCAGGCCGAAGCCGAGACCGACGAAGTCGGTGACGGGTAACGTTACGGTTGCAATTGCGAAATCGTGCTGCTTTGACACCCTGAATCGGCTGTGATGTAATGCGCGCAGGAGTTAAGCACTTTCGAGGAAACCGGAGTTCTCGAGGACGGGCCACCACATGCCCAAGGTCTGGCGTTTTCTGCCGCACGACCCCGCGCTAGTCGGGCGAATCAGCGCGAACATGCGCGTCTCTGCGCTAATGGCCCAAGTGCTGATTGCCCGCGGCATGACGGAGCGCGAAACTGTCCAAGGCTTTCTCGAGCCGAAGCTACTCGACTTGCACGAACCGGAACTGTTGCCCGGCATTGGCGATGCGGCCGACCGGGTTGTGGCGGCAATGCAAGCGGGGCGGCGAATTACGATCTACGGCGACTACGACGTGGACGGCGTGACCGCCACCAGCCTGTTGTGGCAATGCCTGAAACTGGCGGGCGCCCAAGTCGATTACTACATTCCTTCGCGGCTCGAGGAAGGTTACGGTCTCAATTGTGACGCCGTCCTGCAGCTGCATCGTGAAGACCCACAGCGGCTGCTGATCACCGTCGACTGCGGCATCGCCAGTGTGGGAGAAGCGGCCATTGCCCGCGACGCGGGCCTCGAATTGGTCGTCACCGACCATCACAAGTTCGCCGACCAATTGCCCGCGGCCGATTGTCTTGTGCATCCGCGGCTGCCCGGTAGCGAATACCCCTTCGGCGATTTGTGCGGTGTGGGCGTGGCGTTCAAGTTGGCGTGGGCGGTTTGCCAGCGTTTGGGAGATGGCAAGAAGGCCTCACCCCGCATGCGGGAGTTTCTCAAAAGCGCCGTCACGCTGGCGGCCATTGGCACCGTTGCCGACGTCGTACCGTTGCTGGGCGAGAACCGCGTGCTCGTCCGCTTCGGCTTGGGGGGGCTTGTGGTGCAACCTTCGCTGGGCCTGAAGGCTTTGATGAAAGTCGCCGGACTCGAGGACAAGCGCGTGCTCGACGCCGAAGACATCGGCTTCGGCATTGCGCCACGAATCAATGCGGCCGGTCGGCTGGGACAAGCACGGCTGGCGGTCGAGTTGCTGACAACCGATAACCCGGATCGTGCCGCGGCGCTTGCCGATTATCTCGATCAGCTCAATAAGAACCGCCGCACCGTCGAGCGCCGCATGTTCAAGCAGGCCAAGCAGATGGTCGAGGAGCATCCGGAGTGGACTCAGCAAGGCGGCTTGGTCCTGGCGCGCGACGACTGGCACGCCGGCGTGATCGGCATTGTGGCCAACCGCGTTGCCGAACATTTCGAGAAGCCGGCGATTTTGGTGTCGCTGAATCACGAAACGCAACTGGGCCAAGGGTCGGGGCGTTCGTTCGGCCGCTTCGATCTGCACGCCGGTTTGAGCGCGTGCTCCGGCCACCTGGAAACGTTCGGCGGTCACGCCGCCGCCGCAGGATTGCGAATTACCGCGGACAACATCGACCCCTTCCGCGATGACTTCGGCCGCTTCGTCGACGGAGACCGTGATCCGAACCAGCGGGCAGCCGAGCTACAGATTGACGCCGAAGTGCGGCTGGCAGACTGTACGCCCCGCGCCGTCCGCGAACTTGACCGGCTGGGCCCGTTCGGTCAGAACAATCCGCGCCCCGTGTTTGCCGCAACCGGCGTGGAACTAGCCGCGCCGCCGAAAAAAATGGGCGAAGGCGATCGGCATCTTTCGTTGCGGGTCCGCCATTACGGAGCCACGCTGCGAGCGGTGGCCTTCGGCCGCGCCGAATGGGCGGACGAGATGGCCGATGCGAAGGGTCCGATCTCAATCAGCTTCGCCGCCTCCATCAACCGTTTTGGAGGCCGGGAAAGCGTCGAGCTGAAGCTCATCGACTGGCAGACCGAAACGGAATGTGCAGCCGCCGATGCGTCCCGTGCCAGTGCAGTCGGTTCATGACCATCGAAGGCCAGCAAGCCCAGCTTCGCCACGAACTTCAACGCCGCGGCATCACCGATGCCCTCGTGCTTCTGGCCATCCAAAACACGCGACGCGACCTGTTCGTTCCCCAAGAAATCCGCCATCAGGCTTACGACGACAACGCGCTGCCCATCGGATCGGGACAGACGATCAGCCAGCCCTACATGGTGGCGCTGATGACGCAGTGCCTGCAATTGAGCGGGGCGGAAAAGGTTCTGGAGATCGGAACCGGTAGCGGCTATCAGGCCGCCGTGCTGTCGCAATTGTGCCGGGAGCTGGTCACGATCGAGCGACTGCCCGAACTCTCCGCCGCCGCCGAAGCGACGCTCAGTTCGCTGGGCTATGACAATATCGAGTATCGCGTCGGCGACGGCACTCTGGGCTGTCCCGAGAGGGCCCCGTTTGAAGCGATCATCGTAACTGCCGCCGCCCCCGACGTTCCCGCGCCGCTGTATCGGCAGCTGTCCCTCGGCGGGCGGTTGGCCATTCCGGTCGGTGATGCAGACATGCAAACTCTCAAAGTCATCCGCAAGCAACCGGGTGGACCATCCGTCCACGACGAGTGCGACTGCCGATTCGTCAAACTGATCGGTGCCGCCGGCTGGCCGGAGGCATAACCAGGCTGGCGCGTGCGTGTGTGCAGTCAATCCCCTTGGGCCGTCAAGCTACGCATTCTGTCGACAGAGAGAGGCGTTGAACTCCTTCGTGCGATTCGCCAAGATGACCACACCCCCAACGGGGGCGGCATGTCCTCGCTGGCGTGGACATGCAGGCAATCTGCATTCGTCCAGCTAGTCTCAGGTCAAGCACCGCCGCTGCATGTCACTGCGTCTTGAAAGCATCGAAAAGTCGTACCGCGAACCCGACGGGTCGCGGCTGCCTGTTTTGAAGGTCGAGTTGTTCGAACTCGGCGACGCTGAGCAAGTCGCCCTGGTCGGCGACAGCGGCGGCGGCAAGACGACGTTGCTCAACGTGATCTCCGGCATCACTCTGCCCGACTCGGGTCGCGTGGAAATCGACGGCACGGAGATCACGAAGTTTCCCGAACCGACGCGAGACCGTTTTCGCGCCGAACGCATCGGCTTCGTGTTTCAGACGTTCAATTTGCTGGCCGCTTTTTCGGCGCTGGAGAACGTGCTGCTGGGCATGAGCTTTTCGGGTAAGCGGGCCGACCGCAAACGGGCCCGCGAACTTCTGGATACGGTCGGACTCAGCCACCGGCTCCATCATCGGCCTGGTCAGCTCTCCGTCGGCGAACAACAGCGAGTGGCCGTGGCCCGAGCGCTGGCGAACAGTCCGACGCTATTGCTGGCCGACGAACCGACCGCCAACGTCGATCGCGGCAATCAGGAAAATATCTTGAAGCTGATCCGCGACGCCTGCACCGAGCGTTCCGTCGCTCTGTTGCTGGTGACGCATTCAGCCGAGGTGGCGGGGCAATTCGAGCGCGTCGTGCAACTGGCTGACTTCAATCGCCCGGAGAATGCGGCATGAATCTGCTGGCCATCGCCACCAAGAGCATTCGGCAGCGGGCACTGGCCTCGGCGCTGACCGGGCTCAGCGTGGCGTTGGGCGTGATGTTGATGGTGGCCGTGCTGGTTATCTATGGCATCGTGGGAGAAATCTTCAGCCAGCGGTCGATCGGCTACGACTTGATCGTCGGGGCCAAAGGCGCAGAGTTGCAGCTGGTCTTGAGCGCCATCTACCGCGTGCAACCCCCCATCGAGAACCTGCCCTACCTGTTCTACAAGCAATTGAAGGAAGACAAACGGATTGCCGATGCGGTGCCGTTGGCTTTCGGCGACGCGACGGAAGAAGGTGCCTTTCCGATTGTGGGGACAACGTCCCGCTACTTCGAGTTGGAGTACGCGCCCGATCGCAAGTTCATGCTGGGCGTCGAGGGCCGCGGAATGGGCAAGCCGTTCGACGCCATTATTGGCGACGAGGTCAAACGCAAGAACGGCTGGGACGTCGGCACGAGATTCAAACTGGTCCATGGAGGCAATGAGGCGCACGTCCACGACGAAGAGTTCGAAGTGGTCGGCGTGCTCAAACGCACCGGCACCGCCAATGACCGCACAGCATTCGTCAACCTCGACGGCTTCAACATGGTCGAGGGACACGACACACCGGTCGAGCAGGCACTGGAAACACTCAGGAACTTCTTTCCCGAAGACGAACGGATTCAGAACCTCAAGCCGGAAGACATCGCCGGCGCCGACGGGCACGATCACCACGACCACAGTGGCCACGACCATCACGATCACGAGACCGCCGACGAACTCTTAGAGGTCACCGCAGTACTGCTGATCATGGAAGGCCAGGACGATGCCGACCGGGCGTTTCGCTCCGTCAGGCTCAAGAAGGAACTGAAAAAAGGCCAGGCGATGGCCGTCAATCCGATCGTCCCCATGAGGGACTTGATGACCAACGTCGTCGGCAACGTGCGGACGGCGCTGGTGGTGATGACGGGGCTGATCATCGTGGTCTCGGGCATCGGCATCTTTGTGAGCATCTACAATTCGATGTCCGATCGACGCCGAGAGATCGCCATCATGCGGGCGTTGGGAGCCCGGCGGACGACCGTGTTTTCGATCATCGTGGCCGAGTCGCTGCTGCTGTGCGTGGGCGGGGGAATTCTGGGTCTGCTGCTGGGGCACGGCCTGGTGTTTCTCTCCGCGCCGTTTGTCGAGGCACAAAGCGGACTGTTGGTCGATCCGCTGGCGTTCGAGCCGGTTGAACTCATCCTGTTTCCCGCGCTGATTGCCTTGGCGGCACTGATCGGTTTCATTCCGGCGATGACGGCCTACCGCACCGACGTGGCGCGAACGCTGGCGGAGTAGTTCAAAGAAGATCGCTTCTATTTAGAAAAAGCTGTCTGCGATTTGCCGTGTAGCGTGGAACCCTATTCGGGCGGGACGTCATGAAGTCGCTCCGCGACGCCTTGGCTGAAGAGTCTTTTGTGCTCGACCTCGATGCGCATCGTATCGAGGACATTTTCAGCGATACGCTCGACTATCTTGTCGCCCGCAACTTGTTGCCCGCCGACGAGCGCGACGCGGTCGAGGCGTCGCTGCTCAAGCGGGAAGCCAGCGCCTCGACAGCCATCGGCCACGCGGTCGCTGTACCGCACGCCTACCTGGATGCCGTCGCACAGCCGCGAATCGTCTTTGTCCGGCTGAACCACCCGGTCAATCTGGGCGCGCCCGACGGCATACCGACGCATTTCGTGTTCATGCTGCTGGGACCGACCGGTAGCGAGGCGCGGCATCTCGATACGTTGACGACCGTGGCCCGGCTAATGGCCGACGACGAGTTCCGTTTCGACGCCGGTGAAGCCCGCAACAGCGGCGAACTGTTGGCGGCGCTGGATCGTTTCGACGCCCGGGCCTCCGTCCCGATTCGAGAGGAACGCAGGGAAATCCCAGAAGACCTGGTGGCAACCGGAATGCCGCTGGGAGGCATCCTACAAGATGTCCGCCGCAAGTTGCCGACCTACGCTTCAGACTTTCGCGACGGCCTGAACCCGAAGTGCATGGCGTCCACGTTGTTTCTGTACTTCGCCTGCCTGGCACCGGCGGTGACTTTCGGCGGGCTGATGGCAGTTGCCACGGGCGGGCAAATCGGTGCCGTCGAAATGTTACTGGCCAGCGCCGTTTGCGGCGTGGTCTACGCACTGACTGCCGGTCAACCGCTCATCATCCTGGGCGGGACCGGCCCGTTGCTTGTGTTTACCGGCATCTTGTACGAGCTGTGTGTTGCCCGCGAGTTGCCGTTTCTGGAAACGTACGCCTGGGTCGGCCTGTGGACCGCCTTCTTTCTGGTGTTGTTGGCGGTAACCGATGCCAGCAGCTGGATTCGTTTCTTCACTCGCTTCACCGATGAGATCTTTGCCGCTCTAATCTCGATCATCTTCATCGTCGAGGCGGTAACCCATTTGATCGAGTACTTCGAGGACGAAAGCTTAAACGAACTGGGCCACGACACCGCCCTGCTCTCTCTGTTGCTGGCACTGGGCACGTTCTACATTGCGACCAACCTCGGCCGCTTCCGCCGCAGCCGGTACTTGCGTCCCCGCGTTCGCGAGTTTCTGGCCGATTTTGGACCCGCCATCGCCGTCAGCTGTATGACTCTGGTCGCCGTCTGGCTGCACGAAGTGAGTCTGGAAAGGCTCAGCGTGCCGGAAGCGTTCGGCACGACGACGGGGCGGCCATGGCAAGTCGACCTGTTCTCCGCGCCGCGCTGGATTTGGTTCGCCGCTGCCGGACCCGCGGCGCTTGCCGCCATCTTGATGTACCTCGACCAAAACATTACCGCACGGCTGGTCAACAACAACGATCACAACCTCAAGAAGGGCGCTGGGTATCATCTGGATCTGGCCATCGTGGGCGTGCTGACCGGAGTCTGTTCTGTATTTGGGCTGCCCTGGTTGGTCGCCGCCACGGTCCGTTCGCTGAATCATTTGCGAAGCCTGGCCACTCTGGGAGAGGTTCAAACACAGCACGGCGAAACACACGAACGGATTATCCGGGTTCGCGAGAATCGCGTGACGGGGCTGGCGATTCACTTGCTGATCGGACTCTCGCTGGTGCTGCTGACCTACCTGAGAGACATTCCCATGGCCGTCCTTTATGGCCTGTTTCTGTACATGGGTGTGGTGACGCTGTCGGGCAACCAGTTCTTTGAACGACTCAGCCTGTGGGTGATGGACTGGGACTTATATCCCTCAACGCACTACATCCGCAAAGTGCCCATCCGCATCGTCCACTCGTTCACGCTGATGCAGACCATCTGCCTGGGGATCTTGTGGTTCGTGAAGGTCAGCACCCTCGCAATTCTGTTTCCGTTGTTCATCGCCTTGCTGGTACCAGTCCGGCTGGTAGCAGGACGATTCTTCGAGCCCGAGCATCTAGAAGCCCTGGACGCTGAAGAAGAACCAGAAGACGAGGAAACACACTGGGCCGGATGAGCGGAGGGCCTAGAGCTGAGGGCAAAGCGCCTAGCGGAATTTCCGTAGAGTGCCAGTCTGGGTTTACCGTCTTGCGGCTCTCCGCTCTTGGCTAGCTCCGCCAGCTTGTTATCATTGTGACGACCGAGCGGGCGGCGAATTCGATGACGCACTCACACTGCCTCGCTCAAAGTGATTCGACTCTGCGATGGATCCAACATGAGTCAGCCCCGGTGGATGAACTGGTCCGAGCTTCCCTGGCATTCCGGTCCGGAGGCCGCTGGAGGAGCGCTTCAGCTGTGTGATCGGTTGTTGCAGGCGGCGGCAAACACCGCCGATCAACTTGAATTCTTGCGGCAGCAGCTGCCCGAAATTGCGACGGAGTTTTCGGTACAGTGGGCGGCCGTCGTCAACCGCTCTCCCCACTGGAGCCCTATCTCGGAGTGCGGTCGGTGGGCTGGGCAGGATCTACCGGCGCGGTTTCTCGAGGATGCCATGGACCGGGAGAGCGCCGGTTTTCTGGACCTCGAGACACCGTCGGACTGGTCTCTGCTAGCCGTCCCCATTGCGACACGTGCCGAACATTCGTCCATTTTGGTGCTGTCTGGGCGAAGTCTGGGCGCCGAGAGTTTACCGAAGGCGCTGGTCGTCGGGCGGGCGCTGGATCTCGGGTCGCGAGTCACGCAGCAACAGGGGCGCCACGAGCGGCTGGTCGATCGGCTGAAGCGGACGCTGCAGTCGGCTTCGACGTTTGCCGGCGTCCGCGACACCGAGCCGCTGTTGGAACGCATCGCCGAAGAGGCCACCCGGTTGCTCGAATGCGATCGGGCCAGCATCTTTCTCTGGGACCGTGAGCGCAAGGAGCTGGTGGCCTGCCCTGCGTTGGGCGTCGAAGGGAATACGCTGCGCGTCTCCGATAGCGCGGGGATCGTGGGTGACGTGATTCGTAGCGGCCAAAACGTGAACGTCGAAGACGCTTACGAAGACACTCGGTTCAATCAACGGGTCGACCGCGAGAGCGGCTACCAGACACGCAACATGCTGTGCGGGCCGTTGCGCGACATCGACGGTGAACTCATCGGCGCATTCGAAGTCATCAACAAACACGACGGCTCCTTTGGAGCCGAAGACGAGGACATCCTGACGCAATTGGGTGTGCAAGCCGCCATCGCGGTGCAAAACGCGAAAGAACGGGAACAGTTGCTCCGCAGCCAGGAACAACTGACCGAACGCCTGATGCAGGGCGTTCGGATTATCGGCGAGAGCGCGGCAATCGTGGCGCTCCGCGAGACGATCAAGCGATTGGCAGCCACAGATCTCCCGGTGCTGATTCTGGGTGAAAGCGGCACGGGAAAAGAAGTCGTCGCACAGGCGCTGCACTATCTCGGCCCCCGCAGCGACCAGCCCTTCGTCGCCGTCAACTGCGCGGCGCTGACCGAGACGTTGCTCGAAAGCGAGCTGTTCGGTCACGAAAAGGGAGCGTTTACCGATGCCCATGAAATGCGCCGCGGAAAATTCGAACTGGCCGAGGGCGGCACGCTGTTTCTCGACGAAGTCGGCGACATGAGTCCCGGCGGGCAAGCCAAGTTGCTGCGGGTGCTCGAACAAAAGGTGATCACCCGCGTGGGAGGTGCCGCACCCATACCGACCAACGTCCGCGTCGTCGCCGCCACCAATACCGATCTGGTCGAGGCGGTTCGCGAGAAACGCTTCCGCGAAGACCTGTACTACCGGTTGAGCGTCGTCACGCAGGCGCTGCCGGCATTGCGCGATCGGCCTGAAGACATCCTGCCGCTCGCGGAGTTCTTTCTGGCCCAGTTTTGCGGGCAAGCCAGCCGCAAGCGCTTGCAGCTTTCAGCCGAGGCCCGCAGGCGCTTGCAGGCGCACGGCTGGCCGGGCAATGTCCGCGAGCTGCGCAACCTGATGGAACGCCTGGCGTTTCTCAACGCGGAGGACCGTGTCGAGGCAGACGACCTGGCGTTCATCCTCAGCCCCGAACAGCAGTCGGGCTTCGATCCATCGCCCGACATCGGACTGAGCGAAGCCACGCAGCAGTTCCAACAAGAATACATTCGGCGCGCCATCAAACGCGTCCGCAACAACATGAGTGAAGCGGCCCGCCTGCTCGGACTGCACCGCTCCAACCTCTACCGCAAAATGCGGCAACTCGAGATGAACGAAGCAGACGAAGCCGAGTGAACTGCAAAGGATGAATGCGGAAGGATGAAGGACGAATCCAGTCGCCACATCGAATGGCCCTCATCGCGAGGCTACACGAATCGTCGAAGCGGAGCGTCGAAACTTGCGTCCCCGGGAGCTTGGCAACGACGTGAATGCGTTCGTGAGACCTGTTCCAGCCTGGTTCCCAAGCTCCGGTTTGGGGACCCATCTCAGCGAAGCTCGGCGTCCCGAGCCCTATTGCATCCTGCATCCTTCCGCCGTCATCCTTCATCCTTCAAAAAAAGAGGAACCCCGAATTGGAGATGCCACGCGCATTCCTCCTCGGGGTTCCATCGGCGGGTCAAACTAAAGAGCAACTTCTCCTGTGGTTTGGCCTGAAACGTTTGGTCTCAGATTTGAGACCGAGCGATTCCGGCATCAATATCCGTGAATGCCGAGGTTGAACCGGCCGGACCGCACATGCAGACCGGGACCGTAGCCATAGCCGCCGTGTCCGTGATGATGGCGGGCATGCCGTCGCACCCGGGGGCCATATCCATAGGCGGGTCCACCGTATCCGTACCCGTAGCTCGAGCACGCCGCCCCATATCCGCCCCCGTATCCGCCCCCGTATCCGTACCCGCCATATCCGTAGCCACCCGTCGCGCAACCCGCCGGGCCATAGCCATACGAGCCGTAGCCGTGGCCGTGTCCCGCTTCAGCGGTACCCGAGCTGGCGGCAAATGCCAGCGCGGCCGTTATAGCTCCCAAGAACAGGAATTTATTCATCTGCTGCAGACTCCTTCAGGAAGGGAGGTAGGAGCGAACCGCGAACGAAATGAAGTGACCGCAGTTCGCGTTTTGCAGCAGCGGGTTACGCAAAGCGGGTGCCGCCACAGAGTTACAGCGGCGGCAGAATGCGCTTAAGTTGAATCATGGATTTAGGTTAAAGAAACAGGCCGATTCTGCCGAAGAGCCCCGGCACGATTGAAGAAGTGTCGCAATCTCGCGAATTGTGCCGTCAAACAGACAACGACTTGCCTGCTCTGTCCGGAGACCCAATGGTTGAGACACGGTCTCCCGACCGTGTCACTGGCAAGACCGCAGGTCTCCCGAGTCCTGCGCCAAAGTTGAGACCTTCGGTCGCGCTGCGTGTCGCGGTCGGGAGACCACGACACGACGGGCAGGCTTGTAGTCGGGAGATTCCCAACTCACACGACGGGATTGCGCAGCACGCCGATCTGTTCGATGGCGGCTTCCAGTGTGTCGCCCGGCTTCAGAAACTTGCCCTTGGCTGATCCGACGCCGGCCGGTGTGCCGGTCGAGATGACATCGCCCGGCTCCAGGGTCACAAAGCTGGAGATGAACTCGACGATGGCGGCCACAGGAAAGACCATCTGGGCGGTTGAGGCATCTTGTTCCACCTCGCCGTTGACCTTCAGCGTGAGTTTCAATTGTTGCGGATCGGCGATTTCGTCGGCCGGCAGCACGCAGGGTCCCATCGGACAGAACGTGTCGTGCCATTTGCCGTGCAGCCAGTCGAAGAAGGAATCCTTCTCGCGTTCAGCCCGCCCTGGATTCGGCTTGAATTTACGGTCCGAGATGTCGTTGACGATCGTGTAGCCGGCCACGTAGCCGAGCGCGTCTGCCTCGGACACACTACGGCACTGTCGCCCGATGATGACGCCCAATTCCAATTCCCAATCAACGTGATTTGGCGAGACCTCGGGAATCCGCACGGGAGCACCGGGATGAGTCAACGTCGTCAACGGGGGCTTCATGAACACATACGGAAACGTCTTGGCCCGTTCTTCGGCCCGCCCGCCACCTTCTTCGATGTGCTTCGCATAGTTGCCGGCCAATAGCAACAGCTTGCTGGGCGATGGTATGGGAACCAACAGCGAGACATCTTCGGTTGGAATCACCGATTGGCCCAGCTGGGCGTCCGACAATTCACCGGCGTGGCTCTGCAGATCTTGCACCGCCCCACGGGCCTCGCCTCCGGGGAGATAGCTCAACAGCGAGTCCGATTCGCCCAATGCAACGCCGCATGCTTTGGCGGCCGTTCGTATCGGGATGATCGTGTCGTCTCGATAGAAGCCGATCTCTACGCGTGCATCTCTTTCGAATCGACAAAGTCTCATGAAGCACCTTCTCCCTGCAATCTCCGACGGCGGTGACGACCGAAATCAATCTCCGTGTTTTTGTCTCAGCCGGGGAGACAACCGCATGATGAGCTGCGCCCGCTCGAACTCGTTGAGCCAATCTTGCACCACGTTCTCCGTCAATGTCCGCTCCGGCGCCACCAAGCCGGTCGGACATGCCGCCCCGATCTGGTCGGCGGCCATCTGGCGATACTTCGATAGCGTCCGGTCGCCGCAACGGCCACACGGCTGATTGTCTTCATTAAGAAACACGATGGCTGGCACCCGTTGTCCGCCGCAGACGGAAAGCTCCACTGCCAGGTCGGCATTATCGTCTCGGTCGAGATAACGAATCTGGATCGTCTCGTTGTGGGCGGCAAAGTGATCGAGAATCGGGCATTGGTTGACGCAATCGCCACACCAGGTACCGGCCAGAACCAGCACTTTCATTTCCCGTTTGAAGTCGCGAAGCAGCGCAGCCTGCCCGTCGGTCAAGCCGACCTGCTGGTGAAACTCATCCCAGCGACGGCGATGCTCGTCACTCCCGTACTTTTCGAGAAAGTCGCGGTACGACAAACCAGCGTCAAATTTGGCTCCGAAATCGATCATCCGAATCGTCCAGGCGGTCAATGGTTGTGATCCCGGCAACAGCCGGGTCGTGAATTTCTTATTCTTGTCCCCTCTCCCGTTTCAACGGGAGAGGGCTAGAGTGAGGGTCTTCAAGTGGGGCATCGCGCCCGAAACGCGGGGTCCGACTTTCACGCGCCGGAGCCGTCGGCCTCTAATTGCCCGCGGCCCTTTCACGAATCATCGTGGCCGATTGCGCGACCTTGTCAAGGGCCACGACGATCTGGTCGACGTCGCCAGCGCTGCCTGACAGCACGGGATGATGCAGCACCACCACCCGCTGGTCTGCGTCGGTGGCAATCGGCAAGTCCCCCATCTTGCGATACCGCCGCGAGCTGTGAATCGCGTGCAGCGCCCGAAACCCTGCGTCCATCGCGATGCCCTCGGCTCGTATGGCGGCTACGAAACCATCGCGAGAGAGCCCATCGAACGACTCCCCGTCGTATTGGAAGCCGAGTTTGTAGTAACCCGGCGAAGTATCGGAAAGCGCATTGGCGAACACACGCAGCCCCGCGCGATCGCCGATGGTTGCTTGCAGATGCGCCACGTTGTCCGTCCGTCGTCGATTGGAAACGTCGAGTTTGTCCAATTGCGGCAGCAGGACCGCAGCCTGCAGTTCCGATAGCGGGTAGGCTTCGTTGCCGCGATGTGAATAGAGTCTGGCCCGCTGCACGACATCGGCGTTGTTCGTCAGAAACGCACCGCCGCGACCCGCACTGAGCAACTTGCTGCCCCCGAAACTCAACACCCCCACGTCGCCCCAAGTGCCTGCAATTCGCCCGCAGACCGTCGCGCCTGGAACTTGGCAGGCGTCTTCCAACACGGCGACACCGGTGCGCTGGGCGATCTGCATGATGGCCGGCATGTCGACCATACCGCCATGCAGGTGCGACACGATAATCGCCCGGGTGGCCGGGCCAATGGCGGCTTCGACCTGGCTGGCGTCGATGTTGCAATTGTCGCGGTCCAGATCGACCAACACCGGCCGGGCGCCCAATACCAGGACGTCTTGAAAGTTTCCCTTGAAGTCATAGCCGGCCATGACGACTTCATTGCCGTCACCAACCTGCAGCCCGCGCAGCGCCAATTCGACGGCGGCTGTGCCGCTCGCGCATAGCACAACGTGTTTGCAGCCGTGATAGGCGGCCAGCCGTGCTTGCAGGTTCTCGCAATGTGGCCCGTGATATCGCCCCCAACTCCCGTCAGAGAGCGCCGCCTCGATTGCGGCTCGCACAGCCGGATCATCCAGAGGCCATGGAGGCGGTCCTTGGGGACGAACGGCCTCTCCACCGAGGATGGCTGGTAATGGATCTGAAGCAGTCACGATGTTGTCAAGGACAGTTGGAGAAGCGTTTGGGGAGATTGGCCATTCGAACGAAGCTCACATGAGCCCGGCTTTGGCCAAAGCCAGGCTTGTCAGCTAGGATGAAATCCTGCTCTGATCTGTTGTCGCACGTCAAACACCCGCGAGCAAGCGCTACATGGCACACCAAATTCGCTACGTGATGGTTGGCGGCTTTCTGGGCGCCGGCAAGACGACCACGCTGGGACGCCTGGCCGCTCACTACACCGGGCAGGGATTGAACGTCGGTATCGTCACCAACGACCAGGCGGCCGACCTCGTCGATACCAATACATTACGGGCACAGGGCTTCGACGTGGGAGAAGTTGCCGGCGCCTGCTTTTGCTGCAACTTCGACGAGCTGATGACCACGATCGAGCAACTTGGCAGCGACCGCCGGCCTGACGTGCTGCTGGCCGAGCCGGTCGGCAGTTGCACCGACCTGGTGGCCACCGTCATTCAGCCGATCAAGCGGCTGTTCGAAGCCGACTTTCAGATCAGCCCCTACTCCGTGATTCTCAAGCCGAGCCACGGACTGCGGATTCTGCGCGGCGAAGGCCAGAGGGGGTTTTCGCCCAAGGCAGCCTACATCCTCAAGAAGCAACTCGAGGAGGCCGACGCGATTCTGATCAATCGCATCGACGAACTGCCGGCTGAAGAGGTCGAAGAACTCTCCGAATTGGTCAGCACCCACTGCCCCGGCGTGCCAGTGCTCCGCGTTTCCGCGCGGACGGGGGCCGGTTTCGATACGTTGATCGAACTGTTGAACTCCGACGGTGATTTCGGCCGCAGGATTCTCGACATCGACTACGACGTCTATGCCGACGGCGAAGCAGAACTCGGCTGGCTCAACAGCAGCCTCCGCGTCAGCACTTCTGACGGCAAGTTCTCACTCGACGAGTTGTTGCTGCAGATCGTGAGCGGCTTGAAAGGCGTGCTCAGCCAGGCCGGCGCAGAAACCGCACACCTCAAGACGATCGGTCTCTGGGAAGGCTTCTACGGTGTCGCCAATCTCGTCAGCAACGACAGCCGCCCGGAACTTTCGCTCCCTTCCAACTGCGACGTCACCGAGGCCGACGTGATCGTCAACGCCCGCGTGGCCTGCGACCCTGCCTGGTTGGAAGAGCAGGTCAAACAAGTCGTCGCCAAGGTCTGCAGCGCGTGTGGCGCGGCAGCCGAGTTCCGTCAAACACAAAGCTTCCGCCCCGGCCGGCCGGTGCCCACACATCGCTACGAAGAAGCGAACTGATGACCGGCACGTCTCGAGTTCCAAAGAACGATTCGCTTAGCGCTGGCTGATAGAGTTCTAGGGCTCATGTTCGAGCTGAATCTCATCACCGGATTAGTATGGGTCGTCTGCCTGCTGCTGTTCGGGCTATTCGTCTGTGCTGCCGTTGGCAATTGGTGGTTGATCTTCTCGCACCTCATCCACGGCACGAAAGGATCGATGGTTCCCTTCATTGGCGGTTTGTGTGGATGCCTGGCTGTGCTCATGGCACCGGTGGAACTGTCGTGGAAGTGGTGCTGGTGGATCCCGCTTGTTGCCGACCCAGGCTTCAGTTACATGCTCCTGAGCGTACCGCTTGAAGTGTTGGATCGGCGCGATCGATAGGTGCGAGCACTACCGGTGGCTGAGCACGAACCACGCGACAAAAGCGACCGCTGCCGTTTCGATACGAAGCATATGGTCGCCCAGCCCGATCAGGCGGGCTCCAGATTGCCGAGCAAGGTCGATCTCCGCTTCTGTCCAGCCTCCCTCCGGTCCCACAGCCATCACGACGCACTGCCCGTTTTCATCGACAGACGGCTCTTGTGTCGATGCCGTTCCATCCGGATGCGCTACGAAGAACGTTCGCTCTGCCAGCTCGCTCGACGCGAACGCCTCCCAATCTGTCGGCTGAGCGATCTCCATCAACGTGTTGCGGCCGCATTGCTTGCAGGCGGCGATCACCGTTTGCTGCATTTTCTCAAGTTTGCCGGCGCCGGGGTCGACAACACTCCGTTCGGTAATGAGAGGCACAAGACGCCTGACGCCCAACTCGGTCGCTTTCTCAACCAGCCACCGAAACCGATCCCCTTTGGGAACGGCGGTCGCAAGGATGACTTGCGGCAGTGCGGCCGATTCCGACGTCCAGTCTGAGACCAACCGGAGTTCGGCGGAATTTCGCGTGACCGCAGCGATTTCCGCTTGCGATTCATGCCCCCCGCCGTCGAACAGGGCCACATCGTCCCCCACCTTTAGCCGCAAGACACGGAGCAAGTGCTGGGCTTCCGCTCCCGTCAGTTCGACACGCGGTTCATCGAGAGGCACGGGGGCATAAAAGCGGTAGACCATTGCCCGTCCTGACCGATGCCGTCTAGTCGCCACAACCCCAATCAGCAGCAGCATTTAGTCGGGGATATCGCCACGCACGTTTTCGTGAAGACAATCATGTGACCATTCACATCCTGCCGATTATAGCACCTAGGCACATGCACCTCTCGCCGCGGCGGCGCTCCGCTGCCAAGCAACTGGCGACCAATACCGGGGTGCCACTGCTGGCTTGCCCAGCAGTGCCCGCGAACCCGCGAGGGAAAGACCAATCTGGCATGTACGAAGACTATTGGCGATTGAACGGCTCGCCGTTCCGTAATGAGGCTGACGACCAATGGTTCTGCGAAACCCCGGGCCACGACGAGGCCTTGGCCCGGCTGTTCTTTCTCGTCGAGCAAGGGCGGCGCTGCGGCCTGTTGGCGGCGCCCGCTGGAACCGGCAAGTCGCTGCTGCTGAGGCTGTTATTCGCCGAACTCGAACGCTCGCAGCGCAAGGTCGTGATGGTGCAATCGGCCGGTCTCGACCGTCACGAGTTGCTCATTGAATTGTGCGACGCGTTGAAACTGCAGAGCACCGACGGTTCGACGCCATTCACGCGGTGGCGCGCACTGTCGGATCAATTGGCCGCGTGGCAAATGGCGCACGTGCAATCTGTGTTGCTGTTCGACCGGTTTGAACGGGCTGAGCCGGATTGTTACCGGCTGATCGAGCAGTTGCTGCATCTCGACGTGTGTGGCGAAGGCGGCCTGACGGTGATTGTCGCCGCTCGCCCCGAGTCGCCCGTCTTATCGGGACTTGCCGATCTGGCCGATCTGCGAATCGACGTGCTGCCGCTCGACGAGAAGCAGACTGCCGATTACGTCGCCGGGTTGCTGCAGCAGGCTGGCTGCGAGCGGCAGCTGTTCGAGCCGGAAGCACTCGATGTACTCTTCAAGCGCTCACAGGGCGTGCCGCGGGCCATCAACCGGTTGTGTGACCTGTCATTGCTGGCAGCGATGAGCGAAGGCCGGGATTCCGTCGAAAAGGCGACTGTCGTGCGGGCCGCCCAGGAACTGCAGGTCGACGCCACGCTGGTCCGCAACTCACGGCTAAGGGCCTGAGATCGTTATGAGCTGCCGGGTGCGTCCCGACTCCAACAGCGCCTGCGTAAAGTCGAAGACCGGTAAAGCACAGTCCGGCGGCGCCACAGCCGGTCCGCTGCCCTCGATGCAATCGATGAAACCTGTCACCGGGTTCGATTCGCCTTCCATGTCGCCGAAAGGTTCAACGTGCCCGTCGCGACCGATCCACAATCCTTCATCGCGAATCATCAAGTCGGCGTCGGCACAGTGCACGTGCAGGTCTTCGCCGAGATACTGAGCATTGCCGATGAAGTTGAGGCTCAGCGGAATACCGCCTTCCAAGCGTGCTGATGCGGTCGCGCAAATCTCGACGTTGCTGCCGCACTTGTAGGTATGGGCGAAGACTTCCGTTGCATTCAGTCCCGTGACGTAGAACACGCCGTCGATCTTGTGGCTGCCGGCGTCGGCGATGAATCCGCCGAAGTTGATGGCTGGATCATCACGCCATGTACCGGTAATGGCCGGCTGCCAGGCTTCGACGCTCCGCAGCGTCACGGCCCGCACCGGGCCCCACCGGCCCGATTGCACCTCGCGCCGCAGCGTGCGGTACCGCGACCAATAGCGCCTTTGGTAGGCCACCGACAATTGCGGACCGCTGTGCGACTCGTCGATGAGCTGGCTGATGCAATCCCGCGTGTCGGCCAGAGGCTTCTCGCACAACACGTGCAGCCCGCGACCGCGGCAGGCCCTCACCTGCTCGAAATGGGCCGACGTCGGCGTGCAGATGATGGCCGCATCCAGTGACGATTCTGCAAGCAGCTCTTCCAGGCTGCCGGCAACAGCAGGCTTGTCAGGCAACAAACTTCGCAAGGCCTCGGCAGCCGGCCGATTCGAGTCAAACAGGCCGACAATCCGGCCGCGTCCATCCGACTGCAGCCGTTGGACGTGCAGTCGGCTGATCTGGCCGCATCCGATGATCGCGACGCGAAGCACGCGAATCTTCTCTGATGATGTCATTCGAGGCGAGACTCCGAGCTTTCATTGCTGAGTCAACGAAACGCCGATTGTACCGAGATCCTTGGCACACGCTCTCGAGTGAAACCCGACTCGAAGGTAACGAGTGCTTCTGTTCTCAAAACCGGCGACAGGTGATATATCTCAACCCTCTGACTCGCATCAAGCGAGGTCGGCACACCTTTGGAGACTCGATACTCGACAACTTCGGAGCCCTATGCACTTTTGCCTGTTCGACATCGATGGCACGCTGCTCAATTCCGGCGGTGCGGGTCAAGCCGCCATGGAGGCGGCGTTTCTGGCCGAGTTCGGCTTCGAGAACCCGGTCGAAGGCCTGACGACGGCCGGTCGGACCGACCGGGCGATTGCGGCCGACCTGTTCGCATTCTTCGGCCTGGAGCACGATGAGGATCTGCATCAGCGCTTCGTCGGTGCCTATCTGGATCGGCTTCCCGCCGAGTTGGCCCGCCGTGACGGCCTGGTATTGCCGGGCATCCCCGAATTGCTGGAGACGCTCAACGACCGCAGCGACGTGGTGTTGGGCCTGCTGACGGGCAACTTTCGGCGAGGAGCACAGATCAAGCTTGGCCATCATCAGATCGATCATTACTTCGACTTTGGCGGCTTCGGCGACCATCATCACGATCGCGACAGTGTGGCCCGCGATGCTCTCGAAGAAGTTCGCCGGCGACACGACGATGACGTCGAACCAGACCAGGTCTGGATCGTCGGCGACACTCCCGCCGACGTGCAATGCGGCCGCGCGATCGAAGCCAACGTCGTGGCCGTCAGCACCGGAATTTATTCTCACGAACAACTGCAAGCCGCCGAACCCGATCACCTGTTCGCCGACTTCTCAGACCCGGCTTCTTTGTTGCGCTTGTTGAAGTAGCAATCGCGTGCCGCGACAAGTGCACTGTGACTCGATCTGGAACTGGGACCATGCAACTTCGCGAGATTGGCACAACAGGCATTCGCATCACACCTGTGGCGATGGGTTGCTGGCCCATTTCGGGGATTACCAGCATCGAAGTGACCGAGAGTCAGAGCCTGGCCACGCTGGAGGCCGCCGTTGAAGCGGGCATCAATTTCTTCGACACGGCATACTGCTACGGCTACGAGGGCCAAAGCGAACAGATGATCGCCCGCGCTTTGGGACACCGACGTGACGACATCGTCATCGCCACCAAGGGAGGCATTCATTGGGAAAACCGTGTCCAGCGGAAAGATGGAACGCCTGCGACGCTGCGCCGGCAATGCGAGGAAAGCCTGCGTCGGCTGAACACCGATCGAGTCGAACTCTACTACTTGCACGCCCCCGACCCGGTCGTGCCTGTTGCCGAATCTGCGGGTGCGCTTAAGGAACTGTTAGATGCCGGCAAGGTACGGTCGATTGGCGTCTCCAACTTCAACGTCCGTCAACTCGAGGAGTTCGCGCGAGTCTGCGTGGTTTCGGCCTGCCAGCCCCACTACAACATGTTGCAGCGCGAGATCGAGGCCGACCTGCTGCCCTGGTGCATCGAGCACAGGGTTTCCGTCATGGCCTATTGGCCGCTGATGAAAGGCTTGCTCGCCGGCAAGCTGGAGCGGGACCACGTGTTCGCTGGAAAGGACGGCCGCCAGAAGTATCCGATGTTTCACGGCGAAGAGTGGCAGAAGAACCAGGACTTTCTCGACGAACTGCGACCGATTGCCGAGCAGGCTGGTGCGCCGGTGGCACAGGTCGTCATCAACTGGACGATCCAGCGCCGGGGAATCACCGCCGCGTTATGCGGCGCGAAACGCCCCGAGCAGATCCGTGACAACGCCGCCAGCCTGCGGTGGAAGCTGACCGAGGTGCAGATCGCACGCATCGACGCAGCCATCAAGCGTCGCGGGCCGATCGTATCTCGCGCGGCGGTGTAAGCGCCTTAATTGCTCAAGTCCGTTGATCGGCAGAATCGCCCTGGTTTGCCGAACGGCCCCTTGAATAGCGCCGGATCGACAGCAGGCATAGGTAGATCCACTAACGCCAGCACTTCGGATTGACCGATACCAATTCTGCTATCAATCACAGTTGGGGACCACGGTGTTTGCTTTGAACGGCCATCCGCAATCCCCTCAGGACGGGCGGGCGCTCCCGGGACTCCCGCCCGTTTTTCAATGGCATCTGCCGACTCAGCCTGGAAAAAGAAGAGGCGCGTCGGTCGTCACGGCTCTTGCTCGGCGGTGACGACCCCAAAGGCCTGTTCCAGTTCCTGGGGAATGCGCTTGAGCATGCCGTTCTTCGTATTGATGAATGCCCAGTTTGTTTGACCCGTTGCCAAGATCCGTTCGTCAGAACTGCGGACCACTTTGTACTTGCGGAGCGACGTGATTTTCTTGAAGTCGTGGATCCAGGTCAGTACGGTGATCTGATCTCCCTCAAAGGCGGGCGCGAGATACTCGACCGCGTGGCTGCGCACCACCCAAATCCCGCCGAACTCCCGGCAGCGATCTTCCGCCCAGCCAATGCTCTCCGAATGGCCTACCGCCGCTGTGACCATCCACCGCAAGTATTCCAAATTGTTGACGTGGCCCAACCGATCAATCTCTTCAGGCTGAACCGTATGCAAGTGACGGTGAATCGACGGCATGCGAGTTACTTGTTAAGTGAATGTGGTCTCGATAGGTGCAGAGCTAATTCGAAGTAGTAGGCACACTTCGTGTGCCGTCATTTGAGATCGGGCAAGATTGCCAGCCACCCGAATCCCACGCATCGAATTGTCCGTTTGAGCAAAGTCATTCCGCGGTCGTCTCGTCGGCAATCCAATTCAGGTAGTCGGGATTCGCCTTTTCGATGGGCCAGGCAACAATGCACGGGCACTCGTAAGAGTGCAGCGGCTTGACGCGGTCAATGATCCTATCAACCAGCTCTTGCCGGGTCTTGGCGATGAGCACAGCCTCTTGCCCCTCTTCAATGGCACCTTGCCACCAATACAGCGACGTCATGCCGTCCAGCACGTTGACACAGGCCACGAGCCGTTCTTCGACGAGGACACGCCCGATTTGCAAAGCTTCTTCGCGGCTCGAAGCGGTGACGTAAACCAAACAGGCTGTCATGGACCATGACTCATTTCATCGGGAGTCGACGCACCGCGTCGTCCGACGCGCTGTCACCGGGTCGCTCGCTTAAAGCGTGCAGCCCGAGAGACTCGCTCCCGCACCTAACCAACGTGTGTCATTGTTCGGATTGCGAATGTCGATCATCGCGTCCGCAAGGCAGCCATTGTAGCATCGTGACAGGGGGGCTTCATGCCGCACGGTGAACAACCAACGGTCGTGGGCTTGGGCGAGTTGCTGTGGGACTGTTTCAGTGATTCCAGACGTCCCGGCGGCGCGCCGGCCAACGTCGCCTACCAAGCCGGCCAGCTGGGTTGCCGAGGTGTGATTTGTTCGCGCGTAGGAATCGACGCGGCGGGCGACGAGATCGTGCAGTTTCTGGACCAACACGGGCTGCAGACCGAATTCGTGCAGAGAGACCCGGTCCGTCCCACGGGAAAAGTCACCGTCGATGCAACCGACTCGGGCAGCCCGAAATACACAATCCACGAAAACGTTGCCTGGGATGCGCTGGCGTTCGATGTACGAACCGAACAACTCATGCAAGTTGCCCATGCGGTCTGCTTCGGCACGTTGGCCCAGCGCTGTGAGACGTCGCGAAACTCGATCCAGCGTTGCCTCTCGGCGGTCTCGGCAGACTGCCTGGTCGTCTACGACGTCAACTTGCGGCAGGACTGGTTTGAGAAGTCGTGGATCGAGAATTCTTTGCAGCTAGCCGACGTCGTCAAGTTGAATCACGAAGAAGCCGAAGCACTGGCCGGCCAGTTGTCGATGGGGGAGAAGCAGTTTGCTCGACAGGCGCTGGACCGTTACGGTCTGGAATTGGTGTGCATCACCCGGGCCGAACAAGGATGCTTCTTGATCTCAAGAGATGAAACCATCGACGTGGGAGGTATCGACGTCGAGGTTGCAGACACCGTGGGAGCGGGAGACGCGTTCACCGCGGCTCTGATTGCGGCCAGGCTGGAGAATTGGCCGTTGTCGACGACTGCGCGATTTGCGAACGAAATCGGCGCATTGGTTGCCACACGAGCGGGCGCTATGCCCGAATTGCAGGTCGAATTCGCGAACCTCGTGCACAAGTGCCGATCGGCGTGACCCGATTCGGGCCGTTGCGCTACACTTGTTGACGAGCGACCGTCTGTGCAGGATGGATCATGTGCCGCGCCGCCGGCATGGTTCGAATCAGGCGCCCCAGGAGACTGACAATGGTCGGCCGACTTGCCCTTCGATGCACAGTGCTGGCCGCCCTGGCGCTGGCAGATCCAAAGCCCTGCGCTGCCGAGATTCCCCAACTCACACAGGATGTGTTGAGTTGGTTGCCTGACGATACCGAAAGCGTTGTGGCGGCGGGTGCATTCAAGATGCGCAACAACCGCAAAGTCTCTCGCTACGAATCGATGTATCCACGGAAAGCGTCTGTTTGGAGACTGCGATCCATGGCCATCTCCCCGATGCGGTTGTTAGAGCATGGGAAGTACTACAAGAAGCTAACCGGCACACGAGTGCGACTGGCCGTGGGGGCGGGCCGCAATTTCGAGTTGCTCAACAGCCGTGGAAATAGACGCTTCCAGGGCTGCCACGTGATTGTCTGCGAAGATCTCGGTCAGACCTACGACTGGATGGTTGACGCGCTGCGCGACGATGCGAAAAGCATCAGACATACGTCCGGACACGAAGTCTTTGTCTTCGACTCGTTCCTGAAGAACAACAAGAGCGTCGAAGAAGAAGGATGGGAGGGGGTGTTTGTCGCTCTGCCTGACAACAACACGATCCTGTGCGGGTCGCACGAGGCATTTCTGGCAGAGATCCTGCGACGACGTCAAGACTCGAAGCAGGATCGCCGGTTGCCTGGGAGGCTCGACGTCTGGAATCAGGTGGACCATTCGTCGACAGCCTGGTTGGCCCGTTGGTTCGACGGCGAAGCGGCGTCGGCATGTGTCATCAACGTCTGCCCTCAAGGCCGCGCAGAACTGCAGGCCGTCTACCTGCCGTCGGAGAATTCTCCAGACGGGCCCCGCGCGCTGGCTGAGAGCCGGTGGTACGCCGTTCCGGTTGGTTTGCGGCCTGAAATTCGGGAATCAGCTGATGGCTCGGTAAGCGTTCGGCTGTCTTTCGAACCGGCCGACAGCCAGGTCAGCATATTCAGCGGCGGCGTGTTGAGATTCGTCTTGTCCGGTACTTATGCCGACCATTTTACCACTCCGCGGATACGAGACATCACGCCTGGAGACTCCATAGACGGGCAGTCACGATGATCTGGGATCTGCATTGTCATCTGTCCGGAGTCGACGGCCGCACGCCGGACGAGCGGATGGCCCAGTTGATCAGCTACGCGGACCGCGTGCAGGTCGAGCGGCTGGTTGTATTCATGGGTTTTCCCTGGGCGCAGGATCCGGCGCCCGAAGAGTTTCGCCGTCAGAACGACCAGGTCCTGCAGGCGCTCAGTCATTGGCACGACCGGGCGTTTGGTTTCGCGTATCTCAACGCAAACTTTCCGGAAGAGAGCCTGCTGGAGTTGGATCGCTGTGTCCGCAACGGGCCGATGGTCGGAGTCAAACTGTGGGTCGCGCGGAGGTGCGCCGACGAGGCCATTGATCCGATCATCCGTCAGGCCGGTGAACTCAATGCGGCCATCTATCAGCACACTTGGTTCAAGGTTGGCGGAAACTTGACCGGCGAGTCGACGCCGCTCGACTTGGCGGCTTTGGCCGGGCGGCATCCCGACGTACCCCTGATTTGTGGCCATACTGGGGGCGATTGGGAACGCGGCATCCGCGCGATTCGCTCGTCGGCAAACGTCTCGATTGGCATCGGGGGTTCGGACCCCACGGCCGGCTTCGTCGAAATGGCGGTCCGAGAATTGGGGGCCGAGAGAATCATCTATGGGAGCGACATCGGCGGTCGCAGCTTCGCGTCTCAATTGGCCAAGGTTCGCGGCGCCGAAATTCCCGAGGCAGCCAAGCGGATGATCTTGGGCGGCAACCTCAAACGCATGCTGCTGCCGATTCTCCGCGCGAAGGGTCTGCCGATATGATTGTGGACGTCAACGTGAACCTGTCACGCTGGCCGTTCCGCCGGCTGTCGCACGACGAAACGGCCCGGCTGGTTGCAAAGCTTCGCGAGCAGCAAATCTCACAGGCCTGGGCCGGCAGCTTCGATGGGTTATTGCACAAAGATGTCGCAGCCGTGAACGCGCGATTGGCGGATGAGTGCCGCAAGTTTGGCGAGGTTCGGCTTGTCCCGTTTGGTTCGGTCAACCCGACTCTTCCAGACTGGCAAGACGACGTCCGCCGCTGCCACGAACAACACGGCATGCCGGGCATCCGCCTGCATCCGTCGTACCACGGCTACCGGCTCGACGACCCGCGATTCGCTGAACTTGTACAGCAGGCGACGGAACGCGACCTGGTGGTGCAACTGGTCATCCGCATGGAAGACGACCGCACACAGCACCCGCTGCTGCGGGTCGACGACGTCGATGTGACACCGTTGCCGGACATCGTGGCGGCGGTGCCGAATCTGCGTCTCGTGGTCTTGAACGGTCTGCGGACGCTTTCTAAAGCGAGCATCGGCCAACTCGCCGCCTCGGGCCAGGTGTGGTTCGAGATCGCCATGCAGGAGGGTGTCGGGGGCATCGGGAATTTGCTAAAGTTGGTCCCGTTGGAGCGAATCCTGTTTGGTTCGCATTTCCCGCTGTTTTACTTGGAATCGGCCCTGCTGAAGTTGCAGGAGTCGGAGTTGGGCGAGTTCCAGAAGCGCGCCATTCGAGCCGACAACGCACGGAAGTTACTCTCCACATCGTGACGGCCCGGTGCCCCTGGGGCATTCCAAGTCTGTTCCCAAATCACCCCGAGGAGCGAGGCGATGTTGGTCGTGCGTGGCAAGTTCGGCGTCTGTCTGATGGTGTGTCTGGTTGCGGGATGCAACGGTGCGCCGCAGGGATCGATCGATCCGCCGATACCCCGGGCAGAGTCGCTGCAACAACCCAGCACCGCAGAGCTGCCGCCCGGTCTGCCGGAGAAGTTTCAGGTCAAACTCGAGACGACCAAAGGCGACGTGATCATTGAAGTCAACAGCCGCTGGTCGCCCAATGGTGCCCAGCGCATCTACACCCTGGTCAAAGAGGGCTTTTACGACCGGACGAAGTTCTTTCGGGTGCTCGATGGCTTCATGGCGCAAATCGGCATCAATGGAGACCCCGCCGTGCAGTCGAAATGGCGCGACGCCAATATTCCCGACGATCCGGTCGTCGAATCCAACAAACGCGGGTTCGTCACGTTCGCCAAGTCGCAGTCACCGAATTCGCGTTCGACGCAGATCTTCATCAACTATGGTGACAACTCTCAGCTGGACCGAGACGGCTTCTCCCCGTTTGGGCAGGTAATTGAAGGCATGGACGTCGTCGAGTCGCTGTATGGCGAATACGGCGAGGGATATCCCAACGGTTCCGGGCCGAATCAATCCCGTATTCAAGACGAAGGAAACGCCTACCTCGAACGAGACTTTCCGAAACTCGACGCGATCAAGACTGCCACGATCGTATCCGAGGAATAGGCCGATCGCCCCTGTTGTTCGTTCGGTACAAAGTACTCACGTTTGCAACCGTCCCCATTAACATAAGGCAAGCAGTATGTTGAATCGGATCAGTTTCATGATGGCGATCTCGGCGAGCGTGGTGCTCGCTGTGGCGTTGCAGCCGGCCGCCGCCCGCGCCGCTGAAGAAGCACCCGCGACCTTTCGGGTGAAGTTCGAAACCAGCAAAGGCGACTTTATCCTCGAAGTGCATCGCGATTGGGCGCCGATCGGAGCCGACCATTTCCACATGCTCGTCAAGAAGGGATATTACGACGAAGTCCGCTTCTTCCGCGTGATTGAAGGGTTCATGGCCCAGTTCGGCATGCACGGGGATCCGGAAGTCAACGCCCAGTGGAGCGACGCAAACATCGACGACGATCCGGTCAAGGAATCGAACAAACGCGGCTACGTGAGCTTCGCTAAGACCAACGCCCCCAACTCGCGCTCGACGCAGTTGTTCATCAACTACTCCGACCAAAACACGCGCCTGGATGAGTACGGATTCGCGCCGATTGGCCAAGTCATCGAAGGCATGGAAATTGTCGATTCACTCTACAACGGTTACGGCGAGGGGGCGCCGAGTGGTGCCGGCCCCAGTCAAGGTCGCATCGCTCGACAAGGCAACGAGTACCTTAAGCAAGAATTCCCCAAGCTCGACTACATCAAGACGGCGCGGGTCGTCGAACAATAGCCTCGAGTTCGGTGGATATGGATCGCCAAGGGGGCGCTGCATTCACCTGCCAATTGGCAAGCGACCGTCTCGAACGAAACTAGTGAGAAACATTCGTCAACGAAGGACAGACAGCATGGCACCCGCGGCATACCAGGTGAAGTTCGAAACAACTCAAGGCGACTTCATACTTGAAGTGAACCGTGACTGGGCTCCTAACGGCGCCGATCACCTGCACGAATTGGTGCAGCTGAAGTTTTACGACGATGTCCGCTTCTTCCGAGTGATCGAAGGCTTCATGGCCCAATTCGGCATGAACGGCGATCCCCAGCTCAACTCCAAGTGGAGTGACAACAACATCCAAGACGACCCGGTCAAACAGTCCAACAAGCGGGGTTACGTGAGCTTCGCCATGACCAGCGCACCCAACTCGCGCTCGACACAGTTGTTCGTTAACTTCGGCGACAACACGTTTCTGGACGATTCCGGCTTCGCTCCAATCGGCCAGATCGTCGAAGGCATGGAGGTCGTCGATTCCCTATACAACGAATACGGCGAAGGCGCACCAAGCGGCAACGGCCCCAGCCAGGGCCGCATCGGAAGCGAAGGCAACGAATACCTCAAGAAAGACTTCCCCAAGCTCGACTACATCAAGACGGCACGCATCGTCGAGAGCTAGTTCGCAGAGTGTGCTACCGGCGACTTTCCGCCAGTGCAACCCCGTGCTAACGACGTCGCGATCGTGCCGTGTGCCACTGCTGGCTTGCCCAGCCGTGTGAAGCCATGTCGATCCTCGATTTCGACAAACGCCAGTGGATGTCCCTCGCGTTCGGCGCGATTGGCTTGGTGATCGGCTTGTACGGATTTCGCGAATGGAGATTGGCCAACGCCAGTCAGAATTGGCCGTCGACCACCGGCGCGATCACGCAATCGGAAAGCGACTTTGACGCAGACGGCGGATGGCACTTCAATGTCAAGTTCAGCTATGTCGTCGGTGGCCGGACCTACACGGGAACGCGAGTTCGCTACGGTCGAATAGGCACCGGCCGACGTAGCGTCGAACGACTCGAAAGGCGGTATCCCGTCGATCGGTCCGTCGACGTCTTCTACAACCCAGACGATCCCAGCCTGTCGGCTCTCGAACGCGGTAGCACGGTCCCGTTGGGCGCGGTGGTCGCCTTATTGATGGCGGTTGCTTTCCTCGGTGTGGCCGTAGTCAACTTCGTCCCGGGTGCCGACGCCCGCGCGAGTGCGGTGGCGAACAAAGTTTTCGGTAGTCTGGCAAGCATCGGTGAAGCGGCTCTGGCGATCCTTGACCGCGCACCGGCTCAGGCCTCGGTGCGAGCAGGGCCGCCCGATGCCGAGGTGTTCGCAAGACTCGCGCGGAGAACGAGGCGGAATCCACTCATCAATACGCCGCAAGTCTTGAACCTTGGAGATCGAACGCTCATCCGCAGAAACCATCGGCGGATGCTCTTGCCGCTGTTGTTCTTGGGTGTCGTCGGTTGTGGGATGGCGGTGGGTGGCTACCAACAATTCCAGTTTGAAGATCCGTCTCAATACCGTCGCACCGTCGGCGGCACCCTGTTGGGAGTGAGCGCGTGTCTGCTCTGTTTGGCTGCCTGGTCGGTCCTTTGGCAGGGGCTGGTCGCTTGGGACCGCGACAGCGATTCGCTGATGGTACGGTACGGCTGCAGCCTTTTTCCGCGATGGATTCAGCTCGACAAGCCACTCAATGTCGCGCTGCAGCGAGGTCACGACGCTGGGGTTATATGGAAGAACCATTCCGTTGTCTCGCTGACGCAGGGGAATCACGATGGCCCAGCCTTTCATCTGGCGTATGCTCAGTCGAGTGACACCACGCTGGCGACCTATCACGAGCTGGCCGGATTCGTCGACGGTGAGTGCACGAATAATCTTACATTCAAAGTAATGTTGCCCAGCGGCCGTTGGATCAAGCTCGTCCGGCAGGCCACCTGGCAGGCCGGACGCGGTCACTACCGCCGCAACATCGTCCACTTCCGGTCACCGCGCGTGGCGACAATCGAGCAGGAGCTGACGCGATTTGGGGATGCTCACGAGCCCAGACCCTATGTTTCACGGTTGGAGCTGCGCGACGATGCCATCGCGTTCGAATACTCCGACGGCCGGACAGAAAACATTCGGCAGTCGGAATGTTTGGCCCTTCAAATCTGCAAAGAAGACTGGACGATGCGCTATAGTCGCTACGAGATTAATCTTGTATTGAGGTCTCCGCGGGGAAAGCGGGTCAACCTTGTCAGCTACGACAGCCCGCCCGACGAAGAGCCGGCCGACATCTACGACACGGCCGAGCAGATCACAGCGATGTTCGACCTGCAGACGATGGACCACATTTAGCCCGCTGCCAAAAGCCTGGGCTGGCCCATGAGTCAAGCGTTCAAACAGACCGGGTTATTCCACCATCGACCCGGATATTCTGCCCTGTCACGTAGCCTGCACCATTGGAAGCCAAAAAGGCGATTACGTCCGCGATTTCTCCTGTTCTTCCATATCGCTGCATTGGGATGCGGTCGCGGAACTCCTGCTTTTCGGGGAGGCTATCGATGAAGCCGGGCAAGACGTTATTCATTCGAATGTTATCGGATGCGTATTTGTCTGCGAACAGCTTTGTGTAAGCCGCCAATCCGGCGCGAAACACACCCGAAGTCGGAAATACGGGATCGGGCTCGAATGCCGCGAATGTGGAAATGTTGATGATCACGCCGGACTTCTGTCGTTGCATGATGGGGGTTACGAGTCGAGTCGCACGAACGACGTTCAGAAAGTAGACTTCCATTCCTTGGTGCCAGTCCTCGTCCGACAATTCCAGCAGCGGCGCTCTCGGCCCGTGCCCTGCGCTGTTCACGAGCACGTCGATGCGTCCCCATGTTTCCACTGTCTGCTCGGTCAATCGCCTAAGGTCGTCTATCGATTGATTTGACCCCGTCACGCCGAGGCCTCCAAGTTCCTTTGCAAGTGCCTCTCCTTTTCCGGATGAGGACAGAATTGCAACACGAAATCCATCGTCGGCCAGCTTCCGCGCTGCTGCGGCTCCCATGCCACTACCGCCGGCGGCGATGACCGCCACTCTTGCTTCTGCCATCAATCACTCCCTCGGCACGTAGAAGGCGAACAACAGGCGACGCTCTCTAATGACGAGCACCTGTAGGCCGCGACGTGTTTACTGCGTTTTTCGCTGTCGCGTGCCGCGAGGAACGCCGTATGGTGCCACTATACTTGGTTTTCGCGGGCCGGAACCAGCTGCGTCGGGTGCGCGCCGGACAAAGGCGTCTACCCAGGCGTGAATGACTGACAGTCCCAATCGGCGACCGGCTGGCGCTACTGGCGGCGTGATCTCGAGCCTTCGGCGGCGGTACGCGACGCATCGATCGTCGGCCGTGAGGGTTGCCACTCGTCCAGTAAGAATTGTCCCCAATAGCTGTCGAGCAGGCGTTCGCAGTCGGCATAGCGTTTGTCTTCCCAGGCCAGCGTTGTGGCCGAGATCACTTTTCTGAGCTGCCGCAAGTCGGCCGGGGTGACCCGCTGTGTTTCGATGTCGACGTCATCGATCCAGACGGTGCCCGGACCGAGCAGCCGAATACGAACCCTCGTGTTCTCCAGAGCACCGACCGGCATGTCCGCAATCTGCAACTGCTGCCGGCGCCACGTCGTGTCGGCGACGACATCGACGAACTGCACTCTGCGGCTCCCTGCCACGGTCGCTTCGAACTCGAGCCGAACTTTAACCGTGGGGGAATCGCTACGCAGCCAAGCGCTAAACGAGAGGGTGCGGACATTGCCGATGGAAACCAAGGTGCTGACAGCGGCCCCGCCCGATTGTGTGGCCGACAGCGCCAAGGCCGCCGCCCCCGAACGCGGACTCTCGGAATCGAGCCGCCACCCACCGGCGTCTTTGTCAGGAACCACCCAGCCAGCCAACTCCTGCGGAGAAGGTGCGACTTCGAATCCAGGGTTGACCAGCAAAGTGCTTGTGGGTTGGGTTGATTGGCGAGCTTCGCTCATTCGGCTCTGAAAGCTTTGAATCTTCTGAGACAGAACGTCAAGGACTACCTGCTCCGGGGCCGGGGTGACCGCCAGAATACGCACCGCGGGATCCTCGAAACGGCAGGCCCAAACTTCGTGCGGCCCCAATGTCACCTGCAGCACCGACGCCTCCGCGGTGCCGCTGAGTGGGACGGGACCGCGCCGGCCAAGCAACTCGCCGTTTGTGGTCGCCGGGCAAGACAGCCGTAGAAACGCCTGCAACGGTCCGGACATCTCGTTGACGACGTAGAGGTAGGTATGCTCATCGGTGCGGCCGAATCGAACGACCAAAGGCTGAGGCGCATCCTGCTCGGTAAACTCGATGGCAGGCAGACCCCCAATTGTCTCCCGCACCTTGCGGACTGCATCGGCTTGCCCGAACGGAACCATCCATCCCCCATCGAACAAATACTGGGTATCGTAATCCGCCAGAGCTTGGGCCAGGCGCCGGCTCGACTGTTTGCTGCCCGGGCTGCACTGGGCGGCTAACCACGTAAAAGCGGGCTGCCATGGTGAAATCGAATCAAACTCAGGAATGCGGCATTCGACAGGATCGCTGTAGAACAAGACACCACGGTCGGCCACCGAAAAATGACGGTGCAGCTCAGGGTGGCCGTTCAACGATTCGTCGAGCAACTCCAGCTGTCGAATGCCTGAAGGCCTCCACAGCGTCGGCTTCAGCAGACTCAAATGCGGGACGTCTTCGTAGAGTGATAGGTCGAGTCCCTTGGCCAGCAACAGATCGTTGAGTTTCTGCCCCGAGCGGACTGCCGAGTAAGCGTCGTCGTCGGGATTGTCGCCTCTCAACAGCCGGTTGCTTGAAAGGATGAGCCGGCTGCCCGGTTTGGATTCGGCAACAACTTCAGCAAGACGGTGATGAAAGTCAGCCAATTGCGCGCATCTCCAGCGGCTCCACTCCTGCCGGGCTGTTCCCGTGAGATACTCGTGGCGGCGCCGGTACTTCTGTTCGTCCGGACCCGCTGGAATCTTCAGTCCCGCATCCTTTGCGAAGCGGGCCACGGTCGCATCGTCATAGCCCCAGCTCATGCCTGGCAATTGGAGATAACCTGTGCTACTGAGTTGCACGGCGACGTCGCGAAAAGACTCGTGTGACGCATAACGTTCGGTCAGCTCGCCGACCACGTCGATGATCGCCTGCTGCACGCGGGCGTCGAGCGGATTGTAATAGGGGGCCAGACCGCGGATCGATCCACGCGTCCGCCTCCAACTGCGGCCGTCAGTGCCCACAAGTTCAATGCCCCGCGCAGCGTCACCTTCGGCCGCCAGGCGGCGTTCTAATTCGGGAAGCGGTGTGGAGAATTGGAGCTCCGGAACTAACGTGAGCCCTTCTCGCGCGAAGACTCGAAACAAGAGTTCCAGTACGTCTTTGCGAATCGGGTCTTGGCCGGTGGAAAAGTAGATGCCCGTCTCGTAGCGAGCCGTCGATTGCAGCAATCGGCTGGGGTAAATGGCGCCGCCGTCGGCGAACGCCGCCAGCATCAGGCTGTTGAATCCGGAGTGCCGAAGGTACTGCGTCAACCTGTCCGCAGCCGTTTGGAACGTGATCCAGTCCTTGAGACTGCGCCCGCTCGCCGGATCAAATGCCTCGGTGGCGCCAAAGTTCTCCGCCAGCAGCGGCTTTTGCATGTAGGCCCCAACTAGTCGAGGACGCACATCCGATGCGCGAGTCGCCGGCATCGTCAGCCGGTCGATTTCAAACACTTCAACTTGCTCGATGTCTGCAGCACCACCCAGACCCAGATCATGGATCAGCAAGATGGGGTCTGCGACCCTCGGCCAGAACAGAATCGAGTACTCGCGCTCTGCAGGCTCTGCCTCAGCAACAGCCTCTTCGTGATGTTCGTGATAGATGCCGCCGTCGATTCCCAGCGGCATGAGTTGACCGGCTGCGTTGGGTTCCAGCAGGCTGAAACCGACGCGTCGGACGTTCTGATCAGAGAATAAGAGCCGCAGGCGATGTGGACGTTGTGGGTTGGCAATCCGCAGCCTGTAGGAGCGCCAGGAAACCGCGGCTTGCGAGCCGGAGGGCTCGGGGTCATCGGCTGAGTCGCCACGAAAATCGAACAACTTTTTCATCGGACCGCTGAACAGCTTCAGCGAGCGGCGGCGGTCGACTCTTCGCATCAGGCCGGCGTCGGCGGGACGGAACGAGTCGACCGGCTGCTCCGGCGGCGCCTTGGCAACATCGGGGCCGCTCGGCCGAGGCTCACTGGAGATCACCACGACCTGCACCGAGCGGGAAACCCGGCTTCTTCCCCGCCGTAGATTGAGGTTCAGATCGTACACGCCTTCCCGGTTGGGAAGAGTGGCATCGATGGGCAGAACCGCGCGATCGGCTGTCTGGGTGTTCCATTCGAATTCCAAGTCGCCGCTGTCGAGTATCTCGCCGCCGCGTGCGCTCTGCAGATTCCATTCGAACGTGGCGGTCTGTGCTTTGGCCGGTCGCGACATGAGATGTGGCCGCACCGAAGCTTGAAAACGCTCGCCGGGCTCAAACACCAGATGAGGGCGGTCGAGTCGCACCGAGAGTTTGTCACCCGGTGTGCGACGAATAGAGAGCCGGCCTGTCGATCCCCTTAAGTCGACCACCCGGCTGCTCTGCGCAACATCGGCCAGGCGAAACTGGATGCGGCGCCCCGTCGATTGTTCGGCCTGCGCCTGCAGATTGATCGTCAACATTGCAGTCTCCGGCGCGTCGATAGCGACGTCGAACCCGTCGTAGGCGCGTGGTGACGTGCGGCGAATCCAAGCCGCGTTGCCGTCGACCCAGATCGTTCCCGGTTCATCCGCTTCGACGCCCAGAGACACGAGGTCGTGCAACCGGCCCTCACTGATTTCAACCACCCCGTTCCAGACGTGTGGCTTGCCGCCTCCCCACTCCAAACGTAGGCGGAGTGGTCGAGATGCCTGCGCGTCGGCACCTGCGACCGGCGCAGCGACTACGAGCACCAGTAGGAGCAGACCGAGGCGAAGCGTGGTTTGTGAGTTCGGCATGCAGAACGTGGAACGTACCGTCCGGAGAACGGTGGAGCCGCTCGCCGGAAGCATCCGCGAAAGTCGATTTGGAATTACGGAATTGAGTGAAGATCCGCCCGCCATCCCGGAAGGGACGCGCGCGGCCGAAACGGTGCCTCGGAACGAGACGCCGTTGCAGACGAGAGATATCAACAGCTGTTTGGGGATAAGAAGTGGCGGGATTATAGTTTCGACGCGGATTTGGCCAATAGGAATCCCGCCGGCCGGCCAAACGCCTCGGCCAAGGCTCTCTGACAGCTTGCAGCCGCTTTCGGGTGAGGTGCTGCCGAAGGCAGAACGCCCTTGACGTCTCCGAATGAATGTGCGACAAGCCGCCTCACTTCTCTCCCCACTCCACGTCAGCAATCCCGTCGACATCCTGTCGACTGTTTCGGTCGAACATCGTTCGGCCAGGAATCGCCACATATGTCTCGCATGGCTCGCAGGCTGTGGGTGGGCGCACTACTCGTGTATTTGCAGGGATGCGCCCATTTCGTCGAAACCAACACAATCGAGCGTTTCACGGCAGCATTGCAGGAACAGGATCTGGACGCCCTGCAAGGGACCGTTTCGGAAGACTTCAAGCAGCGGGCGCTGCGTTTGGACGAATCGGTCGACGATTTGAAGGTCTTGCGGCTGCCGAAGGGTGAGATGACCGTCTCAGAGGTACAGGACCTCTCCGACGACGAGAAGCTGGTTGTCGCCTCGTCAGAGAGTTCATCGCGTAAATCGAGCTACCGGCTGAAGAAATCATCGCGAGGTGCCTGGCGCGTCGACGACGTACTGCTCGTCCAAGAACGCAACGGCGTGAACTCGAAAACTTGGGCCAGCGAGCAGATGGACCTGCTGGCGACCGCCCGCGAGTTCATCACGGCTTGGGATCAGGGGCGACGGCAACAGGCATTGTCGATCGTGACACCAGAGTTCGCCGATTCAATCAATTCGCTGCCGCCAGGCTACTTCGAGACGGTGGCCGAACGAATCGCCGGAGAGAGCGCGTCGTCATCGACGCTTAAGCCAATGGCTCAAATGGGTGAAGACTTCGCCATCGTGCGGGCCCGAAGACCCACTGGTCTGATGGTGCTTTCGTTCGAATTGCTGGACGGACGCTGGAAAGTGAGCGACGTGGCGGTGGAAGCCCGCGGCGACCGTCCTCACGTGCCGTCGATGCGAAAGCTGGCAACGGTGGTCCGCACGTCCTTTGACTTCTTGGACGCCTATGCCCAAGGCGATCGCACTGTCCTCTCGAAAGTCTGCACAGAACAACTCTTCCGGCGCAGTCTCGGTGCGGCGGACCTCTCCGCTGTGCCGCTGCCCGACGTCGCCACGGCGACCGACGACTCGGAAGTGGCAATTCACGGAGGCCGAGCATTCGTCGAAGTGCCCGGCGCGGACGAAATCGTCCGGATCGATCTCGTCGACGTCAAAGACACCGACGATCCCGAAGCGCCGACGAAGTATCGGATTGAGGAAGTGACCGTCTACGAGCTGACCGGCAGCCGGCAGGAAAAGCGGCTCTCGGCGTTTTTTACCGCTCACGCTACAATGCGGCTGTTTCATCAGGCGATGCTTGATGGAGACTTGCCCGTGCTGATGAAACTGTCGACGCGAGAATTCAATCAATTCGTCTGGCAGCGATTGGATGAGCGGACCGTGACGCTGCTCGACCTGCCCAAGCTCCAGCAGCCGCCGGAGATTGTGGCGACGTCGTTTCACGGAGCCGTCACCCAGGTCGATGCCCGCGTTGGCGAAATCCCGATGACGTTCGAGTTGCGGAATCAAGGAGGCGAACTCCGCGTCGCTGACGTGCAGTTGCCCATTGCAGGACGGCCCGGTTCGATGACGGACACATTCCAACTGACAATCGGCTTGATCGAGTTCGCCGAAGGTGTTCGAACTGCCGACATTGGCCGCGTGCAGCGTAACTCGTCCAACGACTTGAATCGCCGGGTCTGGAAGCAGGTCGACGCCGTACCACCGCTGGGCCACGTGGCAGTGAGGCATTTGGGCGTCCCGCTGACGCAAGCGCAGGCAGACGCCCAAAACGCGGTGTTGACGCTCGGCGACCAGAACTGGGGGAGTCGCGTCCGCATGGTCAAGCAGCATGGATTCTTCGTCGTCGACAACATCGAGTTGATTGCCGGTGTCCGGCCCGGGCAACGGGTCAATTTCAAAGAGACCGCGCGGATGCAGATCGTCCGTCGCGAGCAGCCGATGTCGAACAGATCGCCCGCCCAGAGTGTGGCCCCTCATCCACAGGCCGGCGTCGGCAATACATACGCCACCGAAACGGCGTATCCACCAGTGCGCGGTCCGATACAGTCGCTGCAATAAGCGTCTGTCACGACGGATTGCCGCCGGCTCGTTGCGGTTCCCATCCGTCGTACGCCAAGGTTTGACGCTATTGGTGCAAGCCTGTGCAAGTCCCGGGACGCCGGATGGCAGACGACAGCTCGTCGTCACCTCTTGAGCCGATTGCCAAGAACCCGATACGATTCAACCGCGAGTCGCCCACAACGTTCCCACGACGAACGGCGATTCTCTATCGATCGGTCAGACTTGTCGAATCAGCTGTGTGCGTAGAGCTTTGGGGGAAAATCGATGAAACAAGTCCTTGCCTGCTTTTGTTCAGCCGTGCTGGGTGCGCTGCTGGTGGTGTGGCTGAGTGACGGCGAAACGCGAAAATCGGTGCTCGCCCAGGAGCGCGGGCCGAGTTTCCCATCGGAACGGGCCACGACAAGGCGCCCCGTGGAGTCACGACTGTTCACGCCCGAGGGCATCACGGCCGAAGAGGCGGTCAACGTGGCCGTCTACGAGCGCGTGAACAAGGGCGTGGCGCACATCATGAGCAAGGGTTCACGCCCGGAAGGGTTCTTCAACGCGGACGTTCCGACAGAAGGGAACGGATCCGGTTCGGTGATTGACAGGTCCGGCCACATCTTGACGAACTATCACGTCATTGAAAACGCCCGCGAGGTCGCCGTGAGTCTGTATGACGGGCGTTCCTACCCGGCTGAGTTTGTCGGGGCCGATCCGATCAACGACGTGGCCATCATCAAGATCGACGCGACACCCGATGCGTTGCATCCCTTGGAGATCGGTGATTCGGGCATTCTGCGAGTGGGCATGAAGGTGTTCGCCATCGGCAATCCGTTTGGACTCGAGCGAACGATGACGACCGGAATCATTTCCAGTCTCAATCGATCGCTGCAACTTCGCGAGCACCGCACGATCAAGTCGATCATCCAGATCGACGCGGCCGTCAACCCCGGCAATTCGGGGGGACCGCTGCTCGATTCGCACGGTCGACTGATTGGGATGAACACCGCCATCGCCAGCAACACCGGACAGAGCGCAGGTGTGGGATTCGCCATCCCCTCAAATCTGCTGCGGCGGACATTGGGACAACTCATTCGACACGGCCGCGTGATTCGACCTGAAATCGGCATACAACAGGTCTTTCAGACCGATCAGGGACTTCTGATCGTACGATTGACGCCGGGCGGAGCCGCCGAACGAGCCGGTTTACGCGGGCCGCAAGTCGTCGAAAGGCGGCTGGGCCCGCTGGCTGTCTTAAGGCAAACCGACCACAGCGCCGCCGACCTGATTGTCGGTGTGGACGCCGAGGACGTGACGACCGCCGATGACTTTCTGAGCTACATCGAAACCAAACGTCCCGGCCAGCAGATTCAGGTTCGAGTGATTCGTGACGGCCAAGAGATTGAAGTGCCGGTCGTGTTGGGTGGAGACGATCCGGAAGCCAGACCGCGCAGACCGAGAACCTGACCAATGTCTTTGCCAACATCGAGACGGGCATTCATGAAACGTAGTGGAGTTTCGGCCGGATTTTGTGGCGGCAGCTTTTTGCTGGTCCTGGTCCTTTCCGGGTGCGCAGCTGAGAAACCGGAACCCGCCGATGTACGACCGTTCGTCGGACGCCAGCTGAACGTCGTCGTTCCAGCCGGATTCGGCTTTGCCGATGCTTGGGAACTGCCGCTCATCGAGTGGAGCCAGCAAACCGGCGCCGAGGCTGGTTTGGTTGAATACGACGCGACAGGTAAACCTACAGAGTTGACGCAGCGGATTCGTAGTTCATTCGAGGCCGATTCCGGTGCCGAAACCGTGATCTTCTTTCCGGCGACCGAGATGGCCTTGCTCGCGGCAGACGGTTTGTTGGCTCCGCTGCCGGAATCGGCCCTCAACTCTGGCAACCTCGACTGGCTCGACTTCTTCAACGGACTTCGAGAAAAGATCGCGGTCGTGGGCGACAACGCGATGGCGGTGCCGTCCGCTTGCCCGGTGCTGGTTTGCTACTACCGCGCCGATGCGCTGGAAGCGGCCGGCCTGTCGCCCCCACAGACATGGGACGAATACGCCGAACTGGTCAAAACGATAGAGGCTTGGGCGCCGGACCTGAGCGCTGTCGAGCCCTGGTCCGAGCAGTTTCGCGCGACGATGTTTCTGGCGCGGGCGACCGCCTATGCTCAGCATCCCGAGAATTTCTCGTTGTTTTTCGACATCAGCACCGGCGAACCCCTGATCGACGGGCCGGGCTTCGTCAGGGCCTTGGAAGAATTCGTCGCGATTCGAGGCTCAATGCCAGAGACGATCGCCGGTTACTCGCCCGCCGAATGTCGCCGTGAGCTGCTCAGCGGGCGGGCCGCTATCGGGATTGCTTACGAGACACAGGCCGACCGAGACAACGATCCGACCACCACCGACGGCGAATGGCCCGCTCGTGCAGCCCACGTCCGACTCGGTTGCTGCAGACTACCAGGCAGCCGAGAGGTCTACGATTTGTCGTCTCAAAGCTGGGGTCAACCACCGGGAGGCGGCATCAACCAGGTGACGCTCACCGGCTTCGACGGTTGGATGGCGGGGGTCGCGTCTGGGTCGAGCGAGCCGGCAAGCGCGGCTTGGAATCTCTTGTCGGCACTGGCTGCATCGGACGTGGCTGCGGTGTACCCCGAGGGCACGAGAACTTTGTGTCGCAACTCCCAGCTCCCAGAGATTTCGAGTTTGATCGGAAGCGGGTTGTCACCGGGAGAAGCTCGAAACTACGGGACCGCGGTCGCAGCCAGCCTCAACGACGTCCGGGTCGTCGCCGAGTTGCCGATGCAGGGTCGGGCCGAACTAAGACAAACGCTGACAGCAGGAGTGACCCAAGTGCTCGAAGGCGCCGCTGAACCTCAAGCTGCGTTGCACCAAGTCGCCGAGAAATGGCGCCAGACCCGTTCGCAAATCGGTTCCGACCGCCTGACGAACAGCTACCGCCTCAGCCTGGGACTGCGGGAGCGACCGGTCTTCGACCGGTAGATCCCATCCGGGATAATCGTGGCGGCTACCGGATGGCTACCGGATCCTGTTCGGCCTTTGTGTGTCCATCTACGTCGCCGGAACCCGCCACGTTTATGTGTGGCGCGCTCTAGGATGCGTCGACCGCGGGGTCTTCAACAACGACAATTCGCGCCGGCGCATGCCTGGCACAACGCGGCTAATTCACTTCTGCCGGTTGAACGTTGATGCGGCGGCCTTCGCGGTCGAAGTAGACGGTTCCCTCGACGAGGGCGAACAGCGTGTAATCGCGGCCCATGCCGACGTTTCGGCCGGGGTGCCACTTGGTCCCGCACTGCCGCGCCAGAATGTTTCCGGCCAGCACGCTCTGACCACCGAACTTTTTGATTCCACGCCGCTTCGCGACCGAATCGCGACCGTTGCGGCTGGAGCCTTGTCCCTTCTTATGTGCCATCAGTTCAACCCTTCATCGTATATCCGCCTGCCCCTTGCAGCCGTGGGCAAGTTGTCGTTTCCCGTGCGTGAACGAGCCCGATATCTTCGCTGATGGTCGCATTTGTTGCAAGTGCCGGTGGGCGGCCGTAATGAGCGATCCGCCGGTGTGGTACAGAGGCCCAGTGCAACGCGACGATCCCCGGATGGGATCTAGTCCTCCCGATGTTCGGAAATCAGCCGTTTCACTTCGTCAGGATCAGGGATGCCGTTGACCTCGATCTCCATACCGGCCTGGCCGGCGCTTGAGATGCCGACATAGCCTACGTTGAAGACCCTCTGCAGGAACGATTGTCGGACCTGGACGTTCCGCACGTTCTCGTGGAAGACTTCATTCGTGTATTTCGAAAGGATGCCCTTTCGCAGGATGGTCTTTTCGCCGGTAATGATGAGCGTCGTTGCCAACGTCTGGAGCCACCAGATGAGCAACATGATCAGCCCCACGATCACGATCGACAGGATGCAGCACAGGCTGAAATAGATCGGATGGTTGCGGAACATCGACGGGTGACTCTCGTAGAGGACCTTCTCCATGCGATCGATCTCCTTTCGATTTGGCCCCGCCTTCGAGCCGCCAACCAGCACGCCCGCGCGGCGGAGTCCCCACCCCAAGTCGCGTCACTCTGTACCTAGTTCGCAGGGCGCAGTCGAACCTTGCGAATGATTCAGAAGTGTAGCGAAGGCTGCCGCGGTTCAACAGCGGTCGGCACGAAAACCCGGGGAAAACCGGACAGCGCCAATCAGAGCCTGCACGATCGTCGTCGCGCCAATCCCCAGCAGCCCATTAGGCCGCGGGCTGGCGGCTGATTCCGGCACGATCCAATTCGGGACCGAGCCGGCCTGACATTGCGAGTGCGAACATCCGAAAATCAGAGACGAGCGACCACAGCGGATACGTGAACGTCGCCGGTCGGTTCTTCTCAATGAAGAAGTGCCCAATCCAGGCGGGCGCGTAGCCGCAGAGCGGCACGGCCAGCAGCAGCCACAAGTTGGTGTACAAAGCCACGCCCAGCATCACCAGCGATCCCAGCGTCCCGGCGTAGTGCAGCACCCGGCAAGAGAGCAGACTGTGCTCCCTGAGATAGTACGGCCAGAACTCCGCATACGATTCGATCCGCTCGCTCATAGCGTCTCCCGAAAGCAGTCTCTGCGAGTGTAACGAGCACAGGATCAGTGAGCGTACAGCTCTATCTTGGATGACTCCAGCCTGAAAATCGAGGCGGGAACTACCGAATCCCGGCTTCAGAGCTTGACCGCGTCTCCTTGCAACTGCCGAGCCCACTGTTTCTACTAAGTTGGTGCTCCGATTGGTGTCGTCGGCGGTGTCGGCTTGTCTACCATTGTATGAGCGGATCGCGGCGGTTCGCGAGAAGTGTCCACGGCAATTGTCAGGTTCGGCAGGCGATTAAAGGCAGATGGCCGACCACCTTGTGTTCATGATGGGGAAATTCGAAGCCCCCATTCCCGGCGATAGGTACTATTCTGAGAATCATCTCTGGTTCCTGCCGGAGGGCGACGGCTTTCGGGTGGGATTTACGAGTTACTCAGTCCGCCTGCTGCAGGACGTCTATTTTCTGGATTGGACCATCGATTCCGACACCGAAGTCCGCAAGAAACAGGAGATCGGCGAAGTCGAGAGTTCCAAGGCGCTCTCTACCCTGTATGCTCCCGCGAACGGACGGCTGCTGGAATTCAACGACGGCGTGCTCAGCGATCCCTCGGCGATCAATACCGACAATTACGGCAACGGGTGGCTGTACACTTTCGAGACAAACGCACAATTGATGGAACCGCCGGACTACGTCAAGCTGCTGGAAGACGGGTGGGAAGACACGCAGCGGCACCTCAAGGGACAGATCAACTGACGTTAACTGCACTCGTCTGATGCGATCCGGGAATCGTCCAGACAGCGAGAAAGGCCTCGGCTACATGGCCGCTAAGAAGCTCACAGTCGTCATCTCCCAGCAGCAAGGGAAGAACCCTGAGAAGCGACATCTGGAAGAAGAAATCGCGGCGGCGCTGATCATGGACCCCGACGTCGAGGTCTCTCTGGTTCCTCATCTGTACGACATGGGACCGGATCATACGGGGATGCTGTTTTTGCGCTCGGTGCCGGGCGACCTGGTCGTACTCTCTTGGCTCTATCCGCGAGGTGCGCGCTGGACGCTCGACCGGCAGCGCGTCCGCGGTCACGAGGGAGTCAGTCTGCTCGACTCCGAAGATGATTCTGACGAATCCGACGACCAGTCGGACAGCCAAGAGCTGAACGGCATCGGTTCGCTCGACGTACCCGATCGCAAAATTTACTGCATCGATTTGCGAAGCGATGGCGACCACCAGGTTTTCCTGGATGAGATCAAACGCATTGGCTCCGAGGCGTCGGTGCAAACCGTCGACCTGATGCAGTGGATCTCGGGCAGTCCCAAGCAGGACCAATTGCAGCGCTATCTGCATCCCGACCGCATGCTGCAAGCCATGCAGTCCAACGGAAACGGCACCAATGGAAACGGCCAGACCAACGGGAGTGGCGAAGCGGACGGCAACGGCCATGCTTCCGTGCTCCCTGAACCGGCCAAGCGCCGCTGGTATCCGGTGATCGATTACTCCCGGTGTACCAACTGCATGGAGTGCATCGACTTCTGCTTGTTCGGCGTGTACGGGGTCGATTCGCTGGACCGCATCCTCGTCGAAGAGCAGGACAACTGTAAGAAGGGATGCCCGGCCTGCAGCCGGGTCTGTCCGGAAAACGCGATCATCTTTCCGGGGCACAAGACGCCCGGTATCGCCGGCTCTGATGGAGACGTCGCCGGGCTGAAGATCGATCTGTCGAAACTGTTCGGCGCGCCTTCGGCAATCGAGTTGGCTGCGCAGGAACGGGACGTCGAACTCGTGCTTGACGGTCGAGATGCCGTCGGCCTGAGTGTGGGCATTCCCAAACGCCAAGCGGACAAACAACCGCAACAGCGGGACGATCTCGACGACCTGATGGACGACCTGGACAACATCGGTCTGTGATCGTGCTCGCCCGCTCCTTCTTCTTGGCGAACCTTTGCAAAGCCCGGCAACTTCGATGAGCGACGCCCTTTCACTCCAACGGATCGAACGCGGATACCAAAAGGTCCGCGACGCGCTGTTGGCTGAAAGAGACTCCCCAAGCTGCTGGACCGGCGAACTGTCGACCTCACCACTTTCGACAGCGACCGCGCTGATGGCGCTCGAAATGGTCCGCCGCAGCGGTCGGGAAGACGCCCGCATCGCCCCGCTTATCGAGGGGGGCGTAAATTGGCTTGCCGCCCATCAGAACGATGATGGCGGTTGGGGCGACACCACCAAGAGCTTCAGCAACATCTCGACCACCATGCTCGCGGGCGCCGTGTTTCACGCCACCGGGTCGAGCGAACGATTCGCCGATCAGGTAGAACGGTCTCGAGCGTACATCGATCAGGCGGGTGGCGTCGACGCGGTCGTCAAGCGCTACGGAAAAGACAAGACGTTTTCGGTTCCCATTCTCACACACTGCGCCTTGGCTGGTCTCGTCGATTGGAAACAGGTCCGCCCCCTGCCCTTCGAACTCGCCTGCCTGCCGGCCCGCTTTTACAAGACCGTCCGCCTGCCGGTGGTGAGCTACGCGCTGCCTGCCTTGATCGCCATCGGCCAGGTGCGATTTCATCAGCGCAAGCCGCTCAATCCGCTGGTCCGGCTGTGCCGGCATCTGGCAGCCGCTCCCAGTCTGCGGGTCCTCGAGCGGATTCAACCGCCCAACGGGGGCTTTCTCGAGGCAACGCCGCTAACGAGCTTCGTCACCATGAGCCTGGCGGGCGCGGGACTGGCCGACCACCTGGTCGCGCGACGCGGCGTGGAGTTCATCATCGATTCGGTTCGGTCGGACGGCAGTTGGCCCATCGACACCAACTTGGCAACCTGGCTGACCACCATGTCGGTCAACGCCTTGGGAGACGATTTGCCGGCAGACGCCCAGACGCCGATTCGCGACTGGCTGCTGGGCCAGCAGTATCAAGAAGTGCATCCCTTCACCAACGCCGATCCCGGGGGCTGGGCCTGGACCGACTTGCCCGGAGGTGTGCCCGACGCTGACGATACGCCAGGAGCCGTCCTGGCGCTGCTCAACCTGCGACGCGACGCGTCGCGTGAATCGATCCCACAAACCGAGCGGCGGGCGCTGGCCAATGCGGTAAACTGGCTGCTTGATTTACAGAATCGCGATGGCGGTTGGCCCACGTTCTGCCGGGGATGGGGCACGCTCCCCTTCGACCGCAGCGCCGCCGACATCAGTGCCCACGCCATGCGGGCCCTGTCAGCCTGGATGCAGACCGCGGCAGATCCACAGACCGATGCGCGTCTGCTGGCCCGCTCGAAATCTGCGGTGGATAACGGCTTCCGCTTCTTGTCAGCGGCCCAGCGAGACGACGGATCCTGGTTGCCCCTTTGGTTTGGAAATCAGCACGGGACTGACGAAACCAACCCGACCTACGGCACGGCACGCGTGCTGGCAGCCTACCGCGACCTGGGAAGGTTGCAGGATGGCGAGGCGGCCCGCGGCCTACAGCGGCTGATCGAACTGCAGAATGACGACGGCGGTTGGGGCGGCGAACCGGGATCTCCGTCCAGCGTCGAGGAGACTTCAGTCGCGACCGAGATTCTGCTGTCGATCGATCCGGGTCATGCCGCCACGCGACGCGGGCTGGCCTGGCTGCTAGACTGCATTGAGCAGGATCGTTTTGCCGAGACAGCTCCCATCGGTTTCTATTTCGCTAAATTGTGGTATTTTGAGAAGTTGTATCCATTGGTCTGGATCGTTTCGGCCATGAAAGAAGCCTGCCACAGCGCGGCTTCGGCCGACGGCCCAACCACACAAACAGTCTCGGCTTACCAGCAACAGACCGTTTCAGGCTGACATCGCAGCCGGATGCGGAGGTTTTACACTCGCAGGAGCAGACTGTGTCGATTGCCCCGGAATCTACTTTCGCCGAGACCACGGCGAGCGTTTCTCAATCGGAATCGACGAGCGACAAGCCGGTCAAGCGGCCCAGAAAACGACAGAGCACTAGCCACCTCAAGGCCGTGCCGGATACGTTGGAACTGCGCGAGCAGATCAAGGCCGAATGTGAGCGATTTGTCGAACCGCTCGACAAATCCAAGCCGTTTTCGAAAGGCGAGTTGGAACAGCACAGCCGCACGCTGCTGGAGCAGATGGGCCAACCCGAAAAGTACCTCGGATTCGTGATGGTGCTGATCGGCAACTTCTTCTGGAAACGGCAGTTCATGGCCGTGCCGTTCGAACGGCGGATGCTGCTGTTGCCGCACTGTCTCAAACACGCCGAGGGCTGTCCCGCCGACTACGACCAATTTGGGCTCGATTGCGAAAAGTGCGGCGCCTGCTCCATCGCCGACTACAAGGTGCGGGCCGAAGAACTCGGTTACAAGGTGCTGGTGGCCGAAGGCTCGCCCATTGTGCTGAAGATCATCGTTGCCGGTTACATCGACGGAATCCTGGGCGTGGCTTGCCTGAACGTCTTGGAAAAGGCGATCGACAAAGTGTTGATCGCCGGCGTGCCCTCGTATGCTGTCCCGCTGCACTCAGGCGACTGCAAGAACACGACCCTCGACGAAGCCTGGGTCTGGGACGTACTGGAGAAGTACGAGCCGCTGGACGAACCGCAAACCAACAGCTACCTGCCGCTGATGCGGGCCGCCAATCGTCTGTTCGATAACGACTTTGACCGCTTGCTTCCCCGCGTCCGCAGCGCCACACCCGAGGCGGCACGCGCTCCTTTGGGACTGACCGAAGACATCTCTTACAACTGGCTGGCCAACGGCGGCAAACGATTTCGACCGTTTATCACACTGGCCGCCTACGACGCTTTGACGGGCGGCGAGGGCTGCGCTTCCGGCTGGAACGGAGAAGAAGCTCTCGAGTTCAGCGACGCCGTCAGCCATGTGGCGATGGCCATTGAGGCCTTTCACAAAGCCTCGCTGGTGCACGACGACATCGAGGACGACGATGCCTACCGTTACGGGCAAGAAACGTTGCACCGCCGGCACGGTCTGGGCACCGCCATCAATGTCGGCGACTATTTGATTGGGCTGGGATATCGCCTGGTGAATTCGGCTCGCGGCAAGATCGGTGCCGATGCCGCCGCAGACATCGTCGAGCGAATGGCAGCCGCCCACGTTCGGCTGTGCGACGGCCAAGGGGCAGAGATGGCGTGGCAATCGTCCAACGACTTGAACCTGGCCCCGATCGACGCTTTGCAGATCTATGCTCTGAAGACCTCTCCAGCCTTTGAGGCAGCACTCTACGCCGGACTGCGGATGGCAGGCCCCGTGGATGCCTATGAGGAAATGATTCCGGCCTTCTCCCGCCACGTGGGCGTTGGGTTTCAGGTCCTCAACGACCTCAAGGATTGGCGGGGAGACGACGACAACAAGCTAGTCGCCGGACAAGATGCCGAATCGGTGCGGCCCACGGTCTTGCTGGCCCTGGCGTTGCAATCGGCAACCGAGTCACAACGGGCCGAACTGCAGAAGATTGTCGACGGAGAAACGGCCGCGGCTTTTCGAGTCGGCGCGCTGCGGCGGCTGTTCGAACAAACGGGTGCATTCGACAAAGCCGAAGCCTTAGTCGAGAAGTCGCGAGCACGCGCCGAGGCGCTCGCCGACGAAGTCGAGCCGGACGAACTGCGTCAACTGCTCTACTTCCTGGTCGACACCGTGCTGGCCCCCGAAGGGGACGAGCCGAAACCATCACCCGATGTGCTGGTCTCGCTACCGGTCGCCGCCACGTAAGACCGCCCCCGCCCGGTTGAAAGGCCGCCGTGCCGCGAGTTCTTGGGTGCCACTGCTGGCTTGCCAGCAGTGCGATCCAGATTCGGGACCTGTTCTCGGCGGCGGCACAGTATTCACAGACATCGCCATCGTCGGCAGAGTGCTCCGGCAGCGTAGTTCGGCAGTGCTGGACGAGCCAGCAGTGGCACCCGATTTGTGCAGGGAGCGGCAGCTTGGCCGGCTCAATCCATGCGCAGATCCGCGACGAGTCGACCTTCGAAGGTGATCTCTTCTTCCTTTACCCCCAGAACGTCGACAAGAATCTCTTGGAGCTTCCGCCAGACCGCCAGACATTCGTCGTCGAGTGGAATCTCCACGCCCTCGCAGATGTCTTCGTAGTTGCCGGCAATGATTCGCCGGCAGAGATCTTTGACGGTCTGCGTGCGGGCGGGGAACCGCGTTCGAAAACGGGCGAGACCCGACAGTAACTTTGCGTACGTTTCGACCAGCATCCAGATTCCCAACAACGCAAACAACGGCCAGACTTGGGCGGCTCCAATCAATTGCCAGAAGTTCAATAGTTCGCCTGCGACCATCGTCGTCGCCAGCATCCACCCGATCACCCGCACCGAGCCGGGATAGTCGAGCTTGGGAACCCGGTACCGGCAAGCCTCGCGCAATGCACTCCAGGCTGCCGGTCGACTCTGCCGCGGAAACAGAGCGGCCAGCGGCGTCTTGAGTTCGACCTCCGTGACCGGGGTGTTGGTGACCGCACAAAGCAGTTCTTGAATTTCCTTCCACAACGCGTAGTTCATCCCGATATCACGTTGTGCCAGGTCGCGCAGGTTGAGTCGGCGGAGAACGCACAGATAAAGATCGCCAACGGTAATGTCCCCATCGCGCGCCAGTTCCGCGAGGTCGTCATCAGAAAGGGTGACTTCCAGGTCCCGCTCGATTCGCAACGAGATGTCCAGGAAGTCCATGCCCATTGCATCGGCTCTCCACTCCCCTGTTGCCAAATTCGCCGCTTGGGCGACACCAAATGCTGGGACTTCAAACCCGGACCAGTCGGACGAACGCCGGCCGAGTTCACTCGAGTTCATCCAGCTGGCTCGCGACGGTGTGCTCCAGCATGCTTCCGCGAATGTTTCGATAGCGGATGATCCCGTCAGCGTCCAGCAGGAAGGTCGTCGGCCAGCTATCGACGTGCCACTTGGCGGCAATCGGGCCGTCCTTCCCATCCCACCAGCTGCGCCAGGTTATTTCGCCTCTCTCGACTGAATCCTGCAACGTACCGAGCTCATCATCGGCGTTGACGTGCAGGATGGCGACAGGTCGGTCGGCGTAGGTCTCCAGGAGTTCGCGTTCCTGTGGATACATGGCGACGCACGGACCGCACCAGTTGGCGCAAAAGGCCAGGAACACGATCTGGCCGCGATAATCGCTGAGCCGAAACGGCTTGCCGTCTTGGTCGATTCCTTCGATTTCAGGTGCTACCGAACCGACCTGCAGATGTTCGAGCTGAAACAACATCGCTTCCGCGAGTTCAGCGAACCTGCGCCGCTGTTTTCCGGACGGATCAACGTATTCGGTGATGCGGGTCCGCGCCGGACCGGTCCCGTAATAGCGAACATGCGGCACGTCCGCGTAATCCGCCTGCAAGACTTCCAACAGCGCGACCGACTCTCGACGATACGCAGCTGCCTGCTGCCGGGAGACCGTTTCCAGGCGCGGAATCGATTGAAGAAGAGCTTGCGTGCGCGGAGTATCCGGGTAGGCCGCACACTCCTCGCGAAGCTGCCTCGCGTACATGGGGTACTCGGACTGCCGGAGCAGTCGGCGGGCCAGATAATAGGTCGCCATCGCCCGCACTTCGCGATGCGGGCTCAGTTCCAGCGCAGTCCGCAGAAAGCTCTCCGCCCTGGCACTGCGGGCGCCCGCTCCCAAATAACGGAAGAATGCCTGCAGTTGCGGCTCGTCGATGTACCTTTCGATGGCGATATCGATCGCGCGTTCTCGTGCGATCGATATCGGCGCCTCGGGATCACCACCAGCGACGGCCTGCATGAAGATCAGGTAGAGCGCCTGCATACCGACAGTCCGATCTTCCGTGTCGGATGCCAAATCCAAAAACTGGGCTATTGTTTCATGAGTCGGAAAGACGGGATACGTAGGATCCTCTTCGCCCGAACTCTGGATCTTGTGTACCTGCATCCGATACAACGCCTGCGTCACCTCATACCGTTTGGCCAACGTGTCGAGTCGCACAGTGTCTGCACTTTGTTCACTCTCTTGAGCGCGTGCAAGAAACGCGCTGCCACATAGAACGACGAAGCAGAGCATCCACTCAAAGGGTCGGAATGCGCACATCTTCAGTTCTCCGCAAGAGGCAACTGTAGCTGGCGAGACACTCACACAAGATTGTCGGCCTTTGAAGTTACCCGTGCAAGGACCTTTCGACGAAGTCCGGGTGTGAGCGAGTCGATGCTCGCGGGCTCTCGGCAAGGAGCGCCCATTAGTAATCCATGAACCGCAGGTCGGCCTCGCGCACCAACTGCTGGCCCACATATGCGAACGTGCTCTGGACCGCACTGGCGGACAAGCCGCCAGTGGCACCAATGGCTCGCATTGCGAATCCAACTAGAACAACCGGCCCTGTGGTTCGCCTTTGCCGTCCGGGGCCGCGATGCCGAGGTGTTCGAGGGCGGCGGCTGTGATCATGCGGCCGCGGGGCGTGCGCTGGATGAAGCCGCAGCGCAACAGGAAGGGTTCGACCTCGTCTTCCAGCGTGTCGGACGGGACGTTCATGCTGTGGGCCATGGCTTGAATGCCGGCCGGCCCCCCGGTGAAGACTTCAACTAGCGTCGTCAGGTAGCGGCGGTCCTGGTGCTCAAGGCCGAGATCATCGACCTCCAGCATCTGGAAGGCCTTGGCTGCGATGGCGGTCGAAATACGTCCGTGGGGATCGTTGACTGTTGCGTAGTCGCGGGTCCAGCGCAGCAGGTTGTTGGCTTTTCGAGGTGTGCCGCGGCTGCGGAGGGCGACCTGATGCGCCGCTTGGGGGGTCGCCTCTGTCCGCAGCTTGCCTGCGTTGCGAGTGACGATCTCGGTCAACTCGTCGACTTCGTAGAAATCGAGATGCTCACGGTTGACGAAGCGGTCCCGCAGCGGGGCGGTGAGCATGCCGCTGCGTGTCGTAGCGCCGATGATGGTAAACGGTTTGAGTGACAGGTTGACCGTTCGCGCGTTGAGTCCATCGCCCAACACGATGTCGACGCGGAAATCTTCCATCGCGGGGTAGATGAACTCTTCGACGGCCGGGGGCAGGCGATGGATCTCATCGATGAACAAGACCGACCCCGGCTGGGCGTTGGTCAGATAAGGCACGAGATCTTTGGGGGCGGCCAGCGACGGGCCCGAGGCAATCTGAAGTTCGCTGTCGAGTTCGCGGGCCATGACTGTGGCCAACGTGGTCTTGCCCAAACCCGGCGGTCCGTCGAGCAAGAGATGTCCCAATGGATCACGGCGTTTGCGGGCCGCGTCGATCACGATTTTCAGACGCTCGACGACTTTGCGCTGACCGACAACTTCTTCAAGCCGCTGCGGGCGCAATTCGTCGTCGTAGCGGGAGTCGTCGGGATCGAAGCCGCCGCCGAAGGACCCGGGATCCTGGGGCGGCTGTTCGCCGTTGCCGGAACTACGAATGACTGGTTCTCGCGCCATCCTGGAGCTTCATCCATCCTGTTGCGCCAGGTTGCCTCAGGCGCTGCCGGCGACCTCTTCAAAAACTTCGTCGGGAATGTTGTAGTTGGCCGTCACGTGCTGCACGTCGTCTTGATCTTCGAGGGCCTCGATCAGTTTGAGCACCTTGCGGCCCTGATTGGCATCGAGCTCGACGGTGTTGGCGGGAATCCGTGTGATCTCGGCAAAGTCGGTGGGAACCTGTTTCGCTTCGAATACTTCGGCCAGTTGTTGAAAAGCCTCGGGGGCGCAGGTGATTTCGTAGGCGGATGTCTCGGTCTTGACGTCATCGGCGCCTGCTTCGAGGGCCAGCTCGAAGAGTGTTTCCTCATCCATGTTCTGGACCGGCACGGTGAACAGTCCCTTGCGTTCGAACATCCAGGCGACGCAGCCGCTGCTCCCCAGGTTGCCGCCGTGCACTTCGAAGATCTTGCGAACCTCACCGGCGGTGCGGTTGCGGTTCTCGGTCAGGATGTCGCACAGAATGGCGACCCCTTCGGGGCCGTAGCCTTCGTAGACGACTTCGGAGTATTGCTCGGCACCCGAATCGCCGCAGCCCTTCTTGATGGCCCGCTCGATGTTGTCCTTCGGCATGCTGGCCTTTTTGGCCTTGTCGATGGCATACCGCAGCGCCAAGTTCATGACCGGGTCGCCGCCGCCGTGCTGGGCCGCAACGATGATGGCACGGCTCAGCTTGCCGAACAGCTTGCCGCGCCTCTTATCGGCAACCCCCTTCTTCGCGGCGATGTTGGCCCAATGGGAATGTCCTGCCATGGGTGTTCGTTCTTTGGTGTGTTACGGCGAATCGGGGCTTTCGGGCCTCAGATTGCCGGTGTTCTGCTTCTGGTTGTTTAGCTTTTCTCGGATCCGCTCGATCAGATCTTCGTCAGGCCAGGCCGCCTGCTCGGCCCGTTCGAGCGCGCGTTGCCAGGACTCGACGGCCTTGTCGACTTTTTCCGACCCGAGATAAATGTCGCCCAAATGGTCCCAAATTGTGGCGTCGTCAGCAACGGATGCTTTTTCGAGAAACGGGATCGCCTCTTCAAAACGTTTCAGCTTGAAGAGCACCCAGCCCATGCTGTCGAGGTACGCCGCATTTTCGGGTTCGGCATCGAGCGCTTTGCGGATCATGCCCTCTGCCTGCTCGAGGTTCTTACCTTGATCGGCATACAGGTATCCCAGATCGTTGTTGACCGAGGGGTCGTCGGGGTGATTTTCGAGGATCTTCTCCAAGATTCGCTCGCCGCTAGCAATGTCGCCTTGCTGCACGTAAACGTTGGAAATGCTGAATTGGCAGCGGCGGATGAGATCTGCTTCTTGTGGAAACTTCTCGACGACCTGGTTGAACAGCCGAATCGACTCATCCCACTGACGGCTGTGGTAGTGGATCCAGGCCTCCTGGAAATGCAGCAGAGCGGCGTCGGGGTTGAGCTTGAGGGCTTCGCGGATTGCCGAAAGCGCCGAATCGGTCTTGCCGTCCATCTCGTGCGCCTGTGAAAGCCGAAACAAGAAGGTGACCCTCAGCGGGGCCATCTCGGGCGTGGTTACCGCTTTTTCCAAGATCTCAGCCGCCGGGGCGAAAGCCTCGACCTCAAACAGGTATTCGCTCAACTCTTGATAGAGCCGCGCGGTGGCCCGCTGCTTGTCGGGGGAGGCTGCAATCGCCAGCTCGTAGAAGTTGACAGCCGGTGTCGTCCGCTTGGCTGCCACTGCGAGCCGCGCCAACACGTAACTCTGTGCGAAGCTGATCTTCGGCGGATCATCGGCGGCACGTTCGCGTCCGGCGGCCAGCAGCCCGTCGAGCAGGGCTTCGTCGCCGGTAATCGCCTTCATCTCGCTTTCAATCTGACTGAGTTCCCGGCCTCCCTCGATGGCCCGCGCCAAGGTATCCAGCAACTCGGCCGGCCGGGATTGTCGCCGATAAACACTCGCCAACCCCAGGTAGCCACGCGCGTCGCCGGATTTTTCGAGCGTCTTCTTGAACAGGTTTTCGGCGTCTTCGAGGCGATCGGCCAGCAGATACTGTTCGGCGACGAAGTATTGCAGGGTTGTATTGTGGGCATCCTTGGCCGCCAAATCTTGCAGCTGATCGAGCAGTTCATCGCTCCTCTCCAGCGCGCTCAAGATGTCGGCCAACAGCTGATACGCCTCGCGGCCCTTGGATTGTAGTTGAGCGTCGAGATACTTCTGGAGTTCGGCCAAGGCGTCCTGCGGTTTGCCGGTCTGGAAATAGACCTTCGCCAGGTTAAAGCTCAGGCTGCCGGGGTTACCGCGGCGCTCTTCGGCCGCCCTCTGGAAGGCCTCAATCGCCAACTCGGGCCGATTGGCGTCGAGAAACGTCTGACCGATAGCCTCATAGCTGGAGTCGTCGTCGGCCAACAACTCGGTGCGGATCCGGAAATCGAGATTGTATTTTTCGGGGTTCTGCAGCGCGTCGAACACCGTCTCGTAGTGATCGGCTGCCGGCTCTTGCTGGCCGGTTTTACGATACAGGACGGCCAGGTCCCTCATGAGGACTACATACGCGGTTGATGTCTTGTTGAGAACTGTCGATTGAGTCGCCTGCTCCAACAGACGGATGGCTTCAGCCGGCTTGCCTCGCCCGGCCATGAAAACGGCCAGACGCCGCAGTACGAGATAATCCTCGGGATCGAGCTCAATGGCCTTCAGCGCATATTTGACTGCGTCTTCGAACTTTTCGAGACTGAAAGCCAAGGGCACGAGCTGCCGATAGACTTGGATGGCGCTGGGGTCGAGTTCCACAGCTTTGGAGTACGCCTCGAGGGCTCCCTGCGTGTCGTTGCGCTCTTCCTTGAGTCTGCCGGTCATGAACCAGGCAATCGCCTCGACGCGTCCCTGCTGGCGGGCGGTTCTGGGCTCGCGCGGTTCGAATGGCTCGACGGGGGCACTCTCAGCACGGTTCTCGACGTCGGTTCGGACGCGATCGCTGCCGGGCACCACTGGTTCGAGCGTGCGGCGGAGCCGATTCCGCTGGGCTAAGGAGGGAGTGGGCACCAGTAGCGGCAAGATGATGCCGCCGATAACGCCGATAGTCACGAACCTCCGAACCGGGCGGGTGAGGACCATCAAGGCTCTCCTCAGTGATCGAGTCGAAGTGCCAATCGATGGCCGCGGTTGAGTCTCCGCAGCCGACATACAGCAGAGGACTGGCATCCAGAGCCCATTTTACGCATTGTCGCGCGAAACTACCAAGGTGGCTTTGTTCGGGAGTACTGGGATTGGCGTCAATCCGGCGAGGCTCCTGCGGAATGCCGCAGTGGGCCGCTACTTCTTCTTGGCAACAGTGCGCCGCGCCGTGGCACGGGTCGTCTTGGAAGCGGCCTTTTTCTTGCGGGCCGGTGTCCCCGACGACTTTGCCGAGGCCGCCTTCTTGCGGCTTGGCTTGCGTTTTTTTGGATTCTCGAACAGCTCCGTCAGCCGTTTGGGCGCCTCAAACGGATCGAAGCGATCCTCATCGTGCTTGCCAACTTCGGATTCAAAGATCTTGCGGAGCTCGGCATCGGTGGCCAGGCTGCGTAGTAGCAGGCAAAATGTGGGGGCGTCGGCTTTGCGGACGACTGATTTGAGAGACTCAGCCCCGGATTCCGGCGTCTCGGCGATGTCGACCAAGCCCAACCACTGGACGGCGCGGCAGGAGTAATCATCGAGCGGGACCAAGTGGCTTCCTAGCGATTGCTGCAGGGTATATCCGCGGATAAACGCGGACAAATCCTTGATCTTCAGCAATTGGCGCTGTGCCTGCTCGAGCGTTCTTTTGCGCAGTGCCTCGAAGTCGAATATAAAGTACTTCTCAAAAACGTACTGCAAGGTGTTTCTGACTCGCAGTCCCCGCAGTTCGGGCTGTTCCAGTTTGCCGATGGCGGTGGCCAGTTCGCTGATCGAGCTGACCCGCATCTCGTTGAAGTCGTGAAACGAGTTCGACAACCGCTCAATGGCGGCTTCGGCCGACGACGTGGTGGCGTTCTCGAGGCAGATGGCGTACAGCATCGTCTGCAGCACGGAGTTGTCGGCCGGCGACGGCTTAACCCGATACCGCTTCTTGAGCAGCGCGACGAGTTTCTTGGTGATGGCCTGTTTATCGGCGGCGGTGGCGCGGTTTGCAGCAGTCATCTTGCTGGAAGGGTGTCTCCGTTCTGAATGGGAACAACTGGGCAGGCCGTTGGCCAGGCTGTCTGTTAGTCGCCAAGGTCGGAATCGGATCCGGCGGCAGGAGACGGATCCCCTGCGGATACGGCCGATTCGTCCGACAATTCTCGGAGGATTCTCGCAGCTTCCACGCTTTGCTTGACACCGTCATCGAGCACGAACTTGAGGACGGGAGTATAGCGGGTCTGGATGCGGTCGGCCACCTTTGATTGCAGATAACCGCGGGCCGAATTCAAGCCGTGCATGCACAGATTCTGCTCCCGCTCGGTCCCCAAAATCGAAACGTACACCTTGGCGCTGCGGAGGTCGGAATTCACCTCGACGCGCGTCACCGTGACGTTGTTGACCCGGGGATCTTTGAGGCCGAACAAGATTGTCGAGCTGACTTGCTCGCGAACGGCTTCGGCAATTCGGGCTGTGCGTCGAGAGTGCATGTGATGTTCTTGCCAGACGAGGAATCGGCGTGCGGCGGCATCTGCGGACGGGCCGAGCTTCAGTCGAGGGTCCGCTTGATGTGGTCGATGCGAAACGCCTCTAGCAAATCACCCTCTTTGACGTCGTTGAATCCATCGAGCCGGATTCCACATTCCATGCCTTCGCGGACTTCCTTGGCGTCGTCCTTTTCGCGCTTGAGCGATGCGATGTTGTAACTGTTGAGCACGGTTTGATCCCGGATGACGTGCACCCGGTTCGACCGCTCGATTGTTCCGCTTAAAATGCGACAACCCGCGACGGTCCCGTACCGGCTGATGCTGAAGGTCTGCAGCACCAGTGCGCGGCCGGTGGTGACCTCGACGCTTTCGGGCCGCAGCAAACCTTCCAGCGACCGCTTAATTGTATCTGTGACTTCGTAGATGATATTGAACCGCCGGATGTCAACGCCCTCACGTTCGGCGAGCATCTGCGCCCGATCTTCGGGTACGACGTGAAAGGCGATGATGATCGCGCCTGAGGCGCTGGCGAGATAGACGTCGCTCTCGTTGACGCCTCCGACAGCGTCGTGCACGATTTGCACGCGGACTTCGGGGTGTTCGAATTTGTTGATTTCGCCCCGCAAGGCCTCGATCGAACCGGGCGTGTCGGCCTTGATGATCAACGGTAGATCCTGGACTTCGCCGCCTCGGGCGGCGGCCAGAATGTCGTCCATTGACCGCGGCCGTCCGGTGCCCGCCAATACCTGCGTGCGACCGCGATGCCGCCGCGACTCGGCGATTTGTCGAGCTTCGTCGACTTCGGGCATCACAAAGAAGTGATCACCAGCGCCGGGCACTTCGTCCAGCCCGGCAACGCGGACCGGCGTCGAGGGACCCGCTTCCTCGACTTCTTCGTCCCGGTCGTTGTAGATCGCCCGAATTCGGCCGAAGGTCGGGCCGCAGAGCACGATGTCGCCGACTTTGAGCGTTCCTTTCTGCACGATCAGCCAGGATATCACGCCGCGGCCTTCATCGCGGAACGCCTCCAGACAGACACCGGCGGCGGGAGCATCGTGGGCGGTCTTGTATTCGCTGAGCTCAGCGGTCACCAAGAGCGTTTCCAGCAGATCGTCGATTCCCTGGCCGGTGGTGGCCGAGGTCCGCACAACCTCCGTATCGCCGCCCCACTCGGAAGGCAGAACTTCTTGGGCAGCGAGGTCTTGCAGGACTTTTTGTTCGTTGGTTTCCGGCAAGTCGATCTTGTTCATGGCGACGACCAGCGGTGCGCCGGACGCCTTGCCGTGGCTGATGCACTCCACTGTTTGCGGCATCACGCCGTCGTCGGCGGCGACGACCAGCACGACGATGTCGGTCACGTTGGCGCCCCGGGCCCGCATTTCACCGAAGGCGGCATGGCCGGGCGTATCGACAAACGTCAGCTTGTGGCCGTTGTGCTCGACCTGGTAGGCGGCAATATGCTGCGTGATGCCGCCAGCCTCGCCCCCGGCCACGTTCTCGGAGCGAATCTTGTCCAGCAGCGTCGTTTTGCCGTGGTCGACGTGCCCGAGAATGGTAATGATCGGCGGGCGCAATTCGAGATGCTCGGAATCCTCGTCCGCAGTAAGGGAATCGAAGAGTTCTTGTTCGACGTCGCGGGCGCGCTTGATTTGCAGGTCGACGCCGAGTTCCAGCGCGATTTCAAGCGCCGTCTCTTCGGAGACCTGTTGGTTGATGGTGACGAATTCACCCTGGTCAAAGAGTATCGTCATGATGGCCTTGGCGGGCCGCCCCAACGCCTCGGAGAGACTTCGCACGGTAATGGGAGGCTCAATTTGGGCCGCCGTCTTGAGTGCCGCCGCCGGCACCGAGCGCCGCCGCCGTGAAGAGCGGTGCCGTCGATCATCGTCATCGCCTTGACCGCGTCTGGCTTGACGACGCCTTTCCCGGCGTTGCACGTCGACGCCGATGAAACCACCATCTTCCCGGCCGCCAGTTCTGGCCGGCGACTCGGTGTCGCCGAATTTCTTCCGCCGCTGCTTTTGCTCGGCGTTCTTTCGCAAATGGCCCGCCAGTGGGCTGCTTTGGCCGTCGAGGATGTCGGGTGTGAGTTTCATATCCGGCTTCTGTGCCGGTTGTTCCTCGGCTTCCTTGGGTTTGGCTTGCTTGGGAGCCTTGTAGGTTGGCGGAGCTGCGATGCTCGGTAGCGACGTCTTGGGCTTGGGCTTTGGCCGGCTCAACGGTTCGTTGGATTGAACGGTACCCCGTGGAACCATCTCGCGAATGGCGCTGCCGGAAGCTCCAGCGGCCGGCACGTAGTCATCGCGACTGATGGGCACCAATTCTTCCCCTGCGGGCTCGTCGGTTTCAGGGGGTGCCTCTGCCGGTGGTGCCGGCAGCTCAGCAGCAACCGAATCCTCGGCTTGCGCCGCCTCCTGGCCGTTCGGCTTCGTATCGGAGATCTCAGGAGCCTCAACCGGCTCGACCGGCTGCGGCTCGAGGGCCGGCTGTGCTGTCCGCCCGCCGTGCGGCTGAGGCGTCATCGTGCGCAGCGCACGGACCTTGCCGGTCAGGTCCGGTGCACTCTCGCGAACGGGGGCCATCGGCTCCTGGTCAGTGGCCGGACCTTGGGGGTCTTTGTCCTGGAGATGTGCCAGCAGGACATCTTTCTCTTCGGGCGAAATGCTGGCCAGCGCAGAGTTTTTGATCGTGATGCCCGCTTTGTTAGCGAGCTCGATCAGCACTTTGCTATCCAGCCCCAACTCTTTCGCCAATGCGAAGATCCGAATCTTCAACAGCTAATCTCCCCGTCGTGGTCGCGCAACTGCATGCACTCAAGTTATGCCGGCCCGGTCGTTGGGCCCGTGTTTCAGCCTGCTTGAGTTGAATCCTCAGCCGTCGATGCCTTGGCGGCCTCGACTTCACTTTGTTCATCTTCACTTTGACCGTCATCTGTCGTCTGTGCCGATTCTTCGGCCGAAGGTTGCTCACCCGAGGCGTCTTGGAGTTGGGCCGTCGTGGCGATGACCGTCTCGTCTGACTCGTTTGTCTCGTCCGGCTCATCCAACGTTACCGCTTGGTCGGCCTCGTCGGTGGCGGCAGTGGCAACCTCGACTTCTGAAGTCTCAGCGGCCGGTGCTGGGGCATCGGCTGTTTCTTCACTTGTTTCTTCGGCAGCAGTCTCTTCGGCAGCAGTCTCTTCAGCTGCAGTCTCTTCAGCAGCAGTCTCTTCAGCAGCAGTCTCTTCAGCTGCAGTCTCTTCAGCTGCAGTCTCTTCAGCTGCAGTCTCTGCGCTTGTCTCTTCGGCGGCGGCCGGAGCCGAACCCTCACTGGGCGGAGCCCCATTGGATGGTGCGGCTGCCGATGCAGCAGGCTCTTCGGCTGCAGACTCTGGCCCTTGCAACGCCCGGGTTTCCGCCTCGATGCGGGCGAGCCGTTGACGTTCCTCCCGTTCACGGCGTTCGCGCACTTCGGCGCGGGCCGACTCTTCGTCGGCATGGGCGACGATGACGTCGCATTGCTCCGTTGTCAGGCCGCCCAGTTCGGCGAGTTGGTCCGGTTCGATCACCGATAGATCGTCGAAGGTGAAGAACCCTTGGGCCACAAGGCTTTCGGCAAGTTCTCCGGTGACTTCCGGTACCGCAGCGAAGGCGGCAACCGAAACGTCGAGCTGTTCGTCGAGACGCTCCTGAGTCATCACGTGAATGTCCCAGCCCACCAGCTTGGAAGCCAAACGAACGTTCTGACCTTTCTTGCCAATGGCCAGCGAAAGCTGATCGTCGCGGACCAGCACGATAACCTTGCCGAGCATCGGGCAGAGGATCACGTCTTCGACTTCGGCGGGCTGCAGGGCGTTTGGCACGAGGACCTGTAAGGAGTCGTTCCAACGCACGATATCGATGCGTTCGCCTGCGAGTTCTTCGACGACGCTTTTGATTCGAGAGCCACGCACGCCCACGCACGCCCCAACGCAGTCGATTTTGCTGTCAAAACAAGACACGGCCACTTTGGATCGATACCCTGCTTCTCGTGCCAACGAGCGAACGTCGATCACGTTTTCGGCAACCTCGGGGATCTCCAATTCGAACAGACGCCGGACCATCTCGGGGTGGGTTCGCGACAGAATGATTTTGACCCGGGTGCCGGACTTTCTGACGTCCATCACGACGGCCCGGACCCGCTCACCAACGCGATGCGAGTCGCCGGGAATCTGCTCGCCGCGCGGCAACAGGCCTTCGACTTTTCCGAGGTTGACGGTGACGGTTCCGCCGTCGATGCGCGTGACCGCGCCGGTGACGATCTGACCGCGCAGCGCCGTGAACTCGTCATAGAGCGCATCGCGCTCCGCCTCACGTATCTTCTGGATCATGACCTGCTTGGCCGTCTGGGCGGCGATTCTTCCCAACAGGTCTCCCAATTCGTCGGAGTCGAGCTCTTTAGCCTCGACATTGACGGTCACTTCACCGTCCTCGCGGTTGATTTCGACGACGATTTCCAGCTCTTCTCCATAATGTTTTCGCGCAGCGGAGAGAATCGCCTGCTCGATTCCGTCGAAGACGATCTCCTTGTCAATATTCTTGTCCCGATGAATCGCATCCACGATTCGTAGGAGTTCGACGCCGTTCATCGTTCAGGTTTCCTGAATCTATCTAACAAAAAAAAGCGGGCACGAGTCCCACTTCTTTCTCTGCCCGCAGGACGCGAACAGATTGATCACGGGCCTCGAACGCAGCGCGAAAAAATGCGCCTTGGGATGATGCGTTGGGCCTGTTGTGCCTACAAGTCCGTCACATCGTTGACACCCTCGTCGAGACCGTTTGAAGTCGCGGCAAGCCACGACGTGTCATCCGTCCATTACAATACGGACCTTCCGGTGATCAATCCGTAGTGTAACCATACGAATCGGAGCCCAAGCTGTCAAGGAGTTTATGGCATGCGAGGCCTCGCCGTCCCCAAGTCCGACTCGGCTGCGGAGCCCGCAACGGCGTGTCCGGTTGCAAGCCGATTTTTCAAGCCCGTTCGCACGACTTCCATGAGGCAAGACGTCCGCAAAGTCACTCCTCTGACTAGTGATGACAAGCCGCGGATCAGATGGCTATCGTGGTTGGGGCTGACTTCATCAAGAAAGGCTGGTACCCGAGGATCCGCCCCTTCGCGTATTCTTTGGAACGAGCGCGACGAATACCCAACAAACACTCGCGGCATTTGGACACACTGGCGGCTGCGGGAGGCATGAGACGGGCGAGACCGATCGTAATGTCCGAGAAGAATTACCTGATATTGCACAGAAAGTCCGCTAATGAACCTGCGGTGAAGGCGGCCGTCCGAGCCATCCAGGATGAGGGCATCGCACTCCGTGTTCTGGTGCCTTTCAACAAATCCGAGAAACCCCGAGTGGTGCGCGAAGCGTTGGCCCACGGTGCAGAGCGCGTGATCGCCGGCGGCGGTGATGGCACCATCAATGCGGTCGTCGCCGCACTAGTGGGCAAGGGGCGGAAACCACCCAAGGCATCGCTGGGCATCCTACCGCTCGGAACGGCCAATGATTTTGCGCGAGGATGCGGACTACCACTAAGGGATCTGACCGAGTGCTTGAGAATCGCCTGCACGCGTGACGCTCGGCCCATGGACGTTGGCAAGATCAACAATCGTTACTTCATCAATGTCGCCAGCGCGGGGTTTGGAGCGGAAGTTACCGCCACGACTCCCGTCGACCTCAAGAAGGCACTTGGCGGCGTGGCCTACTCTCTCGTTGGGCTACTGCGGGCGTTCACACTTTCGCCGTATACTGGTAGGCTGTTGATTCCCGGAGAGGAACCTGTCGTTGGCGACATGTTGTTTATGGCGGTTGGCAATAACCGCTACGCCGGTGGCGGGTTCGATGTGGCAACACATGCGAAGGTGGACGACGGACTGTTGGATCTCGTCGCAATTCGCCACGTACCGGGGATGGGCCCGGCACAATTCGCAGGCGAACTCAACGATCCAATGAACCCGGCCAATTCAGGCGTGTACTACAGGCAGTTGGCAGAGTTCACCATTGAGGGAGATGACAAGCTGCACTGCAATCTCGACGGGGAGCCGATTTACAAGAGACGCCTCAGGTTTGGCATTTTGCCGAAGCACCTCGGCATCGCATACTAGGGACGACTCATCCGACGTCGCTCGGCCCGGCGGCGCATAGAAGAGCTTGTATTCGCATTCGTGGCAGCGGCGAAACCCGACGACGTTGTCTCACTTGCCCAAGCAAATGTCGTCATCGTCTTTGGGATGCCGCCGGCTAAGAATTGGTACCGAGGTGGTCGTCGGAAGACGGGACAGCGGCCGTAGGCGTGAGTACAGTAGAATGTGACAACGTTACGCTGTCAGAATCCCGGATGCGTGTTTCGGTACGCCAATGGGTCCTGGCGTTCATCACGATTTGGAGAGCAGTCATGTCGAACAAGGCAACACAGATTCCTCGGCGTAGGTTCTTGCAGGCCGCGGTCTCGGCGGCTGGTTCTGCGGTCGTGGCGCCGATGATTATCCCGAGTTCGGCTCTGGGACGGGACGGCGCCGTCGCTCCCAGCGAGCGGATTGTGGTCGGCGGCATCGGCATCGGAAACCGTGGAACTTACGACCTCAGTTGCTTTCTAGAACAAGAAGACGTCCAGTTCGTGGCGGTTTGCGACGTGAAGCAGGCCCGCCGTAGCGCGGTCAAGAAAATTGCGGACGAGCGATACGGAAATGAAAACTGCGCAACGTATCGCGATTTTCGCGAACTGCTCGACCGCGACGACATCGACGCGGTTCTGATCGCCACGGGACCAAACTGGCACTGCACCGCCGCGATGCATGCCGCCAGAGCCGGCAAAGACATGTACTGTGAGAAGCCCGTCACGAAGAACATCGCCCAGAGCCTGATCCTGGCCGATACGATGCGCCGCACCGGACGGGTATTCCAGGCCGGCACTCAGCGTCGGAATCTGCCGCACTTTGCGTTCGCCTGTGAGTTGGCCCGCACCGGGAAGCTCGGCAAGCTCCAGAAGGTCTTTGCCCACCCGGCGGGAATGCAAGCCATGATGAGCGGCTGGTTGATCCCGGAGACGGAACCGGACAAGGAAGTCGTCGATTGGGACATGTATCTCGGGCCGGCTGCCTGGCGTCCGTTCAACGAGAAGCTGCTGGACGGCTTCAATTTTGAAAAGGGAGGCGGGTTGGTCGGCGGCGGCGTTCTGGAATGGGGCTCCCATTGCGTCGACCTCTGCCAATGGGCCGTGGGAGACTGTCCGCCGCCCGTCGAGTACGACGCCCCCAAAGAGGGTCAGTTGGTCGCCCGGTACGAGAACGGCACGGAGTTGATCTTCCGGGAGACCGGTTGGATTCCCTTGGGCTCGTGCCCCGTGCGGTTCGAGGGCGAAACGGGCTGGGTCGAAGCGGGCGACAGCGGCAAAATGGTCTTGAGCTCGCCCGAATTGCTCGCCGGGAGAGAGGTCGAGGAAATCGGTGGCTATCCGGCGACATTCCACGTTCGCGATTTTCTGGACTGCGTGAAGTCCCGCAGCCAGCCGAAGGGCAATGCCGACGCCGCCCGCGACGCGCACATTGCCTGCCACGCGGCCAACATCGCGCTGCACCTCGATCGCCGGGTGCAATACGACAACCAAAAGCACGAATTCATCGATGACGAAGAGGCCAATCGTTTGCGATCGGAGGCACTCAGGGAACCGTGGAGGTTGTAAGACTGCCGCCCCGGCAATCGGGCGTACTTGCCAGCTGCTCTCAACGAGACAACCACACCCTGCACCACGATCTGGATCAATGACATGCATACAACTCGACGAATCACTCGCTGCTTTGTTCTATTCACGGTATTGATGACACTGTCCGATACGTCGGCCAAAGCGGGTGACGACCCGAACGCGCCGTCCGAAAAAGAAAACGAGCTGCTCGCGGTCCTGCGCTCCGACGCGCCGGCGGCCGAAAAAGCCATCACATGCAAACTTCTGGCCATCCATGGATCGAGCGAGGCGGTTGGGGATCTGGCGAAGCTGCTAAGCGACGAGCAGTTATCCTCTTGGGCCAGGATCGCGTTGGAAGCAATTCCGGGGGCGGCTGCCGACGAAGCGCTGCGGAAGGCGACCGACTCGCTCCAGGGCCGACTTCTGATTGGCGCGATCAATTCAATCGGTGTCCGCCGGGATGCCGAGGCCGTCGATTCATTGACCTCTCACTTGGGGGGCAACGACTCCGAGGTCGCTTCGGCCGCGGCCGTTGCATTGGGGCGCATCGGAAATGCCCCCGCCACGGCTGTACTCCGAGAAGCGTTGGCTGTCGCTCCTGCGGAAGTCCGTTCGGCAGTTGCCGAGGGGTGCGTGCTGTGTGCCGAGCGGCTGTACTCCCAAGGCATGTTGGCCGAAGCGACACAGATCTACGACGCGGTCCGCACAGCCGACGTTCCCCAGCAGCGGGTCATTGAGGCGACGCGCGGCGCGATTCTCGCCCGCAGCGAAGCAGGAATCCCGCTTTTGCTGGAGCAATTCCGATCGCCAGACAAGAAAATGTTCCAGCTCGCGCTCGGCACCGCTCGCGAATTTCCAGGCCGGACCGTTGATCAAGCTTTGGTGGACGAGATGAATCGCGCGCAGCCGGAACGAGCGGCCTTGATGATCCAAGCGATGGCCGACCGCCCCGAGACGGTTGTTCTGACGGCGGTTTTGACAGTCGCCGGTCAAGGCCCGAAACAAGTGCGATTGTCAGCCATCGACGCACTGAAGCGAATCGGAGATGTTTCTTGTCTGTCGACGCTGCTGGGGACGGCGCTCGAGACTGACATGGAGTTAGCCTCATCCGCGAAAGAAACGCTGGCCGATCTTCCAGGCGCGAAAGTCGACGACCGGATCCTCACACTCCTCCCCCAAGCCGAAGGAGGCATGTACCCATTGCTGATCGAAGTCGTCGGTCAGAGACGTCTCGAGGCCGTGCCGGAACTGATGAAAGCGTTGGACCATTCCGATCGGGACGTGAGGAGCGCGGCTTTGATCGCCTTGGGCGAAACTATCGACCTGGAAAGGCTGTCCGTGCTCGTCTCGCGGGTCCTGGCCCCCAAACATCCCGGCGATGCACCGGTCGCACGGCAGGCGCTCAAAGCGGCAAGCATCCGCATGCCAGACCCAGAGGCATGCGCTGACCTACTCGCAGCCGCCATCGACAGTTCCTCATCCGTGCCGACGAAAGGTTCTCTGTTGGAAATCATCGCTGCCGTGGGAGGGACCAAGGCGTTGGGAACCGTGGCTGCCGCAGCGAAAAGCGACAGCCCTCAGCTCCAGGACGTCAGCACGCGTCTGCTCGGCAAATGGATGACCGAGGACGCGGCACCTGTTCTGCTGGACTTGGCAAACACGGTCCCTGGAGAAAAATACCGCGTCCGGTCGCTGCGTGGATATATCCGCATCGCGCGGCAGTTCGACCTACCGATAGAACGGCGGGTCGAGATGTGCCACAAGGCATTCGAGGCCGCCATTCAAACCGCCGAACGGAAACTCGTGCTTGGCGTGCTCAAACGATATCCGAACGCGGAGACGCTCAAGTTGGCCATTGCAGCCATGCAGAATCCCGATCTGAAAGAAGACGCCTTTCAGGCGACGCTGACGATTGCCGAGAAGCTTGGCGACCATGCCGGCGACGTCGCGAGTTTGCTTTCCGACGCGGGATTTGAAAAGGTGAAGCTGCAGATCGTCAAAGCGGAATACGGAGCCGGTTCAACTCAGAAGGACGTGACCGAGGCTCTCAGAGAGCAAGCCGGTGACCTGCCCGTGATTGTGTTGGCGTCGGCCAACTACAATTCCAGTCTTGGCGGCGATCCGCTGCCGGGAACGGTCAAGCAGCTAAGAGTCGAATACGTGATCAACGGCAAGCCCGGCGAGGCGTCCTTCGAAGAAAATACGCTCATCATTCTTCCCATGCCGAAGTAACGGAGCAAGCGAGGGCCTGAGCGGCTGAGACGGCGGTTCGGCATATAGTCCAAGACAGACAGCTCCGGTATCAATGGGGTTTTGACTGTTAGTCCGACCCTCGACGTCTTAGGTCGGACAAGGTGCCATACAGATCTCCGTTGTCGCTGACCACCAGAGTATTGTCCGAAACCGGCACGGGGAAGGCGGCAGCTCCCGCTACAAACTGGCGGACAATCGGGCCGGGAAAGGCAAGTGCGTCGGCGCGGCAGTAGACCACGATGAGCTGACGACCGCCCTGGCTCGCAATGCGGCCGCGAAGAAACCCGCCATAGTCAGGTGGATCCTTGACAATGTGCTGGAAACCGCGGGGCGGGTTCTTGCTGTGCGCATCCTTTGCGTCGTGAAGTGTGCCGTCTGGACCAATCCAGAACACGAACTCGGGAGCAAGATGGGTGAATGACTTGATCGCGGCTCGTCGTCCTCGCACGTTGGTTGCGAGGAATGGGAACTCGATCGAAGCCTCATCTCGATTGACCGATCCGGTGGTGATCAATTCTCTTGCCGGGCAAATGGTCGTCATGCTCTCGGAAGCACGTAGGGTAACCACGAACAGCAGCGAGGCAAGGCCGGCCCGCCCCACATCTCACGATTGCCATGCACTCACTCTCAGGAGCACCCGTCGATTGCGAGCCACCTCTCACGTCCGCCCGCGCTGGCGTGCTTTGTTGGGAACCGATATATTCGAACCTGCTTGCTTCTATTCTACGATCGATAACATCTCCCTAAGCCCCCGAGACTTGTGATGACGACGCAGCGGATTGCATGGCTATTGTTGTTGGGCCTAATTGTGCTTGAGACGGCTCCCGCGTACGCGCAGCGGAGTCCTTTCGATCGCTTCCGCCGGCGTCCCAGCCGTAGCGCCACCGAGCGGCCGCCGCGCGAAACAGTGAATCGCAACCACGAGAATGCGAAATCCAACGCAGAGCGTGCCAGCCAACAAGGCAATCCCCAGCGGGCTGTCGAACTCACCACAAACGTCTTGCTGGAGAACCCGCAAGATCATGTGGCGTACTACATTCGCGCCGGCGCCCGTGTGGAGTTAGGGATGCGGAAGCAAGACGGCAAGCTCGTGCGGGACGGAGTGGCCGATGCCCGCCAGGCCATTCGGCTCAAACGGACCGATAACGTGCTGTACTACCTGCCATACCTATACGGCATGTCCCGGCTCACCGAACTGGAAGGAAACCCGGAACATGCGAAAGTGTCCGTCACCGTGGCGGGACAGGTACTCGAACTGGCGCAGCTTTCGAACTCTGAGAAAGCCAACATCTACTACCAACGCGCGTTTGCCCGTGGAAAACTGGGTGAACACGCATCGGCGGCGGCCGACTATCACGAGGCCGTCTTGCTCGAACCCAAGCACTTTGGCGCCCTGCTGGGCCGCGCGGCGGCGTATGCAGCCGCCGACAACCGCGAACAAGCCTTGTCTAGCTTTGATCGCGCGGTCGAGGCCCTGCCCCAGCAGCCACAGGTCTACAACGAGCGGGGGATGTATCGGGCCCAAACCGGCGACCTGCAGGGGGCCATTTCCGACTACGACCAAACGACCCGGCTGGACCCCAAATTCTTGTGGGCCTACACAAATCGCGGCGTTGCCAAGCTGGAGACAGGCGACCCCGTCGCCGCAGAGGTCGATTTTTCACAATCGCTGCAGCGGCGTCCCGACCAATCCGTGGTTCACGTGCTGCGTGGTTCGGCGCGGCTCACACAAGGCAAGTCGGCTGGGGCTCTGGCCGATTTTCGGAAGGCGCTCGAACTCGATCCAGCCGCAGCCGATGCCCATGCCAGCCTCGGATTCGCACAGTACTTCACTAAGGACTTTGCCGGTGCACAAGCTTCGTTCGACAAAGCGCAGTCGCTGAATGCGGCGATGCATCACCTGAATCCCTGGAAATACCTGACGCTGTTGCATCTGGGGCAGAGCGAAGCGGCTGCGAACCTGGTCGCAGAGCGGTCCGATGCTTCGGCGTCGGAGCCGGAATGGTCGGATGAATTGTTGACCTTCCTCGCCGGTTCGATGGAGGGAGCTGCCTTGCTCGGGAAGGCCGACGCGGGCGAGCCGGAGTTAGCCAAGTCGCAACCGTGCGAGGCGTACTACTTCATCGCCGAACGCAACGCGCTCGATGGAAACGCCGAAGGCGCTCAACAGAACTATCGGCAGGCTCTGGAGACAAAGGCGTATCACCTGTCGGCGTATCGTGGGGCGCAGTTTGCCCTGCAACAGTTCGTGACTGGAAACCGGGGTCAAGCTGGATTGGCGCCGCGGAACTGAAGCAGTTTGAGGCTTCCTGCGATTTACACGTCTAGATCCCATCCGGGATAATCATGGCCGCAACCGGACGCTTTTCGGCCTCTGAATGTCTTATCTACGCCGCCGGAATTCTTGACGCGCGCTCTAGTCTGCGGTCATGAAAAGTGCCTATTGACCGGTGGTTTGTAATCCTCTGACATCCGCTTTTCTCTTGTCGGGTGCCACTGGCGGTTTGTCCGCCAGTGCGAGCGGTGACCACGACGGAGTGCGGAAGAAAGGCTGAGCGCGGGCTTGCCCTCGGCACTGGCAGGCAAGCTGCCAGTGGAACCCAGCTCGGCTCATGCGGCCCGAACGATGATCGCACTGGCCTGGCCGATGCGAGTGACGTTGAGTTTGATGAACACCTTATTCGTCGTCGCCAAGGGTTCCCCATGCACCACATTCAGCCCACACTCAGGGTCCGGGGTTTGGTAGTTGAGCGTGGGTGGAATAATTCCATGCTGCAGTGCCAACAGCGAGCCTGCCATCTCCAGAGTGCCGCAACCCGAACCCGAGTTGCCCAGGTAGCTTTTCAGCGCGGTCACCGGGACCTCGCCAGCCGCTGAGCCGAACACCTCCTGGATGGCTCGAGCTTCGGCGTTATCGATGGGCCCGGTGCTCAATCCGTGGGCATTAATGTGGCCGATGTCCGAGGCAGTCATCCCCGCATCGCGGAGGGCGGCCCGCATGGCGTTGACCAGCGCCTGGCGCAAATGTGGCTTGCCCTGTTTGTCCAGCACGCAGGATGAACCACCGCCCAAAATCGTGCCCAGGATGTTGGCTTCCCGCTGCTTGGCATGCGAGGCCGACTCAAGAATGAACGAGCAGGCGCCTTCGGCGAGCACCTGTCCGGATCGGTTGCGGTCGAACGGGCGGCTCCACGATTCGGGTGGGTCGTTGGAATTGGCCAACTCGTCCCACATGATTGCATGCATCGATTTGACCGGGTGCAACCGCGTGCCGGTGGTGCCGGCGATCATCACGTCGGCGCGGCCCCGTTGGATATTTCGCGTCGCCTCCTGCAGAGCCAGGTTGCCGGAGGCTTCGTCGAGGGTGATCGAGTTGTTCGGGCCCCGGGCGTCGCAAGCGATGCCAATGTGGCAGCCGGGCATGTTGGGCAGGTACTTGAGCAACCACAGCGGTTCCATCGTTGCCAGCCCCGTCGTGCCCCAGTCGCCATAGGTGAAGGAGCGCTCGGCTTCGCCATTCTCGACGCAGGCCCAACAGGCATCTTTCAACGTCTCGGGTGGGCTGAGCATCAGGTTCGCGCCGAAGTCGACGCCAATCCGCTCGTGATCCATCTCTTCGACGGCCAACTGGGAGTTCTCAATCGCCAAGGCTGCCGAAGCCACACCGAGTTGGATCTCGCGGCACATCACTTTGATGCTTTTGCGCTGCGGCTTGAGATAGGTCTTTTTAGCGGTCTTGTCGGTGAATTCCTTGACCTCGCCGCCCACGTTGCGCGGGGCTCCACAGTCGGCCATGATTTCGATGGTCGAAATGCCGCTACGGCCGGCGCTTAAGTTTTCCCAGAATGCGTCGACGCCAATCCCGATCGGGCTGACGACGCCGGCTCCGGTGATCACGATGGGTTCCACTGCTTCGTTACGATCGCTCATGTTATTTTCGCCTGTGAGGAATCGACGACGATCCTCTCGATGAAAGTTGTGTCGGGCCGAAAGGCGGACTCCAGCGGCCGCCGACACATGCCCCAATCGACTCCGTCCCTACCTGCCGTCATTGCAAGGGCCATCGGCTATGCAGCTTTGCCGATGATCAGGCAGGCATTGTGTCCCCCGAATCCGAAACTGTTGGTCAGAACGCGCTGTATCGATGCCGGACGCGCCTCGTTGGGCACGTAGTCCAGGTCGCAATCCGGATCGGGTGTCTCCAGGTTGATGGTCGGCGGCAGAATCTGCTGTTGCAGTGCCAGCACGGAAATCACGAACTCCACCCCGCCGGATGCGCCCAGCAAATGTCCCAGTTGGCTCTTCGTGCTCGAGACGGCCAGTTTGTCTGCGTGCGATCCGAATACGGTGCGAATGGCGACTGTTTCGGCCTTGTCTCCCAGCGGGGTGCTTGTACCGTGTGCGTTGATGTAGTCGATCCCGCTGCGGTCGATTTTCGCGTCGTTGACTGCAGCCAGCATGGCGCGTGCCGCGCCACGACCTTCAGGGTCGGGCGCCGTCATGTGCGATGCATCCGCAGTCACTCCGTAGCCAAGAACTTCGCCTAGGATCTCAGCGCCCCGGCGTTTGGCGTGTTCGTATTCTTCGAGCACAACCATCCCCGCCCCTTCAGAAAGCACGAACCCGTCGCGTTCGATGTCGAACGGCCGGCTGGCAAGCTCGGGAGCGTCGTTACGCAATGAGAGGGCATTCATCCGTGCGAAGCCGGAGACCCCCATCGCGGTCATTGCGGCCTCGCTGCCTCCGGTCACCATGATATCTGTCACGTCGTTTTGAATGAGCCGGCAGGCATCGCCAATGGCGTTGGTAGCCGAGGCGCAGGCGGTGGCCACTGCGCTGTTGGGTCCGCGTAATCCCCAACGGACCGAGATGTTGCCGCTGGCCGCATTGACCATCAACTTGGGGATCATGAATGGGGAAACCTTGCGGGGCCCGCGTTCGAACAGCGTTGTATGCTGCTGCTCGATCTCGTTGAGGCCGCCGATTCCGCTGCCGACCAGCACCCCGTGCCGGTACGGGTCGCCGTCATTCTTGAAGTCGAAGCCAGATTGCTCAATGGCCCTGTGGGCGCCGACCATCGCGAATTGTACGAACCGGTCGAGTCGGCGGACTTCCTTGGCCTCGATGTCCATGTGATCGCTGGGAGCGAAGTCTTTGACTTCGCCACCGAACTGCACGCGGAATTCGGAGCAGTCGAAGCGTTCGATGGGGCCGACGCCGCTTTTGCCGACGCACAGCTGCTCCCAGAACTCGGCCAGTTCGATGCCGAGCGCTGTCACAACCGAAACGCCGGTGACGACCACGCGCCGTGCCATACGGATGTACTCCGTCAAAAGAACGCCTTCGGGTCAGGGGACTGGATCCCGGCGTGCCGGTCCCACCCGAGCCAAGCCCGCCTGGGGGCCACTAGCTCTTCTCCTCGATGTAGTCGATGGCGTCGCCGACGGTGCGAATCTTCTCATAATCGTCATCGGGGATGTTGATCTCGAATTCGTCTTCGAATTCCATGACCAGCTCAACCACGTCCAGCGAGTCGGCCTTGAGATCTTCGACGAACGAACTCTCGCGGGTGACCTCTTCTTTGGGGACGCCCAACTGCTCGCTGACGATCCCGATCACTTTTTCTTCCACGGACACTCTATTTTCCTCCAGCGGTAGGAGCTCTCGAGTCGGCAGGACCGGCGTCGAGCCAACCGCTGACGTCCTGCGAGCCTAACCCTCTGTTGAGAGACATATACCGCGATTTGAAATTCGTGTAAACGCCAATAGTGTAAAGAGATGTCGTCTCGACGCGGCATCTTGACCGCGAACCCGCCGTCGCTGGGGTCGCCGCCCCAGCGGGCCGGGTCGCGACTCCCTCAGCCGCCGACACCCAGCAGTTTACCTATATTCCTTCAAATGAAAAGGATGTGGCACCCCCCAACAGTGGGACATTTCCCGCTGAGTCCGGGCCCGTTTACGAATCGTTGATCGTCTCGCAGGGGATCTTGCGGTTGATCCGCTTTAGCAGCCCCCGCAAAACTCGGCCCGGACCAATCTCGTAAAACTCGTCGACTCCGGCATTCAACATCGTTCGAATCGAGTCGTCCCACAGTACTGGACTAATCACCTGGCGAACCAGGATCTCCCGGATCTCATCCGGTTCTTCGTGGACCGCCGCATCGACATTCGAAACCAGAGGGATCTCCGGCTTTTTGATGGGTACCCCCGCCAAGGCTTCGGCCAGCCGGGCGTCGGATGGTTCCATAATCTTCGTGTGAAACGCCCCCGCAACCGCCAATGGGACGGCCTTGCCTCCCGCCTTTGTAATCAGATCGGCGGCCCGTTCGCAAGCGGCATTCTCTCCTGAGAGCACGATGTTGCCTGGGCAGAGAATGTTGGCGATTTCCAGCACACCTGACGTCGAGGCTTCCTTGCGGATGTCTTCGACCTGTTCGCGTTCCAGCAGCAGGGCGCTGACCATGCCCGAGGGCGTGGCGTCAGCGGCCTGCTGCATGGCTTCTCCGCGGCGCTGAACCAGTCGCAGGCCATCCTCGAAGGTCATGGCCCCGGCGAACACCAGCGCCGTGTATTCCCCCAAACTCAATCCGGCCGTCATTTCGCAGGCCAAAACCACGTCGGGGGAGTCGGCCCGCAGCATTTCCAGACAGGCCAAGCTGGTTACGAACAGGCCGGGCTGGCTGATGACGGTGGAATCCAGCTCGTCGGCCGGTCCTTCAAGGCAGATTTTCTTGAGATCGTAGCCCAGGATGTCGTTGGCTCGCTCAAACAACGAGCCCGCGACTGGATAGCGTTCTGCGATCGTCGCACCCATGCCGACATGCTGCGCGCCTTGGCCGGGAAACAGAAACGCAATCTTGCTCACCGCTTCCTCTCCTTCGAGTTGGGCGACAGCTCACCGGGCGGCCAAAACGACCGGCGCGACAACGGGCAGATGCCGAGCCTTCCGATCAGCGACGGCTGGCTTGCAGGTCTGCCACAATCTGGGCGTTGATCTCGCGGGCTTGAAACGTAGTCGCCGTCTTGATGGCGTTTTCGATCGACCGGGCGTCGCTGGAGCCGTGACAGATAATAGTCACGCCGTCAATGCCGAGCAACGGCGCTCCGCCGGCCTCGCTGTATTGATATTTCTGCCCAAGCATTTGGAAGGCCTGGGACGCGGCCTCTTTCTCGTGCGACAGGTGCTGCAGCACTTCCTTGGCGACCATCCGTATCATGAAGTCGGCCATGCCCTCACTGACTTTAAGGACCACATTGCCCACGAATCCTTCGCAGATCAACACGTCCGCGGCGCCATGATACAGCCCCCGCCCTTCGACGTTGCCGACATATCGCTCCTTGATGGAACTGGCCGTCAGGAACGCGTGCGTCTCGCGATAGAGATCGTTCCCCTTCGAGTCCTCGCTGCCGATGTTCATCAGCCCGACACTCGGCTGGTCGATCCCCAACACGCCCCGGGCGTATACGCCGCCCATGATGCCGTACTGGTAGAGGTGCTCGGGGCGCGCGGCAGGATTCGCACCAACGTCCATCAGGACAGACCGGCCCTTGAGCGTCGGCAGAACCACGGCAATGCCGGGCCGCTTGACCCCTTTCAGGAACAGGCGGGTCCGCAGACCGGCGGCAACCACGGCGCCGGTATTGCCGGCGCTGACGATGCCGTCGACTTCCTTGCTCGCCATGATCTTCCAGCAGATGGCGATGGAGGACTTTGGTTTCTTGCGGAGTGCTTCGGTCGGCTTCTCTGCCATTCCGATCACACTCTCGGAGGCGACGACTGAAATCCGCTCACCCGAATAGCCCGACTTCTCAATCAGTGCGCCGACCTGCCGCTCGTCGCCAACCAAGACGATGTCCAGTGACGGATTCGCCTTCAACGCCGCGATCGCGCCGTCGATGTTGGGTTGAGGAGCGAAGTCGCCCCCCATGGCATCCAACGCAATCCGCATCGATCGCTATTCCTCAGATTCGATGAGGGTTCGGCCTTGGTAATAGCCGCAGTTCGGGCAAACGACGTGCGTCGGAGCAGCGGTCCCGCATTGCGGGCAGTGAGCCAGTTCGGGAGGCCGCACAGTACCATGGCTGCGGCGCTTGTCACGGCGCGCCTTTGAAGTTCTCCGTTTGGGAACGGCCATCTCTTGAAACGTCCTAATCTGCGGCAGGGGAAGAGGTTGGAGACTTCGACCGCCCAGGCGGCCTCCGCCAGGGGGAATGAGCCCGGAATTGTGAGAGCCGCATCGTATGACAGAAAAGAAACAACTGTCAAGCAAGTACTTGGGGATACGAATCGGCGACCAGTACCCGTTTGGGCGAATTCGATTCGATGACGACAAAGCCAGCAAGGTCACGAAGTCAGAGCCCGAATGGAAGATCTCGTAGCAGACCAAACTCCGAACGCGTTGGTAGCACCCAGAACCAACATTCATCAATCCACGACCAACAAACGTGACGTGTTGTGGGTCAACGTTTACAGCTTCATCCGGTCTTCAATCGAGCGTGGCGCGGCAGCAGACGATCGGTCTCGGTACAATTCCGTTCGGTGCTTGCCGTTGAGCCAACTTCCGAGAAACAACATGAAATCTCAGAAACTGCTGTTGGTCATCCTGTTTGCCTCGGCCTGCTCTCTGGCCTGCGGCTCGGCCCGAGCCGGTCAATTGCGAGCCGGTATGGCGGCCCGCGACATTACGCCGCCTCTCGGCTACCGAATGAGCGGCTATTTCAGTGAGCGGCTCAGCACGGGGATCAAGGATCCACTGCTCGCCAAGGCCCTGGTCTTCGCGCAGGACGACGAACTCGTTGCCTTGGTGTTTTGCGATCTGGCCGGAATTTCGCTGGACGTCTCGACGCGGGCTCGCGAACGCATCGCCGATGAGATTGGGATTCCCGTCACACACACGATCGTTGCCGCCACGCACTCGCACACCGGCCCGCTGTACTTTGGCGCCCTGCGGGCACACTTTCGTCGCAAGGCCATCGAACAACACGGTCGCGATCCGCTCGAAGAGGTCGACTATCCGGCTCTGCTGAGCGATCGAATTGTGACTGCCGTTCGCCAAGCCAAGTCGTCGTTGCAGCCGGTGCGGCTTGCCGCCGGCTACGGCATCGAGCGGCGGCTTTCGTTCAATCGCCGATTTCACATGAAGACCGGGCCTGTGCGATTTAATCCGGGGCAGCTCAATCCGAATATCGTTCGGCCGGCCGGGCCCATCGATTCGGAAGTCGGACTCATCAGTCTTCTACCGCGGACCGGGGACAAGCCGCTCGGCGCATTGGTTTCATTCGCCCTGCACCTCGACACCGTTGGGGGCACCGAGTATTCCGCCGACTTTCCGAAACATCTGCAGGACAGTCTGCGAAAGACGCACGGTCCCGACTTCGTATCGTTTTTCGGAGAGGGAACGTGCGGTGACATCAATCACGTCGACGTCAGCATTCGCGGCCGCCGCACCGCCGACGAAATCGGCGGCATGCTGGGCGAAACGGTTCTCGATCGATTGGCCAATCTGCCCGCCGTCGAGCAGCCGTCGCTGGCAATTCGCAGCCAGTTCGTGGACGCCGTGCTGCAACAGTACGACGCGGCTGAGATAGAAGCAGCGGCGGAATTGATGGAGCGTGTCGCCGACCGTCAGGTGGCGTTTCTCGAGCGAGTCAAAGCCTACAAGATCATGGCGCTCGGGCTCCGTGGAGAGCCGACGATTCCGCTGGAGGTGCAGGCGGTTCGATTGAGCGACGAGGTTGCGGTCGTGTCGTTGCCGGGCGAAGTCTTCGTCGAGTTTGGATTAGCCATCAAGCAAGGCTCGCCGTTTGAGACCACACTGGTGATCGAATTGGCCAACGACGCGCCCGGCTACATCCCCACCCGCAAGGCCTTCGCGGAAGGCAGCTACGAAACCGTCAACTCGCGAGTCCGTCCCGGCGAAGGCGAGCGGATGGTCGAAACGGCGCTCAGGCTGTTGAACGAATTGAAGTCGGACGCAAACAACAATTGAGGATCAAGCCCGTCCCGCTTGCGGGAGAGGTCGGGCCCATGGGCCCGGGTGAGGGTCTTCGAAAAGTCCGGCCGCTACCTGCCTTCTTGTCAGGCACTCTTTGAACGCATTGCATAGGTAAGAAACATGCGAGGGCTCAAAGACAAAGTGGCAATCGTGACCGGCGGCGGCGGTTCTATCGGGCGGGCGATTTGCCGTCGGCTGGCCGAGGCGGGTTGCATCGTGGGCGTATGTGACCGCTCAGGCGACACGGCCGCCGAGACGGTTGAACGAATCACCAACTCCGGTGGCCGAGCGTTCGCGCACGTGTTCGACATCACAGACTATTCGGCGGTCGCGACGGCGGTCGGTGAGTTCCAGGAGCAGTCGGGGCTGATCGACATCCTGGTCAACAACGCCGGTTGGGATCGCTTCGCCAACTTTCTGGATACCAGTCCCGAACAGTGGACCGAGTTGATTTCGGTCAATCTGGTGGGGCCGCTCAATATGCACCACGTGGTGGTAAAAGGCATGGCCGAACGCGGCGCCGGCAGAGTGGTCAACATCTCCTCCGACGCCGCACGCGTCGGCTCCTCGGGCGAATCGGTCTACGCTGCCTGCAAGGGAGGTATGGTGGCCTTCACCAAAACACTCGCCCGCGAACTGGCACGGCAGCACATCAACCTCAACGTGGTGTGCCCCGGTCCGACAGACACGCCGCTGCTGCATTCCTTCGCCGGCGAGGGGGAACAGGGACAGAAAGTCTACGAGGCGCTGAAGCGGGCAATCCCGTTTCGCCGCTTGGGACAACCCGAAGACGTCGCCGGCATCGTGGCCTTCTTGGCCAGCGACGAAGCCTCGTTTATCACCGGGCAAGTGATCAGCGTGTCGGGTGGATTGACGATGTCGGGATGAAGCGTTTTGAACAGGAGAAACCGGAGAGAGCGGCGCCCGCACCAATCGGTCTCTCATCAGGCTCTGTTTCCTCTGTTATCTCCTGTTGATGCCAACCGGTTGCAATAATAAGCCGTGGTCCATCGCTTCGACCGGCCACGGTCCCCAGTTTACGAAATCGCCTGCACGAAGGAGTCCGACCGATGGACTACCAAGATATCCTGCTCGACGTCACTAATGGCGTCGCCACTATCACGATCAACCGGCCGGAAGTGTACAACGCCTTTCGCGGCGTGACCTGCGAGGAACTGATCGATGCGTTCCACAAGAGCGGCTGGGATCGCTCGATTGGCGCCATTGTATTGACGGGGGTCGGCGATAAGGCATTCTGCACCGGCGGCGATCAATCGATCAAAGACAGCAGCTACGACGGTCGCGGCACGGTCGGGTTGCCGGTCGAAGACCTACACACCGTCATTCGCGACGTGCCCAAGCCGGTGATCGCGCGGGTGCAAGGGTATGCCATCGGCGGAGGCAACGTGCTGGCGACGATTTGCGACTTGACCATCGCTTCCGACAAGGCGGTTTTCGGCCAAGTGGGGCCGAAGGTCGGTTCCGTTGATCCTGGATTCGGGACAGCGTACCTCGCACAGGTCGTCGGCGAAAAACGGGCCCGCGAGATCTGGTATCTCTGCCGCCGCTACTCCGCACAAGATGCGCTTTCGATGGGATTGGTCAACGCCGTCGTGCCACACACAGAACTCGACGCCGAAGTTCGCCGTTGGTGCGACGAAATCCTGGAGCGCAGCCCGACGGCGATTGCCATCGCGAAGCGCTCGTTCAACGCCGCCAGCGAGCACATTCGCGGCATCGGCAGCATGGGTTTCGAGGCGCTGCGACTGTACTACGGCACCGAGGAATCGAAGGAAGGCGTGAAGGCCTTTCAAGAGAAGCGGAGCCCCGAGTTCCGGAAGTTTCAGTCTTGAGGCAGGAGCCATGCGTTGGTCGCTTTCGATCTTGTTCGCGACCGCTGGCCGGCGCCGCGCCTGCCTGATCGCGCTGCTTGTCACTGCAGCGGGGACCTGGCTGGTCTGGCGGAACATGCGAGCGCGGCAACTGCGAATCGAGCGCGCCATTTCCCGAGTCGACGAGTTCGGAGGTGGAGTGGGGTTCGAACCAGGCGCGCTGTCCGATGGATTCAGCGACGTCTGGAACCAGGCCATTCGCCCGGCCTTTCGCAAACTGTCGCTGCGTCTACCTCGCTTCAGTGCCCGCAGCGGAACCGTCGACAGAGTCTATCTCTGGGACACACAGTTCGGCGACGATGACTTGGCTCTGCTGGAGCCGTTTGAAGGACTCGAAACGCTCATTCTCAGAAACGCGAAAACGACAGATCAGGCGATCTCTTACCTAAGCCGGTTTCCGAAACTGAAGGGGCTCTATCTCGACGGGACCGCCGTTTCGCCGGGCGGACTTCGCGATCTGCCGCAATTGAGAAATCTCGAAAGATTGGGTCTGGCCGGGCTCACGATCAATGACGCCGACTGCCACCAGATCAGCCAGCTCGATCATCTGCAGCATCTCGATCTCAACGATGCCCGAGTGTCCGATCAGGGCATCGGCCACCTGTGCAGGTCCAAGAGCTTGGCGCTTCTTGAGTTGTCGGGGGCGACCATCGGGGATGCGGCGGCGGCGCACCTGGCAAAACTGAAGAACCTGCGGTACGTGTCGCTGAACGACACTGGCGTCACCGACGCCGGCATCGCCCAACTGGTGCAGGCGCCGAACCTTCAGATCCTGCTGTTGTCTGGTACTGGGGTGACCGGCAGCGGCTTTGCAGATTGGGATGCAGAGGCACCACTCGACCAGCTCCAACTTTCACGAACTACGCTCACCGACGAGGGTCTGCGCCACGTTGCCCAATTGAGTCGGCTGGTCCGACTTAAGATCGACCGCACTGAAACGACCGATCGCGGAATCGCCCACCTGAGCCGGCTAAGACAACTGCGGTTTCTGGATCTCTGTAAGACCCGAGTGAGCAACGACGGACTTGCCGCATTCAGATCCGGCGAACTCTACGTCGACGCCACCGGGACGAACATCACGACGGAGGACGCTGAAAAGCTTGAGAACGATGCACCAGGTCTCGATGTCACAACGGGCAAGGCCAGGAAGCCCTGGTCGTGGTAATTCTTTCCCGGTCTGCAGTCAAGAACTACGAAAGAGCTAACACGAGAGAGGACGGCTTAAGATGTCACGCCTACAACTTGCCATCGACCAGGTTCGCGTCGTCCGCAAATACACGACCGAGCTTCTGGAAACGATTCCTGAGTCCGATTGGTTCCGTCAGCCGGCTGAGGGGGTCACACACGTGGCCTGGCAGGTCGGACATCTCGCGTTCGCGCAGTATCGACTGGCGTTGGTTCGTGTTCGCGGCGAACTGCTCGGCGACACCGAGCTGATTGCCCCAGGCTTCGTCGATCAATTCGGGAAGGGTTCCAATCCGAGCGCAGACGCGACCCAGTATCCGCAACCGAGCGAGATTCGTACGGTCTTCGAGCGCGTGCACGAGCAAGTGCTGTCGGAATTGCCGAGCCTTCCCGAATCCGATCTCGACACGAAGCTCGACCCGCCGCACCGCGTGTTCGACACCAAACTGGGAGCCATTCTGTGGTCGGCCGAACACGAAATGCTGCACACCGGTCAGATTGGTCTGCTGCGGCGGCTGTTTCAGCAGGGGCCGATGTGGTAGAGCGCCTCGCGTCCTTAAACCAGTTCGCCGATCGGCGACCCGTCTTCGACGATGTAGCGCGGACGGCCGCGGGGGTCGAGATAGGTGGCATCCAGCGGGATGCCGAAATGGTGATACAGCGTGGCGGCGATGTCGCCGGGAGTGACCGGGCGTTGTTTGATGTTGCCGCCGTCGCTTTCGCTGGCACCGATGACTTGTCCGTGGTTCATTCCGCCGCCTGCCAGGGCCATCGACATCACGGCCGGCCAGTGGTTGCGGCCATCGGTGCTGCCTTGCGTCCCCATGGTTGGAGTTCGGCCGAATTCCCCCATCGCGATCACCAGCACGTCGTCCAGCAATCCCCGCTCGTCGAGGTCGCCCACCAGCGTCGTGATCAGATGGTCGAACAACGGCAACAGCGGGCCGAGACCGTTCTTGATGCCGCCGTAGGGTGGAATGTTGTCGCCATGGGTGTCCCACGTGCCCGAAGCGGTATGGTAGCTCAAGTCGAGTGTGACGAAGCTGACGCCCGCTTCGACCAACCGCCGCGCTAGTAGCGCCTGCTGACACCAAAGGTGTTTTCCGTAACGGGAGCGCACATCGTCGGACTCGCGCGACACATCGAGAGCCTGTTGGGCCCGCCGCCCGACCACCATTTCGACCGCCCGTTGCTCGTACGTGTCCAGGGCTTCCATCGAGCCGGATTGGTCGAGATCGCTGCGGAGTCGATCGAACTGCGCTGCCAGTGACTGCCGGCTCGTCAGCCGCGACTGCGATAAGCCGCCCGGTAGCCGAAACAGGTCGGCGCCCGTCATCTTTCCGGTGTCGACGCCCACATTGGTGTAGACCGGAAGTTTCGTGGCTCGATTGGCAATGAACGGATCGTATTGCTTGCCCAGGTAGCCCGCGAAAGCGAGATGCGACTTCGATTTCATGAACGCCGCGTAGGGCGGCATGGCCGGGTGATTGGGGCCGTGCAACTTGGCCACCAGAGAGCCGATGGCGGGATAGGAATCTCCCTTGCGGTTGACGCGGGGGGACGCCTCACGGTTGCCGGTTTGAAACACCTTGTTCGGTTCGTGATTGCTTTTGCGCGCGTCGACCGAACGGATGAGCGTGAACTTGTCGAGCATGGCTGCCTGTTTCGGCAAGTGCTCGCAAATGATCGTGCCCGGAAGCGCCGTGGGAATGACCGAGAACGGGCCGCGGTTTTCGATCGGTCGATGCGGCTTCGGATCCCAGGTATCGATGTGACTGGGACCGCCGGCCATCCACAGCAGAATCACGCTCTTGCCGGTCGGCATCGATCGGCCGCTTGCGGCGGCGGTGCTTTGGCTGTGCAACAGATCTGGCAGAGACAAGCCGGCCATACCGGCCAATCCAGCCTTGAGCATGTTGCGCCGGCTGCGAACCGTCAGCCCCTCTGGCACAAGCGCGTTCAACGAACCGAAGGCGTGGTGGCCGTGGCTGGTGGAGTGGTGCGGACGATGCTCAGTCATGCCACGCCTCACCCGTGATGGAATTCACCCACACTGACACTGAAATACATCTATAGCGGCTGATGCGTCCTCATTCAACAGGCTCCGCCGCCCGGAAGGTGATCGTATGATCATGTTACGCGGGCTGCGGGGTGTTCTCCCCATACGATCCGATTCGCCTGCCCAGCCCTGGTCAAGCCTTCGAATCGATAGAGATAATCGAGTTCAGGTTGGAATGGCGCGCGATTTGCCATTTATTGCCGGCATTCTCTTGATTACGTGGCATTCTTGGAACATTACTGCGGTTTTCGTGTCATTCATTTTATTTCCGTTGCGCAGTTGTGTTGCAAAGTGCTGCAGTCCGTAGCGTTTTCGCTCCCGTTTTTTTCTTTGATTGAGTTCTTAGGGGTGAACAAGCATGATTATTTTTGAAGATGCGCCGAAGGCAGGCCGCAACGGTCCGCCTGACGACGGGAAGCCCGTCGATCCCGACCTGTTGGATGCCCACAAGGTATTCCAGATCGAACGCGAAGGAAACGACCTCACGGTTGTGCCGCAAGGAGACTCTGCCCGCTACCATTTCGCCGACGTCCAGACCGAAGCCGACAGGATCGTCCTGTTCATTGAGCAGAGCGCCCCGGTCAGTCTCGCCATCGATCTTGGGAAAGCGGGGTATTTCGGATCGGTCACGTTAGGCCTGATCGTTTCAATGTCGCGCAAGGCGACCGAAACGGGGGGCAAGGCTGCGCTGTGCAATGCCGCCGACCGCACGCTCGACATCCTCAAGACGATGAAGCTGCTCGACCGCTGGCCCTATTTTGCCGAGCGGACCGAAGCTTTGGATTCCTTCTCCGAATGACGTCGGGAAGGCTGGTCTCGATCATTGCGGTGCTGGAAACCGATTCCCAGTGCCGATTTCGGGACATTTGAGGGAATTGCCTCAACCAAATTGCGGGTTTGGCCGTATAAGAGGCTGGAGACGGTGCGCGGCACTGAATCCCCGTCGCCTTGTATGACCATACGACCCAGATACCACAGTAGCGAACGGCGTAACTCCGGATGATGTCGGTAGAGAACAACCTCAATGAGGAGTTTCGGGCGGCGGTCCAAGCGCAGGCACCGCTAGCGATCGCCGTCTCGAATGGGGGCCGCGATGAGCCAGTGATTCGAACCCTGGAACGCCCCTTCGCGGTAATCGGCCAGGCCGGCGGATGCGACATTCAGCTCCGCGGAAAAGGTGTCGGATACCGGCATGCCTACCTGCAAGTCATCGGTGGACGCATTTTCTGCGTCGACTTAGGCAGCAAATCGGGGATCCAGTGGGATGACGACACTGATGGCTCTGGCTGGCTGGCGCCCGGCCGTTGTGCCCGAATCGGTGGATTCGAGGTCCGGATTGCCCAAGATCTTCCCCTCGATGAACAAGAGTCGTTCCTGCCCGACGATTGCAGCCCGCTCGATCAAATGGCTTCCGACGTTACCGATTTGCCGGATGTCGATGTGGAGTTCCTCGCCACCGAAGAAGAGGAATCTGTCTCGCATCAGGTCAACCGCGTCATCACACTGGTCGGCCGCGGGTCTGGCTGTAAATTCAAACTCAAGTCATCCAAGGTTTCGAAGGTCCATTGCTGCCTCGTACTGACTCCAAGTGGTCTATGGGTCGTGGACTTGCTGGGCCGTCGCGGAACTCGCGTCAATCATAAGCGCGTCCGGTACGCGCGGTTGGATGACGGCCGACTTCTGACGGTCGGCCGCTTTCAAGTGAAGGTTCATTCCAGTGTCGAGCCGGTTGACACTCCGGAAAGTGACGTCGACCCAACTGCCGAAACTGTTGATGAGGATGCGATCGAGTCGCAGCGGTTGGAAGACACCGCCGTGCTGGATCCCAACCTGGACGATGATTCTTCCGAAGGTTCCGGGCCCCTGCTGTCACGGCCGGAACTCAACAAGGTCTTCAAGGTCGAACAAGAAGGAAGCACCATCGTCGTCACGCCCATGGAAGGCGCCGGTTTCCGCTATCACGACGTACACAAGGAATCCAACCAGATCCTGCAACTACTGGCAGCCGCCGATCACCCGCGACTTGTCATCGACCTCGGATTGTTGAACTATTCGGGTTCGGAACTCATCGGCGCGCTGATTCGAGTGGCCCGCTATGCCACCGATCATGGAGAGGGCGCCAGTTTCTGCAATGCTTCCGTCAAGATGCGGAAGGTGTTGAAGAACATGAGCCTCTCCAAGCTCTGGCCATATCACGAAACCCTCGATCAAGCGATGGCCGCGGTCGGTCCTTCGAAATCGGCCGAGTAATTGGTGCACCGCCGGTTTGGTCCGACGCCACCTCTTCTGGTAAGCTCGCGGTGAGTTGCGCTCCGCGCCGTCGGTCTGTCGCACCCAGCACTGCCTTGCGGACTGGCGGCCATTCGCCATGATCATGCCGTTCCTTTTCGGAGCGCGCCGATAACAGCGTATGGGGTTCCTGCGGCGCAGCTACGACATAAGGCAGGCCGATGACCAGCAGCAGCCACGATTGTCCCGAGTGGGATCTAGCGAGAGAAACTTGCCATGGCCTATGAATGGACAAACTGGTCGGGCTCGGTCACTTGCCATCCGGCGGAGATGGCCACGCCGAGCAGCGAAGAGGAACTCGCTGAAGTCGTCCGCCGCGCGGGCGCATCGAACCGCATCGTACGCCTGGCTGGCACGGGACATTCGTTCGTCCCACTTTGTGCGACTGCTGGCTGTCTGATCTCCTTGGATGAGCTGCAAGGTCTAGAATCGACGAACACCGATAGCTCGACGGCCACAATTCTTGCGGGGACGAAGATCCATGCCATCGGGGATCCGATGCGAGAAGCGGGCTTTTCACTCGCGAATCAGGGGGACATTGATAAGCAGTCGATCGCTGGTGCTATTTCGACCGGCACACATGGCACGGGCCGCGGGCTGGGGAGCATCTCGACACAGATGACGGCTGCCCGCATGGTTACTGCCGACGGTGAAGTCCGCGAGTTCAGCCTGGAGCAAACCCCTGATGCCATGCGGGCCATTCGGGTCTCGCTCGGTGCGCTCGGCATTCTAAGCGCGGTGCAGTTGCTTGTGAAACCAGCCTACCGCCTGCACGAACGCCTCTGGCAGGTGCCGATTGCCCAATGCCTCGACGAACTCGACGGGCACATCGCCTCCAACCACCACTTCGAGTTCTTCTGGTACCCCTCGACCGATTTGGCGCACATGAAGTCGCTCAACCCAACGGACGAACCGCCCAACGAACTTCCCGAGCGAGAAGGCGAGCGGATCGACCACAGCGCCCGCATCTTTCCGACCGAGCGGAACAACAAATTCAACGAATGTGAATATGCCATACCGGCCGAACGAGGCCCGGAGTGCTTTGCTAAAATTCGCGCATTGATGCAAAGCCGGCACAGCGATGTCGTCTGGCCTGTCGAGTATCGCACGGTCGCCGCCGACGACAATTATCTGAGCCCCAATCACGGACGGGCGACAGTCACGCTGTCGATCCACCAGGCCAACACCCTGCCCTACGAACAGTTCTTCGAAGACGCGCAAGACATATTCCTGCGCCACCAGGGCCGCCCCCATTGGGGCAAAATGCACCGCCTCTCCTCGGTCGAACTCTGCGAACTGTATCCCCAGTGGGACCAGTTCCATTCGATCCGAAGAGAACTCGACCCGCACGGCCGTTTCATGAACGACCATCTCCGCCGCATCTTCGGTAACGATTAGCAGAGTCCGAGTGGCGACATGACGAGCGCTGAAGTGCGGAGACACGGAGAAGGCAAACGACGGGTTTGACGCAAGGACGAATGCCGCCTTTCCGCAATGGCCTCGCTCTGTTTCAAAGATCGCTCTCGTGAGGATTCATCGTTCCCCTGCCCTGCTCCAGTCTCCACGGTTCGCCAGTCTCCGGTCTTTCGCACGCCCAGAGCGAATTGAGTATGCTGAAACGGATCTCGTAAATCTCCAGCTCTCAGCACCCGGCTCTTCGCTCTTGTTCCAAAGGACCCGCCATGTCACAGCCGTTGGAAGGCATTCGCGTCATCGATTTCGGCCGGTTTATTGCCGCCCCGTATTGCGGCATGCTGCTGGCCGACATGGGGGCCGACGTGATTCGGGTCGAGCGTCGGGAGGGGGGTGAAGACCGCGGGCTGGGACCGGTGACCGAGGCGGGCGAAGGGGGCATGTTCCTCAACCTCAACCGCAACAAGCGGGGCATCACGCTAGAACTGGGCACACCTCAAGGCGAGGAGATCGTCCGCCGGCTAGTCGCCAGCGCCGACATCGCCATCGTCAACCTGCCCATCGTAACGATGAAGAAGGTCAAGCTGGACTACGACTCGTTGCGCGAGATTAAGCCCGACATCATTCTGGTGATGGCCTCGGCATTCGGCCCCGACGGACCCTATGCCGAGCGGGTCGGCTTCGACGGTGTGGCTCAAGCCATGAGCGGCGCTATGAGCCTGACCGGGTTCCCCGACAATCCAGTGCGTTCGATCGTACCTTGGGTGGACTACGGCACCGCTCTGCACGGCGCCTTCGGTGCAGCAACCGCGCTCTACCACCGGGAGCGAACCGGCGAGGGACAGGTTATTGACATCTCTCTGCTGGCCACCAGCGTGACCTTCATGCAGCCCATGCTGGCCGAGCGGGCCAACACCGACGTCGTCCGCACTCAGTGGGGCAACACCGGCTTCTATTCAGCGCCGAACGACGTGTACAAGACCCGCGACGGCTGGATCACCGTCGCCTGTGTCGGCGACTGGATGTTCCGCCGCTGGTGCAAAGCGGTCGGCCGGACCGACCTGGTCGAAGACCCGCGGATGCAAACCGACATTTCACGGGCCGACCATCACGACGTGATCAGCGAAGTCATGTCAAAGTGGTGCGCCGAGCGCACCAATGATGAGGTCATCGCCGAGATGGAGAAGAACCGCATCGCCTGCGGCAAGAACTACGTCCTCGACCAGACACTGGCCGACCCCCAAGTCAAGGCCCGCGGCTTGCTGCAGGAAGTTCCCTCACCCCAAGACGGCCAAGCGGTGCCGCTAGCTCCAGCGCCGGCACGGCTCAGTCGCAACGAAACCAAACCGCTCCGCCCCGCCCCGCGGCTGGGTCAACACACCGACGAAGTTTTGGGCGAACTCGGCTTCAGTTCGCACGAGATCGCCGCGTTTCGGGAGGCCGGGGCGATCTAACGTTCGTTTGCGGCGAGTGCGGCGACCGCTCATTTCAGCAACAGCCCAACTGGCATTCTGCCGCACCCATTGCAGGTCGTGCCTGCGCAGCGCCGCAATTCGACCGAGCGCTGCCTGCGACCGCAGCTGTCCCAAACTGTGCACAACGTCACCGAGCATCAAGCCGCTGGCTGTGTCGACAAGTGATAGCAGCGCTCGCTCGGCGCGCATATCGCCAATGTTGCCCAGCGCCCGGATGATGTGCCGCTTGTTGTCGTACGTTTCGCGGCCGCGTAGCAACGCGAGCAATTGCGGGACGTACCTCGCGTCGCGTGATCGGGAAACATCAATGATGTTCCAGCAGCGCCATTCTTCGTTCCCTTTTTGCAATCGCTTGAGCATAAGTCAGCGCCGGCCATCACGTGCGACCCGGCCAGCCTGACATCTCAAAACCCCGGCAGGTTCGTCAGCTTGCCCTTCAATTCGTACAGCTTCACCACGGCGTGGTCGACCATCTTTTCGCCGGCGCCGACTTCGGCTCGCGCCGAGACGCTGTTGGCACCGTAGCCGCCTTCCACTGCGGCTTTGATCGTGGGGAAATAGGCCTTGTAGCCGTTTGCGTAGCCCACGAAAAACGAATCGGGATAGGGGCTGCGATCGCGGAAGTTGATGGCGAATTCGACGAACGGCTCGCCTGGCATGCCCATCAGGGCGATCCGGTCGTTGATCACCAGCGACATCACTGGGCACTCCAGCGGCGAGGTCAGATATCTCTTGTAGCGGGTATAGACATAAGGCGTCAGACTGGGCTTCATCCGTTCCAGAATCGTCTCCATGTCCCAGCGCATCGCGAACGTGATGGTGTCGAGGCTGTACCTCAGGCTGGGAGTTTGGGGCGAAGACGTTTCGATCTCGCCGCTGACACGCACGACTTCTGCACCGACTTGCGCGCCGGTCTCTTGCATCAGTCGCGCGCCGTCTTCGCTGAGGGCCATCTTGTCGTAATACGGGTTGATGTCCCCTGCCCCTCCCTGCAAGAACAGGCAAACCGGTCCACCTTCCATTTGGCTTTCAACGTGATGCTGCATGGCGCCTGACCAGTCGGCCGAGTACTCCAGATTGTCCGGCCCCAGGACCACGGGATGGCAAGAGTAGTTGACCAGCACCGCTATTGCCTGGCCGTCGGCATCGTCGATGCGAATCACCCCCACGCGGGGATCGACCGGTTGCGTCGGGATCTTGCTGGCGTTTCGCCACAGCATCTTCACCTTGCCGTCGGGCTGGACGTAGCGGCGATTGTGACCGATGTACGTTTCACCGTATCCGGTGCCGATCTGGGCGGGCTCCAGGCGAGTAGCCGCGCCTTCGATGGCCGAGGTGATGTTCTCCAGGGCAGCCTGTTCCCATCGGGGTGTTCCGTTTTCGCCATAGTCATCCTCGATGACCGGGCCAGAATGCGTGTGTGATGCGCTGAAAAAAACCTGGTCAACGTCTGCCGACTGCGCGACGCGGTCGCGCACCTGTTGCATCGAAGGCGGCCCGAACGTTCGACCCAAATCGAGCGTGACAATCGCAATGCGTTCCTCGCCCGCCTCGACGACGAGGATCTTGGCCATCAAGGGATCCAGCTTGCCGGTCGAGGGCCCCTTGCGGTCGAAGTAACCCCACAGCTGCTGGCTGTCCGCCGGAGTCACGTCGGTCTTAGCCGCAGCCGCACGAAACTCGGCGGCATTGGTCTGCAAGTTCGAGCAAACGACAACGATGGCCCACAGCAACACATGACGTTTCATTCTGATGATTCCTCTGCGTCGGGATTCTCGGAAGAATTCGGCTCTTCGTCTCGGCCTGGTTCGTCCGAGATTCCATCGTGGTCGGCGAATTTATCAGGGAACAGCACGCGAATATCGTCGGCATATTCCGGATACGCGTCGGCAAAACCCAACAAGTAGCGGTGGGTGAACTCGTCGTCAAGCAGCGTCCGGCCGTTGGGAATTCGATGCAGAATGCGCACGCGACGAACCAGCGACTCCGGCGAATGAAGCGTGGAGCGCGCGAAACTGTCGTAGATGTAATTGCGAAACCTGCCGAGATAGATCTCCCGAACCCACGGCGCGGTGTCGTCTTCCAGCACGGCGTCCATCACGTCCAACATCGACGGCACGTCCTCGCCGTAGGCAATGCGGGGCGGTACATCCCAATGTGGCGGAAACTCAGATCGTTCGTGCTCAGACATAAACCGCACGGCTTCTTCAACTTCACCGCTTCGCAGCATCCACTCTGCAGTGTGTCGACGGTGTTGCTCAGGCTGCGTCATCGGCAGCACTGCGAACCACACAGCGATGCTGATTGCGGCCAGGACTAGGATGCTCCAGCGAAGTTTCGCCGCCGGTAAATCGACCAGGTTGTACGTCCACTTCGGCTCGGATTTGTAAAGGACACCAGCCGCCGACATCAGCCATACAGGCCAAGTGATGACGCCCAACACAGCGATCCTGAACACGGTCACTTGGATCAGAGCCTCGCTTTCCGAAAAGCGGATGCCGCCCATGAACTGCACGATGGGCCGAGGCATTACCGCGAGCACGACCAACGCGACACTGTCGGCAAACAGCATCACGGTCACCACAGCTGACCAAAGTTTGGCACCGAACAGCACCGTGACGACTCGAATCATCAGCAGCACGCGCCACATGGCCACGATGAACAACAGCCACAGATTGGCCCGCGTCGCGTCACCCGGCGAGAGAAATCGCTCGACCGGAATGGCGTACAGCCACGCTAGCGGGGCGGTCATCCAGTACAGCGTCAGAAACGACCGGTAGCCGGACCAGAAGAGGCCTGCGTTCACGCCGCGTTCCCAGGCAATGGCGAACACCAGACAGAACAGGATGAGTGACGTGCCCAACGACGCCAGCAGCGGTACCACCAGATGCCACGGTTCGTTCACGAGATCGGCACCGTCGTACTCACGTGCGAAAGCAGCGGAGAAGACAAAGACCATCCCGACCCACAATGCAGCCGGCGTCGAGCCGATTTTGAGAATCGCGTCACGATCGCCGAACAAGTAGCGAATCAACGTGGGGATCGTCATGCGCTCAGCACCTTATCACACAGCGCCCAGACATCTCGTCGCGGATCTCCCGACGTGCCGGCCGAAGTTTCCCCGATGTCGAATGGTTGCTGAAACCATTCTGACCGGCTGCGCAGTAGAAGTCATCCCGTGGTTGACCATGCGGAAGGCTTTCCAACCGGAAACCATCCATACAAAGTCGCATTCTCTTGCGACGGACGTATATGATACGGCCCTGCCTGACCCGGCTCTTTGAGCCGGACCACCCAAATCGGTTCTTCGACTACGAAATCGCATGTCGGTTCATCCGCATTATGGCCGTGTGTTTTTGACGTTCTTCCGCAATTCGTTGGTGCGGGAGATGACGTTTCGCGGCAACTTCATGATCGAGCTGGTGACGCGGGGGTTCTGGTTCGTCGCCCAGATCACGCTGTTCGAGATCATCTACCGCAGCGTGCCGTCCATCGCTGGCTGGTCGCGGGAACAGTATTTCGCGTTCATGGCGACTGGGATGTTGATCAACGCACTGGTCGAAACTTTCTTCATGCCCAACTGCGCCAACTTCAGCGAGTTGATTCGCCTCGGCAATCTCGACTTCGTGCTGCTCAAGCCAATCGACACGCAGTTCCTGGTTTCGTTCGAGAAGATGAACCTGGCGATGCTCAACCAGGTGTTGATGGCCGGCGCCCTGTTGACCTATTCGCTGTACACGCTGGGACAGCCGATCACATTCGCCACGGCGGTGCTTTACCTGTTACTCATCGCTGTGGGTGTGGCGTTTTTCTACAGCCTGATGATTACCTTGGCCAGTACGAGTATTTGGTTCGGCCGCAACCAGGGTCTGTACGATTTCTGGTTCTACATCACGGTGTTCGCTCGCTATCCGCGAAACATCTACCGCGGTCCCGTCGGGGATGTGATGAGCTTCACCTTTTCGTACGCCCTTCCGATTCTACTGGTCGTGACCGTGCCGGCCCGCCTGCTGTTGTCGACCCTGGAGCCGGGCTCGTGGCTGCCCTACGTCGCAGCGACTTCCGCGGTGGCAGGCATCATCATCTCCCGTGCAGTCTTCCACTGGTCCCTCAAAAGCTACCGCAGCGCCAGCAGCTAGCCGGCATCCGCCGGGTTGTGCCTTCGGCGATTCGCGTGACCGCGAATGATCTCGGCGCGAGGCTTGGACCAAGATCTATGCACCTCCGCGACGAAACACCGTGAGGGTAAAGAAAGTGTGACGATTCAGGCGCGGTCGCCGATGATCAGGCAACAATAAGTCCCGCAGCCCAGTGGCACCTGAAATCAGCACGGCCGGCGGGCTTATTCGCGAATCAGTTCTCGCCAGATGCGACGTGGGCGCCGGCTCCGATGAGGTCCATGATCTCATCGTGGCCCAGCGTTTCCTTTTCGAGCAGGTCTCGGGCCAACCGATCGAGATCGTCGCGGCGCTCGGTGAGGATCCGGGTGGCCTGGTCAGAGGCGTCGGTCAGAAACCGCTGAACCTCCTGGTCGATGGCGTGCGCGGTCTCTTCGCTGAACTCGCGGTGCTCGTGCATCTCTTTTCCGAGGAACGGATGCTCTTCACCCTGGCGAAAGGCAACCGGACCGATGACGTCGCTCATTCCCCAGTGCGCGACCATTCTGCGTGCCGTGCGGGTGGCCTTGTTGAGATCGTCTTCGGCGCCGGCCGAGTACTCGTTGAACACGAGTTTTTCTGCTGCCCGCCCTCCCATGATGAAGGTGAGCTGCGAATGCAGCCGCTTCTCGCCGATGTTGTAACGCTCGGCATCCGGAAGCAGCTGCGTGACGCCCAGCGCACGGCCGCGGGGAATGATGGAGACTTTGTGCAGCGGATCGGTATCGGGCAACAGCCAGGCCAATAGCGCGTGTCCCGCCTCGTGGTAGGCAGTCATTTCGCGCTCATGCTCGTTGAGGATCTCTTCGCGGATCGGCCCCATTAGCACCCGGTCGCGGGCCAATTCGAAGTCGTCCATACTCACCCGGGACTTGTTCTCCCGCGTGGCGATCAACGCGGACTCGTTCACCAGGTTGCGCAAGTCGGCGCCCGAGAAACCGATCGTCCCGTTAGCGACCTTCTCCAGGTCGACATCCTCGGCCAGCGGCACCTTGCGGGCGTGGACCTTCAAAATGGCGGTCCGTCCGTCGCGGGTCGGACGGTCGATGGTGATGTGCCTGTCGAAACGGCCGGGGCGGAGCAAAGCGGGATCGAGCACGTCGGGCCGGTTGGTAGCCGCCAACACGATGACCGCTTCGTTGGGGGTAAAGCCATCCATTTCGCTGAGAATCTGGTTGAGCGTCTGCTCGCGTTCGTCGTGGCCGCCGCCGACGCCGGCGCCTCGGACGCGTCCTACAGCATCGATCTCGTCGACAAAGATGATGCAGGGGGCGTTCTCTTTGGCCGTGCGAAACAGGTCGCGAACCCGGCTGGCGCCGACGCCCACGAACATCTGAATAAACTCGGAACCACTGATGGAATAAAACGGCACGCCCGCCTCTCCCGCCGTCGCTCGTGCCAGCAGCGTCTTGCCGGTGCCCGGCGGGCCAACCAGCAGCACTCCTTTTGGAATCTGCGCGCCCAGCCGCTGAAACTTGGTGGGATCTTTCAAGAACTCGACAATCTCGTTCAACTCCGATTTGGCCTGTTCCATCGCCGCCACGTCGTCGAACGTCGTTGTCCGGCCCGTCGAGCGAAAACGCTTGGCAGGTGAGCGGATGAAGTTGCCGATCATCCCGGTCCCCATCGGGTCGGAATTGCGGCGCATCATGAACCAGAAGAACCCAATGATCAGAATCGGGCCGATCAACCAGAACATCAGTTGCGTCATCGGGCCCAGCGTGGTGGGCCGCGAGTCGTATTTCACCTTGTTCTTGACCAACAAGGGGATGAGCTGCTCGTCGTCGATCGGCGGCCGGACCGTATTGAATTCGTCCGCGAGTTTGCCTTCGTCATCCGGATCGGGATTCTCGGGGATCTTTTTCCACTTGCCGACGATGATCTCGCCCATAAACTCGACTTCAGCGACGTTCCCTTCCTCGCCGACGACGAGTTGCTCGCGGAAAAAACTGTAGTCCACCGTGCTGCCGCGGCGGCCGGGCGATTGCATGAACATCACGACGCCCAGAATCAGCAGTCCCACGAGTACCAGCAACCAGGGTCCCGAGGACGGCGGGCGCTTCGGTTCGCCCTCATCGTCCTTGTTCGGCTGCGCCGGGCGGCCGTGCTGATCGGGATCGGGTCGGTTCTGGGAGTTGCCTTGGTTCATTCAGCCGTCCGTATCTCCGCAGGGGCGTTCAGGAACCACCACGTGGGTCCGTGATGAAGGTTACAATACGGTCGGTGGCGAGACAATCGGGTCTTTGCACGGCAGTGCGCACGGTTTCGACACCGCAGCGGTGCACCACGGCTCTGCGAACCATGCGGCCTCTGGAATCGGTGCCCCTTTTTGATTCACCCCGACAGGCAACATACGGCCTGCGTCGAAGCGCGGTTCATGGAGCCGTGGCACATCGGTGGAAGTTTTAATCCATCACGCCGTAGCGCAAGATGCACCACAAGGCTTTCAGACCGTCGCGCCAGCCGATTTTCTTGCCTTCCTCGTAGGTGCGGCCGGAGTAACTGATCGACATCTCGAAGATGCGGCAACCGCGGCGGGCTACCCTGGCGGTAATCTCTGGCTCAAATCCGAAGCGGTGCTGCTGCAGCTTGGGGGCGATGTCGTCGATGACTTCCCGCGTGAACACCTTGTAGCAGGTTTCCATGTCGGTGAGGTTCAGATTCGTAAAGGCGTTCGAAAGCGTGGTGAGCGACTTGTTGGCGAGGTAGTGCCAGAAGTACAGCACGCGGTGCGGCTGGTCCCCCAAAAAACGGCTGCCGAACACCACGTCGGCTTTGTTTTCGACAATCGGTTGCAGCAGCCGCGGGTATTCGGACGGATCGTATTCGAGGTCGGCATCCTGCACGATGACCACGGTCCCACCGACGTTTTCAAACCCGGTCCGAAGCGCCGCTCCCTTGCCGCGATTGCGGTCGTGAAACGCGACCTTGATCGAATTGAGCGGATCGTCGTCCTGCCGGTCTTCTAAAGACTTAAGCAGGTCGCGCGAACTGTCGGTGCTGCAGTCGTCGATGAGGACGATCTCTTTGCGGATCGGAACCGCGCGGACGCGATCGACGAGCGCCATCAACGTCTCGGCTTCGTTGTAGACGGGGATCACCACCGACAGCAGCAATTCGTCCGGGATTTCATAGAAACCGAGTTGCCGGCAGCCCGCTTCACCGAGCGTGCGCCTCAGCGTCGCGTACCACTCGGCCGAGTACGGCCGGGCGTTGACTTCAGCAATGGTCCATTCGTCGAGAGACACAATACTCTCCAGGTTTGCTGCGCTTCGGAAGGTCTGCCAATTCTGCGCAGAGCCGCAAGAATCGACAGCGCGCGACGCGATACGGTCTCCTTGTCTCAATCACCTCTAATTTAGCAGCGTCTCAGCAGCAAGTCAGTTGAAGATGAGCGCGAAAGGGCGGTTTCGAGCCCCACACACGGGATGTGGACGCGGCAATTTGTCCGCAAGACGATCAAGCGTCGCCTCTTTTCCCGGAATGCCGGTGGTGGCTCGTCCGCCGGCGCGACGCGGTCACGGGCATGGCCGGCGCGCCACTCCCCAACGCCTCAAACATGCACCCGGAACGGGCACAGGAACCAGACAAGGCACTAGCCTTGCAGCGACTTGTTCTGCTATAGTCGCCGCATTGTTCCGGCTTGCATCTTGGGCGGATGCGGTTCGGCCCACAGGCTGGAACGGGCGCTAACTTAGAGTTCGGTACACACACGGTATGGTCGATCGAAACCTCATTCGCGAATTCAACGTCAACGAAGAAGACCTCGAGCAGGTGCTGGGCGGGGCTCTGGCTGAGTTGGGACAAGAAGAAGAATCCGCCCTCGACACGCTGTACAACGAGCGGTCGCAGGCATTCGACGTCAACGACACTGTGCAGGGGACGGTGTTGAGAATCGAGGGGGACGAGGTCCTCGTCGACATCGGATACAAAAGCGAAGGCATCGTGCTGCTCGATGAGTGGTCTGAAGACGAAGAGCAGCCACAATCCGGACAAGAAATTGAAGTCATTCTCGAGGAGGTCGAAGACCAGGCCGGTTTGATCCTGCTTTCGAAACGCAAGGCCGATCGAATTCGCGACTGGATCAAGGTCACCGAGAAGCACAACGAAGGAGACATCGTTACCGGCAATGTCGTCCGCAAGATCAAAGGCGGGCTGCTGGTCAACATCGGCGTCAACGTCTTCTTGCCGGCCAGCCAGGTCGACATCCGCCGTCCGCCCGATATCGGCGCGTACATTGGCCAGGACATCGAGTGCGTCATCTTGAAGATCGACGAGGCCCGCCGCAACATCGTCGTCTCGCGCCGCAAGCTGATTGAAGACAAGCGCGAGAAGATGAAGCAGGAGCTGCTCTCCACCTTGGAAGAGGGGCAACTGCGGACCGGCGTGGTGAAGAACATCGCCGACTTCGGCGCGTTCGTCGACTTGGGTGGCATCGACGGACTGCTGCACATTACCGACATGAGTTGGGGCCGCATCGATCATCCTTCGCGGTTGGTGAAGATCGACGACGAAATCGAAGTCATGATCCTCAACATCGATCGCGATAAGGAAAAGATCGCGCTGGGGCTGAAGCAAAAAACGCCCAGCCCGTGGGAACTCGTCGGCGAGAAGTACCCCGTCGAGACGCGGGTCACCGGCGAAGTGGTCAACGTCATGTCCTACGGCGCCTTTGTGAAACTCGAAGATGGCATCGAGGGTCTGGTGCACATCAGCGAGATGTCCTGGACAAAACGCATCAACCACCCCAGCGAACTGGTCAACATCGGCGACGAGGTCGAGGTCGTGGTGCTGGGCATCAATCAGGACAAGCAGGAAATCTCCCTCGGCATGAAGCAGACGCAACCCAATCCTTGGGACGACGTCGCCGAGAAGTATCCGGAAGGCACCAACGTCAAAGGCACGGTGCGGAACCTGACCAACTACGGTGCGTTCATTGAGTTGGAAGAAGGCGTCGACGGCTTGCTGCACGTCAGCGACATGTCCTGGACGCGAAAGATCTCCCATGCCAACGAAATGCTCAAACGGGGCGACGAGGTCGAATGCCAGGTGCTCTCGGTCGATGAAGAGCGCAAACGCATCGCGTTGGGACTAAAGCAACTCGATTCCGACCCGTGGGAAGCCCACATTCCAGCGAAGTACGAGGCCGGCAAGGTCGTCACCGGAACCGTCACGAAGATCACGAACTTTGGCGTCTTCGTCGAACTGGAAACCGAGTTGGAGGGCCTGTTGCACATCTCCGAACTCTCCGACGAAAAGGTCAACAACCCCGAAGACGTCGTCAAGGTTGGCGAACAGATCGAAGTTCGTGTGTTGCGAGTCGACACCAACGAACGCAAGATCGGCTTGAGTCGAAAGCTCGAAGGGGACGTCGAACTGCCCGCCGACGAGGTTGCCGGCGACGACGCCAAAGCCACACTCGCCCAGCGGGAAATACTCAAAGGCGGCACCGGAGCCGGGGCAGCCGGCCCGCTGTTTACGATGGGTGGCGGTCCAGAAGCGCCCCCGGCAGACGAAGCTGCAGCGGCAGATGAAGCCGCACCGGCAGGTGAAGCTGCAGCGGCAGATGAAGCCGCACCGGCAGATGAAGCTGCAGCGGCAGATGAAGGGCCTTCGGCAGAAGAAGCGGCCCCGGCCGCTGAAGCGTCTCCGGAAGCAGAGGAGGCCCCAGCCGAACCAGTGGCCGAGGCCTCTGAGGCTTTAGACAGCGCTGGCGACGACGATAGCGGTCAGTCCGAACAGGCCGATCCGACGGCAGGAACCGAAGGCGCCGACGAAGAAAAGCCGGCGACTGACGACGTATCCTGAGCTTTTGATGTTGGCGGCAAAATCGGACTGATCGGCAAGTCCGATAGAAGAAACACGGCCCTTTAGCCATTGGCTGAAGGGCCGTTATTATTGCGCCAACTACCCTGCCTACCAAGCTGCCGCCCGAATTGACCCCCATTCCGGTGCAGGCCCCCTAGCTTCCGGTCCGATATTCCCCTCTAGATTGCCGGACCCGATCGCTTTCACAACTTGGGCTTCAAACCAGTCGGCAAGGATCCGCCGAAAAGGTTTCAAAGCACCTCGGGCAACACGACGATGAGCCACTAAGCGGTGTCTCGAAACGGTTTGGTCCATTTGCAGTCAGCCAAACTCATTGACCTCGTAAGCAGCAGAGGATTCCATGCCGAAGACATCGACGCGTCGCCCTTCCAGAGCGGTCCAGAGTCCACTGGAAACCTATCTCCGCGAGATCAACGAAACGGCGCTGTTGACGGCCGGTGAGGAAAAGGAACTCTCTTATCGAATCGGCGACGGCGACAGCGCTGCCCGCGATCGGATGATTCGCGCGAACTTGCGACTGGTCGTGAACATCGCCCGCGCCTACACCGGCAAAGGCTTGCCGCTACAAGATCTGATCGAAGAGGGCAACCTGGGTCTGCTGCGTGCCGTCGAAGGCTTCGACCCGGAAATGAACACCCGCTTCAGCACCTACGCCAGCTACTGGATCAAGCAGTCGATCAAGCGGGCACTGGTCAATTCGGCCAAGACGATTCGCATTCCGGCCTACATGGTTGAACTGCTGTCGAAGTGGCGCCGCGCGACGGCCAAGCTGCAGGATGAGCTGGACCGCACACCGACGGCCGAAGAAGTCGCCAAAGAACTCGAACTCCCGAAGAAGAAGCTGCAAATCGTCAAGAAGGCCATTCAGCTGTACAACTCGACGCCGCAACCCGATCAGTCAGAGGGGGGTTGGTCCCTCGGTGAGATGATCGCCGACGAGCGCACCAAAGGCCCCGAAGACGAGCTGATCGAAAACGACAACTTGAAGCACGTCTACGAGATGCTGGAAACGATGGATGGCCGCGAGGCAACGATTCTGCGGCTGCGATTCGGCCTCGACGACGCGGAACCCCGCACGCTCAAAGAGATCGGCGAAACCTTGGGCCTCACGCGGGAGCGCGTCCGTCAAATCGAAGGCGACGCGCTGGGCCGGCTGGCCAAAGGAATCATGGGCGAGTGATGCAGCCCTGACCGGCGTCCGCGGAGAACATGTCGGGTGGAGCAAAGCGAAACCCACCGCATCCGGTTGCAGATTGCCAATCGTAGAGCGTCAACTGCTACGGAATTGTTGAGCGCCGGGGCGGCATCGGGAAAAAGGCGCTGGTCGATTGGATGTAGTCGGCGTAGCCTTCCCGCCGCTGCTTGAGTTTGCGTTCCAACAAGGTCACCCCTGAGATGCGCATCAGAAAGATCGACATCACCAGCGGTCCGACGAAACTCCACCACGCTCCATTAGCCAGGGCAATCAGGTATAACCCCCACCACACCAAGAAGTCGCCGAAGTAGTTGGGGTGCCGCGTATACCGCCACAGCCCTCGATTCATGACCTGCCCCTGGTTCGACGGGTCGGCCTTGAAACGTGCCAGCTGATAGTCGCCGACCGTCTCGAATAGCAGTCCCGCCGCCCAGACGGCTGCGCCCAATCCATCGAGCACGCTGAGTGCAGAGTCGGTCGAGCCGAACTGCCCTGCTTGCACCGGCAGCGAGACAATCCACATCACCACTCCCTGCAATCCGAACACAACGTAGAGGCTCTTCCAGGCGAAGGCGTTTCCATGGCGTTTGCGCATGGCCTGATAGCGGTAGTCTTCGCCATGACCGAGGTTCCGCCACGCCAGATAGCCGGCGAGCCGCAGCCCCCAGATGGAAACCAATGCGACGATCAGCTGACGACGCGCCGCGGCTCCGTCAAACAACAGAAAGGTCGTCCAGGCAATCAGCACAAAGCCCAGCCCCCAGACGATGTCGACGATGCTCGCGTCGCGGATGGCCAGGCTGATCAGCCACACGATGAGCATCAAGCCGGCGACGGCCGCCGCGTTCGCTAGAAAAAGATCGGCCCAACTCATGGCGGCCTGCCTCAGGTCGTAAGCGTTCGTCTGGGTATGTGTGTCACGTCCGGTGTCCCACTGCACGATTTCGCGCCGGCGGTGAGATCCTCAAGCGGTAAGGATTTCTACCCCACCCATTGTCGACGGCAAGCCCCGTCGACAGAGTTTCCTGTCAATCAGGTGGTGGGAGAGACTTCGGCCAGCAGTGGCAGACGCTCGCGATCGGAGACCACCACACCGCCAGGACGCTCGACGGTAATCGCGAACAATGTGGGATCGTCGACCGCAATCTTCGCGTCAATGGCGACGATCACCTCTTCGGCTCCCTCCTTGACGTCAAACACCCCCCCATCGACCGGATAGCGCGCGTCTCGGTTTTTGTCAAAGATCCACAGCTGGTACTGGTTCTCTTCCGGCTTGTTGGGCGACAGCCCGCGAATCCGCATGAAACCTCGTTGCTGGGCCGTACTCCAGACGACGTCTCCGCCTGCCATGGGCCCGGAAGGATCTCCCTGAGCGGCCCAAGCCACCGTGATTTCGTCATTCGCCTCGCTGATCAGGCGTTGCCGCTGTTCGGCCAAGTCGACCGGCCCGTCGGACCACAGGCTCACAGCCGCAATTACCAAACAGGCGGCGGCGACCAGCAAGGCGGCCACTTCACGCACACTGCGGCGAGCGCTGGACGCAACGGGCTTCGTCGTCATACTCGCCGGTGCCGGCTGGCCTGAGTCGCCGGTTTCAACCGGCGCGGTTGGCTCGGCCGGCAGATGTTCCCTGGCTGAATTCCGAATTCGATCGGCCAGTTCGGCCGGCAGTGGCTCAAATTCGACCGGCCCCAAGCTCAAATCAATCGCTGCAGCCGCCCGATCCAACGACTCATCGTCAATCGCGTCGTCGTGTGCAGCGAGCAGCCGTCCTAGTTCTGTCTGTTCCTCGCCCGACAAGCCTTGAACTGCCTGGTCAGACAACAGTTCCAGCAAACGTTCCCGGTCCGGATGCGCGAGTTCGCTCATGTCGCACCTCCCGGAATATGCTTGGCGTACTCGACACTGAGAAGCTCGCGCAGCCGCATCAATCCGCGACGGACCCGCGTCTTGACGGTCCCCAAGGGGAGCCCCGTCGTGTCGGCGATTTGTGCGTGCGAGAGCCCGCCAAAGACGGAGAGCTCCAGCAACTGCCGCTCTTCAGTCTTGAGTGTCGCCAGGTACTCTTTGGCCCGCGCTGCTTCGTCGCAGATTTCGACACGATCGCTTCCGCCGGTTTCGACTGCGGCGACCTCCGCGGGAAGATGCTCCGCGTCAGGCCGGGCGGTTTGCCGTCGAAGGCGATCGATGAGTCGTCTGCGTGCAATCATGGCAATGAATGCGGCCTCAGAAGCGACCGCCTGATCGTAGCGGCTGGCGTTGCGCCACACCTCGATAAAGATCTCCTGCACTGCATCTTCGGCATCACTCTTGTTGTTGATGAAACGACGCGCAAGCGACCAAACAAGGCCGCCGTAGCGAGCAAGGCACTCGTCTACGGCGGCCGAATCTCCGGACGCTACTTTGTGCAGTATCGGTTCAGACACAAGCCGAATTGCTTTGCAGCGGTGTGTGTCTCGATCAGTCAGCCGCACCAGGGCGACGTCAGCCGACAGCCTACTCGGGGATGATAACCGAGTCAATCACGTGGATGACGCCGTTGCTGCACTCGATGTCGGTCTTGACGACTGTTGCATCGTCCAGCTTCACCTTGCCGTCGACGACCTTGATGGTCACGTTGGAGCCTTCAACCGTCTCGGCGCTGTCGAGGTTGACGACGTCCTTGGCCATCACTTTGCCGGCCACAACATGGTATGTCAGGATCGACGTCAGCTTGGCCTTGTTTTCAGGTTTGAGCAGAGACTCAACGGTCCCTTCGGGCAGCTTGGCGAACGCCGCATCGGTCGGTGCGAAGACGGTAAACGGGCCCTTCCCTTTGAGGGTGTCCACCAATCCGGCAGCCTGCAGAGCTGCGGCGAGAGTCTTGAACGAACCAGCGCCGACGGCTGTGTCGACGATGTCCTTGGGTGCCGCCGCAAGTGCGACCGTTCGTACGTGCCGCCTCGACTGAGCACACTCGCCTGCAACGGCCTGTGCCACACCGGAGATCGCCACTGCTGCCATCGCCAAACCGCAAATCATCGACTTCATTTCTTTGTTCCTTAGTTTTTGAGTTCCGTAGATACCGTCTGGTTCACTCGACGTCGTTTCGTAATGAGCTGCTCAAAATTGGTTTCGCAGGCCGCACGTGACTGGATTCAGTTTTGGAAAGTTTTTTCCAGAATTCGTCCGTTACCGTCTCACGGTCCGAGGAGTGTCGAAGTGGTTGCGCTGGGCGGCCCGTCTCCCTTAACAGACTTTTTCACTTTCATAAGCGGCGTTGAACGATCGCGACCGGCTCGGTCTCGCCAGGTCGGCGATACGGCCGTCCCCCTTCAGAAGGGGGACTACAGGGGGCCTCGATTGTTCCTCTCGTAAGCTGCTGTCGCGGAACCACAAGGCAAGATGTCGCACGAGACATTGACATAGTTCCAGTGGTCGGCCTATTCTTCGCCGCTTTGCAGATCGGCCGCCGGCTTGTCGTGGTTGATCGAAACCAAGGACCTCTGACGGGCGGGCCGATGTTTGAATCCTGGATTCTGTCGAAGAAACTGCTGCCGGTTTTGAAGCCGAGCCTGTACAAGATCATGACGTCGGCCCGGCCGTACGCGATGATCAGCAGAAACCGGATGCAAAGCCTGGATCGGCTGCTACATCGCATCGAACGCGATGGCGTCGAAGGAGATGTGGTCGAAACCGGCGTGGCGCGGGGAGGCAGTGCGATTCTGCTGGCAACCCGCGCTTTGGAATCGCCTCTTCAGCGGGACGTCTGGCTGTACGATGCCTTCGAATTATTCGATGCCGGCGACGGGCCGTGCGCGTACTTCGCCGAAGTCGAACAGCTGCTGCACGAGACGTTTGCATTCCCCAGAGACCGCGTGCACGTCATCCGCGGATTCTTTGCGGACACCTTGCCGGGCCATCCACAGAAACCGATCAGCCTGCTGCATCTCGACGCCGGTCACTACGACGTGAACAAAGTCTGCCTCGATCACTTGTTCTCGCGGATCAGCCCTGGCGGCTGGCTTGTGGTCGACAACTACGGCGTCTGCCCGCATTGCCGCCGAGCTGTCGATGAGCGGCTATATGCCGAGGGATTGGACTCGGCTGTCCAGCGGTTCAACCACACCCAAGCCTTCGTGCAGAAGCCGCACGACCGTGCCGCAACCCGTCGAGCTGCTTGATCGGACCAAGACAAACGTCGCTTGCTGATTCAAGCCGCCCGCGAAACTGGCGACTGTCGAATCTGTGCCACGGCCCCCGGCCTGCCGGGCGCTTTGTTCAGAACGGCAGAGTTCTTGCGAAAGATGAACTCGTTACACCCAGAGCCTCCGCCGACGGTCTTGAGGTGCTCGACGTAGAAGCCCAGTTCTCTGTAGCAATGAATGATCTCTTCGGGCCGTGCCGCCTCGAACGGATAGCCTCCCAGCCAATCGACGTAGTCGTGCCAGCGGCTCATCCCGCGTTTGCGCGAGTACTGTGTCCATCGCCGAACGTACTTCTGCGGCCGCAGCGTGAGCAGGTAGCGGAGCATCAATCGCGATTCGCGGAGCGACATCATACCGGTCGCAAACGGCACTTGGGCGCCGCGCGGCAATGAGCAGTAGAACTTCTTCACCCGCGTCCAACGTTCGCTGGCCCGCGGCTGCCGATTGTGGATCGAGATGAAAAGTCGTCCGCCCTCACGGACAGGTAGCGCCACGTTGGCCAGGGCGTTATGCATGTCGCCGGTGTGATGCAGCACGCCCCAGGCATACACAACGTCGTACTTACCCAGTGAAGCCAACTGATCCGGGTTCAGCACCGAGCCCTGTTCGACCGTCCAAGCCGGATCTTCCGGAAAGTATGTCCTTCTCAATTCGCGGGCACACTCGACGCTGGATGGGTCAAGATCGAGGGAGTGCACCAGCGCACCCAGCCGTCGGGCCGCCAGCGAGAACAGTCCGCTGCCGCATCCGAGGTCGAGAAACGTACGCCCGGATAAGTCACGTACGTTCATGCTCGAACACAGCGACTCTTCCGCCGCCGTGATTCGCTCCTCGTTCAAGGTCGTGAGAAATCGCAACCAGTTTTTCCCAAACTCGAACCGTTCCCCTCGAGAAACCTCGTCATGAAACCTCGTCACGAAACTGACTCCTTTTGACAACGATCTCACTGTCTGACTACGGATCTGACCAGCGATTCTGATATTCGCGATTCGATCAAACTTCGTTTCCTGTTACGCCGAACGCGCCAGGTTGCGGAACTGGAGGACTTCTCGATACAGATTGAGATATCTCTCAGCGACAACCGGCCAGTTGAAATCTTTGACGAATTCGAGCGCCGAGCGGCTCATGCCGGCAATCAGTCTGGGCTGCCCGATGAGTTGTTGCATCGCGGTGGCCAGTCCTGCGTCATCTTCGGATGGGAACAAGAGTCCGTGGACGCCGTCATTGACCAGTTGCAAGTTGCCTCCGACGGACGAAGCAACGACCGGCAGACCACTGGCCAGCGCTTCCAAAATCACGTTGGCAAACGGCTCGCGACGCGAAGGGCAGACGAAGAAGTCTGCCGATCGGTACAGGTCGACCTGCGTTTGGCCTTCGACTTGCCCCAAGAAGCGAACTCGCCCCGAGATGCCCAGCTCACCCGCCAGGCGTTCTAGCGCATCCGCCTCGGCGCCATCGCCGGCAATGATCAGATCGGCTCTCGGCTGCGACAAACGAGCATAGGCCCGTAGCAGCACGTCGAACCCTTTGCGGTGTGACAAGTTTCCAAGCGCCAGAATGTACGGTCGCGGATGGTCGAAGGCCCCCGCATTGGCGAACCTCGCCAGATCGACTCCGTTGTGAATCACGCGAATCCGCCGCTGCTCGACACCGAGTTCACTGACGACTTCCTGTAGAAACTCCCCTTGGGCCACAACCGCGTCGACGCTGCGGAGCGTTTCCCGCAATCGTTCTTCGAGTCGCGGGTGCTTGCGGATCCGCTCACCCGGCAGAATGTCGGTGCCGTGCGGACGCACGACGACGGGAGTTCCGAACCAGCCCCGCAGCGTGGTCGCCACATAGGCGGGCGGATAGGCCGAGTGGCAGTGAATGACGTCGAAGCGGTGCTGGGCATGCAGTGCCAGCAGCTTGGGCAACGTTTGCCGCACGCCGACCCGCTTGGAGAATGGTTTACGATATCGCACGACAGGGTACCCGTGGTCGACGTCATCACCGTTTCCGGGCGCAAGGACGACGACCGATTCCCCCCGTCGCGACAATTGCCGCGCCAAGTTGTCGAGTACGATCTCGGTCCCGCCGACATTCGGCAGAAACGTGTCGGTATAAAAACAAATCTTCATGGTCAGGCAACCATGTGCTGACGATGCCAGAGTTCAAATACAAGCAAGCTATAGATTTTCGGCGCGTGATTTCGTTGCCCCGACTCGTGCTCGCGCAGCGTGCGTTCCACTTCTGTGTTGCGAAAGTACGTGAGCGATGCAGCCGACGGGTCGAGCAAACACTCGCGAACCCAGCCGCGGAGCTCATCACGAAACCAGCGTTTCAGCGGCACGCCGAAACCGCGCTTGGGCCGTGAGACAAGTTCGGCCGGAAGCAGCTTCCCCGCAACCTTACGTAGCGCCACCTTGGTTTGCTGTCGGGTTGCTTTGAGATGAATCGGCAGGGCTGCGGCCGTCTCGGCCAACCGATGGTCGAGCAACGGCGCCCGAGACTCCAAGCCGTAGGCCATCGTGGCAAAATCAGTCTTGAGCAGCAGATCGTCGGGCAGATAACCGGTGCAGTCGATCCTCAGCATCGCATTGAGCGGATCGAGAGTTGGAATCTCGCCGTTCTGAGCCTCCGCTTCGAGTCCCTCAAAGCGATCGCTGACACTACGGACGATCTCCTCGCGATACAGCCGCTGTCGATCCCAGCCCTGCCAGAAGTGTTTGAAATACGTCGACGCCGATTCCGGCAGATAGTGTCGTGCCGCCCGCGAGCGCAGCCTGCGCAAACCCCAGCGGTCGCTGGTACATCGTGCGAGTTCCGCCGAAGAGAACAGTCGCGACCAGCGGTCTGAGGCCCGGCGCATCAGGTAGGGTACCGGGGCGGCCGCGCGGTACTTCTCGTAGCCGGCAAACAGTTCATCGCCGCCGTCGCCGGTCAGCACGACTTTGACCTCCTTGGCGGTCCGCTCACTCAACAACAGCAGCGGCAGCGCCGCCCGATCGGCAATCGGCTGGTCAAACGTTTGGGCCAGACCGATCAGCCGGGCCTGAATGTCGCCCGGTTCGAATCGAAACTCGCAATGTTCCGTTCCCAACATTTGGCTGGCGAGCCGGGCGTGCGACGATTCGTCGTAGCGGTCGTCGTCAAACCCGATCGAGAACGACCGCAACGCTCTGCAACTCGCTCGCGAGGCCAGCGCGGCCACCAGGCTGGAGTCAATCCCGCCGCTCAAAAAGATGCCGACCGGCACGTCGCTGACAAGATGGCTCCGTACTGCGTCATCAAGCGACGTCTCCAGCCGCTCGATGTGTTCTTGGTCTTCGACGTCGGGTTGTGGATCGAATTCTTGCCGCCAGTACCGCTGCAAATGCAACTCACCGGCCTCGATGAGGAAAGTGTGCGCCGGCGGCAGCTGAGAGATTCCCTCGAACAGCGTCCGCGGATGCGGGACGAACTGATAGAACAGGAACTGATCGAGCGCCTGCAGATCGAGGCTTCTCGAAACGTGCGGCAGCTTCAAAAGCGCCTTGATCTCTGAAGCGAACGAGAAACGCCCGTTGTGCCAGTGGTAGAACAGCGGCTTCTGCCCGAACCGGTCGCGGGCGCCAAACAGCACGTTGCGGCGGCGATCGTGCAACACGAATGCGAACATACCGCGCAACTGATCGACGCACGCAGTCCCCTGCTCTTCCCAAAGATGCACGATCACTTCGGTGTCGCTGTCGGTTTGAAACCTGTGTCCCCGCTGGATGAGATCTTCACGAAGCTCGGCGAAGTTGTAGATTTCGCCGTTGAGCACGACCGCTACGGTTTTGTCTTCGTTGAAGATCGGCTGATGCCCGCCTGCCAGATCGATGATCGACAACCGCGTCTGGCCCAGCGCACAGTTCTCGTGAAGGTAGGTTCCTCGATCGTCGGGACCGCGGTGATCGAGGGCAGCCACCATCCGCTCCAGCGCTTCCTGCGAAACGGGGGACGTCGTGTCCGATGTGTAGGCTCCGCAGATGCCGCACACGCTTAGGCCGCCTCCGCAAGATTGTGTTGCTTGGGATTGAACGCCGTTGCCCCGCTCTTGTGCCTGCGCTGGCGGATGTGATTGCTGTGACGGGCCACGCCACGCCAAAGGGTCTTCCACGACTCGGCTGAGCGGCCCGATGCGGCCAGATATTTGAGCAGAAATCTCAGTCTGGACGTCTTGCCGATGCACTCGTGCGGATCGAGGCTCACGTCCAGCCGTGCGAGATTCCGCAGGCGCAGTTCAGATGAGAGCCACCACTTGATCGAAGCGCCATCCAGATCGATGACGAATGCGCGGAAGCCACTGACCTCTTCACAGACCAGCAGGTTGGACGCTTTGAGGTCGCGGTGCGTGATACTGCCAGCGTGAAGTTGGCCCAGCAACTCGCCTACCCGCTCAGCCGCTCCCTTGAGCGGCCGAAACCGATTTCGCGCCTCCAGCCGCCTGATCCGCATCGCGAAGAAGTTCAGGTTTTCGGCGCCTTCGAGCCACTCGGTAGCGAGAAACGCGTCGGTGTCCCGTAATCGGCGGGGAATGATGACGGCCAACGGCCGCGCCGTCGAGATCCCGCGTCGGAGCAGTTCGTGTCCGATTTGCCAAGCGCGCAGCGCCCGGTGAGTGCGCAACAAGTCGGACGCCGCTCGCCGCCATCCTGGACGCCGGATGCGCTTGTACGCGACTGGAACTGTGCCGCACTCCAAACCCAGCGGTAGGCGGACCAGTTCAGCGCTGCGTCCCTGTTTGACCAACTCGCAGCTGCGGGCGCTCATCGGTAGCTCGGGAGACTCGATTAGCCGGGAGAAATACGCGCGGTCCAGGTCTTCGACGGCGTAGCCAACGCCGCGCGAGCCCGATAGTTGATACGTCCCTGTTTTCGCCGGCGCGCGGGCTCCGGAACTCGTCACACTCCGAGTCCTTTCGGATCGTGGTCCCCTTCTGAGAAGCGGCGTATTCTAGTGCTCGCCCAGAATTCGCAATACCCCAGTTTTAACGGCACACCGCCAGTCTTATGGGCGATTGCTTGCATTCGAAGGAGTGGCGAGTACGTCGAGTCACTCTAGCTTCAGGGCTGCTGCGTCCGGCACCGGGTGGGGAGCGAACGTATCGGCCGGGAGACGCGGATCCCATTCGAACCGGTCGAACGTCGTGATCATGCGATCGATGTTTTCAACCATGCTCGGACGGTCGAATTCGACCAGCACCGGCAGCCGGGTCGTCGTGTCGAACCAGACTCGATACGTGTCCGTAATGATCTTTGTGTCGAATGCGTCCACTTCGAATCCGACGCACTCATGACCATCGATTCGTTTCGGTTCGAATCGACGGTTCGCCCTGTCGAGATAACGGACGATCTCCACCAAGCGTGCAATCGGATCGGCCGCCGTGGGATACTCGTGCCGATCGACCGATGTCGAGCCATCATGCATGTGGTAGCTGGTCTGTACCAGCTGGTCACCCTCAGGGACATACCATTGGATCTCTCGCAGTTTCCCGTCGTCGAATATGTCGATTCGGAAGCGGTCACGCGCGAAGAAGTAGGTTCTAACCGTGCTCGACGTCGATTCGGTTCCGTCACTCATAACGAACATTGTCCTGACCCTCGCAACGACCCCGTCGACTCGTCGCTGCGCGATCTGAGTCAACATCGATTCGGCGTATGCTGACGACGGACCGGACCACCAAGGCGTAGCGGTGCGTCCGAAGTGACGGCCCGGCAACAGCGTCCACAGCACGGTGATCACAATGAGACAACCGGCAACCAACAGCTGGCGGGGCTGAAGCACCGACCTAGCCAGACGCCTGCCCACAGACGGCCGCGTTGGCACGGTTCCGGCTTCGGCAATGCGGCTCATCACGTCGTTGGCGAACGACGAGTCGGGTGCAATCGTTTTGCCGAGTTCCTCAAGCCGTTGATCGAGCATGTCTTTGTGCGTCATCGGTCATTCTTTTGCATCCAGGCGCGAAGCCGTTCTCGTGCCCGGGTCAGTTTCTTTGTCACCGTTCCTACTGTTTGCTCCGTCATTTCGGCGATCTCACTGGCCGAATGTCCGTCGAAGTACTTGAGCATCACCACTAACCCCTCATGTTCAGGCAGATGCTCGATGAGTTGCAACAGCTCTCGCGAATCGCGATCGAGTTGCCCGTTGCTCTGTGCGATGTTGGTCTTCTGCTCATCGAGCGTCTGCATTGGACGTTTGGAGCGCGCGACGCGATACGCCCGGCGGCGCGTAATGGTGAGAATCCATGCTCCGAACGAAGCACCGTTCCGCAGGCTGGCGAGTTTCTGATAAGCCGTAACGAACGCATCCTGGGCCACGTCTTGAGCGGCATGCCGGTCGCCCAACACGGCCGCTGCTCCCGCGACCGCCAGACGTTCGTAGCGTCTAACGAGCACGGCAAACGCGTCCGCATCGCCGCCGGTGGCCGCCTCGACCAACTCTCGTTCTGCCTGCTCTGTCATCAGTCTCCGTTTCACGTATCAACCAATTAGAGCCACCGAATTGCGCAATTGCGGCAGGCTCGTGACGTTTTTCTTAGAATTGTGAGAACAGCCGCAGCATGCATCCGTTTTCGGCGAAACCGTGCAACACCAGCGGTGTTCGATCTGTGAGGATTGCCGCGATCGCCGGCGGCCATCAGTCGATAAGAAACCGCGGGCCCAACTCGTCGCGGAGAAACTTGATGACAATCGACGGACACGAAACGGATATTGCCCACCCAACGCGGCGCCGCTTTCTGGCGCACATCCTTGCAGGCGGTTCGATCGCTGGCCTTCTGTGGAAGACGGCGGCGACCGTCGGCCAGACTGCTGCGAACCCATCTTCGGCGCCCGCTCACCCATTCTTACCGAATGTGAACGTCAAGCTCACCGACACATACATGATTGTGCGCAGCGACGGGATTCCGAAGCACAAAACCGGCAAGTTTCCAAATCGCAGCAACCCCAATCGCATCCTCAAACAGTCGTACGTCTTCAAGATACCGCTCGAACCGCAGATCGCCTCTGAACCGACACCCCTGCCCATGGGGCCGATCGGTGTCGCCATCAACGGCGTGCCCTTCTACAACCCGTACAACAGAGAGGGCAATGACGCCGTCGAAGGCCCGTTTGCCGAAGTCTTTGATTCCTGCTGCGGGCACCCGGACGAGCTGGGGCGGTACCACTATCACAAGTACCCGATCTGCGTGAAATCCCCGTTCAAGGATGAACCAGGAGAGCACTCGCCCGTGCTGGGATACGCCTTCGACGGATTTGCAATTTACGGACCGCAGGATGTCGACGGTGAGCCGCCGGACGACTTGGACGAGTGCAACGGCCACACCGACGAAGAGCGCGGCTACCACTATCACGTCACCGCCAAGGCCCCTTACATCTTGGGAGCCTATCGAGGAGAAATCGACCGCGAGAACTTCGATCAACGCGGACGCTTCAGCGGTGGCAGAAGGCCCCAACGTGGCCCGCGCGGTAGACGACCGCCGCGGGGTGGCAACCCGCCTCCGCCACGCGGCCGAAGACCGTTTTAGAACGGTTTTCGAGATTCCGTGGACGGTTCCGGCCCGCGGGAACATTAGCTGCCGCCGCCGCGTTGATTCGTCGCGCGCAGATCGCAGAGTTCAGACTTCCATTCTGCGAAACGCGCGAATACCGAGCCGCATTGGCAGCAGCACAGCCGCTAGTCCCAGTGCCACGCAGAGTGATAGGCTCCCGGCCAGCCAAGGGCGAAAGTCGTTCCACTCCAGCCCGTTTCCGCCGGGGACCCGCAGTCGCTGCACGTGGCGAACAGCCTCGACCTGTTCCGCGTCTGGCGTCAGCGTCAGAGAGTAGAAGTGGTACGGCACCGCGATCGAGGTAATTACGACGACGATAAAAAACAGGCTCGTCACCAGGTTGAGCGTTCCCGGAATACCCGATGCGATTCGCGACGGATCGGTTTCTTTCTGATTGGCAAATCGCGCTCCCAGGCCGACCGATATCCCCGAGACGCCGCAACCGAGGATGACCACCAGCGACATGTGGACAGCCACCAGCAGCGGATCAAAGTTGAGAATCAGTGTGCTCAGTAGCATCAATCCGGAAGTCAACAGGATCGCGCCCGCCGATGAAAACACGAACTTGCCCCACATGATTGCGTCCCGGCCGATCGGACACAGGCCCAAGATCCACAACCTCTGGCCTTCCAGACTCAACAGCGGGAAAACAAAGCGGCTGGTAAACACTGTCAGAAACAGCGCCATCACCGAGAGATTCAAGAAGCTGATCATGTTTCGCCAATAGGGATGCTCGGCGTAATGTGTCACGCGGCTCAGCAACACGATGTACAGCGCAATCAACCCGGTGAAGATCGATAGCTGTAGAAATTGCACAGGATCGCGGCTGAAGGTACGGACGTCTTTGACGATCAACACGCGGACTGGCGCCGGCAGAAAGGCAAACATGCGATTCACAACAGCCGGCAACCAAGTGCTGTCGCGGCGCTTGCGAAAGAAATTGTGGCTGTGCACGCGGTCGTAGGCGTGTCGATATCGCTTTGCATAGGCCCACGAAGCGATCAAATAGGCCAGCAGCGAGTTCCAGACCAACACACCCAGAAAGAACAGCGACCTCGGCAACCCGCCTTCAAAAGTTGCCGCCAGCAGCCCCTTGCTGATCCAGTGGCTCGGCAGAAAGGGGAGGTTGGTCAATTGCATTTGCTGCATCAGTTGCAGCAACCACATGTTTGAGCTCGACGCGGCTCGCCACGCGCGGAATGCCATGAAGCCGGCCAACAATAGTGCCGCGACGACGGCCGCCAGGATCATTTCCTTTTTGCGACGCGGTATGAGCGCCGTCACCATCAGGCAGATGAGAGCGCCCACACTGGCGGGTAGCAGGCAATAGGCCACGAGGTAAATAGTTGCCAGGAAATAGAACGCGAGAGGCGCTTCGACGGTGACGCCATAAGCGGCCAGCATGGGACTCCCCAGCAGCACGAAACCCCAACTACTAAAGAACAGCGCTTCCTGGAACTTGAGACCGAACACGAAGTCCGCCGGAATCGGCCGCACTAGCAGCAGCCGTGTCTCATCCGAATTGAACAAACCGGCGTACAAAATGATGGCAGTCGAGAAGACAAGCATCATCAGCAGCGTCGAAAAATAGAGACCGAACAGCAGCTCGACTAAAAAGCTCGATACCAGTTGGTTGCGTTCCAGCAGTTCGAAGCCACCGCGGAACATAATGTACAAGCCGCTCCAGAACACGATGCTCGTGGACAGCGCCATCCACAATTGCCACTGGGCGCCGGCAAACTTTCCCTTCAACGTGTTGATCAGCGCCCTCCGCCGCAGGTATTGCAAACCGGATAACGAGCGCAAACGCAGACCGCCGGCACTGGTCGCTGGCACAGCTGGCGGACTGATGGGCACGGGATGATCGATCGAACTCATGCCGGGCGCTTCTCCACGGGAGTTTGCGCGGCGGGCTCCACACCGTCGTCTGCAACTTCGGCATGGGCGGTCACTTGCAGGAAGAAGTCTTCCAGCGTCTGGTTCTCGGCCGATTCCTTGCGAAGTTCTTCAATCGAACCGCAACGGATGAGCCGGCCTTGATGAAAGATCCCGATGCGATGTGCCATCTCCTCAGCGATCGCCAGCGTGTGCGTCGACATAAAAATCGCCGTCCCTTCACGGGCAGCTTTTTTCAACAAATCCTTGACGATCCGCACGCTCTTGGGATCCAACCCCACCATCGGCTCATCGACGACCAGCACGCGGGGACGGTGCAGCAATGCCGAGGCAAACACCAATCGCTGACGCATGCCGTGAGAATAGGTCTCCGTCAAACCATCGACGTACTCACGCATTTCGAACGTATCGATCAACTCCTCTAAGTAGGCGTCGACGTCGGCCCCCGATAGACCGTAAATCTCGCGGGTAAACCTGAGGAATTCGCGGCCCGATAGCTTCTCGTACAGGTGCGGTTCGTCGGGAACGTAACTCAGGCAGCGCCTCGCCTCCAGCGAGTTGGTCGACATGTCTTTGTCGGCCACCAACACGCGGCCCTTGGTCGGCCTGAGCAGACCGGTGATCATCTTGATCGTGGTCGTCTTCCCGGCACCGTTGGGCCCCAGACAGGCAAACAACTCGCCGGCCGATATCTGCAACGACAGATCGCGAACGGCCCATTTCGTGCCGTAGCTCTTGGAGACGTCTTGTAGGTTGATCAGTGGCTTCATGTCGCGTCTGAAGAGGGAAGTTGGCCGCAGCCCATGTCGAGCTAGGGACGGCTATTGGCAAATGTCAGCACTATGCCGCCGAACTTCACGTCGCGTCGCAGCACCTTGCCATCTGAGATCCGCACCCAGGTCGTGGAAAACGTCTCGTCGCGGCGATGCTCAATGAGATGGCACCTCCAGGACTGCTCGTCGAGCTGAATGGTTTCGACTCCCACAACTTCATTCTGAACGACCTCGATGGATTGTCCGCGAAACAGCATGCTGAACGGACCCGACAGCGCAACGAACGGATTGACCGTCCGCGTAGTCCACTTCTTGCCGACACGCAAGTCCGGGATGTGGTCCAGCGGCACCAACTTGTCTGCGAAGAACGACTGCGAGTTGACGGGCAATCGCAAGTTTTTGAATGGTGCCCCCAACCCTTGAGTCGAAATCTCCAGAGTCTCACCCTGCACCTTTCCAGTGAAGTTGACCCGCGCCGGGGTGCGCGCCCGGGGCGGCGTAATCGCCAGTTCAACGTCGAGCGTCTCGAGACGGCCCAAAGGATCTACGAAGATGTCGCTGGTCATGTCGACCATCGTCGATTCGTGCGAGTCCAGTCGATCCACGGCGTTGCCGCGCGTAAACTCTGAAAGGTTCAAGGACAAGACGGTAATGATCCCGAACGAGCCGTCGGTCTGCGGGTCGACTTCAGTCGTGGCCCAACCAATCTGCCGGGGTCCCAGCTCGATCCGCCAGCGCGTCGTTTTCTTTCTCGCCCGCTCTTGCAGCACAGCCCGATAGTCGAGTTCGCCAAACCCGAGTCTGGGCATCACCTCGTCTTTGACGAGCCAGCCGGTCATCACCAGCCAAAAAAACAAAATGGCAATACGCAGACTTGGCCGAGGCATGTCGCGAGATGCTCCGAGAGGTGCTCCAAATTGAGGTGCTCGCAGGCAGCTCAAGTGTATCAAAATGTCAGGCGCGGTCTAATCGACGCCGAAGAAAGTTGGAACGGCGTCTGTGGGGCACGCAGAGTTGACCGGCAGCAGCCATGCCGTTTTGCATTCACCCCACAATTCGGGTAGTTTGGCGTTCAGTACGTCTGGCCACCAACAATCCCATCTCCGGCCCATCGTATCCATTATCCAATGACCAGCTACCCTCCCAAGTTTCTGCTCGCGCTCTTGTGTGCCGCGGTTGCCGCTTCATCGACGGCCGTTGCTGAAACGTACGACGTGATCCTCCGCGGGGGCACCATCTACGACGGCAGCGGCGATCCTCCACGCAGCGCCGATGTCGCCATTCAAAACGACCGCATCGTTCTGGTGGGGGACGCGGCAGGCGACCAGGCTAAGACCGAGATCGATGCAACCGGCTTGGCGGTCGCGCCCGGCTTCATCAACATGTTGAGCTGGGCCGTCGAATCGCTCTACATCGACGGCCGAGGACAAAGCGACATCCGCCAGGGAGTCACACTCGAAGTCTTCGGCGAAGGCTGGTCTTGGGGACCGCTCAACGATTCCCTGCGCGACTACATGAAGCACCGGCAGGGCGATTTCAAATACGCTGTCAACTGGACGACGCTTTCCGACTATCTCGAGTTGCTGCAGAAGCGGGGCGTGTCTCCCAACGTCGCGTCGTTTGTGGGCGCCACGACGATTCGCGCCCACGTCGTCGGCTTCGACGACCGCCGGGCCAGCCAGCGCGAACTGAAACGCATGCAGGAACTCGTTCGCCAAGAAATGGAAGCCGGGGCCTTGGGTGTCGGCAGTTCGCTGATCTATGCACCCGCGTTCTACGCCGATACCGAAGAACTCATCGAGTTGTGCAAAGTCGCCGCCGAATACGACGGCCTGTACATCTCGCACATGCGCAGCGAAGGCAACCAGTTATTAGAAGCGGTTGACGAACTCCTCCGCATCGCCCGCGAGTCGAAGATCCGCGCCGAAATCTATCATTTGAAAGCGGCCGGTAAAGACAACTGGGACAAGCTAGACCAAGTCATCGAGAAGGTTGAGGCGGCGCGAACTGCCGGTCTGCAAATCACGGCCGACATGTATACCTACACCGCGGGCTCGACAGGTCTCAACGCCACGATGCCGCCATGGGTACAAGCCGGCGGTTATCGGCAGTGGCGACAGCGACTATTGGAGCCCGACACCCGCCAGCGGGTCCTCGAGGAGATGCGGACTTCGACCGACGACTGGGAAAACCTGTTGATGATGTCCGGGTCGCCTGAGAACGTGTTGCTGGTGGGCTTCAAGAATCCGGGCCTCAGAAATTACACCGGCAAGACGTTGGCCGACGTCGCACGCGACCGCGGCATTTCGGCTGAAGACGCGGCCATCGATCTGGTCATCGAAGACGGCAGCCGCGTGCAGGCTGTCTATTTCATCATGAGCGAAGAGAACGTCAAGAAGAAGATCGCCATTCCATGGTTGAGTTTTGGGTCTGACGCCGGCGCAATGGCGCCGAGTGAAGCTTTCTTGAGTGAAAGCACCCACCCCCGCGCGTACGGCTGTTTCTCCCGGTTGCTGGGCCGCTACGTCCGCGACGAAGGCGTCATCCCGTTGGAAACCGCTATTCACAAACTCACACGGCTTCCCGCAACGAACCTGCGCATCAAGCATCGCGGATCGCTCGAGCCCGGCTACTTCGCCGACGTTGTCGTGTTCGACACAAAGACGATTGCCGACCACGCCACTTACGACCAGCCGCATCAATACGCGACCGGCATGAAGCACGTGTTCGTCAATGGCACTCAGGTGCTGGCCGACGGCGAGCACACCGGCGCCAAGCCGGGACGCGTTGTGTGGGGTCCCGGAAAGAAAGCATCGACTGAAACCTCCGACTAAAGTACGCACCACTTGCCCGTTGTTGAGGCCCGAATCAGGTCTATCGAAACCGTCCGTTCCGCTTCGCTGCACGCACCCTACACCTACACCTACACCTACACTGGAGAATCGAACCATGAAAGCCTGCAGACGCTTGATCGTGACCGCTGTTGCCATCGCCTTGCTCGGAACCGCCTCCTCCTTCGCAGAAAACCCAATACTCGACGCGGAGTCGGGGCTCGCAAGACTTAAGACCCTCTCGGGCACGTGGGTCAACATTGAAAACACCGACGACGACAGCCAAGGCGTTCAATTCGAGGTAATCGCGGCCGGCAGCGCCGTGACGGCGGTCTTCTTTCCCGGGGCGGACATGGAGATGGTCAGCATCTTCCACCTGGACGGGCCGGACGAACTGGTACACACGCACTATTGCGCGTTGGGCAATCAGCCCACGATGCGGCTCGTCAAGAGCGACAAGCCGAACGAGCTGCGGTTCGAGTTCGCCGGCGGAACTAACTTCGATAAAGACAAAGATCTGCACGTTCACCACACGACCATCCGCTTCCTCGAAAACGGCCACGTCGAGAATGAAGTCGAAGCCTGGAACGACGGCAAGAAAGCCAACGTCGACACTTTCGTGCTGAAGAGAAAAGCTCAGCCGGCCGAAACCGCCGCCGCGCAGGAGTAATGATGCGGCAAGAGCACAGTTGATATCGGTGCCGCTGGCAGCCTGCGCACTGACGCCAGCCACACGAGTGCGCCTGGTGCCACTGGCAGCTCGCCTGCCAGTGCGGTGCGCTAACCGGCTCAGAACGCTTCAGCCCACTTATGCACCACTACATTTGCACTGGCGGACGAGCCGCCACTGGCACACCAAGTCGCCTTCCCGCTGATTTGTTCAGTCGTCGGTCGTGCCAACGGTCTTCAGCACATCCTGAATCAATCCCATCAACTCACCGAGCATGTCGTCGCGGACGTCGGTGTTCACCTGGAAGGCGATCGCGACGCGCTCGGACGGAAAATACGCGAGATGCGAGAGGTAGCCCACCGACCAGCCGCCGTGTCCGTAGCTAGTCCCGAGTGCGTTCTGTGTCACATAAGTACCTAACCCGTACTTGCTGGATTTCTTCTGGTCTGCAGGATGTGTGGCCACGATCTGTGCAACGTACGGCTGCATCAATGCCCGGCCTTCGTAAAACGCCTTCGCCCAGCGGACCAGGTCCTGCGGATTGCTGATCAATCCGCCGCCGGTCCATTCCGTCGCCGGGTTGTATTTCAACTCGCCATCCTCGGCCACTTTCACGGGCAGGCCGAAAGGGTTCTCGGGCGAGAGATATCCAGCGGCCAGGTTCCCAATGTCGCGGTGATCGGCCGGCTCAGTAAGTGTCAGCTCCAGTGGCGTCAAGAAGCGCTTGCTGACTTGGTCGTAATACGTCCCCTCTCCTGCCCGTTCGATGACCATACCGGCCAAAATGTAGCCGGTGTCAGTGTACTTGAAACCTTCGCCAACTGGGAACAGCGGTTCGCGGTTCAAGATGTGTTCGACGAGCTGCGCGGGTTTGAAGTAGTAATCGGGGTCGGTATCGAGGTTCTTGATCATTTCCTGGGCTTTGCCGACCCACACCGGGTCGTAGATATGATCGGCGACACCGGCACGATGCATTAGCAGGTGCCGCAGCGTGATGTCTGCTCCGTTGGGCAGATCGCCGAACCACGGCTCGTCGCCCAGCCACTTCTCGAGCTTGTCGTCGAGCGAGAGCTTTCCGTCTTGTTCCAGGGCGACGGCCATGGCGGCGACAAACGTCTTGCCGATGCTGCCCGCAGGCATCCGCGTATCAACGGTCATCTTCGCACCGCTCTCCTTGTCGGCCACGCCACTGGCAAACGCCAGCACGCGACCGTCGGGGAGCGAATACGCGGCAGTCATGCCTGGCAGTTCGTATTTCTGGCAGACGGCGTCGAGCCCGGATTGAAAACGTCGCTGCAGCTCGGCTAGTCGATCGCCGTCGGTAGATGTCGCCCGCTTTTCAGCACCGACCGCCAATTGCCAACCGCAGAGGGCCGTCGCCAAACAGAAGACCGTCAACCACCCAAATCGTCGCATTTTCCGCAGCTCCCGCCCTTCCAGTTCAAGACTGCCTGGTCACCTGCCTGTGAATTCGCCCGGCGTTGTCAAATCTTGGCAGCCGGCGCGGGCAGATCGACGTTCAAGTCGAACTCGGGGGGAAAGTCATCGACTCAGGCCGTCTGGGCCGCGGGCGAGGCAGCGCTACCGCCAGATTCGAATCATCGAAGTTGCAGCAGGCTGTTATTGTCTTTCTCGATCAACTGGGGATTGGCAGGATCGTGCCTCCAGTCTTTCCCGTCGACGACAAACTTGTACTGGTGGCTGCCCCGCTTCAACTGGAGATGGGTGCTGAACAGGCCGTTCTCATCAGGCCCATGCATGCGGTGCTCGGCAGCTTTCCAATCGTTGAAGGTGCCCACCAGGTGGACCGAAGCCGCCTCAGGAGCGAGAAACTTGAATTCGACCCTGAAGTCCCCATTTTCCAGACGCCTGCTTCGCGGCTGCGACGGGTCTCCCACCACGAGCAGACTGTTGTTGTAGTAACCGGCCTGCAGCCGATTTGCCGGGTCGTGCTTCCAGTCTTCGGAGCCGATCAAGAATTTGTACTCGTAGCGGCCCCTCTGCAGGATGAGCCTCGTAGTAAACGCCCCCGATTCGTCTGGGCTCATGACCTGTGCTTCTCGCTTCCAGTCATTGAAACTGCCGACCAGCGAAACGGTCTTGGCAGGGGCGGTGGGCCGATAGTTGAATCGGACTTCGAATACTTCGCCGCCGTCGAGGGGGGCGACTTCAGGCGCTGGCAGCAACAAATCTTGCTCGACCAGAGCCGTCTCAAAAAAGCCAATCATCATCTCTTCACTCGTCTGCAGGCCGAATCGGACGGTGGCCGTTGGGTCCGGATTCCAAAGATTCTCTGCTGAGTTGTCGAACACCGCGGTGCAGTGCAGACGCGTGCCTTCGGGCATGAGTTGGGGTTGGGCCAATTCATAGATGTGCTGCCATTCGAAGTCGTACTCCGGCACGTCGAGCAACACCTCCTGCCGCCCGTCGGGGTACAGAGCTTCGTACCGAAACGACTTCCCCCGCAGATGCATGTGGGGCATCAGCGAATAGAGCAGCCTGTCCTGTCGAAACTCATGAGTGGCCTCGATGCGGTGGTCGCTGGCCCCCGGTGGAATCCTGAAGTCGAGGCTGCCGGTGTACTGACCTCGTAACTCCTTGCGGACCTGGTTCGCATCGGCAAACAACAATCCGACTTTGGTTCGGTCCTCTTCAACGCGACCGCTCGGTGTGTAGTGCATCTGAAACACGAGTTTTGAACCGGCCGCCACATACCGGGCGATTCCTTCCGGAAGTACCGTCGTCAACTTTCCGGGAACGGATGTGGCCAGGATTTCCATGCCGAGCAGATCTTCTAACCCAACGCCTGCAGGGTTTGTTCGATTCGCACGGCCCGGTGGTTGGACAAAGACGACTGTGTGATGCACGACCGCACGCGACCCGGGTCGTACCTCAGACGCCTGCACCCATTTGTCTTCTTCGAATCCGGGGTCGACCACGAAGTATTGATAATCGACGATCCCGGTCGCTGGCACCGTGAAAGACTGGGGCATCGAAACGACAAGGTCCGGCTCGCCGATCCTCCACCGTGCGGTGGGTTCGGCCCTCTTCGGAAGGTCAGGCGACTCGCCAGGGGGCGCACCGTTGTGGACCCACTGATGGACCAACTGTTTCTCGTCGTCGGTCATCCGCGGGTCGTTCGCAAACTTGCCGAACCGCGGATTGGCGTGCCACGGCGGCATCCGCCCAATTCGAATGACTTCGTCAATCGTCTTGGCCCACCCGGCCACCTCGTCGTATGAGGTGAGCGGGAACGGAGCAATGTCGCCGGAACGATGGCAGCCCACGCAACGTCGTTTGAAGATGGGGGCAATCTGATTCGAATACACGACCGTCCCGCGAGCCGGTTGCTTGACGACCCGGCCGATGTGACACCCCACCGACGGCACAACCGGGGAGTTCACCGGCTCACCGGCGAGAAGTTGCTGTAGGGCATCTGCTAAATCGCGGCGGAGCGGTTTGGGCCGTTTGTACCCTACCCCGTACTGATCGTCGATCCGTCCCCAATAGCGAACCACGCGATTCGCATCCAGCACAAACACTTCCGGCGTACGCACGGCCCCGAAGTCGTCGGCCACCTTGTTCCCCACGTCCTTGACCAGCGGAAACGAGATGTCGTGGGCCAACTCGTATCGTTCCATGTCAGCCAGCGAATCCTGCTGGTTCGAATTGATGCCGACGAAAGCGACCTGCCGCGCTCGAAACTCATCGGCAAGCTCGACCAATCGCGGTCCATATTGCTCAGCCAGCGGGCACTCCGTTCCAAGAAAGGCGATCACGACCAATCGGGCTTCTCCAAAGTCTTCCAGCGCATGGACCGCCCCGAGCCGATCGGGCAATCGGAAACCGGCGATCGTGCGACCAATCGGCGACTCAGCTTCGGCCGCCGACAAACGTGTTGCACAAAGAACCACCATTCCAACGAAGCAGACAATTGGGAGAAAACGTCGTCGTGTTCCGGATGCGGTCATGACGTAGCTCTCTAAACCGGTTCGCAATGGTTCGCCTGAACACAGCATACCCGCTGCAACGACAATCGATCCACAAGATTTCGAGTGCCCCATTGGCCCACACGTCCGCCGTAGGCAATTCGCCGCGCTGCGGCGCGCTGGTTGCCTGTTTTGGGTTCGGCTATAGTGGTGATTCGGCTCCCGGCATGGTCTGAATTCCGTAAGTACGGATCCTGGAGAGATCAAGGAGCGGCCCCACCACCAAACCGGGGCAAGCACGCAATCGATTGATTCGTCAGAAAGTACAGCGATGGCACCACCACAGCCGCAACTTCAGATCGACAAGATGCTCGAAACGGTCGTCCGCGAGAAGGTGAGCGACTTGCATCTGACGACCGGGCAGCCCCCTTGCGTCCGCTCCAGCGGACGGCTCGTGCGCTTCGACACCAAAACGCTCGATCAGAACGACATGATCGGGCTGATGAAAAGCATCACACCTGAGCGCAACCAACAAGAACTCCAAGAAGACGGCCAGACCGACTTTGCGTTTTCATTCGGCGACAAGGCGCGGTTTCGCGTCAACGTGTTCAAGCAGCGGGGGCACATCGCCATCGTCTGCCGCCGCATTCCCAACGAATTTTTGACGTTCGAACAGTTGGGACTTCCCTCGGTCATTCCCGACATTCTCAACCGTCCCAACGGCTTGTTTCTGGTGACCGGTCCGACCGGCAGCGGGAAAACCACCAGCCTGGCCAGCATGATCAACTATATCAACGAGACTGTCGATCGGCACATTATCACGCTGGAAGACCCGATCGAGTACTACCACGACAACAAGAAGTCGATGATCAACCAACGGGGCATCGGCATCGACGTCCCGACGTTTCCGCTCGCGCTGCGGGCGGCGCTGCGGCAAGATCCCGACATCATTCTGGTCGGCGAGATGCGAGACCTGGAAACCATCGAGGCGGCCATCACCGCCGCCGAGACCGGTCACATCGTATTCGGCACGCTGCACACGACCGGCGCCCAGGGCACCGTCGACCGCATCATCGACGTTTTTCCAACGACCCAACAGGCGCAGATCCGCACGCAATTGGCGACGTCGATCTTGGCCGTCCTCAGCCAGGCATTGCTTCCGCGAAAGCCCAAGGGCCTGGTGGCCGCCTACGAAATGCTCGTCGTCACACCCGCCATCGCCAACCTGATTCGTGAGGCCAAGACCTACCGCATCAATTCGTCGATCCAGACCGGCAAGAAGTTTGGAATGCAGCTGCTCGACGACGCGTTGTTCAAGCTCTGGCAAGAAGGTATCTGTGAAGAGACCGAAGTCATTCAACGGGCAAATGGCCCCGGAGAACTCAAGGCCAAAATCGTCAAAGCCAAGAAGGGCCTGTTCGACGAAAGCGAAGACGACGAATACGAGGATGTCGATGACGCCGAAGACGAAGAAGAAGACGATCTCGAACACCTGAGGTCGATCGCCAAGAAGATTGGAAAGAAACGTTGACGTGAGTTTCACATTCCTGATTCCGTCTCCGAAGCGCAGCGAAGGATCTCTGTTTCGTAACTGACACCAAAGCGGGCCCTGGCAATGATCTGCATCTCGGTAACTCCCGAATCGGAAATGCTCGCCAAGGCCGACTTGCTGAATGCATCCCGGCATTGCGACATCATTGAGCTGTGCCTCGATCGCCTGGACGAAGTGACCGACATCGGCGAACTGCTCAGCGCGGTCGATAAGCAAGTAATCGTCTCCTGCCGCCGCCTGCAAGATGGAGGCCGCTGGCGCGGCAGCGAGGAAGATCGGCTGCAACTGCTGCGGCAGGCGATTGAAGCCGGACCCGCCTATGTGGAACTAGAGCTCGACGTCGCCGCACAAATTCCCGTCGCCGGCGAGACGAAGCGCGTGATCAGCTACACGAGCCTCGACAAACCGCTGGGCAAAGTCGACGACATCTTCGCTCAGGCCAGCGAAGTCGTCGCCGACGTCGTAAAGTTCACTTGGCCGACTCCCACGTTGAATGCCACGTGGCCGCTGGTCGCCGCCGTTACCGAGGAGCGGGACATCCCCGTGGTCGGCATGGGGCTGGGGAATGCGAGCCTGATGTTTTCGCTGTTGGGCCGCAAATACGGATCGCCCTGGGTATATGCGGCGCTGGAAAAAGGGATGGAAGCCCACGAAGGGCAGCCCACCGCATTTGAACTCGACGAAATCTACGATTGGAACCACATCGTCCCCCTGACGCACTTCGTGGGATTGTTCGGCTTCGGGGCGTCCGAAACGACCGCCGTCCGAATACTCAACGCCGGGTTGAAGGCGCTGGACGTCAACACCCGCTGTCTGCCGCTGCGGCTGGGCAGCACCGACCGCCTGGACACAATGCTCGAACGCCTGCGGATGAACGCGCTATTGGTCAGCCCTCATTTCGGTGAGCAAATGCTGGACTTCGCCGAAAAGTCGGAGCCGGCATCAGAAGAGACGCACTACAGCGACCTGATCGCGGAACTTCCCGACGGTTGGACGGCGCACAACATACTGTGGCGAAAGGCGACGCGGGCCATCGAACAAGCACTCGGCAAGACAGGCCCTCGGCATCACCCCTTGAACAGCGCCGACGTACTGATTGTCGGCACGAATGCAACTGCGCGGGCGATGGCGCACGGGATTTACCGGCGCAAAGGCCATCTCACCGTCACCTCCCCCAGCGAAGAGAAGGCTGAGCAACTTCTCTCGATGTTCGATTGCCGCTATGTGCCCTTCGACCAGCTCCACCAATCGTCCCCGGACGTGGTGATCTTCACCGACCCCGGCATTCCCGTGGGTGAGGCCAACCTGGCTTTCGACCCGTCTTTCCTCAACGAAAGCATGACCGTCCTGGACCTCTCGCGGATGCCGAACGATTCCGATTTCGGCCAGGAAGCCCGACAGCGGGGCTGCAAGGTCGTCGAACCCCGCGACGTGTTCATCAGCCAGGTCGCCGCCCAATTCACGGTGATCACCGGCGAAGTCCTTCCGGACGACGTACTGCAGGAAGCATTAGAAGCCGAGGGCTAACGCGCCAGAGATAGACGTAGCGGGTTCCGGCAGCGTAGATAGGACCATACAAAGGCCGAACAGGGTCCGATAGCCGCCACGATCATCCCGGATGGGATCTAGAACGCGGGCAAGCCTAACATCGCGTTTCATTGCGTTCCGGCGATCACGGCGGCCCACTGCGACTGCAGTTGTGTAAACTGCTGCCGTAAGTGCGAGAACACCGATTCGCCAAACCGAGTGAGGTCGGCACAACCGTCGATCAGCGCAAAGGCCTCGACAATCTCCAGCTGCAGGTCCTCTGCAATTCGATGGTTGTGTTGGGGATCGCACCATTCCCAGCCGCGACAGTCGTTGCGCACAAACGCAACCACCAACGCCAACTCGTATAGATGCGTGTACGGGATCTGCAGCAGCGTGCGGACCCTCAGCCGGCGCCCGTAGCGAGGAATCACTTCGGTCCAGTCCGACGTGTTGCGCGCCAATTTCAGACCCGCCGCATAGGCCACCGAGTCGATCAGGTAGCTTTTTGTGTGCCCCAACTCGTGGCCGAAGCAGGCAAAGCAACACGGATCAAGTCGGAGACAGCCGTCCGGCGAGCACGGCACGTTGACGCCGACGATGCCCGGTTCCCGCGGGTCGGAGAACGATTGCACGAAGCCGTCGTCCGACGGAGGCGACTCGAAGCCGCGCACGGTGCGAGTGTATCGACAGAACTCCTGGTGGATTGACGCACTGTTATGCCGCATCGCCGCCAAGACCCTCTCGACAACCCCTCCCACGACGCCGGCACGTCCGTTGTCGATGAAACCCGTCGGCTCATAACAAACGCCCTCGGCGCACAGGGCGGCAGACCGATGCAGCTTGGGCCGCACAACCGGGTCTTCGCAGCTCAGAGTGCCCGATTCGATCTCATCGTCGTTGGCGACGAGCATCCGCATCGAATCGGCCCGCGGCATAACGAGAAACGGGCTGCCATCGGCATCGGCGCAGTACCAACGGAAATGCCGGCGGTCAATTGAAACCACGACCGGATGATGCACGCAAACCGAGGCTGGCGTCGTTGTCAGCTCGATGCTCCAATCACACACCGGAAAGCGGAGCCGTCCGAACCCGTCGGTCTTGAGTTCCACTGCGCCCGTCCACTGTGGATCGGCCCGAAGCATCAGCGGCAGAAATAGATTGCCGGCCAGACCGTCGTCGGCAATCCCACCCGACACATCTGACTCCGCCGGGCAAATGGCGGCCGCCTGATCATGCCACTCGCGAACCTCGGCAGAGAATCGGGCCAGCGAATGCAGGTAGCGGATGAAGAGCGGATCCAACAGCAACCGTTGCCGCATCGGCCGCGCGCGCGGGCAAGACATCAATTCAAGCAAACGCTCCGCGGGCTTGCTTACCATACCGCCGGTGGTGGCCGCACCCCGCAACAACGATTCATGCACACCGGCGGCGAGTGAGGGAATCCGCGTTTCCAGAGTCTGCAAGCTGCCCGGAAGTTGGAAGAATTCCCCAGGCGAGAGGGAGACTTTCGCCACCCGCCGACGTGCCGGCGGACTTGACCGCGCCTTGGACCGCTGTCCCGTCAAAGTCACACACCTGCGTAAGAGGTGCGTCCTGCGGTGCCAATCTGGCTGAAACCGGAGAATCAACCGCCACGCGCTCCGGCGCGGGGCCGGTCGATTGAAACACGTCAGGTTTCGAGCGGGGAGTTACAAGCGGAACGAAAGAGAATCGACTCTCTCATTGAAGGGATGGCCCGCCCGGATGAGAGTCAAGATTGCAGAGTCTTAACGCACGTGCATTGTACCGTCACCGCGACGGCTTTGTCACGACTGATTTGCACTTCCGGGGTCGATGGTGGCTCAGACCCGGCTCGCTCACTCCCCTGCCACCGGGCCAGTCTCTGCCGATTTACCGTCGTCTTGCGGATACAGCAGCAAACGATCATGGGTTAGCAAAACCAAGTCGGCTCGACCGTCGCCGGTAACATCGGCGATGAGTGCTTCGCGCGGCTGGCCGGACTGGCCGTCTTCTCGGTTGAAGCTCTTCTCTTCGAACACCTTGAAATGCAGCGCGTGTTGCAGACGCGATTTGCCGTCGAAATGCAGCAACTCGATGTAATGCGAGCGGATGTCGACGACGGCCAGGTCGCTCAACCCGTCGCTGTTGAGGTCGCCAGCGACCGCGTCGGAGAAGTAGACCTTCTCGAGCTTGGTCTCGAACGAGGCCACCTCTTCGAGCTTCAAAGCGCCTTGGTTGGCGTACAGCACCGCAAACCGCCCTGAGCCGAACAGCAGCAGATCGTCGCCGCCATCGGAATTCAAGTCGGCGACGCGAGTCGACTGAAACGGAAAGTCGCCGATCTCGACTTCGCGCCACGGCCGGTAAACTCCACTCTCATCGAGTCGCATCAATCGCAACCGTTTCACCCCGGTATCGACCAGCGCAATCTCGTCGCCCGGAGTGTTGTCCAGATTGATGGCTGCCACGCCGACAATCCGCGCGCCCGACTCCGGAGCGTTGTACTGATCGATCACTTTCCACTGACGGTCGTTCTGTAGCCGTAGACTGCGCGCGAACTGTCGCTGGGCCACGAGCAATGGAGGTTGGTCATTGTCGCCGACAAACACAGCGCCTGCCGCCGTCTCACCCAGCCGGATGCCCGATTCGGCCTTCGTATCTCTCAACCGCCCGCTGTCATCCATCACCAGCAGGGTCGGCACGCCGCGGTTGAATTCGGGGAACGCGAGGAAGTCGGGCCGGCCGTTGCGATCAGCGTCAAGCCGCACGAGACGCTTGGGCGGGGCGCTGAGCTTCAGTTCCATCCGTACGTCGTCGCCAAAGTGGAACGGTGACCAATCGGCCCCATTGCGCGTGAGAGCAAACAGGGCGTACTTCGCAGAACGTCGCGATCCTTCCTGGCTGATGAACAAGATTTCCAATTGGCCGTTGCCGTCGAGGTCGGCCAGTTCCAGCGCGATTGGTTCAGCCGAGACCGGGAGCGCTTGCGGGAACGTGAGCCGTCCTTCGCGAAACTGGCTCAATCCGAGCGTTCGTTCTTCGGGACTGAGCGTAACGACTTCGTCTTGGCCGTCGCCGTCCAAATCGGCCACTCGCACGTGCTCGGCTTGGAGCAGTCCCGGAAACGGGCTGCCTAAATCAAGCCCCCGGCCGGCATGTTGGCGAAAGACGATGACGCGCGCGGCATCGGGATCAGTTACGACCACGTCGGTCAAACCGTCGCCGTCAACGTCGCCGGTCGCCAGGTCGCGTTTGTCACTCGAATTTCGTTTGCCGAACCCGTATTGTACGAGCCGCCCACGGGCGTCTGTCGCATCCGGCTGCGCGTCGAGCAATCGGCGGATCTTGACGTGCCGCGTCCGCGAATCGACCGACAGGATCTCATGGCCCGGTTTTCCGTCGACGTCGGCCAGGGTAATCCCCAACGGTTCATCGAGATCGAACTGTAGCTCGGGGCCAAGCCGCCCATCGTCTCCCTGTAATCGCACAGAAAACGTCCGCGAGTTGCCGTCGCTTCCCACGTAACACAGATCGCTACGATCGTCACCATCAAGATCGGCGATCTGAACCAGCGACAGCTCCGACGATGTGTTCATGATCCGCTGTGGCCGGCTCGGCTTGCCGCCGTCTCGGCCGTGTAACACGAATGTTTCGTGCTCGCCGACGACGACCAGGTCGCTTCGTTGGTCGTTGTTCAGATCGCCCGACGTCATGATCCAAGGTGTGGCAGCCACGTCGGGCAGCCGGTGACGCTCGGTGCGGGTCCAGCCGCCCGATTCAGTCTGAAAAAGAATGATCAGACCGTCGGGCCGGCCAAAGTACGCCAGGTCCACGCGACCGTCGCCGTCGAAATCACCCGTAGCCAATCCGCCGATTTCCTTGTCGACGGGAATCTTGCGATGCTCGAATCGCCAGTCATCCTTGACCGAGTTGACGCCACTCTCCGCTCCGGAAGTAGCATCATCGCCGGCTGGTGGGTTGGCACGCTGCTGCAGAACATCGATGCGGCTGTGGCTGTTATCGGCCAGAATCAAATCGAGCCTCCCATCCCCGTTGACGTCGGCCGCCAACATGTTCCCCGAACGCTGCTCGAGTTTGAAGATTTCCAACCCGCCGAAGCCGTAATACAGGGCCAGATCGGGCTTCGGCTCATCTGCATAGATGCCGTGACATGAAAGACACAAGGCTGCGACGCACAGGAGCAACAGCAATTGACTGCGTTCTTTTCGCACGATGATCTTCACCAAGGCTTTGATTGCGTGTGGGACTCGTTCTTCGATTGGGTGCCACTGCTGGCTGGCCCAGCAGTGCAATATGTTCTCGATCGCGACTGTACCAAAGATCGCTGATCAGCGGATCGAAAGCGGGGCTAATCGACGGCCATCCAAGACATTCGGCACTGCTGGGCCAGCCAGAGTGCTGATTATACCGCAGCAGGAGTCGGTCGTTCGAGGAATGGTTCCATGAAGGCGATGCCCTCGCCGGCGCGGCGGCGCAGTTCGTCGCACGGGGACATGCGAGGATTCTCGGCAGCGAACTGGTCCAGCGCCAATACAATGTTGCTGGCTCCCACGCTGTCTGCGTATTGCAACGGCCCACCCCGAAACGGCGCGAAGCCCGTCCCGAACACCATTGCCAAATCGATGTCTTCGGGCCTTTCGACGATGCCCTCTTCGAGAGCCCGTGTCGACTCGTTGATAATCGGGTAGACCAATCGCTGCGTAATCGTCTCTGCTGACAATGCTCTTCCCGACCCGGCCACTCCACTCGAGCGCAAGTCTGCGATAGCGGCGGCCACTTTCGGATTCAGTTGCTTGCCCGAGCGCGTCTTTTCGACCAACCTCATACCCGCGACCGATTCGCCTCCGTTAAGCTCTTCCAGCCGTTTCCAGAGCGGCGCGGGGGCAAAACGGTCTCCGTAGGCCGCTTGCATGTTTTCAGCCACGTGGGCGGCGACTTCGATCCCCACCAACCCCGTCAATTCGAGCGGTCCCATCGGCATGCCGAAGGCGATCGCCGCCTTTTCGATCTCCATGGGATCGGCAACGTCGGTCAGTAGAAACCCGGCTTCGTTCATGTACGGCGAAAGCAGCCGGTTCACCAAAAATCCGGCACAGTCGCCAACCACGACCTTTGTCTTACCTAATCGCTGCACATACGCAATCGCCGTCGCCAGAGCTTCGGGCGATGTCTGCTCGGTGCGAATCACTTCCACCAGCGGCATTTGATGCGGCGGGTTGAAGAAGTGCAGTCCCACAACGCGTTCGGGGTGGGCCACGTCACGGGCGATGTCGCTGACCAACAGCGAACTTGTGTTCGTGGCCAACACCGTCTTGTCGTTCGTGGCCTCGGCTAGTTCGTCGAACACCTTCCGCTTGATGTCCATTTCCTCTACGACCGCTTCAATCACGATGTCGCAGTGCTTCAAGCCGGAATAGTCTGTTGTGGGACTGAGACGATCGAAGATGTTGGTGGCATCCAGCGGGGTGATCTTCTTGCGTTTGACGTCGGACTTGACGAGCTTGCGGACCGTTTTCATGCCGTTGGCGACGTAGTCCGGCGTGAGGTCCTTCAGGCGGGTCCAGATCCCTTTGCGGGCCATCAGCAGTGCGATGCCCGCACCCATCGCCCCGGCTCCCAACACGGCGCCTTCCTGGATCGCTTCCGGTTCTACCGGCACGTCCAAACTGGCCGGCGGCTTCTTTGCGTCTTCACTGAGGAAGAACAGCCGAATCAACTCGGCTGTGACCGGGCTCTGGGAGAGTTCGGCCAGTGCCTCAGCCTCGGCGGCGAATCCTGCCTCAGCCGACCCCATGCCGGTGCGGACGACCTCGATGGCCTTCAGCGGAGCGGGATAGTGTCCGTGCGTCGTCTTGCGGACCTGTTGTTCGGCCTGACTGAAGGCCAGCTTGTAGAACAGAGGATTTTCGAAGGCGGCACGACGCCATAGCGGACGCTTGCGTTTCGGTAGAAACTTACTGGCCGATCCGGGTGATTCTGCCTCCGCTTTGAGAATCTTTTCGCCGGCGAACTGCAGTGCTTCGCGCGGCAGGCAATCGTGCACCAGCCCTTTCGACTTGGCTTGCCGACCGTTGAGCATGCGGCCTGTGAGAATCATTGGCAAAGCGGCGGCCAAACCGATGGTGCGCGGCAGCCGCACGTTTCCACCCCAGCCGGGGATGATTCCCAACTTGACCTCCGGCAGCCCCAGCACCGTTTTTGCTCGGTCGTCGGCCAGGCGATACTTGCAACAGAGTGCGAACTCCAACCCTCCGCCCAAACAACTGCCGGAAATCAAGGCGACCGTCGGCTTGTGCATGGCCTCGAGTTGCCGGAACACTTTGTGCCCGAACTGCGACATCTCTCGGGCATCTTGCGGGCCTTGGACCTCTTTGAACTGATTGACGTCGGCGCCGGCGATGAAGTTGCCGTCCTTGCCGCTGGCGAACAATACGCCTTGTATTTCCTGACTGCCTTCGGCGTGTTTGATCAAGTCCGCCAGTTCCTGCAACACGTCTCGCGAGAGCGAGTTGACCGGCTGGTCGGACTGTTCGATTCTCACATTGAGAATGCCTTCTTGCGGCTCTCCGTAATGCCAAGTCGTCATGCCAAGTCCTCTCTCTGCCCGCATGCGAGCGGTTCAATTGGTCCCGGCATCCTGTAACCGGTGGCTGGCCAGTAGTTCTGCGATTTGTACCGCGTTGGTGGCAGCCCCCTTGCGCAGGTTGTCGCTGACGCACCAGAAGCTCAAACCGTTGGGATGGGAAAGGTCGCGGCGAATGCGGCCAATGAACACGTCGTCGCTGCCGGTGCAAGTCGAAGGCAGCGGGTAGTCGCCTTGGGCCGTGTCGTCGACGACGCTAATTCCCGGAAAGGCCGCAAACAGTTCGCGAGCCTCTTCCGGGGGAATCGGGCGTTCGGTTTCGACGGTGATGCTTTCGCTGTGACAATTCGCGACCGGGATTCGCACGCAGGTCGCGTTGATCTCAATCGAGTCGTCTCCCAGAATCTTGCGCGTCTCGTAGACCATCTTCAGCTCTTCGCTGGTATAGCCTTCCTCTTTCACACTGCCGATCTGAGGGATGGCGTTGAAAGCAATCGGATGGGCAAAGGCCTGATAGTCGTAGACGGTCTTGTCGAGGCTGGCCCGCGTGCCTTCAACCAGGTCGGTGGTTCCTTGCAGCCCTGCGCCGCTGACTGCCTGATACGTGCTGACCATCACACGGCGAATCGGAGAGACGTCGTGCAGCGGCTTCATGGCGACGACCATTTGGGTGGTCGAACAATTTGGGCTCGCAATGATCCCTTGCGCCTCAAGCGCCGCCTTGGGATTGACTTCGGGAATCACCAGAGCGACTTCCGGCTTCATCCGCCAATAACCCGATTCGTCGATCACAATCGCGCCCGCTTGGACCGCTGCGGGGAGATACTCGGCGGCCACGTCGTCGGGCGTCGACGAAATCACCAGATCGGCACCCGCAAAAGCCCCACGCGTCAGTTCCTCGATCGTGTGCTGCTGACCTTTGAACGTGAGCGGCCGCCCGGCGCTACGGGCCGAAGCCAGAAATCTGAACTGTCCAGCGGGAAAACTCCGCTCCTCGAGGAGTTGGAGCATAATGCCCCCCACCGCCCCGGTGGCCCCTACAACGGCTACACTCTGAAACACGGATTGCTCCTCGCGCCGCAGCGCCTTTGATGGAATTGTGACGGGTCCCAAACCTGCAGATGATGCCGTTTGGACCGTCAGCGGCGCACAATGGTTCGCTTGACCCACAAGCCGCCGCCCAGCCTGTTGAAATATAACGACTGCCGATGCTCCGATTCAATTCCGCAGAGCCGGAGGTTGCCCTATACTGCATAGTCGGGCTCCAACGCTTGTCGCCGCAATTGGCGACTCCAACGGCCGGAACCCGCCGAGCGAGGGCGCGGCCCGGCCAACGCTGCACCGCCCTGTGACGTAAGCACAGTGGCACACTATGCTCAATTCTGACGGCCGTTCAGGGGGGAACGCTGGGATGAAGGTACTCGTCATCGGTCAGGGTGGCCGAGAACACGCTTTGGTTTGGAAGCTCTTGCAATCGCCTTCGGTGACGGAGGTGTTTTGCGCGCCGGGAAACGCTGGCACCGCCCTCGATGCGACCAACGTCGACATCGCCGCCGATGACTCCGAGCGGCTGGTGCGATTCGCTACTTCCGAGCAGATCGATTTGACCGTCGTTGGTCCGGAGGCCCCCTTGGTGGCCGGCATCGTCGACGAGTTCCAGGCGGCCGGACTGCGCGTGTTTGGTCCCTCGGCCAAAGCCGCCGAGCTGGAAGGGAGCAAGGTTTTCGCCAAACAGCTGATGCGGCTGGCCAACGTCCCAACTGCGGACTTTCGCGTCTTCGAGGACGTGGCCTCCGCCCAAGACTATCTGAATCAGCGGGATGATCAGCGATACGTCGTCAAAGCCGACGGCCTCGCCGCCGGCAAAGGGGTCATCGTTTGCTCCGGAAGGCCAGAAGCCACCGCCGCGGTCAAGCAGATTTTGGAAGACAAGGCTTTCGGGTCGGCCGGCGATCGCATCGTCATTGAAGAATGCCTCGAAGGACAAGAAATCAGCATTCTCGCCCTCGTCGACGGCAACACCATTCTTCCGCTGGAACCGTCACAAGACCACAAGCCCGCTTTCGACGGCGACGAAGGCCCCAACACCGGCGGCATGGGTGCGTACTCCCCCACACCTCTCGTCACCGCAGAACTCATGGACGAGATCGTCGAGAAGATCCTCGTCCCCACCGTTCACACGCTCAAGAAGCAAGACCGGCGGTTCAGCGGCGTGTTGTACGCCGGCTTGATGATCACAGCCAACGGCCCCAAAGCGCTCGAGTTCAATGTCCGCTTCGGAGACCCGGAAGCGCAGCCGGTTTTGATGCGGCTTAAGTCGGACCTGGCAGAAGTCCTTTCAGCGGCGGCCGATGGTCGCCTCAACACGATGCCGCCCTTCGAGTGGGATCCGCGACCGGCGGTCTGCGTGGTGATGGCCTCATCCGGCTATCCCGGCCCCTACGAAAAAGGACACCCCATCCGCGGGCTCGAGGCGGCTGCCGAGTTGGCGACATCGCAAAAGAGTACCGACGTGAAAGTGTTTCATGCCGGAACAGCCCAACACGGCGAAGACGTAGTCACCGACGGAGGCCGCGTCCTGGGCGTGACGGCACTGGGCGAGACAATCCCCGCCGCCAAGCTCCGCGCCTACCAAGCCGTCAAACTCATCCGCTGGGACGGCGCCTGGTGCCGTAAAGACATCTCCGACAAAGCGCGGTGAGAGACAACGACAGCGCAGGCAGATCAGCCAACACTCGAAACATCCGTCGCGCTACTCCTGATCCTCTTTTGCTCGTCTCCGTGCCGCTGTGGTTTGCTCAAGCAACATCCGCAATTCCTCGCGCAGCACGGTCGGTGAGATCGCGTTGTGCCCGGCATGCGGCACTTCGACGAAGCGCTTGGCAATGCCAATCGCCGATTCTGACGGAGCGGCCGCGAATAGTTTGCGCGAGAGTTCCAACGGGACGAAATCGTCGCTGGTGCCGTGCAGTATCAGCACCGAACAGTTCACGCGCGAGATGTAATCGGCCGACGGGTAACGATCGAGCAGCATCAGACGCACCGGAAAGTACGGGTAGTGCCAGCTGACCGTGTCGACCATCGAAGAGAACGTTGAGCTGAGAACCAGCGCCGCCGGCGACGCATCCGTCGAACAGGCTCGCTCTGCCAATCGGGTGGCCACGCCGCCGCCGAGTGATTCGCCAAACACGACGATTCGCTGCGGCGGGACGCCCAGTTCCTGCGTCAGGTAGTTCCACGCGCTCCAGGCGTCTGCGGCCAGGTCTTCTTCGTTCGGCGAGCCGGGATTGTCTCCGTAGCCACGATAATCGAACAACAGCACGTCGCACTGTATGCCGGTCAGGTCGCGGCAATCGTGGACCCGATCCAACCGGTTTCCGGAGTTACCGGGGAAGTACAAGACGACGAAGTGATTACCGTCAAGTCCGTCACGTAGCGACTCGTCGGATTGCAACTCAAGTCCGTCAGCCAGAGCGAGCCACCCGCGCAATCGTAAACTGTCATGCGTGTCGATCGCCACGTCATGCAGTCGCCCCGCCGAAAAATATGCATCCGCGGCGTCGATCGACGCTACCTGCTCGCGCGGGTAAAGGAACCGCCGCTGAGCCACCGCAAACACGACCACAATTGACAGATACGGGACTAAGCCGAACAAAACAACATATCGCGCTAAGCGCCGCCGCCAAGAGGGCGGACGTTGTCTCTCATTCCCGTCTGTCCCAGCCGGCGAACTCATCGTCCAGCCCTCGCCTTCATCCATCACTCGAGCAACTGACGGACCGATGCCGGCAAACCACCATCTTCGAACTGCGGCTGCGCCCGATACGGGTTGTATAACGGATCGCCGACGAGCACCATCGCCCACGAGTTGAAGGGCTTGCAGCGGTAGTAACTTTCCACCAGTGTGTAGCGACCGCTGGCGATCAGCACGAAGAACTCTTCCGGCTTGGGAAACGCGGCCAGATAGGGCTCGAATGTCGGGCCGAGCGTGGCGCACACGCCGTCTTCCAGCATCCGCTTGCACCACGCGTTGCTTTTGCTGTCGCGCAGCGTGGTCGCTTCGGCGCTTGCGATGTGATACCCCACGGCTCCCGCGTTCCAATCGAAGGCGTCAACATACTTCCGCAATGAGTACCAGCCGCAATACAACGCCGCATCGGGACAGTCGCCCGCTTGAAACAGCTCCTGTTTCTTATCGATGCGGACTTCCAGACTGCTGTGCGATTGCAGCACGCCCGCCAAGTTGGCCAGCGACCGATCGTACTCGGCGTAAGCGCCCCGTTTTGTTTCGCCGGTCCGTTTGGCCGAAGAGCGCGCATCGAGATACACCTTGCCGGACAGACCCCGTCTTTCCACTTCGATGGCTTTGTCGATCAATCCCAGTGTGAGTTCGATCGTCGGCGCTTCCAGCCGCGAAACCATCAACGTCGTGCGGAGCCAGCGCTGATAGGAATCGTCGTAGCCGTAGTGCAACACGTTCGGCTGCCAGCGCAATAGCGGATAGTTCGGCCAATACAAGAGGGACAGCTCGCTGTCGAAACTGGCGGCGGTTTCGTTCTTGCTCAATAGTTCCAACTGTGTGTCGATCCATTGGATCGATCCCAACAACCCGGCCATCCGCTCGACGATCGCCAGGATTTGTTGATCGCGCTCGACAGTTTCGGGCAATTGTTCCAGGGCGGCTTTACCCTCCTGCAACCCGGCCAGCCGTGCCTTGACTGTTTCGATAGAGCCGCCGCGATCTGCGTCCGCACCGCGACCCGCTTTGCCTTGCCGGGTTAAAGCTTCCACGACCGATGCCAGCCCGCCGGCGGCGGCAACAGCGTTCCCCATCGCGGCGTCTGCTTCGCGGCGTACCGCGGCGTTGCCTGCTTTGGCCGACTTTCGCCGCACTGCGTTCATGACTTGTTCCAACTTCTGGCGAACGACGTCGATCTTCACGTCCGCAGGCCAGTCGAGCCCCCGCTTCGCCTGTGTGGGCGAGTCGAATTCGTCGATCAACGCTTCAAGGCGGCCAAGTCGGGCCTGGCGTTCCCCGATGAGATAGTTGACCCGACCGGTCACTTGCGGCGAAGACTCATCGACGCCTCCGATACGCAACGGTACGCCCCAAACCGTGACCAAACACTTCAGCTTCGACTGCAGATCTTGCTCGCCGATCCAGCGTCGAATCGCGGGGCGCACCGAGCGTTCCCATTCGCCGCGACCGAGCGTCGGACCCGGCGTCGCCTCGAGGTAACAGATCTGGGAGGCTGGAATCTCGCGAGCCTCGGCGTAGTGCTCGGCAACCCGCCGCGACTCGTCACTATGTCGCATTGCCAAAATGCCGATTTCATTTGGCTGCAAATCGGCCATTGCGCTCATCGGAGAGGCAAGCTGATAGAGCAACAGAAATCCAAGGTGTCGAGATCGCATACTTGGCAGACGCGCAATCGAATACAGCCGATGATGTTCCAAACGCATCTACCGAAGGTATCGGGTCGCGCAGCTGTGAGCCATCGCAATTCGCTGGGATGTAGCCATTTAGAGGTCCGGGCGAGCGACTGAAAGTCAGCGGACCACAGTTTTCATCCGGTGATCGTTGGACCCGTGGTAGACGCCGATGGCTCGCTCGAATCTCGGACCACTGTCATCGAAGTCATCTCAGCAGTCAATTCTGCTCTGACCGATCCGCTTGACGATCCTTCCGCCGCACTTCTTTCTGATGATGCGGCAGCAGTTGCCCACGATAGGTACGCAGAGGGCGCATCAGAGTCTTTTCGAGATAGGCCCGTCGTGCCGGCCAGTAGGCATCATCGGCATCGACCTCACTATTGAGATCATCCATCGTGGCGAAGCCCTTTTCGACTGCTTCGAGACTTCGATCAACGTCGACCAGCGCCACGTGGGCGGCTTGCGGAGCCGATCCCGCGCGCGTCTCCCAGCGGCCCTTGAGCACCTGCAGCAAAGCGTTGAGGTGATCCCAGCGCGACTGAGCATCGGGGACCGCCGCGGGACTGGCGATCAGCAATTGGATGGCGGCCGACACGTTTCGGACAGAACGGTCGGCGGGATCGGCGTAGTAAATTGAGTGCAGCCGATGAACGAACTCCGAAGCGGCGGCCGCGCCGTCGAGCCGGCCGTATAGCTGCGCGACTTCGTCATGCAAGAAAAAGCTGAGCAGTGGATCGTAAGGCGACTCGAGGGCCGCAACGCGCGCGATCTGTTCGACGCCCGGCCTGCGCTGTTTCAATGCCTGCCCCAACAGCTGGAAGTACTCCAGCCGCCGCTTCTCTTCCGGATGCAGCGTTTTTCGCGGTGCTTCACCGCTGACCTGGCGAATGATCGATCGCGGCCGCTCGGTCACCTGCTTGCGGACTACCGCTCGATAGGCCCAGTATTCGTCCGGCGAGTCCGCCATCAACTCCTTTTGGGCGGCTACTTCGGCCAGGCGTTTTGACACGTCGGGATCGTCAGGCATCGTGCTCCAGGCCAGCAGACTGTCTGAGCGGTGCCCCAGCCGATCGTAGACCTCTTGCTGTTTCATGCCCCAACGCATCACTTCCTGGGGCAAAGTGAATCCGAAACAACCGTTGGCTGCGGTGTTGACTTCGCCGCTCTCAGAGACAAATTCGGCGAGTTTCTGTCCCCCCACGGCGGACAGGCTCAGCGGTGCCACCCAATCCCAACCCAGTTGGCTCAGTGCGTGCCGAACTTGCGGAGCCTGACAGCGCTCGACCAGTTCGTCCCGGACCAACCCGGACGCCCCGTTGGTTCCCAACAGCACCAACTCACCAGGCGCCGTTTCGATGGCAGCCATGTGCTCGAACGCCTGTGACATCGTGCCGGCGACCACGGCCACCGGTTCTGGACCGAAATCGATGCAACGAAACCGCTGACAGAAGATGCCCTCGTCGGCCAGTCGCCGGGCGGCTCGTTGATAAAACTCGACCGTAAAGCACGTGGCGGCATGTGGAAGCGCCGCCTGATCGGGACTGGAGACGATGACGTCGTAGGCCTCATCCCGACAAGCCAGTGCCACAGTCTGGCTGCAGTTCAACCAGCGCAGCCGATCATCGCCGAGCGGGTCTTGTCCCGCTTGCGGCCAGACGACGTCTTCAACCATTTCGCGAAGCCGTGTGTCGCTCTCGACACAGACGACCTCAACGACGGGAAAGTCCAGCGCCGTCACCAACTGCAGCCCGCCCTGTAAACCGAGCAACAGCATGCGGTGCGGTCGCTCGTGAAGGATCAGCGGCAGAACGGCCGGCATCAACTCACCTGAGTATTGCGGAAATGTTTCGGGAGCCGCGCTCACAACCGTCTTGGGTATTCCGTTGTCCCGAATCTGAAGCTGCGCGCCGCGATACTTCCATAGCGTGTAGGTCGATCGAGACGTTTCGCAAGCAGTCACCAGTCGTCCTTCGTCGAGGACCTGCAGAGCTTCGCCGCTATTGCCGAATGCCTTGGCTGCACTCACGGCGGAAGAAAAGAGCAATCGTGCAGCTCGTGCGGGATCGTACTGGCTCCGCCAGACAGGCGCGGCCGCCACGACAACGACGCAAGTCGCCAATCCAAGTCGGCCGAGCCACGCGGCAGGAAACACTCGGCCGTGCCAGCTTTGCTCCGCCGACACCCGACCGCCGCCCCAGATTGACAATGCGGCTCCAACAATCGTCAGCCCGAAGGCGACCGCGAGGCACGCCAGCGGCACTCCCAACTGCGGAATCGCCACGCCGAGGCACAAAAGGTAACCGACCACAAACGGTAGCGGAGCGAATGACGTGAGTTGATTCGATTTATTGTTGCGGTCTGCGTGTGGAGCTGTATCGCCGGCATCTGCGCCGCGCGAGAAGTTGGACGATGCGGGCCCGAGCACCAGAGCCCCCCACGCCACGCCAAGCGGAACGATCATCAACCAGACCGTCAGCACCCGCGCGAACTGCAGTAGGATCACCTGCGAGACGCTCGCGTTGAGCTCCAGCATCAGACTGACAAACCACGGAAACGTCGCCATGAGCAGGACCAGCCACGCCGCGCTCATGACACAGACGCCGAGTAACTGAGCTTGCAGTTGATCACTGTGTTTGAGCTTTCGTTCTTTCCAGAACCGCCCAACCAACACTCCCCCGAGAACAGCCGCCCATTCTGCACAGACAATATAGGCAACGCCCGGCGTGAGCTGTCGAATCATGCGGCTTGCCAGCGCAAACGCCGCTCCGAGTGCGACGATCGCCACGATGCGACCACACCGGTCCCACAGCGTTGAGTGATCAGTGCGTGCCGCTCCGTTGATGCTGACCGTAGCTGATGTCTGAGACTGGTTGCGGTACCACAGGGCCGCAACCAACACGCCGCTGAATGCTGCCGCCAACCAGTTGGCAATTTGAACGCCGACCAATGGTGCGAGTACCAAGGCATTGATCATCAGACCTACCGTCGTGCCGACCAGGTACCATCTTCCGATCGAATGTGCGTCAGATTCGTCGTATGCAGGCAGACACTGCGGGATACGCGCAATCAGAAACGACGGAAGCGCCAACAGCGCTGACGCGACAAACGTGGCAAGAAGCACCGTCACTGCGGGTTGGCTCATCGTCTGGACAGCGAACCAGCTCGCGCTCGAAACCATCAGCTCGGCCAGCCAAGGAAACGAGATGACCCAGCATCCCAGGAGGGCGATGGCGGTCGCAAACGACGCGAATTGAGACCGACGCACGCCGAACGGGCCGCGCAGTCCGATTTCACATCCGGCAGCAGCCGCGATAAGTGCCGCTGCGAGGAATGGCAGCGTGCTGCCGAACGTCGCCACGTACTGGTAGAAGATGGCGATCAAATAACAGGCGGATACCACCCCAGCCCCGCAAGCCAATCCCCTGATCGACCGGAGGGCGGCTGAAGATCGGGTCAGAGCGGTCGTAACGATCGAAGGTGCCATGGCGTCCGTGCCCGGTAGTGATGTGTGGGTCTGGCTGTCGAAGGAGTTCGAGTGGCGTGCCCGCTCGTAATCATCGCCAGCCGGCGGGCAACGGCGACTTCTTTTACTGCGGACCCGGCAATCGCCTCAAGATCAGTCTGTAAAACGAATTGCTGCGACACATGCGTCCGATGGGGCACGCCGCCGACAGCGGTCCAGCGCTGCAAATCACACGACAATTGTTCTTTGCTTGGAAGTTTACCCGGGGCAGCCTGAAGTTACGCATCGCAACGCTCATCCGGACAGCTTGCCTTCAAATCATAGACGTCAGCTCTTAACGGCGATTTGCCAGGCTGACGGCGTCTCGCCAGCGTGATAGATTAGGGAAAGAGGTCAAAAAAGGGGGTCTTCTTCGTCGTCGGGGTCGACCGCCGTGTCCGCGCAGAAACTGGAGCTACGAGTGAGGAAACTGTGCTAGCAGGACGTATTCATTTGCCGGGGCAAATCGAGCTGATCGAGATTCCTGAACCGGAGTTGCCGCACCAATCTGATGGCCCTCCGCAGCTCATCTTTCAGCCCGAGTGCGCATGTCTGTGCGGATCAGATCTTCCGTTTTTTGAGATGACGGGTGAGTTTCCAGACCCCGTGGTGGGACATTCGCTGCATGAGATGATCGGAGCCGTCGTCGAAACCGCCGGCACGCGGTTTCGGCCGGGCGACAGAGTGCTAGCCGTCCCGAACGACCAGGTCGGTCTGTTCGAGAGGTTCGTCGTCGCCGAGGAGCAGGTGATCCCGTTGGATTCTCGCGTGCCGGAAGAAACGGCCTTGCTGGCCCAACCACTGGGGACCGTCATCTGCGCACTCAAGAAGCTGCCAGAGATCCTCGACAAGGATGTGGTGGTGGTCGGACAGGGACCAATCGGACAATTGTTTTGCGCCGCGCTGAGCAACCTGGGAGCCCGCGAGATCATCGCCGTCGATCTGCTGGAGTCGCGGCTGGCGATGAGCCCGCAGATGGGGGCCACACACACAATCTGCAATGCCGCCGACGATGCATGCGCGGCAATCAAGGAACTCACAGGCGGTCGCATGGCCGACATCGTGGTTGAAGCGGTCGGCCACCAGGACCAGGCCTTGAACCTGTGTATTGACCTGTGCCGTGACTACGGCCGGATTCTATATTTCGGCGTCCCGCCAGCAACAATCGACGGCGTCCGCTGGCGCGAGCTGTTCCGCAAGAACCTGACCGTCCATTCCAGCGTGTTTCCAGACTTTCGACGCGACTTCCCACTGGCCATGCGCTGGATCGGTGAAGGCCGGGTCGACATTTCGAAGATCATCACCCACCGCTTCCCGCTGGCCGACATTCAGACCGCATTCGAAACATTCCGCGACCGCCGTGACGGAGCGCAAAAGGTCCTTGTCGAGTTTCCGTCCTGGGCGAAATCGAAAGCATGACTGACCGTTACCAGCAATCGGCGTCGTACATCATCAGAATCGTTGGACTGGCGCTATTCGTCGCACTTGCCGACCTCAGTGCCGGGCCGATCCTGGCTGCCGATGCGCTGTCGATCACGTCGGCGTTGAATTCGATTCGGACCGAGGACCTGCAACAACATGTGAATGTGCTGGCCAGCGACACGTTTGAAGGCCGTGAGGCCGGTAGTCGTGGAGGCCGGGCCGCTGCCGCCTACTTGGCAACTGAACTGAAAAAGCTCGGCGTCGAACCGCGCGGTACCGGCGGTACTTACTTTCAAGACTTCGGGTCCAACTTTCGCAACGTCGTGGGCGTCATCGCCGGTGATGATCCGCGTCTCAGCCGAGAGTACATTCTCATCGGCGCTCACTACGACCATGTGGGATACGGCTCACGGCAGAACAGCTTCGGCCCGCTGGGCCGCATTCACAACGGCGCTGACGACAATGCCAGCGGTCTGGCGACACTGCTGGAGTTGATCGAAGCCTGCACGCTGTTGCCGTCGAAGCCGCGGCGAAGCCTGCTGTTCGCCTTCTGGGACGCCGAAGAAATGGGATTGCTGGGCTCGAAGCACTGGGTCAATTCTCCCACGGTGCCACTGCACAGCGTTGTGCTGGCACTCAACGTCGACATGGTGGGACGTCTGCGAGAACAGACTCTGGAGATCTACGGCACGCGATCGACAACCGGGCTCAGACGATTCGTCAGCCAAAGCAACCGGGCCGACAAACTCAAGCTCGACTTTCCCTGGGACAACACCAGCGACAGCGACCACTACCCGTTCTTCTCCAACAGCATCCCCTACTTGATGCTGCACACCCGCAAACACGACGACTACCATCGCCCAAGCGATGATCCCGACAAGGTCAACTTCGACGGCATCGAGAACATTTCGCGACTGATGTTTCACCTGCTGACGGCCGCGGCCGATGTTCCACACTGGGCCGGATTTCGTCACGCCTCACGCGAGGAAACCAATCAGCTCCGCGATCAACGGAGCTTTGCACCGGCGCCTCCCTCGCCGCGTCTCGGTGTCGGCTGGGATTCCAACGCAGCAGGCGATGTTGGAGTTCGGCTGAACGCAATCGCTGCAGGCTCGGCGGCGGCCAAAGCCGGTTTGCTCGTAGGCGACGTCTTGCTCGAGCTTGCCGGTCGCCGGCTTGATGGCACCTACGACTTCCGCACACATGTGATGGCCGCCCGCAACCCGGTGAGCGTCGTGCTGCGTCGCAACGGTGAACTGCTAGACAAAGTCGTGCAACTGGAGGGCCGCCCGATTCGTGTCGGGATCACCTGGAGATTGGATGATGCCGAACCCGACTGCCTGATTTTGCGTAGCGTCGCACCTGGCTCGCCGGCCGACCAAGCCGGCCTGCGGCCCGGCGATCGCATCTATTCGAGATCGAACGAGGCCGCCGTTTCCGAACGTGAATTCGCCGAATGGGTCGTCGCTCAGCAGGAGACCATCGATCTGCGTATCGAACGCGACGGCGGCATTCGGTCGGTGCAAATCAGACTACTGCCGAGTGTGGATTGATACACTTCTGAAGTTCACCACACATCGGCGGCCGCGACTCGGCGGGCGGCGGTGAGTTCGTCTTCTTTCGGCCGGCACTCCAGGCCTACAAAGTCGCGGTAGCCAAGGTCGTAGGCTTCTTTGAGGACGCGGTTGTAGTAGATTTCGCCGGTGCCGGGTTCGTTGCGGCCGGGGTGGTCGGCCAGCTGCAGGTAGCCGATTTGCCCGGAGTCGATGCCCTCACGCAAATGACCGCACAGGTCGCCTTCGGTGATGTGCATGTGGTACAGGTCCCAGTTGATCTTCACGTGCGTCGAGCCGACCGCCTCGCAAATGCGAATGGCCGGCGCGCTGCCGTACAAGCAATGGCCTTTGTGGTCCACGCGGATGTTCATCGGCTCGAGAATCAGAGTCACGTCTTCTTTTTCCGCGATGGGGGCGGCCAGCTTGAGACCGTCGACGATGTTCTCGTGCATCTGCTCCTGCGTCATGCCCTTCTGGTCGTTGCCCCCCACAACCGTCATCAGCTTGCAATCGAGCTGGTGCGCGACCTGACATCCGTCTTCGATCGCCTTGACGAACTTCTTGTGGTTCTTGGGATTGTTCAGACCGGGCACAAACCCCCAGGCTGTGAACTGGGCGATGGCGATGTCCAATTCGCGGCACAGCTCGGCCGTGGCTTTGATGTCTTTGCCCTTCCAGGGCCAGAACTCGACGGCCGGAAAGCCGAGGGCCGCGGCGCGACGAATCCGCTCCAGGAAGGGCAGTTTCCGCCACCACATCTCCACGTTGACCGCGAACTTGGTGTGAGGCGTCTGGCCGATCGTCTTCTGGTCGTCATCGGATTGTGCTTGTCCAGCGCTCGAAGCTGCGGCCAGTCCCGCGGCGGCCAAGGACGTTCCCAGAAATGTGCGGCGATCGAATTGTCCCATGGATGTGTATCCTTTGCGGCTGCTTAGGTCGTTGAGTCGGTAGTGCTAGGGCGTCGTAACAAGTCGAGAGTGAGTCGGGGTGCGAACCGTCGGGCAACCAGTCGAGTTACCCGGGGCAGCCGCTGGCTTGGCATTCGATGCTCCGAATCGGCGAGTCTGTCTCGTCAGCCAATGGCAGGCGGCTTCGGGCAGCCCCTCGTGCCCGCCGTCGAAGATCGTGACCCGCGACGGTCCCGCAGTGCGGCGCAACATAATGGCCCGACCGTACTCCGAATCTTCGGCGACATCATCAGGTCTTGGATTGGACAATTGATGATTCGTCCAAAGCTCGTCGATCTCGGCGTCGGAGACTTGTTGATAGCCACCTGTCGCGGCGACAGTGTTGAAGGCGCGCAGCGTGTGATGAATCGGGACTGAACCCGTGTGGCCGTCTTGCACGCCGGCGCACAAGTCCAACGGCAACGATCCGACGCGGTGCAGGTGGAAGATCGGCGAGCGGGCACGATACTCGGCATCGATCTGTTCGGAGTCGCCGGGCGCTCCGCCGCAACTGGCCGCAACCATTTTCGCGTAGCCCTGGGGCTGACCATCCTTGACGTGAAAACGGTACCACTCGGCCAGGTCGCTGATTCCGACCCAGGCAGAGACGGCCGAGAATTCACGCGGATGATATCCGGCCATCAGCATCGCCATATGACCGCCGCCCGAAGACCCTGCTAGATAAATGCGGGATTCGTCGACCCGGTAGTTTTTCTTGACATGCTCGACGGCGTCGAGAACATCCTGGCGAGCCGGTTTCGATCCACAGGCTTCGGGTCTGTTGTTCGGACCTCGAAAGTCGGGCTGCAGATAGATCCAGCCCCGTGCGCGGGCCTGCTCGTGCCAAGCAGCCTTGTCTTGCCGGTAATCGCCGCTCCAGGTGTGGAGCAAAACCAGCAGCGGTGTCGAGTCGGTGGTGGCGGTCGCAGGTGCCCAGAACAGCGAAGGTTGCTGGGATTGATCAAGCGTGCTGACGACCTGAATTTCCGCCAAGCCGTCGGAGCCGCTCGCCTGTTTCGGAATTGAAACGTGCCGCAGGTTCACCGCCGGCTCTGCGACATCATCGGCTACGGCATTGGCTGCACCGATGCAAACAACCGCGATGAGGAGACCGCGAGACACGAATCTGCTCTCCCAAACCCAGGCGTTGTACGAGCATCTGTTGCCGACCGACGAAACCGGCAAATCTTCCATGAAGATTCACGCGGCCGGTTTTTCAGCCGGGACGGGGTCCTTCGATTCGTCACTTTCGGCCTTCTTCTCGATCTTGCCCCACATGTGTCCGCCGAACTTGCCATGCTGCCAGGTGCCTGCATAGCGGCCATCGTAAAACAGGACCCGCGCCGAAAACTCGTCGCCCAGTCCGGGAATGGACACATTCGTCATCGAAATCATCGGCGTGTCACCGGCCCATACCAGGGGCACAGCAACTGGTAGCGTCACGTCGTGCTGCATGTACTTGATCCTCGCCGTAAACCGCCACATCTTGTCATTGATCTTTTCGACCGATTTCAGCTCATAGCGTTCCGGAATGGCCGGCTTGTCCATCTTGACGCCGTCGACGGTAAAGGTTCCCACCAGCACCGAACCCGACAGCGTTTCGCTCAGTTGTTTCTCGAGCTCGGCGCGGTCGGCAGCCGCAGAGGACGAGGCCAATCCGGCGATCAAAGCCGCGCTCAGGCAACATCGGGACCACAACATGTCCACTCTCCTGGATTTGAATGATTCGAATGCGGTTGAAATTCTGTCGGAAGACAGATCACGATCGGAGTTGTCGAGGCTGACGGTTTCTCCGGCCGCCGACCCCGTCTGTGTTTATCGTACAGCACACATCCAGGTGAGACAAATCGGGCGCATGCCCGTATCACGGACCCGTGCGGCTCGCCTTCGAGCAACGGCGTCTCGGTGGGAAGCGTCACGGCTGTCCACGGTTCAAGACTCGGCAACCGATTTCAGGACGACAAGCGTCACGTCATCCGATTGGGCGATGTTTCCTTGGTGTTCTTGAACAGCGTCCCACAAAGCATCGACGATCTGCCGGGCCGGCTCGTCTCGGTGGGCGGTCACACAGTCAATCGCGCGATCGACTCCGAACTGCTCACCGGCCGGTGAGAGGGCCTCCAGAATGCCGTCCGTCAACTCGAGCAGGATGTCACCCGTGGCGAGCTCCAAGTCAGGACCGCAGCCCATCTCGACGTTGTCCAGCAGTCCCAGCGGTGGTCCGACCGCATGCAGCGTCTCCAGTTCTCCTGTGCGCCGCAGGACATACCCCTGGTGTCCCTGGGCGGCGAAGATCACCTTTCTGCTGCCGGGATCGATGCGGACTAGAAACAGCGTTACGAACCGGCGGTCTTTGGTGTCGGCGACAAGGTTTTTGTTCAGAATCCTGATGATCTCGGCTACGTCGCTCTGCGTGTGTGCGAGCGCCCGTAGATATGCACGGGTTTGTGCCATAAAAATCGAGGCGCCCAAATCGTGGCCGCTCACGTCGGCGATGACGATCCCGTAGCCTCCCCCCTGCATGGGGATGTAGTCGAAGTAGTCGCCACCGACCGCCTCGGCCGGATACGAGACGCCCGCCAAGTCGTAGCCCGCGACTTCGGGCGCCGAGGTCGGTAATAGGTTTTGTTGGACGCGGCGCGCGAACCGCAGCTTTTCTTCCGTAGCGACCAGAATCGCCTCGGCCTGATAGGCCCTGATGTAATCGAGCATCAATCCGGTGAGTGGAACCAGGTAGGCCACAATCTTGAGGAAGTACGCGATGTTGAAGTGATTGTCGTACAACTGGTACGAACCGAAGGCTGCGTGGAGCTGCGTCGCGACCTGCGGAACCACGCTTACGAACAGTCCATGCGAAAACAGGCTGGGGTGCTGACGGTAAAACCTCGGAAAGATGACTCCCCCCGCGATTAACAGCAGCAACAGGGGCGGCAGATCCCACGGCCTGGGGATCTGGTCTGCATCCTCAAACAGCGCCTTGGGCAGCGTATCGGGCGGCAGGTTTGCACAGACGCTGATGATCGAGTAGGCAATGACTGCGAACGAAAGCGACACGACTAACACGAAGCCGATGCCGCGCTGTTCGGGGCGGACGATGCCCTCGCGGCCGCGTCCCAGAAACATCCCCGCCCCCAGAATCATGAAGCAGACGTTGAAGGTCCGGGAAATGGCCCAGCTAAAGGGGACAAATTGGTCATTCTCGGCATAGGCCTGGATCAGGTCGTCGGCCGCCAGCACGTTGAAGGCATCGATCATTCCCGAAGAAATGAGTGCCGTCCCGATAATCGGCGTGGTGACGTCACGTTTGATTTGATAATGGATGAAGGCGAACGCGCCGGTGAAGATCGCGATGCAAAAAGCCGTCCACTCCAGGATCGTGTGGATGAACATGCCCTTGCGCTGGCGATCCAGTTCGTTGAGCACGCCCAGATATTGTTCGATCTGCTGCGGATCGAGGTTCTGGGAATCAATGGCCTCCAGAAATTGCGGGTCTCCGGGATCGATCGAACCCTTCGCGCCGAAATCGACCCCCGCGAAATTGAGCAGCGTCGGCAGGGCGCATAGCGCAAGCACCGTCCACACCAACTGCTTCGGCAGCTCTGCCTGATTCGTCATGATGTGTTTGGCACCGCCAATGAGCCCTCCTGATTCCGCGAGCATTCCTTTTTACTGGCTGCCAGCGGTCAAATCTATGGCACGGTCGAGATGGAACCGCTGGGATGATACCAGTTGTGCGGTGCGGGGTGCTGCGAAGGCGCCGTTATTGGCCAGCGTCGGGGCGGAGTTCTGCGATCTGCTCTTCGGCAGAGCGAATCTTGTCGTCGTCGACGTAGCGGTCGATCAACTCGGACATTCGCGTGCAGATCTTGGTGATTCGGGACTCGGCCAGGCTATTCTTGTCCGCGCGAACCGCTTCGATGGCCGGCACTCGGATCGTCGAGAGCCGCTGCCGAAACTGCCCGACGTTTGGCAGCTTTCTCAGCAGAGACAGTTGCTCATCGACGCGTTCCCATTGGTCGAGGTCGGCCAACTTGCGCGCCAGCAGAATGTGCTGGGCCCGTTTGGCCACCAGATCGATTAAGTCTCCCTGCAGCAGATCGAGTTCGCCTTCCACGCGCAATCGAATCGAATCGTCTGAAAGGCCGAGGGTCTGCTGGACTTCGGATCCGGGCACATACGGAAACTTGGCCAACAGCGAGTTTCCACTGAGAACGTAAATCCATACCAACCGCCCCTCTGAACGGCGCTGCAGCATCACCGTGCCCCTGCGGTCGGTCACGAACAATTCGCTGGGGCGCGGCGCTTCACGCTCGGGAAGAATGCTTTCGAGCACGCGCACCTGGTGGCCGACCAGCGGGCGCTTGGTATTCGAACTGAGGACCAACTTCAGCCGCGTTGCCTCATGCGCGACGCGCGTGGCAAGCGCCAGCGATTCCACTCGGCGACGGGCTCCACGCAGCGGAGCCCTCAGTCTCGAAGCGACCGTGCAGGTCACGCGATCGCCCTGCACGTCATCGACGACCAGATACGTCCAACGCAGCAATTGAATTCGTCCGACGTTGCCGTCGAAATCTCGGGATTTCAAGAATGCCTGAAGCACGTCGCCGGGTCTGAGTTGTTCGGCGGCGGGATCTGGGGGGGGGAAAGCGCCTGCCCGCAGCCGCAATGTGGCGGTTGTGTCTTCGCTGGATTCGATCGACAAGACCGGACGAAAAGCCCGTGCGACCGCGCTCATCGCGTGTTCGGCCATGCGCCGGCGGACAGGAGTTTCTTCGTCGAAGATCGGACCCAGTTCGCGCGTCGCCGCGTCCCATTCGCGCACCGCAACAAGCTGCCGCGACCCGGCCAGCTGCACCGTCAGCAAGAATACTTTGTCATAGTCGACCTCACCGAGACGTTTCAGCGATACTTCGGACGTGACCCGGCTGAGTCCATCTGCATTTGCCGGCGTCAGCCATGTGTTCTCCTCCATGCGGCAGTCCCACATCTGGTAGAACGTGCGATCGGCAATCCGAGCCATCTCGTCGCGGACCTGTTGTCGAAAACGGGGAGTGAAAGACGCCTCGGGAGCGAACCCGACCGAAATCAAGACCCGATACGGTCGCAATTCCAACGGCACGTCCGAAGGGGGTTGGGCCCAAGCGGATGCAGCACCAAGCATGAAGCAAACCGACGCGGCCAAAGGCAATACGCAGTGCCTGCCCGGTCGCGGGTGTGTCCGCTTCGAGTTCGGCGGCCGGCCGATGCCGCCTCTACGGAATGTAGTCGAGCCGTTGAGCATGCTCTTCAAGGTGCTGTGGGTGGATACCACGGTTTCAACGTCCAGCGTTCAATTCCGTGGTAAGGCGCCACGGGTCGAACGTCGAACCCGTCAATGTCTTTACGGAAGACCAGAAAGTCGTCGACTTCCCACATGGGGATCAGATGAACTTGAGAGTAGAGATGGCTGTGCAGTGTTCTCAGCAGGGCCCGCGCCCGCGTTGAGTCGGTCGCGGCATCCAGTTCGATCAATTCTTGCCGCAGCCAGTCAGGCAGATGCACCAGCGAATCGACCTGGGCCCGAGAATCGAACGTGAGGAACGGCCACAGTTGGGCAACCGGTTCGTACATACGGACCGTGCGATAGACGATATCCCATGCGCCGCCGGCTTGGAAATCGACACTGGAAGTGTCGAGCAGCTCGATGTCGATTCCGATCAGCGACCATTCCTTAATCATCTCTCGAGCGACTGCTTCGACAATCGGATCGGGTTCACAGATCATCCGTAGTTGTGGAACATTTCCCTGCATCCGCTTCCTCGCCGCCGCTACCAATTGATAGGCGAGCGTTCGATCGTAGACCCTGTGTTCGAGCAGGGGATCGTAGGCATTGTGGCCGCTGGGGAAAGGAGCCGTTACGAGGCGGGCCCATTGCCAGTCATCACCCTCCAACACGATCTCGGTTAGTAGGCGTCGGCGGTCGATCCCGTAGGCCAATGCCCGTCGCAATTCCAGACTGCCGACGATGAACGATTGCGGGTGGAACTGCAGCACGTGGGTGAAGGGTAAGGCGGACTGCTGCACGAAGAACCGGCTGTCCTCGCTGATTTGTCCGACGTGGGGCGGTCTGAGGCGGGCGAGCATCGAGACTTCACCGCGGTGCAATCCCTGAATTGCGGCGTCGTACGTCGCATAGCGGTGTTCGACAACTTCGGCGACGTGGAACTTGCTGCCAGTGGCAATCTGATCGTAAACCCGGCGGTAGACGACGGAGTCGTCTGTTCTCTGCGTTTCCATGAACCGCTGCGAGAGCGCATCGCCTTGCAACGCCGATCGTGCGAGTCGATCAGGCCGGCTCTCCGGGCTGCGTTTGGGAACGGCGAAGGACAGCAAGGCTTCGGTACGCAGCGGGACCTGGTCGAATCCCAGCTCAAACTCGGACGGTGAGCGAATCTTCATCGACCTGACCGCCGCCGCCAGGCGATCGTCGTACATCTGGCTCGAGGGATTCATCCGGTCAGACAGCGCTTCCACGATGTCGGCCGATCGCAACAGCGGGGCGCTTTCCCATGGGAACCGAAACTGAGTCAGCCGGAAGATCGAGCGGCGCCCCAGATCGGTCGGTTCCCAGTGGTCGAAGAGTCGAGACCGGTAGTGCGCAACGTCGTCGAACGAGTCGAGTTCGAACAGCCTGATGCGGGTCAACTGGTCAATACGCTCCTCGACGGCGGTGGGTAGCGGGAACCCGCTCGAATCGTTCGACAGGCGAAGTACGCCGGAGTGCAGCCGTGGAAACTGGCTCAACAGCCGCTGGTGCAGGTCGAACAAGCCTGGCGCACGCGGCCAGATGCGGGCGGCTTGCTCGACGGCAGCACAGGCGGCTTGTGGATCCCGCTGACTCGACGAACTGCGGGCGTCGTTCATCAAGGCGGTCGCATCGTCGAGAAACGTCTGTCGCCACCGTCGGGCAGTCGAGTGGTTACGTTCGAGGTTCTGCAATCTCTTTAAGAAGTGCCGCGCTTGAAGAAAGTCGTCCGACTCGACCGACGTCGAAATGAGAGAATCGGCGACCGTGCCGAGCTGCGCGTACAGGCCGGGGTAGTCGTCGCCTCGGGCATGGAGCTGTTCGAGCCGCGCCAACGCGGTCTCTGCATCGCCCCGCTCGAAATGGACCTTGGATTCCAGAAACAGGAGTCGATTGTGGCGGTCGCTGGCGCCCGGCCAGTCCGGGTTCAACCGATTCAGGGCGAACAGCAGTTGCAACGCATCGTCGAATCCACGTTCCTCTAGCAGGGCATCGACGCGCAGCAACATCTGGTCTTCGTGGTGGATGATCCGATCGATCTCTTCCATGTGGAGTTGGTACTCGGTCGCGTCGCCTACTACAAAGAGTTTCAGGTAGTGCAGGTCGATGAACCTTTGACGCCAGTCTTCAACGCTTTCCGACGGCTCTCGAGGCGTCACATTGAACTCTTCGATTGCCAGTTGCATCTTCTCGAGAGTCCCCGGCCTGTTCTCGATCGGTTCGACGATCAGCACTCGATCTTTGCGAGTCTTGACCACAATCCAGTCCACCGGCGGTTCACGCAGCAACTGCTCGACTGTGGGCAAATCGGCCAACAAATCACCGATGAGTGGAAGGTCCTCCTCTACGGCAATTTCGCTGGCATCTTCCGACTCGGTTTGATTCGGATCTGTTTCTTCGGCGGCGGCGGATGGCTGCTCGTCAGACTTGTCGAACTGCGCGTAGAGATGATCGCACGGCTCAACCGCCACCGCCACGATCAGCATTACCGCCACGCAGACAGGCAGCGTGTTCCCCGAGTGAGCGTCGGTGATTCTATTGGGCATGTCTTTCATCGCTGACACGATGGAATGTCACTCGGTCCCGACATCGATTCGGTGCAGGCTGCCGTCGATCGAAGCGACCACCAGCTGGTCACCGAATTCCATAGGCCCTGAGACCAAGGGCTGACCGACGGAGGTTTGCGTCTGTAGGCTGCCGCGGCTGGCATCGAACCTCAGGACCTCGCCGCCTCGCAGGGCAACGATCAGGCTACTGTCCTCGACGACAGGCTTTCCGGCCAGACCGTCCCCCGGGTTCAGTTGGTGAGTCACGACCTGCTCCAGTTCGCCGTCGCGGAGAACGCCGGCGATCAGTTCGGTAGCTGTTGCCGCGACGACGAGATCATCGTCGAGCCAATAGAGGCTCGAAGCCGGCCCCGGTAACGCAAACTGGTGAATGGTCGTCAACGTCAGCACGTCGATCACGCGGAGTTGCCCGGCACGATCGGCCAGCAACAGGCGGTCTTGGTTCAAACTCGGCGGCACGTCGACGGGCTGGTCGAGTTCGAGCCGCGCCGCCTCGGCCAGATGCGGGTTAGGCTCGTCCCTGTATCGAATCTTGGTCAGCGCCGGCGACGTGTCGATTGCCAACAACTCGTTCGTGTCGCCGCCGATGAGAAACGACCAGCGCACCTCCGCATCGGAAACGCGCGGCGGAAGGTAGTCCTCGACCGGCGAGCCGGCGCCGCCGGTCCGGATCAATCTGAGTCGCTGGGGCAGCGGTAGGACCACGCCGGCTTCGATGAGAATCGGATCGGCCTGCGGTGGTTCGTCGATCGGTGCGTTGAGGTCGAACTGTCCGCCCGAGTTGATGACCCACAGTTGCGGATCGGGCTGCCCGGCGGCGACAGCCAATCGCCCGTCCGGCAGTCGCACCGCCCGCAGTGGTTGTGACGTCGATTCGTGTACGTTCAGTGTGGCAATCGAACTACGTTTGAATCCTCCGCGCTGCATTTCACCCTGCGAAATGCGAAACACGTCACCCGCTTCAGTGACGACGACCAGAGACCGGTCAGCCGCCCCTCCAAACGCCAGTGGCGCCGCGCCCAGGACGGTCCGCCAATTGCTCGTCATGTTCTCGCGATGGGCCCGTGAAAAGATCACCGCCTGGTGGTAGGGCTGCCGCCGCCCGGCATAGAGGTATTGATTGCGCATCTGCAGCGGCTGCGTACTGAGTCCGACGGCGAGTTGACGCGGATCGGCCTCGATGGTGTCGGTCTTGAGCGTGAACCGCCGCAAGGCGCTGCCGGCCATCCAGAATTGTTCATCAGGGCCGGCCAGCAGCCAGGATTTGCCCGGATAGCTGCTGGTTGTGTTATGCCGGGCGATTAACTTCAGTGCGTCTTCGCCTGGCTCGTCGGTGACGCTGTAGATCGCGATCCGTTCACGCCCGAACGGCACGAATAGCCGGTTGCCATACATGATCGGCTGACTGTCGACGTGTCCGTCGAGACGGGTCAGCGCCACCTGCTCGAGACGCTGGCCGCGAGTATCAAGTGCACGAAGCTGCGCGCTATCTTGTCGATCGCTTTGGGACATCAGCAACAGCGATCCCATAGGGAGCAGCGGCGATTTCTCGTTGGCGGCACCGCCCCCTGAGGCCGGGTGAAGAGGAGACCTAAGCGTCCCGGCTTGGTGGTTCAGGTAGGAAACAGTTTGGCACTGCAGAGGCCGAGTGGAAAGCGTGTAGATCACGTCCCGATCTCCCGCGACGAATAACCGTTGGCCGTCCGCGTCCAGCACAGGGGGCGCCCAAAGCGGTTGTCGGAACTCCAACTCCGCCGTGATCGACCCGGTTTCCGCGTCGATCTGATACAGCCGCTGGTCGAGGGTCGGCAGGTAGATTTGTCCTTGTTCTTCGTGAATCAGGGGGGGGCCGGCGGGACGCGTATCAGGATCGTCGGCGAGCGGCTGCCGCCAGACCGACTGACCGTTGCGCTGGTCGAGCAGTGCGACTTCGCCACGGTTCGAGTCGTAGACGAGCAATCCGCGAACGGCGGTCTCGACGGTCATCGGAAAAAACGGCGTATCGAGCCCGATCACGCGCCGCCAAAGGGGATTGCCGGTGGCACTATCGATGCCGTAGCAGCAATCCTTGGCGACCGCGAAGACAACTTCGCCGCTAGAGGCCTCTCCGGTCCGCGAACGCTGGTTGGGCGTGAGAGACAGTGGCGGCGGCGACGCGCCCGGCGGTTCATCGGTCAGTGGCTCGCGCCGCTCGGCGTCTGCCTGCACCAGGTCTCGCTCTGCATCGAGGCAATTCTCGAGTAGTGCGTCGAGCCGCCTGTCCTGCTCGAAATCGGAGTAGCGATTCAAGAGTTGCCGGCGGATCTCAAGTCCCTCCAGCGGCTTGTCCTTGGCAATCAGCGCTGCAATGTCGTCCACTGCCTCCTCGTAGGTTTCGTGTCGCAGGATCGTGAGGTCGGCGTCACGGACGGCAGCGGCAATCCGATCCTGCAATTCGAGAGGCGGGTCGTCCAGCGGCGCGAATCGTTCGAGAATCCGTTGGGCGTCGGCGGAGATCTTCAGAAACTCGCGATTGAGGGTGGCCTTGGCCGATACGGCTGCGCCCTCAGAGATCCGGCCTCCAAATCCCACGATCGTTTCGTGCAGGTCGGAGAAACTGGGCCGGTTGCTTTGGCGTTCGATGAAGTCTTGCAGGGCGCTTAAGCCGCGTTCCCACGATGGAGTCGCGCCGGCGATGTGACTTTCGATTCTCGACTTGTCGAGGCTCACGCGCGCCAGTGGAGTCAGCTCGTGCCTTGGGTATTCGTCGATGAATGCCTCGAACTCGTCGATCGCCTGTGCGTACTTACCCTCGTTCATGTGGGCGACGGCGGAATCGTAACGGGTCTGCGACGTCTGTCGGCCAATCACCAAGAAGATGATGGCCGCTACCAACAATAGCGCGAGTCCACCCGCCATCAGCATGATCACAAACGGCGAGCTGGTGATCTCCTGCTCGCCGGGGCGCGCAGCGCGGCCTTTTAGTCGGGTCCGCAACGAGGCATCCGAGTCGGCCTTTTCTCGGTCCACTGTGCCGGCGTGCTCGACACTGCGTTCGAGTGTGGGTTTGCCGTCCACACCGTCGGATTCCAGTTCTGCAAACAGGTCGTCCAGCTTGTCGGTCTTTGGCTGTTCATCCGGCGACTGGTCTTTGTTCCGTTTCTTCTTACGCGATTCGCGGCTCTTCTTGCGTTTCTTCTGCCGGGGTTCGTCCGTTTCATCAGGTCCGTCGTCTGCAGTGGCGGCGTTGCTCCCATCGAACTCTTCGGCGGGAATGGGAGCACGGGCTAATGGTATGCCCGGAAATCGAAGCTCGTCTTCACTGATGGGACTCAGCCGGATGTCATCGCTGGATTCGGCGGCCGCGGCCGCGGCGACGGGCGGACCTTCATCGGTACGGAGTGCAATGTCCACCGTGCCCACGCGGACGACGTCCCCGTCGAGCAAGGCCGCGCGTTGCACGATGGTACTGTTGACTTCGACTCCATTGGGGTTGGCGGCAACCACTTCGTAGCCAGACTTGTTCCAACTGATCCGGCAGTGCAGCGCGGCTACGTCGTCTTCGTCGATATGGATGTCGTTGGTGCGATGTTGGCCGATCGAGATGGGCTGGTTCTTGGAGAGCGTCCGTGTCTCAACGTCGCCTAGGAAATTCCGAATTTCGATGCTGGCCGCCATAAAGGCTCCGCTCGCTGGCCTGTTCGGTGTCTGTTGAACCTGTGGGTCGGTGAGCTATCGCATTTGTCGTTGGCGAGCCGTCGCACCCATCGCTCCGGTGCAAAGCGTGACTCATCCGAGAACGCAAGTGGAGGTGGTTTGTATGGTCACTGCTAGACCACCGACTAACCGCTGGCCAGCCCGCGGCCCAACGGCTCCTCTATTGTTGTTGTAACCGGCCGGATTGTGCGACCGCAAGCTGTCTGTGAGGCTCAGGCAGATGCGATCAACTTGTTGCCCCGCGATACACGTCTTCGTACCGACGGATTGTTTGGTCCCAGGAAAAGTGGGCCGTTTGATTGTAAAGGTTGGCCAGCATGCGTGCGTACACGATCGGTTGATCGCGGTAGATCTCGATGGCGCGCCGGAGGGATTCGGCGCAGGCGGCGACCATCGAACCATAGGACTGGCTGACCACTCTTTCTTTAGGAGTTGCGGCCGATTGGATCGCCGTCCAAGCCGGACCGTCTGCGGCGACGGATTCCCGAAACAGCAGTCCGGTGCCCTCTTCCGGCTCCTCGTCCGCGTCGACGACCTGTTGAAGCAGACCACCGGTAGCCCGGCAGACGACCGGCGTTCCCGACAGGTAGGCTTCGGTGGCACCGCCGAACGGTTCGTACAGCGAAGGCATGACCACGTAGCTCGCCCCCGCTTGGAGTGCTTGGTATCCGGACTGCCAGCGGAACGGATAGACCACAACTTCCCCGGTGCGGTTGGACGCCAGCGTCGACAAGTCGTCCAAAAACACCTTGGGTGCACCGCCGACTATGGGAGTCATGATGAAACGCGCGATTCCACGGGGCAGCGATTCGATGGCGCGGCTGAACAGGTCAAATCCCTTTTGTCCCGGGTCGAGCCGGCCAAACATCAAGAAGACCGGCGTGTCGTCCGAGAACTCGTCGAGTGATCCGAGAGTCCGCTGATCGCGCACCCGCGACAAGGCCTCGACCATCTGCGCCCGATGCGCGTGCTTCTCATCCAGGATTCTGGCCGGTCGAGCAGCGCGCGCTTCGACGATGGCCCGTTCGCTATACGCACTCCTCAAAGCGCCGAATACTCCATTGTCGATCCCGACAACTCCCTGCCGGCCGAAGAGCTGTTGAAGGTGCGGAGCGAAGTGCTCTGTCTGCAGCGGGTCTGTAATGAGTTCTCTGGCAAAACTCTCGCTGACGGTCGTCAACGGACCGTCGATCAGCGGAAGCATCTGTTGAAAGACAGTTTCAGCTTCGGGATCTCCTTTGTGGCCAGTCTCAAGCTGCTCGAGCGCTTCGGTGGGCAGTGCATGGTCGTACGGATTGTGTGCGGTTAGCACGACCGCTGCACTTTCGAGCATGCCTCCAATCAACGCCGCCTTGACGCAAAGCGCCGTTGCAGCCAGTTCCCAGTCCTGCAGATGAACAATGCAGTTCTGCCGAAGACCGAGTGCGGCCAGCGCATGGGGGACGATTGCCGAAGCAAACAGGCTGTCATTCAGCAGCTTTGTCGGATCAGCGTAGCTATACGGGTCGGTTCCGCCAGGTCCGCCAGCGGCGTCGAAGAATCTTTCGCTACGAAACAAAACCCATCGCACGCCGTGTCGCCGGTGTTCCATCAGATCGACGGCAACCGGCTGGCCGTCAAAGGGTACGGTGCACTTGCCGACCGGCTCAACCTGGGCCGCATTCGGAGCTGTGTGCAGCTCGGAATGGTATGGCGCCAGGACAACGACGTTGCGAGCGTGGCGGCACAATTCGGCTGTATAGTTGTCGGCGACCGCGAACAATCCGCCAGAGCGCGCGAACGGGCTTTCGAACAAGCAGTAAGCGATTGTCGCCGTCTCGGCATCGACTGCTCGCCGCGCGACTTCGAGGCGCGCACGCTCTGTGGGTGAAAAGAACGATTGGAACGATCCGTCGTGGGGCGGCATGCGACAATCTTGGCGACTCGACCGGCCAGCCACAATGGAGCAACCCGCAACTCAAGCCTTCATGTCCACTCACCCGATCGCTGGTGCGATTGGAAAAGCTCCCGCCAGCACTCACTCTTCACGCTCCAGATAGCGTGTGAACCGGCTCGACTCGGATGATCTCGGACTCGCGTCTGTCATTTCCACAAACAGCGCTGCCGTACCCGTAGTTATCTCCACCAGCGCCATACCCGGCTTCGAACCCAGAACCGACACCGCCGAGGCCAGGCTGTCGGCGGTGATACCGTCGGGGGCGATCACGGTCACACTGCTGGAAATCGTGAGCCCTAGCCCCGTGTGCGGATCGAGAATGTGCGAGTAGCGGACGCCGCCAATCTCGACAAACTGGAATGCGTCGCCTGATGTCGCAACTGCCGCGTTGGCGATCCGCAGGAACCGCTTTGGTGCGGCCTCTGGTTGGTCCACCGGTGCAATGCCGATCCGCCAGCCCCTCGGCTGCCCGCGTGGAGGGTCGCCGGCCACGACGTCACCGCCGGCGTTGATCAAGGCACTTCCGCAGCCATGCCGCTTGAGCACGCGCAACGCCTCGTCGGCAGCGTATCCTTTCGCGATCCCCCCGAAATCGAGTCGCATCTTCCGCGAGAGCAATTCTACGCTACCCGCATCGCAATCGAGTCGAACCAGCCGATAGCCGACGCGCTGGCGGGCCTCTTGCAATGCCTTGTCGGCTGGCAGGCGGCGCTGCCGCCCCGCGCGCCGCCAAAGCTTCACCAACGGCCCGACGGTGACGTCAAAGGCTCCGCCGCTCGATTCGGAAAGGGCCAGCGATCGCGACAAGACAAACATCAGCTCCGGCGAGACGACGACCGGCGTGCCGGGGCGCGATGCGGCGCACAGACGCATCGACTCGCTATCCGAATCGTAGTCGCTGAAGATGGCGTTCAGCTCTGCAATTCGATCGTAAGCAGCGTCAGCGGCCCGGTTTGCGGATGGTGCGTCAGCGGCATATAATGTGATCTTGAACGGCACGCCCATCAGCACCCGGCTGAACTCGTACCGTTCTTCGGAACCGGATGCCACAACGGACGCAACCGGCGCCGTCGCAGCAACCCAACCCACCAGGCAGACCCAGGTCTGCTTTCGCACCTTCCAACCTCCCGCCGTCCGAAACCGGCACACGCACGCGGAGCGTCATCGTTAATGTTCAAGGTACGTGAGCACGGCAGCCTCAAGCAAGCACCGGTTGTTGCGATTGGCTGCAGCTTGATGATCATTGCCGGTCAATTGGCTGGTCCCGCTTGTGCCGACGAACCAACGGCCCACGCGTCCGGCGAGTCCAAGATGAAGCCTTACACCGAGAGTCTTTCCGGCACGGGCGTCACGTTCGACATGGTACCGATCGCGGGCGGCGAGTTCGTGATGGGCAGTCCGGCAACCGAAACGGACCGCGAGGAAGACGAAGGACCGCAGCACCGGGTCAAAGTCGAGCCGTTTTGGATGGGCAAGCACGAAGTCACTTGGGACGAGTACGACATCTGGAGCTTCGCGCTCGACATTCAGCGTCGCAGGCTGTCTGGCGGCAAGCCGACTGAGATGGACAAGCTGGCCGATGCCGTGACTCGCCCCACTAAGCCATACACCGACATGACGTTCGGCATGGGCCACGACGGCTATCCGGCGATCAGCATGACTCAGCTTGCTGCCAAGGGCTACTGCATGTGGCTTAGCGCCAAGACGGGCCACTACTATCGGCTGCCGACCGAAGCCGAGTGGGAATATGCTTGCCGCGCCGGAACGACGACCGCCTATTCGTTCGGCGATGACGTCGCCCAGCTCGACGACTACGCCTGGCACTACGAAAACACTGACGAGCAATACCAAAAGATCGGCTTGAAAAAGCCGAACCCCTGGGGCTTGTACGACATGCACGGCAACGTCTCCGAGTGGGTCCTCGACCAACACATTCCCGACTTCTACGCCGGGTCGAAAACAGACGAGCCGGCAGCAAGCCCATTGGCCGTTCCCACGACCCTGTTCCCCCGCGTTGTTCGGGGTGGTTCGTGGGACGACGATCCGGACCGCCTGCGGAGCGCCGCCCGCACAGGCTCGGATCTGGAATGGAAAATTCAGGACCCTCAACTTCCTCAAAGCGTTTGGTATCATACGGACGCATTGGGCGTCGGCTTCCGCGTCGTGCGTCCGCTCCAAGTTCCAACCGCAGAGGAACGCAAGCGACTGAAACTCGATCCGATCATTCCGCCCGATGCGCGGGCGAACCGGAATGCGGCGGGCCCATAAGCCGCAATCCAACTTTGAACTCAACGACAAATCGAACTTCGACACAACACCGAGAGGCTAACCCTCATGAGCGCACCTTCGAACAACCAAGCGTCCCGCCGAGAGTTCCTGAAAACATCCAGCGCCGCCGCTTTGGGCGCCGGCGTGCTGGGAAATCTCAGCATGGCCTCCGGTGCATTTGTCGACAGCAACGAGACGATTCGGGTGGGATTGATCGGTTGCGGTGGACGCGGGACAGGAGCGGCCAGCCAGGCGCTTTCCACAGACGGCTCCGTCAAACTCGTCGCCATGGGGGACGCCTTTGACGACCACTTGGACAAGAGCCTCAAACAGATTCAGAACGCTCCCGGGCTAACTGATCGGCCCGAGCGGATTGCCGTCGACGATGATCACAAGTTCGTCGGTTTTGACGCATACAAGCAGGTCATCAATAGCGACCTCGATCTCGTCATTCTCGCCACACCTCCCGGATTCCGACCGATTCACTTCGAGGCGGCCGTTGCCGCCGGAAAGAACGTCTTCATGGAGAAGCCGGTCGCGACTGATGCACCAGGCGTCCGCAAGGTGCTGGCGGCCGTCAAGGAAGCTAAGCAGAAGGACCTCAAGGTAGGTGTGGGCCTGCAGCGGCATCACCAAAAGACTTATCTGGAAACGCTGAAACGCATCAAGGGAGGTGCCATCGGCGACGTGGTCGCCATGCGCGTGTATTGGAACGGCGGCGGCGTCTGGGACCCCCGCAAAACCCGCGACGAAGTCTCCGGCGAAATGGAGTACCAGCTGCGCAACTGGTACTACTACAACTGGCTGTGCGGCGACCACATCTGCGAGCAGCACATCCACAATCTCGACGTCGGCAACTGGGTCAAAGACGCCTACCCCGTGCGCTGCATCGGCATGGGCGGACGCCAGGTTCGCACCGACAAGAAGTATGGCGAAATTTTCGACCACTTCGCCGTCCAATATGAGTACGACGACGGCACGTATATGTTCAGCGAGTGCCGGCACATCCCCAACTGTTGGAATAGTGTCAGCGAGCACGCGCACGGCTCGGCGGGATCCGCCAACATTGGCGGCGCCAGCATCAAAACGCCCGGCAGCCGATGGCGTTACGACGGCGAGAAGAACAACCCCTACCAGACCGAGCACGACGACCTGTTCGCCGCCATTCGCGAGAACACGTCCTACAACGAAGGCGAAAACGGCGCGTACAGCACACTGACCGCCATCATGGGCCGCATGGCGACCTACTCTGGCAAACCGGTCAAATGGGAAGACGCCCTCAATTCCGAAGTCGACATTATGCCCAAGAGCTTCTCCTGGGACGCCGAGCCCCCGACCCTGCCCAACGAGAACGGCGAATATCCAGTTCCTGTCCCGGGCGTGAGCAAGGTTGTCTGAGGGCGGCTTGCGAAGACCTGCGACCGATTCCAGCGTGAGCTGATCGCTGTCGCGCGTGGTCATCCCCGTCAAACATATTCCTTGCACCATGGAGTACACGCTGATGGTCCGCCACATGCTGCTGCTTGTCGCGAGTTCTTTCGCATTGAACGCCGCTGCTGCTGATACGCCGCAGGTTGCTCCCGACGAGCCGGCGGACATGCGGCCGATTTTCAACGGCAAAGATCTCACAGGCTGGGACGGCGACTCAAGACTCTGGTCAGTCAAGGACGGAGCCATCCATGGTGAGACCACCGCCGAGAATCGCGCCAACGGGAACACGTTCATCATCTGGAAGGATGGTATGACGAAAGACTTCGAATTGCGTCTTTCGTTCCGTTGCACCGCGACTAACAACTCGGGGATTCAATACCGATCGAAGCACATCACTGATGGCAAAGTACGCAACAATTGGGTGGTCCGCGGCTACCAGCACGAGATTCGCAACGAGATCGATCTGCCGAGCGTGGCCGGCTTCATCTACGGCGAAGGTCTCGGTCGAGGCCGCATTTGCCTCGTCGGCGAGCAAGCCACCATTGGTGACGACGGCAAGCAAGTCACCGGCACGCTGATCGATGACGCCAGTTACAAGAAACTCTTCAAGCTCGATGACTGGAACGACGTCGTCATCATCGCTAAAGGCACCCACATTCGACACTATCTCAACAACAGGCTGATTCTGGATTTCACTGATAGTCCTGAATTGGCGTTGCGTGAAGGCATCCTCGCCCTGCAACTGCATGGGGGCAAACCGATGTGGGCGGAGTTCAAAGACATCCGCATCAAAGGCCTCAACTGACACCGTTTGTCATCGCCGCCCGTTTTGCGTCAGTGGTCCTGATCGATTGCGGGTCGGCAACTCTTTGATCGATGGGAAGACGTCATGTGGTTGAAGTCCGAATCTAGGTCGGCCTCCGGTTGCCGCCTGTTGCTAGCTCTTCTCGTTGGCTCGACGGCCACTGCGGCGCTGCCAGCCGAGCGATATGCCGAGAATCCGGGCAAGCAAGGCAACGGCAACTTCGTCATCGGGCCCGATTACAGCATCGATCCTGATCTCAGCGATCGGGGCAATCCTCAGGGCAAGTTGTTCGAGTTTTCGATGCGCCTGGCAGGCAGCAAGATCTTCCTTGGTGACGACGCGACACTCGATCCGAACAAGAAGGTCCGCACGGAGCGCAAGATCTCTGTTTATATACCGGCCGCCTACCAAGACGGCACGAAAGCGCCCATCCTCGTCATGCATGACGGGCCGAGCCGGCTCAACCTGGTGCGCAACGCTCTGGACAACCTGACTGTGTCGACGGACGGTAACCGCCGGTTGCCGGCGTTCATTGCGATTGCCGTCCAAAACGGCGGCGACGACAGCAAGGGGAGCCAGCGTGGTCTCGAGTACGACACAATGTCCGACCGCTTGGCGCGATTCATCAATGACGAAGTCTTGCCGGCGGTGCTCAATCAGCCCCAAATCAAGGCCGCCTATCCGAACATCGCCTTCACCGACAATCCCTGGGGCAAGGCCGCCATGGGTTGCAGTTCCGGGGGTGCGGCGGCTCTATCAATGGGCTGGTTTCGTCCTGACCTGTTTCGTCGCTTGATCACCTACTCCGGTACTTTCGTCGATCAGCAGGACGACGACGCGGCTGAAGAAGCCGACTACCCGCTCGGCGCCTGGGAGTACCATTCCAGCATGAAGCTGATCGAAAACAGCGAGAAGAAACCTCTCCGCATCTTCACGCACGTCTCCGAGCACGACCTGCGCGCCCAAGATGCTGAGGAAACCTATCACAACTGGGTGATGGCCAACGAGCGCACCGCCGCCGCCCTCAAAGCCAAAGGCTACAACTACCGATTCGTATTCAGTCGAGCCACGAAGCACTGCGACACCAAAGTGTTCGAGCACACACTCGCAGACACCCTCGTCTGGATGTGGCGCGGCTACCACGCAGAGTGATCCACGCACGACCCCGAGCGTATGTCTTTCTCTTGAACGAAGTCGGGATCTCTCGAACGAATCCACAGGATTCCGGGCCTTTCCGACTGTGAAGTACTTCAAGAAGCTGTGACGTGGCATGCTGACTCGGCGTCGGGCGTCCGGGCGACGAGCGATCTCGGACGTGTCGGAGTCTCGACCCGATGCCTGCGCCGTGCCTATGTTTGGCTGCCACGAAGATAATTCCAAGTCCCGATGCCAAAGCAGATGATCGCGACCGGGAGCATGATCATCGCGCACCAGAACCGTACGGTTTCGTGAGCGTCTTTGTCGTTCAGCAAGTCCGCCTGGAAACCGCAAATGACGGCGATTCCGACAGCTCCACCGTACAGCAAAGCGGATGTAACCAGCGTCATCGCGCACGCATAGACTGGTGACGACAGAATCGACGTGAACAGCCAGCCCACGCCATAAAAGAACAGGACGCAGATAGTGAAGCCGCGCACGTCGACCAGATGCGCCATCTCCACCGGCAGCGTGATCTGAGTCGCACCCCAGAAAATCGGGGCCCAGATCAGTGCGAATGCGATCAGGAACAGCAGCAGTTTACTGGCTACGAGTCGCCAGCGCTCCAGCGGTAGATAGGCGATAAACTCAGCAGAACGATCGACCTGCTCCCCGGCGATGGCGTTTCCGGCCAACAGTGCAACCGTCAGGTAAGCAGAACCCGTGCTACTGACCCAGGCACCGAAGAAGTGAAACGAGCGATCGACGTCCAGCAAGACGGCGTACGCATAGGGCAACAGTATCAGCACGGCGCCTGTGAGCAGGATCCAGCGGTTGAGACGATATTCTCTCCAGAGCAGCCAGGTCATGGTTCGCTCCTGCGAAGATAATTCCAGGTTCCGAGGCTGAAACAGACGGCTGAAAACGGCAGACCGATGATGGCGTACCGCACAAGGATGTGTGCGACGTGGCGCTCGATTAGGTCGGGGGTGTACCCGTCAGTCTGTTCGACCGTCATCGAGATGGCAGCGATGCAGCCCCAGATGACAATGTTGGCACCGAATCCCATGGCGCTTGCAACAGCTGGCGACAATTGGAGCGACGAGCAGAGCCAGCTCGCACCAAACGTCACGCCGAAGCAAATCGTGAGCCAACGGATGTCGGCGGCTGGTTGGTCGGACAGCAGCACAGTCCGAATCAGCAGATGGATGGTCCAGATCACCGCGATTGCGGTCAGGCAAAAGAGCAATTTGCCAGCCAACATCTGCCACCGTTCCAGCGGCAGATAGGCAACGAACTCAGCAGACCGATCGGCGCGCTCTCCGGCAATGACGTTGCCGCCCAGCAGCGCCACCGACAGCACAGAAAAAAAGCCACCCCAGATCCAAGCACCGATGAAGAGTTCCGTCGATTCAGCGCCTTCAATCGGCAGACATAGTGCGGCGATGACATACGGCAGGATCACCAGCACGGCACCCGCGGCCAGAACAAAACGATTGAGACGGTATTCCCTCCAAAGGAGCCATGTCATGATGCGCTCCTTTGTCCCTTGACGAAATCTTTGAACAAGTCCTCCAGGCCGACGTCGATGATCTCCACGTGTTCGATACCGTCCAGCGAGTCGATCTCTTGGACTATGTCTGGCGTGAAATCAGCGACGGTCACTAACCAATCGCGCCCCTCGACCTGCTGCCAGACGACGCCTGCCGGCAGTTTATCGGGAGCCTCGCCATTGACGAGTGTGGCCCGAATCCGCTTGGTGCCGGCTAGCAACTCGTCGATGTTCCGCTGCACCAGCAAGCGACCGCTGTACAGGAATCCCACGGTGTCGGCGATCCGCTGGACGTCGTCCAGCGAGTGCGTGGAGAGCAGAACCGTTTGCCCTCGCTCGCAGACACTTCGCAGTACGCCGTCCAAGAACTCCTCTCGTGCCACCGGGTCCAGACCGGCCATGGGCTCGTCGAGCACCAGCATCTCCGGTTCGTGCGACACGGCCAGCACCAGTGAGAGCTTGACCAGCATCCCCTTGGACAATTGCTTGACCTTCTTGTGGGGATCCAGATCAAACCGCTCGAGCATGTCGCGGCAGATTTCGTCGTTCCAAGTCGCATAAGCCGATCGACAAAACCCGGCGACTTCTGACACACTCATCCAACGGTCCATGAAGTGCATCTCGGGGACATATCCTACGCGCTGCCGGACCTCTTCGGGTTCATCGCCGACATCCCGCCCCAGAACACGGACAGTCCCGGCCGTCGGATTGAGGACTCCCATCAACATTTTGATCGTCGTACTCTTTCCCGCGCCGTTAGGTCCAATCAAACCAAACGTGCTGCCCCGCTTGACGGACAGCGAGAGGTCCTCGACAGCCAGAGTGCTGCCGAACCGTTTGGCGACACCGTTCAGTTCGATGGCCAAGCCGCTGGAGACTTTCGGATCGCTTGAATTCATGCGTCGGATTCTCTCTTCGGACGGGAGTTTCCCTTTGGGGACGAGTCGTCCAGGGCGGCAGTGAAAGCTCTGCGGACTTCCCGCTCAGACATGCCGGCGGCTCGCGCGGCACGAATTCCGTCTTGAAACGCGCGTTGCACCGACTGTTGGGCACTCGTCTTGGCCGACGTCTCCCCTTTTTCGGCGACAAACAAGCCCCTGCCACGCCGAGCGTAGATCAAGCCCTCACGGGCCAATTCGTCGTAAGCCTTCTGGACGGTGTTCGGGTTGACCTGCACCTCAAGCGACAGAGTTCGCAGTGAGGGGAGCGCTTCGCCGGGAAGATAGACTCCTGACGCGACCGCGTCGCGGATGCCGTCTGCGATTTGCAGATAGATAGGAATGTGACTTCTGGTGTCGATTTCCACGGCAGCGGCGTCCTGATTGCACTAGTTAACTAGGGCACTCATCTACTATAGCCAGATGGCCCGTTTCAGGCAAGCCCCTTCGGGGAGTTTTTCAGCGGTGTCGAGGTGAGACTGTTTTCGTGACTGCCCGACTGTGGAAAAGCCGCCGCGCACGGGACCAGTCTGTCGATACACTCGCAGCGTACCCCGAGCCACTGTCACGGCCGCGACAACAACAGAGGTGCTGAAGTGTTGCCCAGCTCGTTGGCGACTGCTGCCGTCTTGCTCGACGATGCACTGTTTATGTGCACCGCTGCTGAAAACGATTCATAGCGAGGTTTGCACAACTGCAGATTTCTTCTGCCGGGTTTTCCGGCTTGAGAACGTTGCAATCGCAAACTCGCCGCCCTGAATCTCATGCCGGCCGCGACGGATTTTCCGGGTTTGGTCCGCTGTTTGCCTAGCGTTGGTTGAACACCAACAAAGATCGCAGCCGAAGATGCCGATCGTCTTCGGACAACTCCCGAACTGCGCGCTGGTCAAGAACGTGTCACTAGACGCGCAGCACGTTGGCACAACTTCGAAGCAAATGAGCGCCGTGCGACAGGTCACGTTGATCGTCCGTTCTATCGGAACCAAAGCAGATGCCTGCTCAGGCGGATCTTCGCTTGGCGCTGCAGAGCCATCAGAGCCCGGCCCCAGTGACGCAGTCGAAGAAGGTCCTATTCGACTTGAAGCAGTCGTGTCCGCCGATCGCGCTCGAACGATCGTCGACGCCATGATCCAGGGCGCTGACACGATGGCAGCCCTCGAGCGAACGCTTGAAACCGTTGTCGAACGCGAGATGGAATCGACCGAAACGCATGGCAGCTTGTTCGAGTGCCTGATGTCGACGGTCGAACGCATTGTGATCGGACGCGTCTACGAATCCTGCCAGGGCGTGCAGACACAGGCTGCCGAGCATCTAGGAATCAACCGCAACACGCTCCACAAGAAGCTCTGCAAACACAAACTCTTGCTAGCAACCCAGCCATTCGAATCCATTGACCCCTGACCGGAAGAGAATCCGTGAAAAAGATCGAAGCCATCATTCGGCACTTCAAGCTTGATGAAGTCAAAACAGCCCTGCTATTGGCCAAGATTGACGGCATGACCGTCTCGGAGGTTCGCGGGTTCGGACGCCAGAAGGGACACAAGGAAACCTACCGCGGCGCGGAATACACCGTCGACTTCTTGCCGAAAATCAAACTCGAGATCGTCGTCGCCGATGGCACTGCCGATGCGGCCATCAAGGCGATCGTCGACGCGGCACAAACGGGCAACGTCGGAGACGGCAAGATCTTTGTAACAAACATCGACCAAGTCACGCGGATTCGAACCGGTGAAACCGGCGACGAAGCGTTGTAGTCCGGTTTGACCAACGCGTCATCCGCCTGATGCACATGATTTTTCTTGGAAGAGGAACAATGACGAATTCGAGAACACTATGGAAATGCGCTCACCTGGCGCTGTTGTTCGCGGCCATGGGAATCGCCGCCCTGGCCGCGCCCAATGTGATCGTGGCGCAGGAGGCTGCCGAAGCTACAGGCGAAGCATCAGTCGCTGCAGAAGCAACCAGTGAAGAGACCACGACCGAGGCGGCAGCGATTCCCGTCGAGTTTATTGTCCATAACTTGTGGATCATGATTGCGGGGATGCTGGTGTTTATCATGCACCTCGGCTTCGCGACGCTGGAAAGCGGACTGACTCGTTCTAAGAACACGGTCAACATTCTGTTCAAGAACTCGATGATTATCTGCATCGGGTTCCTGACGTATCTGGTGATGGGGTTCAATCTGATGTACCCCGGATTCGAGGACGCAGCCACCGGCTACTTCAAGTTCGCAGGCTTCGACTTCATGATGAACGGCCTCGCACAGGCCAGCGATCCCTCGTTCTCATCGCCTGAATACAATCCGAGCTACACGGCTTACACCGACTTCTTCTTCCAAGCCATGTTCGCCGCCACCTGCGCCACAATTGTGTCGGGAGCAGTGGCCGGTCGTGTGAAGCTATCATCGTTTTTGATCTTCAGCACGCTGTTTGTCGCCGTCTGCTATCCCATCACCGGCTCCTGGAAATGGGGTGAAGGCTGGCTCCACGCTCGTGGCTTCTACGATTTCGCAGGCTCGACGCTGGTACACTCCGTCGGCGGCTGGGGAGCTCTGGTAATGGCTTGGTTGCTCGGCGCACGAAGAGGAAAATACGTGGATGGCAGGGTGCAAGCCATACCAGCCAGCAACATGCCTCTGGCGGCCGTCGGCGTGTTTCTACTTTGGTTCGGATGGTTTGGTTTCAACGGCGGCTCAGTCCTGAGCGCCGATCCGGGACTGGTCTCGCTGGTACTGGTCACCACATCCACCGCCGCTTCAGCTGGTGGCCTGGCGGCGGCAATCACCTCATGGATCCATGGCGGCAAACCGGACCTGAGTATGGCGCTCAATGGGATTCTGGCTGGCCTCGTCGGCATTACAGCCGGTGCGGACCAGATGTCCGGGCTGGATGCGCTGCTGATTGGACTGATCGCCGGCGTATTGGTCTACTTCTCCGTGATCTTCGTCGACGCGGTACTCAAGATCGACGACCCCGTGGGCGCCGTTAGCGTGCACCTCGTGTGCGGAATCTGGGGCACACTGGCTGTGGGGCTATTCGGCGCGATGCAAGGCCCTGAGCAACTCGTCAATCAACTCACGGGCATCGGCGCCATTGGCGGCTTTACCGTGGTCTTCTGCCTTGTCGTCGGTTCCGCGCTCAAGGTGACCATGGGATTGCGTGTCAGTCCCGAAGAAGAGGAGAAGGGCCTGGACATCGGCGAGCATGGAATGGAGGCCTACGCCTTGAGTCCAACTCGAATGCACTAGACTTTCGGGTCGACGATCATCATCCAATGGCATGGCGCCGCGACCAGGAATGCGGCCGGCAGACTTCAAGAAGCCAGCAGATCGCAGATCTGCTGGCTTCTCGTCGTGTACGCAACACGCGTTAATCGCGCCGTTGGACCATTGCAATGATGCGGCAAAACGCTCGACCGTCTGACGAATTGCTGACGCACACAGTGCAAGCGCGTACGTTACTTTTTCATCGCTCAGCGCGGCATGTCTCACGGATGACGGTCTCGGGGATCTTCGTCAGCGGGACGATCCGGTGCGAAAGTCCCTGTTCGATTACCGATTTCGGCATGCCGAACACAACGCAACCGGATGGATGCTGGGCGATGACGCAGCCACCTCGCTCGCGCAGCGCACGGCAGCCTTCAGTTCCGTCGCGACCCATGCCGGTCAGAATCACGCCGACCACGCGTCCTTGCCACGTCTCCACGGCTGAGCGGAACAGGTAATCTACGGCCGGTCGGCAGCCGTGTTCCGGCGGATCATCGGTTAGCTGTGTGACGACTTGGCCGTTGCGTCGTGCAACTCGCATGTGGCGTCCACCCGGCGCGATCAAGACGGAACCAGGTCGGACGATGGTGTCATCGGCAGCTTCGGCAACATTCAGGGCGCAAGTGTCGTTTAGACGCCGTGCTAGAGTGCTGGTGTATTGGGGTGGCATATGCTGTACCACCAACACGGGCACTGGGAGGTCGGCCGGCAATTTCGGCAGGATCTGTCGTAGAGCTTCCGGGCCGCCCGTCGAGGTTCCGATCAAGACGACTTCGCAACGGCTGAGGTGGGGAGCGTCCGCATCCGACTCTACGCTGACGAGCTGCCGAACGGTATGCTGGCCGCGGGATTGGCGATACGCCGTAATCTTGGCTTCCAGAGCAGTATGCAATTCGGCTTTGTTGGCGGCGGGGTTCTTGCCTGACGGCTTGAGCACAAAGTCAAAAGCGCCTTCGAGCAACGCATCGGTCGTGACCTGGGCGCCAGTTGCGGTGAGGCGGCTGACCATAATGGCGCGGGCGCGGTCGCCTCGACGTGTCATCTCGCGCAAGACGTCGATGCCGTTCATACCGGGCATCTCGACGTCCAGTGTAATCAGTTCCGGATCGCGGTCGGCAATTTGTTGCAAGGCCTTCTTGCCGTCCTCAGCGTTGCCGACGATCGAGCAGCCCGGGATCTCGTTCAGCACGTCCCGAATCAGGTGTCGGAACAGTGCCGAATCATCGACGACCACAATTCGGATGCGGTCTTCAGTCAACGGGGTCGTCCTTTCGATACCGGGTGAAGAACGCTGAGAGCCGAGCCGAGTCAAACGGCTTGACGATGAAGTCGATCGCTCCGCTCATGATACACTCGTTGAGCTTAGCCTTCTGGTCCACTGCGCTGACCATCACGACCCGGGCCTGGGGGTCGATAGCGCGAATGGCCTTGAGCGCCGCCAGCCCATCCATCTCGGGCATGACCATATCGAGAGTGACCATTTCAGGCTGGTGCTGTCGGAAAAGTTCCACCGCTTCGCGGCCGTTGGACGCTTCTGCCACGATGCTCCAACCGGCTTGGACGGCGATCTCCTTAATCTTCATCCGCATGATCAGTGTGTCGTCGACGATTAACAGGCGATTGGCAGTCATCTTGGCCTCGGTCAAATCTCGATCAGTTCGTGTCCGACTACCTCGATGCGAACGCGGCCCGATCCGGCCACAAGTGTCATGCGGCGACCCCGATCGCCCCCGCAATGGCTGGCTACAATGGGGATCCTAGCCGTTTTGAGCAAGCGCTCGATCGATTCCAGATTGCGCTCCCCGATGTTCGACGCCGAACTCGTCTGGAACATGCAGGCCCCGCCGACAAGTTTCGCTGACAGCTTGCCCGGCGTGCCGGCGGTCTGTTTGATCAGCCGAATTAACTCCGGGATTGCGGTATCGGCAAATTTCCCGGGTGAACCGTCATTTCCGCGTGACTCGGGCAGCACGATGTGAGCCAGTCCCCCGACGCGGTTGCGACGATCGTATAAAGCCAGCCCGATACAGGACCCCAGCAAAGTATGGATCGACTCTTCGTCGCGCCCAACGGCGATTTCACCCATGCGGATCGACGTGGCCGTAGTCTGCAGATTCGCACCCGACTTGGCGGAGGTCATCCCGTGTACCCAGCTTCATCAGAGGCCGGAAACATTTGGCTCAGCCTGGCCAGTGAGGGCGCATCGGGAACGAACAGCAGGCTCCAGTTCAGAGGCTCCCCGCGAATCTCGAAACGCGCACGAGCGAGAAAGATGAAATTCGCCGCCATGGCCTGGTCCATGAAAGCGGCTTGCAGCAAGCTGCCAGCAAATTCGCGACGGAACAGGGGCGGCGATGGTACCAGCTCCAGCGATTCGGGCAGATGCCGGGCTAACGAGTTTAGATACGAGCAACCGATGATGTTGGTCGATTCAAGCGCCGCCGAGCATTCAACCTCGCCCCATTCTCGAGCCGTGCCAAGTGGATGATTGAGCAGCAGATCGGTCAACGAAAACCCGCAGGCATCATCGAAGGCAAAGATCATCATGCCGGTCAGCCCGCCGGTCATGGCCATCGAGCAGAAACACAATGGTGCATCCGAAGAGCCCAAAATACCCGGCGCCTCGTCGATGGGTAGCTGATCGATGGATTCGATAGTGATCAGTGACGGAACCTCAAGCCAACGCGCCATGGCTTGGGAGGCATCGGCGGCCCCCAGACGAAACGCCTCTTCCAGGTGTTTCATCTGCCTCAACGTGAATGGTGTTGCGGACGTGTTCACGTTGGGATTCCTTGGTGGCAGCCCGGGCCGGCTCCGCCGGTTCTCATCAATCGCCGGAAACCATCGCTATGTGGAATCACCGGACCGTCAACTCCTGTGAAGATTCATTGAAGAGCATCACTTCGTCAGCGCGGTGAGTCTCGTGGCAAGTTGCCGTCGGCCATTTCGATCACCGCGCTGGTATCGAGCATCAAACACACGCTGCCGTCGCCCGTAACGCTGGCGCCGGACAATCCCTGAATGCTCGTGAAGTTGTCCGATAGCGACTTGATCACGATGTCTGCGCCGCCGAGCAGTTCATCGACGCACAAGCCCAGAGTTTTTCCGGAAGACTGCAGGATCACGACGTTTACCACATCGGGCGCCGCGTCGATACTCAACTGAGCATCGACGCGGCGGCGACCGTAGTCAATTCCATGCCACCTGAACACGTTCGACATGGCGGTCAGCGGGATAAACTCGCCGCGGACGTCGATCGTCTGATGTCGGTGTACTTCGAAAATTTGAGTGGTGGAGACAGACACGATTTCGCGGACATCGTCAATCGGAATCGAAAACAGCCCATCGCCAAAACGAATCAACAGACTCCGTATGATCGCCAGCGTCAGGGGCAGACGAATCGTAAAACAGGTCCCTTGCCCCGGTTGCGAGTCGACGTCAATCGCTCCGTTCAGCCCCAAGATCCGATTCTTCACGATGTCCATTCCGACACCGCGTCCCGAAATGTCGGTGATCTGTTCAGCGGTGCTGAATCCGGGATACCAGATATGGTCAATGACTTCTTGATCGGTCAGATTGTCTAGGCTGACTTGGTCCGTCAAACTGCGTTCGAGGATTCTCGACCTGACACGGTCGACGTTAATCCCGCTGCCATCGTCACCCACCTCGATCAGCACGTTATTACCGCTATGGGAGGCTTTCAGTGCAACGGTTCCGACTTCCGGTTTCCCGAGTCGGCGGCGTTCAGTTTCGGGTTCCAAACCGTGATCCAGGGAGTTGCGAACCAAGTGCAACAGTGGGTCGCCGAGTTCGTCGATCATCCGCTTGTCCAGCTCTGTATTCTCACCCTGAATGACGAGCTGGACTCTCTTGTTCCGCTCGATAGACAGGTCCCGAATGACTCGCCTGAACCGGTTAAAGAGCGGCGCCGCTGCAACCATGCGTGTGTCGAGCACACCCTGTTGAAGATTATCAGAAACCCGGCTAAGCTGATCCACCGCCTCGGCCACGCTCACAAACTGCCTTCGGCCTTCCTCCCACAGAGCCGATTGTTCTTCGAGTCCATCCAGCTCCTCTTCCAATTCCCGTAACACGGCTTGCCAGCCATTGGAATTTCCGGACTGCCGTTTGGCAATCTCCCGAATCCTACGCAGACCACTCCGCATACGTTCGTTGATGTCCTTGGCACGATTCGAAACGCTGGCGCTTCGGAACGCTGGGCTCATGCGGCTGGTGATTTCAGTGAATCTCGCTTTGGTCACAACGAGCTCGCCGGTCAGATTCATCAGCCTGTCCAATCGATCAATGTCGACACGGACAGTTTCAGCGACTGCCTTGTGAGACGCGTCTGCCGCCAATCGGCTCTCTTCGAGCATCGGTAGCGGGGTATCAGCCGGTTGGAGTGGCTCAATGACGGATGTTACGGTGCTAGTCTGTGCTTGAGCCACGGCCGACTCCAGCTCACGGGATTCGGATCGGGCTCCATTACCGGAGCCGCCTTCCAATTCGACGGCCACCACGCCGTCGACGTTAGAGATTTCACGGACTTCATCCGGTGGCCGGTCGGTCATGACGATGACCACGAATTGATCGAGGTCTTCGAAACTTTGAATGTCATCGACGGGTGGCTCAGACCCCACGATCTCGCCGATGTTCGACAGCCTTGCCACGATCAGGCGAGCCTTGAGATCGGCCAGCTGCAAACCTTTTTCGAATGTGACGCGCACGCGGTAACCGTCTTCCTGCGGGCCGGCTATTTCCGCGCCTCTGTCGGGGGACGCCTCCAGCTCTTCAAGCCGCTGAACGAAGCGCGATCCATCTTGTTCCAACTGCTCCCCGCCGCGCAGCGCCGTACTGAATCTGCGGAGAAAATCGACAGAGTCCAACAGCACGCTCATCGTGTCGCGATCGAGCTGCGCCTCTCCGGAGCGAAACTGCTCAAACCGATTCTCGAGCTGATGCGCCAGTTCGCTGATGCCCTCGTAGCCCATCATGCCCGAGGATCCTTTCAGCGAATGCAGCAGGCGAAACGCCTCGTTGAGTGCAACTGTGTCGTCTGTGGGGGCCGATTCAAGCCGCAGTAACGCCTCAACCAGAGCGTCCAACTCCTCGTCGGTTTCGTCGAGGAACACTTGCAGATAGCCTGACATGTCATCCGAGGGGATATTCCCGTCAGGCTGTGCCGTATTGTCGGATTCGTTCGTCACAGTTTGCCAGTCATCGTCCTAAAGAGACGTGTGTAAGCGGGTCTCGGTGGCGGCCACCGTTTCGCGCTGCTCAGATGTCGGCCTGCTTTTGGTAAAGAAACGGGGAGATTTTCCGCAGCGGGTTGAGCATGTCGTAGATGCCTTCCGAGGGACCGACCACCAAGTACCCGCCGATGGAGAGGGCGCTCAGCAAGTGGCTGACGGCCTTTTGCTTCGAATCGCGATCGAAGTAGATCAGCACGTTGCGAATGAAGATGCAGTCAAAACCCGATGCGGCGGGCGGTTCAATCAAGTTGCTTTTTCTGAATTCGACCAGCTTGGCGATCTCCGGCCGAACCTGCCAGAGGCCCTCCTGCTTTTGATGTTGAAAGAATCGCCGCCGCTGCTGTTCGGTGACGGCCTCGACAGCCCGCGGCTTGAAGAGACCTTTGCGCCCGGCGCTGAGCGCCTCTTCGCTAACGTCGGTAGCGAGGACCTTCAGAGACCAGTCGGAGAGGCGATACATGTTTTCAGCCAGGCAAATAGCGATCGAATAAGGCTCGGCTCCGCTGGCGCAGGCTGCCGACCAGATCCGCAGAGTCTGTGGTCGGTTGCCGGCGCGCTGTTGAGCGACCAATTCGGTCACAAAATCTGATTTGAGCCAGTCAAAGTGTTTGGCGGTGCGAAAGAAGAACGTCTCATTGGTTGTGATCGCATCTAGAAAGCTCGCAACTTCCTGGCCCCCCGACGGTGAGATGAGAAATCGATAGTACTCGTCGAAATTCTCGAAGCTGCCCGCCTTCAGGCGACGGCGGATCCGATTGCTCAATAACGTGACTTTCTTTTGGTCGATTCGAATGCCGCACTTCTCGTAGATGATGTCGCTGAACCGGTCGAACTGGTGTGAATTGAGGCGTTCGAGCTCCACGATTCACCATCCTTGTTGCCGGCAGACATGAGTCAGAGCGTGCATTGTCTGGATGCGCTGGCTTGTGTCCGTAATCGTGCTGCATCAATTCTCAAACTTGGACATGAGATCTTGCAGCGTTTGAGATTGTGCGCCCAGTTCTTCCGCACTGGCAGCCAATTCTTCGGCACTAGCAGCGTTGGATTCGGTTGTCTCGGAGACTGATTTGATCGCAGATCGGACTTGTTCGGCGCTGGCCGACTGAGTTTCGGCCTGTTCCGCGATTTGAGCAATCCCAGTCGCAGACTTGTCGACGGCTTGCAGGATGGCGGACAAGGAAACGCCCACTTTTTCAGAAAGTTCGGCGCCCTCGGACACGCGGCGGGATGATTCCTTGATCAATTGCGTGATCTCCTTGGCCGCCTCACTCGATCTCTCGGCCAGCTTGCGGACCTCGTCGGCGACTACGGCGAATCCCAACCCATGCTCACCAGCGCGCGCAGCCTCGATGGCTGCGTTGAGCGCCAGCAGATTGGTTTGACTGGCGATTTCGCTGATGACCTGAATGATTTCGGTGATTTGCTCACTCGATTTTTCAATGAGCCGCATGGCAACGACCGCCGCACTTCGCGTCTCTCCCGCATCGTTGGCCAGTGACGCCGTCTTGGCAGCCTGCTCTTTCGATTCTGTCGCACTTGTGGAAATAACTTGGATCGCGCGTGTCATCTCTTCCACCGATGCGGTCATTTGCTCAACCGACGCCGCCTGGTTCTGTGCGCCGTCGCTTAAATTGGCGCTGCTTTCGGCAATGACTCGAGCGCCTTCGGCAAACTGACTGGCGCTTTCTATGACTTCGCTGATGAGTTCAGCGGTCTTGCAACGCTGCTGTTCTGCAGCGCGCTCCAATCTCACTCGCTGCGTGACGTCGGTTGCAAATTTGACAACTTTGTACGGTTTTCCGTTGAGATCCAAAATGGGGTTGTAAGACCCCTGAATCCAGACCTCTTTTCCGCCCTTCGCGACACGCGGGTACTCGGCCTGGCTGTACTCTCCTCGATTCAGCTTGGCCCAGAACTCAGCATACTCGGCACTTTCACGGAATGGCGGTTCGACGAATATGCTGTGATGCCGTCCCTGAATTTCCTCCAGCGAGTAGCCCATCACACCTAGGAATACTTCGTTGGCCGAAATGATCGTCCCATCCATTTTGAATTCGATGACTGCCTGCGATTTGCGGATGGCGTCAAGCTGGCTCTGGAAGTCAGCGTTGTTGAGTTTCTGCTCGGTAACGTCGACAGCGTATTTGACGACTTTGAACGGCCTGCCGTCCCCGTCGAGGATGGGATTGTAGGAACCTTGAATCCAGATCTCTTTCCCGTTCTTGCCGAGCCGCTTGTACTCTCCTGTCGTATGCTCACCGCGATTCAGACCGGCCCAGAATTCTTTGTATTCGGCGCTGGCTTTGACGTCTGGCGACACGAACATGCTGTGGTGACGCCCTTTGACCTCGTCGAGGGTGTAACCCATGGGGACCAAAAAATTATCGTTGGCCGTGATGATCGTCCCATCCATTTCGAATTCGATAACGGCTTGGGCTTTGTTGATGGCGGCAAGTTGGCCGGCCACGTCCTGCTCGAGGCGCCGCTTTTCCGTAACGATTTCCCACGTGAGCATCGGGCCTTGATAGTTGCCGTCGTCATCCACAAGCGGCGTGACGAGCAGTTCCAGCGTAAATTCTCCAAGTCGAATGTCGGCCTGGTGCGGCAGGTTGTCTGGGTTCGATAGAATCCGCCGCTGGAATTCTGGATCCTTGTGGAAGAGATCGATGTTTTGGCCCACAAGCGCGTCAGCTCTGCACGGCAGCTCATGTTCGATCGTCTTGAGTGTTTCGAGCGAGCGAGGATTGATGTAGGTGATGATGAAGTCTCGATTCGCTCCGATCACATTTACCGGCGAATTCTCCGTCATGGCGCGGCTGATCGACGCTTCAGCCTGCAGCCTTTCGAACTTCCGGCGGAGGGACTGAGTCGTCGTTCGTGTTGAAGTTGCTCTCTTGGCCACGTTGTAATCTCAATTGGTTCTGATGTGCTGGAACGGCTCTAAGGCAGCGATACCCGTTACTCACTTTGCCGGTCAAAATCTAGTTTCTCTGGATTCAGCAGTTTGTCCACGTCCAAGATGATTACGAGCCGTTCATCCAGTTTTGCTAAGCCGCTGATGTATGCATTACCGGCACTGGTGACCATCTCGGGTGCCGGCTGAATCTGGGTCGTCAGAATGCGAATGACCTGCGTGACCGAGTCAACGGTGCAACCCATAGTCCGTTCGCCAACGTTAACGACGACCGTCCGTGTTTCATCGTCGAGGGGTTTTGGTTGGAAGCCAAACAGTTGTCTCAGATTGACGATCGGGATAATGGTCCCGCGTAGATTGGCGACACCTTCGATGTAATCGGCGACTTGAGGAGTCTGTGTCACCTGATCAAGAATCACGATTTCCTGGATCTGTTCGATCCGGAATGCGTACTCTTGATCCGCCAATCGAAAGCCAATGAATTGGGCCGAGTCCTTTTTGTTGAGTGCCGACCCGGCTGTCGGCGAACCTTTTTCGACCATGATTACATTCCGCGTGCAGCGTGCTTGTTGAGGACACGACCAAGGATTCACAGGTCTGCGCAAGGCCCCCAGATTTCCATGATGGCTCGGCCGACGGAGAGCGGTCAACCCCTCGCGGACCCCAGCTGGGCGGAACTTGTCGCAACACCTCTAGTTCCGGCAGATCTGCAGTAGCCGCTTTAGGCGATCATCGTTCAGGCCGCAGCGCGCCACGGCTGCAAAACCGCCGCGCTGCACCGCGCGGAGTGTCGTCTGCTCCCCGTCGACTTGAACTGCCGCCAGCACCGTAGAATCGAGCTTCACGCGACTCAGCAGCCGCGTGTACAAACTTGTATCTCGGTCAGCATGGCCCGCAGTCCGCAGGACGAGTGAGAGGTCGATCGTGCCTGACAGAATTTTCCCCGACACAAGATCCTCGAACGTTGTGATTTGCAGGTCCAGCAATCCCAGCCTGCGGACTTGGACCGCCAGCGCATCGGGGATTCGCTCTTGATCACAGATGATCAGCAACCTGATAGACGTCGGGTCAAGGGTCTCCGCCTGGTGTTTGGGAATCTCATAAGCTGAACTGGCATGGATGGCGCGCACGATGTCGTCGGGTTTCGTCTTTTTCGATACCAGCGCCAAAGCACCCGAGCGACCGGCAGCCAGCAAGTCGTCCATCGTGGAGTCGCTCGAATTCAAGATCAGCATACTTTGCCGATACCGCGGCCGTTGCCGCAGCTGCTCAATCAATTCGATACCGCTTTCGTCGGGCAATTGCATGGCGGTCACTACGACGTCGGCGGCCTCGGCCTCGAGTCGCTCAATGGCGTCGGTCGCGTTGCGGCAGACCTCAACGAGAGTCGCGCCCGCTCGGTCGAGCGCATCCTGCAGCATCAAGGCGGGGAGCTTTGCCGGTTCGACGATCAACACTGATTTCAGTGGTCGAGATGAAACTTCTTCCACGTTGATCACCGTGGGAGCACGATCCGCGAAGAGGGCCCGGAGTTGCGAGGCCATCTCGCCGGCGCCTTGAAAGCGGTCGTTGGGCGACTTGGCCATCGCCCGTGCAATGATTTCGGCACACTGTTGCGGCGCGTCACTGACAACCAGTGTGGGATCGGGTGGGGGCTGTTCCAGGTGGGCATACATGACCTGCATAATCGACGCACAGTTTTCGAACGGGAGCTTGCCGCTCAGTACGCGGTAGAACGTGGCACCCAGGCTATAGATGTCGGAGCGGGCATCCAGTTTCTGTGCCTGGAACTGTTCTGGACTCATGTACTGGGGCGTCCCCAGGATCTGCCCTACCTTGGTAACCGTGTCGCGCGTGTCGTGGGCACTATCGACGAGCTTCGATAACCCAAAGTCGACCACCTTGACCACACCGTCATGGCCGAGCATCAGGTTTTCGGGTTTGATGTCGCGGTGGAGCAGTCCGGCGGCGTGTGCTGCAGCCAGCCCGGCCGCCGCGTCTGAGGCGATCCGGCATGCATCGCGCCACGGCAGTGCCCCTTGAGCAGTGAGCAGATCCGCCACGCTGCCTCCGCCGAGCAACTCCATCACGATGTAGTACAGGTTTTCATGCTGTCCGATGTCGTAGATGGCGACGACGTTGGGATGGTTCAGTTTGCCGGTGGCCTTGGCTTCGTCCAGAAAACGTCGGAGCGTCTCCGGCTTGGAGGCGACTTCCGGCGGTAGCACCTTGACGGCCACTTCCCGTTCGATCATGGGGTCATAGGCGAGATAAACGCATCCCATTCCGCCGCGACCGAGCAGGCCGCGGATCTCGTATTTCCCGAGTGTATCTCCGACGGATAGAGGTGCTATGGCGTCGACGATTTCAGTCTTCGCCCGGTTATCCAACATGGTTTTGCCGTCGAGTGCACCTGCCGGGAACGTTTCCTTCGACAGCGCAGGGGCATCCTTGTCAACGCGTTGCTCCTCGGTGTTCATGGAAACCGTTCAGACTCTCGTGGAATTGCACCTAGGCGAGGTCGACACGACTGACAGTTAATCGTAACGCATTGAACAAGGCGGCTCAAACACGACGAATACCGGTTGACTGTGGACGACCTGAGACCTGGGCAGCGAGACGCTTGCCTCCGTTCCGGCAAGAACGGCACCCAAACCGGCGCGCATCCCTACAACATTGTCCGGATTGAAACGAAACCGCTTCGGGGTGGCAATTTGGCCATCTTCGCTAGACCCGAACGGCCGCGACCCGAAAGCCAATGTGGTCGTATCGTCGTTCGGGTTCGTACCGCGGTCGGAACGCTGAGCGGCAAGGCCAGCCTTCGTCGGCCCAGCAGCCGCCCCGGCGCGCCCGCGACACACCTCCGTGTTCGCTCCTCGTTGCCGTGGCCTTGGCGGCATACAAGTCGGGGTCGATGCCGCCGGGAAGCTTCGCATGGTACCAATCGCGGCACCACTCAAACGTGTTGCCGTGCATGTCATGGAGACCCCAGGCGTTGGCCGGGTAACTGCCGACTCTTGCTGCCCGATTGAGCGACGGCCCCGGCTCCCCGCCGTTGTAGGGCTTGCCTTTGAAGTTTGCTTGCTTGCTGCTGAGCTGGTCCCCAAACGACGTGGCCGTCGTCGTGCCCGCACGACACGCGTATTCCCACTGCGCTTCGGTGGGCAACCGAAACTCCCAATCCATCGGCAGACGGCCGGACCGCTGTGCGAGTTTGGTGAGTTCACGGCAGAATGCTTCGGCTTCAGCAAAGTTGACGTTGCCAACCGGGTAGTCATCCCCCGCGGGCAACTCCTTCGTTAGCTCTCCAGGCAACCTTCCTACAACCCGCTTCCAGTCTCCCTGCGTCGCTTCGTACTTGGCCATCCAAAAGTTTTTGGTGAGTGTTACCTCGACTTGATCTTCACCGGGACGCCGTTCCGGTTCGCTGCGTGGGCTACCCATCTTGAACTGGCCTGGCGGGCACCAACACAGCGTGATGCCGGCGATCTCGATTTGCTCTCCCGCATTCGAACCAGCGAACGACGCCTCTGGAAGTCCGCTCGCGTCCAACACCTCGCAGCGGGCCGGCTGAGCCTCAACTTGTGCGAAGGACGTCAAGGCGAGATGGAAAGTTAACAAGAAAGACGCCACGCCTCGGATTCTCATGCATGCATCCCCTCGACGACCGGCGCGTGTTTCGCCATTACGACTGCGGAACCTCTGTCACCGTGCCAAGGACCGAAACGCTGCCATCTGCCGACAACTTGCGGACCCGTGGAAGCCACGTCTTTGGTTGCCCTGGTTCCGCAAACCAGAACTCGAGCACATAAACTTCCCGGCCTTTCACCGCGACGCCAGTTGGAGTCCACGACTCTTCCGATCGCAGCACGACATCGATGGCTCCAGTTTGCGATACGCGCAATACGGCCTGACACGCCATCGCGGCGGCATAGATCGTCCCATCGGCTGTGACGTCGAGCCCCCGCAGAATCGGGCCGCCTCGGTGATCTTCACGGTGAACGCAACCAGGAACCTGGATATTCTCGGCAACCAGCGACACGGTTCTCTTCCGATCGATCCGCCGCACGGCTTCCTTCTCGGTATAGTACAGGGTGCCGTCAGGGCCCGCTGCGAGCCCGTGAATCCAAAGTGCTTTCCCAGGCTTGCCGTCCGGTGCGATCTCTATCGCCAAAGGCAACGTCGTGAAATCCGCAGGCTGGCCGCCCGATTCCAATTGCTTAATGTGCACCCGCTCGTCCGTCCCGGCTTCCGGGTAATACAGATGCCCGTCGGGCCCGACAGTGATCGGGAAACTGGTGGCGCACAGCAGCGTGGGTGATTCGCCCACGGGCCGGATCTGAGCGTCGCCGTAGCGAATCACACCGGGCCGCATTTGCTCGCGGTAACGCGGCCAACGTTGGCCGACAAAACCGCCTTCGGTGTCCAATGCCAGCCAGTGGTTGCCGGGGCCTTTGTGCCGTGCAAGCCTGCCCTCGGCATCAATCTTCCAGATGCAGAACGCCGTGTGGCAGAAATAGACCTGTCCATCGCCGTCCACGACGATCCCGGATCCGGGATGGCCGTGGGCGGCCAGAACGACGGCTATCGAAACCGTGACGGCGAGAAAGGCACTCGTAGCGATCTTCGTGAGCGAACACATGATCCGACTCCTCCATTGTGTTTGGCTGTCGCGACGGTCCTGTCTCCCGGCGGGACTAAAAGACCCGAATCGGAGATCGCTTCTTGCCGGCGGTGATCAAGCTCCAATTCTTATCGGCTCTACCAAGCCCCTTCGTCTCATTCGCAGGAACATTGTACCGCTTGTTCCAATTAGCAAGTCCATCCACTGTTTTGCCTCGATATTTGCCGTGCCAGAACAACAGCAGCCGGCCGTCAACGATTTTGAACGATTCAGGATTGGCCTCCGTGCGGTGCCCGGAAGCGGACATCATCAGCGAGCACCAGCCACCGTGCGCCGGCTCATACTTGTCCGGGTCCGCATTGAATCTTTCGACTTGCCCAGCATCGGTGAAGTGATACGTAATGCCCCGATGTTCGACGGCAAACTCGGAACTGCCCTTCTCTGCCTTCTCGTGGTCGAAGTAAGAAACGGGACTATAACCCCGGATCGCGAGTCCATCTTTGCCGAGGCAATACAATCTTCGTCCCTGGCGTGGATCGCGCATCGACGTGCCCTGAGCCACGCAATCCGCTCCGAAGTTGGCCATCAGCAGAAGCGCCAACCCGAGCATCGATGCGCCTCTGGCTAAGGAAGTCGTCGAGCTGGTCATGGAACCATCCTTTATTCGTGGGTGATCAGCCGGGAGCCATCGCACGTCGCACCACAAGGTCTCGCCGTCTAAAACACTGTACGCCGCAACAATTGTTAGAATAAACTGTTTTCTATTAATCCTATAAAGTGGTTTGTTGTGTAAAGGGGCGCAGATGGCACCATTGCCGACGTTGTCTACCGATCAGGTTAGCGCATTTCTCGAGCTGTCGCGCCGTGGGACTCTCAGGCAGGCCGCCAGGAGCTTGCACATCACCGAGCAAGGCGTGCGTAATCGATTGATTGCTCTCGAACGGCAGATCGGTGTCGAGCTGTATCACAAAAAGCGCGGGCGGCGGTCGACCAACCCTCTGACAACGGAGGGTCGCCGCTTCCTGCCTCGGGCGATGAAGTACATGGAAGCAGCTCGAGGGTTGGCCGATCTGTTCTCGCAGAGGTCGGCACCTGAGGAAATTCACGTGGCGGCTAGCCAGTATCTGATCCTCTACGTCTTGATCGACGCCGTGCGCCGCTTCCACGCGGAACGCCCCGACGTTCGCGTTCGTCTGAGCAGTCATACCGAGCAGGAAATCGAGGAGCTGCTTGTTCGCGATGCCGATTTCGCTTTTGGCGTAGCTGCACCCTACGAACCGCCGTCCGAACTGGAGTACCACGACCTATTCCCTCTGCAATGGAGCTTGATCGTTCCGCCGCGGCATCGATTGAGCCGGTCCAAGCAGGTGCCGCTGCGTGAGGTGGCTGAAGCTCCCTTGATCCTATTCGAGCGAGGATCGACCGGGCGTAGCCACGTGATGAATGCATTTCACTCAGCCGGACTGACGCCGCGAATCGAGATGGAGACAACCAATACCGAGATTATTGTGCGAATGGTCGAGGCGGGACTGGGAGTCTCCATCGTCCCATTGTTGCCCAGCGGAACCGTCACCAAGGGTCGCAAGGTTGCGGTTCGGGAGCTCTCCAAGCCGGTGCGTCCGATTCAGTCGGGTATCTTGAAGCGGAAGGGCGAAAGCCTTTCCTCCGCAAGCACCGAATTCATGAAGTTCCTTCACCCAGACTCCAGAAAGTGACTACGGCGACTCGCTGTAGCGCAAGAGTCGCAGTCCCACTTGCCCAACTGGGACTCGCCCCACGCCCGCCTGGCCAACAGAACCGTCGTTGGCATCGTGCCGCCGCGGCCCTTACGATGGGCGGTCGAAGTTCTTTTGGAACCCGTTGTTACTGAGTTTGAGCAATCAGCACCAATGTCCGACCCGCTTCGCCAGCGCATTCTGGATGAGCTTGAAAGCATCGTCCTGATCGATCCCCATACGCACATCAATCCGCACTCCCCGGCTTCTGAGACTCTGGCCGACATTCTAGGATACCACTACTACACCGAGTTGGCGCATTCGGCCGGTTTGGAGCGGGAGCGTATCGAACAGCCGGGGCTTGATCCCAAGGAAAAGGTCGGGCGGTTGGTCGAGAAGCTCGGCGAGTTGGAGAACACCATCCAGGTGAGCTGGCTCCTGGAAATGTGCCGGGAGTTCTTTGACTTCCAGGGCGACCGCGTCACGACTTCTAACTGGGAGCAGCTGTACGACTCCGCCGCCGCCAAAATGCAAGAGCCCGATTGGGAACAGCAGGTGCTGGAGAAGAGCGGCCTGGAACAGGTGTTTCTCACCAACGACTTCGACGACCCGTTAGAGGGCTTTGACACCGCCAGATACATCCCCTGCTTGCGAACCGATGATTTGGTGTTTCATCTGGCCAAACCGGATACACGTGACCGGCTGACGAAGGCCAGCGGCGTCGAGCTGAAGGACGCGGCTTCGCTGGTGAGCGCGATCGGCAGGTTGTTCGCTCACTTCGTCGAGCGTGATGCGCGGGCTTGCGCGATCTCGCTTCCGCCCGAGTTCGCGCCGGTTCGCGTCGAAGCTACCGCGGCCGAATCCGCGGTGCAGGCCGTACTGTCCGATCGCGAACTCAGCTACGACGAATCGCGAACACTCTCCTGCTTCGTGTTCTGGACGTTGGCGGAAATGTGCGCCGACCACCGTCTACCGTTTGACTTGATGATCGGCGTCAACCGTCGGGTGTACGAAGCGGGCGTGTTTCAAGGACAGGACCTGTTCGACATGCGGACATCGTTGATCTTGTACCGCGAGTTGTTCAACGCGTTTCCGCAAGTGACGTTTCCAATCTCGGTGCTTGGCCACACCAGCAATCAAGAACTGGTGAGCTACAGTTGGATTTTCCCCAACGTGGTTACCAACGGACACTGGTGGTACTCGAACATCCCGGCCTACATCGAACTCGATTGCCGCAGCCGGCTACAGGCGGTTCCGCAAACGAAGCAGATCGGCTACTACAGCGACATGTACAAGCTGGAGTTCGCCCTGCCGAAGTTCGGCATGTACCGGCGAATTCTGGCCGACGTGCTGGCCCGCGATTTCGTGATTGCCCGCAGTTGGTCAGAGGACCGCGCCATCGAACTGGGCCGGCTTGTCTTGCGCGGAAACGTAGAACGCATTTTCGGCCGCCGCGGCTGAGAGCTACGGGGCCGCGCTCACCACAGCGTGTACCCGCCGTCGATGACCAGCGCAGCACCCGTCATGTACCGCGACGCGTCGCTGGCCAGATACACGGCCAGGGGGCCAAGATCCTCCGGAGCGCCGAAATCGCCAGCCGGTATTTGGCTCCGAAACGTCTCGATGATTTCCGGCTGCTGGCGGGCCCAGCGGCGATTCGGTTCGGTCATGAACCCGCCCGGACAGATCGCGTTGACCGTCACGCCGTGCGGCGCCCAATCGGCTGCGACGGCCCGTGTGAATTGAATGACGGCGGCTTTGGCTGTTTCGTAGCTGCGCCCGCCGATGCCCCGATTGGCGATCATCCCAGAGACTGAGGCCACGTTGATCACCCTGCCGCCGGTTTTGAGCTCAAGCATCGGGCCGCCGATCAGTTTCGTGCATAGAAACGTCGACGTCAGGTTCAGATCAACGATGCGCTGCCATTCCTCGAGAGGCATCTGTTCGGTCGGAATATCAATCCGACGGCCACCCACATTGTTGATCAAGATGTCGATCGGACCGTGCTGGGCCAACGCACGCTCGCAGCAAGCCGCGCACTCTTCCGGAACGCCAATATCGGCCTGTAGAACGACCGCATCCTGGCCTCGTTCTTGGATCTCGCCCGCCGTCTGTTCCAAGCTCGCGGCATCGCGGCCGACGAGAATGACATCGGCCCCCGCCTCGGCGACAGCCAGCGCCATCTCGCGGCCCAACCCGCGGCTGCCGCCGGTGATAAACAGCCGCTTGCCATCCAGCCGAAATCGGTCCAGCACGCTCATTGGATTCAACTCCACGATTCGGTTGTTTCCGCCGCCGCTGCCCGAACCTAACACGCAGCAGGATTCTCCGCGACCCAGCCCGAGGGGTGACGAATCTCACAGCAATCGAAGTTTCTGTAGGTAGGATTGGGAACCGTCACACCCGACTGCAATAATGCCTGCGTACAGGCGGCTCATGTTGGTGAATAAATTCTGCGGGAGCGATCGAATGAAAGCGTCAGACCTGTTCGTCCGAGCTTTGGAGAACGAAGGGGTCGAATTCATGTTCGGCATCCCGGGCGAGGAGAACCTCGATCTGCTCAACTCGCTCAGAGATTCGAGCATTCGCCTGATTCTGACCCGTCACGAGCAAGCCGCCGGTTTCATGGCGGCTACCTACGGCCGGCTGACAGGCAAAGCGGGCGTCTGTCTGTCGACGCTCGGCCCCGGCGCTACCAACCTAGTGACCGCCGCGGCATACGCACAATTGGGCGCGCTCCCCATGCTGATGGTGACCGGGCAGAAGCCCATCAAGACCAGCAAGCAAGGACATTTTCAGATCGTCGACATTGTCGACATGATGCGTCCCCTGACCAAGTACACCCGGCAGATAGTCAGCGGCGAAAACATTCCGTCCCGGGTTCGCGAAGCATTTCGCCTGGCCGAGGTAGAACGACCCGGTGCGGCGCATCTGGAGCTACCTGAAGACATCGCCAGCGAACAGGTCGAGGCGTCGATTCTGCCGGCAAGTTACGCGAGGCGCCCCACAGCCGAAACGAAAGCGGTTCGCCGCGCAGTCGAGATGATCGAACAAGCCCGGCATCCGCTGCTGTTGATCGGGGCGGCCGCCAACCGCAAGCTGACGTGCCGAGTGCTGCGGCAGTTCATCGACCGCACGGGCATTCCGTTCTTTACAACGCAGATGGGCAAAGGAGTTGTCAACGAACAGGACCCGCTGTTTTTGGGCAACGCGGCCCTGTCGGACAATGATTTCGTGCACCGGGCGATCGAAGCGGCCGATTTGATCGTGAACATCGGGCACGACGTGGTCGAAAAGCCGCCGTTCTTCATGCACGACAACGGCCTGAAGGTGATTCACGTCAACTTCATCTCTGCCTCGGTCGACCCGGTCTATTTCCCTCAGGTCGAGGTGATCGGAGACATCGCCAACAGCGTCTGGCAGATCATGGAAAACGTGACTCCGCAATCGAGCTGGGACTTCTCCCGGTTCATGACGGTCAAGGAGCACATGGAATCCAATCTGTGCGAAGGCGCCGATGACGCCCGGTTCCCAATCTATCCACAGCGATTGGTTGCCGACGTTCGGACGGCAATGCCTTCCGACGGCATCATCGCTCTCGATAACGGCGTCTACAAAATCTGGTTCGCCCGCAACTACAAGGCGCACCAGCCCAACACCGTGCTGCTGGACAACGCTCTGGCCACAATGGGTGCGGGTCTGCCCTCAGCCATGGCAGCCTGCCTGGTGTATCCCGATCGCAAAGTCACGGCCATCTGCGGCGATGGCGGCTTCATGATGAATTCCCAAGAACTCGAAACCGCCGTCCGGCTCGGTCTGCATTTGACGGTGTTGATTCTCCGCGACGACGCCTACGGCATGATCAAATGGAAACAGGCGCATCTGCACTTCGACGAGTTCGGCCTGGACTTCGGCAATCCCGACTTCGTGAAGTACGCCGAAAGCTACGGCGCCGCCGGTCATCGTCTGGAAAGCGCCGAGCAGATACTGCCGTTGCTGCAGAAGTGTCAGCAAGAGCCGGGCGTCCACGTCATCGACGTTCCAGTAGACTACTCAGACAACGACCGTATATTGAATCGTGAAATCAAGGAACGCAGCGGTGCCATCTGACCGTCGTTGAGTGTTGGACGCAGTGCCACGACTGTGTCTGCCATGAGCCGCCGCGTTTCGAAATTTCGGCACTGCTCACAGAGCAGTGGCACGGCTTGTCTTGACGCAGCGACTGAAGGAACCGGCCAATGTTGCAGAATTCATATCCGTACTATCTGGCCAACGAGCCGGAATCACCCAACACCGATTTGGAAGTCACCGACAAGTACACCGGCGAGGTAGCAACCCGTGTGGCCATGGCTGATGCCGCCACCATCGATCGCGGCATTGCGGCGGCGGTCGCGGCGGCCGAACCGCTGCGCAATCGGCCCCCCTATGAACGGCAGCGCGTCTTGAATCATTGCGTCGAGCGATTCACCGCACGGGCTGATGAGCTGGCCTACGCCTTGTGCGTCGAAGCGGGAAAGCCGATCAAGGACAGCCGCGGCGAGGTCAGCCGCTTGATCGACACGTTTCGGGTGGCCGCTGAAGAGTCGGTCCGCATGAGCGGCGAGGTGATAAACCTGGAGATCTCTCCGCGGGCCCGCGGATATCGGGGCATGTACCGCCGCGTGCCGATTGGCCCCTGCTCGTTCATTTCGCCGTTTAACTTTCCGCTGAACCTGGCGGCACACAAAGTGGCGCCGGCGCTGGCGGTCGGTTGCCCGTTTGTGATTAAGCCCGCCAGCCGCACGCCCATCGGTGCGTTGATCATCGGTGAGGTGCTGGCCGAGACCGACTTGCCCAAGGGCGCGTTTTCGATTCTCCCCTGCCGCCGCGATGGGGCCGATCTGTTTACCGTCGACGAGCGTCTCAAGCTGCTGAGCTTCACCGGCTCACCAGCCGTTGGCTGGGATCTGAAGGCCCGCGCCGGCAAAAAGAAAGTGGTCCTCGAACTGGGCGGCAACGCGGCTTGTGTCATCGACGCCGATGCCGATCTCGACGACGCAGTCGAGCGGCTTGCCTTCGGGGCCTTCTACCAATCCGGCCAAAGCTGCATCGGCGTGCAGAGAATCTTGATTCACGAAGCCGTGTACGATGAGCTGCGAGACCGATTGGTGGCCAAGACGAGACTGCTCGAAATGGGAGACCCGAAACTGGAAAACACGTTCATCGGCCCCATGATCTCCGTGAAGGAGGCCGAACGGCTGGACGGCTGGATCAACAGCGCAATCCAGAGCGGCGGACGATTGTTATGCGGCGGGCAGCGCGAGGGCGCGATGCTCGAAGCGACGCTCTTGGAAGACGTGCCGCCCGACCAACAACTCTGCACGCAGGAAGCCTTTGGCCCGGTGGCCGTCCTGAGCCGGTTTTCCAACTTCGACGACGCACTGGCTGAAGTCAACAATAGCGAGTTCGGCCTCCAAGCCGGCATCTTCACTCGGGACTTGTACCGGGCGCAGCAAGCGTGGGACGAGTTGGACGTCGGCGGCGTGGTCATCGGCGACGTCCCCTCTTGGCGAGTCGACAACATGCCCTACGGCGGAGTCAAAGACAGCGGACTCGGCCGCGAAGGCATTCGCTTCGCCATGGAAGACATGACCGAGATCCGTCTGTTGGTGATTCGAACACCGTAGTACTGATCGGCGAAAAGAGACCACAGAGCCTCGTACTCTCACATGTTTGATTGTTTGGAGCCTACCTGAATAGGGAAAGCCAATGCCGCAAGATGCATCTGCTGAAATCGAGAAGTTCATGCTCGGTCTCGTCAAACGCAACCCCGGCGAGCCTGAATTTCATCAGGCTGTTGAAGAGGTTGCCGAAACGTTGATGCCCTTCGTCCTGGAGAACCCCAAGTACGAGCGCGCACAGATTCTCGAGCGGATGACCGAGCCGGACCGAATTGTCATCTTTCGCGTGACGTGGGAAGACGATCAACGCAATGTGCGGGCCAATCGAGCATGGCGGGTGCAGTTCAACAACTCCATCGGTCCCTACAAAGGTGGGCTGCGGTTTCATCCCAATGTGACGCTCAGCGTGTTGAAGTTCTTGGGCTTCGAACAGGTCTTCAAGAACAGCCTGACCGGTCTTCCGATGGGCGGCGCCAAGGGTGGATCAAACTTCAATCCCAAAGGGAAAAGCGACTCAGAAGTCATGCGGTTTTGCCAATCGCTGATGATCGAACTGCATCGGCACATCGGCGAAGACACCGACGTTCCCGCTGGGGACATCGGAGTCGGCGGGCGGGAGATCAGCTATTTGTTCGGCCAATACAAACGCCTTGAAAACCGCTTCTCGGGAATCCTGACTGGCAAGGGGCTCGCCTTCGGCGGAAGCCTGGTCCGCACCGAAGCCACAGGCTACGGCTGCGTCTACTTTTGCGAGAACATGTTTCAGCACCGCGGCGAAAGCATGCGCGGCAAGACATGCGCCGTTTCAGGTTCGGGCAACGTGGCCATCTACACCGCCGAAAAGGCGCACAACCTGGGGGCCAAAGTCGTCACGATGTCTGATTCATCGGGGTTCGTCCGCGATCCCGAGGGTATCGACGAGGAGAAGCTCGCGTTCATCAAGGAACTCAAAGAGGTGCGCCGCGGCCGCATCTCCGAGTACGCGGACAAGTATCGCGGCGCCGAGTTCTTCGCGGGTGCCCGGCCTTGGGGCGTCGAATGCGATGTCGCGTTTCCCTGTGCGACGCAAAACGAACTCAGCGGATCCGAAGCCAAAACGCTGTTGCAAAACGGCGTCCAAGCCGTCTGTGAGGGTGCGAATATGCCGACCGAGCTTGATGGCGCGCACGCATTCGTCGACGCGGGTATTCTATATGGACCAGCCAAGGCGGCTAACGCCGGCGGTGTGGCCGTCTCCGGGCTCGAACAGAGCCAGAACGCGCTGAGGCTCTCCTGGAGCCACGAAGAAATCGATCAGCGTCTCCAGACAATCATGGACGACATACACACCAAGTGCGTCGAGTACGGCAGCGAAAACGGGAGCGTCAACTATGTCAAGGGAGCCAACGTCGCCGGCTTCGTAAAAGTCGCCGACGCCATGCTGGCCTACGGCGTGGTGTAGCGTCGGTCTCAGTCGAATCGATCTGGCCTAAATTGTCGGCCGCGCGGTATCGACCTACACTCACCATGTGAGACAGACGCGGGGAGTGATCATGGTAGTGGCGAAGCGTCGTCTGTTGTGGATTCTTGCAGATCCGTTCGGTCCACAGCAGAGCTGCCATGTCGACACGACGCGGCGTTTCAATGACGTCGCCGTGAAAGTGACGCTCGGCATGGCGATGGTCGCACTGTGGGCAACGCTCGCGGTGGCGCAGAATCCCGACCATGACGCAGATCGACCAGACTCTCAAGCAAGTGCCGTCGCCCTTCGCGGCACCGGCCAGAACCGCGAAATGTTGATTCGTGGACGTGTCTTCGGCACAGACGGCTTGTCGGCGCAAGGTTACGAGCTGCTCGTCAACTTGAAGGAGAGTCCGTCCGGTCTCCATGAGTTGTCGACGATGATGGAGGGCAGCCGCTTCGAAGTCTGGGTCCCCGTCGGCGGTTCGGGTTGGTCATATCTCGAAGTGTCCGCCAGCGCCGATGGTGGAAGACGCCGCGCGTTCTTGGGCGTGCCGAATTGGAGTTTGCGGCAAAAGGCGATCGACGGGATCGAACTCAGGCTGGCACCAACAAGCCGCAACGTCGAGGTGTCTGTGGTCAAGGATGGCGTCCCAGTTGAGAAAGCTCACGTCACGTGCCAACTCGAAGGCAATCTGTTGTTGCACGCCGAATCAGACGAAGATGGACGAGCCGTCTTCCACCTGATGGATGGTGAAGGAATCAGCCGACTCTCGGCCTGGACCGACCAGTTTGAAGTCGGCGGCTATCAGTTCAATCGGCAACCCAGACGCGATACTCGCGGCGGCAAGTTTACGATCGAGCTGGATGACTGCCGGGACCAGAGAATTCGTTTCGTGGATGTGGAAATCAATGCCCCGGTTGCGGACGTCCGGTTCGCACTCACCGTTGGAACGGGCCCGCCGAACTACAACTTTCCTGGAACGCCTGACACTTTGCCCGGTTGCAGAATGACGACGGACGAGAAGGGCGAAGCCACGTATCGACTGTTCCCGAATTGGAAAGAGCATGGCTCTTACGTGGAAATCATTGATCGGCGTTGGGCCAAAGCTAGTTCGAATAAGATGACAGCTGCCAGCGACGGCGCATTGGTCGTTGAGGTGAAGCGACGTATCGAGCGCAAGCCCATGGTTGGCCGGGTCGAGTCCGTAGACTCCGGCGTCGGCGGATTCCTGCTTGTCATTCAGACGTTTCAAGCTGAAGAGGAGGGGTACGTCGATCGCCTGTACGCGGTGACCGATGGCGAAGGCCACTTCACGGTCGACTGCCTGCCGGGCGCAACCTATTGCGTCTGCGTCGCCGATGAACGCCATGCCAGCGAAATCATCGACCTCATCCCCTTTGAGCCTGCAACGGGAGAGTCGAAAACAGTGCTGCTACAAGCGATGCTGGGGCACCCTGTAGAGATTCGGCTCACATCAGGTCCAAATCGTCAACCCATCCCAGGTCAGCACGTCAACTTCCGCACCTCGCACGACTTCTCGTGGCTCGAAGACAGTGAGCCACGGCACGGAAGCAGCGGTCGGCAATGGGGCGTCTCCACGGACGACATGGGCATCGCCCGAACTTGGGCGCTGGCCGGCTCCGAAGTCGAAGCAAACGTCTACGCTGGCGAGTGGCGTTCCGGCGAGAAGCGCGTCACAGTCAGCGCAGACCAAGTCGCGACCATAGAATTCCACCGCGAAGTCTCGACTGCACGTGAGGTCAAAGGACACTTGGTGCCGCCGCCGGACCTCGACGTTGACCTGGCGGGCGCCGAAGTCTTTTTCGGATCGGTCGACGGTGAGACCGACGAACGGCACACAGGACGAACCGATGCACAGGGCCGGTTCGCTTTCACGACCAAGGCCATTCGCTTCGGGGTCTTCGCCTACACCGCCGATGGCAAAGCGGCGGGCGTAGCGACCTCCGAGAAGGCAAAAGAACCCCTGGACGTGCAGCTCAGTCGGACCGCCAGTCTGCAGGGCCGGCTTCTGCTGCCAGACGAGTCCCCGCTTGGTCATCACGCCGTGCGAGTCCGGCCGCAAGTTCGCGGCCAGAAGGATCGGAACAAGTCGTTCTCTTCGTCGTTTCTCGCAAAGACGTTCGAGACAACGACGGATAGCGAAGGCGATTACGCCTTCGAGAAGCTGCCCAGCCAGCTCGACATGAGCCTCCAGGCCGATCCGATCGACAACGCGCAGTACGACGTGCGTCTCGACCGGTTTTTCTTGCAGGCAGGCGAGTCGCGAACCGGCATGGTCAGCCACATCGGCGACAGGCGTCGCCGCGACGATCGACCTGTTGCCGAAAAATATGACGGCTTGTCGCGCGACTCACTCCTGGGCGACTTCCATCTGATCGTGTTCGTCTATGGCACGAAGACGAGTGATTTCGTCGATGCCGTCCTGGACAACTCCCGGACGCAGCTCGGAAGCTACCTGCAATTGCTGGTTCGCGCGGATGAACTCACCGCTGCCGATTCCGAGTTCGTCACGGAGCACAACTGGCTGCGTTCGAACGAGCACTCGGTCTTTGCGTCCGTTCTGAGTGGATCGGGCCAGGAACTGGGGCGCATCGAGCTGAACGTGATGGCAGACGGAGCGGCCGCCGCCGCAGCCGGTTTTCTCCACACACATGCTCCGCCGATTGCCGACGCCGAGGAAAAGTGGGCGGGCGCTTTTGCCGAAGCTAAAATCACCAACCGTCGAGTTTGGGCTCGAGTCAGCCAACGGTATTGCGGACCCTGCTTTCGCATGGCCCGCTGGCTGGACGACAACCGCGAATCGCTTGAGCGCGATTACGTCCTTTTGAAGGTCGACAACGTCCGCGACATCCACGGACCCGAAGTGGCCGACCGAATCGTCAGCCGCCGAGAGCAATTCGGCGTGCCTTTCCACGCCATCTTCGACGCCGATGAAGAGCTGATGATCGACAGCGAAGGCCCAACCGGTAACATCGGCCATCCTGCCAGCTTCGAAGGCCGCCGCCACCTCAAGACGATGCTCAGTGAAACGCGCTCGCGCCTGTCAGACGAACAAATCGACCAGATCATCGACACCTTGAGACGCTGATTTCTGTTGTTGTTCGTCGACGGTAACGCGCAAGCAACTTGAATCGGGAGCATAAGAGAAGGGTGCTGCGGCTGCGCAGGCGGCCAGCGCTTGTTCGAGTTGTATCACGTCGGGATAGCGATCGTCGTACTTTTTGGCCTTGCTGAATCGCCGATGCGCAATGGTGGTCGTAGGCAGACACCGTGGGCATACTGCTTCTTTGCAACTCAACCGCGGTGGGCTCTCAGAGGAATGTCTGGTCTGCCGTGTCGCCCCGCTCGCTGAACCTCTGACGATGCAACTCGTTAGGGCTGCATGCTTTTGGGTGGGTGTCGAATACAAGTTGCGCCTGCGATACTCGGCAGATTTGACTTTCACCAAGCCGCGCGAATGATTTGACGACTAATCGATTCTGAGTGGAGAATGAAATGAACGACTTCACCACGGTTGCCAATTCCGGATGGTGGCAACACATCGGGCAGGACGAAACCGATCGAGATCACAACCAGCAGTCACAGTCGAAGTCCACAAGCCAACCAGCCGACGACGCCAACCTGTTGGACGCCTATTCTCAAGCTGTCGTCAACGTCGTTGATACCATCTCGCCCGCGGTGATCGGCGTGTCGGGTCTGTCAGACGACCACCGCGGCGGCGCGGGCTCCGGATTTCTGATCACTCCGGACGGGTACGCTTTGACAAACAGCCACGTCGTGCATGGCCGGTCCAAATTGTCGGCCACCACGCCGGAGGGCGATCGACTCAACGCCGAACTCATCGGCGACGATCCTTCGACCGATCTGGCACTGGTGCGTCTCAACGCGTCGGACCTGCCCTTTACCGAGATTGGCGACTCCGATGCACTGCGCGTCGGTCAGTTGGTGATCGCCATGGGCGATCCGCTGGGATTTCAATCGACGGTGTCGACCGGCGTGGTGAGTGCACTTGGCCGCGCCATGCGGAGTCAGGACGGCCGGCTTATCGAGAACATGATCCAGCACGCCGCTCCCCTCAACCCCGGCAACTCCGGCGGACCGCTGGTCGATTCGCGCGGCCGAGTGGTCGGCATCAACACCGCCATCATCGCCTTGGCGCAAGGTCTCGGCTTCTCGGTACCCGCCAACACGGCCAAATGGGTTGCCGGTGAGTTCTTGAGCCACGGGCATGTTCGCCGTCGACAGTTGGGCATCCAAGCAACCGTCGCCCACGTCCCGCGACGAACCGTTCGCGAACTCGACTTGCTTTCCGACCGAGTTGTGGAGGTGATGGATGTACTCTCCGGAGGTCCGGCAGAAGCTGCCGGTGTGGCGACCGGCGATCTCATCGTCGCCCTTCAAGGCCGGGTGGTAACGAGCGTGGATGACATCCACCGCCTGTTGACCGCCCTGCCCTTGGACCAGCCGCTGATAGTCAGCGTGATCCGCGACGACGCGCTCGTCGAACTGCAGGTGGATCCGCAATGACCGCTTGAGTGGCAGACAACATCAGAGTCTTTGGATGCCACTGCTGGCATGCCCGGCAGTGCGAAGCACAAGCCAGCAGTGGCCGCCCAGAAGTACGGCGATGCGAGTCATCCTGCCCCAACTCACTTCGACAGGTCAACAACGACCGCTTGGGGGATCCGTTCGTCGACGATGATCCGTGCCAGATTGATCCACTGCAAGCATTGATCGAGGATGACGCTGTCGGCTGTGGCGACCACATGCTCGCTCGCCGCCAGCACCGTGTCGGGGTTCTGCACGAGCTCCACGCTCCAGTTCCAACCGTGTTGTTGGGCGACGTCGAGAATAATGCCCTTGAGCCGACCGCTGTTGGAAACTGGACTGTCGAGCAGCCAGTGCAATCGAGCGACGTTCCAAACGGCTACCGTCTTTCCCAACAGCTCAAGCGCCGGGATCGTTTCGGCCACCTTCCGATAACTGCCGTGCATGCTGGCCATGTCGCGGAAGCAGCCGTCGCGAGCGGCCAGCAGGACTGCGTGACCCAGCGCGGCTTCCAGCGTCGTGAGCACGTTGTAACCGTCGATCCAGAGTTCCTGGTCGCGAAGGTGCTGCGGATCGACGAGTTTGGCTTGCCGACGCTGCTTGGAATCGTTTGAACAGACACAGCGGGCGACCGCGGTCCGCTGGCGTTTGAGGAGTCCGTAGCGGTCACCAACCAACTTCAACGCCGACGGATTGGGATAAACTCGGTCGAGCAGCCAACACAAGTCGCGAGTGGCTTCGCGCAGCAGCGGCCATGCCGAGGTGGCGAACAGCATCGCATCTTCGGGATGTGGCCCACGATGGCTGCGGGTATCGGGCACGGCCCGCTCTCGCTGAAGGGCTGTCTCAACTGTCGGCGTGGCGGCGACTCGGAAGTTCGACGCGGGTGCAGCTTACCAAGCCAACTCGGCCTCTCACCAGCAGCCGAGTGGGCTGTTCTTCGCAGCGGTCGCCAATGCCCAGACTGAAACACTCGATTTGTGGAAATTGAAACACGTGATGATTAGAATAGCGAACGCACGTTCATAGTCTGCAGTCGCGTCGACGGGTTGGCGCGTTTGCACGCCCGGGGCCGACAGCGCGATTCAGACAACATGAGCACTCCGCTGACGATCAACTGTCCGAGTTGTGGTTCCCAACTGCGCCTTAAAGATCGCAGTGCACTGGGAAAACGGGTTCGATGCCCCAAGTGCTCGAAGTCGTTTCAGCTCAAAGCAAAGTCAACTTCCGGTGAGACTCCTTCGCGCCCTGCAAAGTCGGCGAGCCGGCCTAGCCCGAAGGCTTCGAAACCCGACCCACCGGAAGATGAAGACGATTTTCTGGGCGGCCTCGATTCGTTCAGCTCCGACGACTATGGCGAGTCGATCGAGGACGACTTCGGGTCCGAGGAGGACGACTACACGTCAGACGACTACGGATCGGACGAAGAATACGACGACGAAGACTATGGACCACCGGCGAGGCGGTCACGGCCCGAACCCGAGCCGACCCCCCAAAAGAAGCGCAAGAAAAAACGCAAAAAGAAGAAGTCCCGCCAGTCGTCAGCCGTGCCGCTTCTGCTGCTGACACTGGGCGGATGCATTGGTGGCGCGGTCGGCGCGGGTATTTGGTCGGGCATTACGTACAAGACCGGCTACGAAGTCGGCATCATCGCCTGGTTCGTCGGAATCTGTGTCGGAGTCGGCGTCTTGGCGGCCGGTGGAGCGTCTGCCAGCGACAAGGCGGGATTGATTGCCGCCCCATTGGCGATCCTCGCCGTCCTGGCGGGCAAGGTCGCCGCGGTCGCCTTGTTCTTTTCGAGCATTGCCATTGACGTGGACGACCCCAATGTGATGAAGAGCCAGCTTGCCGCCCAGGTTGTCGGTGAATGGCTGGTCGAAGGTCGAGAATTCGAGTGGCCTGAAATCGCCGACGATGACACCATGCCCGGTGCCGAGGACTACCCCGAAGGCGCGTGGGCCGAAGCGGAACGTCGTTGGGAATCGATGACGCCCGAAGAGCAGGACGAGGCCCGGGATGCCGTCCGCGCAGACTTCGGCGGACCCGCGTTCGTGTTGGCGACCACCTGGCAACTGCTCGGCGGCGCCGACATTCTTTGGATCGTGTTAGCAGCCGCATCGGCATTTCGTCTGAGCATGGGCATCGTTGGAGACGATTGATGAGACCGAACGTCTTTTCGATTACTCTGTGTTGATCGTCTCGCGTGGTCGCGAAGCGGCACATCACCAAATCAGTAGTTCATACCACGCCCTGATTGCCATGAACTCTCCCGTCAAGATCAAGTGCCCAAGTTGTGGGTCCCAACTGCAGCTCAAAGACCGCAGTGCCGCCGGCAAGCGCGTCCGCTGCCCCAAGTGTTCCAAAGCTTTTGAACTTAGGGCCAAGCCATCTTCGGCCGGCAAGCAGCCGGGGGCGGCAAGAGTCTCTGCGAAGTCGACGAAACCGAGACGCCCAGCCCCACCGCCGGATGACGATGAATTCCAGGATGACTTGGATCCATTTGCATCGGACGACTTCGAGGCAGAAGACGAATTCGACGACGAATACAGCGAAGATTTCGACGACGACTTCGGTGACGAAGAATTCGACGACGACTACGGCCCCCCCGCCGGACCGAAGACACGCAAGCCGCGCAGCAGTAGCGACGACGCGGCTCCCAAGAAACGTAAGAAGAAAAGGAAAAAAAAGAAGAAACGCAAGCATAGCGGTCCCACCGATTCATGGACCCTGGCCATCGCGAAAATGCTCTTGGGCGGTTTTGCCGGCGGCGCCGTCGCTGTGGGACTGTGGATGGCGGTTGCGTACTCGATCGGAATCGAAGTCGCTTATATGAGTCTGGCCATCGGGCTGTCCGTAGGATTCGGTGTCGACGCGGCCGGTGGCCACGCTTTTGGAGGTTTGGCCGGTGGCATCGGCGCCGCGCTGACTGCGGTGTTTGTCTTGGTCGGCAAGATCAGTGTGTTCGCGCTGGTGCTCGCGAACATGTCGGCCTATTTGGCCGACGATCCACCCCCGGTGACGAATGAGGCCCTGGTCGGTGTCGTCGCCGACGAAGTTGCCAAAGAATGGGAGGGGGCTGGAGTGCCAATGGAGTGGCCTGAGGTGCAAGAGGACGATTTCGACGCAGAGATCTTCGTCGCTGGCGAGAGACACTTTCCGGCCAATGTGTGGGCCGAAGCCCTGATCCGCTGGGAAGCCACGACCCCCGAGCAGCAGGAGCAGCTGAAGGCGGACTTCCTGGCCCGCTACGAGGACAGCGGGCCCGAAATTAATCCCATCGCCGCCTTCTTCAGCATGCCCTTCTTCTTCTACATTTGGGATTTGATCTGGCTGGTTTTCAGCATGGGGCTGGCTTACATGGGAAGCATGGGGGCGTGGTGGGAGATGATCTCGTAGCGCGTTTCGGCGAAATTCGAAGTTCGAGGGAGGCATCGTCGAGGCGGATGAGTTCCGAAGTGGTTTACGACCTGTGCTGTGGGAACTCCGCTCGTGAAGGTGATTGCTTCGGCCGTGCGACGGGATCCTGCCGAGGCCGCAAGGCATCTTGAATTGCCACCGAGTTGGAACGGGTCGGCGACGCTTCTTGAAGCCATCTATACCCGCGATCCGAATGTGCGGCCTGACTGGTACTCCTCTCTATTCACCCCGCAGGTCACCGAGCAGGATTGACGACACACAATCAACCCGAGTTTTTCTCAGGAGATCGACATGCAACGCCGGGAGTTTCTGGGAACATCGTTGGCGGGAAGTGCGTATTTTGGCGCGTCGGACACCACACGTGGGCAGCAGGGTCCAACAGCTGTGACGGCTGACGCCGAAGTGTTTATCGAACAGCCTGCTTCTGGTCGGCCGCACAAAGGCAAGGTTCTGGCCAGTATTGCGCCCCATTCAGACGACCACTCCTTGCTCTGCGGCGGCACGCTGGCCAAGTTGATCCGCGAAGGCTACACCGGCTACTTGATCCGCACCAGCAACGATGAGAAGGACTCGTACGACATGACGCTCGGCGAGACCGTGCTCGCCAACGAGACCGACAACCAGCACATGTCCCAGATCTTGGGCTTCAAGCAGGTATTCGATCTGAATTACCGCAACCACCGCATGGACGATGACTCGCGAGTCGAAATGCGGGCACGGCTGATTTTTCTGATCCGACTCCTCAAGATCGACACCATCTTCAGCTACGACCCCTGGGGGCACTACGAAGAGAACCCGGACCACTACGTGACCGCCAGCGTGGTCGAATCGGCCTGCTGGATGGCGGGCCGGCATCTCGACTTTCCCGAACACTTCGCCGCCGGTCTCAAACCACATTCTGTCGCCGAAAAGTATTACTATGCCCGCGGTCCGCAACAGGTGAACCGGGTGGTCAATATCTCAACGACCATCGAGCAAAAACTGGAAGCCGTTCGCGCGAACAAGACGATGGTTGGCACCATGGTCCGCCGCCTGCGCGAGGAATTGGCCGCGAAGAATCTCAAGTTGCCGGAACTCGAAGGAGACGAACCCTCGGCCATTCGTGCCTTCGCCGACATGGCGTTTCGCGAGTCAGCGCGGCAGAAAGGCGCCGAATACGGCCTGGAGTACGCCGAGAAGTTCCACTACATCGGCCCGGACGAGCGGCTCAACGACTATCTGGCGGCGAATGCAGTGCCGTTGTCGTAGCGCAAGGCGGGCAGTTGCCAACAATTGGGCGGTATGCATTTTGATCGGACCACCTTGTCGGAGATATGGCCGCTTAGACGAAACATGCTAAGTCGGGTTGCTGCGCCTCGTATGAGAGCTGAGATCTCACGCGTGTTGAATGCGGAGTGATCGTCCCGCATACTGAAGGCGACCGCTAGCCGCCACATACTTCGGTTGTCGTGCCTATGGGTATGGGGGTCGCAGCACGCTGTTCTGCATCTTGCGAGTTCTCTAAGGTGGGCCCTGATGTCGCGCTATCTGAGCGGACGAAAAGCGTTCACGCTGATCGAACTTCTCGTGGTGATCGCCGTCATCGTGATCCTCGTCGCCTTGCTGCTGCCGGCAGTGCAACAGGCGCGAGAAGCCGCAAGGCGTTCGACGTGCAAGAACAACATGAGGCAGATTGGGCTGGCGTACCATAACTATCACGACGTCCACCTGACCTTTCCGCCGGGCCATACTCGAGTGTTTGCGACAAGCGAATGGGCCCGCTGGAGCGGAATGTCGATGGTCCTGCCCTATCTGGAACAGGGGAACGTCTACAACCAGATCCAGTTTGGTCTGCCGATCTACGCCACGAATACGAACGAACGTGCCGTCCAGACACACATCCAGACCTTCCGCTGCCCGTCTGACGCGGGAGCGGACTTCTCCACCGCGGGTGTCGCCAACACGGCCTATCTAATCGATGACACCCTGGTCTCGAACATGCAGCACACCAACTACGTCCTCAACTACGGCGTGCGTCCGATGATCGGTTCGAACCTGGTGTTGGCCGACGGCAAGGGCCTTGGCTACGGCAACAGCCGCGTCCGCATCCGCGACGTCAAAGACGGCACCTCGAATACGGTTTTGCTCGGAGAGCATCGCTTGCTGAGGGGTTGTGAGACATACTGGGGCGGCGCTCCCAACGCGCCGAATGACAAGCGGGAACTTGGCCAGATGTACGGCGGCGGCGGTTTGTATTTCTTCGTGAGCGATGGCGACAACCAAGTTGACGACAGCGCCGAGATCAACGCCCCGACCACACCTTCAGTTACACTGGACAACAGGAAGGTCGACTGCACCGGCAAGCCCTTCACGGCGTTCATGGGTGAATACGGCATCTTCGGCAGTGTTCACAAGGGAGGCTGCCACTTCCTGATGGTCGACGGAACCGTTCGGTTCGTCAACGAGAACGTCGACTCCAATGGCGCTGTAACAGTCGGCTCGACTATGCGTCAGTATCAGCGTTTGCTGCACCGTAACGACGGTCAGACCGTTGATGAGTTTTAATCCCGATCTGAGTTGTCAGAAGCACTGCGTATCACGAAAGGCAGTCAGGAACTATTTCGTTGTCGTAGGGCCCATGACGCGAAGCGTCACGCAGCTCATTCCGACTCCTTCAAATCACAGTTCGGCGAGCGAGCCGCCGGCGTGAGCGGCCGGCACTATGGTGTGGTTCGCCTAAGGTTGGGCTCCTGGGCTGACGCCCTGCGCTCGCCAAGCCGGACAGACCGCTGATACATGTCTCAACGCGAGAACAGTTTTAACAAACCCTGCAGCGGCGTTTCGGACTCGGTTTCGGAGGAAGCGCTCATGTCCCAGGCGCGTTGCCATTGGGTTTCGCCGCGCTTGAATCCCATGGCGAGCAGCCGTTTGTCGAAGTCGGGCATGTGGGCCGCTCCGTAGAAGATGGCCATGTTCTTCGTGCCGTCGTTGATCTGCTCGCCCAGCACTTCCATGGCGGCGGCGTTGCGGTCGGCGATCAGGATTGTTTCCAGCGTTTGGCCGAGCATCGCGCCCTGGCCCATCCCGCTGAATTGCTCGGCCATCATTCTTTTCATTTTGATCGAAGCGTTGCTATCGGACATCAGGCCCAATAGGTCGAATTGATTCACTCCCCCTCCGCCCTGTTGCTGGGCTTGGGACTGCCGCATCGCCTGGCCGAAGACCTCTAACATGATCTTCAGAAAGACGGTTGTGCCGTTGTCGCCGCGCTTGCGAATCGCCTCTGACATCTCTTGCGGTGAGAGATCGGCATGGACGAAGTTTTTGGCACCGTAGTCGACCTCGCTCAGCTGGGAACTCAAGTCGAGCATGTCCGGCAGCATGCTTTGCATCATGCCGATCGGGTTCCGGGATGGTTTTCCGCGGCGGTCGGTGACTTCGACGTCGTCAGGCTTCACCATTTCGTACAGCACCGAGTCGTACTGTTCGAACTGTTCGTTGAGATCTTCGTAGTACCCCTTATCGGCGACGTGGATGACGCCGATCAGATCGACGATCAACTCCTCGTCGCCGGCGTTGAAGAGATAACGCACAGTCGCCGTCTCGAGGTGCAGCGGCTGGTTGTCGTCGTCGCGCAGGACCCGAATGAATTCGGCCTCATTCGCGGTTGTCTCCGGCTCGGCGGCGGAACTCTGCGATACCCAACAGGTGCATCCCAAGATGAGCGCGGGAATCAAAAGGAATCGACGCATGTGATTGACCTCATCGAAATGTTGTCTGCCCGGTCGACACTTCGTGTCGGCAACGCCGGCTCATATTTCTGCGACTTGGCTGCACCCCGCAGTCGCGGAGTTGGGGCTGCCTGCTATTCGCATTTATCCGGCAAAGCTTGGGACCTCGCCCGTTCGAATGGGCCGGTTTTCCCAATTATAGCCCACCAGATGCCTCTGTGAACGCGGGACCTGGAAACTGTCGGTCAGAACCGGCGAGCCGGCACAGTTTGAGACATCGCAACTCGGTGAATCGACTGGCTTTCGCCAATCGAACCGCAGCGCGTATATTGAACTCGGCGCCAACAGGTCGGAGCAGATAGGGCCATTGACGCGACTGAACCGGGAAAAAAGGACGTTTGGATGCGGAGTGGAAGAACTTGGTTATGCATCGGGGCCGTGATGGCCGGTCTAGCCGTCATCATCGGCGCGTTCGGTGCACACGGCGCCGATCAATTCTTCGCGGAGAAGTATGCATCGGCCGAAGCCAAAACAATCGCGGGTTTCGAAGTGCCGGCTTCCTGGAAGCGGCTGGAAGACTTCAAGACCGGTGCGGAATACCAGATGTATCACGCGCTCGGATTGGTGGCCGTCGGTCTGCTGTTGATGTTTCGGCCGCATGGGTCGCTGCAGGTGGCCGGCTGGTCGTTCCTGCTGGGGACCGTCTTGTTTTCCGGCAGCCTGTACGTACTGAGTTTGACGGGTGAAACGTTGTGGGGGGCGGTCGCGCCCTTTGGCGGAACGGCGTTTATCGTCGGCTGGTTCGCACTGGCCGTCGGCGCCATGGCAGGCGCCGCGCCGCCGAGTGCATCGGCTGAATCCGTATCGCACACATAATCCGCTGCGACTTGGCAACAATGGCAGAAAACATGAAAGCGCACGCATGCTGATCTTCGACGCGCATCTCGACATGGCTTGGAATGCCTGCGAGTGGAATCGCGACCTGATGAAACCGGTCGCCGAGCTCCGCCAGTTCGAGAAGCACTTCTCGGACATCGTGCCGGGCGACTGCACTGTCTCGTGGCCAGAGTTGCGGCGCGGCAACGTAGGACTGATCATCGCCACCTTGCTGCCGCGTTTGCATCGCAAAGACAAGGAACTCACGTTCTACCAGTCGCGAGAAGCCGACTACGGAAGCGCGCACGGGCAATTGGCCTACTATCGGGCGATGACCGAGCGAGGCGTGCTGCGTCCCGTTCGCGATCAAGCGGCTTTGGAATCTCACGTCGCCGAATGGACCTCCGGCGCGAACGCCAAAGCGCCGCTCGGCTTCATTTTGAGCATGGAGGGCAGCCAGCCCATTCTTTCGCCGTCCCAGATTCCGGAATGGTTCGAGGCCGGTCTGCGAATTCTCGGCCCCGCGCATTACGGTCCAAACCCGTATTGTTACGGCACCGGTAGCGAAGGCGGGTTGAAAGCCAACGGGCCAGCATTGCTCAAGGAGATGGACAGCGTCGGCATGCTGCTGGATGCAACTCACTTGGCCGATCAATCGTTTTGGGAAGCCTTGGAGATTTTCCAGGGGCCGGTCCTAGCCAGCCACCACAACTGCCGAGAGCTTGTTCCCGGCGACCGCCAGCTGGCCGACGAACAGATCAAGGCGCTGATCGAACGTGGCTCGGTCATCGGCGCCGCGTTCGACTGCTGGATGCTCTCACCCGATTGGAAGATCAAAGTCTCCGATCCCGCAACCGTCTCGCTCGAACAGGTGGTCGACCACATCGACCACGTCTGCCAGTTGGCCGGCAACGCCAAGCACAGCGGCATCGGGACCGATCTCGATGGTGGATTCGGCAAGGAGCAAACTCCCCACGACCTCGACACGATCGCCGATTTGCGCAAAGTCGCCGAGATTCTGGAACGCCGCGGCTACAACAGCGAAGACATCGAAGGCATTATGTATGGCAACTTCGTCGATTTCTTCCGCCGAGCGTGGTCGTGACGGCGTCATTTTGGCGGAAGGGCGCGGATCTGCCGAGACCGGGACTTTCTTCACGTCGTCGCGGACAGCCCTGAGAGAATCTCGCTGAGGATCCTTAATGCGTGGCTGGATGTTATTGATCCTCGCGGTCCCGGTGCTCTACCTGTTTGGCTTGCCGCTGATTACGCTGTTCTTGAAGCGCATCCCGGCCAATCCAGAATTCGAGCCTGCGGATGAATATGTAGGTCTGCTGGGACTCGCCCGAGATTGCTTTGAAGACGTTAGCAAAGAGCTGGGTGAAGTCGGTTTCGAAACAACAGGGACGCTGTTCGTGCCCGAACCATTCCGCACGGAGAAGTCAATTGCCCGGGTGTTTGCCAATCGATCTCAGCAGGATGTCGCGATCGCGGTAGCGATGTTTTCGAGTCGAGAAGACAAATGGAAACTCGAGACTCAAGACGTCGGATTCGGCACGGTGTTTGAGGACTCCACCATTGTCAGCTTGAGCAACCGCCCAGCGGGCGGGTTGGTCCTTTCTCCGGCCCATGAAGTGTCGGTCAGGGCTCCATGGATCACCGAGCCTCGTCGACTGTATGACGCACATCGATCCGTCTGTCGTCTTGTTGCAGGAGGGACGGAAAGGGCGTGGCCATTAGATTCTAAGTATGGTGGCGACGTCACGGCCTATTTTGCGGACATATGGACCAGAGAGCTCGACGAAGCCCGTAAGCGCGGACTTCTCCGCTTGGTGAATGCAAATCCGGTCGCCGACTGCAGTGTTCAGCACTCGGCAGGCCTGTACAGAGCCACTGTCAAAGGCGCGTATATCATGACCTGGGCCGGACTGTGGCCCTTCAAACAGATCAACGCGGCGGTCCATCTCCGGCGCTCACGATGGTTGCTGGAGCAGGCTGGAATCAACTGGGACGAGTGACTACTGAGGATTGGTGTCTGGAAGAACGTGGTTGATCCAATGGCGCGTGTTGTTCTCGAAAACCTGGAGAAGCACTACGGCTCCGTGCTGGCGGTCGACGGGGTCAACCTGCAGATCGAAGATCGAGAACTCGTCGTGTTCGTCGGGCCGTCCGGGTGTGGCAAGTCGACGACGTTGCGGATGATTGCCGGTTTGGAAGAGATCACGTCCGGCACGATTGCGATCGGGGACCGTGTGGTCAACGCGGTGCCGGCCAAGGACCGCAACATTGCGATGGTCTTTCAGAACTATGCGCTCTACCCGCACATGACGGCGCGGGCCAACATGGCGTTTGGACTGAAGATGCGAAAAGTCCCACGCGCCGAGATCGACAGCCGCCTCCAGCGAGCGGCTGCGATTCTGGGAATCGAGGATTTGCTCGACCGCAAGCCGGGCCAACTCTCGGGCGGTCAACGGCAGCGCGTGGCCGTGGGAAGAGCGATTGTTCGCGACCCGGCCGTCTTTCTGTTCGACGAGCCGCTCAGCAATCTCGATGCGCGTCTGCGGATTACAATGCGAACCGAACTCGTCAAACTCCACCGGCAACTCGAAGCCACAACGATTCACGTCACTCACGATCAAGTCGAAGCCATGACCATGGGTGATCGCATCGTTGTGATGAAGGACGGCCGTATCCAGCAAGTCGGCACGCCATTGGACGTCTACCAGTCGCCCGCCAATCGTTTCGTGGGCGAATTCATCGGCAGTCCGCCCATGAACTTTCTCGACGGACGGATTGCGGCCGAGGGAGAATCGACGACGCTGGACATGGAGGATTTCACTCTCGACTTGCCTCCGGTCCTTGGGAAGCGAATCGCAGATTGCGCCGGTCGCGAGGTGATCGTCGGCATTCGGCCCGAGCACATCTCGGCCGACCAGCCCAACGCGATGCCCGAGGATCGGCGCCGAGTGTCTGCCAAGGTCGTTGTTTCGCAACTATTAGGCGCTGAGTCAATTGTCGAATTCGACTCAGGCCGTCACCGATTTTCAGCGCGAGTCGACCCGCAAAAACAGATCGTCCCGGGACAGGACCTTGACGTGTTCATCAATGCTTCCCGCTGCCATGTCTTTGATGCGACAAGCGAACAGCGCCTGTGATTGCAGATGACGGCGGATGCACGCGTGATGTTGAGGCACGACCAGGATTCGGGCACGTCGCGCGCAATGCCGACTAACTTGCACCGCAGAGGGTTGCAGAGGCATTGGATTGAGGGTCTTGTCTGATTCTCTGCGCAGCGCCTTATGCGCTCATGCCTCGTCGAATCCGAATCGCGACGGTCGGATCGACCATCGCGGCCGTTGCAATATGTACGGACTCGGCTCCGGCGTCGAGATAGTCTCGCACTTGGGCTGCCGTGCTCGCCCCCCCGACTCCGACAAGCGTCAACGGGAGTCCCTTCCGTTGGATCAGGCCCGCGAACAACCGGGTTTGGGCTATCGACGCGGCTCGAGTCGCGTCTCCGCAGATGCCTCGCGGTTGGCCGTCGAACAAGAGTTCGCCATCCGCATTCTGAACGGTGGTGGCAACGCTGTTGGTCATCGCCAGGGTGTTCGCGTAGGGGGCCACTGCGTCGAGGAGCGTGGTTGCGGCCGCTTCTTCGAGGACGTGGCCAAGTTTGAGGATATATGGCACGTCGCCGATGGCATCGCGGACGCGGGCGGCGACCTGCGCAGCGTCGGCGGGTTGTTGAAATAGTTGTCCGTCACAGGTCGACACGTTCGGGCAGGAGAAATTCGTCTCGATGCAGTCGGCGCCGCTTTCGACGGCCCAGCGGGCGCACTTGGCGTAGTCGTCGGCGAGTTGCTCCAGCGACCAGCCCGGTTGAACGGTGCCGACGACCGAGACGGAGAGCACCTTGTTCTTGGGCAAGTGTTGCCGTGTCCATTCGACGTCTCGCCGCCAGACGTCGGGTGATTTGGAGGGCATGCCGAACGAGACTGCCCAGCTGCCGGTCATCTCTTGTGCACAGGCGACGCTGGCCTCTCGGCCGGCCAGCGACTGTGCGTCGACGGGCTGCAGATTGGGCGGCGGGTAGCATTCGCGGTGCGCGCTGCGGGCGGTCTTGTAGGTCAGCACGTCGAAGCCAAGGCTGGCGTAGTACAAGATCCAGGCGCCGTTGAGCAGCGGACCAGCCGGGACTCCCAGCGGTGAATCGACTGTGAGTCCGCAAAACGTCCACTCGCCCGGGCAGGCCGGTATCTCGACGTCGACCGGCTCGGGGCGCTGGTCGTAGTTCCAAGCGTAAGTCCGGGTGGGATCGTAACGCAGCAGGTCTTGGTCGGTCTTCACGATTAGGTCATTGCATCCGTGGGTTCGGCGAGACTGCTTTGCATGCTGACCTGCAGCTGCACCATCTCGCGGTATCGTCCGTCGGCTTCCATCAGTTCGTCGTGTGTGCCGCTCTCGACAATGCCCCCCTGCTCCATCACGAGGATCAGATCGGCGTGGGAAATCGTGCTGAGCCGATGGGCGATGACAAAGCTCGTGCGATCTTGCATCAGCCGTTGCAGGCTGGTTTGAATCAAGCGTTCGCTTTCCGAATCGAGATTGCTCGTCGCTTCGTCGAGAATCAGAATTCGCGGATCGGCCAGCACTGCGCGGGCAATGGCGATTCGCTGTCTCTGACCGCCGCTGAGCTTGACACCCCGCTCGCCGATGAATGTGTTGTACCCGTTGGGCAGGTGTTGGATGAACTCGTCGGCGTTGGCGGCGCGGGCGGCCTGCCTGATCTCGGCTTCGTCGGCGTGCCGGCCGGCATAGCTCACGTTCTCGGCAATCGTGCCGTCGAACAGGAACACGTCTTGCTCGACGATTCCCAACAAGCTGCGGTAATTCTCGACCTCAATCTCCTTCAGGTCGATACCATCGAGCAGCACCCGGCCCTCGGTCGGATCGTAGAAGCGTGCCACCAGATTGCATAGCGTGGTTTTGCCGGCTCCGGAAGGCCCGACCAGCGCAATCGTCTGTCCGGGTTCGACCGTCAGTGAGACATTCCGCAAGGCGAACTCGCTGGTGCCCGGATACTGGAAGCTCAAATTCTCGAACGTCACCCGGCCGGAGACGTTTGGCTTTTCGAGCGTGATTGCATTCTCGGCGGCGACCATTTCACGCGGCTCGTCGAGCACATCCAGCACGCGGTCCAGCGCCGAAAGGCTGTTCTGAAATTGCGTGGCGCTTTGTGCCAGAACGGCGAGCGGCTCCAACAACATCAATAGATAGAACAGGAACATCGTCAGGTCGCCGAGCGACAGCTGGCCTTGCACGACTTGCCAACCCCCGTACAGCAGCAAGCCGGCGCTGGAGAGAGGGATCAGCGTGTCCCAGATCATTTCGATGATGCGGGCCCACCACCAGACGTACAATTCCTGGCGTCCCATCAGGTGGTTGCCGCGCATGAACCGGCCGGTCTCGCTCCGCTGGCGGCTGAATCCGCGCACGACGCGCATGCCGCCGAAGGCTTCGGTGGCGTGGGCATCGACTTCTTCGCGGCGCTTACGGATGCTGCGGTACTGCGGCCTGATGCGTTCGATCCAGGTGCGGTGGGTGACGAAGATAAACGGCAGCAAAATCACCGTTCCCAGCAGCAGCCGCCAATCGACCCATGCCAGCACACACAGGCTGCCGAGCAGTTGAATCACCGCCCTCCACGGGTTGTACAGCATGCCGAACACCAACTCGGCGACGGAGCCGGCGTCTTCTCGAAGAATGCTGGCCACGCCTCCCGACTTCAGCTCTTGCACGCGATGCAACGGCAAGCGGACAGCGTGTTCGAAGACCCGTTTGCGAACCGAGAGCTGTGTCCGCTTGGCGGCACGGGTGGCATACCAGCGCCCGCAAATCTGAATCGCAGTCTTCACGATCGAAATCACGAACACGCCTGCGCTAATCAGCAGCAACAGTCGCCAAGGATCGTCCGGCAGATTCAGCCACGCAGGAAACGTGTCCGGCAACGGTTGCCCTACCAGTACATAGTCGACGATGAGCTTGGTGGCGGCTGGTGGAACCAGGGCTAATGGAGTGGCGACCGTCAGCGTGGTCAACGCGAAGATCACCAGCAGGCGCTGGCCGCGCAGCAGGTCCCAGAATCGCACGACCAATTGCCGCGCAGATCGCAACCGCTTTCGACGTTTCGGATCGGGGACGGGACTTTCAGGCGCGTCGTTCCCGCCTCGGAACTCGGACTTATATTGCTCGAAACGTCTGCGGCTGGAGACGATTCTCGAGTTCATGTGCGTGGACTGCAAAGTATTTCAAAGAGGTTCGGCGCTGTGCCCCACGCCGATGGGAGGTTGCGTGACCGCCCAGCAGCGCGCAGCCCGATTGCCGTCGCGATAACCGGTCCAGTTGTTATCATTGGAGCCGTGCCGACCTACGTCAACACTTGGCGGGGCGGGCCGCGGTTCCGCTTGCCAGGATCTTCAAGGAGAGCGTCATGAGAAACGCCAGTCCGCTGGGGTCGTTGTTCGGACGCATCTTGTTGTCGGGACTGTTCTTGCTGAGCGGATTGAACAAGATTCCGAATTGGTCGCAAACGGCCGATCAGCTCGTCGATGCAGGCGTGCCGGGAGCCGATCTCCAACTCGTCGGAGAAACCGTCAGCGGAGCGGACGTGCTCTTGGGCGGCGCGGTTGCCTTCGAGATTCTGGGGTCTCTGGCCGTGCTCATCGGTTTCAAGGCCCGTTTCGGAGCCTTGCTGCTGCTACTCTTCTTGGCTCCGGTGACCTACTATTTTCACGCCTTCTGGAACTATGAGGGCGGAACCGAAGAGCAGGCGGTCGAGATGATCGCTTTCATGAAAAACGTCGCTATCTCAGGCGGCGTGTTGATGGTGCTTGCCATGGGCCCCGGTGCCCTGAGTATCGACCACTTCAGGCGAAAGAAGGAGTAGACCACGCCACCAGCCGCAGTACTGTGGCCACTCACTCGTCCGTCACGCTCTCCGCGCTCGCACTGGCGGGCAAGCTGCCGGTGGCATCCTCAACGCGGTTTTCGGTCATCTCTTCATCGTTGACCAGTAGTCCGTCCCGCAGGCTCAAGACGCGATCACCGGCCTTGATGTAGCGTTGGTCGTGCGTGACGACGATCACCGTGGTGGCTAGCTCGCGGTGCAGTGTCCGCAGATAACCGAACACCTCGGCCCCATTTTGGCTGTCCAATTCGCCGGTCGGCTCATCGGCCAGCACCAGCGCCGGCCGTTTGAGCAGCGCCCGAGCGATGGCGACGCGCTGTTGCTCGCCACCGGAGAGATGGTTGGGTCGGTGCCCGAGCCGTTCGCCCAACCCCACGTCTTGCAGCAACTTGACGGCGCGCTGCCGTAATTCTCGGCTGATGCCTCCCGGCATATAGGGTACAAGCGTGTTGTCGACTGCATCCAGGTTCTTGAGCAGATTGAAGTTCTGGAAGACGAAGCCGACTTGATCGCGGCGATAGACGTCGCGGTCGATCCTTGACAGCTCTGATAGCCGGCGGCCGTCGAACTCGATCTGGCCGGTGGTCGGATCGTCGAGCGCGCCGATCAAGTACAGCAAGGTGCTCTTGCCGCTGCCGGATGGGCCGACGACGAACGTGAACGAACCCTTGGCGATGTCGCAAGTCACGCCTCGCAGCGCACGGACTTCGGTGTCTCCACGCTGGTGAGTCTTGGTGAGATCGTTGATTCGAATCATGAAGGCGGTCGATGGCCACGACGGCACTTGCGCGATCATCCCCGGCGGATGGCATCCATGGGCATCATCCGCATGGCCCACAGAGCCGGATAGAGTCCCCCGACGACGCCCAACAGTGTGCTGAAGACGATGGCGAAGGCCAAAAGCTGCGGGCTGGCGTACAGAAAGAGCCGCGTTGGCCAGTACCAGTTCATCAGTTCGGTGGCCGACCAGCCAACAACGCATCCCAGCAGACCGCCACTGACGCCCAGGATGGCGCTTTCGCAAGTAATCAGCCGCACAACGTCGCGCCGCGACCAGCCGTTGGCTTTCAATATGCCGAACTCGATCATCCGCTCGGTGACGCTCATCAGCATGGTGTTGACGATGCTCAAAACGGCGACGATCACACCGATGCTGGTCATCACCGTCAGCGCCAGGTTCAAATCGCCGCTGACGTCGTTGATCTTATCGGTCCAATCACCCGCGCTTCGAACTTCGAGTGCCGATCGGTTTTCAGCATCGGTTGAAGCGACATTGGCAGCCATGTCGTCGTTTGTGGGCGGCGAGCCAGCAACCGTGCTGCCGTCCTCGGTTTCAGCCGCGTTGGTCTGTTGCGTGGGGCCCAGTCCCAGCGCCGACATGCCTTGCCCGAGGGTTTCGAGCAGACCGGCTGCAACGTTGCCTTCTGCGCCCTCCGACATCCCCATCAAGCCCGAGGGTTGCCACGCCTCCAACCGGCGATCGAGAAAGGCCTGTTCGATGCGGTCGGCAACTTGCTCGTTCGAGCCGTTTGCAATCGGTTCGACATAGAACGTCGACACGACGTCGGGTCCAAATCGCCCAATTTGGCGGACCTGGTCGATGTCCATCAAAATTGCGAGGTCCAGCAGCATCGACCCGCAATGATAGATTCCCACGATCTGCAGGTCCTGTCGTTCAACTCGCAGAGTGTCGCCCACGCCGACGCCATATTCCTTGGCGACGGTGCGGCTGATCAAGCAGTTGTTTGTGCCTTCGTCGTCCCGGCTGAGGAATCGGCCCTCTTCGACGTCTTCCTGATACACGCCGTGTCTGAGTCGCAGGCGCGTCTCGATGTCGGTCCCAACCAAGAATCGAGGCGGACTATAGATCAGCTTGTCTTCAATCACGTTGACCCGCTGCCAGATCTCGGCGTTAACCGTTTCCACGCCGGGGATGGCTTGCAGGTCTGCCTCCCATCTGGCCGGGAGCCGCGAAAAGAGTGGCACCGGAGCGGCGGGCTGCATGACGACTAGACCGGACACGCGGCCGAAGGTCGAGGCGACCATGCTGTCCAGGCCTTCGGCGACGGCAAATAGTCCCACCATGCCGGCAATGGCGACGTGCAAGCCGAGCAGCGCCAACAGCGACCTCATCGGCCGACTCAACAGGTTTCGCAGGGCAAACTTCAGCATATGCCGACGTTTTCGCTCCTCGAGACGTCATAAAGTTGACTCGACCGCCAACTCAGGATCCTCTCTGAAGGATAAGCGCAATGCCGGGCATTGGACAGGGACAATACCTGGATTGCCGCTCTTGAACTGCTTTCCGGCCGGTCCGTACAATTGCGGCGACTTTCAGCAACCCGCCCGCGCAGTTCTGCACTCCGCATTATGGCCGAGACCGACTACTACAAGGCGTTGGGAATCTCGCAAAACGCGAGTGCGGACGAGATCCGCAAAGCCTACAAAAAGGTCGTGCGTGAGAATCACCCCGACGTCAAACCGGACGATAAGGGGGCTGCCGCCCGATTCAGCCGAGCCCAGGAAGCCTACGACATCTTGGGCGATGAACAAAAACGCAAGCAGTACGATCAATATGGATCCGAGTTCTTCAAGCAGGCCGGCTCCGCCGGTCACCCCGGCGGCTATCAATGGTCGGGCGGACCGGGTGGCGGGACCGTCGATCTCAACGACATTTTCGGACAAGTCGATCTAGGAGACCTGTTCGGCGGCCGTGGTGGTGGCGGATTCGGCGGCTTTGGTGGCAGGGCGCCGCGTCAGGGTCCTCGAAAAGGCGAAGATCTGAGGACCGAAGCGCTAGTTCCCTTTCAAGTGGCGGCGCTAGGAGGCACGCACGAACTGCAGATTCGACGCGGCGATAAGTCTGAACGGCTGAGTGTCAAGATTCCGCCAGGGGTCGAGCATGGCAGCGTGATTCGGCTCGCCGGCCAGGGACAACCCGGCTCCTCGGGCGGACCAGCCGGCGATTTGTTGGTCACGATTCAGGCGGCTCCCCACCCCTATTTCCGTCGCGAAGGAAACAACCTGTCGGTCGAAGTGCCGATCACCCTGTCGGAAGCCGCATTGGGCGCCAAGATCGAGGTTCCCACACTGAGCGAAGGCAAGGTCGTCTTGACTGTCCCGCCGGGTACATCCAGTGGGACAAAACTACGTCTTCGCGGCAAAGGCGTAGCCAGTGCCAAAAAGGGCCCCGGCGATCAATTCGTAGTGATCAAGATTGCGGCCCCAGGAGAACTCAGCCCCCGCGCGCAGGAACTCCACGAGGAGTTGGCGAAGGAAGACAAGGACGACCCGCGAGCGGGATTGTGGTGATCTCGTCTGCGAATCACTTTCGCTCAGCAGAAGACATCGAGATCGGGGCGTGCCTCCAGAAGATGGAGCACGCCACGGTGGCTGACCCGAGTCCCGCGCAGACTGACCTCTTTGAGCCCCGACCAGTCTTCAATGATCCGTAGCCCTCGGTCGGAAACGTCGGTTCCGTCCAAGTAAAGCCCTTCAAGCCGCTCTGATCGCTGGAGCGCTTGCAGGCCGACATCTGTCGATGCCGTGCAGCCGATGCACAATCGCTTCAAGCTGGGTAGCGTCGCAAGCGCCTCGCATGCTCCATCGTCGACCAGAGTGTCGTCCAACAGCAGGTCCTCCAGCTCAGTTGCGGGTCGAAGCCGACGAATCCCTTGGTTGGAGACGCGCGTGGCCGAAAGATACAGCTTATTCAAGTGCGAAATCTGACCCAGACCGCTCATTGCAGCGTCGGTGACGCGCGTCTGACATAACATCAATGTGCGGAGAGATTCCGATCCCGACAACGCCCCAACGCCGTCGCCAACACTCGTGTTGTTCAAGTCCAGTTCCTCGAGATGGGCGAGCTCGCTGACTGAGGGGATTATCGTGTCGGTCACCTTCGGCCCGCACAGTCGGAGGTCCTTCAGTGTGACGGACCTGCTCAATTCCTGCAGCGTCCTGGGGGTGGGGACGAACATCAGCTCCAGCGTGGTCGCGGGACCCCGCGACAAAAGGCAGCGCAGCTCGGCTGCACTGTACACGACGACAGCCGGCGCCGCCGATGTCGATTCTTCGGCGGCATTTGGAAGCCGATGTCGGTTGCACAATAGAGCGTTCAACAGCCCTTCCATCTCCAGGAAATTCATCCGAGTGGAGCGCTCGCCCAGGCTGCGGGTTGTCGGAGTCGGGACTTCTTCATTCGGCATCAACAGTGAGAACTTGTAGACTTCCTCATCTGAGACCGATCTTGGCCGGCACTTGGAATTCTGCTGCTTCACGCCTTCGAAGCGCCACGTCCGGATGACGGGATAACCTCGATCGTCTGGCTCGTAGTGGTTCAATTCGTAATAGACCTGACCAATTCGAAAAGCGTCGCTATGACCGCCACCCTCGGGCATGGTGCATTGTGCTTTCATCCGATCCATTCATGCCTCCAGGCGCCCGTGCGTCTCGTCCGTGCGGTGCGGCTTGCTCACCCGGCCGACGTTGGCGGGATAGACGGTCGAAGCTCGACTCTGACGACGTCGAACTGCTAATGTTTGAGCGCTTCAGGAATTAAGGACTGCCAAGCCACCCTAGCAATCGCATTTGCAGTGGCTCAGGAGAACTGACGACCATTCTCCGCCTGATGTTCGCTCTGAATCGTTTTTTTCGACCGCTATGTCGTAGGTCGATTCCGCGTCAGTCCTTTGAGAATGGGGGGCCGACAATGAAAAAGACCACAACATCTTGGCTTGGCGAGGCATCACCACTGCCGCGGTTTTGATCTGCGTGGCTTTGATCTTGAGGCCCGATCCGGCCGTCGCCGGGCCCAAGTACATGAGCATATTTCGAGACGAACACCCGCAGTACGGGAGAGTTCGCTGCGCGTTCAGTCATCTGGGACGATCGAGAAGACCCGCACGGATTACTCGCGAGCCCTCGAATTCGCGCTGGGCGCGAAGAACGTGAAGGATGAAGTGTGGATTCGCGACGCTATGTCTGAAGCTGCAGAATATCTGCCGCCAGTGCAGCCCGCGCAGTCGAGTGACGTCATCGATTGAGGTGTGCGGCGTCGCGGCAGGCGCTTTGCTACTCGTCGATCCGCTCGAACACGACCAGGATGTAGCCGGAATCTCTTGGGGCCTCGAACGACTCTGGTCGAGGCTTCGATGTGTCGGGGGCGTTGTCGCAGATTTTGAGCCGTTTGTCTTTGCGCTCGTACACGCCTCGCCAGATCGTTCTCTCATTCACCTGGCCGGCGAGTTCGAAGTCGATGTGAGCAGGCCATTCGTCCCGTTTGAGTGTGTATTTTCCTGCGTATAGTAGCGACCCGCCTTTGGATCGAATCTCGAACGATTCGGTCTTGAACGTCAACCGATGCCCGACGACGTCGTTGGCAGGTTTCCCGTTGCGGGTGGCCGACGTTGCCTGCCAATTTCCTTCGAGATTCGACGTGTTGTCGTCGGCAGTTACTGCGAAACAACCCAACGCCATCGCGATTGAGAACATACTGGTCACTGTTGAACACCTCCCACGAGCAGTATCGAATGGCGGCGGCTGGATTGGGGCCAACGTTCCGCACCCCCCAAATCGCCCATTGGACGCCGTCCAGTCTAGCATGAAGTCGCCGGCACCGGTCCTCATTTCAGCCCGTGCGGGACGATGCCTTCAGGCTGTGGTGTCTCGTCGGTGATGATGTTCCACGACGCGCCCATTTCTCGCATTGAACGGAAGTCGCGCGGTTGGTAGGCAAACTCCAGATGCGGTGTGTCGATCGGACGTTTCTCGTGGCGGGAGTGCATCGAGGCGTCCAGGATTCCCGTGACCAGCAGCGTGCGTTCGACCGGATAGGGCGGCTTGCCGTGTACGAAGTGATGTTGAATCGCGTGTGAGAGGGCCTTGAACAGATTGCGGTTCTGCCAGGGGCCGACGTAGAACGCTGTCGCACGAACTTTGGGTTCGTCTTTGAGTCGGCAGGCGAAGTTCCAGCGCGTACCACTGCCCCCGATCTTCAGTACGGCGGCGCGAAAACCATCTCGGTATTCCAGCAGTACGCCGTGTGGTTCCACGGGCCCCTCGCCTTCCACCTGGTTCATTGTCCAGGAGCGCTCGCCCAACTCGGCTCGCATGGCGGCCTCGGCCAGTTCGCGGGACCAGCGTCCCTCCTCAGCGGCGCGAATCAGTGCGTCTCCGGCTAGAAACTCGACCCGGCTGACGCCGGCTTCGCCACCCCGACGTGCTTCGACCATTGACTGCAGGACTTCCAGGGCGTGAAAGTCGTACGACTCCACGCCGCCGCCGTGAATCGAAACGGCCGTTTCTAACTGGGCGCCTGCCGGTAATTCCAACTGCGGGCGGCGCTGCGCCAACGGGACGGAACTGCCGGCCATGAACGCAATGCCGTGCTCTTGGGTGACGTCGTACATCTCCTTGGCCCAGCCCCAACGGTAGGACAGGTGTTTGTCGTTGAACAAGGGTACGTAACGGCCCGAGCGATGCATGACCGCCACGATCTCGTCGAAGAAGCGTTTGCGCGGGTACATGTGCTGGCCCAGATCGTTGTACGGATAGTCGCCGTGCTCGCCGATGGCGAGCACCGCATCGACCGCCAGCTTGTTTCCGCCCCGGCACAACGCCTCGTCGATTGTGTCGAACAGAGGTACGTCGAATTGCCGCGCAACTTCGCGGGACATGTCGCGGCCTTGGGGGAATTGGTCAGCGTAGAATGACACGACGTCGACACCAGGGTCGGTCGGTTCGCCGTTGAACAGGTAGTGCTGCAGAAAGTTTTCCAGAATGACGTGCGCGTGCGAGCGGTGAGTGAACTCGGTGAAGACGGCTGCAACTTTGGGGCGCTTGTGTAGCTGATTGGCAGCCCCCTGAACTCCCGGCAAGCTGAGCAGCGAGAGACTCGACATGCCTGCCGCCTGCAGGAACCGGCGCCGGGAAACGTCCGCGCGGCTGGAGTTTGCGTGCTGTCGAACGGTTGCGTCGTAGATGTCAGTTACAGGCATCTGGTGCTCCATGAGACCATCGAACAAGAATCTATGATCGAGATGAGCCAACGGCATAGATGATCGTTGGTTCAATTGGACCCCGGCGGTCGGGATCGCACAACTGCCACAGTTCGGGTGCCAGAAATCGATCAAGGCGGCAGGCTGCTCATCGGCTGGCTGGTGGCCAAGGGTCATCTGAAATAATTTCCAGGTCTCCTGTGGAAGTCGAGGGGCGTAACCCATTACTATGGCAGGCAGTATCGTTCGTTCGTGATCGCGCCCCAGCAGGCGCACCAACACCGCGAAGAGGGCCACGACGATGAGGGGAGCTGTCTATTCGGGATTGGCGGTCGCTCTGTTCGCCTGCATTGCGGTTCCCACTCTCGCGCCGGCGCAGGAAGCCGCCGAACAACAACCGCCGCCAGCTGCCGAACCGCAACCAGGTGCCGCCGTACCGCAACCCGGGGTCGCGGTAGAATCGATGCCGATGACGCCGTCGCAGGCGGGCCAGTTTCCGCCGAGCCCATACGGTTTCTATCGCGGCAACGACCCCGGCAATCGCAACCAGTCGGGTTGGTATCTGAGCTTGATGGCGCTGGTTCCGGTTGTTGTTTTGTTTCTGTTGTGGACCTGGACCGCGAAATGGGTGGACTCCGATAGTCGATCGTTGAAGGTCCGCAACGAGTTTTGGAACACGATAGTGCTGGTCTGCGGCTTCGCGGGTTTTGTATGCGTTGTTTGTTTCTCCCCGTTTATGTTGGGGTTCGCCGTCCTGCTGATTGCCTACGTAGTTCCGACGGCGCTGTACGTGGGCGAACGCAACAAGCGCGTCCCGCCCCATTCGCGAATTCTGACGCCGGACCACATTCGCAACACCGCCGTCCGTGCCCTGGCCCGCGTGGGGATCCACATCGGCTCGCGCGATACGCAGGTCAGCGCGATGGGGCCCTCGATCGTTTTCTACGGCAAGTCAGGGACGGACAAGAATGTGGCTCGCTCGCGGCAGGTGGAAAATTCAAAGGGCTACCTGGCCGCCAAGGAGTTGATCTACGACGCCATCGAACGTCGCAGCACCGACGTGCACCTCGAACCGAGGGACGACGAACTGGCCGTCCGGATTCGTATCGACGGCGTAATGTATCCGACCGAACCATTCGACCGCAGCGTGGGCGAGTCGGTGGTGAACATTTTCAAGGTTCTCGGCGCGATGGACATCACCGAGAAGCGTCGACCGCAGGACGGCAGCTTCCGGGCTGACGTGGACGATCGGGAGGTTGACTTCCGGACTGCAACCCAAGGCACGCAGCACGGAGAGAAAATGAGTCTGCGAATCCTCGATCAGTCCAACTCGGTCAGCACGCTGCCCGGGCTGGGATTGAGGAAGACTCTACAAGACAAACTGTCTGAACTCATCCACCAACCACACGGCTTGATCCTCTGCTGCGGCCCAACCGGGGCGGGCAAGTCGACCACGCTGTACGCCTCGTTGAGTTCGCTCGATGCCTATCAGCGCAACATCATCACGGTCGAAGATCCGGTCGAGTACAAGATCGACAACGTCACGCAGATCGAGATCAACACCAAGTCCGGACAGACTTTCGGGCAGTCCCTGCGAAGTATTCTGAGACAAGACCCCGACGTCGTGATGATCGGCGAGATTCGTGATGCCGAGACGGGCGAGATCGCTTGCCAGGCGGCCAATACCGGTCATATGGTCTTTTCAACGATTCACGCCAACGACACGATCACCGCGCTGTTCCGCCTACTGGAGTTGGGAGTCGAACCCTACATGGTCTCTAACTCGGTCTCGGCGATTATCGGACAGCGTTTGGCGCGCAGGCTGTGTACTGAGTGCCGGGAGCCGTACAAGCCCAATCCCACGTTCCTGAAGAAGGCAGGTCTCCCGCCGGAAAAGATCGACATGTTCTACCGGCCTCCCAAAGATCCGGCCGACGAATGCGAAAAGTGCGGCGGCCTGGGCTACTACGGACGAATCGGCGTCTATGAAGTGATGGTGATGTCCGATCGAATGCGCGATCTTGCCCGGGACAAAGCGTCGACGTCGGCTCTCAAAGCCGAAGCCCGTAAGAATGGCATGCTGAGCATGAAAGAAGAGGGACTGCGGCTCGTCGTCCAGGGGATCACGTCCATTGAAGAACTGCTGCGAATCGTGAAGTGAGCTATTCGGTTGGCGGGGACTAAGTTCCATCCGACGCGGGGTCTAAGAGAGTCTGCCATGATCATTGATATTGTGCTGCTGGTCATCTTCGGCCTGGTGACCTGGTCGGTCGCCGGTGAAGGTCCCTGGGGGGCTGTGCTAACTTGCCTGGCAGTCATCTTCGGCGGGCTGCTGGCGATGAATTTCTTTGAACCGCTGGCCATGCTGCTGGAGCGATACATTTCGGCGTCTCCGGCGTGGAGCCAGCGCTGGGACCATATCGCGATGGTTGGAATCTTTGCCGCCGTAGTGATGCTGTTGCGTTTGGCAACGGATCGGCTGCTGCCCACTTACGTCCCCGTCCACGCGTGGGTGTTTGAGGGCGTGCGTTGGGGCGGCGCTGCGTTGGTGGGTTATGTGACGATAGCGTTCCTGCTAACGGCATTGCACACGGCCCGGCTGCCGCGCACATTCATCGGATTCACACCGGAGCGTGCCAATGTGTTTGGGCTCGTGGCGCCGGATCGCCAGTGGCTGGGGTTCACGCAGTACGTCTCGGAACACGTGTTCGTCAACAGCATCCAAGTTCGGGGCGGCGACGGCACGACGGTGGAAATCAAGCGCGTGTTCGACGGCCCCCCTTCCCTGCAGGGCTTGTCGCGCGACGCGTCTGAAGGGCGGGCAGAATTCTGGCCCACTTTTCCAATCCGCTACGCATCGCGACGGGATTCTCTCTCGTCGTCGCGGACGGTCGTCACCCGACAGAGCGGCCCCAGACCCCCGCGCAGGAGGTCCGGTGGCAAGGGAGCTGCTCGCAAACGCGGGCCGAGCTTCTAGATCCCATCCGGGATTTCGTGGCGGCTATCGACGCGGTTCGGCCTTCGTCAGATGCGCTCTAAACGCAGCTTGCGAGGCTCCGTACCGGCTCCCACTCGCAGCAACTGCGATTGATGCAAAGCCGCTCGCTGGTCGTGGCGCGCGAGCTCGCGGCATTGTTGCCAACTGCTCTGAGGTTTCAGACGCCGATTGGCTGCCCGCCGATCGACTCCAGGTAGCGGCAGACTATCCGCCACACATGGTACAGGCGGTTGTCGGGCAGCTGCATGAACAGAACTAGCGCCCAGGCCCACAGTATGACGGCGGACATCGTACGATCGATCGCGAATGCTATCTTCGGGCCCGTTTCGGGCGGGTGTTGTTCGTTGAGTTCGTTCATCTGAAAGTCCCGTTACAACCCTAGCACACGATTTTGTAGGGCGTCGGCAATCTCAGCAATTTTTTAGGCACCGAAGGCTATCGCGGGCGCTGGACGCCACCCCGGCTGGTTGAGTCTGGATCCGAACTTTCGCCAACGGGCTGTGGCTCAAAGAAATCGACACCGATCAACTCTTGGAATTGTTCGAACGTGATCTTCTTCGCGGCGACTTCATCCAGCGCGGATTTCGGGGCGCGAATGACGAGCCTCGCCGGCAGTGTGCCGGATGGCTTCTTCTGAGAGGCATCGCTCCCAGACTCCGGAGATTCGCTTTCGAGACGCTCCAACCGATCGAGAAGTTTACGGGCGCTTTTAAGGTTGCCGGCGCCGACTTGAGCTTGCGACATCTTTCGCAGCAACGCACGGCTGCGAGAGCGACCTCGAACCATCACCTTGCCTTCCCCCGTGACAACAGCCACCGCACCGCCCGACGATTCGAACGCCTTCAGCGCCTGCTCGTATGCCTCGATCGCCTTCCTGTAGTTGCCCTGACGGAGGAACAGATCACCCTCAGTTTCACGCCGAGACTCGCCAGGGACCGCCGAATACCCACGCCCGAGCGCGTACTCGGGCGTGTTGTCCGGTTCTGGTTGTGGGGCCGACAACGCGTCGGACTCAGATGGCTGGCCTTCACTCCCGACGTAATCGGGATATACGTTCCCAGTCGTGGCGTTTCCGGGTGCCGACCGAGACCGGTCCTGCAACCGCTTCGGGCGATAGCCCCAAGTTGAGAGGGTTGGCCGAATCAGCCGTTTGCTTTGATCACGAAACGCCACCGCGATTGCGATCGATTCATCCGGCCCTAATCCTTGGATGTGATGACCGTTGTCAGCCAACAACTTCAGGAGTTGTGCCACCAATTGATCCTTGGTTGGCGCCTGCGGCGAGTTTTTCCGCTTGATCTGTTCTCCGGTAGTGACGTCATAGAGTCTACCTTGCTCAGACGCCAGGATCTTATGGTGGTAAGAGTCGGTGTTGTCCGAATAGGCGGAGGTTGGAAAGCCTTCGTGGCACTTCATGCAGTCTTGCTCGTTCCAGCCGCGGCGCAACCGAATCCGCTCACGCTCCCACGCTGTCTTCGACGTAAACGTGCAGAATGCCGGCTCCTCGGCCTCGCCGGATTCGGGAGCCGGCCGAAGCGGCGGAAGTTCCAATTGCAGCACGATGCCAAACCCGCCGAGGTAGGTGGAATACGGGGCGCCGAATTGCCGGCCAGTCCCCTTCGCTGACGGCTTCTGGAGAACGTAGCCGTAGAGCCCTTGCAACCCGTCTTCCGAGTTCGAGATGACGCCGCGCCGCAATTGGCCGCGACGGCTACCATAGAGCTGCCGGACGGCCGACTCGACGAGCCCAGAGAGGACGTCGATATCCTCCCACAGCGCTCCGTCTTGCTTCTGCTGATATGCCGCAACCGCTGAGGCGGCCCGGGTACCTGCTGATTGGGCCAATCCGGTTGCCGCAGAGAGCATGGAACCGGTGATCGCAGCAATGACAACGATTAAGCTTCGCATGGAATCCCTTTCTCAGTCAACTTGAAGTGGGGTTTCGCCGGCGTCGGCGAGTTCGGTGTCGGCGGCGATCCGTGAGAACTCGTTCAGCGTCAATCGCCAACGCTGGTCGCTTTGCACTTTCAGAGCGTTTAGCTGCTCCTGCGTCCGTCGATGCCGCATTTCAACGGCGTCGCGGAGATCTTCGATTTGGGCACTCCGCTGCCCGTCAGACGTCAGCAGTTCGCGCGTGGCCAGGTGAACCAACTCGTCCAGCCGCGCGAGCTGCTCGCCCTGCTCGACCACCAACGAATGCAGATCCGGAGGCGGTGTCATCGCCGTGTGCGGTACTCTGCGTACCTCGGGCTCACCGAAGCCGACGACAATGTGTGTCGGATGAATCTGCAGCTGTAGCCCGCCGGCGACGGCAATCAGCAACACGGCAGCAATCGTTCCCACAACCAGCGCCGCGCGGCGCCAACGCCGTCTGCTCGCCTGCGCGCGAATTGCGACGGTTTGATGAATTGCCCCGACGTCCACGGGGCGACCGTTGGCGTCATCATTGCCGGTCGTCACTCCCACGCTGTTCAGGAGGCCATGAGTGGCCTCCAGCGAATCCCACTCGCTGCGGCAGGACTCGCACGTCTCCAGATGCGCCCGCAGCTGCTGCCGTCGTGCAGGTTCCAGTTCGCCGTACAACAACTCGATGAACAAAGGCCGGGCCTGTGGGCAATTCATGGTTTCAACTCCGCCTGATCGACTCCGCGTCGCTGTAGCTCTGCGCGCAATCGCAGCAGTGCCGCGTGAACTCGCGACTTGACCGTGCTGGTGGGGACGTCGAGGATCTGAGCGACCTCGGCAAACGTCATCTCGCCAAACTGTTTTAGCATCAGTGACTCGCGCATCTTCTCGGGCAAGCTCTGCACCGCCGCTGCTACTTCGTTCTCGATTTCTTGCCGGCCAACAATTCCGGCTGCTTCGTCTGGAATGACCGATTGGTCGGGGCGGTGACTTTCCAGTGTCCGCTGCCGCGTGCGGTTTCGGCGATTCGCATCGCGGGCCACGTTGACGGCAATGCGATACAGCCACGTGGAGAACGCACTGCCGTTGTAATATCGGTTTCGTGCATTGAAGACTCGCAGGAAGACCTCTTGCGACAGATCTTCGACGTCAAAAGCGGCCCCGAGTGATGACCCGCCCACGCTCGCCAGAATCCGCGCCACGGGCCGTTCCCAGCGGCGTACGAGCGCATCGAAGGCGGCGGGATCTCCCTCTCGGCACCGCTGCATGAGCTCGTGGTCCGATTTCGTCATACTTCTCTTGGGTCAAGGCTCGCCTATGACACGCAGCCGATTGGGGTGTGGACGATGTTTTGTTTGAGAACTTGGAGAATCTTTTTTGCCGCAGTGCTTGTTCGCGACGATGCTTGTCGTACGACATGCCGCGTTCGGGTCATGAGAGTTTCGTTTTACCGGATGTGCCAAGGCTGCGTGAGCCGTACAGGCCGTTGATCGCCGCTCAACTGCTCGATTGGTCGGTCGCAGATTGCGGTCGCTCGCGCAGGGCTAGCGGAGTCGTGCCAGCTGGGAAACCGTGTCCATTCTGACTCACGCAGCGTTGGCGGGTGAACCTGGGTCACATTATCATGCACCCTCTTTCCCGGGGTGGAACCGGCGCCTGTGGCGCAATCGCAGAAAGTGGGGGATAATGCACGAAACGCCAGACATTCCGAGCGATCCCAGCCAGGAGATTGTGGTTGCTGCCGATGTGTTGGAGCCGTTGTTGGTCCGGATGCTGGTGGCCAAGGGGATGTTCGAAGCCGAGGCGCAAGTCGGCGCCGCGCGGTTGATCGAAGCTGATTTGCGGGGCATCCATTCGCACGGCAGCCGCTCGATTTGGCGCTATCTCGATGCGATGGACGTGGGCGAGATCGACCCTCGTGCCCAGGTCATTACGGAACGCGAGACCCCCGCCATGGCAGTGCTGGACGCCGGTCGCGGCTTGGGGCATGTTGCGGCAACCAAAGGCATGCAGTTGGCCATCGAGAAGGCCCGGGCGGTCGGAACGGGCACCGTTGCCGTCAAGCGCAGCCAGCACTACGGCGCAGCGGGCGTCTACGCTTTGATGGCGGTGGAAGCGGGCATGATCGGCTTCAGCACCACAAGCACCGGCTCGGCGACGGTGGCCGCTTATGCCGGTCACGACCCGGCGACCGCGAACAACGCTCAAGCCTGGGGTGTACCGACCCGGCAGGGGCCGCCTTTCGTGCTCGACATGGCATGCGCCCCGTCGTCCTGGGGCAAAGTGGAAACTCGGGGGATGTACGGACTGCCCCTGCCTGCTGGCTGGGCACTCGACGAGCAGGGCTCCCCGACGACCGACGCCAAGCAAGCCAAAACGTTGCTGGCCTCGGCAGGAGCCCGCGGCTATGGGTTGGCTTTTCTATCGTCAGTCTTGGCGGGGCCGCTGGTCGGCGCGCGAATGCCGCTGCACAAAATGCGCTCGATCTCGAAAGACACTTCCGAACACTTTTTCTATGCAATCGACATCGAACAATTCATCGAACCAAACGCGTTCTACGACGAGCTGGATGCAACTATTGCCGAGATCCGGGCGCAGACGCCGGCCGATGGTTTCGACAAGGTCCGCCTGCCCGGGGAATTGGAATGGGAGCGGGCCGCCCTCTGGAAACAGCAAGGCATTCCCCTGCACCGCGACCACGTCGGCAAGCTCGAAGAGTTGTGCGCAGGCCTGAGAATCGATGTGCCGTGGTAGCCGCCGTCATGTTCGGGACCATGGTGATGGCCACAGGCCCGCGTCAATCGTAGACCGTTGTCCATCGCAGTCTCGTCGACAAAGCCCTGGGGCGGTACGCCCAAACGTTGCGGCCCAAACTTGGGCTGGTAGAATCGAAGCAGTTCCGACAACGATCATCAATACATATCCGGGTAGTCGAAGATGAGCAAGCTCGTATTGCTGCAGTCCGGCGAGGCCGTTCCCTATGAACTCGAGGGTCAAGAAGCGACGCTCGGCCGGCATCCCGATTGCGACATCCAACTGCAATCGAACATGGTTTCCCGAAAACACGCGCGGGTCTTCGAGGAAGGCGGGCAGCAGTACGTCGAAGATCTGGGCAGCGGGAACGGTACGTTCGTCAATGGAAAGAAGATCGAGGGCAAGACCCTTCTCAATCATCAAGACCGGATCAAAGTCGGGCCGTTGCTGCTCCGATTCGAGTCGAAGGCAGCCGGCCCCAAGACGCCCCAGTCTTCGTCGTCGGCTATCTCAGCAAACGCGGCCACGATGGCCTTCAATTTGGACCTGGCTTCCGATGACGATGACTCCGTCACGCTGATGGACACTGTCGACAACTCCAGTGGCTTCGGCATCATGGGTGCCCAGCCGGAAGCCAAGTTGAAAGGGATTCTCGAGATCGCCAAGAGTCTCGCCGGCACTGTCGACTTGGAAAGTTTACTGCCCAAGATTCTCGACACCCTGTTCAACGTGTTTCCCCAAGCCGACCGCGGATGCATTCTGCTCAAGGATGCCGAGACGGCGCAGATGCTGCCACGGGCCTACAAGCACCGGCGGGCCGACGTCGACGATACGGTGAAGCTCAGCCGTACGATTCTGAACAAGGTACTGACCGAGAAGTCGGGCATTCTTTCGGCCGATGCCGCCAGCGACTCGCGGTTCGAGCAAAGCGAATCGATCTCCAGTCTGACGATCCGTTCGATGATGTGCGTGCCGATGCTCAGTCTCGACGGAGAGCCGGCGGGCGTGATTCAGCTTGATACTCAGAACCCGCTCCAGAGATTTCAAAAGGAAGACATCGACCTGCTGCTGGCAGTTGCCGGCCAAGCCGCCCTCTCATACGAGAGCGCGCGGTTGATGGTCAGCGCCATGGAAAAGAAGAAGCAAGACGACGAGATGGAGATCGCTCGCGGCGTCCAGCAGGCGCTATTACCCGAAAAGCTCCCGGAGATCGATGGCTACCAATTCTTCGCGTCGTACGATTCGGCGCAGGCCGTCGGAGGCGACTACTACGATTGCTTCACACTCGATGGCGATCGCGTCTGCCTCTCATTCGGCGACGTAGCCGGCAAAGGCGTGCCCGCCTCATTGGTCATGTCGCGAATGTCCAGTGTCGTGCAGAGCACCGTCGCGCATGTCGGCGACGTCGGCGAAGCGGTCGCCGCCATTAACAATCACATGTGCGCCAATGCGGTCGAAGGCCGGTTCGTGACCTACGTGCTGGTGATCATCGATCTCAAGACACATGAGATGTCGTTGGTCATTGCCGGCCACATGTCGCCCATCATTCGCAAGGCGGACGGCGAGTTCGAAGAGTTCGACGAAGAGTCCGTTGGTCTGCCCATCGGCGTGTTGGAAGATTACCCCTTCGACGTGCTATCGCGCCGTCTGGATCCTGGTGAGATCGTTGTGATCTACACCGACGGCGTGAGCGAAGCCATGAATCCCAGCGGCGACCTCTACACCGAAGAGCGGGTTCGCGAATTCGTAAAGAACGGTCCTGCCGCGGCAGACGTGTTGGGCAAGGACTTACTTGCCGACGTTCGCCGCCACGCCAACGGACGCCCGCAAAACGACGACATCACCATCATGACCTTCGGCCGCAACCCGGCGTAGCGACTCTGACGGCCTCCTGTCGTCTGCCGGGTTTGCAGCCTGCACTGATTACATGGTGATCTCGGTTTGCTCTTCGACTTGACGGTAGCCGAGGCTGCGAATCACTTCGAGAACTTCACTCCATGTGGGGAACTGGCGGCCGCTGCGGCGTTTGTAGTCGTCCATGGCCCGCATGAATTCGACTTCTTGTTCCGAATAGTCTCGTTCGCACGTGGTGGGATCGATCTGTCGCCGACGTTCAACCTTGCGGCGAGGTCCTTGTCGCCGTTCTTCGCCGGTATGCGCTGCCGCGTCTGCGGTGCGGCGGTCGACCACGATTCGGCGGTTGGAAGAACGACGGTCGACGATCAACTCGGCCGGGACGGGTGTCTTACTCACCATGTGTTTCAACCTCCTGGGGGATCGAGGTAGTGAAGAGCCGGATTGCGGCGAAGTAATTATTCAACCAGTTTGCTGGATGGGAAGGATGGGTTGTCCAGAAACAACAGAGAACACGAGTTGAGTTGACGGATCGCGCAATCCGTCCGATGGTAGCGGTGGCGATGGTTAGTCCCGATTCGCCGAAAATGCCGCTGTCGAAACAGCCGCAGAACCTGCTCGGAGTGGGGACGCGCAGCGAGCGCGGAGCTTCGAGAACGTGGGAAGCCGGAGCTGGTCGGGAGGCGCTACTCGTCGCTTCCTGGCGCCGCTTCGGCGTCTTGTTCCAACGCCACGCCGCCCATGACCAGTCTCAGACGGTGGTCGTTGATTTGACCGGCCATGAAGGCCGTGTCGACGAGTTGCAGCACGTCCTCAATCTTGTGCAATTCGAGCCGCGCCAGGCCAGCCTGCATTCCATGTGTGTTGACCGCCTGTTTGATGAACAGCTCGCGATGCTCGGACAACAGTTTTCGCATGCCCTCCACGTCAACAAACAGCAGTTGATTGTCGCTGGGGCAATACCGTCGCTGGCTGTGCCGGAAGCGGGGTTCCCTCGCCAGGCTCTTTTCCGGCTTGGTGGCCAAACACTCGCCGATGCACTCTGGAGTGCTGGCAATCAGGACATACTCTTCTGTCAAAGCGTAGGCCGGACGGTAGGCCCCCAAGTTGTCGACCCAGTGAATCGTGACACCTTGACTCTGTTGTGAGCGAATCACGGGTGGTTCATCGACAGATTTGTCGCCGTCGAGCAGGACGAACAGGTTGAGGGTCGAATCGAGGGCGTTGCCGATAGCCGCCCGTAGCGATCGTCCCTTAACTTCGTCGTGATCCCGGTCCGGCAATTGAAAAGCGACTAACCCATCTATCGGCGCCCCTTGTGCGAGACGCTCTGGGGTGCCGGCCACAATGTAGCCGCCCCAATTGGCCTCCAGGTTTGGGAGCACGTCATCGAACAGGTCCAGCCCGAACAGCATCCCGCGAGCAGTGGCCAGATAGTTGTCCCACTGCCGGCTGATGCGCTGCGGTAGAAACTCAGGGATCAGGTTTTTCAGGCCACCGATATCGTGGCGCCCGGCCGCAGCGGCGAGTGCATTTGGCGGAATTCGCTTGAGGAAACTTGCCGGCCCCCGTGATCGGTCAACGAATCGCTTCCAACCGGGCGACGGATTGGAACCGTCATAGTGCATGATCAGTTCCAGTACCGGCCCTTCGGACATGTGTAGTCCGGCAACGATCGATTCGCAACGACTCCAAATCTCACACAGCGCGCGATGCCGGTATGAGCCGTCCGACTTGTAGTCCAGGGTTCCGTCCCAGCCCCGCGGGTCGAAGTAGGCCGATGCAATCCAATCACCCGACAGCGATTCGCGGGCTTGATGAAACTTGGGGGAGTAGATCAGTGCTGCCGCGGCATCTGGCTGGTCGGCGGTCAGGTACAGGTCGATGACCTGCCTGATTCGTGGTTCACTATCCGAGAGGGCCAGCCGGTGATCGAGCGTGACGTAGAAGATCGTTTTGTTCTTCGCGTCGCCCGCTGAGACGTTCGTCCGACCGTGGTAGATTTGTCCGCGATGTTCGAAGGTGTGCGTCTGGTGCAGCTTCGTACGATTCCAGGCATCGAGCGCCAAATTGATAGCCTGGGCGTTGGCGGCTCTGGTAACGAGCACGCCCGCGGACTGATGCTGGGCGGATGGATAGACGGCCAGTACGACCGACTCCCCGAACAGATTCTTCATCGTGTGGCCGAAGGGCTCGCCCGTCAGTTTTTCCACTGTCGTCTGGGCGTGCATCAACGTCTGGTGCGGCTGACTCTTGACCCAACCCTGGTAGAGGTCCAGCTTTTGCAACCGACTGAAGAACTCGGACTGTTTAATTGCCGGGACGTGAGTCTTGAGGTCGGAGACCTCGATGCACAGCCCCGCGTCAACACCGACCAACTCCAGCAAGCTATCCTCGCTGTGCTGCGCCGATAGCGGCGCCGCTAAACACAGCACCCACAGCGCACCGGTTGCGACGATTCGGAAAGCTGGTGTTGCCCGCTTGATGTTCATGTCCAAGCCCGCGAAGTCGGGGCGAATCCTCAGATCGTTGGTGCAGGATCAGCTGGGACGGCGTCGAGTAGGAAATTCATGGCGTTGGCCACGTCCCGGCCAATCGGCTCCAAGTCCTGGCTCCAGTCGTTGATCCAAGAAGCCGGACCGGGGGGAACTTCCTCTGGCGATGTTTCGTTGTCGGCCAGCGTCTCTGCAGTGGGCAGGAACTTTCGCGTGTCGCGTACGGCATCGGCCACCCCTTCGGCCAATTCCAAATAGGGATCTGTGGCGTCGCGGACCAAGCTGGCGACTTCGCCTTGATCCCGCTGTTCGTCGGGAAGCTGTTCGTCGGGAACAGGGGCCGTGAGCGGTTCACTCTGCGGGCCGGGCTCATCGGTGTCGACAAGTTGCAGATCTGGCTGTGGAGCATTGCCGGGAGCTGACGGCCACACCGCCAGCGCCAACACACACGCCGCCGCAGTGGCCACTGCCGCTGAGACCCACCAACCGATTGAGGTTGACCGGCTCCTCGCCGGGCGGACTTCGGGCCTGCGGGCCATGACCGCATCGACCAGATCGACCTCGGGCCTGCGGGCTTTCCAGAGCGGAATCGACTGCCGCAAAACGAGAAAGTCTCGCCACACTGGGCGGCAATGCTTGCAGCTTGCCGCATGGTCCCGCAATTCGCGCAACCGCTCCTCGGAGCGCTCTTCGACCGCGCACTGCAGAACGTCTTCAAATTCTGTGCAGTTCATACTGTCCATCAGCTACGACCCCTCGTCGCTTCAGGTGTTCGGCTAGCTCGCGTCGAGCGCGATGCAACCAAGTCTTGACTGTCCCCAGCGGGCATCCCATGATCTCGCTGATCTCGGCACAACCCAGCTCTTGTTGATAGAACAAAACAAAGCAAAGCCGATATTCCTCACGCAACTTATCCAGTGCCAGCTCCAACTCTTCCCCGAGTTCGCTGGATGCCGCCAAATCACCATCGGCCGCCAAATGGGCCACATACTCGCTTGTGATGGGCTGACGAGAGCGCTTCTCGAGTGCGGTTCGGCACCGATTAGCGGCGATCATCAGCAACCATGGTTTCATTGGCCGCTCGGAATCCCACCGATGGAGGCTGCGAAACGCCCTCAGGAAGACGTCTTGGGAGACGTCCTCGGCATCTTCGCGTTGACCCACCATTCGATAACAGAGTCCGAAGACGGCCCCTTGGAACTTTTCAACGAATGCGCGCATGGAAACTTCGTCGCCGTCGAGGCAACGCCGAACCAGTGCCGCATCGTCGTCGGACACAGAGGACACCCTCTACGTTCTGTAGTTCCTACCAGCGGAACGGTTGATCGGTTTCAGGTTTTTGTGATGGCAGGCCCGTTAGCCTCACGTGTTAAGACCGGCCCCTGCCTCACTTTTGGACGCACTCCCGCGCCACTTGGCGAGCGGCCTTGTAGGCATGCCGAATGGTGAAAACACGCGCTTCGATCTGATCTTCCGTATAGTATCTGCCGGATTCGCTGGTGGGAAGCCCTGCCAGCGAGAGCGTGAGTGGCAGCAGGTCGAGAAACTCCCGGTAGCGTCTTTGCTGTTCGTTTGCGTCGGTCACCGCAGAATCTCCTTTGAATCTTTGATTCAGGCCTGCCTACCGCCAGCCGTTTGTTCTAAATCAGCCGAGGGGAGGACGCAAGCATTCTCTGTGTTCCAGGAGGATGCAGCACTTCGCGAATGAGCAGTCAGCTGCTGCCGCCGGGACGTCGCTCCACCATCTGTTTGATCAGCTCAGCCGCTTTTTCGTAAGGCTTGACGTCGCCTTCTTCCCCGGCTTCTCGCTTCTTGGTTCCTTCGGAGCCAACAACCGGCTTCTCGGGGCTGGCCCCCGTCGCTCCGGGATCTGGCAGCTTGATCGGTGGTGCTGGCACGTGCCCATCGCCGTCCAACTCCATCGCGTCATCGATCTCTGGTGGTGGTTCCGGGGGGGGCGCCGGGGCCGGGGCGGGAGCCGGTTGGGGCATCATCGGCTGCTGTTGGTAAGGCATGCCGGGCTGGAAGTACTGTGGCGGCATCTGCGGATACGGAGTCCCGTATTGCGGATACGGCATTTGAGGCGGATAGGGCATCGCACCTGGCGGATAGGGCGCTGGCTGGGGCATTTGCCCCTGCATCGGGTCCGGTTGGGGCATGCCCTGGGGATAGTTTGGCTGAGCCGGTGGCATGGGAGCTTGAGGCGGTTGCGGGGCAACTGGCTGGGCCGGAGGCGGCTGCGGCTCAATCGCCTGCGGAGGAGCCTGCTGCGCTGGCGGCTGCTCAGGCAGGTTGTACATCACCGTCGTATCACCTGCCTCTGCCCCGACGTTGGGCGCCGTGTCGTCCAAGATCTGAGGCACCTGGGTCGGCATTTCATAGGACGTTTCAGTCGCTGAAATCTGACCGGTGTCTGTATCGCTGGCGAGCTGTGGCTCCGCTCCGGGGGGTGGTGTCGGATTGTCGATCGGCACTGCCGGCACGTCGGCGCCGGCGGCAGCCGGTACGGCCTGCCGAACGCCGGCCCGAATCACGACCTCCATCTCGAGTTTGCCGATCTTGACGCGGTCGCCTGCGTTGAGTTCAACCTGGCCTCTGATCTTTTGGCCGTTGACGAGCGTACCGTTTGTACTTCCCAGATCTCGCAGTCGCACTGTGTAGTCATCGACGGTGAAGACGCAGTGGTGTCGGCTGACCAGTTCGCTGTTCGGCCGCAACTGGCAATCCTGCTCGCGGCCAATGAGGAACTTCGATGCCAGCAAGGGAATCAGCTTGCCATGTTGCTTTCCACCGAGAACCTTCAGATCGGCTTTCAGCATGGTCTACTCCGCTCAAGAAGTGGATCCACGTCGCATCGGCTCACCTCAGCCGAGCGCCGTGTGGTGTGACAGTCATCCTTCGCTTAGCGGCACGGAATACAAACGTGAAATGAAACCGGAATAATGGCAGCAGCACAGCAACAGGATTTCCGCCCCAATCTATCAGGGCTCACCACAATCGACCGCACAGAACAACGGAGTATGAGAAAGAAATGCGTTGAGAATGAACACTCCAACGCCAACCATACGCTATCAGCGGGTAACTCGATTGTCAATGTAGAAAATTCGTCAAAAGCGTTTCATAGTAAGAAGTTGTGGGCATCTTGGGCGGAAAACTCGCGGCATGCCTTGCCACCACCCGACACGACACTTGCGCTTCGACCGGCCGAAGATCCGATACCCGCATCACCGCGTCTTCGCAGCTCGACGCCGCCAGTCCAAACTGCGGTATCGTTCGCGTTCCAACTGGGCGAGCAACGTCCGCTCGGCAACGCTGAGTTCTTGGGCATAGCAAGGGCCTTCCAGCTCCCCCCCGACCGACTTCCCGACTGAGTCACATAGCAAACTCATCAGCTGCGCCTCGCTCACGTTCACATCGGTCAAATCGAACAGACCAGGAAACTCCGGTGCGTGATGCGAACTACGGAGCAGCAAAGCGCCATGCTGGATGATGGCGCCGCGTCGGCGGCGCTGCGCGCTTCCCAATACCTTGTGTCCCGCCACCACCACGTCGCGCGGATCGCCGCGGGCAAAACACAGAAACAGCGACTCCCGCTCGTCAAGTCGAGTGCCGCGCAGCCGGGCCTCGGCGCCGATTTGTTTCAAACCGGAAATAATCGCTTCGTGCACGCGATCGTAGAGTTCGTGTGGAAGGCGGGCCAGCCGGTGCGTCGGCGGCACGGCACACGAATAGGTGATTTCGTGGTGATGGAAAATCGCTCCCCCACCCGAAAGGCGGCGAACCTTGGGCAGTCGTGCGAACCTCGGATCAGATTGGGTGGCAGCGGAGTCTTGAAAGTAACCCAACGAGACTGTCGCCTCAGACCAACGGTACCATCGCAGACTCGTCTGCCCGTGGCGTAGCGCCGACTCTAGCAACACTTCGTCGAGAGCCATGTTGTAGGAACCGCGTCGCGGCTCCTTTTCCAGGATGATCCGGCACCCGCCGCTTCGGTGCATCACACGTCAAACTTCAGAATCGGTTTGCGGGCGGCTTTGACGTCATCGGGCCGGCAGACGGGCGTCGAATGCGGTGCCGAGTGAAGTACCTCGGCAGCTTCCTCAACAATCTCGTGCAGTGCCAGCGCAAAGGCATCCAGCGTTTCCTTGGACTCGGTCTCGGTTGGCTCGACCATCAGCGCCTCGGGTACTTCGAGCGGAAAATAGACCGTCGGTGCGTGATAGCCGTAGTCCAGCAATCGCTTGGCGATATCCATGGCGGAGATCCCCCGGTCGCTCGCGAGTCGCTTGGCCGATGCCACGAACTCGTGCATGCAGTATCCGCCCTGTTCGACGGGGAGAATGTCCTGGAGTTTGGCCATCAAGTAGTTGGCGTTGAGGACGGCGTTTTCCGAGGCTTCGCGAAGGCCACGTGCCCCCAGTGTGCGCAGGTAGCAATAGCCTCGAATGAGAATCCCGACATTGCCGAAATAAGTTCGCATACGGCCGATCGACTTCGACGGCGTGGCCAGCCGAAACCTTGTCTGCGTGTCGTCCGTTGTGACGCGGCTAACAACCGGGCCGGGTAGGTAAGCCGATAGAAAGTCCTTGACGGCAATCGGCCCGGCACCCGGCCCGCCTGCCCCGTGGGGGCCGGTGAAAGTCTTGTGAACGTTGAAGTGCATCATGTCGCCGCCGAAGTCGCCGGGACGGGTCTTTCCCAGAATGGCATTCATGTTGGCGCCGTCGATGTAGACCAGCGCTCCGACGTCGTGCAGCAGATGCGAAATTTCTCCGATCTGTGTCTCGAACCGCCCCAGCGTATTTGGGTTGGTAATCATGAATACGGCAGTCTGCTCGTCGAGCTGGCCTCTGAGTTCTTCGATGTCGACCAAACCTGTTAAGGAAGGTTTCAGCTGCACGCAGTCGAACCCCGCAATGCGGGCGCTGGCCGGGTTGGTGCCGTGTGCGCTGCTGGGAAAGATGACCTTGGTACGTCGCTGACCACGATCGCGAAAATAGGCCGAAGCGACCAGCAGCGCGGTCAATTCTCCCTGCGCGCCGGCTGCCGGTTGAAGCGAAACGGCCGGCAGTCCCGAGATCTCCGCCAGCATTGCTTGCAGCTCGTACAACAACTGCAGCATGCCCTGAATGGACTCTTCGGGTTGATAGGGATGCACGTCGGCAATGCCCGGCAACCCCGACAGCCGCTCGTGCCGCTTGGGGTTGTACTTCATCGTACAGCTCCCCAACGGGTAGAAGTGCGTATCGACCGACATGTTCAAAGTGGACAGGTTGACGAAGTGCCGGATGACGTCCGGCTCGGTCAGCTCTGGGAGGGCGGGCGGCTCCTCGGCCAAGAATTGTTGCGGCACCAGCTCAGCGAGCGGCATCTCGGGCACGTCACTGGCCGGAAATGTGGCCGCCCGGCGATCGGGTACCGAGAGTTCGAACAATAATTGGGTGGCGGCGTTGTTACGCATTGAACAGCAGGCTTTTGGTCATGACGTGCGTCAGGTGTCGGTTTTAGATGCCGGTGGCGGCGTCTCGAATCAGGCCGACCAGTGCGTCGATTTCTGGGCGGGTTCTCTTTTCAGTCACGGCGATCAGGCAAGCCGAGTGCGCCTTCCAAGAGTCATCCGGAATCGAGAAATCGCCGAGCGACGGCCCGAGATCGAATCCCGCGTCCCGTGCCCGCGACATCAACCGCTTGATGTCGCCGGTGTATCGGACCGCGAACTCCTTGAAAAACGGTCGATCGAACATGAGCTCGACGCCAGCAATCTCGGAGAGTCGTTCGGCCGCATAATGCGCCTTGCGGCAGCACAACTCGGCCACTTCGCGCAGGCCCTGCTTGCCGAGCAGCGCGAGATATACCGTGGCCCGCAGGGCCAGCAGACCCTGGTTCGTACAGATGTTGCTGGTGGCTTTTTCGCGGCGTATGTGTTGCTCGCGGGCCTGCAGGTTGAGGACGAAGCACCGTTTGCCGGTGCGGTCGGTCGTCTCGCCAATCAGTCGGCCGGGCATTTTCCGCATGTACTCAGAGCGGCAGGTGAGAATTCCCAAGTAGGGACCGCCGTATTGCATGGGGATGCCCAGCGGCTGCCCCTCGGCAACCGCGATGTCGGCTCCGTAGTCTCCCGGGCGCTGCAACAGTCCGAGGCTGATCGGATCGAAGGAAACGACCGAGAGCGCCCCAACCTGGTGGGCCAACTCCGTCAGTTTCTCGGCGTCCTCCAGGCATCCCAAGAAGTTCGGATGCTGAATCACCAGGCAGGCCGTCCGATCATCGAGAGCCGCCGCGACGTCGTCCGGATCGGCGGTACCGCTTGGAGTGGGGACAACGGCCACTTCGCAATCCAGGTGCGTCAAATACGTGCTGACGACGTCGCGGTATTCGGGGTGAATCGAACCCAGGACGACCACCTTCTCATGCCGGCCCGTCACGCGCATCGCCATGAACGTCGCTTCGCTGACGGCGGTTCCGCCTTCGTACAGGCTGGCGTTGGAGACGTCCATGCCGGTCAACCGGCACACGAGCGTTTGATATTCGAAAAACGCTTGGAGTGAACCCTGGCTGGCCTCTGCCTGGTAAGGCGTGTAGGCGGTATAGAACTCGCCTCGCGAAGCGATCTCGTCGACGGCGGCCGGCACAAAGTGGTCGTAGACGCCGCCCCCCATCAGGCAGACCCTGGCCGAACTGCCGAGGTCTTCTGCCGCCAAGGCGGCCATGTGTCGCTCGAGCTCGAGTTCGGTTTGCGGCTCCGGAAGCTGCAGGTCTCTGCCGAGGCGGAACCCGGTTGGGATCTGGTCGAACAATGCGTCGATAGTGTCGGCGCCAATGGCGGCGAGCATCTCGCGTTGCTGCGACGGGGTGTTGAAAACGTACGTCACACTGTTCCTCGAACTGGCCCAGCAGGTTTGGTAGATGGATCGCTTCGGAATTCTACGCGGGCGACGAGTTGCATCGCACCGGTGTGCGATGATCTTGCCGCGTCAATGCTCTTCCGCGGCGCAGTGCGCCTCATAGGCGGCACGGTCGAGCAGGTCAGCGATAGCGGATGGATCGTCGACTTTCAACTTGATCATCCACCCTGCGCCATAGGGATCGTCAGACAGACTCCCCGGGTCGTCAACCAATGTGCCGTTGGTTTCGATCACTTCGCCGCTCACGGGGGCATACAGATCGCTGACCGCCTTCACACTCTCGACTTCGCCGAATGTCGATCCAGCTTCCACCTTCTGTCCGACGTCCGGCAGATCGACGAACACCAGATCAGTCAACTGCTTGACGGCGAAGTCGGTGATTCCGACCGTCGCGGTTCCTCCGTCCAGGTGTACCCATTCGTGAGAGGGGGCATACTTCAATTCCGAGGGATCCAACTCGATTTCTCCCGCAGCTGGCTCGTTGTGTGCACCGCGTCGGCTGGCGAGTGCAATTTCAACAGGTGATCACGTGGTGGTTGGCTTGGGGCCCGGACTGTCGGCCAAGCCGTTGGATGATTCATACTCCGAGATTTTTTCGATGCGTCGCTTGTGTCGACCGCCTTCGAACGCGGCGTTCAACCAGATTTCGACCATCCGATTTACCAACCGCTCACCCAGCAAGTCGGCCGACAGACACAGGACGTTGGCATCGTTGTGCAGCCGACTCATTTCCGCAGTCAGGTCGTCGTGACACGGGGCTGCGCGGACGCCGGGAAACTTGTTGGCGACGATGCACATGCCGACGCCCGTACCGCAAATCAGGATTCCACGATCGGCTTGCGCATCAGCGACTGCGCCAGCCACCTTGGCTGCGTAGTCGGGGTAGTCCACGCTCTCTGGAGTTTCCGGCCCGAAGTCGAGCCCATCGTGGCCCAATTCGATCAACAGGGACAAGATCTTGCCCTTGATCTGATAACCACGATGATCGCTGGCGACGGCTATTCTCATCGACTCTTACGGGACCTCGATCGCATCGACGATGACTTGCATGTGACGTGTGATTTCCCTCATGCAACGTTCGTATTCGGCCGGACCACAGCCGATCGGATCCGGTATGTCTGCTTCGTCTCTTGAGAGCAGTTGGATGCGGCCCGCCAAATCGGGGCGCTGGGCGCGAATCGCCTCGGCGTGGCTGCGCGTCATCGTAAAGATGTAGTCGGCCTGATCGAGCAGCCGGTTGCCGGCTGGCTGGCTGGTATGGGCGCTCAGGTCGATCCCAGCGCCGGCTGCCACAGCAACCGATTCCGGGCTGGCGGCAGCGCCGGGCATGGCGGCGATACCAGCCGATGCGGCCACAAAACCACGGTCTGCCAAATCGTCTTCGCTGCACTCCAGTCGCTTCGCCAACAGCTTGCGGAACACACCTTCCGCCAGCGGGCTGCGGCACGTATTGCCCGTGCAGACAAACAAATACACTTCGCTGGCAAGTCGGCGGATCATAATCTCACTGACAACTCCCGGATCGACAAGCTCCCAAATGTTGTCTGTCACGCTGACGGTGCTCGACGATTCTCCGTACCGGCACGACCCGTCGTCGATAATCATTGCCAGCCGGTCGCCGAATTGCTCTGAGATCTCTTCTGCGGACGTCGCCGCCAAACTGTCGCGAGCCGATTCTGTCGGGACCACTAACGGTGCCGGCATAAGTCTAAGCACGTGCTGTACCACGTCGTGATCGGGGACCCTTATTTCCAGATTGCCTCTTTCGACGACCGCCGCCTTCGTCTCGCTGGGAAGCGAAGTGAGCAGGCCGCCGTCGTCCGAGATTTCAAATCGCAATGTGACTGGTCCGGGCCAGCAGCGGCGCGTGAGCCGCCGTCCCAATTCCGGCATCGCAGGCACGTAGTCTAGAGCTTCTTGCGAGCCCTTGACGGCCAGGCTGTACCGCCGCACCGCAACGCCGTTTGTCGCTTGCTGCAGCCTTTCAACCGCCTTGGGTTTCAAACTATGCGCCGCCAAGGCGTAGAACGTTTCAGTCGGAAACCCAACCAGTTCACCCTCGGCGAGCAAGGCGACTGCCCGGTGGATGACGTCCCGGGGATCGTCTGCCTTCCGGATGTCGACCACGTTAGACATGTCGCGCGTCCGTGACTGAGAAGTGTCTCGCAGAAAGCGTCCTGACCAATCGACTATAGTGTGCCCCGACCGCCTGTTCAAGCGGCATGCACCTTCGGCGAGTTGGCGGCAAACTCAGTAGCCGCCCTAGGTTTCGTCGCGAGCCGACCCGCCGAAACCGCTGTTTCCCGAGACTCAACAAGCGCCGTGTTCGAAGCGAACGATCGCTCAATCGCGATATCGAACTGGGTCCCAGTCATGCGCCAAACTGCAGAGCGTCTGCAGAGTCTCGGGGTTGGCACTGCAGGCCACGATACCCGGCAACCGCAGCATGTCGGCCCGATCGTCGTTCCAAGTCTCTGCGAAATGGACCGACTCACCGTCATGCACCCATACCGCATCGCCGCCGAGAATGCGAGCGATGTGCAGTGATACAGGGAAATCATAAACGTTGGGCGAATGGATCAGCGAACCGCCGAAGTCCCCACTCGCCAGATGATCGTAGATGCTGCCGGGCATGTCGTCAGGCGCCACGCCGACCAGACCGGTGCTGGTTACAAGCTGAGCCCGCTGGGAATCATTTTGTTGAAAGCCGATCAGGTAAATCTTCTTGGAGTCCGGACGTGAGGAGCAATCGATGGGTGTCATTTCCCGCAGGACATCGATTGCCGGGCGCTGTGGGTCGTCCTCCCCGCATTTCACAGTATCGCCGTACGCTTCCACCCAGGTGCCGGTCGCACCGGTCTCCGGAATGAAAACCAGTGAATAGTGGACTGTGGCCGTACTCCGCAGATGCAGCATGACCGCATATCCGTTGCCCGACTTGTCCCGATACTGTTTCGTGCCGTCGATGGGGTCGATGGAGATCACGTATTCGCCGTCGGCGGCGAATACCGACAGGGCACCGGTTGACTCTTCCGCTTCAATGCGACACGACTTAAAGAGAGGATCGCCGTCGCGCAGCGCCGAGACGATCAACTCCTGAACCGTCAGGTCTGCAATCGTCAGGGCATCGGTGTTGGAACTGCCCGAAGATTTGCCATCGAGGGCGATGTCGAAGTGTCGCAGTCGGCGAGAAATCTCGCCCGCCCAACGCACAATCGGTGGCAGGTGTTGCCGCAGTCCGGAAACGATCGGCTCCAGTTCCAAAGACATCGATATTCACTCGCGTTTGAGGATGAGCTTCGTTCGCAGTTATGATCGAATTCATGGGCGGTCTCAAGCGAGTCCGAAACGGTTAGTACCTGTGCACCGACAGCCAGCCGGGCTCGGACGACTGCGATGGCTTGATGACGGGGCGATTGATGAACGATCCATTCTTCAGAATTCTCGCCGCCTTCGTGGTGGGTCTCTTCGTGGGATTGACGGCCAGGGCATTTCTGTTTGCTCCCTGGACTCGTGCGCTCATGCATCGCGGTCGCGTTTCGATGTGGCGAATATTCCTGATGCACCTTCGCGGCAATCCGGTCAACCTCATCCTGGATGCTCACCTGGCCCTGGTTCAAGCGGGCTTTAAATCCAAGATCGATCAAGTCGAAGCCAAGTACGTTGCAACACTGCCGAGGATCGAGACGGCCGAGGAGCTGATGCGCCTTGTCCTCGAAGACCCCCAAGCCCCGCGGCGAAGACGGGTCAAGTAGCGCCACGACAGGCCGCGATGTCCACTTGAGAAACGACTCAATGCTGGAAGATCCCATGATTGCACCCGTACTCCTGTGCACACTGATTCTCCTAGCTCCCCCCGAACAAGGACATCAGCTCGCCGCCAAGGGCATCACCAGCTTAACGAACCCGGAAGTCCTCTACACGGTGCCAAAGGGGCATTCCATCAAGCTGAAGCGAGGCGGCGTGTCGATCGTCGTCGTCGACAACAGTGCCGGCGACACCAAGGCGCTGTCGGAACATCGGGCGGGATACAACGGGCTGGCGAGCCTGACGAGTGCGTCTCGCTCAGCGAACCTGTTTGTCCCCAACTACGCCGGCTTAAACTTCGAGCACATTCACGACGGCACGTTGGCGGTCAACCGCGAAAAGTTCGAGCCGCGTCGATCGGCGATGCAGCTGCGCGTGGTCGATGAGTACACCGTCGAACTGTATCAGCCGCCGACCGCAAATTGGAAACTCGAAAGCTGCGGGCGTTACCATCTGCTCGCCGACGGTGTGGTCGAATACACGTTTGAATGTGTTCCGCGGGCCGACGTGTTTCACAACGGCCTCATCGGGTTGTTCTGGGCAAGCTATATCAACGCGCCGCAGGATCGCGCGATTCACTTTCGCGGCCGGAACTCCGATCAGTCGGCCGGCACCCGCTGGATTCGCGCCGAAAGCCCGGCACATGGCACTGCCAGCACCCATCCGCCGGCCGGTCCCCTGCCAGAGTTGGAGATCGACGTCGAGTTTCCACTCACACTGGTCAACCACCCATCGGACTACATCTACACCGAGCCATGGTATTTCGGCGTGAGCCACGGCAACGCTTATGTGTTGATGTTTCGCCAACGAGATCAGATCTGGTTTGCCCAGTCACCCACGGGCGGCGGGCGCGAGAATCCCGCCTGGGACTTTCAGTGGTTCGTTCCCGACTACAAAGTCGGCGAAACGTACGGCTTCGTGATGCGGGCTGCCTACATACCGTACGAATCGCGGGAACAAGTCGAGCGAGCTACCAGGCCGCATCGGATGGAGCTGAACCCAGATTGATGCCCTCCAATCGGCGGCTATCTATTACGTACCCACGCGCTCTTCCAGGAATCGAATCACCAACTCGGCAACGTCGCAGCGAGTCGTTTTCTGGAATGCCCGCCAGCCCGGCACCGCGTTGACTTCGACGACGAAACCGGTGCCGCTGCGATCGTACAGCAGGTCGATTCCCGCAAACAGCGCTCCCGTAGCGGCTGCCGCACGCAGGCCCCATTCGGCTTCCTGTGAAGTCAATTCATGCGGTTGGGCAGATCCACTGCGGGCCACGTTTGTCCGAAAATCGCGCGGACTGCCGCGACGCATCGCTCCAATCACCGTTCCTCCCAGGACAAGCACCCGGACGTCGAAGCCTTCGTGCTCCACGAATTGTTGCAGATACAGCACCGAGTCGGTTCGCTCCAGCGTTCTGAACGTACGAAAAGCCAGGTCGGGGTCGCTGATCCGCAAGATTCCCCGGCCTTCGGAGCCGAAGATCGGTTTGACGACCACGTCGCCCCCCAGCCCTGCGAAGGCCGACATCGCGTCATCGGCCCGTTCGCACACAGTCGTCTCAGGCACCGGCAGGCCGGCGGCGGCCAGCTTGGACGTCGTCAGGTACTTGTCGACGGCACACTCGATCGCCTTCGGGGGATTCAAGACGAGTGGACCTTTCGACTCCAAACGGGCCAACGCGTCCATCCGAAACACGACCTGCTCGAGAGACCCCGGCGGCATCGTTCGCACTACCAGCGCGTCGAGCGCTGCTAGGTCCGACTCCGTGTCGCCGGACACCCAGGCTTCTTGCGAGCCGACGGCTGCTGCGATGCGACGATAGTCGACCCGGGCGAAAGCATGGCCCCGCAGCTGCGCCGCGCGTTCGAGCTCGCGCGTGTACCAGCTTGCCGCGTTTCCCAAGACTCCAATTTGCACGCCGCGCCTTCGCTGGCAAGTAGGTTCTGTCTGTCGGGACTTGAACTCAGGTGTGACGGTAACCGGCAGGAGAGTCAACGCGGTTCCACTCGGCAAAGCGGAACCAACTCCATTTCAACTCGGTGATCGTCAGAGGCCGAACGACTTTCGCAACACGTCCGGTTCTTCTCGGCCGAAACGATGAACGCGTCCTGTGTCGAGGTTTTGAAACACGATCTGTGCCGGGCTGAACAGGTGCGGATCGATCTTGTAGAAGTCTCGCCCCGCCTCCTCGAAAACTTCAAGGAACGGTTGGCCGTGACAATCCGATGAACAAGCCGGCACTCGCGGTCCGATCTCGGCCAGGGTATCGTCGTCGCCATGCACCCACAGCATCACGCTGGCCCCATACAGAATCGCGTCGTTGGTGCGGCCGATCGCGGTCAGATCTTCGCCCGACGGTGGCGGCAACGGTGCAATGCCCCAGGCACTCGACACGCGCGCGACGTCGAAGCCGATTTCAAACAACTTGTGCAGCGCCGTCTCGACACTGCGGGCCACGACCTGCAGCGTCCCGGCACGGCTCGACGTCGGAGCGACGCATAACACCGTGTCGGACATCTCCGCGTTCGACTTGTCGGACACGTATTGCACCACATCCTCGTTCGGTAGCGCGGCGGACTCCAGGATGCCGACGATACAGCTCGAGGTCTCGCGGTAGTCGAGCTTCGTAAACAACTCCTCGACCACGGCGGTGCTGCGCATCGGCCCGGAGCCCATTGCGAAGTACTCTCCGACGCTGATCTGCCAGCCTGCGTACTGACTCAGCAAGCAAGCTGCGACCGGATGATCGCTTGAGAATTGCACCAACGGCCATGTTGAGCCATCAAGTGAACCGGCCGACAGTGCGACATCGCCGAGTCCTGAGACGCAAAGTTGGGCCAATTCCAGACCGGCCTGCAGGCCGCCTTCGGCGTGGACGCCGAAATCGAGCACAGTCGCTCCCGATGAAAGAGAGCGGACATCGATGCGCAGCGATTCGCCCCGCGAGGCCACGTTCTGGGCAATTTGAAACGCGCGTTGATTGAGATCGTGTGACATCGACGTCGTCGTTCAAGGGAAGTGAGGCGCCGTTTGCGCCCGGCAACCCGGTTTGTAGCGCCGTCGACCGATTCTCGCAGATCACTCGACGAATGCAATTGGCGAAAGCCAGGCAGTGCCGATTCACTCGCCCGAATCGGACGTCGAATCGGCGTTGCCCGGCTCGGCTGCTTTCGTCTCGCCGGTGATGTAGTCGGGCAACTCTCGGGGTTGCAACCGCAGGCGGATGTCGCCCTGGCAACAATCACACGGCTTGATCTCGTACATGGGGATCGAACAGATATCGCACCAATAGTCCATGTATTCGCGGTTGCCCTCGTCATCGATGAAGTACACGACCAATACCTGCAAGTAAGGCAGGTCGTTGCGGCGGGTGCCAATCAGATCGACTTGGCGGTCGCGGAGCCGCTTGTCTTGAAAGAAGGCCCGGCCGCGCCAATCGGGAATGATCGGCAGCAGCGCGCCTTGGGTTGTTTCCAACGCAACCTGGTCCTTCAGTTCTTCAAACGCGGTGACGCCGCGCCGGGCAAGTGCCTCTTGCACGAGCACGACTTTCCCGGAGAAAAGAGTCTTGGGAGGCTTGGATGCGGCCTCTTTACTCGATTCGGCGTTCGCTGCGCCGGTCGAAGCTTTCTCTGCTTCGTCAGCCCGGACTGCGAAGCTGCAGAGAGACCACGCGACACAAGCGATGATTGCCAGCCCGGGCCTGCGAAGTCCGTCGTGGAACGTGTTCAACAAAGCTTCGTGCCTTCGTGATGGAGTGGCTTTGTGGTCGACGATGCCGCGACCTATTCGGCAATGGGGAACCTACGCTCACGAATTCCTGGTGCGTTACATCTGGAGACTGGGTTCAAACTTCGGCTTCGCCGATAGCAATGACGCGCATCGGCACGTGTTTGCTCTCGTCACCGCGATTGCCGACGATGTTGAGGATCCAGTAGTCATGGTCTTCGTCATGGCTGAGCGTGCCGCCTTCCACAGGCTCTTCGGCCGGCAGCAATGAAAAAATTGCCGGATGCGTGGTGCCCACCGACTTGGCGCTTTTCTCTGAGAGGGCGTCTGAATCGCCGATGGCATTCACCGACTTGTCGCCACCGGCCGGCAACGCCAGCAGGAAGTCGGAGACTTCGCTCGTGCCGATATGGTTACCGTCTTCGGGCTGCAGCCCGTAGCGGAGCGTATATGCGCCGGGTGCAATGTCTTGTCCGCGAAAATCTTTGAAGTCGGCCCCATCCGGGACTACCAACGCGCCGATCAACTGCCCCGGTGCGAAGGGATACTTGACCATGAACGTGGGTGCGAACCCGTCTTTGGTTTCGAGTTCCTCAAGCAGCCACAGATCGAACAACGCTCCGTCGGGGCCGCTCAGACGGTAGGCCTGACCGTCCAGCTTTGCGGCGATATCGTCGGCGAGTCCCTCAGGCGCCGCGTCGACGGTCGCCAGCTTGTAGTCACCGGCCAGCAGTATTCCGCCGTGCAGCAAGACAAACGACAGCAACGAAAGACGCAATATCATGAACGCTTCTCCAGATCGGTTTGACTTCGATGGTGCCAATTCTGGCTCGAAAGCCTCAGGAATCTACCGGTCCCGGGGGACAGATGTTTCAATTTTAGACGCCGGGGAATGCAAAAGCAGCCCCGTCGAAAACGAAAAGCGGGAAACCACCGGGCTTGACGGTGTGCAACCGTCACGATCGACAGCTGGTTCCGCTGCCCCGTCACGAAAAAAGCCCGGCTCAAGCCGGGCTCGGAAGTGGCTTGCGGTCGGTTATAGATCAGCGGCGGAACGTTGCCAGGAAGGCGCTGCGGGTGCCCCGGGTGGTGAACTTATTGTTCAGACCTTCCCCGCGGTAGCTGAGCGTCTTGGAGTACGCCGGGCTGGAGTTCTCGACTTCGGTCAGCGGTTGATAGTAGATCTCTTCGTTGGTGCAGACGCAGTCGCTTTGACGCAGCGCGCGGGTCTCGATCTGGGCGAACTCACCTGCCGAGAATTGGCCGATGCCGTCCAGATGGTCGTTTTTCAAATCGATGGGAACCGCGGCAACCTGAATGATGTTCTCCGCCAGTTCACCGGCGGCCTCCTTGACGAATGCAGCCAGCGCGTCGCGCTGCTGTGGAGTGGCTTCATCGTCGATGAGCAATACCGATTCGATACGTCCGGCCTGCATCTCGAAGATGCCGTCGTTTCCGAGTGTGTTTTCGGCATGCAGGACCAGTGCCGCGCCTAACCCATCCAACGAGACGCCGTTCCAGCCCCCTTGGTCGACCTTCCAGGCCAGTAGCGCTTCCTTGCCGGCGAGGTCCATTTCCGCGTTGGCAAAGCATGGTCCGGTGTAGACGTCGCAGGTACGGGCTTCGAGGTACTCGCCTGAGATTTCAGCGGCGAAACCGGTTGTTCCGACCGTCAACAGGAGGGCCAATGTTCCAATTACGTGCATGCTGCGCATAGCGTCCTACCTCCGAACGTTTGATTTCAGTTAACCGCCGACAATATCAGATTGTGTCAGCGAAGCAGGTAACCGTCAAGGACTTCTGGGTGGCGTGCTGTCGGCTGTTCGAATCACGAAGGACATGAAAACGCCGCGAAGGATCTCGGCAGTCGAGATGCTTCGCGGCGTTATGGTTAGACACAGGCGGCAGTTGGGGCTGGCTAGGGAGCTTCGTAGCAACTCCGCGTCTTATCCCGACATTCTTCGCCGTTGCACAGGCGATCATCGGGGCCGAAGACGGTCTGCGTTTTGCCGCACCAGAAGTTGCCGTCCCCCACAATTTCCTCGCCCGGCGGTAGCCCTGCGTTGATATATAGGCCCTTGGAAAGGAGTTGGCGGCAACGTTCGCCTTGAATCACGTGCAGTTCGTCGGCCATGTCTTAGAGACCTCCTTCCAATTGATCGACCGCACGGAGCAATGCCCGTTTGACGGCGGTCTTGGCGATCTGGACTTTGTAATCGTTGTTGGAGAGCGGCGTGGCACCGGCGACGGCAGCTTGACCTGCCAGGTCGGCCGTCTGTTCGTTGAGCGGCTGCCCAACGATAGACCGCACCGCTTCGTTCGACACCCAAGGCGTCGGTGCGACGTGGCCCATAGTAATGTGGGCGTCGCTCACAATGCTGCCGGCCATCTCGACACAGGCGGCGGCAGATGCCAACGGCCAGTCGAGGCCCTCCAGCTGCAGCACTTCATAAGTGGCACTGCGAATCGAGCGCGCCGCCGGCAGCCAGATGTGCGAAATCAGCTGACCCGGCTTGAGCACGCTGATGCCCTGCCCGGCCGTTTTGGGAGCGACATAAAAGTGCTCCAACGGCAGCAATTCTTCGACACCCGGTTCCGGGCCGATAATGCGGACCCGCGCGCCCCAGGCAATCAGCGCCGGGGCGAACCGAGAAGCGCTGACATACTTGGCAGGACCTTGGTTGCCCAGAATGGCGTGATAGCGGTTGTCGCCCGTCTCGACGAGCGATTCCCCGTTCTGCATGCCCAGCAAACCGTAGCCGTTGCGGAAGTACCAGCAATTGGGCAGATGGCACAAGTCGCCGGCGATCGTGCCCGACTGCTGAATTTGGATCGAGCGGATGCCGTCGACCACGTCGAGCAAACTTCGATACCGTTCCAGCAGCGGATGGGCCGCCAACTCGTCGAGTGTGGTGAGCGCGCCGATCATGACGCCGTCACCCGCCTGCTGTACACCCTGCATCGACTCGACGTTCTTGACGTCGACGACGCGACGAGGAGTCAACAAGTCGCTCTTGAGCAGACCGATCGTATCTGTTCCGCCGGCGAGAATGGCCGTATCGGCGTCATGCTCGTTCAGCAGTTCCAGTGCTTCGTCTTCGGTTGTCGGATTAGCATATTCGAACGAGATCATGCGGCACCTCCTTTCAGGGCGTCGAGTACTCGTTGCGGTGTCATCGGAAGGACGGGGACTCGCACGCCGATCGCGTTGGCGACAGCGTTGGAGAGCGCCGCACCCGGTGAGATCACCGGCGGCTCGCCGAGTCCGATCACGCCGCGAGAGTATTCACTCTCGGGCTGGTACATGTGAACCACCAATTCGCCGATGTCGCCAATGCGGGGCAACTTGTAGTTCACCAGGTCGGCGTTGATGTAGCGGCCGGTCTTGTTGTCCATGATCCGCTCTTCGCTCAGACCGAAAGCGATACCCATGATCAAGGCACCATAGATCTGGCTCTCGGCCGTCTTGAGACTGATGATCGTGCCGCAATCTTGGACGGCCACCATCTTGTTGACGCGGATGCGTCCCGTTTCCGGGTCGACGGAAACATCGGCCATCTGCACGCCGGCCACACCCGAGGATGTGAGTCCGTCGTTTTCCGGCCCCTTGCCTTGCACTTCCAATGGCATGGGCCCGATCAAATGGGCGGCCTGCTTCCAGCTACACACAACCGTCCCGTGGGAGAGGATGTAGCCGTTCTTGGCTTCCAGCGAGTCGGCGTCGACCTCGTATCTGGCCGCAACCAGATCGTAGATCTGCCACAACGCGTTCAATGCAGCGCGGCGATTGGGGCCGCTGACTCCGCCGACGGTCGTGCTGCCGCCCGACGGTCCCGAACGCGGGTACTTGTTGGTCCCGATGTTGACCTTGACCATCGACATCGGAATGCCGAAGGTCTCGGCCAGCGTGATGGCGATGACCGTCCGCGTACCGGTGCCCAGGTCCTGGCTGCCGCCAAACGATTCGACGGTGCCATCCGGGTGCACTTTGACGGTGGTGCTCGCGCCGTGCGCCCGGCCACCCCAAGTGTGCATGGCCAGTCCCAGTCCACGTTTCCAGCCCCCTTCTGAGGGGCCTTTGCCGTGCAAATGCCACTTGGCTTTCCAGTCGATCAACTCGGCCCCGATCTTCAACTCTTCGGCATAGACGTCGGGCCGATTGGTCTTGTCGAGGTTCTTCATGAACACGTCGAGGCTGTCCATTTCCAGTTTGGCAGCCAGATCGTCGATCGCCGTATCCGTCAAGACACAGGCCTGCGGATGGTTGGGAGCCCGCCAAGCACGGGTCGGACCGCAGTTGGTGATCAGACCGGTCGACTTGCGGGATCGATTCTCGACATCGAACACATACGGCACGACGCCCGCTGAGACAGTTCCGCCGTTGATCCCGTCAGTCCCCCAGTGGTGACTGTCCCAGGCGACGATGTTGCCTTCCTTGTCCGCACCAATGGTGACGTCGATGAAACCGGCCGGCCGAACACCGGAGATCTTCAACTCCGTCGCCCGATCGAGCATGAACCGGACCGGGCGTCCGGATTCCTTCGCCAACTCGGCACAAATCAGACCCCACTGGTCGGCGGCGAACTTCGATCCGAAGCCGCCCCCGATGTAATCGCAATTGATCGTGACGTTGGCCGCGTCTATGCCCAGTGGACCGGCGAACTGCCCCGCCGTTCCCGAGACGTTTTGGGTCGACAACTCCACGGTCAAAGCGTCGTCACCCTGCCATTCGCAATGCGAGCCGTGAGGCTCCAGGCACATGTGCGAAATGGTGTGGATGCCGTAGTGCCCCTTGTGGACCACGTCGGCTTCTGCCAACGCCGCTGCCGCGTCGCCTTTGGATTGATCGGCGAGATCCTTGGTGCGGCCGGCCTCTTTTCCGGCCTCCAAGTCGTACTCGTCGACGAAGTGGTCCAGCACTTCGTATTCGACTTCGATCGCCCGCACGCCGTCTTCGGCAATCTCGGGCCGCTCGGCGGCGACGACCGCGACCAGCGTGCCGTCCCAACGCAACTCGGCATCGACGTCGTTGACGATGTGGACGGCGTGGACGCCGGCGACCTGTTTGGCCGGTTCGACGTTGAGCCGTTTCACCTTTGCGTGACCGCCCTTGAACGTCAGAGCCTTGGCGTACAGGGTGCCGGGCGGGTTGGCGTCGGAGGCGTACTTCGCGTATCCAGAGCCTTTCTCCAGCCCGTCGATCCGGGAGACGCGGGTGCCCATCAGTGTGTTTTCAGATTGAGGTTTCCAACCAACGGTTCGTTCGGCCATGATCAGGCACCTCCTTTCTGGGCGATCTCAAGGGCACATTCCGTGATGCCGTGGTAGGTGCCGCAACGGCAGATGTTGCCCCCCAACCCCTTTTGAATCTCTTCCAGACTGGCATTAGGGTTCTGATTCAGGAAGGCCCGCGTGGCCATCACGAAGCCCGGTGTGCAGAAACCGCACTGCATGCCGTCGTGCTCGATAAAGCCCTCGATCACTTCGTCGGCGTCGTTGCCGTTTCGCAGCGATTCGACCGTCGTGATCTTCTTGCCCTGGCATTCGATCGCCAACCGGCTGCTGGCCAGCACCGCCTTGCCGTCGATCATTACCGTATCGGCCCCGCTGGCTGTGGTGTCGTCGACTTCCTTGGCGCCGGTCAGGTTGAGGTCGTTCCGCAACGCGTCGAGCAACGTAACGCGAGGTTCCAAGGTGAGCGTGTGATCGTGGCCGTTCACGTTCAGGGTGATCTTGGTGGGCCCCGATGCCACGTTCGACTTTTGTTCCTGGGCCTGTGCCTCTTCAGTGGCTGTCGCCATGGCTGTAGCGGCGACAGCGGCGCCTGAGCCTTTCAAAAAGTCCCGGCGATTAAAGCCGGGACCGCTGCGTTTGTTATCTCTTCGATCCTGCATCGACTTCGCTCTCCCTGTTTGATCAGTTGGTGCGAAACAAAGTCTCTCAGATTTACGATGACTGGCTTCACGAAATACGGACCGGCCACGCATTCACGCAGGCCGAAAATCGGCGCCCTACCCCGGAGAGAAGGCGGCAACTCCGCATTCTAACGGCTGCAGGTGGCATCACAACGGATAGGCCGATTTTTTCGACTGCGCAGAATGCGCGTCTCTCGGTTCTACCTTCGCCCGCAAGCGCCGGCTTCAATTCGCTGCCAGTGTTTCATCCAGCAGGTCGGTCACGAACATGCAACGTTTCGGGGGATCGTTGTTTGCGGTGCGTTGCCGCCACTACTTGAGCGTTCGCACTGGGAAACGCAGAGCGAGTACTACGAACACCGAACCACCTTTCTCAAAGTGTGGGACGTGGTTTGCCGTTCCGCCCTAAGCGGTTTCGCCGCGACCCTCGACGGCCGCCTATGCGTAGACAAACTCTGTGAAAGAGAGCTAGTATTCGAGGGGGCGACGCCGGGGACGTGCTTCGAGGTTCAACCAGCGGCCAATGTTTCATCGAGCACGTCGGTCACGAACATGCAGCCCGGGCAGTGGGTGATGACCAGCGGTGGCTTAGCCGCCATGACGGCGGCTTGGGGAGTGACGCCGCAGGCCCAGAAGACGGGGAGTTCGTGGTCCCCAACCGGAACCGCATCGCCGAAGTCGGGGCGGGCGAGGTTGGTGATGCCGAGTTGTTCCGGTAGGCCGAGATGAACGGGTGCGCCGTGGACGCTGGGATAGCGTGAAGTGATCTGCACCGCGCGAATGGCGTCGGCGGGATTGAGTGGTCGCATCGAGACCACCAGCGGACCGTGAAAGACGCCCGCTGATTGGCAGGGTCGATTGGTGCAATACATCGGTACGTTGACGCCCAACTCGACGTGTCGCACGGGGATTTGAGCTTGCAACAAGGCCCGTTCGAACGTGAATGAGCAGCCGATTAGAAAGCTGACGAAATCGTCCTGCCAGCGGTGGCTGATGTCGGTTGGCTCTTCGACCAACTCGCCGTTCTCCCACACGCGGTAACGCGGCAAGTCGCTGCGCAAGTCGGCCGACGGTGCCGTCAGTTGCGGCACCGGGTTGCCGGGTTCGGTCACTTCCAACAGCGGACACGGTTTCGGATTGCGCTGACAGAACTCCAGGAAGTCGAACGCGAGCGACTTCGGGAGAATCACCAAATTGGCCTGCGCGAAACCGGACGCCAGTCCCGACGTCTGCTCGGCCAACGCGCCCGAGCGACAGGCTTGGCGGACTAGTTCACCTGTTGTCAGAGAATGGCGATCCATTGGGCTCGAAGAAGAGTTGAGTTTCGATCAATTCGGATACTGGTTATGGCGTGGTCTCATGACCACGCCATCTCATCGACCGAAGGTCTCCACGTTTGGTGCGTGCAATCCGCATTCTTGAGACCTACGGTCTACCTAGTGGCACCGTCGGGAGACCGTGCCACAACAACGACAGAGCCACCTGAATTATTCTTCAATGCGTGCGAACCGGATTGCGCTGGCTCGGCCGGTGGGGACTTTGAATCCGGTGATTTGGTCTTCGTCGTCGCGTTCGAATTCGATTTTCATGCCCTTGACAGTAAAGGCGTCGTTGCCGCTGGCGGCTTTGAGCTGGGTTTGGGGTCCGTTGCCGCGACCGGCGCGTAGGGCTCGGTCGTCGACGGACAGGGTGTAGCTGGTGTCCAATTCTTCGTTGCGATACGTTCCCGCATATTGATCGGCCGCCTGTTTGAACTCCTCTGCCAAGTGCAGCTGCGCGACTTGCTCGGCCAGGCTGCCAGGGTTGAACTCGGCGAGATTGCCTAGGCAAACAACTGTCAGCCGCTGTTCGGGGAACCTGATGAAGTGGGTGCGGAAGCCCATCATTGCGCCGCCGTGCCGGACGGTTTTCAGGCCGCCGAAGCGTCCCAGCGATAGGCCGAAAGCATAGTCGAGCGTGGTGCCGTCGTTGAGTCTGCCGCGGGTGTGCAGCGTTTCGATGAAGTCCTGGCCGCCGACGTTTTGGTGATCGAAGTTCTGGTCCCACTTGAGCAAGTCGTCGACGCTCGAGAGCAGGCCTCCTGAACCGACCATTTCGAAGTTGCGGAGATCATTGATTTCAAAGCCGCCGTCGTCGCGGCTGGAATAGCCGATGGCGCGATGCTTGACGATCATGCTGCGATCGTCGTGGAAGTGCGTGTGCTGCATGCCGAGCGGCTGGAAGATCTTTTCATCGGCATATTCGCGCAGCGACTTGCCGGTGACCCGTTTGATAATCACGCCCAGCAGAAAGTAGCCGGTGTTGGAGTACAGGTACTTCTCGCCGGGCGGGAAGTTGAGTTCGGTTTGGCGGGAGATGACGTGCAGCACCTCTTCGATGGAATGCACGTCTTCGAAGTTCGCCCCCATCACGCTCATCAGCGTCAGGTAGTCCTTCAATCCGCTCGTGTGGTGCACGAGATGCCGAATGGTGATCGTGTCGTCGTATTCCGGCAGTTCCGGCAGGTGCTTGCGGATGTCATCGTCGAGCGAGACGCCATCCTCCTGTGCCAGTAGGGCGATGCTGGCCGCTGCAAACTGCTTGGAAACCGAGGCCAGATAGAAAACGGTTTTGGATGAGATGGGGATCTCGTAGTCCAGGTTGGCCGAGCCGTAGCCTCGCTGGTAGACAAATTCGCCGTCACGGATGACACCCAGCGCGCAGCCGGGTGAATCAGGCTTGTCCCACTTGGCGAAGAGTGCATCGACCTTGGCGGTCAGCTCATCTGCGTTGGCCGTCGGAACGGCCACTGCGCCCACGACGAATAGCACTGCCAACATTGGTGCAGATTGCACGAGCAGTCTGAATGGAGTGCGCCCGGAGCGGATTGCAGTCATGGGAGTGCTCGTCGAGGAGTTTTCAAGATTTGCAAATCGGAGCCGGCAGTCAAATCTCTGCTTCACGATAAACGTCACGGCCCACGTCACGCAACAAGTCGAGTTGATTTATGGCGTCCGCTGTGCTGCGGTTGGTGCGCGACTTTACGAAGTGGTGATCCGCAGATCTGGCGGATGGCGCAGATTTGATTCGGACGTTCGTAGTCGGATCCTATCGGCGTAGATCCCTGCAATCTGCCGGTTAGTCTTCGGCCGGCAGCCAAGTGTCGCGTGCGGGGCGGCGGTGCGACACGAGCAGCATAGCGATTCGCACGGCTCACAGAGCGCTCACAGAGCCGTGGCACGCCACGGTTTCCTGTCTGACGTTACAAGCGCGGCGAGGGGCAGAGTTGCCGACCGGGATGGCCTATGATGGTAGATAGAGTCACGTCGGTGCCGCTCACCGTTCACACGTATTCAACAGATTGAATTCACACCATGACGGCTCCCTACCAGGAGATCATTCACTTGCTCCGGCAGGCGTTTCCGCAGCCGGTCTCCGACCGTGTTCACGATGCCTATTTCGTATTCTCGTTCTTGCGGGCGCTGGATCGGGTGGACGAGATGAAGTCGGTGACGCCCTTGTTGGGCAAGCCGGAAACACTCGACTACGAGGCGGCCCGTCAGCGAAAGATGCAGGACGCCCCACAGCCGCTGGAACAGGTTTCCGAGCAGCTGGTCGATCATCTGTCGGGCATGTTCATCTGGGGGCATCCGCGGTCCCAGATTAACGTGGTGGCTGCGCCGACGATTCCCAGCATCATCGGTGGGCTACTCCCCTCGATCTACAATCCCAACCTGTGCAGCGATGCTTCTTCCCGCCGCGTGCTGATCGCCGAGGTCGAAGCGACCGCGATGACCGCTGACCTACTCGGCTACGATCCCGCGGTCGCCGATGGACTGTTCACGTTCGGCGGCACGGGAACGCTGATGTATGGGGCCAAAATCGGGTTAGAAAAAGCGTGCCCGGGTTCGGGCCGTACGGGGATGTGCGACCGGGCCGTCATCATTTGCTCCGATTGTGCGCACTACGCCTGTCTCAGCGTCGCCAACTGGCTGGGCATCGGCGAAGAAAACGTCATCCAAGTTCCCAGCGACGAAGACAACGCGATTCGCCCCTGTCTGTTTGAAACGCAGCTGCGGGACGCGCTCAAGGACGGACGCAAGGTAGCCGCGATTGTGGCCACCATGGGAACGACCGATGCGTTCGGCGTGGACGATTTGGAGGCCATGCACCAGATTCGTAATGATCTGGCCGACGAGTTCGACCTCGAGACCCCGCCACATCTTCACGCCGACGCGGTCATCGGCTGGGCCTGGAGTGTGTTCGACGATTATGACTACGAAGCGAATCCGCTCGGATTTCGGCACCGCACAGTCCGCGCACTGGCCGCCACGGCACATCGTGTACGCCACCTGCGGTTAGCCGACTCGATCGGCATCGATTTTCACAAGACGGGCTTTGCGCCTTACGTGTCCAGCCTGTTCCTGTCGCGGGACGCAGCCGACCTGCAGCTGATTGCGCGGCATACCGAGGACATGCCCTATCTGTATCAATCCGGGCAGCACCACCCGGGCAAATACAGTTTGGAAACCAGCCGCAGCGGTGCCGGCCCGATGTCGGCGCTGGGCAACCTGCTGTTGTTTGGCAGGAACGGCCTGCGGGCGCTGCTGGGTCATTTAGTCACAATGGCCGAGTCGCTCCGCGAGCATCTGGAGGGACACCCGTCGACGCACGTCATGAACAAAGGCAACTTCGGCCCGGTAACCCTATTTCGGGTCTATCCCGACGGAGTCGACACGTTCAAGATGCCCGGCAGAGAAATTGCTGACCCGGCCTTCCGAGATCGATTGCTGGAGCACAACGAATACAACCGCAAGATCTATCACATTGTGCAGGAAGAAGCTTTGCAGGGCCGCGGTGTGATCATTTCGTTGACCGACTGTTACCGCGAAACCGACTACGGCGAGCCGATCGTCGCACTCAAGTCGTACATCATGAGCCCGTTCACCGAGGAGGAGAACGTCAACGCGGTGTTGGAATCGATCTGGAAGGCGCGGGATGTGATTGCGCGGGCGTGATGCCGTTGCTGACAAACTACGGAGCGACTGAGGCACAGATACGAAGAGATCATGAATCGGCGCCGTCGGGTTTCACGTTCCGTACTTGTACGAGCCGCAGCGTCGTGTGCGGCAATCTTGATGAGCGCATACGCCGTGAACTGGGTCATGGTCCAGCGCGAGCTCGCACGAGTTTCGCAATGTCGCGGACGATTGACTCAGCTTGCGTGGGCAATCAGGGGCTACCATGAAGAGTTCGGCGTGTTTCCCCCCGTCGCAATTCGGGATCAGACCGGTCGGCCAGTGCACAGCTGGAGAGTGTTGATTCTGCCCTACTTTGGTTCTGAGATGGAGGAACTGTTCGGGCGGTATCACTTTGATGAACCTTGGAATAGCAAACACAACGCACGATTGGCTCCTGAAATCCAACTCGACAGGTTACGTTGCCCGAGCGACTTCAGCGCGGCACCGAGTGAGGTCAGTTACCTAGCGCTGACCGACGAGAATGGCGCATGGCAACTCGATCGCACTGGCAACGAACGGTCAAACGCCGGTACCTGCAAGTTCGTGATCGTCGAGATGCGAAACTCGGGGATTCATTGGATGGAGCCGCGCGACGTAAAGTGCCCGGAATCGGGTGCGAAAGGACTCATCGAAAACAGCCCGCACTTGACGTCGATACACGTGATCGCAGCGGACGGCGCTGTGGAATCACTCGATGCGGACGGCAATCGGGCATATCACGGACCGACTAGGTATTTTGATTAGACAGATTCCGTGGTGCGAGCCCCGCCGCGTCCTCGGTGGTTCATGTCCTCGAGACTTTGTGGTCGTGTAATCCGAGCGATTGCGGCAGTCCAACTAACTTCCTCCCTGTCTGCCATTGTGGTTTGTAGAATTCATTCCATGTCACTCACGCAACCACGCGTCGCCGAGAACTTGGTACAAATCCGAGAGCGGATCGCGGCGGCGTGCACGCAGGTTGGCCGGTCGCCAGATTCTGTGCGGCTGGTTGCGGTAACCAAGTATGCCGAGTTGGAGTGGGTGCAAGATCTCTTGTCGCTGGGAGTCCACGATCTGGGCGAGAGCCGGCCGCAGCGGTTGGTGGAACGGGCTGGGTTGATCGAGGAGCCGGTTCGGTGGCATTTGATCGGGCATTTGCAGCGCAACAAGGCCCGCAAGGTGTTGCCGTTGGTCGACCTCGCGCATTCGGTCGACACGCTGCGGTTGCTCGAGACGATCGATCGGTTGGCCGAGGAATTGGAACTTCGGCCCCGCGTACTGTTGGAAGTCAACGTGTCGGGCGAAGCGGCGAAGCATGGTTTCGCGCCAGATGAATTGCTCGCCAACTGGCCGGCTGTACTCGCATGCCATTGCGTCCGCGTCGAGGGTCTGATGACGATGGCTCCGCGCGTTGACGATGTCGAAGACGCCCGGTCGAGCTTTCGCGGGCTCCGCGAACTGCGGGGCCGATTGATAGAGACTTCGACGGATGGATTCGAACTGCCGGAGCTCTCGATGGGGATGAGCAACGACTTCGAAGTGGCGATTGAGGAGGGGGCGACGATCGTGCGGATCGGGAGCTGCTTGTACAACGGCTTGTCCAAGCAGGGCTGACAAGATGGCCGTTGGCATCCAACTCGACGAAACCGACGACGGCGTCGTCTTGCCGGTGCGGGCCCAGCCGCGAGCGAGGAAGAACTCGATCACCGGCGTGCATGATGGGAGCTTGAAGGTCGCTGTGACTGCAGTTCCAGAAAAGGGTAAAGCCAACGACGCGATCTTGAAACTACTGGCCGGCTCGCTTGACCTGCGACGCTCTCAGTTGCAGATCGTCTCCGGTGCAAGTTCCAGTCAGAAGCGGATTCTCGTTCGAGACATGACTCCGCCGGAATTGCGAAAACGCATTGAAAGTGCGGCTGGAAAAGGATTGGGCGAGTGATGGTTCAGTGTGCCCGTCCAGACGCGCCCGAGATAAACGTGGCGAGTTCTGGCCGGCGTCGGTACAACGTACAAAGCCGAAACTGGGCTGATTCGCCGCCACAATCATCCCGAATGGGATCTAGGCCGCGTTGTCGCGCCTCGTGGGGCAAGTGGCGACGAAGCCGATCCTAACGGCTATGTCTTCCTCGGCGATTGACTCCAGCCGAACATGCAGGCGGGCGCCGTAGGTCTGGACGGATGCCACTTTGACGCGGGCGGAGACGTCTGTGAGCACTTCGCAAACTACTTCGGGGGTGCGGGTGAACGGTGGGCAGAACGCCACGTGCAGGATTGCTTGACGTTGACCCGATTGGAACACAGCCGTTGCCGCGCCCTCGATCACGTCCGCCCCGTCGTCCAGCCAGCGGCGCGTCATCCATTGCGACACGTCCGGGTTGTCGTTGGCCGTTTCGTGCTCGAATCCTGTTTCGTCCTCAGCAGCGAGCGGCGAAGCGTCGTCCATGTTGGGCGTCGGCGTGCTGCCGTCGGAGAGCGGTTGGGATTGTTTGCCCGACAGCGTTGAGGCGTGTCCCATCGAATCGGCTGCGGGCAGGCCGAACCGATACGAATCGCCGATGGCAAGCAGTGCGATCGACAGAAACATCAGCAGTGTCGCCAATGCGGAATAACCGGCTGCCGAACCGGTCGGCAACAGCGCCAGTCCCGTCAGCAGGGGCGGAGTCAATGTCACCGCAATGACTGTCCAGCGCACGGCGTCGAACAACGCCTTTGGACTGGCTTTGGTTTTCACGGTCGCGGCAGTGCTGGTGCGAAACAGCAGGCCCGCTGCCAGGCTGAGGGCACCGGCGGCGGCGGCCGGCAGCAGAGCGAGCAGCACCGGAATCTCGGCCGTGAATGCGCCGGCCAAGCGCCTCGACGCTACAACGGATGCCAGCAGGATGAGTGTCACCCACGCGGCGATCGCCAGTTTCGCGCCGGCGTCAGGCTGCCTCTGCCATTGAGACATTGCGTTCGCATCCATTCGTGACGCGCGGGACGATGCTTACCCCGATGGCTCGCGTTGTCCCAATTCGGCACTGGCGGACAAAGCCGCCAGTGGCGCACCCGTGCTTGCTTCCTGCTTGTGGAGCTAGGCTCCTGCCGCTTTGCGTAGATCGTCTGCTTTGGCCGTCGATTCCCAGGTGAAATCTGGGTCGTCTCGTCCGAAGTGTCCTCCCACGGCTGTCTTTTGGAAGATCGGACGTCGCAGCTTGAGTTCCTCAATGATGGCCCTGGGTGTCAGCGGGAACATCTCACGGACGATCGTCGAGATCTCGTCGTCGTCGATCTTGCCGGTGCCGTTGGTGTCGATCTTCACGCTGACCGGTTCGGCGACGCCGATGGCGTAAGCCAGTTGTACTTCGCATTCAGTTGCGAGACCGGCTGCAACGACGTTCTTGGCCAGGTAGCGGGCCATGTAGGCTGCCGAGCGGTCGACCTTTGTGGGGTCTTTGCCGCTGAACGCACCGCCGCCGTGCCGGCCCCATCCGCCGTAGGTGTCGACGATGATCTTGCGGCCGGTCAAGCCGGTGTCGCCGTGCGGTCCGCCCACGACGAATTTTCCGGTCGGGTTGATGTGATACTTGGTCGACGAAGACAGCAGCTGCTCGGGAACGGTGGGCTTGATGACGTTCTCGATGACGTACTCGGCAATCTCGGATTGCTGCACGTCGTCGCTATGTTGCGTCGAAACGACGACGGCGGGGATGCTCACCGGCTTCGAGCCGTCGTATTCGACGGTGACCTGGCTTTTGCTGTCCGGCCGCAGCCAGCCAACCTGCCCTTGCTGTCGAACCTCTGCAAGCTTGTTGATGATGCGGTGCGACAGCGCGATGGGCAGCGGCATCAATTCATCGGTCTGATCGCAGGCATAGCCGAACATCAGGCCTTGGTCGCCGGCGCCGTCGCGGTCGACGCCTTGGGCAATGTCGGGGCTCTGGCTGTGCAGCGCCAAGAAGACGCGGCACGAATCGGCGTTGAAGCCGATGTCGTCGTCGGTGTATCCGATGTCTCGACAGACCGTTCTAACGACGTCGACGTGGTCGATTACGGCTTTGCTCGTCACTTCGCCGGAGAGAACTACGAGGTCGGTCGTGCACAGAGTCTCGCAGGCCACGCGCGATTGGGGGTCCCCGGCCAGCAAAGCGTCCAGGATTGCGTCGGAGACCTGATCGGAAAGCTTGTCGGGGTGGCCCATGCTCACCGATTCGCTCGTAAACAGATAGTTGGCCATTAAAGACTCCGTCTGCCGTCTGATGCCAGTATTTCGTTGATTTCCCAGGGGCCGCCGCCCCGAAATTGTCGCTCGATTGTAGAACCGGCTGTGGAATCGAACAACCTTCGATGCCGATGGACGAAATCAACCGCAGTCTCTGACCCTCACGCGACTCAGGCGGCGCGCTCCTGCGGAAGGAGCTTCGGCGGCTCGACCGGCTTCGGCAGCAGGGTTTCGACCAACGCGACAGTCTGGCTGGTGGCGCCCTGCTGGGCCAAAACGATCTGGCGAGCTCGCCCACCCAGCTCCCCGGCTCGTTGGGGGATCTCCACGAATTGCCGCACCGCTTGCGTCAGTTCGTCCGCGTTGTGGACGACGGTTGCAGCATCGGCCTCCAACAGCAACTCGACGGCATCGCGAAAGTTCCATGTGTTGGGTCCAAACAGCAGCGCCGCCCCGTATGCCGCCGGCTCGAGCATGTTTTGACCGCCGCGTTTGGTCAGGCTGCCCCCCACGTAAGCGATGTCCGCCAGTCCCCAACAAGCCGCCAGTTCTCCCAGCGTATCCAACAGGATGATCGAACGGACCGGGTTGTTGGACTCGTTGAGATCTCGTGATGCAATTCGGCTGCGACGCAGCAACGGATGTCCCCAGTTGCGGATCAGGCGGGCAACATCGTCGAACCGCTCTTTGTGCCGCGGGACGAGCACCAACCTCAGCTTAGGATGCGTCCGCCGCAACTGTTCGTAGGTCTCAAGCGCCAGCTCTTCTTCGGGCGACTGAGTGCTGCCGGCGATGAATACCAGTTCGTCGTCGGCCAGATCGAACGCAGTTCGGAGTTCGGCGGTTCGGCAGTTCGAACGGCTGGTCTCGAGTCCGTCAAACTTGATTGAACCGGTGGTCTCAATCTGGTCGACGGAGGCTCCCAGGCCGCGCAGGCGGTTGGCATAGGTGTCGTTTTGAACGGCCAGTTTTTGAAAGCAACCGAGTAACCGCCGCATCAGCCAGCCGATGCGTCGATAACCACGATAGCTCCTCTCGCTGATCCGGCCGTTGATCAACGCCAGTGGAACACCCGCGGCGTGAGCAGCAAAGATAAAGTTCGGCCAAATCTCGAGTTCGACCAGCACAATGGCCGTAGGGCGAACGCGGTCGATGGCCCGCCGCACAGACCAGGAGAAATCGAGCGGAAAGTAACACACACGGTCGTTTGGGAAGCTGTCGCGGGCGACCTCGAGTCCGGTGCTGGTGGTCGTGCTGATGACGAATTCAGTGTCGGGTCGCGACGTGCGGAGCTTCGAGAGCACGTGCTTGAGCTGCAGCACCTCGCCGACGCTGACCGCGTGAAACCAAACGCAAGGTCGCTCGCCGGTTCTTTCCGGCAGCCGTCCGAGGAACTTCTGAGCCCAACCGTCTCGGTACTTGCCGAGCACAACGCGGCGGTACAGCAGCACCGGCGAGAGGGCCAGCAACAGGCCGATGTAAACAGTGTTTAGGAGCCAAGACACGGCGGGCATCCATTCCCTGAGTGTTGGACGTGGCGATCGCTACATTGTTCCACTGGCGGGCGAGCCGCCAAGTGGCACACTCGGTCGGCTTCGCCGGCTCAGCCGGACTTACCGTGGCACTTCTTATATTTCTTGCCGCTGCCGCAGGGGCATGGGTCGTTGCGTCCGACTTTCGGTTGGCGGTTAACGATGGGCTCGACGGTGGTTGTGGTCTGACCGGGTTCGGCGGCGGGGGCTTCACCGCCGTAGTCGCCGCCGGCATTAACTTCTTCATGAGTCGTGGACGTGATCTCCCACAACGACCCCACGAAGCCGGGGCTTTCGGTCTCGATGCGAAAGATGGCGGCCGTGACCTGTTGGCCGATCCGCTCCCACATACTGCTGAACGCTTTGCGGCCTTCGCGTTTGTATTCGACTTTGGGGTCTTTCTGGGCGTAGCCGACCAGGCCGATGCCGGACCGGAGGTGGTCCATGTAGTGCAGGTGGTCTTTCCAGGCGGTATCGAGCACCTCGAGCAACAGGGCCCGTTCGGCCTGGCAGAGCTCGGGGCGGAATCGTTGGTCGTACCCGTGTAGAACTTTCAGACGGGCGTCGTCGAGCGCCAACGACTCGAAGTCGGACGGGTCCAGATCGAGATGGACTTCTTGATTGGCCCAGCGGGCCAGCTCTTCCAGTCCTTCTTTGCGCCGAGCGTCACCGTTTTGCTCCGTATGGCCGTTCCCTTCGTCGAAGGATTCGGCCAGTATTTCGTCGGCCTTGTCGACGACGTCGCTGTCGACGAAATACTTCTGGCTGCATTCTTTGAGGAGCCCTTCGATTTCGTTTCGGGGCCGGTTCTTGAGGTCGTCGATTTGCAGTTGGGTCCCGAAGCGGTCGTTGGCCCAGCGGACCAGTCCTTCGCGGTCGTATCGCTCGCCGGCGCCGCGGCGTTCGGCCAGAAAGTTCGACATGCCGACGGCCACCGGAAACGAGATTTCCTTTTCGTGGTAGAGTGCATCGATCTTGTCGCGAATGAGCTGCACCGATTCGTCAACCGTTTCCAGCTTCTCGAATTCTTCCGGTTGGGCTTCGAGTGCGAACTGTTGGGCCAGCCAGGCGCATAACGAGCGGCGGCCCCAGTCGTCGGCGAGAAAGACGTCAGCGGCGGACAAGTCGAATCGATCGATCGCCTCGATGGCCCTTTCGTTGAGGTAGCGGAACAGTTCGTCCCGTCCGACCTTCTTCAATTCGCGATCGTTGGTATTCAGCCCCCAATAGGCGTTGGCCCACTTGGAGATCGCCATCCAGTTCCACTCCTGTTCATCCATTTCCAGCGGCAGGGCCTCTTCGATCTGCTCCTGAATCACATCTTCGGCCTGGCGGCGGGCCTCGTCCTGCAAGTACTCCAACAGCCGCTCCCGCTCCATGTCGCGGATGGCGTCGGCGGTGGTCTCGATGCGGTACTGACGAGCCGCCCAATCGGCAATGGTCCCCCAACGGTAGTCGGCATCGAGAAAATGCCCCGTCCACTGTTGGACCTGCCCGCCGAGCATCTCGAGAATCAGGTCGCGGCAATTGGCTCCGTTGAGGATTCGCTGTCGGTACGAATAGACCTGCTTACGCTGCTCGTCCATGACTTCGTCGTATTCGAGCAGATGCTTGCGCTGATCGAAGTGCCGCTCTTCGACCTTCTTTTGGGCGCCTTCGATGCGGCGGGTGACCATCCGGCTTTCGATGGCCTCGCCTTCCTGCATGCCCAGACGGGTGAGCATGTTGCGGACCCACTCGCCGGCGAAGATCCGCATCAAGTCGTCTTCCAGCGAGACAAAGAACCGGCTGGAACCGGGGTCTCCCTGGCGGCCGCTGCGTCCCCGCAATTGCAAGTCGATCCGCCGGGAGTCGTGCCGTTCCGTGCCGATGACGTGCAGTCCGCCGACTTCTGCAACCTTGCGTCCCTCGGCGTGCATGCCTTCGCGCTGGGCGATCTGCTCGGTCAATTCGTCCCACTCGGACTTGGGAATCTCCAGCCGCGAATCGTACGTCTGCTTCAGTTCCTCCCAGGCCATATTTTCCGGATTGCCGCCCAGGATGATGTCGGTGCCGCGGCCCGCCATGTTGGTGGCAATGGTGACGGCCCCTTCACGTCCGGCTTGGGCGATGAGTTCGGCCTCACGCTCCTGGTGTTTGGCGTTGAGCACGTTGTGCTTGATGCCGTATTTGTTGAGGCGGTTGCTCAACAGTTCCGATTTCTCGATCGAGACGGTGCCGACCAGAATTGGCCGCCCGGTGGGATGCACTTCGCGAATCTCGTCGCAAACGGCGCCCCATTTCTCTTTTTCGGATCGGAAGATGACGTCGGGACGGTTAACTCGCCTGAGCGGCCGGTTGGTCGGAATGGAAACCACGTCGAGTTCATAGATTTTCCAGAACTCGGCCGCCTCGGTCATGGCCGTACCGGTCATGCCTGCCAGCTTCTTGTACAGCTTGAAATAGTTCTGCAGCGTGATGGTGGCCAAGGTCTGGTTCTCAGCCTTGACCGTGACGCCTTCCTTGGCTTCGGCTGCCTGGTGCAAACCGTCGCTCCACTGGCGGCCTTCCATCAACCGGCCGGTGAACTCGTCGACGATGATCACCTGCCCTTCCTTGACGACGTAGTTCACGTCGCGCTTGTAGAGGTGATGCGCCTTCAAGGAGTTGTCGAGCAGGTGCGGCCATTCCATGTTGCCGGCCGTGTAGAAGCTCTCGACACCGGCCTGCTCTTCGGCGAAGCGCACACCGGCTTCGGTCATGTGGCAGGTGTGCTCTTTCTCTTTGACCTCGAAGTGCTCGCCTTTCTTGAGCATCAGAGCAATGCGGTTCGCCTTGGAGTACTTGGAAACGTCGTCGTGCGCCGGGCCGGAAATAATCAGCGGCGTCCGCGCTTCGTCGATCAAAATGTTGTCGATTTCATCGACCAGCGCGAAGTTCAACGCGGGCTGAACCTGAAGCTCGTTGGTGGGCTTCATGTTGTCCCGCAAGTAGTCGAAGCCGAACTCGTTATTCGTGCCATAGGTGATGTCGCACTGGTAAGCCGCTTTGCGCTCCGAGTTGGGAATGTTCGACTGGATGGCGCCCACGGTCAGACCCAACCCGATATAGACTGGGCCCATCCATTCCATGTCGCGACGGGCCAGATAGTCGTTGACCGTGATCACATGGACCGGACCGGCCAGCGCGTTGAGAAACGCCGGCAGCGTGGCCACCAGCGTCTTGCCTTCACCGGTGACCATCTCGGCGATGATGCCCTGGTGCAAAATATAGCCGCCAATCATCTGTACGTCGTAGTGCCGCATCTTCAAGTACCGGCGACTCGACTCGCGGACGGCGGCGAAGACTTCCGGCAACAGATCTTCGAGCGTCTCACCGGCGGCAAGCCGCTCACGGAACTTGCCGGCCGACTGCTTGAGTTCCTCTTCCGAAAGGCTTTCGTAGTCAGGCTCGTACCCGTTGATGCGCTCCAGCAGCGACCCGGGGGTGATTGTGGTGTTGCCCTGCTTGTCGCGCTGGAACCCCATCTTGCGGATCTGCCGCTCGTTGGAGGAACCGAACAGCCGGGTGATGACCCGTTCGAACCACGCCGTCAGCGCGTTGAACCAGTCGCTGAATTTTTCGAGGAATTCCATGATGCTTGTTGAGACCGGGTGGTTGCTTTGTGAACCGCGGAGCCCGCGTTCGCCTGCTAATGGACGGCGATCCGCCGCCTTCTCGCAATGCCTGACAAACTGAGCGGTGGACGGCTACTAGAACAGTCTGATCTGCTGCACGCGCCGCTGACTCAGCTCGACACAGGGGTGGGTTGGCGCAGCTTCCGCGCCGTAAACTCCTTCTACCGCGAAGTTTATTCCCTGTCGGGCAAGGGGTCAATCCCCTTCAGAAACACTGCCGCTGTAGCGGTGCGTGACAGCCGTCGGTGGGCTGAAGAGACAGGCATGGCTCCCAATACCGTTCTCCCACCAGCACATTCTGTATACCGACGGCCCTGATCAGACCGAGTTCCCGGTGACCATTACAGGCAGCTTCGCCGATCGGGAGTCGAACGACCGAGGCAACGACTGAGCAGGTTGTCCAACTTGGTTGCATCTGCGGTGAGGAGATGCGTCATTCCAATTGGGCCGACCACGTTCGGGCTGCTTCGCGAAGTTGATCCGCGTCTTCGGCGAGCACCATTCCTGCTTCAATGGATTGTGCAAGCGCCGCATCGTACGCCGCCAAGTACGCACTCCTGGTTGGATACAAGGCGGCCAGTTGTTCAGCCGCGAAGTCTTTCGCGGAACCGTACAGGAAGGCGAACCGGCTGCCGCCCGCGACCCGTTTGCCCATGCCGCTGTGGCTCGCTGTGGGGACGGCGAAGTCGGGCAGCCTGATTCCCCCCTTGGCGTTGCCGTGTTCGTCGCGCACGATTGCGGGCCGGTCCTCGCGTGAGATTTCGATTGGCGGCATCTGCGGAGGTTCGATGCCGTCTTTGAGCCAGCGATGCATGTGCCTGAGCGAGGCAGCATACACGGGCTGGTACGAGAGCCAATTGGGCTCGCTCAAGTCCGCCCTCTCCGTGCCGCGTTGGACAGAAACATGCGACGCGCCGGCGACTTCCCAAAATCGAAACTTCGTCGTGTCGGGTTGCCGTGCCGCCACGTAGGCGATCGCTTCTGTTTCTGTGTTGACGACCAGCACCGGTACATCCAGATCCTCGCGAATACGGGTTGGATTCCGCCGGCGGCTCGTTTGTTCGAAATCTCTTTCGAAGGCAATCGTCGATCCGAAATCGATATACGGAATGAAACCGTCGAACACACCCTCGAGTGGATGGACGCCGTTGATATAGGTCCGCAGCCGCCCTGCGGACTGTGACGCCCCGGCGGCCACCAGGCGTTTCACATCGAGACCACCCATGGGGTCGAGGCCCGTCTTCGCCCGGTCTGGTCCGACAGCGCGGCCGGCCTGAGTGAATATGTCATAGGAGTAGCCGTCGCCCGGGTGATTGAGCGTGCCGTAACGATCCGGGTCCCATTGCTTCAACCCTGCCGCATTGGGACCAGGGAATCCGTCGAGGCCGATCTTTTGCGCCGAGACGCCGACCCACGCATAGCCCCGCAAGTATTCACCATCCGTGAGTGTCCCCAGTTCATAGCCTGCCGTCACGTTCTGCCAATGCACGATGACGGTGCCATTGAAGTCGGCCGCCTTCGCCGGGCGAACGACCAGCACTCGCGATCGAAAGGCCGCTGTTTTATCGCGGCGCTTTGTCGACCAACGACCGTCGGCCGTTTGATCAGCGGATTCCTCAAAGGCGTAACCGTCTGCCTGTCCATCCAGGAAAAACTCTTCAACGACGTAGCCACGGGCTGCGACGTCAACGACCGGCGCACAAAACGGCCCACCGCGAGAACCGTCGGTCACAGGTCCGGTGAGGTCGGCGGCAGTTGATGGTTGTGGACGGAAGCAGCATACGACTAAGGCGACCAGAACGGCCTGACCGAACAATCTCATTGTCTGACTCCTAATTGGACCGGCGGTGTACTTCGGCTAGCACTCCATGGATCAGCAACTTGGACCGCGCAGGGAGAATGGCCGGCGGTGGCTAGTACGATCTGTTCATCAATACCCGCGTTTGCTCGTGGCGGTTTCTTTACAAACCACCGATCGGCTCCAATCTCGCAAGGCCGCAGCCAATTGCCGCTGCCGCCGATGTTCGTGGTGCTGCTGGGGTGTTTCAACGTTGCTCATCCTCCAGCGACGAACTGCGCCGCAACGTTTCCGAAGTGCGACGTCACGACTCGGATCTCCGTGTCGCCATTCACCGGAATCAGCTTTGGCAGCGAACCGGTGAGAACTGTCTCGTGTGTGTTGAGCTGGCGGCCGTCGCGGGCGAGATGCGCCGCCAGCCAGCGCAATGATTGGATGATCGTTTTCGTCAGGTCCGCGCCCTCGTAGCCATCGACAACAGTTCCATCGATCTCAATAGACAGTCGCGCCGAATTGAGTTGCCGAAACTCCGTCCGCGTCGTTCCCGCGACGAATCCCGCGTGGATCGCGTTGTTGGCAATGAGTTCAGCGGCGGAAGGTTTGTCACGTCGAAAAACAGCGTTGTGCAGTTCGATCACTGGAAAGACCCAGCCCACGGCGGATTCAATCTCCGAATCGGGCAAGTTCTCTCCGTGCAGATCCCTCGTGAGTTCGACGGCCAGCTCACCCTCGATTGCTGGATTGCAGAAGTCGTTCAACTTTAAGGAGCAGCCGGATCTGTGTCGCTCAGATTCCCAGAGCCGTCCCGACACGGGGTGGTCGATCTCAATCTGTGTCCTGATGGCCGGCGACGTGCAGCCCACCTTGTAGCCGGTTTGTTTGTCACCCCGCTGCTGACGTAAGGCCGCTACAGCTTCTTGGAGATTGTACGCGTCCTCGACAGACAACGTGATTGGGTTGGCAAACATCAAGCCTGGCTGTCGACTGTCGTAGTCACGTAGTTGCCGGGCGGCGAGTTCGTCGATCGAGATCATCGCTCGTTCTTAAGCAGAGTGACTCGGCACCGCGGAGGTGCATCCCGAGGTGATGCAATATGGAACGTTTTGGCGAAGCATCCAAGCGCTCACCGAGTGAGTCGTCATCCGCGGACAGATCGCGGCACACCCGGATCATAGCTGCTTTGAAGCCGCTGAGGCGACCAGGCGTCTGAACAGACCACCATCGGCGCGGTGCAGCCGCCGCAGAAAGTGTCGCATCCGCGCGACCGAGGGACGATTCGTGGAACCAGAGACGGTTTCCAGGGTAGTATCGTGTGGATGCGTCCCAGCAATTTACCAGTATGCGTCACAGCACGACCGAACAATCGAGGCGGAGACATGATTCAACAGACTGCGTTTGCGTTGTTATGCACGTTGTTGATTTCACACTCAGCGTTCGCTGAGGAAGTGCGGCCCGGCGTGCTGCGGACTCCCGACGAACGGTTCGAGAACCTCCCGGACTTCGAGTTCGAGCCCCACTACGCCGAGATAAACGGGTACCGGGTGCACTTCTTGGACGAAGGGCCGGCGAACGGCCAACCGATTCTGCTGATTCACGGCGAACCGACCTGGTCGTATCTCTATCGCAAGATGATTCCCGTATTGACCGAAGCGGGACACCGTTGCATCGTGCCCGATTTGATCGGCTTCGGCCGTTCCGACAAACCCACAGACATGGACGTGCATACGTACAAGTTTCACGTCGAGGCGATGGCCGCGCTGGTCAAGCAACTCGATCTCCGCAATGCCACGTTCTTCGGTCAGGATTGGGGCGGGTTGATCGGGTTGCGCGTGGTGGCCGAAAACGAGGACCGCTTCGCGCGAGTGGTCATCGGCAATACAGGCCTGCCGGTCGGCCGCGCCGCCGGTCTGGACGCGCTGCCCAAAGATAGCGCGTTCGCGCAGTGGAAGCGCATCAACCAGGCGATGATCGATCGGGGCGACATGCCGGTGGGCACACTCGTCTCGGGCAACGCGGGCGATCCATCTGTGAAGGCGGCTTACGACGCACCCTTTCCCGAGCCGAAGTACAAAGCCGGGGCGTTGATCATGCCGCAGCGCGTCCCCGTTTTCGTCGATGATCCTGCCAACGAGGCCAACGAAAAAGCCTGGGAGGTATTCAGGCAGTGGGACAAGCCGTTCCTGACCGCGTTCAGCGATGGCGATCCGATCACCCGCGGCGGACACACTATTTTTCAACAACAAGTGCCGGGTGCGAAGGGCCAGAATCATACAACGATCGAGGGAGCCGGACACTTTCTACAGGAGCAGAAGGGAGAGGAACTCGCGCGGGTCATCGTCAAGTTCATCGCGGACAACCCACTGCCCAAACGCACCTCGGGATTGTCGGCCGATGACATTCCAATCGCCTATACGCAGGAAGGCTATTGGAAGACCATGCCGCCTCCGATTCTGGAAGGCTGCACCGAACCGCTGGTTGAAGGGGCAATCGACATGCGCGGGATGTGGGAAGTCGTCGAGTCCAAACTCAATGGCAAACCGTCCAAGCGACTCATTGGCCTTCGCCAGCGGATCGAACAGTGCGGAAACCGGGTCGTCGTCACGGGCGGCGGTGTGGTCCACGACATGCGCTGCGACGGCACCTACGAGAACGGCGTTAACGACATCGGCGAACGCAGCCTGGGTGGCCGGCGCATCAGCGTGGCGGCTGCCTTCGAAGACGGTGTCCACGTACTGCGCCCCAAGGGATTGCCTGTCACCGTGGAACGCGAAATCGTTGACGGCGGCCTTATCTGGCGATACGGACCGTCGATGGTGCTGCGACTCGAACGCGTCGACTTGGAATAAGCACTCGGCCGCCGCCGCCTACGACAGATCGCTCAGCAGACGTGCGAGCGAGAGCACTGGCGGAATTGTGACCAGTGCGACCAGCGACAAAGACACTACCGAAATACCCAGCGACCAACGGTTCCGCAGGGTCCGGCTGGCCTCACGTCGCCACAGCATGTCGAATACCAAACCATCTACAATGAGCAGTACACCCATGACTTGTGGCGCGAAAAAGAGCATCCGTGGCTCCGACACGAAGTCAGACACGGCGATGGCGAACTCCGTGGCAATGCCGAGTTCGGTACCGAAATCCGCATAGATCTTCTTGAATCGCGGCAGCCAGAGCAGACCGGCGAGCGGGACGCTCATCCAGGCCATGCCGTGTGCTACGACCTCGGCGATTACGGCCGGCCGGCGGCGCGTTTGACGCAGCGGCAGGATCGCCAGGCACAGCAGAAACAGCAGGAATGCACCGACCAACAAAAGTTGGCCCGACGCCACCCAAAGAAACTCGAGCATCGTGCCGCTCCGCATATGTGGTTGTTGCCAGCCGAATCGGCGATTGAGCTGTCGCCGTGGGTTTGGCCGCCATGGCTCCGTCAGGACACTACCTTCTGAGGCCGACCTTGCAGAAATGCGATCGCGCGCATCAACAAAGCGGGCTCTCGGGCAGTCTCGCAAATATTGCGAGTATCTGTCAGGTTTGCAGCCCGACGTGAGTCTAATAGGCCAGCCGGACGCGAGTCTAATGAATCGTGTGATGGATCAGGTGTCGGACAAAGAGACGACGGCGCTGCCGTCCTCGGGCAATGACCGCGACGCGGCGGTTGTTGCCCGATTCCGCACGGGAGACGTCAGCGCTTTCGAAGAACTGGTTTCGCTGCACCAATCTGGGTTGATGAAGCTGATCTGTCCACTGCTGGCTTCACCACACGATGCTGAAGATGTGCTGCAGGACGTGTTCGTGTCCGCATTCGAAAACCTGTCGCGATTCCGGGGTGAGGCGAGTTTCCGGACGTGGATTACGACAATCGCCGTCAACAAGTGCCGGTCGCACCGGCGGCGGGTTTTGCGGCGACGTTGGCTGACCCACATTTTGAAAGGCGGGACGCGCGACGAAACCAAGTGCCACGAAAACGTGGTGGATGAACGAGAAGAAGTTCGGCGGGCCGTTGCCCGGCTGCCATCCAAATATCGTGAGGCGATCGTGCTGTACTACTTCGAGCAAATGAGTGTGGCCGAGATATGCACTGTCCTGGATCGAAAACCCAACGCGATTGAAGCGCGCCTGAGCCGGGCCCGCCGCATGCTGGCGGAGATCTTTGATCAGCGACTGGAAAGGGACTCATGATGACAGACGACCGTTTGGAATCACTGCTGCGGTCGGCGGCCAACTCTGAACCGCTGCCGCCGAGACAGCCGGACCTGACTGAGCGCGTGCTGGAGACGGTTGCGCGCAGGCGAAGTCAACGACAACGAAGAATCGTCGCGGCAGCGCTCGTTGGTTGCTATCTCGGGGGCATGCTGACGGTCTGGATCTTCCTGCCGCCAACCTCGACGCAGACGGACATGGCAATTCAGATTGAACCAGAACGGACTGAGCCGTCGCCAGTACTCCAGCCGGATGCGGCAAACGACCACCGTGCTCTGTCGCAGCACGAGCTTCCTGCAGAAATAGCCGTTGCAGACGCACCTCTTGAGACGTCGAGCGAATCGCAGCAGTCGCGCTATGAGCTGTTTCGCGAGCTTGGCGATGCAAGCCACACACGCGGCGACTTCGCGTCCGCAGTCCGTTACTACCGTTTGGCGCTCGATTCGGCATCGGAGACAGGCCTGCAAGCGGCAGCCGACGATGACAACTTATTACTACTCTCGCTCAAGCAAGATCGTGTGGGGTCGCCCCTCCTCCAACGAAGCCACGGAGAATCGCTATGAAACCGCTGAAGCAGAATACACGCCCGCTTTTGTCTAGTCTCATCGTGTCAACCGGTGTGGCCGTGCTGGCCATTTTCGCCAATCCAACGCGTGGCCAGGACCAGAACCAAACACCGGCTTCCAAGCCGAAAAACGAGGAGCTGGTCTCAGAAGGAAAGCCGGAACAGCCAACCGCCAACTCGCTCATGAGTCTTGACGAGATGCTTTCGCTGTCCCTCCGAAATAATCCGGACATCCGAGCTCAGAGAGCCAGGGTCATGGCCGCCGAGGCTGACCTTGACAAGACGCGCCTGGAAGTGGTGCAGAAGACGATTGACTACCGGAAACGCTTGCAGGAGCAGCATCAGGCTCTGTCTGCAGGGGCTCGTGCGCTGGCGCAGACTCAACGGACAGCAGAGGGAGACGAGGTGCCCGACGAGAAGCGTCGGATTGCTGAACAGGGCGCCGACAGATTTCGAGAGATCATCGCCCTCCAGCGGGCACGCCTGCATGAAATCGAACTCGAGATGCCGTTTCTGCTGGGGCGACAGGATGTAGGGCGGGTCGAATCCAATCACGATTCGACTGCGGCAATCATTCAGGACCGTTTGATCCCGACGATCGAGAAGCTCATCGAGGTGGTCCTCAAGAGTTCCGAGTCGGGTATAGCATTGCAGACTGACGTGCAGCCCTGGTCAAGGCGATTGGCAGAGCTCAAGGTACGCATTGCGACTACCAAGGCTGAGCGAGTTGCCGCTGTTCAGTCCCACGTCGAGCTGCTCAATACCATCGCAAAGAGGACCAAAGCAAGGCAAGACATCGGCGTGGCCGAACTACAGGATGTGCTCGCCACGCGGGTTCATCTCGCAGAAGCAGAACTTTGGCTGAGCGAAATCGCCGGCTCGCGCGAATGACGACGTCTGTCCCAGCAGCGCCGCCGAGGCGACGTGGGCAACACAGACGAATGCCGTCAAGAAGCCACGACGTTCTGCGGCCGACCTTGCAAGAATGCGATGACGTTATCGACGCAGCCGGCGTTGAGCAGGTCGACGCCTTCCGGCGTCTGGTCTGCGCAGTGAGGAGTCAGCACGACTTGTTCGCACTCCAGCAGCGGATGCTGTGGCGGCAGGGGCTCGCTATCAAATACGTCGAGTGCAGCTCCTCCTAGATGACCAGACTTCAGGGCCGCCACCAGGGCGCCGGTCTCTACGACGTCACCCCGGGACGTATTGACCAATAGCACTCCTGGCTTCATCAACTGCAGCTCCGTTTCACCAATCAGGTGGCGGCTGTCAGCCGTCAGCTTGACGTGCAGGCTGACGGCGTCGCTGGTCTGCAGCAGTTCTTTGAAATCGACGTATCGAAAACCAAACCGCTCTGCTTTGTCGGCCGAAGGATGAAACGACCAGGCCACGACCTCCATTCCGAAACGATTCGCCAATCGAATCATCTCGCAGCCAATGTGACCCGTCCCCACAACTCCCAATCGTTTGCCGACCAGCGAGGTGGACAGCACGCGTTGCCAGCGGCCTGCTTGCAGCTCAGAGGTGAACCACGCCGTCCGCCTGGAGACGGCCATCAGCAATGCGAAGGCATGTTCGGCCACGATCGGCGCCGTGCGGCCGGGGACGTTGCAGACGGTGATGCCCAATTCTCGCGCGGTCTCCAGATCGATCGCGTCGGTGCCGATGCCGCAGACCGTTAACATCTTGAGGTTCGGCAGTTGCCGCAATAGCGGTCCGGGCCACTTGACCTGGCTTCTGGAGTTGATGATCGCCGTCGCTTCGTGCACACGGCGGAGTTGCTCGACGTCGTCGGCTGGACGATCGGCGTTGAGTACCACCTTGGCATGTGCCCGCAGGCGTTCTAAATGCGGCGATTCGGCGATCTGCGGGGGATAGTCACCCGGGATGACAACCAATGGGCGGCCCGTTTCGGACATTGCAGCGAGATCCTAGAGAACCAAGTGAGTCGGTTTGAGTCAGTGTGACCCATCGCGGACGGGCGTTCAACGCGGTGCTGCTGGGCATCGTATGCTTGCCGAGAATGCTGCAAGATTGAAGACATCGAGGGGCCAACAGCCGAACGTAATGAAAGAAACGCTGTGCGAGCAACGGGCTCGCACAGCGTTTCGAATCTATCGATGTTACGTTTTGGCTAGTTGTTCTTCTCACGCTTCTTGACCGGGATGGTTGCATAGAAGCCGTGCATCATTTCTTCCCAGGTCTGATCGCCGTAGCGGACCGTGTCGTTCGGGTCTGGGTTGGCGATGTTGTCCTCGGAATTGTCGTAGTAAGCCGTTCCGCGAAGAATTGTGCCCTTGGGTATCAGTTTGGGCTCGACAAACTCGTAACGGAGCTGCCAGTTGAAGTCGTAGTTAGGCACATCGAGCAGGATTTCTTCGTTGCCGTCGGGATAAACCGCGGTGTAGCGATACGACTTGCCTCGCAGGTGCATGTGCGGCAGCATGTCGGTCAGTAGCATATCTTCCTTGAACTCGCGTTCTCCCACGATCTTGTGATTCGGGTCGTTCGGCGGGATGGCGAACGTCCAGTTGCCCACCAGTCCTCCGCTGGCCTGTCTTTCGACTTCACTTTCATCGGCGAAAACGAAGCCGACGTAGCTTTTGTCGTGCTGCGGCGAGCCGTTGGGTGTGTAGTGCATTTGGAATACCAGTTTCGAACCGGCCGCCACGAACGAGGCCACACCTTCTTGGTAGACCCTGCCGCGTCCGCCCGGAGCAAACCCGGCGACGCTCTTGCGTCGGATTCTGGTATCACCATCGGGCGGAATCGCATACACGATGATGTGGTGCACGACGCCGCGATTATCGGGCCGCGCCTCGGCAGCTTTGATCCACTTGTCTTCGGTCCAGCCGGGATCGACGGTGAAGTACAGGTATTCGACGACGCCCTCAGCCTGCACGTCGTAGCCTTCTTCATTCATGGTGAAGACTTCGTCCGGCTCGGGGATCTGCCAGCCTTCTGCAAACTGTGGCGGTTCAGGCAAATCGGCGGGGTCGCCTTCAGGCGAGCCGTTGGCGACCCACTGATGCATCTGCTGCTTTTCTTCTTCCGACATGCGGCAATCGTTCTTGAATTCGCCGTACTCGGGGTTGGCGAACCAGGGCGGCATTTGGCCTTTGTCGATGACCTCGCACATCATTTCGCCCCAGCCGTTGACTTCTTCGTAGCTGGTCAGCGGAAACGGTGCGACTTCGCCATCGCGATGGCAAGAGACACAGCGATTGTTGAGAATGCGTGCGATTTGGTTGGAGTACGTCACGTCTCCGTGAGGATCGACCTTGGCGACTCGACCGATGATGCAGCCGGTGGCTTCGGTGCGGGGAGTGCTGACCGGCTTGCCGGCCAGTAGTTCGTCGATGGCCGTAGCCAAGTCGCTGCTGTCGAGCGTCTGCTTGGCGTATCCGGAAGTTGCTCCCAACCCGTACTGGTCGTCAATCCGGCCGGTGTAACGGATCACGCGGTCACTGTCCAAGAGGTAGGCTTGCGGAGTGCGTTGGGCCTCGAAGGCATCGGCCACTTCGTTCCCGGCATCTTTCAGGACCGGATAGCTCAACTTGTGGACTCGTGCAAAGGCCCCGACCTTGGCCATCGTGTCCTGCACGTTGGAATTGATCGCCAGGAAAGCGACTCCCTTGGGGGCGTACTTCGCCGACAGTACCTCCAGCCGCGGTGCGTAGAGTTTGGCCAGCGGGCAATCGGTGCCGACAAAGATGACGGCGATGAGCGCCTTATCGTCAAAGTCGCTCAGCGATTGCTCGTGCCCTCGGAAGTCACGCAGCGTGAAATCGTCGATCTTTTTTCCAATGGGGTCATTGGCTGCCTGTGAAAAGCTCCCTGCCAGCAGGACGACGGCGACACTTAAAATACAGCTTCGATTCCACATCAGCATTCTCTCCCACCGACTGTTTTCCCGGAACCCGCGCGGATGAATACCGCTCCATTTTCGGTTGTATGTCGGACTTTACCAGACTCGTGCTGAAAAGTTTCAAGAATCTTAGTCGATTCCAGGGAAAGTCACTGCACGGGCGTTCGCCATGCTCGCCCGTGCTTGGACCACGACTCGCTCCGTTCCAACCCGCGAGTATGATTGAGTTCTCAAGTCGGTTGGGATATCGGTAAAAGTGTGGCATGTTGAAACATCCACCGTGCCTCGCGACACGCGGTTCCGAGACTCACCCGAGATCCAAGCATGTTCAGTCGCGTGTTGGTTCCATCAAGCTTTGCAGTCGTCCTTGCCGTCTATTCACCATTGGTGGGGCGCTCGGACGCCGCACCCCTCCGAGACCAGTCTCAGCTGACGATCTCGGCGCTGGATTCGCAGCTGGTGACGCGCGTCGGCCAGTGGTCGGACGAACGCTTCCGGCATGCTGCGGCGAGCCATCTGCACTCCACCCAGCCAGGAGCCGCCCTGGAACTGACATTCGAAGGCACAGGAATCGCCGTGCGGCTCGGCCAACACAACGTGCCTGCTTACGGATCGCCGAATCTGGGATTGCTCGTTGCGACGCTTGACGGCCGGCGGCTGCCGATTCTGCGCCCGGTTGAGTCGCCACGGGAGGTCGTTCTGGCAAGCGGCTTGAATTCGGCGAGACACCGGTTGCGAATCGAGCACCAACCAGACGGCGATGGATCGGGCTGCCGGATGGACGGTTTTCGGACCTGGAACGAACCCAGAGGGCATCTGCGGTTTGTCGTCACCGGGGAAACCAATGCGTTCTTGGTCGATGTGCGGGCGGTCATACGTCGTGGCCTGCAGAGCGTACGAAATACGCTCGTACGAAATTGGTTAACGGGCCAGTGCGCGTTGACCGGTCTTCCACCCGGCAATGACTATTCATTGGAAATCGTGGCATCCGGTTGGAAGCCCGCTCGCGTCGACGGTATCCAGATTCGCTCCGGAAAAACAACCCAGCTGCCCCCGCTGTTTTTGCGACGCGACGACGCGACTGTGACTCACAGGTTTCGTTTTCCGGCATTGAATCGAGCGGCCATTTGCCGGGCCGGTGAGAAGTTTCGAGCCAGGTTCCTGGGATTCGACGCGACGATCGATGAAATCAGCCTCACCCGGCAGGTTGGCCCGGCGGTGATTTCGCGGCAGGTCTCGTTCGAAGAAGATGAATCGGTAGCCTACTACTACGATCGCGAAGTCGTGGTTCGCTTGCCCGACGACACGCCTGCAGGCTTGTACGATCTGGCGGTCAAAGTGACGGGCGGGCGGCGGAGCGGAGTCTGTCGATCTCCGCGAAGCGTCCACGTCGTGCGCCATTACCCAACCGATCCCGTTTTCGTCACGTTCGGGCATCTGGATACATCGGCCCAATACCAGGCCGAGTATCTCGAGCGGCTGGCACAGATGATCGACGTGTTGGCTCCAGACATGGTACTCGTCAGTAACGCCGTCAATCCGGCCTACCTCTCTGGAGCGCTGTCGGGGCTCGACATGCCGTACGTCGTCAACTTCGGGAACCACCAGTTTCCCGGCCACGAAGCTTGGTACGGCGACCCGGTGGGCCGCCTGGATATCGGAGCGAATCTGAGCATCCTCAACTTCGGGCATCCGTGGCATGCTGACACGTCGCAAGCCGACTCTCTTCTAGCGGCGCGGCCCGATGCGGCAATCAAGGTCGTCAACGCATTCGAGAGCAATGCCCCGCTCGGATTTCTGAATCGGCACCGGGTTCGCATGATCCACGACGCTCACGGAATCGGCAAGAAAGTCATGGAGCTGGGAACGACCCCCACGCGCCGCATCGGCAAGGTCGACTCGGCCAGCTTTCGCGTCGTCCGTTTCCGCGACAACCGTGTGGTCGCGTGCACCTACGATGGTCACGAAACGGCCGCCATCCCATTTGGCCGCGAAGAACAGCCTCCACTGACAGTAGGGTTCGCATCCGCAAACGATGGCGAACATGCCGAGAATAACGCGACGATAACGAACCGGTATCGCGAACCGTATCCGGACGGACGGATCAAGTTCGTGGTTCCGCGGGGTAAGTACCAAGTCGCCGGAGGCAGATTGGAATCAACAATCGCAAGCGACGACGATCGCTACCGCGTGGTGAGCGTTCGCGTTGATATTCCCGAGAACGACTCAATCGCAGTCAGTATCGCGCCGAAAAAATGAGCCCCTCCTCGTCACCGATTTGAGAGATCATGCACTTTTCGCTGAAACGCACGACCCTTGTCACACTCTGCCTCGCCGGACTGGTTGGGTCGGCTTCGGCTGCGGACCAACCTCCCGCGATGCGCGTCCTCAGCACGCCGTTAGGAACGCAGTTTGGACTATTCGGCGAGAAGCCGACGTTTCCGGCTCCGACGCTCTTCGTGTTTGCGACCAGCATGGACGAGATGGCCAGACTCCATGTTTACACCGAAGCAGGCCGCCGTTTGGCCAGGCACGGTTGGCTGTACGTGACCCTCGATCCGCCTTGCCACGGGCGCGATCACCACGATGATGAGCCCGCGGCTCTGTCTGGGTGGGCGCATCGAATCGAGAATGGAACCGAAGTCGTCGGCCCGTTTACCGAGCGTTGCGCCGACGTGCTCGATTATCTCATTAACCAGGGCTATACCGATTCGGGGCGGGTTGCCGCCAGCGGTACCTCACGCGGCGGTTTCTGCGCGCTGCACTTCGCCGCGGCTGATGAGCGTGTTCGGGCGGTCGCGGCAGTTTCCCCGGTTACGAACCTGCTCGCGCTTCGAGAATTCGCCGGAGTGCGTGAAAGCCGGGTGCGCGATCTCAACGTTGCCGAACTTGGAAGCCGGTTGGCCGGACGCGCGGTTTGGCTGAGCATTGGGAACGATGACCGGCGCGTGAGTACCGATGACTGTGTGGCTGCCGCTCGACGGCTCATGAATGCGGCAGGCGGCGCAGCCGTAGACTTGGTTGTCAGCCCCGCTGATGGGCATCGGGCGATCGAAAATGCCTACGCACTCGCCGCCGAGTTCATCCGTCAGCAGACGGCAGGGCCGACCGCCAATGGAAACAAGGTAGCCGAGGGTCCTCTGGGCGGCTCGCGAACGATCTTGTTCGTCGACGATCATGCGATCCTATATCGATCCGGCACGACGCGCGTGCTGCACGAACCGGTGCGACATGCTCGAAATCCGGTCATCGCAGAAACGAAGCCCTGGGAACTTGCGATTGCCTATTGCAGCGTGTACCGCCATCCCAACTCAGGTAAACATCAACTCTGGTATCAAGCTTACGCAGGAGGCCGGGCCGATGATTCGACCCGCCGTGTGGTCGTGTGCTATGCCGAATCGGACGACGGAATCGAATGGACGAAGCCGGACTTAGGTCTCTTCGATTTCAATGGCGCCACCGAGACCAACATCGTGCTGATCGGAAATGGTGGCCGCAGCGTCAACTACGGAGCGGCGGTCCTCGTCGACCCTAACGACGGCGATGCAGCGCGACGCTACAAAATGGCCTATTGGGACTTCGTCAAACAAGATGACGGCGATGTTCCCGGACTTTGCGTTGCCTTTTCGCCGGACGGCATCCATTGGACGAAGCACCCAGATGCGCCGCTGCTGAAGGCCGCCTATGGCGTTCCCAGCCAGCCTCCGTTTGACGGCGCAGCGGCAGGCGGACCTCCGATTCGACCGGCGATCAGTGACGTCATCGATCTGATGTACGATCCGGTGCACGAGATGTTCGTGATCTATGCCAAGACCTGGATCGACAGTCCCAAAGGCAATCGTTTCTGGAAACGGGCAGTGGTTCGGACTCAATCGAGCGACTTCATTCATTGGTCGGCCCCCCAATTGGTCATGGCGCCGCTGCAGAGCGATTCAGGCCAGCTGCACGGGGCGCCGGTGTTTTACCGTCATGGCGTCTATTTCGGTCTCGTTCAGCGTCTGGATTTTCGGGGTCACGATGCGAGCGGCAGTGGCGACATGCCGGCCGAGCTGGCGCTCAGCCGCAATGGAGTCGACTGGCAGCGGCCCTTCAAGGATACGGCATTTCTGCCTGTAGCCACCGACCGCGATGCATTCGATGCCGGGTGCTTGTGGACGAATGCCATGCCGGTTTTTCTTGATGAAGCAATACGCTTTTACTACGGCGCCTATACGGGATGGAATTCAGACGTCGAGAGCGACAACAGCGGAATCGGCCTCGCGACGCTCCCCCGCAATCGATTCGTGGGCGTGGAGCCCATCGATCGCATCGGTCAGATCACACTCAAGCCGCTGGAACTCGACGGCCGACGCCGATTGACGGTCAACGCCGACGCTGCGAACGGCAGCATCCGGGTTGAAGTTCTGACCCTCGGCGGCTGCCGGTTGCCGGGTTACACCCGGGACGAGTCGCTCGCGCTGCATGGCGACAGTCTGCAGCACCCGGTGCGCTGGAAGTCAAAGACGATTGCCGATCTGCCCGCAGGCCGCTATCAACTCAGGCTACATCTCGACAACGCAGAGGTTTTTGCGATCACGCTGGGCGAGTAGCGCCGGCCGCAGCCGCGCCTGTCGTGCTCAAATCGCTCGAACCCTTGCTCACCAACCCCAACTCAAGCCGTCATCCCACGTGCCTTTCGGGCCTTTGCGGCCCCAACGACATTGCAGCATGCCGTGTGTTCCGTCGGTGACTGCCACGAACCGGCGGGTGTAGTCCGCGTCGAGTGGTTGCATGGCCGCCATTTGGAATTCGTGGTTTGACGGAGGCTGGAACTGCTCCGCAGGGATCTCTTCGTTGACACTGTCATATCGAAACCGGGCGCCGTACCCATTAGACATGATTTGAGTCAACAACAGCGTTTCGGCGTCGAGATACCAATCAATGACATCGCCAATCAATTGCGCAAGGCTCCAATAGCGCTCGACGCCGGACCAAGATCTGATTCGGTAGCAGCGGCGCCCTTCGAGGTCGACTTCGCCGAGATACTCGAGCTGTTTATTGACGATCAGCTCGCTAACGTCGTCTACCTGGGCTGCGCCAAAAGGATCGCAAAAGACCACGTTCTTCTCTGCGATTTCTCCTGCTGGAGTTTGAATGAGCGCGTCGCCGCGACGAAGCCAGCACATGGACCCATCACTGCCAATCTGCCACGGCGAGTGCTTTGCTTTGCTGACATCTGGATAGAACTGTTCGCCTTGCTTCACGAAGTGCGCTTCCGAAAAGCCTAAGCGATTCGACCAACCTTCTTTTCCGACTGCATCAACAAGTTCGACCCGCACCGAAACACTTCTAACCTGCCGACTTCGCGCAGCGATCCTCTCGATCAGTTCGACGAGCTGCTGTGACTTTCCGTTCTCTCCGATCTGCCGTCGGAGTCGGTCCGACATGGGGCTTCGGAGCGTACGGTATTGGAGCGTCAGAGGCTCGATGGGGTTGGCGTTGGCGCCCCGGAAATGCACCAAGCTGATTTCGCCGTTCCAGTTGGTCGGAAGAACCACGGGCAATTCGAATTCGTGACGGCTGGCATCGTAGCGCACAGGCTGGTGAAGTTCCGGTTCGCTGACCGACCTTCGCGGCGGTTCGTACGCGATGCCGTACCAGTTGGGATCCATCGGCTGGTCAAAACGGACTTTGAGATTGTTGTAGAGAGCGACTTCCGTGTCTGGCGGGGGATCGACAGCCACGACGCGAGGCGGCGACTCGTCGGTTGACGGCAATGCCGCAGTCTGGAATGACCAGGAGAATTCCGCCGCGCGAACACCATCTGTGGATTGGAACCCGAAGCGTTCAAAACGTGCTTCGTTCAGACTAATCTCATGAACGGAGTTTGGCGTCAAACAGACTGGCAGAATGAACTGGTATGTCTCCGGATTATATTGGAGGCGACCGCCGTGACGATAACCGATCGGGCCGTACTTTTTCCAGATGAGAAATGCCAATCCCGGCGCCATGGGTCGGTCGAATTTAACCCGAAGCTCCGTCACGGGTTTCACGTCGATAGCGCCCTCGGGAGGAAACAGAGCCACGACCTTGGGGAGGTCGGTTTCAGTCTCCGATTCCTCCGGTTCGTCCACTCGATCTGGTTGTGTTGCCGGTTCCTGACTCACTGAAGCTGTCGCCTTGCCGACCGGGAGAGTTGCTCCTTGTTCGGCCGGTTGGTGTACCACCGATTCTGTTGTCGCGTGGTCATCGTGCGCCGCTTCACTCGGCCGCGTAGGCAAACCGGCGACGGTCGGAACCAGAGGCAGCATCAGCGCCGCGCCGAATACGGCCGTTCGACCGATGCGACCGAGGTCGTCACTCACGCCGTCCATGACGCGGGTCACCCGCCTGCGAATGGCGCGGGCGCTGCCCATGCCGCTGGCCAGCGAGGGTGCGGAAACCGGATCGTCGCCGAGATGCTCGAGCGTCTCGATGAGCGCGGCGGCATACGCGCGGGCCGGCGCATTCAGCCGCGCCACGGCCCAAGCGTCGCAGCATTGCTCCTCAGCCGCGCGGAGTTCCCGTCGAGACCACCACAGCACGGGGTGCCACCAATAGATCGCCGTCACGACCACTTCGAGCAACCTGACCCAGTTGTCACCGCGCCGAAAGTGTGCCAACTCGTGCAGCAGCACGCTCTGCCGGGCCTGCCGAGACAAGCCCGTGAATAATCCTTCCGGTACGACGAGCAGCGCCCGCGATCCGACCGACCACAAAAATGGCGGCACCTGCGCCGGTAGGACTCGCAGTTGGGGAATTCGCTTCAACCCGGCAGCTGCAGCCAGTTGCTTGAGCTCGGCAACAGAGGCCGCATCGCCGGGCGTGGCTCGCTGCAGTGCTCGCTGAAAGCGACGAACGCGCCGTACCAATAGCAGCGACCATCCGACACTTCCGCAGCACCAGATCGCGACAAGCCAATGTACCCCGCCGATCACCAAGCGACGACCATCTGTCGCGCTGGCCGGTGCGATTGTGTCGCCGTTGGTCGGCGTCGTTCGGGGCGCGATCGACTGCGTGAGCGGCATAGGCGACATCGTCGGCGCGACGGTCGTAGCCTGTTGTTGCCGTGAAGCGTCCATCGACAGCGGGCGTTCCGGGTCGGCTGCGGATTGGCTTTCGTCGATCGGGTTTGGAATCAGCGCGCGAGTCGCCCCGGGCTCGGCAGAGGGAGTCTCGCGCGGCGAGCTCTGAGCGGTCAGCCGGGGCAGTATCGGCACCGGCACAATTCCAGGCGTGATCAGTTTAACTAGCAGCAAGACCCACAGGGCATGCGCCACAGCCGGGCGTCGGCACCAGTGGCTCACCAGACAAACGAGCGGCGCCAGCACGCTGATGAGAATGGCGTTGCCGAGAACTGTCTCGAGTACACCAGTCATGGATTCGCTCCCGTGTGCCCCTAGCCGGGCCTGGATGAATCGCCCTGTTGCCGCTTTGCTGTCCGTCCGCGCTGCTTTCCGCCCCGATCCAATTCGTCGATCAACTTCCGCAGAGCATCCCGCTCTTTTTTTGAGAGCTGAGCAGCCTCGACCATGTGTGTGAGAATCGGAGTGACCGATCCGTCGCACAGGCTTTCGGCGACGGCGCGGATGCGGCGGTCGATCAGCGCCGCGCGGTCGATGCTGGCCTCAAATCGCTGAACCGGGCGGGTCGCAGTCCGTCGCACACAGCCCTTGGCCTGGAGCCGATCGAGGAGCTTCTTAACGGTCTTCTGCGCGGCGGCTCGGCCCTCGTAGAGAACATTGGCCAGCTCTCGCGCGGTGGCACCCGGCGAATGCCACAGCTGTTCGAGCACTGCCAACTCCGCCTCGGAAACATCCGGACTCGGCATCGAGCACAGCCTCCCTCAGAGAAGACATGGTGTCTTCACGCAGCGTAAGACGCCGTGTCTTCCATGTCAAGCCTGACGTCGCCCGGAAGGCAGTGACTCAACGTGGAGAGATTTTGGTTTGAGGGGCTTTCCAGCCTGGGCCGTTTCAAGTCTGGGGCGGCCGCGCTACTCGACGTCGTTCTTGTTGATGAACTCGACCATCCGCTTCACGTAGGTTTCGTCCATGGGCACGCCGATAGCGACGGCCGTCATGTGGTTTCGGCCGGGCAGGATCACGTTCTCAAAGTGGCTCAGTTCCCGCGCCATGCGCTGGGACTTGCTGTGGGGGCGATCAAACTCGCCGTTGATTGCGATCACGGGAACCTCGATCTTGGTGAGATCGATCTCCAGTGATCGGCGCCTGCGGTTGGCGGCGGCCGGGGCCGACTCACGCCCCTCGCCTGCGCTTTCGGCTTTTCGTCGGGCGGCGGCCCGCTGGCGGAGCAGTCGATAGGCGGCCGCCGCGGCACCCTTGGGTTCCGGCGCTTGCGGGTCGAGATCGGCGGCCTGCTTGCGCAACTCTTCATCGGCTTCGTAGATCCCAGAGCCTCCGAAACCCGCCGTGATGAAAAGGTCGGGATGCGAGGCCAACAGCCGGCCGGTGATGCCGCCGCCCATCGAGTAGCCATGAATGTGCGCTTTCTCGATTCCCAGTTGTTCCATCAGTTCGAGGACGTCTTCAGCCTTTCCGCCGCCGCCGGGCTGAGGCTTGTCGCTCTTGCCATGGTTGCGATTGTCGAGTGCGACGACGCGATGGTTCGAAGCCAATGCTTCGGCAATGCCCGTGCGAAACCACATGCGTTCGGCCGAATCGATGTAGCCGTGGATCAGGACGACCCAACTTCCAGCGGCGCCCTGGGTGGCGTAATGAATGCGGATGCCGTCGGACGTTGTGAACTCGCCGTGTTGCGGTTCATCCGCCCAGGTGACGGTCGCCGTCAACAATAGCACACCACTTGCCACGAAAGCTCTGATTCGATGCATCGCAGAAAACCTCCTCGAGTGGGCCTATACGTTCAACTCGCCGGCAGACGGTGGATTGAACTCCACGATACCACGAATCCAGTGCCTTCGCAGCGCGGCGAAGCCTACTGGTTGGCAGTGATGTTGGCCGGTCCTCTCCGGCTGCGGTGTCGGTTGTGTAGATGGTCTCATTGTGTGTGGTCGCAACTGCGACGCCAGCGTAGCCGGTGTGTGTCAAGAACTCAGGAATTCCCGTTGAACGTTCTGCTTAGCACCTCGGAGAACGAGAATCTCCGGCAAACCGATCGGGCTGACAGTCGGCCGATTGGCGGATACGATTGAGTGGCCATCCTGAGGAGCATTCGGTTTGGATTCGCCCCGTTCCAGCTACCGCGAATATGCCCCCGCACCGGCCCTGCGGCCGTACGTGTCGTGCTTTTGGTCGTGGGTGCTATCGGATCCCCCGTGTGGTTACGCGCACCGGGTTCTTCCAGACGGCTGTATTGACATCATCTTCGAGATCGCCGATGGCGGAGGTTGGCCGGCGCGTGTGGTGGGCACGATGCAGAGATCGCAAATATTTCAGCCCGTCGACACAGTCCAACTGATCGCTGTCCGTTTTCGACCCGGGGGTGCCGTGCCGTTCTTCGGGTTCTCTGCTCACGAGATTACGGACGACGAAGTCGATCTTCCGACTGTCTGGAGCAATGAGGGCAACTTTGATGAACGAATGCACGACGAGGCACCTGTTGCCGTGAAAGTGGGACGACTGCAGCGCGCGCTACTCGACCGTCTCGCGGACGTTTCGCCTCCCGATCCCAGAATTGCACAGGCTGTCACGTGGTTGGAGTCCCGGCGCGCCCCAGAGATTGAGCGGTTGGCGGCTGATTTGGACGTCAGCCGACAACACATGCGTCGCTTGTTCCTGCGACATGTGGGCGTCGGCGCCAAAACGTTCCAGCGGGTATTGCGGGTGCAGCGACTTGTGGCCGGTTTCGGCGGCTCGACCGAAATCGACTGGTCTGCTGCGGCACTGGATGCCGGCTTCTACGATCAGGCGCACATGGCGGGAGAATGCCGCCGGCTGACTGGAGCAACTCCGACGCAACTCGTCGGATCCTGAGTCATCGACTCCCAATGTTCCATTTTTCCAAGACGCACCTCTCGGACGGCATGTAGGCTCACGCACATAGGTGAAGCTTTCCATCCCAATCAGTGAAAGGTCGGACATGAAGCTCGGGTACACTCTGTTGTATGTCGATTCGGTGCGTGACACACTCGCCTTTTATGAGGCTGCGTTTGGATTGCGGCGTCGATTCATCGATGACGAAGGCACCTACGCCGAATTCGACACTGGCAATACGGTGTTGGGGCTCGTAGCTCACTCCGTGGCTGGCTCGCACGGATTCTCGTATCAGGCGGTCGCGCCGTCCGACGATGCTCCGGGCTTCGAAATCGGGTTTGTGACTGATGACGTTTCGGCCGCGTTCGCTGCGGCCGTCAAGGCGGGTGCGACACCGGTTTCTGAGCCGGCGACCAAGCCGTGGGGGCAAACGGCCTCGTACGTGCGCGACATGAACGGGTTTCTGGTGGAGATCTGCTCGCCCATGAATCCGTGACTTCTCGCCGTGACATGGCCCAGTGAGTTGTCGCTGGGCGACCGTCGTATTCAATGGTTACCATAGGCGCTCGGCTTGAAGTGAGCCGGCGCTATCGAGAAGGAGGAATTGCGAAACGCATCGGTGGCGAGTGATGCCTGCCCTACGAAAGACCGCACAATGAGACTGGATGATCGCGTCGCGTTGATTACAGGGGCCTCCAGCGGGATTGGACGCCAAACCGCACTGTTGTTTGCCGCCGAAGGCGCCGCAGTAGCCGTCGTCGATGTTAATGAGGACGGCGGGCGGGAGACGGTTGCCATGATTGAGGAGCAAGGCGGCCGCTCGACGTTCGTGCGGGCCGACGTCTCCGATCCCGGCGAATGTGAGCAAATGGTCGAATCCACCGAGCAGGCGTTCGGCAAGTTGGACGTGCTGTTCAATAACGCCGGCATCATGCACAGCGATGACGGTGACGCGGTGGCGACCGAGTTGGACGTCTGGGACCGCACAATCGCCATCAACCTCAAGGGAGTGTTCTTAGGCTGCAAGTACGGCATCCCGGCGCTCAAGCGGGCCGGCGGCGGTTCGATCATCAACACCGCATCGTTCGTGGCGTTGATGGGGGCGGCTACGCCGCAAATCGCCTACACGGCCAGCAAAGGGGGCGTGCTGGCCATGACGCGCGAGCTGGCGATTATCCACGCCCGCGAAAACATTCGGGTCAACTCGCTCTGCCCCGGCCCGCTGCGGACCGAACTGCTGATGAACTTTCTCGACACCGACGAAAAGAAACAGCGGCGATTGGTCCACATTCCAATGGGACGATTCGGCGAAGCAACCGAGATGGCCAAGGCCGCGCTGTTTTTGGCCTCGGATGAATCGTCCTACATGACTGGTGCTGAATTCGTCGTCGACGGCGGCATCACTTCAGCTTATGTCACGCCGGAGTAGGTCTTGTCCGCCGGATCTGCCGGACGGGACTTGACGCGGTGCGCGACACATACGTCCCCTCCCGCTGTGTCATTGGGCGCTCAAAACCAACCGCGACGAGGGGCTTTGAAACCGGCCATCTGACGAGGAGATGATTTGCCATGGCAGCCTTCAGGAGACCTCTCCTGAAGGAGCTGCTTGCCGCAACTTTGTTCTCCTGAAGGTTCGAGAGCCTGTCTTCAACGATCCGGTAGGACGCATGGATCTCCTCCTTCCGCGATCACATCGACACTGCCGCACACAGAAGTCACGGCGGTCCGTTGCAGGCACGGCCTACCGATGTTGAGCCGCTATTCCGCTCAGCCTGAGAGCAGTTCGAGTTCCTTCAAACGTAACCATATCAGACGCCGATGTTGCGGGAATTGCTTTCTACTGCAAAGGTTCACGCGCGATTCCCCACTTGAGAAGACGGCAGAAATACCGTTAATCAGGCCAAAATGCTGTGAGTGGCTTGCTGGATAGTGCTTTGTGTGCATAATTTTTTACCACAAAGGTTTTGTTGCCGCTGAGTGTTGAGGAAATTGCAATGTCGACACAGCTGAGCGTTGAAGACCAAGTGATCGTCGCACTACGGCGAATCACGCGAGCCATCGATTTGCATTCGCGGGGATTGATGCAGCAGTTCGGCCTGACGGCTCCACAGCTAGCGTCCCTTCAGGCCATCGAAAGATTGCAACCCATTACAGGAGGTGCGCTTGCGAAATCGATCCATCTCAGCCAAGCGACCCTCACCGGCATCCTCACACGTTTGGAGGGTCGCGGTCTGGTTTCCAGAGAGCGGAGCGATTCAGACAGGCGAACAGTAGTCGTCGAACTGACCGACGAGGGGCGAGCAGTCTTGGGAAGTGCTCCCTCGTTGCTGCAGGACTCTTTCCGTCGTGAATTGCTCAAACTTCATGAGTGGGAACAAACCCAGATGCTCGCGACGCTTCAACGCATCGCCTCAATGATGGATGCCGAGGAAATCGATGCGGCACCGGTGTTGGCAGCCGGCGCGGCCACTGCGGCACCGGAAGACGTGTCCCGTTTCCTGGATAGGGCGGTCAACGCCGCCGAGAGTGATGCAGCTCGGCAAGCCGATACTGCTGGCGATTTGTTTTGTATCAACTCCTCCCCCGGATGAACTCGAAGCAGAGAAATTGCAGCCCAGCAAATTGAACGATTTAGAGCACCACGAAAAGCAATACGAAAGGCTTAACACCGATGCAAGGATTGGCCACGGACGTCGTTTGGCAACACCGACTGGAGCGAATTGATAGTAAAGTCGAGGACATCCGCTTTCCCGATGCGGTCGACTGTGTCGACCAGGACGAAGAGTCGTGCGAGATTGTGGTGAATGGTGAGAAACGCCAGATCCGATTTCACGATTACGCAGACGTCTTCGGATTTCCGGGATTGTATGAAGAACTCTTTTACGAGCACTTGGAGTGTTGCTCACCGAGCTATATCTCGAATTTGCTCGACAGTGTGGTTCGCGAGTACGGCGGGCGTCTCGACGAACTCCGCGTGTTGGACGTGGGGGCAGGAAACGGAATGGTGGGAGACGAACTTCAGGATCTCGGTGTGCCATCGATCGTCGGGATTGACATTATTCCGGCGGCCAAAGAAGCGACGAACCGCGACCGCCCGGATGTGTATGACGACTACCTCGTTGCAGACTTGACGGATCTACCAGAGACGGAAGAGGAAAAGTTGCGACGGACGGACGCAAACTGCCTCACCACAGTCGCTGCACTTGGATTCGGTGATATCCCGCCGTTGGCGTTCGCCAAAGCACTCGATCTGATCGCGACCCCTGGTTGGTTGGCATTCAATCTCAAAGAGACTTTCTTGCGCGAACAGGACAGCAGCGGCTTCAGCCGCCTGATCCGCGAACTCAATCGCGACGGCTACATCCAGACACTCTGTTACCGCCGGTACCAGCACCGGGTCTCGATCACCGGCGAGGCACTGTACTACGTTGCCGTCGTTGCCAGAAAGCTTAGGGATTTGGACAACGATCTGTTGGAATCCCTGCAAGGAGAGTGAGAGTTCGTGGGGGTTACTCCACAACCGACAGGAGTGCGACGTGATCGAGGTCGGCGTGCAGCCGAACGTCTCGTCATGATTACGGGCATACGAGAGGAAGATGGTCGTCATCACAGGAAAGGCGGGAGGCAGTCGGCGCAGAGTAAGGCGGCGGCAACCGCATGGGTGCCAAGCGCGGCTCGTCGCCGGTGCGTGCGGAGACGCGAAGGAATGCCGGGCGGGGTCAAAATCGCCGGCCACCTTGTTGATGGGGATAGGGAACCTTGATCGTCTTCTGTGGCATGAACGACCGCCGGCCCTTCGGGTTGCGGCGAGCTGTGTACGTCAGATCGTCCAGATAAAACTGGACCGAATGGCCACCGCGGCGAACGTTGGCCAATCCAAAACGGTTAAAGACAGCTCCGGTCTCGCGTAGTTGGGGTGTAAGATCGAACGAATGCTCCACGCCGTCCAGCGACGCGCTGACTCGACCGATTCCGTCGTTGGCTGCCGGGTCGTAGCGAAAGTTGAATCGGCGGCGACGGCGATCGGGCGTAAAGACGCCGCAATTCGTCCCGGTCCCTTCGCGATTGGCGCCCGACATGAGCGGCCTCAAGTAATAGCCGACTGCCGAACTATCGGCGATGCTAAAACCCAGCATGTTTTTCATTGGGAAACCGGCGTCCGGAACGTCCGCGTCGAAGACCTCGGTTTGGTCGTCGCAGTTGAAATAGCCGAAATACGCAGCGGCATCCGACATGCCGTCGGTGAAACAGATACTGCCCGAAAATGAAATCGGGTCGTCAAGCGTCAAGTCACCCACATCGTCGCCGTAATACGAAAACAGAGGATCCTGCGGTTCGGTCCTCCAGAACAGCCCGCCGACCTCACCAATTTTGCTACCCACCCAATTCGTCTGGCTCCAGCCGTAGCTGTGCATGCCGTGAAAATTCGGCTCGATGTATTGCGACTCGTTGTTGTGCCCTTCCCAATGCGGATCCTGGGACAGTTCGATCTTTTCACCATTGAGGGTCAGATCACCGAGATAGAGTTCCATGTGTTGGCCGAACCGCGCGATATTGAACAAGCCGAATCGGTCGAACGTCGCCGGCGCCTGCCTGATTTTGTCGTCGAACCAGATGACGTAGGGGACTTCGTTGTCAAATCTGAGTGTTACGCGACCGTGTCCCCGACTCGCATCGGGCCGTTTCCACCACCGATGTTGGTTGTGCCGATGGAAGTATTCGACCAATCCCTGATCCCGGACTTTCAGTAGACGATTGCGAAGTTCGTCACGCGTTAGGTCGGGTTCCTCCGGTTTGAGTCGTGCGAAAAGATGCTCCTCGCCTTGGAGTTCGTACGGCCGGCCGTTGCCGGTCTCATCGGTAATGTGCCGTTCAAGCGCCTTATCGTGCCAATTCGGATCGACCTTGGCGGCCGGGTCGTAGCGGAAGCTCCATTCGTGAACCTTGCCATCGGGTTCCAGCAGAATGGCTGTTTCCGCGCCCCGCGCCTGCCAATCGCTGGACATCCAGTCGAACATCACTTGGCCGAGATTGTCTTCCTCCCACACGCGAAACGCCATCGAAGACCAGACTCGCCATGTGTGCCGCTGCGAATTGAAGAAGCCGACGTAGCCGACGCCCCGCACCCCGATGTATCGCACCGCCAGTTTTCCGGAAGCTGAGATTTCGTCATTGAACGTAAGAGGTTTGCCCAGCGGCAGTGCGTAGTAGGCCTGCCGGCGCGAGTTCTCCACTCGGCCGCCGATTTCCCCCGGTCCGCTACGTGTGAAGTTGGTGGGCCGCCACCCAAAGTCTTGTACGACCGTAGGCATTTCGGTGCCGACAATGCGATTTTGGTAATTGTCCCAGCCGGGATCGCGGGAAAAGTCCTGTTTGATCTGCACGGTCTGTCCCGGAAGCGACCGACCGACGGCCAACTGAGCGAGGAGGCACAATAGGAAGGTAATGAGAAACCGCATGGGAACTCCTGAAGGTCGATTCAAGGTGGTAATCGGCAGATACGATCATGTCATCAAATGACCCTCAGTGACACAGGTCCGGTGTCCAGATTCTCATGGGTTTGTTGACACACCCGGCGAGCATTATCAAACGTTGTTCCGAGCAACCTGATCCAAAGGCCATGGGTGTCCGGGAGACGGCTGAAGACCGGCGACCCTCATCACGGTCGAAATTCCCGCGATTCGATGCGAAAACAGGGTGAACCAATACGCTGCCCGCCAATTCCGCCGACTCTCTGTTCACCTCTCGGTCTTGAAGCTTCTCTTTGTGGCTAGGTTTCAAGCGCCGGATGACATGCGATGCGAGCGGGACCCACGAACCACTGGCGGACGAGCCGCCGGTCGCACACTTACGTCAACCGCACCCGCGGGTCGACGGCGGCGTATAGCACGTCGGCCAGAAGTTGGCCGGCCAGCGTCAGGATCGAGAACACGAGCGTCAGTCCCATGATCACCGGATAGTCGCGGGTCGTGATCGACGTGAAGAACAATTGTCCCATCCCGGGCCAGGAGAAGACGCGCTCGATGATGATCGATCCGCTCAACAGTGACGGCAGCGTCAAGCCGATGAGCGTCACCAGTGGAATCAGCGTGTTGCGAAAGGCATGGTGAAACAGCACGCGCATGGGGCCGGCCCCTTTGGCGCGGGCCGTGCGGATGTAGTCCTGGCGGATCACTTCCTGCATGTTGGCGTAGATGAAGCGGCTGTAGTAGGCCAGGCTGCCATAGGTGAAGCAGGTGATGGGCATCAGTGAATGCAGGAAGACGTCCCACACCTTTTGCCAGCTGGTCATGGCATCATAGCTCTCGGTTGTGGTCATACCGTACAGCGGAAGCCAGCCCAGCCGATCGGCGAGCATGATCTGCATCAATAGCGCTGCAACGAACGATGGGAACGAATACAGCATATACAACGATGTGCTGGCGATCCGCTCTTGCAGAAGTCCGCTGCGGGCCGTCGCATACAGCCCCATCGGGATCGCAAGCAAGTACGTCAGCATCAACGAACTCGCCGACAGGATCAGCGTGGGGCCGATCCGCGCACTGATCACCTCGCTGACGGCACGCTTGTAGTGAAACGAGCGGCCCATGTCGCCCTGGACCAGATTGCCCAACCAGATCGCGTACGCCTGCGGCCACGGTTTGTCGAGTCCGTAGGCTTTTTCCAGACGCTTGAGATCCTCGATGTTGATCTTGCGGCTGGGGTCGGCCATCGCCACGTCCATCGTGAGCGGCGTCCCGGGAATGTTTCGGATCAACGCAAACACGATGAACGTGATCAGCAGCAAAGTGATCGAACTGATGCCGAGCCTACGGATGAGATATGCGTGCATGGCGATGAGTAAGAGCCGAGGGCCAAGAGCGGAGAGCTAAGCGCCAGAAGCGGAGGGGATCGAGCAGCGAGACTTGTTCTGGCTCTCCGCTCTCAGCCATCCGCCCGCTGCTCAGAGCGCTTTCCACATGCTCGCGAATCCAGGGCTGTAACCGTACGGTCCGCGGGGGCTGAAGACATAGCCGCGGAGTTGCTTGTTGAAGCCGTAGAACGAATTGCGGTTGAAGAGCCACGTATACGGTTGGTCTTCCCACAGAAGCATGTGGATCTTGGCGTAGATTGCGGCGCGCTTGTCGCGGTCGAATTCCTTCTTGGCAGCGATGTAAAGCTCGTCGACTTCCGGGTTGGAGTACTCGCCGAAGTTGCGCCCCTTGTTGGTGCCGAAGATGTTTTCACTGGTATCGGGGTCGGCGCCGGTTCCCCAGCCGCCGTACGACGCGTCGTAATCGTGATTGAGTGTTTTGTCTTGCAGCACCGTGAACTCGACCGGTCTGACGTTACAGATGATGCCGATCTGTTCCAGATTGTTCTTTAGCAGAGTGCACACGTCGATGCGTTCTTTGATCGTGGGAACAATGATAGAGAACTCGAACTTCACCGTGGTTCCGTCAATCTGCTTGTCCAGCACACCGTCGCCATCGTGGTCCTCCCAACCGGCTTCAGCCAGCAGTTCTTCGGCCTTGTCGAGGTCTCGCGTGTATGGCTTTGGCGGATTCTTGGGGGCCATCCAGGCGGTCGGGTGGAAGATGCCCACACACGGCTCGTACAGCCCGTACATCAATTCGTCCAACATCTCCTTGTGATCGAAAGCATACGACATGGCTTGCCGGACGCGCTTGTCCTCGAAGAACTTGCTCTTGCAGTTCCAGTTGAAGTGAAAGGTAACCCACTCCAGTCCGCGGGCCTTGGTGTTGAGTCGATAGAAGTCATCGCCGCTGGAGCGGGTTTGCCAGATTTCGGCGGTCATCTCGAAGTCTTCGATATCGCCCCCCTGCAGGGCCAACAGGGCCGTGTTCTGGTCTTCGATAATGCGGTAACGGATCTGCTTGAAGTACGGCTTGTCGCGGACTTGCTTGCCGTCGTGCATGTACCATCCTTCGCGTCGTTCGAGCACGATTTCCTGGCCGTGACTCCGCTCGGTCAGTTGATAGGGTCCGCCGCAAACGGGGTGGCGCTCTAGTTCGGCGTGGTAATCGCTGGCAGTCAGCGTGAGGTCTTCTTCGATGGACTCTGCGTACACATGTTTCGGGATCACGGGAAAGTTGACATTCCAGACGTTGGTCGCCAGCGACTCCTTATGAAAGATGACCAGCGTGTGATCGTCGTAAGCCTCAATCCAACGAATCTGGTCGGTGCCCGAGCGAACCGCCGGAATTTGCACGCGCGGATCGAGAATCGTCTGAAAGGAGAACACAACGTCGTGAGCCGTGATCGGTTCGCCGTCCGACCAGGTCAAGTCGTCGCGGAGTACGAGCTTGTCATACAGACGGTCTTGGCTCGAGTGCCACGACACGGCTACGTCGGCGCTGGCGAACGGCGTGAAGTTCCAGTCAAAACTAAACAGTCCAAATCCGGTCAGGCTGGTGACTTCGAACTCAATTCTCGAGCTGCCTAACAGCGGGTTCACGTTCTTGACATCGATCTTGTGGTGGTGACGAATGGTGGCGTTCCAGTCCACTTCGGACTCGCTCGCCGGTAGCCTGCCCAACACGCTGAGAATCTTGTCGTTCGCGTCATCCGAATCGTTCTTCAGCGACAGGGCTTCCTCCATGCTGACGAGCAGCGGCTCGCCTGCCTGGCGTTCGCGCATGAGATTGAATGCGTCGAGAACGGGTTGCTCTTCCCAAGTTACCTTCGCATCCAGGTCTGCGAGTGTTGGTGGGTCGAACGGTTCGAGCAGGACTTCCGTCTCAGCTCCTTCGTCCGATTCGGCACCGTTGCCGGATTCGCTCTCCGAGGCGACCTTTGCCGCATCGTATCCCCCACCGCATCCCGCAACCGCACAGCAAACCAAGACCAACACCCACTGCCATTTCCAGTTCGCCGTGCTGCACATCGTGACTCCCGTTCTCGATCGGTGGTTCCAGTTCTCAACCTCCAGGAAGGGTTCAGCTTGCGGACGCTCCCTGCGACGTGGGCTTATTCTTGCGAATTGGCGTCGATTTGCGAAGATGAATCGACTGGGTTATGCGGCCAACTGGGTAATTTCGCGAATTGTGTTCAGCAACAGAACAAAACCTTGGGCAACATCACTCGGCGTCTGTGCGCACAGGGGCGTGACAAATTAGGAGAGTCACCGATGGCGAAAGCTTACAAAGTCGGGATTATCGGGCGGACTGGTGGCGGCAACTATGGGCACGGGCTCGACCGGGTTTGGCAGGACGTACCCAACGTCGAAGTCGCTGCCGTCGCCGATGAGAACGATAAAGGCCGGACCGAGGCGGTCAATCGCTGTGCCGCCAAGACCGGCTACGCCGACTATCGCGAGATGCTCGACCGCGAGCGGCCCGACATTGTGGCCATCTGCGAGCGGTGGATCGACAGGCACCACGAACTGGCAATGGCGTGTGCCGAGCATGGCTGTCACATGTACATGGAAAAACCGTTCACCCGCACGCTTGAAGAAGCCGACGCCGTTGTAGCCGCCTGCGAAATGCGGCATCTCAAACTGGCCATCGCTCACAACAATCGCTACACGCCGCAGTTGGCGATGATCAAACGGCTGATTCGCACCGGAGAAATCGGCGACGTCTTGGAATTGCGAATTCGCGGCAAAGAAGACCGCCGCGGCGGGGGCGAAGATCTGTGGGTACTGGGAACCCACATGCTGGATTTGATGCGGGCCGTCAACGGCGACGTCGAAAGCTGCTATGCCCGAGTCACAGACAAAGGCCATTCGGTCACTGCCGCGGATGTCTACGACGGCAACGAAGGCATCGGGCCGTTGGCCGGCGACGGCATCGACGCCATGTATCGATTCGCCAACGGGGCGAATGGATACTTCGCATCGCACCGCGACATGGCTGGCCGTCCTTCGCGATTTGGCCTGCGGATTCACGGGTCGAAGGGCCTGATTGCCCTCGACTCGGGCTACCTCAAACCGGGCTACATCTTGAAAGACTCATCCTGGTCGAACGGAACGACCGATGTCGACTGGCAGCCGATTTCGTCGCTGGGAATCGGACAATCCGAGCCTCTCGAACACGGGCCACACGGCTCCAACATGGCGGCGGCGCTCGATTTGATCGACGCTATCGAGAATGATCGCCAGCCGGTCAGCAGCATGTACGACGCGCGGGCGGCCGTCGAACTGATCGCCGCGGTCTTCGAATCGCACCGTCGGGGCGGTCCCGTTTCGCTGCCGCTGGAGAACCGGGAAAACCCCCTGACGATGCTCAATAGTTAAGGGCGAGTCGGGGGCCACCCGAGTTTCGACGATGCTTGAGTCGCTAACCGCGTGGTCACAAGGGCGTCGTGCGCGTGTTAGGATGCTCCTCCTCGTTACAACCCCTTCGACCCGCAACTGATTAGTCGACGCGCTTGCGGTTTTGCGGCGAGCGGCCGCGGTGGCGACGTAGGATTTCGGGGCGTTCTCCTTGCGCGAAAACGCCAGATTTGTCCCGCCGTGGCATCGATGTTCCTCCTCGCACCGCGCCTGTTATGTCCGATACAGCCATCCTCACTGACGAACAGCGCCAGAGTCACAACCGGCTGTTGTGGCTGACGGCTGCCATACTCGGGGCGATCTTTTTTTACAAGAACCACAGCCTCACTGTCTCTCAATACGAAATGTGGGTGCCGTGGACTGACGGCGAGAATTTTAAGACCGCCGGCGGCAACGTCTTGAAGGGACTCGCACTCTCACTGACCGCAGTGCTCGGCGGGTTTCTGCTTGTTCGCAAGGAAGGGCAAAGACTGCGGCTAGGCAGCCCGTTGGGCGTCCTGATCATTGTGTACTTCCTATGGTGCGGAACGAGCGTGCTGTGGTCGATCGATCGCGGCGCGACCGTGCGGCATATGGCGGTCTTCACGTTTTGCTTTATCGCGGCGATCGGAATTGCCCGGCAGTTTCGTCCGCGAGACATCGTGCTAATGACGGTGATCGTCTATAGCGGCTACTTCCTGATCGGAGTTGTGTGCGAATTCGGGTTGGGGACGTTTCGACCCTGGGCGGCCGGATACCGTTTCGCGGGCACGCTGCATCCCAACGCTCAGGGCGCCAACTTGGGCCTGTTGTGCGTTGCAGCATTTACACTCTCGAGGACGGTCGAAGCTCGTCACAGACGGCGGCTGCTGGCATTGGTTGCGGTTGCCTTCTTGTTCTTGCTGTTGACGAAGTCGCGGACATCGGCGGCTGCATGTTTGGCTGCCGGATGTGCGGTCTGGTGCCTGGACGTTTCGCCGCGGGCGCGGGTCGTCAGCGGAGTTGGCACCGCCTGGATTGCCGGCTTCGCGGCGCTGTTGGCGCTCATTCTGGGCTACGACGTCATTAACGACGTGACCGAAGCCGCGATGCTGGGTCGCGGAGAGGAATCCATGGCGCTCACTGGGCGCATCCCGATCTGGACCGAGTTGATGCGATACGTGTGGGAACGCCCGTTGGCAGGCTACGGCTACGAAGCGTTCTGGACCGAATGGCATATCGAAGACCTCTCAGAACAACTGCATTGGGTGTTCCGAGAAGCACACTCAACCTACGTGGAAACCCTGTTGGGCGTGGGGATCGTCGGCGCCATTCTATTGTCGATGACTGTGCTGACGGCCTTGTGGGTGGCTGCGGTTCGACATCGGCAGACAGGCGACCCCGCATGTGCTTTCGTGTTTGGATTCATCGTGTTTCTGATGACGACGGGTGTCATGGAATCAGGCTCGGTGATTGCGTCATTTGAGACCACCATGGCCGGCAGCGCCATGGCCATGCTGGCGTTTCGTCGGGACATTCTGGCGACATCGGCAGAACAGCTGACAACGCGCGAGAAATGGGACCCGCCGGCGCACCGTCTGACGGTGGCCGGTGAGCCTTCGATGCCGGGATAAGCCGTCGACCCATGCGAGATACAATGCACGTTCATCTGACCGAGATCGCACCAAAGCGGATTACGCGTAGCCTAGTCTGCGTTGTGCTGGGTTTGGTCTGCGCCAGTTTGGTCGTCAAGACCCTGCAACTTGTGTACGGCTTGCCGCACATGCGGGCGTTGGTTTCGACGTTTTACGTTGATCTGGAGTCCAACGTTCCCACGTGGTACTCGGCCTTTGCGTTGTTGCTGGCATCGGCGCTGCTGGGCGTCATCGCCTACGCGAAGCATCATCAACGTGACGCGTATCGACGGCACTGGATGGTTCTGGCTGGCTTGTTTTTCGGGCTGTCGGTCGACGAAGTGGCCATGTTTCACGAACTCCCGATTCTGCCCTTGCGGGCGGCCCTGAATGCCAAAGGCATACTGTATTACACGTGGGTTGTGCCTGGAATGGTAGCAGTGGCGGTCCTGGGAGTCGGTTTTGCGACGTTCCTCAAGTCACTGCCGAGTCGCACCCGCCTGTTCTTCGTGCTGGCCGGCTGTCTGTACGTGGGTGGAGCCATTGGAATTGAGATGCTCAGCGGACACATCGCCTACGGCCACGGTGAAGAGACCCTCGGCTACATGCTGGTCGTCACACTCGAAGAGCTGATGGAGATGCTCGGCGTGGTTGTCTTCATTCACGCGTTGCTGGAGTATCTAAACTCCACCTTCGGCGAGTTGCACGTGACCTTCGATCATCCCAACGTGGGGTCGGATCGGCCTCAGGTGGTCTCCTAGATCCCACTCCTGATGAATGTAGCGGTTATCGGACCACACACTCGGCTCTTGCATCTCGCATCTACGCCGCCGGATCCGGCAATCTCTATGTCGGGCGCGGTTGAGACCGCCTGCTCACAGGTGGCATTCGGGCAACACGGAGTCGCAGCCGCGGGCCGTTTGTTTCGCCCGCACAACACGCGTGTTCAAGCTGTGCAGCATTGCGGCATCTGAATCGGGCCCGCCCAATCTGCTTGCCATTGGCGCAAATCGTTCGCTAATCAAGAGAAGTTGCGCGCCGCGTCGCTGAGTGTGACGTAAAGTTCTCGAAACGTGCCCGCGTCCGGCTGGAAATCGGCCTCGCATTTGCGTGAAACCTGCGAAGTCGTCTCCAAACGGCCCCGACTGTGGGGCCTCTGTCGCGTTCACCATCGAGAACCCGAGAAATGAACGATCACGCACAACTCCTCTCATTCTTACAATCGGTCACTCGCGCGTTTGGCCGGCACCGCCAGCTGGCTGCCGGGTTCTTCGTCGGGATCATGCTGTTGGCCGCCTTCGGTCTCTGGCTGGCTCCGCGGACGTACGAATCTGAGGCCAAGCTGTTTGTACGAGTCGGCCGCGAAAGCATTACCGTCGATCCGACGGCGACCGTGGGCCAGACAATCTCGGTGTACGAGTCGCGCGAGAGTGAAATCAATTCGGTCTTGGAAGTGCTCCAAAGCCGCGTGATCCTCGAAAAGGTCGTCGAGAGCCTGGGCGTGGACGCGGTGTTGCCCGGATGGGACGACTCCCCTGCCAATCGCGACCGGGCGATTCGCGCGATCGAAAAGTCGATCGGGGTCTCGCGTGGGCGAAAGTCGAGCGTGATCACCGTCACCTGCAAGGGCGGCTCTCCCGAGTTTGCCCAGCAGCTGGCAACCGCTGTGCTCGACGTGTTTCAGGACGTCCACATGCAGATCAATCGTACGGATGGTTCGTATGAGTTTTTCGTCGATCAGGTGCGGATCCTGGGAGAACAGCTCGCCAGTTCGTCGAAGCAACTCAGCGACGCCAAGAACACCGTTGGTGTGGTGACGGTCGACGTTCAGCACAAGACGCTACAAGAGCAAATCACCGCGATTGAGACCGCGACGGTTTCCGCCGAGTCAGAATTGGGAGCCTCGGAGGCCAAGGTCGTGGCGTTGCGTGAGAAGCTCGACTCGCTGCCGACCAGACTGGTGACGCAGGAAGTGCGTCAGCCGAACCTCTCTGCCGATGCGACCCGTCAGAAACTTCAAGAGCTGAAGATTCTCGAGCAAGACCTGTTGAGCAAATTCACGGAGATTCACCCGCGGGTGATGGCCGTGCATCAGCAGATTGAACGGGCCGAACAGTTGCTGTCACAGCAGCAGCCACAGCGGACTGAGACAACCAGCGCGAACAATCCAGCTTACCAGCAGGTGCACGTGGCACTGTTGACCGAAGAAGCGCAGGCCGCGTCGCTACGGGCGAAGGTTCGATCGCTGCACAACCAGTTCGGAAGGCTGCAGGACCGATTCAAGAATCTCAACGAGCACGAGGGTCTGATCACAAAGTTGGAGAAAGAAGTCGAGTTGCTGCAGATCGCTTACCGGGGCTACTCCGAAAAGCTGGAGCAGACCCGCATCGATCAGGCGCTGGAGCAGCAGCGGATCTCCAACGTCAACATCGTCCAAGCACCGACCTATCTTACCAAGCCGGTGAGCCCCGCCAAGATGCCGATTCTGTTGCTGGGCCTATTCGTGGCCGCCGTGGGCGCCTTCTGCTGCCCCTACGTTGTCGAACAAGTCGACTGGTCGCGGCTGACTGCGTTCGCCACCGGCGAACCTGAGTTCTCTGCAATGCCGTCTGTGTGACCAATCCAAGGGAATGAACGCGATGCTTTTGAAGAAAATCTCAAGCTGGATTTCGTCACAGCTTCAGGCCGACGCGATTACTGCGGCGAACATTCAACCTGCGGAAACGTTCCGCCAGATCGTCGACCGAGAGCGCAAACGGGTGGAGCGTTTCGACGGCAAGTTCTCATTGCTGGTTCTGAACCTGGCGTGCGAGGAAGATCTGCGCGTTCAGGTTGCCGGACTCGCCGAAATTCTCGAGCGTCGATTGCGGGCGACCGACGTTGCGGGCTTCATTGACGAAGTTCGGATCGGAATTGTGCTGGCCGGCACGCCGGAGAAACTTGCCTGGCAGGTTGCCGACGAGATCGTGCCGCTGTGCGAAGGCTTCATGCCGCCGCATTGTGAGGTGTTCGTCTATCCGTCGAATCCCATGCCCCCGGCCGGTTGGGGTCAGGACTCATCCGAAGAGACAGAGACCGGCGGATCTCAACGCGGGATCGAAGCGCTGATGTTTGTGCGACCGATGCCGCGCTGGAAGCGGGCCATCGACGTGTTGGGTGCGGTCACGGGCCTGGTCGTGCTCTCGCCCATCATGCTGGCGACGATGGCGGCGATCAAACTGACGTCACGCGGACCGGTGTTTTTCGCTCAGCGTCGCGAAGGCTTGGGCGGCCGGTTCTTCGACGTCTACAAGTTCCGCACGATGGTCGTCGACGCCGAAGAACAAAAGGCGGCGCTGCGTGCCATCAGCGAGCAGGACGGGCCGGCTTTCAAACTGAAGAACGATCCGCGCGTGACCTCGATCGGGCGCTATCTTCGTAAGACCTGCATCGACGAACTTCCGCAATTGTTGAATGTCTTGAAGGGTGACATGTCGCTGGTGGGCCCCCGGCCATTGCCGGTCGACGAGTCCCAGCAGTGCGAATCGTGGCAGCGCAGACGGCTGGAAGTGACTCCCGGTCTGACCTGCATCTGGCAGGTCGACGGCAAGTCGCGCGTGCCGTTCGTCGAATGGATGCGAATGGACATTCGCTACATGCGGGGCCGCAACTTTTTTCAGGATGCGAAGCTCGTCTTCCGAACTGCCGTGAATGTGTTGCTGCACCGCGCTTCGCATTAAGCGGTGGCGGCCGACCTTTGATTCCATGCGAGTGCGCGGCTGGGCCGCGCGCTCTATTTTTGTGAAACGTGCCCAGGTATGCCCCTCGTCCAACACAACAGCACCGAGCAATCTTCGGCTGCGGTCGTCATACCTGGCGACGTGCAGCCTGGTCGCCGCGCGGCGCTGCGCTCGTTCGGCAAGCGGGCCGTTCTGAAGGCGCTGGTTCCTGTCGGCGCATGTCTGGGCGCGAGACAAACCGGCTCGTTCGGCATTTTGATGTACCATCGCACGACCCCGCGGATTGAAGGAGCCCCAGAGGCGACATGGAATGTGACTCCCGATCGGTTCCGACAGCAGATGGAAGGTCTGCTGGCACGCGGATATCGGCCGACTTCACTGCGGCAGGCGATCGCAGATCACCGCAGCCGCCAACCGACTACTGACAAGACGTTCGTCGTGACTTTCGACGATGGATACGAGAACAACTTCGTCTTCGCGCGCCCGATTCTTGAGGAATTGAGAATTCCGGCCACGATCTTCGTCGCCACCGCATACCTCGACGGCGATCGGGCGTTTCCCAGCGACGACTGGGCTCTGGCCGGATCGAGTCGCGTACCGTCGAATTGTTGGAGACCGTTGGCAACCGATCAGTGCCATGAGATGTTGTCCGGCGGGCTGATCGACATCGGCACGCATACGCATACGCACGATGACTTTCGCGGACGGCCTGAAGAGTTGCAGGCCGATTTGGAAACATCGCTGGCGACGTTGGCTTCGCGATTTGGATTGCAAGACGCGACGTTCGCCTTTCCGTACGGCACTCCGCGGCTTGGATTCTGCAGTCCACCCATGACGCGCGCGGCCCGCAAAGCCGGCGTGTTGTGCAGCCTGACGACGGAAAGCCGGTTCGTGACTCCTGGTTGTGACCGGTTCGGATGGGGACGCCTGACCGCGGAGCAGTCTGACACGGCGGGGATGCTGGCTGCAAAACTCGACGGCTGGTACAGCCTGGCTCGCGATGCTTGGAAATCGATGCGGGGGCACTCGCAATGACCAGATCCACCGTACTTGCCGATCGTTCGCAAGCCGGCGCACTGTGGAGCCGTTCTGCGGCGTTGCTGGCGCGCAAGGGCCGCAGTTTGCTCTCAGATCCGACTGCGCGCAAAGGCGTGCTGGCACTGTTCGATCAGGCACTCTTCAGCGGCACGAATTTCTTGACGCTCGTGATCATCGGTCGGACTTGCTTGCCCGAGGCGTTGGGCATCTATCAATTGGTTCTGAGTATCGTGCTGATCGCCTACCTGGTGCAGGACGCGGTCATCGGCGCGCCGTATCGCATCTACTGCCACCAGCGCAGTGGCTCGCGTCTCGATAGTTACACCGGCAGCGCTTTAGCGCACCAAGGTATACTGGCGGCGCTGACCGTGTTGTGCCTGCTCGGGTTGAATGCATCGATCCGCCTGGGATTCGGCCCGAGATCGCTCGAGCCGGCCGTCTGGGGGCTGCTGCCGGCCGTGCCGTTTCTATTGCTGCGCGAGTGCATTCGCCGAATCTCTTTCGCGCGGCTGAAGATGCGGACGGCAATTGCAATCGACGCCACTGTGGCGAGTCTTCAGTTGGGTTCGCTGCTGCTGCTGGCGTGGCTGGGATTGTTGAGCGTGGTTGCGGTCTATGCCGTCATTGGTATGAGTTGCGCAGTGGCCGCTGCAGGTTGGTTTGCGCTGGGTGGAGTGGGTCTGCGTTTCCGCAGATCGATCGTTGTCCGCGACTGGAAGCGCAATTGGAGCTTTTCGAAATGGACGCTCGGCAGTCTGCTGGTGGCCAATGGCACTCCCATCATTGTTCTGCCGTGGTTCCTGGCCTTGGCGCACGGTGAGGCAGCAACCGGCGTTCTCGCTGCTTGTGCCGGGTTAGTGGGGTTGTCGAACACCTTCCTGGTGGGCATCGACAACATGCTGGGCCCCAAGTCGGCTCATTCGTATGTGCATGGAGGATTCAACGAGCTGTGCCGTCTGGTCCGACATTGGACGCTGCTAATGTCTGGTGCGGTTGCAGGTTTTGCACTGTGTGTTTGGTTGGCCGGCGATCTTCTGCCCGTGGCGGTCTTCGGCGAGCAATATGCCGGAACGGCATCGATACTGACGATTCTGGCTTTGAACGTTCTCGCGGCCGCCATCGGAATGGGGCCGGGCAACGGTCTGTGGGCCATCGAGAAGCCCTCCGCTAATTTTGCAGCTTCTCTGTGCGATTTGATCGCGACGATCGTCGCAGCGGCTTGGTTCATCTTGCCGTTCGGCGTGATGGGGGCGGCGCTAGCCATACTGGCGGGTACCTGCTGCGGGACGATCATGCGTTGGGCGATGTTCGCCCGATACGTGCGAGCCTCGCAGATGGGTCGGCATTCCACGGAGGGGAGTCGATGATGCACATCAGCGTGATATCCGCCGGCGAACTAACCGCCGAACAAGCTGCGATCTGGTCTCAGATTCAACGAGATGATCCGACGCTGGAGAGTCCGTACTTTCGGCCGGAGTTCACCCGTGCGGCGGCAGACATCTGCCCTCGTGTTGAGGTCGGCTTGCTCGAATCCCGAGATGACGTGGTGGGGTTCTTTCCATTTCAGCGCTCCCGCTGGAACACGGCGCGTCCCGTGGGCAGTCCCATGTCGGACTTTCACGGTCTGATCCTGCGACCGGGCTTCGGAATCAACGCGGAAGAGCTAACGCGGGCGTGCGGCTTGCAAGCCTGGCATTTCGACCACGTGCTGGCCGAACAGAACACGTTTCGACCGTACCACTGCCATGTATCGGCGTCACCCTACATGGATCTTGCTGGCGGTTTCGATGCGTACTGCGCCAGCCGCAAGGCTGCCGGTTCCAACGTCATCAAGCAGGTGCGACGCAAAGCCCGACAACTCGAAAGAGCTTGCGGCCCGCTACGGTGCGAATTGCACGCCGATGCCGAGACCGTGTTCGAGAAGCTACTGGAGTGGAAGTCAAATCAGTATCGCCGCACGGGAGTTCCTGACGTCTTCCGCTACCGGTGGACGGTGTCGCTGTTGCAGAGGGTACTGCAAGAGCGCAGCGATTCGTTCAGCGGTATGCTCTCGGCATTGTATGCCGGCGAGAGGCTGGCGGCGGTTGATCTGGGACTGCGTTCTTATGGCGCACTGCATTCGTGGTTTCCTGCATACGATCCAGAACTTAGGAAGTTTTCGCCCGGAAACGTCCTGCTGTTGAGAGTCGCCGAAGCAGCGCCGTCCATTGGCGTGCAACGTATTCACTTGGGGAAGGGATCGGAAGCCTACAAGGCCCGGTTCATGTCCGGAGAGATTGCGTTGGCGGAGGGCACCGTTGAGAACGGAGCCCTGAGACGGGTCGTCCGCCGAAACTGGTATCGCGCACGGGAATGGGCGCGCTCGTCGACATTGAGATCGGCCCTGCCGACCCGAATGCTCACGCCGCTGCGGGAATGGATCGCACTGCGGCCATAGTGCCTTGAGTGATTACCTCGTCTCTTTTTGCCGGACCAAGTGGGTCCACAACGAAACTCGGAAACAGTCATGCAAGTCGAATTGATCCGATCGCAAGCTCTCGGCGAAGAACGCCTCGGCGAGTGGATCGCGTTGCAGCGGTCGAATCCTCATCTCGACAGTCCGTACTTCTGCCCTGAGTTCACTCAGGCAGTGGCCAGCGTGCGGGATGACGTCGAGATTGCAGTGCTGCGTGACGCGGGTGAGACAATCGGCTTCTTCCCCTTTCAACGGACGACTCGTAGCGTCGGCAAGCCGGTTGGCGGTCGTCTGGCCGACTTTCAGGGAGTCATCGCCGGACCGGATGCGGCGTGGAACGCGCATGAACTGATCGATGCTTGCGGCCTGTCGGCTTGGAGCTTCGATCACCTATTGGCATCGCAGGCCGCCTTCGAGCCGGACAGTTGGGGGACGGCGGTATCGCCCTACATCGATCTGTCGAACGGCTTCGAAGAATTCCGCAAAGCGAAACGCAAGGCGGGCGGCCGCGAACTCGATCAAGCGCTACGCAAATCACGCAAGTTGTCGCGCGAAGTCGGGCCGCTGCGTTTCGAGGCCGATCTGGATGACGACCAGGTGTTCGACACCCTGCTGCATTGGAAGTCGGAGCAATATCAGCGAACCCGGTTGGCCGATGTGTTTGCCTTCGATTGGACGGTCGCCCTGTTGCAGCAACTACGAACAACGCGCACCGACGATTTTCAGGGCCTGCTCTCTGGCGTGTACGCGGGTGACCGGCTGGTGGCGGTGCACTTCGGCATTCGCTCCGGCGCAGTGCTGCACTACTGGTTTCCGGCCTACGACCGCGAGTTTATGAAGTACTCACCCGGGCTGGTGTTACTGGCCGAGATCTGCCAGGCGGTCGAGGATCTGGGGATCCGACGCGTCGATCTGGGCAAAGGGACTGAACAGTACAAGACCAGCTTCATGACCGGGACGACGCTGTTGGCTGAGGGAGCCGTCGAAAACCGGCTGGTTTCCAAACTCGTCCGCAAGGGATGGCACGATGTCAGGGCTTGGGTCCGATCGTCCCGATTATCCGGTCCGGCCCAGGTTCCAGCGGCGTGGATTCGTCCGCTTCGTGAATGGATAGCGTTTCGGTGAGCTAGGCTTTCAAACGTCCCGCGTGCCGTAGCGGCGGGTGCACTCATATTCCGGAGAATTCGGATGACCGATCCTTTGACATTGCCTGGATGGCAGAAATTCAACCGTCGACAGTGGGACGTCGAGCCGGTCGAGTTCGATTTCGCGCCGCGCGGACCCAATGGTCCCCGGTTGCGAGTGGTCGGCTATCGCGACGGCCGCGGGCGGCTGGTCTTGCCGACGATGAACCCTCACTTGCCGATCTCGTTTCAGCCGACAAAGACCGACGCACCGTTTCGTCTGGAGCGGCAATGGTCTGAGGTGGCCGAATTGCTTGTTGAAGAAATGCTTAGCTCGGGGACGTCCGGACGGATTGCACTACCCGCCGACGTGCTGGACCCACGTCCCTGGATGTGGAGCGGTTTCCACGTTGCTCCGCTATTTACGTTCTTCATGGAACTGCCGTTCGACCCCGCCCAGGCCGACGCATCGGTGCGGCAAAAGATTCGAAAATCGAGTAAGGCCGGTTTCTCATCTAGGATCGCCGATGATGTCGACGACGTGTTGGCTTGCCTCCGCGAGACCGAGGCCCGCAAGGGTTTCGATCACGAGTTGACGCGAGAGTCTCTCGAGTGGGGATTGGAACTGCTCGGCGCCGAGTCATTTCGGCTTTATGTCTGCTATGCCTCGGGCGGCGAGCCCGCCAGTGCCCGAATCGTGTTGCACGATGCCGGCGGACAGGCGTGCGACCTGGCTGCGGGCACGCAACGCAAGTACCTCTCCTCCGGCGCGACTCAGCATCTGATCGGACACGTCCTAGAGGACCTGCATCAGGCTCAAGCGACGGGATTCAATTTCTGCGGCGCGAACATTCAATCGGTCTCGCCCGCCAAGAGCTGCTGGGGCGGCCGCCTCGTCTCGCACTTTGCAGTCGAAGGCTTCGATGCCCTGCCGCTGAAGCGGCTGGCAGGCGGCTTCTATCGGCTGTTCAAGAAACGCCGTAGCGTCCGACAACAACGGACGACGCCGGCCGAGGTGGCGGCGGAAGTCAAGAGTCCTACCGGTCCACAGACAGCGGCCTGCACTGGATAGATCTGGGAGACGAGGCGTGGAGTACCAGATCGTACCCGGCGATCAACTAACAGCACGGCAGTGTGAGGATTGGAAAGCACTGCTGCAGTTGGATGCTGCGCTCGATAGCCCGTACCTTCGCCCCGAGTTCGCACAGGCAGTAGCCGCCGTCCGCTCCAACGTCTGTGTTGGCATCTTCAGCAAGGGAGGCCGCGCTGTCGGCTTTCTGCCGTTTGAGCGAACGCGCTTTGGTTTGGGTCGGCCGGTGGGTGGCATGCTTTCCGGCTGTCAGGGACTGATTGCCGAACGGGGCCTCGAGATCGACGTTGCTAAGTTGGTCTGCCACTTTGGACTGCGAGTCTTCGATTTCGATCATCTCATCGACTCACAGCCAGCATTCGAAGCGTTTCACATGGCGCGCGAAGCGGCACCCTACCTCGACTTGAGCGGTGGGTTCGAAACCTACTGCCACACGCGGCGACAAGCAGGCTCGGACCGGATTCCAAAGCTGTTCTCCCGCGAGCGCAAGCTCGAACGCGAACACGGTCCGTTGCAATTTCGCTTTCACAGTGATTGTCCGAAGGACTTCGATGTGTTGCGTGAGTGGAAGTCGGCTCAATTTCGCGACACGGGGTACGCAGACGTATTTCAATACGGCTGGACGAATCAATTGTTCCAACGGTTGCTCGAGAGTGACGCCGACAGCCTGCGTGCCGTGATGTCGGTGCTTGCGGTCGGCGAGACACCGGTCGCTGTTTCGTTGGCACTGCGGTCGCATTCGGTATTGCACGGCTCGCTGCTGGCGTTTGACCGGCAGTACGCCAAGTACTCGCCCGGTTCGATCCTGCTGCTCCGCACCGCCGAAGCCGCAGCGGAACACGGCATCGGCCGCTTCGATCTCGGCAAGGGCGATCAGCAATACAAGCGCAGCTTGGCCACGGGAAGCCACATGCTTGCTGAGGGCGCCGTCACGTGCCAGCCGCTGTTGAAAGCCGCCAGAAGAGGTTGGTTCGCCACTCGCGACTGGATTCGATCATCACCGCTGCAGCGGACCGCAGAATCGTCGCTGCGATGGATTCGCCCCGTTCGGGGCTGGTATTCGCTGCGTTAATACTCGCACACATCCGATGCTGGAGAAGCTGACGACAGATGGATGCCATAGAAACCATTTTCGAAGTTGCGTTGCTCGCCAGCGGCGTTGTGCTGTTGTTTCCGGTAACGACTTTCTTCCTGGAATGCGCCTGGTCGGTGCTTCCGCAACGCACCCGAGCAGCCGACGAGCCGGCGAAGTCGCCGCGCGTGGCGGTCCTGATTCCGGCGCACGACGAAGAATCGGTCATCGGCAAGACACTTACCGGGCTATTGCCGACTCTCGGCAAAGACGACTGGGCCCTTGTCGTAGCCGACAATTGCAGCGACGAGACGGCGGGCATTGCCCGCGCGGCAGGCGCCCGGGTTGTCGAACGTGCCGACGACCAGAAACGCGGAAAGGGCTATGCGCTGGATTGCGGCGTCCGGCATCTCGAGGCTGACCCGCCCGACGTGGTGGTTGTGCTCGACGCCGATTGCGACGTGGAACTTCAAACTATTCGGACCATCGCGACTCTTGCGCACAACACCGGTCAGCCCGCGCAGGCGCTCAATCTGGGTGAGTTCGATCGTAAGTCCGACGCCGTCTATGTCGTCTCTGCGCTGGCGAACCGATTCACCAACTTGATCCGGCCGTTAGGGGTGACCCGCATGGGGCTTCCGTACCGGCTGATGGGAACGGGGATGGCGATCCCCTGGCCGATCATGAAGACCGCTTCGCTGGCGGTGGGAAACCTGGTCGAAGACACACGCTTGGGCATCGACCTGGCGATTGAGGGACACAATCCACTGTTCGAGCGCAGTGTGCGAGTCACTAGCCGGCTACCGCAACAGTCGGGAGCTTTTCAAAGTCAACGCACGCGTTGGGAGCACGGGCATTTGCAGACGGCCCTTCGAGAAGTTCCGCGGCTGGTGCGGACGACTTGCCGCGAGGATCGGCCCGAATTGCTGTGGATGGCTTTGGACCTGTGTGTGCCGCCGTTGGCACTGCTTGCACTGCTGTGGTCGGCCGTCACGCTGTTGTCAGTTGTGGTCTGGCTGTTAGGCGCCTCTGGGTTTCCGATGTTTGTGCTGATGGTCGAAGGCGCGATGTTGGCATCGGCAGTAGTCGTCGGCTGGGCGGCGCACTGCCGGCACGAGATCCCACTCAGTGCCCTTGGGGCAGTTCCAAAGTACGTCTGGCGGAAGATCCCCATCTATTGGGGATTTTTGTTTCGCAGACAGCAAGACTGGGTTCGCACCGCGCGCGAACCGTTGACCGACGTGGAAGCCAGCTGAGTCCAAGTGCAAACGAACGCGATTTGAAAAGGTGAGTGCGAGATGATTCAAGCAATCGAAGAACAAGATCAGCGCGTCCGGATTCTGGGAGTCGAGATCACCGACGTGAGCGTCGAGCGGGCTGTCGACATTCTGGAAAGAATGATCCAAGACGATTGCGATGGCGCTCGCAGCGTCTACTTCGTCAATGCGCATACCCTCAATCTGGCCAAGGCTGACGCGGCATACTGCGACACGCTCAATTCTGCCGACTATGTCTTCGGCGATGGGACGGGGGTTCGCTGGGGAGCCCGATTGCAGGGCGTCCGCCTCCGCGACAATTTGGTCGGCACCGATCTGACGCCCGCCCTGTTTACCATGACTGCGGGTCGCGGCTATTCGTACTTCATGCTGGGCTCCGATCAGGCAACGATCGAGTCGGCTGCGCGCTACGCACAGGCGAACTTCGGCGGCTGGCGGCAGGCCGGCTGCCATCACGGTTATCTGACGAGCGAAGAACTGACCGACCAGGCCATCGATCAGATCAACGACGCCGGTCCCGACGTGCTGTTAGTCGGCATGGGCAATCCCTTGCAGGAACGTTGGATCGCTCAGCACAAGGCACGCATTCGCGTCCCCGTCGTGATGGGCATTGGCGGCTTGTTCGACTACTGGGCCGACAATGTCAGCCGGGCCCCGCTGTGGCTGCGAAAAGCCGGTCACGAATGGTTGTGGCGGTTGTATCAGCAGCCGCGCGACAAGGCGCACCGTTACCTGATTGGCAATCCCCTGTATCTGTATCACATCCTTTGCGAGCAATTGGAAAGCCGCCGTCAGGAAGGAAAGTTGGTCTAAGCAGCGGTTCTGCAGATCCGGTTGCGCGCATCGCCCCCCGTGCCTGTTGCAACCCGCATCCAGTCGGAGGCGACCATGCGAAACAGATCGAATGATCTTTAACAGAGTTTGACTGCAACGGGCGGCGACCTATGTTTTTTGAGCGGGAAGACCGCACAATCGCCACATCCCTCATCACTTCGATGGTCTCGAAGTCGGTCTTCTCCAAATGCCGATCCACGACTGTAGCGAACTTGCCGAGAGGTGGGAGCGCAGAGCCAGGAGGCTGTCGTCGGGCATGCTGCCCGAGGTGGCCGCAAGGGGGGCGGGAATGATCGGTCTATTTTGGACCAGACTGAAACCAGTTTCGTCGACTGCCGCGGGCTCGCGTCGTCGCCGTTCATTGGACCGCGTTGCACCGCTCTCAATCTGCGTCGAGCTGCTGGAAGACCGCGTTCTGCTTTCGGGTACGGCAATCCAAGCGGCGGAAGTCAGCTACGAAGACTGGCGGGAGCTGAGTTTCACCGTTAACCCGCAGACGACAGGCTCCGGCGAATTCGGGGCGCACGTCGAAGATGTCGCCGGCATTTCGTCGGCGCAATCGAGCGACTTGATCGGCCTTCCAGATGTGTTTGCCTCGACGTCATATCGGGGCGCCGGCTACAGCGTGGCCATCATCGATACCGGGATTGACTACAACCACACGTCGCTCGGCGGCGGATGGGGCAATCGCGTCGTCGCCGGATACGACTTCGTCAACAACGACGGCGACCCGATGGACGACAACGGGCACGGGACGCACGTGGCAGGAATTGTGGGCAGCAGTCACGCCACTTACACGGGCATTGCCCCCGAGATTGACCTGATCGGGCTCAAGGTGCTCAGCTCCAGCGGATCGGGCAGCTTCGGCGACGTCGAAGACGCACTGCAATGGGTGATCGCCAATCAGGCCACCTACAACATTGCCGCCGTCAATTTGTCGCTGGGGAGCGGCAACTACACGATCGATCCGTTTGTTTTCCTCAACGACGAGTTCACGTCGCTGAAGGCCCAGGACGTCTTCATATCCGTATCGTCCGGCAACGGTTTCTATACCCACAACAGCGTTCAAGGCATGGGGGCACCGGCCATTAGCCCTCATACCGTCTCGGTCGGCGCGGTGTGGGATGCCAACGTGGGCAGCGTCAGCTGGAGCAGCGGCGCCCGAGATTTTTCCACCGATGCCGACCGCATCACCAGCTTCACCCAACGCAGCAGCGACCTCGATATCCTTGCGCCTGGCGCGTTCGTAACCAACACCTACCTCGGGGGCGGGTTTTCCACGCTGGGCGGAACCTCGATGGCCGCACCCATGATTGCCGGTGCGGCGGCCTTGTTGCATCAAGCACTCGAAGACACAGGCCAAAGCAGTCTGGCGAATCAGGACGACATTCTCGATTTGATGCAAACCACAGGTATGACAGTCAACGACGGCGACGATGAAGACGACAACGTCACCAACACCGGGTTGAACTTCCAGCGACTCGACTTGGCGGCGGCAATCGAAGAGGTCACCCTGCCCGACTTCATTACGCGCAGCGGCGACACATTGGACGTATTTGGCACGACCGGAGACGACACGTTTGAGTTCGCCGTCGGCAGTGAATACTCCATAACTGTGAATGGAGAATCGATCAACTTCGACGCGGCTTCGATCGCCACCATCAACTTCCACGGTGATACCGGCGACGACTCCATCACCATCACCGGCAGCACTGGTGACGACGCGGTTGTGTTCACCTTTGGTAGCGTCGATGTAACCGGCACCGGATTCGCCATGAATGCCGCCGACATCGAGAACGTGTCGGTCTTCACCGGTGGCGGGTCCGACACGGCGGCGTTCTATGACTCGCTGGGCAACGACCGATTCAGGGCCCGTCCCACCTTCTCGCAGATGACTGGCACCGGCTTCTTCCACTATGCCGAAGGATTCGCTCGGGTCGACGGTTATGTGACGCTTGGCGGAGACGATCGGGCCTTCTTGTTCGATGCGGCCGGTGACGAATTGCTGACCGCCACGCCGACAGAGGCCAGCATTGTCGGTGCCGGGTTTGACAATCACGCGCACGATTTCGGTCGAGTGCTCGGTTATGCGACCGCGGGGGGCAACGATCGGGTTGAGTTCTATGACGGGAACGGTGCCGACCGCTTCGTAGCCCGCCCGGCGATCTCGCGGATGACGGGCGCCAACTACAACAACTCCATGTGGGAGTTCGACGAAGTTGATGCTGTTGCGACCGTGGGCGACGATCGCGTTTCCATGTTCGACTCAGCCGGAGACGACACGCTCAACATCTCGCCCACGCTGGTGCAGATGAGCGGCATCGGGTTCTCGCTCGAAGCCAGCGGCTTCGGCCGGGCGGTCATCGCTGCCAAGTTTGGGGGCTACGACGAGGCTTACATGACCGATTCGTCCGGCGACGACAATTTGGTGGTCAGTGGAAACGCGGCCCGCATGACCGGTTCCGGCTTCAACAATTTCGTTCGGCTGTTCGACTTCGTGCGAGCCACCTCTTCGGAAGGCGGAACCGACACGCTCAACTTCGACTCGTTCGACAACGTCTTCGAGTCAGTCGGCGACTGGATCTAAACGTGCTGCCCGGCCCGCCGCCGCAATATCATCGTCCAGCAACGGCCACCGGTGCGGTGGCTCTCCGGCGGCCGGTTACCATCAATAATTCTGTGTCACACGGTCTCCAGGTGGGCGACCGCAGGCACGGCGGCACACACCTGATTGGCTCTCTGTTGACGGTCCCGGGGCGAAACACTAAAAACGGCCTCAGGTGAGCGGTGGGCTAAAACGGCGTTCAAAGACGGTCCGTTCCAAGAATCTCCACCAGCTCGTGTTCCCCAAACGACCCTCGAAGACAGCCGAATTGCCCTGCACTTTGTGTTGTCTGGCCTCCAATTCCGCGTTCTCAACCACGTTCGCCATTCGAGGGTCGGTGACCGATTGCAGCAAGGCAACTGTTGATGGCGCGTCTGACGCAAGCCGATCTGGTTGAGCTCAACAACACGTTCGAAGAGCGCACGCCGCAAGAGCTACTGCGGTGGACCAAAGAAATCTTCGGCGACCGTGTGGCGTCGCTGTCGGCCATGCAGAAGGCGGGCACCGTCGTCTGCCATATGCTGCATGATCTGAAACTCGATCCCCACGTGTTGTTCGTCGACACCGGCGTACTGTTCCAGGAGACACTCGACACCCGCGACCGGGTGGCCCGGGAATACGGCCTGGAAGTCGTGACGCTGGAACCCGAGATGTCGATGACGGAGCAGACAGAGAAGCTCGGCATCCTGTACCTCTCGCCGGAGGGACAAAAGGAATGCTGCCAGATGCGTAAGGTCGATCCGCTGCACAAGATCAAAGGCCGCTATGACGCCCTGATCGGAAGTCTGCGGCGAATCGATGGCGGGCCGCGCGCCCAATGCCCCATCCTGGCGGTCGATCCGGAGATGAATTGCGTTCGTGTCAATCCGCTGGTCAACTTCGATGACGAGCAGCTGGAAGCGTATATCGCCGAGCACAACGTGATCATCAACGCGCTGCACGATCAGGGGTATTCGACAATCGGCTGTAACCGCTGCACCACCCCGGTGTTGCCCAACGAACCCAAACGGGCCGGTCGCTGGCGGCACTTGGGCCCGTGGTCGATCTACTGCGGCATCAATCCGACCGATCTTGATCCGTCGACTTCGCCGGCCGTCGATCTGCCACAGGAATTGATCGACCGTGTGCTGGGCCGCGAGACCGACTTCGTGATCTGACGCTTCGGTCTGCGTCAACCGCGCTGGCTGCGTTTGCGCTCGTTTTCGGTTCGCAACACCTTGCGCAGCCGGATGGCCCTGGGCGTGACTTCGACGTATTCGTCGTCCTCGATGTACTCCAGCGCCGCTTCGAGGGTCAATTCGCGCGGCGGCTTTAGCAGGATCGCGTCGTCTGCTCCTGATGAGCGAACGTTGGTCAGTTTCTTCTCTTTGAGCGGATTGACGACCATATCGTTTTCGCGCGAGTTCTCGCCCAGGATCATACCTTCGTAGACGTCGGTGACCGGCCCGATGAACATTTCGGCCCGCTCCTGCAGCTTCCAAAGCGCGTAGGCAACGGCCTTGCCTTGCGACTGCGAGACCAGCACGCCGTTTTTCCGCCGCGGCACGTCCCCTTCCAATGGGCGATACGAATCGAAGCGATGATGGATGATGGCTTCGCCGTGCGTCGCGTTGAGCAACTTGGTCCGCAGGCCAATCAGACCGCGGGCCGGGATGGCGAATTCGAGGTGCGAGACGCCGGTCGCTCCCGAGGTCATCTCGACGATTTGGCCTCTGCGACCGCCCACCAATTCCATGACGGCTCCCACGTCTGGTGTCGGCACGTCGATGACCAATGTCTCAAACGGCTCGTGCCAGGCGTCGTCGATCCTCTTACGGATCACGACCGGCTTGCCGACCGAAAGTTCGTAGCCCTCACGCCGCATCTGCTCGATGAGAATCGACAGGTGCAGCACTCCGCGGCCGGCCACGTTAAACGACTCCTTGTCGGCAGCCTCTTCGACACGCAGCGCCACGTTGGATTCGAGTTCGCGAAACAGGCGCGCCCTCAGGTGCCGGCTGGTGACGAATTTGCCATGTTGGCCGGCCAATGGGGACGAATTGACGGTGAACAACATCGAGAGCGTCGGCTCATCGACGCTGATGCGGTCCAACGGCAGCGGTTCGTCCGGACAGGCGACCGTATCGCCGATTTCCGGATCGGGAAGACCCGTCAGAGCCACGATGTCCCCCGCCTCAGCCGTTTCAACCGCGGTGCGGCCCAGCTTATCGAACACTTCCACCGCGTCCACGCTGGACGTTTCGCGCTGGCCATCGGCTCGAATGACGACTACCTGCTGACCGCGCTGCACCGATCCGGAAGAGAGTCGTCCGGTGGCGATGCGGCCTACGTATTCAGACCACTCCAACGTAGTCACCATCATCTGCAGCGGTCCCTCGGCACTCACGTCAGGCCCAGGGACACTCTTGAGGATCAGTTCCAGCAACGGCTCCATCGTCCCGTCGCGGGCGCCCGGATCGTGGCTGGTGTAACCGTCTCTGCCGCTGGCAAAGATGTAAGGGAAATCCAGCACGTTGTCGTCGGCGCCAAGATCGACGAACAGGTCGAACGTCTCCGACAATGCCTCACCCGGCCGGCTATCCGGTCGGTCGATCTTGTTGACGACGACGATCGGCTGTAGGCCGCACTCAAGTGCTTTCTTCACGACGAACCGCGTCTGCGGTCGCGGGCCTTCGAACGCGTCGACCAGGATCAAGGCACCGTCGGCCATCTGCAGCACCCGTTCCACCTCGCCGCCGAAGTCGGCGTGACCGGGCGTGTCGATCAAGTTGATCTTCACGCCCTGGTAGGTCAATGCAATGTTCTTCGCCAGAATCGTGATGCCCCGCTCACGCTCCAGTTCGTTGGAGTCGAGAATGCAGTCACCGGCGAGTTGCGACGCGCGGAACTGCCCGCTTTGACGAAGCAGGCCGTCGACCAAGGTTGTCTTGCCATGATCGACATGGGCGATGATGGCGATATTACGGAGATCGTTGCGTCGCATTGAGATCGTCTGAAGGCAGGCTGTACGGGTGGGAAATCAGCAGAAAAGAGAGGCGGGAGTGTAGCAGTTTCCGAATTCGGCGTCGAACCAAGCTTTCGGATCCCATCCGGGATAATCGTGGCGGCTACCGGACCGCGTTCGGCCTTTGTATGTCCTATCTACGCCGCCGGAACCCGCGTTGTATGTCTGGCGCGCTCTAATAGCCTGTCAGAGTGTGTGCTCACCACTTCCTGTCGGCGTGCAGACCTTCGGGTCTGACGCCGGCGGGTGGTGCTGACCGTTCCCGGGCAGGCCGCCTGCGGGTATCCTTGTTTATGATGAAGACTCGGTTCGCAACGCAAGGCACGTTTATCGTCGCGGCTAACGCCGTGGTGCTGTTGTTGCACTCTCTGGCCCATCTGCAGCTGGAAATCTTTCTCTCTGCGGCCGGTAATACCTACGTAGCCGTCGTCATGGTGGCTGCCCCGTTGGTTGCCGCGGCGCTATTGTGGTCGCCATATCAACGAGCAGGGTCGCTATTGTTGCTGGCCTCAATGGCTGGATCGTTCGCCTTCGGAGTCTATTGTCATTTCATCGCGCACAGCCCCGATCACGTGACGCAGGTCTCGCCGGCTGGCTGGGGCCTGATATTCAGAACGACCGCCTTCGCCATGGCAGCCGTTGAAGCCCTGGGGTGCGCGATCGCTGTCGCCGGATTGGCGGGTCGTGAGAATCTGGCGGACCGCAGCAGCGAGAGCACCCTGCAAGGGCACTAAGACGACCGCCCAGCGCGGTTTCTCTTTTCGGGACGCGAATTCTCTTGCCGTTTCGAGTGAGAAAAGGCATGGCCGACACATGCCGGCCATGCCCGATCAAATTCAGCGGTGACGAGTGAGATTACTCACCCGCGTCGGAGTCTGAGTCGGATTCCTGATTCACGAAGACGTCTTGTTCGACGGCCACCGTGCCCATGAAGCCGATCATCATCTCTTCCCACGTCTGGTCGCCCCAGTGGACGGTCTCGGTGGGATCAGGATTGGCGAGGTTGTTCTCCGAGTTGTCGAAGTGGGCCGTGCAGTGGATCACGGTTCCCTTCGGCATCAGCTTGGGTTGGGCCAACTCGTAGGTCAACTGCCAATTGAAATCATACTTGGGCACGTCGAGCAGCAACTCTTTGCGGCCGTCCGGATAGTGGGCGTCAAACCGCATGGCCTTACCCCGCAAGTGCATGTGCGGCATCATGTCGACCAACAGCAAGTCGCGCTCGAAGCGGTAGTCCGCCTCGACTTTGTGATGATCGGCGCCGGCTGGGATCGAGAAGCTTTGGTTGATCGCCACGGCTCCCCGCTTCTTCCTTTTGACCTCACTGGGATCAGCGTAGATGATGCCCACGTAGCTGCGATCCTTTTGCACCGAGCCGTTAGGCGTGTAGTGCAATTGGAAAGTCAGCGTCGAACCGGCAGGCACATACTGGGCCACGCCATCGACTTGGACGTCCGGACTGCTGCCGGGTGCATAACCACCAATGCTGCCCCCTTCGTCGCGTTCCAGCTTGCGGCCCTCGGCACGTGCCTTGCGTTCGGCTTTGCGATCGCGGGGCGGCTGGAAGAAGACAATAATGTGGTGCACGACGGCCCGATTGTCCGGAACAGCTTCGGTCGTCTTGATCCACTTGCCTTCGGTCCAACCCGGGTCGACACTGAAGTACTGGTACTCGACGGTTCCCTCAGCCTTGACGGTAAAGGGCTCGTCCCGCATGTAGATAATCTCGTCGGGTTGGCCGATTCTCCAGCCTTCGACGTACTGCGGCAATTCCGGCAGATCCGCCGGGTCCCCTTCGGGAGAACCGTTGGCCACCCATTGCCGCAAGATGGCTTTCTCTTCGTCGTCCATGCGGGCGTCGTTGCGGAAGTGTCCGCGTTCGGCGTCGGCGAACCAAGGCGGCATGCGGCCTTCGTCGATGACTTCCAGCATGGTCTCACCCCAGCCAACCACGTCGTCGTAGCTGGTCAGCGGGAACGGGGCGATCTCGCCATCACGATGGCACTCAATGCAGCGGTCCTTGAGGATCCGTGCGACTTGGTTTGTGTAAGTGACGTCGCCGTGCGGGTCGACCGACGGCACGCGGCCGATGAAACAGCCCGTGGCCTCGATCACCGGCTGACTGACCTCTTTGCCTGCCAGCAGTTCTTCCAGTGCAACGGCCAAATCGCGGCGATTGACTTTGGGGCGGGCGTAGCCGGAACTGTCGCCCAGTCCGTACTGATCGTCGATGCGTCCCCAGTAGCGGACGTTGCGGTCCCCGTCGAGGATGAACACTTCAGGCGTGCGGACGGCTTTGAACTGGTCGGCAACGACGTTGCCGCCATCCTTCAGCATGGGAAACGTAACACCGTGAACGCGGGCGTATGCCCCAACTTCGGTCAACGAATCCTGACGGTTGGCGTTAACGCCGACGAAGGCCACACCCTGGGGAGCGAACTCTTCAGACAGATCCTGGAGCCGCGGAGCGTAGAGTTTGGCCAGCGGGCATTCGGTGCCCAAAAAGGCCACCACAATCAACTTCTTGTCGGAGAAGTCTTCCAGCGTCCAGTTTTTGCCCCGGTGATCGCGAAGTTCGAAGGCGTCGATCTTGCGACCGAGTCGCGAGTTTGCCTGAGCGGGAACGGTTGCAGCCCCCAGCAGCAGAGTGGTCAATACGCTCCAAACGATGAGTCTTTTCATGCTCTTGTCCCGCCGTTTCCTTGAGACTTGATGTGTTCCAGAACCCGCGAATGCAGGCAAAATGGGCTACTCCTGCGAAGAGAGCGCACAGATTACGGAGAATTACCCCAATCACCCTAGATGGGTTTCGTTCCAGTATAGCAAGTATTGTGAAAAACTTGAGAAGTTCCCGGCTGTAACCTTCCGCCGCCACGGTGGTTGTGCAGGCGCGTGCCATCGTCTTGCAGGTCGCTACGCTCGCGTCTAGCAGGGCATTACAAGAACTTGAACTCCTGCCGCACGGCGATGAGTTCGATAATGAAGTGCAATCGGGTGTTGGGCGGCACGACCCCCTTTTTCCCTTTTTCGCCGTAGCCGAGTTTGGCCGGCACCTCCAGCTCGATCATGCCACCCTTGCCGACCAGCTGCATGCCTTCGGTCCAGCCCTCGATCACGCGGATGAGGGGAAATGAGACGGTGTTCCCGGTCCGGTAGGAGCTGTCGAAAATGGTGCCGTCGTCAAACCAGCCTTTGTAGTGCACCTCGACGATATCCGCTTCAGCCGGCTTGGTCTTGTCCCCTTTTCGCAGAATTCGGTACCTGAGTCCGGACTTCGTTGACTTGAATTCCTGCGGCGCATCCTCATCGACGCGGCCCGGCTTGACCTTCTCCTTCGGATCGTCGGGGCCCAGCCGAATCGCCGTGCCGGCCCCGGCAGCCGATTCTGGTTTCTGTTCTTCGGCTTTCTGTTCTTCGGCCGCGACGACCATCGCGGTCAGAACCACCAATGAGACGGCGAATATGAGTTGCCTGCACATCGTACCGGGTTCGCGTTGGTTGTTGTGGTGATGGTGTGTCGTGGTGACAATCGCCTCAATTGTACCCACGCAGCCGGTGATCGGTCAGCCCAGAATGCCGCTGCCCGCATCGACGAGCTGTGACTCCTTCATCGTTCCGAGAGCGCGCGCAAAAAAGCGCCTTCTGTCTACGTCTACGTCTACACAATTCGTTTTTCTCGGGGTTTAGAGGCATTTTGCCGGAATACTGTAGACAGAGTCACCGATTTTAGGTGTTTTCCCTAGGTGCTCAGACGATAACGTTCTTCGGATTCCTCGCGGTCCGCCGTTCTGCAGTCGCCACTGTCTGCCCACGCGCTTTCAGCGCGATCGGTCACGCGGTGCGATGCTGACTCAGGCAGTTGTGTACCATCGCCAAAATGTCGACGGTGTTGTCGTCGTCAGCTGCGTTGCAACTTCCCCGTTCTGTTTGCCGGCGCGCGCTCGCCGCACGCGGCCCCGTTTCAGAGACGTATTATACCACACGCCGAAGCAGTCTCGACGGCCGCACATGCTGCATTCTTGAGCAGGCGTTTGCCCGCAGACTCTTCAGCTCAGGTGCGCCGGCCAGCAGGACGTAGCCCATTACTCGAACGGTTCGGACATGACGTCGATGGATGATCCGAGGAACGAGCTGTGGCAGAATACGAACGTTTGTGACATCAAATGCAGGCGGTGGTTTCCACCGAAGCGCTAAGCGGCGATCCCTCAGTGTGGGCGGTCGATGCAACCACCAGCAGTTCGAGCCGAGCGAAAGTGCCGTCGGTGTGTCGGACCGCTGCGCGCAATAACAACCACCGGACCTGCACACGCTGGCGGGGGGTCGACTGCCTGGAGAACCGGCAATGCTCCGCAACAAAGGAGTCGGCGGGTTGACCAAGCAAACCAGCCAGAGGGAACCGCCAGCCCATCGACCGTTGACAAGGAACTCAGGCAGGCTCGCCAAACATCGCCCAAACAGGTACTCCGCGCTGCCATCATTCGTTCCCGTTCGTCTTTGGGATCTCAATTCGCTCGGGCGGCCGCGTTGGCCGCCGCGACGATGACAGCAGTTGCCTCGACCGGCCGCCCGCATGCAGCCATGTTTCCGAAGATTCGGAGGAATTCCGAATTGTTGTCCGAAGCAGGAGAATGCCCCGAAAACCATGAATCAGTGTCCCTCGCCAACGAGGGTCGGAAACCTGTCCATTGTCATTGCGGCACGGCGATGGGTTCGTTTTCTGCCTGTCGAGCCTTGATAGTTTCGACCGCACTCGCGAGGACGGGGAGAGTCTCAGGAAAGCTTGGTTTCAAGAGGGGAGTAAAGGCACATGTCGAAAATCCGCAGTCTAGCGGCAGGACGTGGCCCGTGATCGCCCGGTTCGTCATCAAGAACACAATCGCATCGCTGACGTCATCCGGCTCCGGGACGTATGGGAGTGGCAACAACGTTGCGGCAATCTGCTCGTAGTATTTCGGATTCTCTGTGCGTCGCTTTTTCGAGTTTGGCCCCCAAGTTCGCACAAAGGCCGGTCGGACGGCGTTAACGCGAATCCGCCGTTCGCCGAGCTCGGCCGCGTAGTGCAGGGTCATCGTCTCCACGGCGCCTTTGGGGACGGCGTATGGGCCCTCGAGCAACGCCGGGTGAGTGACGTTGTCTGTCGAGACAAAGATGATGCTGCCGCCGTCGCCCATCTGTTCGAGGGCGGCTTCAACGAGCGATCGCGCCGAGAAGAAGTTCATGTCGAAGTTGTGCTCGAGGAGTTCCCGTGAAGCGCCGACTAATGAACCCCCAACGGCTTTCCCGGCGCCGCAGATCACGTGCGAAATCGGGCCGAAGTGGTCGATGCACTCGGCGACGATACGCTCAGCCTCTTCCGGTGTGGACGGGTTCCCGCAAGTGAAGGCCATCCGATTTAGTTCGGGGTCGAACGCTTTCACAGTTTGGGCGCCATCTGGATCGACATCGACGCAGAACACAAACGCGCCCTCCTCAAAACATCGCCGCGCTGTCGTAGGAGTGATGCCGCGCCGCTTTCCAACTCCCAAAACCAGGACGACGTCGCCGTGCAGCTTTCCCTGACGCATGACTTCAACTTCCCCTTCGTCGTGCCGATGCGGACAAAGCCGAGCTTAAGACGGTGGACGCCACTGCGGCCGCCGTGCCTCCTTCGCAGGTCGTTCGCCAGTATGCGAGATCTCTGAAGGGCGTCGAGGGAGCGTTCTGGAACACACCGGAAACCCCGGCGGAACTGGCAGCCATGACGACGTGCTCACACGACTCGCTAAGCCAGCGAGCGTCATCAATCAACAGCGCAAGGCACTACGCGAACAGAGCTACATGCCGTTGAAGCACTTGCCACAATTCCGACCTATGATGGGGGTTGCGCAGCCATGTGGGACACAGCGTTCCTCCCTGCTCCAGTCGATTCCACCACATTCCATTGCGCTAGAAAGTGCCATCCCGGTACGATTCCGACGTCGTGCTGCGGAACTTGTTATCCACCTCAAGGGAGCAAACTTGTGCAGACCAGCTGGGATATCGAGGCGCTCGTCGTGTTCGGCCTAGTGCTAGTTGCCACTTTTGCTGCCGCGTGGAAGGGGCACCGCGATGCCGGCGACGAGGTTGAAGCCGATATCTCTAAGCAGCGCCTCAACCGATGGCTCGTCGGGCTTAGCGCGGGAGCTACGGCCAACAGTGGGTTCGTGGTGACTGGCGCTGTTGGACTGGGGTATGCCTACGGCATCCACTGGCTCCTGCTACCGTTCGCATGGTTGCTCGGCGATCTGATCTTCTGGAAGTTCTTTCCTCATCGAATCAACTCATATGGCCGACGTGCAAATGCCACGACGCTCGCAGGTCTGATCACTCACAACCTTGGGGTAGGAAGATTCCATCCCGTAGCCGTGACCTCTACCGCGATAGTCGTTGTTTGCCTTGCCGGCTACACGATGGCGCAGTGGGTTGCGGGACAGAAGTTCCTCGACGGAGCGTTTGGCCTATCCGGCGACTGGACACTCATCCTCTTCGCGGTGTTGATCATTGCTTACTCGTCGCTTGGTCGCTTTCGCGGCTCGGTGTACGCCGACACTTTTCAAGCGGCTACCCGATTGCTCGGAACGCTAATCGCCCTCTGCACTGTGTGCTGGTTTGTAGCCAGCGACCCGACCGCGTTTGCGACCAATATCCAAGATGCTGGCGAAGGATTCTTTGATCTCTTGGGTGGCGGCACGTTCGTGTCAGCAATTGGATTTGTTGTTGGTTACGCCGCGGCCGCGCTCGGATTTGGATTAGGTCAACCACAGGTCACGAGCCGGTATCTGGCAGCACGAAGTCCTCGCGAAACCCGAGCTGCGAAGTGGATTTACATCGGATATGTCCAACTTACCTGGGCAACAATGACTGTATTTGGAGTATTGCTCCGGGGCGTGATGCCCGACATACCTGATCCGGAGCAAGGGCTTACGGTGTTCGTCAGCGCGACGCTACCGTCGCTGCTGGTCGGCCTGATCGTTGCCGACATTTTTGGGGCGATTGCATCGACAGCGAACAGTTTGTTGGTGGCGATGGCTCAAGCGACACGCGATCTCTTTGGACGAGAACGCGCCGACAGAATCCCGTTCTGGTGGATCACGCTGGGTCTGGGTGTGGTTACGATGTTCGCGGCGTTAGCACTCCAAGGCCGTACGACTGTATTTGACCTGGCGATCACCTCGGTCTCACTCATGGCCGCAGGTCTCGCGCCTGCCGTCGCAGTCAAGGTTCTTCGCTGGCGACACTCGGCGCGGTCCATCACTGCGGCGATGTTCGTCGGATTTGCGGCTGCACTTACATGGAAAGTCGGAGGTTTTTCGGCAGCCTTGAACGAGGCCGCAATCGGTATCACACTCGGACTGTTGGCGAACTACCTACTCAGTCGCGGAACCGACGATGGGCAAACGGACGTCTCGAAGCGAGAGAGTGCCCTTGTCAAAGGAGCATGGGACCATGCCTCAATTGAAGAAGGCTAGTCGATCAGGACTCCACGATTGGCAGCTGAAGAAGTCGCTGCTGAAGGCGCTCTACGGCGTGCCTTATGACAAGGCTCTTATTACAGCTGCCGCGGATGGAAATGTTCCCGACTCCCGCATGAGCGACTTTATCGACAAGTGCTATGACACTTTTCGACGTTGGCAAGACGGCAGCCGCCCCACGGCGCCGAAGTCAATCCAGTTTTGGGAATGCATAATTCACGATTACGAGTTGGACGTCACTGTGCGTCGGGCCATGTCCTGCCCAATCGAAAACTTTATTGCGCTATTCCCTCAGGACAAGAAACTGATAACAGCCGTGGGCGAGCTCACTGCCGAGAATGACAAAGTGCTCGACAGTGACGCCAAAGCGGAATTGCTACGACAGTATGGATCAACAACCGGCGTAACCTGGGCGGCGGCGGCTGACGAATACATAGTGCATGCGAATACACGGACGAATGTCGAGGGTCCGCTGACAGGTATGCAGGCGGGACGAATCCAAGTTCACCAGTTCTATTGCTGGCCGGAAACAGCCAAAGCTTGGTCGGCTTTGGTCGATTCAGACAACTACCGTATGTACATTGACTGCTGGCTTTCGCTGAGAGCACTCGTCGAGTCTGCACATTGGAAAGCGGCCGTTAGCAACGGCAGGTACAACGCCGCCGTGGCACTCGGCGGCGGCGGGTCGCCTGACAAGGACCGCGTACTCGCTAACAGCCTCCGGAGCAGCTCAAAACAGGAGGGGGCACAGTTGTCGTATGTCATCAACGACATCAGCGACGACATGATTAGAGTGTCAGCGAAGCGGTTTCATCGCGGCGAAGACGAGTTGGCCCAAGGCGTTGAGATTACGTATCTTCAGCGGGACTTTCTGTTGCTCGACGATGAAGAGTATAAGCGGCCAAGTAATTGGGATTCCGTCATCTGGGCGATTCTCGGCGGAACGATCGGCAACGTGTATGAGCGAGACTTTTTTCGGTCAATTAGCGCTCCTTCGAGGGTCGGCGATCTGCTCATCGTCGGAGTTGATACGATCGGAGACGATACAGCCGATGCGTTCGAGGAGCGAATGAGGACTCAGTACCGATGCAAGGAACTGGATGAACTGCTGCTCACCCCACTCGACGCCCCGGCCGGGCAAAGAGGTGCCGAGGACCCCTTGGTGGAGGTCTCGGTTATCGCGGGGCCGGGGCACAACCCCTACAGCAACGTTCCAAACTCGTGGACGGCCGTATTCTCGACTCCACCGCTATCCGGACGTGATCACATCGTTCTTGCGACATCGACACGTTACGTGCTCGATGACTTCTTCGGCTACGCGCGCAGATTCGGGTGGGAGCATCTCGGGACGACGCCAGCACCTTCAGACTCAACATTTCGGCAGGTGCTGTTGCGCCGAGTGGAATAGAGCAGCAGCGACCTCACAACATGGAGTTTGAGTGACACTGCGAACGCGACGATTCTGGGTAAGTGTCGAACTGTCGTTGTGCCGAGTCGCTTCTGGGTGTACGGGGATCGGGGACCGCTACGACGGCTGCCGGCTTCCGTCCGCGCCCAGCACCGTCACGCCGCCCGCCGCTCGTAGTGCTTCAGCAGCCCGCCCGCGGCTCGCGCCGGATAAAATCGCCGACCACTACCCGCTCGCCACCTCGTCCTCCGCATAGAAACTCACGTCGCCACGCGACGTCGGCGTTCACGAGCGGGGCAGGAAACTGCCAGCTTGCGTCGGTCACATCGTCCCGGTGTGTCGAACCGGTGCGCGCAAGTCAGCCGACTGCACGCTGAAATGTCCCGATGCCCAATCTTCGTACGTTGAGCTATAATCAAGGAAATTGAGAGGACTGAATTGCATGTCGTGCGAGTTCTGGTTTGTGGCAATGAGGATGTGCGTGGATCAATCGGAGATTGCCAATGAAGTTGTTAATTAGTTGGTCCGGAAAACAGAGCCAGGCTGTTGCTAAGGCACTTCGCGAGTGGATTTCTACCGTGGTGCCTGAGACGAATCCATGGACGTCAACCCAGGACATTTCCCCCGGCGGTCGATGGTTCGATGAACTCATGCGGCAGCTGGAGCAAACGGATTTTTGCATCATTTGTCTCACGCCCGATAACTTGCGATCACCTTGGCTGTATTTCGAAGCCGGTGCGATCGCTGCGAAGCACCGACAGGCCAAGGTCTGTGGCTTCATGACAGGCGTGACTCCGTCGCAACTCGGTCCAGGCCCGATCGCGCAGTTTCAATGTCTGGAATCCGATGCTGATGGAACTTGGTCGCTCGTCAGGGCGATAAATGACGCACTCAAGGACAAAGCACACAACGAAGGTCTGCTGAAATCGTCCTTTGAGGCAGGATGGCCTCGACTCCGTGAGAATCTGAAGGAAGCCCTTTTACTCTACGATCCACGAGCGTCAGTATCCGAACTAGAAACTGAGCAAGCGGAGCCGGAGTATGAACTGGCCGCTGAAGCGCAGCAGCTTTTGATTGCGGGGGCTGCCGACAAACACGGGACGATAATGATGTTTCGTACTATGCAAGGCTTGCATCTTCAGGCCGGCGGACGCGAATTCTGCAAAGGACAGGATGCTCGTTCCGAGGCAAAGTGGCAGGCTGCCATCCGCTCATTGCTTCAACTCGGACTTGTTGAAGCCCGAGGTCACAAGGGAGAAGTGTTCGCGGTCACAGCTGAAGGCTTCCGCGTCGCTGACGAGCTGAAAACGGCGCGGTCTCCTTCTGTCTAGCTTGGCCGTGCAGGAGTAGAAACCGTGTTTGAAGGAAACCTGGCCGACTTTGAGGAACTTGTGCTTAGCGTGCGCGACCGCAACTCGCGCGAGTACATCGGGGAAGCAGTAGTAAACTACCAATCACGTTGCTACCGGTCGGCAATCTCTGCCGCGTGGGTTGCCGTTACATACGACGTCATCAGCAAGATCCGTGAGCTTTCTCAACAAGGCGACGCTCAAGCCCGAAACTTTATTACGCGTGTCGATAGGGCCATCGCCCTGCGAGTTGGTGACCCCGTCGCAAGCAAAAAACAACTCCAAGCTATTGAGGGCGAGCTTCTAACAGTCGCACACAATACATTTGAATTCCTGACGGATCACGACCTGCGTGATATGGAGAGGTTAAGGGATGATCGTCACCTTTGCGCTCATCCTGCCTTCGCTGGCGAGGACTACCTTTTCCAGCCGTCGCCTGAACTTGTGCGGACTCATCTTGTCCATGCCATCCTCGATTTACTTCAGCATCCGCCAATCCAGGGCAAGGCGGCACTCGACCGGCTGAAGAACGACCTCGTGCAACCGTCGTTTCCGTCGACGCAGGCGACGGTAAGCGAATTCCTCGATGGCCGATATTTGCGCCACATCAAGACCGGCCTGATTGACAACCTGATTACGGTTTTTCTCAAAGTCATCATCAAAGAGGTAGACCCGGATCTTATCGGGAAAGAAGAAACGATCATCATGTGTTTGGTCGCCGTGTCGCGCCGTCACCCACGACAGTTCGCACAGCGAATGCGGCAGGAATTGCCTCGCCTCAGTGATGGTTGCAACGACGACGAGTTACGGCGCGTTATGAGGCTCTTTCGCGCTGACCGGCGTTGCTGGCAATGGCTGGGCCGCCCGAATCAGGTTCGCATTACGGAGATCGTGAACGATTACTCGTTTGACGCAATGACCTTGCACGCCGTAGCCAGCTGTTTGGAAATCCCCGAGTTGCGCCCATTATTTGCGGCTCGGGCTGAAACGTTTACCTTGGAGCAGAAACGCACTCTGTATTCAGGCCATCCCAATCAGGTATTCATCGACGATGCAATCAAGCAATACGGCGAAGCCCGCAGTTACCGTGGGGCCGAGGCGCTCTTTGAGACGATGATACGTCCTTTTGTGAGCATGTTTCGTCCTGAGCACATCAGAACCGTTGTTGATTCCGCGAAAGCAAACGACCAAATCTACTGCGCCGGCGAAACACGACTGCAATTGGCGTATCTGTTCGAACGAACTCTGGATCTTGTCGCAGACACCACGCTGAGTTGGCAGGGATTCCTCAGGCATGTGCTCGATGTGTACGACACAGATGGTGCACTTTACGTTGATTTGCAGAATCGCATGAGCGAAGCCGGGATTTGGCCGGCTGCTTGATAGTTCTGACGTCCGCTGTCCGTTTCTTTCGTCGCAATCATTTACGCACCGGTCACATCGACCGAGCGCAGTTCGCGGTCGCTCTTCTTACCAGAGGTTGGACAAGCCTCAGCGAAGCTGCTTCGCGCGCCTCAGAAACTCGGGGCGACCGACTGCGGAATGGAGAAGTCGAATTGGCTTACTCCTGTGGAAGGGATGGCCGATGCCGTGTAAGTAACGTCGGGTCGATGGCCTTCCGTGATTGTACGCACGTCCAATCGAGTGGGTCATCCCTCGATGAGTAGCTGTGGCTCAATGTGTGTTCACGTCGTGACGAGCACGCCGCCACACATGCAGATCAGCCTTCGGTAATTCTATGCACGTGAAAGTGTGCGCGTCACTACGGGTTTCAGAGGCACGCCGAGGGCGGCTCGCTTACGGTCATCGGTCGCATTGGCTCGCCGGATGACGCCGGTGATGGCCACAATCGTTGAGACGTTACTGCATCCGCGTGAGTAGCGGGTTTCACGCGCCTTTGCAGCGCGGGTAGAGTGGAAATAGGTCCAGAGCGTCTTCGATTTCGGTCGGGGGGAACAGCTAATCAACTGTGGAGAGACTCGCATGCGGTTTTCTTGTGTTGTCGTCGCGGCTTTGGTGGGTTTCGGGACGTCTCAGTCGGTCGCGGGCAAGAGCGGCCTGACGCCGGGGCACTTCTACAAGGAGACCACCGTCGACGGCGTGGCGGTCTCACCCACGGGGGACCTGGTTGCATTCACGGTCACCACGATCCATGCGAAGGACAACAAGCGGCATCGTGAAATCTGGATGCAGCGACTGGAGAACGGTCGGCCACAGGGCGAGCCGTTTCGCTTTACCGGGCCACAGGTGAATTCATCGTCGCCGCGCTGGTCTCCCGATGGCAGCTTGCTGAGCTTTCAATCCAAACGGGGCGACGACTCCAACACCACCTGGTTCATCCGGGTTACGGCGCCCGGCGGCGAGGCCGACCACATCGAAGGTGTCGAGGCCGCTCCCATCTGGTCGCCGGACGGCAAGTGGATCGCCTTCGTCAAACGGCCGGATGAATCAAAAGATGCAGAGTCCGACGACAAGTCGTCTGAGGACGAACCGTCCAAGAAAGAAGAAGAGGCTAAGAAAGACAAGCCCGAGAAAGAAGACTCGGAACAAGACACAAAGTCCGACAACGCCAAACAGCCCGACGTTCCCGAGGCCCGCAAAGGCTGGATTGCTCCCGATGCGATCACGAACACGCTCGACGCCAAACGATTCGACGGACGCGTCGTCACCTCGATGCGGTACAAACGCGACGGTTCCCTCGCCCTGGTGCCTCACTATTCGACCCGCGAGAAATCCCAACTGTTCGTCGTCTCGGCCGAAGGGGGCGAAGCGCGGCAATTGACCGAGGCGGCCTTCAACGTCAGCGAGGTCGAGTGGACTCCCGACAGTCAGACCATCCTGTTCGCCGGCGACGAGGGGCAGGATGACGAATACAACCTCGAGCTGACGCGGGACATCTATTCGGTGTCACGCGATGGCGGCCCATTGCGGACGTTGACCCAAAACCCGGGATCACAGTCGACGCCCAAGATTTCACCAGACGGCGACAGTCTGGCGTTCATGTTTATCGCCGAGCGCGGTGCGCCCCTGGATCTGATGGTCGTCGACGTCGACGGCCAAGGTGCGCTGACCGGGGAGCCGCGGAATCTCACCGCCGATTGGGACCTCTCGCCCGGCAGCCCAACCTGGCACGGGGACGACGCCTTGCGGTTTACGGCGTTTGTGGGAGGCAACCGGCATCTGTTTGAAGTCACGCTGGGCGACGGCCGCATCAGGCAGGTCACCGCCGGCGACCGCGTGCTGGGGAGCGTCTCGACATCCAAGGACCGAGCCGTGACCGCGTACACAGTCAGTACGCCGCTGACGCCGTCAGAGTTGTTCGTCACCGACTCGAACGGGCAGGAACACAAACTGACGTCGTTCAACGACGCTTGGCTGGCCGAGGTCGAACTCGTACCGCCCGAGCGGATCACCTGGAAGGTGGCTGACGGCACGGGCATCGAAGGCTGGCTCATCAAGCCGTTGGGCTACCAGGCGGGGCAGTCGTATCCGCTGATCCTCAAGATTCACGGCGGACCGCACTCTGTGTACGGCAACTATTGGTTTCGCACGTTTCACGTCCTGTCGGCCTCCGGTTGTTTTGTGCTGTACACCAATCCGCGGGGCTCGTCGGGATACGGCCACGACTTCACCTACGCCACCCGCGGCCGTTGGGGCGAGATGGACAGCGAAGACTATTTGACCGGCGTCGACGCGGCCATCGCCCGTTATCCCGACATCGACGAGCAGCGGCTGGGAGTGTCGGGAGGCAGCTACGGCGGCTTCATGACCAACTGGTTGACCGCCACCACCGACCGGTTCGCGGCAGCGGTGACCAGCCGTTCGATCGTCAGCTGGGAAAGCTGGTACGGCAGTTCCGACGCCCAGCGGCTGACCGAATACGAGTTCGGCGGCACCCCGTGGGAGAAACGTGAAACCTATCGCCGGCTTTCACCGCTGTCATACGTCGAGAACGTCACCGCACCCACGCTGATCATCCACAGCGAGAACGACTACCGCACACCCATCGTCGATGGCGAAACCTGGTTCATGGCACTAAAGAAACGGCAGGTGCCGACGGAGTTGGTCCGCTATCCCCGATCGAGCCACGGCCTGTCCCGCACTGGCGAACCGTGGCTGCTGGTCGACCGTCTCGAACGATTGCGAAGTTGGTTCGTCCATTGGCTGATCGAGAAGCCGGCACAAGCCGGTTCGTGAGGCGCGCCGCGACGGTTGTGCGCGGGTCTCCTGACCCCGCACATAGTTTGACCGTAGGTCTCCACCCGCGTCGCGCGACCCGCTTGAGACCTGCGGTCGGGCGACGGCGAGGTCGGGAGACCTGCGCCGAACAGTGCTCCAGCGTTGCCTCGTTGCGAAGCTCGGGCTTCGGAACGCAATCTCTTCGAAGCTCCGCTTCGACTGGAGCACCACTATCGCCATCGCACATCCACTACGTTGCCAACCGCGCTTGGTAACGAGACGCGATGGCGAGAGCGGGCGATTTGTTGCACCCCGCGCGCAGTCCGCGGTACGATGCAGCCGTCCACGATCGACACGCTGGCTTCGCCCCAATGAGCCATCCCAACAGCCACCATACCTCTCTCAACCGGCGCCGGTTCATTCAAATCGGCCAGACGGGACTGCTGGGGCTTTCGCTGCCGCAACTTCTGGCCGCACGTTCAGCGACCGCGTCGGGGGCAGCCGGCTCCGAGAAGTCGTGCATCTTTATCGTGCTCAGTGGCGGGTTGAGCCACATCGATACGTTCGATCCCAAGCCCAAAGCTCCGCGTGAACTGCGGGGTCCCTACGGCGTGATTCCGACGTCGGTGCCCGGCATCGAAGTCGCCGACATGCTGCCGTTGATGGCACAGCAGGCCCATCGTTACACGATCCTGCGTTCGCTGAGCCACACCGAGGTGCCGCATGTGACCGCGGCGCACATGATGCTCAGCGGGCAGATGGACGGCTCAAGGAATAACAATTCGCCGTTCATGGGTTCGCTGGTGGCGAAGTTCGCTCCCTCATCGGGCAGCATGCCGTCGCACGTCTGGCTGCACAACATGAAGACGGGGACCAACAAGGTGCCCCGCTACGAGAGCGGGCTGGACGCGTTGGGCCACGCTTTTGCCCCGTTGCGGGTCGGCTACGAACTCGACAATCCGACGAATCCCGAATTCCGCGTGCGGGAATTCGATCCGCCGGCCGGCATCTCCGAGTTGCAGCTCAGCGAGCGGTTCCGGTTGCTCTCGCACCTGGAGGCCGACCGCTCCGCCCTGCTCCGCACACAAGCCGGCCAGAGTTTCCGCACGTTTCAAGAGAAGGCGCGCGACTTGGTCACCGGACCGGCCGCTCGGCGGGCCTTCGATGTGAACCAAGAGCCGGATCGTCTCCGCGACCGCTACGGGCGACATCCGCTGGGACAATACACACTGATGGCCCGCCGGCTGATCGAAGCCGGCGTGCGGTTGGTCACCGTCACCGGTTGGCCCGGCCTGGCCGAGGGCGAAACGACGCCGACGGTCACCCAAGTCTGGGACATGCACGACAACTACTACACGGGCAACGACAACATGTACGGCGACGGCCCGTACGGCATGCGCTGGTCGCTGCCGCGGCTGGATCAAGCCGTGTCTGCATTGTTGATCGATCTGGACGAGCGCGGCCTGCTGGACGACACGCTGGTTGTGCTGCTGGGAGAGTTCGGACGCACGCCCAAGTTCGAGGGCGAAGGCCGTGGCCGAGGCCACTGGCCCAATTGCTACACGGCCCTGCTGGCCGGCGGTGGAACCCGAGGCGGCACAGTCTACGGAGCCTCCGACGCCCACGGCGCCTACGTTGCCTCTGGCCGACCACTGTCACCATCCGACATCGGAGCCACGCTGTTCCACGCGTTAGGTATTCCGCCGGACACCCGCTTCGGGCCCGACGGCTTTTCGCTGCGTGTCAGCGACGGGGAGCCGTTGCTGGACGCTTTTGGTTGACGGCTGGCACTCCCGCCAATGCGCGAACAACTTGAGGCGAGTTTCTATGGACAGGCGTCGGTAGAGGAATCGGAGAACCCGGTGAAGTCTCTGTTTCCTCTATTTGATTGTGCTTCTACCTTTGATGTCTTTGTGCACTTCGTGGCTTTGTGGTTGGGCCAACAATGTTGGCAACGGTGAAGCGATTCAAACGGACTGACCACAAAGCCACAAAGGTCACGAAGCTGAAGTGAGCGATACGACAGCCAAAAACCAACGCACCGCTTTGGATGTGGGGATGGCCACTGCAGGATGTCGGAGTTGGGAACAACCCTCATCGACTGTGTTACGCGTGCCGCTTTCGCCAGGTTGTGGCAGCGTCTAGAATGGCTTGCGTTGCGATCACGGTTACTCTCGCGTCCACACTCAAATCGACGAGTCGATCAATGCCATACGCACGATTGCTGCTCTGCCTTTTCGCTCTGGTTTTACTGCAGACGACGACCGCCCAGGCGCACTTCTTGTTTACTCGCGTCGGTGTTCATGCCGAAGCCGGTCGGGTGGTGGAGGTCTTTTTCAGTGAGTACGCCACCGCCGGCGATCCGCGGTTTATCCCTAACGTCGCGCACACGCGGTTGTGGCAGCAGGCGGCACCGGGTGAGTTTCGCGAACTGACGGTTCGCGAGGCGTCTGATCGGTTGCGGGCGTTGCTGCCGCCGGGTGAGACGGCTTCGGTGATCGGTGAATGCGAATGGGGCGTACTCAAACGGGCCGTGCCCTTCTTGTTGCGGTACTACCCAAAGGCGCTTTCGGGGGATCCCGCGGAACTCAACCAACTCAAACCAAAACAAGGGCTGCCGGCCGAGATCACGGCGCGATTTGGCGATGACGGCGTGACGCTCACGATGCTGCACAACGGGCAGCCGGTGCCGAACGCCAAGTTGACCACCGTCGATGACGATCTCGTTAACGAGGAGCTAAAGACAGACGCCCAAGGAAACGTCACCTGGCGTCCCGAGAGTGCCGGACACTATTGCGTGTATGGCCGGATTGATGTCAAAGCAACCGGTGAGAAGGACGGCGAACGCTACACCGAAATCCGCATGTTTCCCACGCTGGCGTTTCACTGGCCGTCCCATCGCACCGATGCCGACTCAGAGGCGGTTGCCATGTTCGAGCGGGCGATCGCTTCGCGGGCGAGTTGGCACGGCTTTCCCGGCTTCACGGCGGAGATTGAGGGCAGCGTCGACGGGCGGGAGTTCACAGGTGAAGTGCAAGCCGACTCGGAAGGTTCCGCCGAAATCGAAATCAGCGACGACGCGGTCTACGAATGGGTCGATGACCAGTTCGGTTCACTCGTGATGCATCGTATGGCGAGCGACGACGATGGATCGAAACCGGTCCTGCAGTTCGCCGACAACGATCAAGTCCACGCATTGGGCCGGTTACTGACGTTCGTCGGTGGGCGATTCGCTTCGAGTTACCGCGTGAAGGATGATCAAATCACGGTGGTCAATCGCAACTTCGGCGAAGAGAACATGACCATCACGGTGCTCGACAATCAGCCCAACGCCGAAGGCAAGTTTCTGCCTCGTTCCTACACTGTGCAGTATTGGAACGCGACGACCGGCGAACTGTTGCGGACGCAGACGTTTCAAAACCGCTGGCAGCGGGTTGGCAAGTTCGATCTGCCGTCTGAGTTGACGATGACCGAAGCCGGTCCCGCCGGCCTGTCGGTGCGCAGCTTCACATTGTCGAAGCACAAGCTGATCGAAGCGTCGGAAGCGGGCGGCGAGTAAATGCATGGCGTTTGCTTCTTTCTTGGTCCCTCTGTTTGAACTCACCCATGCAGCAGCTTCCCACACTCGACGTCGCGGTCATTGTGATTTATCTGGCCGGCGTCGTCGGTTTCGGCGCGTGGTTTTTGCGTAAGAGTTCCAGCACCGAAGAGTTCATGGCGGCGGGGCGTTCGCTGCCGGGTTGGGCCATCGGGCTGTCGATCTTTGGGACATATGTGAGCAGCATCAGCTTCTTGTCGAACCCCGGCAAGTCGTACGCGGCCAACTGGAACCCATTTGTCTTCAGCCTGTCGCTGCCGATCGGCGCGTTTATTGCCACGCGGTATTTCGTTCCCTTCTATCGCAAGGCGGGCGAAGTTTCGGCTTACACGCATCTCGAGCACCGCTTCGGCACGTGGGCGCGGATGTATGCCGTGATTTGTTACCTGGCGATTCAATTGGTGCGGATGGGGGCCATCATGTTGTTGGTGGCCAAGGCGCTGCATCCCCTGACCGGCTGGGACGAGTCGACAATCATCATCATGACCGGGGTGCTGGTGACCATCTATACGCTGATGGGTGGCATCGAGGCGGTCATCTGGACCGACGTCGTGCAAAGCATCGTGCTGACCTGCGGCGCGCTGTTGTGCCTTGGCATATTGGTGTTTGGCATGCCGGAAGGTCCCGGACAAGTGCTGACGATCGCCCGAGAACACAACAAGTTCGATCTGGGCAGCTTCGGCGCGTCGCTGGCCGAGCCGACGTTTTGGGTCGTGCTGATGTACGGCATGTGCGAGAACATGCGGAACTTCGGCATCGACCAGAGCTACGTACAGCGATACGCCACTGCCAAAACCGACGCCGATGCCAAACGCAGCGTGTGGTTGGGGGCCCTGCTCTATCTGCCGATTTCGGCCGTGCTGTTCATGATTGGCACGGCGCTGTTCGCCTTCTACACGGCCCAGCCGGACCTGCTGCCTTCGTCGGACGTGACCGGTGACGACGTGTTTCCGCACTTCATCGTGCATGAACTTCCGTCCGGCGTGACCGGCTTGTTGATCGCGGCCATTCTGGCGGCGGCGATGAGCAGCGTCGATTCCAGTTTGAACGGATCGGCGACGCTGGTGCTGCGCGACGTGTATCGACGTTTCTTGCGGCCCAACGCGGGCGAGCGCGAGTCGATGGCCGTGTTGTATTCGACGACACTGGTTTGGGGTGTGCTGGGCACGGGGATCGCCATCGTCTTGATTCCGGTCGACAGCGTGCTCGACATGTGGTGGAAGCTTTCCGGAATTCTGGCCGGCGGGACGTTAGGGCTGTTCTTGCTGGGGCTGATTTCGAAACGGGCCGGCAACCCTGCAGCCCTCACCGCCACGTTAATCGGTATCCTGGTGATCGCGTGGATGACGCTCTCGCAGGTCAACGAGAAAGTCCTTGAACCATTCCGCGAGTTGTTGCCGACCTTCTATGAGTCGATGATGAGTTTCGTTACTGCGTTCGAGCCGTACCGGACGACGCTGCACAGCTTCATGACGCTGGTGGTGGGCACACTGACGATTCTGCTGCTCGGCATCGCCATCAGCAGTTTCTCACCCAGAAGGGATGCCGGAGGCGACCAGTCAGCGGCATCTGATTGATCTTGCAACACATCGCGCCGAACCTTTGAAGAGAAAACAGCCTTGAAATCCGCACAACTGCCACAGCCGTTACGAGGCGTGATTCCGCCGCTGGCGACACCGCTGTCGGAGCACGACGTGCTCGACGTGGAGGGCGTCGACCGTTTGGTCGAGCACGTGCTGGCCGGCGGCGTACACGGTCTGTTTGTGTTGGGGACGACCGGCGAAGGGCCCAGCCTCAGCTACAAGCTGCGGCAGCAGTTGATCGAACTCGTCTGCGAACGGGTTGACGGCCGGGTGCCGGTGCTGGTGGGAGTGAGCGACTCGTCGCTGGCCGAGGCGGTGCAGATGGCGAGCATCGCGGCCGACAGCGGCGCCGACGCGGTTGTGGCCGCGCCGCCGTATTACTTCCCAATCGGCCAGGATGAGCTGACCGACTTTTGCGGCCGGCTGGCGGACGATTCGCCCTTGCCCGTGTTTCTGTACAACATGCCCAGCCACGTGAAGGTGAGCTTTACGATCGACACTTTGGCGCAGTTGATCGAACATTCGAACATCGTCGGTCTGAAAGACAGCTCAGGCCAGATGGTCTACTTCCACGAGGCCTTGCAGCTGGCGGCCGACGTGCGGCCCGATTTTTCGCTGCTGGTGGGCCCGGAACAATTGCTTGCTGAGACGGTGCTGTCGGGCGGACACGGCGGCGTCTCCGGAGGCGCAAACCTGTTTCCGCAGGTCTACGTGGGTTTGTATGAAGCAGCGGTACGTCAGGATCTGGAACAGGTCCACAAGCTGCAGGCACAGGTCATGCGGATCACAACCAGCCTGTACACCGTGGGAGGCTACGGCGGAGCGATCATTCCGGCCGTCAAGGGGGCCCTGGCCTGCCTGGGCCTGTGCCAGCCAGTCGTCGCCGATCCGCTGCGACCCTGCACGGCGGGCGAACTGGACCTGATTCGCCAGCGGATGGAAGAGCTCGACATTGAGCCCACAAGGGCATCAGTCGACTCTTAACCGAGCCGCCCGAGGGTGCCCCTGGCGGCCTACCCGCCAGTGTGAGCTAGTGCCAACGTTCACAGGCTACAGGTGTCCTGAGCACCGCTGGGCGAGCCCAATCCAAGACTACGCGGCCCGCAGACCCACGCTTGCACTCGTAATTCATCCGTCATCCTTCCGCCTTCATCCTTCCCTTCCGTCAATCGTTGTTCAGCAACCTGCCGAGTTGTTTTTGCAGTTCGTCCTGCACGCGGCCGCGAATGGCCGAGGTGCCGACTCGTCCGGTGATCTCGCCCAAAGCCCGGGCATCGAGCTGCGGTTGCGAGACTGTCCCGCGGACTGGAACTTGCAGGACTTGTCCTCGTAACGCCGACAGGTAACGATCGCCATCGACCCAATCGTCTTGAATGGGGACTTCGGCGGTTAGGTTCAGCGACTGATCGAAACCCACCGAACCGGAGGTCCGAATCAGCACCTTGCCGATGGTCACTTCCAGTCCCCGGTGATAGACGCGGCCGTCTTTCATTTCGAAGGCGACGTTCTGATTGTCGATCGAGACGAGTTTCGTCTCGCGATTTGCGGTGAAGCGCAATGCGTCTCGCTCGATGACGCGCTGAATCTGGTCGGCCAACCACACAAATTGCTGGGCCATGGGTCCGGGACGAATCTGTGCGGATTGGATATTCAAGTTGCCGGCCAGGCTGCCGCTCGACATGCGCAAGACCGGGAGCCAAGCCCGATCGAGTTGCACGGAAAAGCGGCCGTCGGCCCGTGTGGTTTGGGCCAGAATGGGCGCCACGTACTTGAGCCAGCTTTCACACACCTGTTCGGAGAGCTGAACGTCTTCGAGCGTTGCGCCACGCTCGAGCAACAGCGCGACTGGCGCGTTGGTCAAGTCGAGGGTGGGTTGCGCGCTCAGGCGACCTGCGCCGATGGATAGGTCCAACGGCTCGAACTGTCCCATGCCGTCGGACATGACGAGGTTTAACGCGCCGGCGCCGATCGGTAGGCCGGAAACGTTCGCCGATGCCCAGCCGAGTCCGGCTCGTCCGCTCCACGACTCAACCGCCGGTGCCGCTGCGACAGGATGGCGCGGATCAATCGCCGCTGCAACGTTACTCGCCAGCGGGCCGCGGATGGTGAATTCACGTTTGTCGCGTCCGGAGATCGTGATCTCGGGACCGAACACGCTTTGCAGGACCGCAGTCACATTGTCGAGGTCGTATTCGACGACGCCTTGCAGATCGACGATCCGCCTGTTCGACACTTGCTCGACCCGACCGTGGCTCGAGAGCTTCATCAGTTTCGAGTCGACATCCAGATGGCTTAACGCAATTTGATCGCTGCTACGATCCCACTCGGCGTTTGCGTTGACCGTCAGTTGTGGATCGCTGAAACTTCGCTTCCACTGTTGTGCCGGCCCGCGCGACGTTGAGGCCGTTGTGCGCGTCCACAGGACCAGGTCTTTCGACTCAATCTCGGCGGCGGCGCTGGTGGTGTGATTCGATTGGGAGAACTTGACCTGGCAGACGACGCTGCCGGTCAGTCGGCGCGACAGGTCGACACTGCCGCGATCCAGCCAATTCCCCAGCCGCGCAAGGTCGGCCCGAGCGGCGAGACCGCCAGAAACTAGCGGGGCTCCCTCCTGGGGAAGCTGTGCGTCGAGATCCACCATGCGCAGGGCCAGAGTGCGGCTGGAAAGTATGGTCTGCTGTGAGGTCAAACGCCGCTCGATTCGGTCCCATGTGCCGGATCCTTCAATCCGCAGGCTCGGCTCTTCAACGCGGATGGCCGGTCCGCGAGCGAGGAACTGCTGAAGCTCGATCGTGGCTGATTCGAATTGCAGTTCCTGCTTGGACAGCCGGGCGAGCGTCTGTAGGTTCACGTTGCCGCCCAGAGTCCAGTTTTCGAAGCGCAACCAAGGTTGCAGTCGGGCCGTCCAGGCGGCGACGTTGCCTTGCAAGTTCACTGAAACGGGAAGTGTCGATTCTTCGGAGTCGAGGCGCCAGGGTTCGATCAGTTTGGCCTGTAGACGGTCCTGTCCGCTGACGACGCTGAGCGTCCCAGCCTCAATCTGTTCGAGCGAACGATCGGCGGTTGTGGCGTCGGCCCTCAGCGCAACTTCCAGACGCTGCTCCCTCCAGGGCTGCCGGCCCGGATGACTCCACAACAAGTCTGCAACGACGAACGTGCCTTCGGCGGTCACGTCGCGTTCGCCCCGTCGGCGGCAGGCGAGATCACCGTTCAGCCGCCCTGCCAGTCGTACGTCGCCCAAATCGAAGAACCGTCCCAATTCGGTTGCGAGTCGACCGAGGTCGCCCTGCGCTTGAACCCGGGCATCGCTCAAGGTGCCCTGTGCCGTCGCCTGCAAGAAACTCGACCGGCAGCTGAACTCATCGATGACCGCCTCATCTGCGGACTGATGGCCCGCAAAGGAGATTTGAATCGGATCTCGCCACTCGATCCTACGATTCCCGTCGCGGGCCTCAAGCGCCGAAGTGATCAGTCGGCCCCGCCACTCTCGGTTCGACTCGCCGCGCCGGCTCACGAGTTCCCAGTCGAGGTCACCCGCCGTCAGCGTCGTGCCGGCCCGGACGCGCAGGGTGTTCGGCAGGGCCGAGGCGAGCGCGGCCAGATCGACGTGGCCCTTGGCACTCAGATCGTCACTACCCAAAGCCGTCAGAACACGAGAGATTCCGCCCGCTTCGCCGAAGCTGGACATATCGGCGGTGCCGCTGAGTTGCATGCGGGCCAAATCTGTATCGACGCGCACGTCATCCAATGTCAGCCACTGGCCCAGCAACTCAGCCTGTCCGCCAGCGGCGACTTCTTCCAACTCGACTCGATCGTCACCCAGCCAGGCCGGGTTCTGCAGGACCAACTGCTTGCACGATGCCTGGCCGCGAATCGTTGTCGGCGTGTCGGCATCGCCCGAGGTGTTCATTTCGAAGTCGCACGTCAAGCGGCCGCCGAGTTCCAGTTCTGGGCTGGATCGTCGCAGCAGCGCCCCCAACACCGCCAGCGGGCACCGCTCGAGTTTGAAGGATGCGCTTCCGACAGCCATCGATGCGGGACCGTTTTCACCGAGTTCGAGTTGAACGTCGGCCCGCCCCGTTTGTTCTTCATCTTGTACGTTCGCTGAGAAGGCGATTGCGAGTGAACGCAACGGTTCATGCGAGCTCTGCAGTTGAAGCGAGACGTCCGACAGTTCCGTTTGCCGGTCCGTGAATGATTCGACAATCTCGACTCGGCCGTCGCTGACCGCCAGCGCGAACGCGGTCGTCGAAGGTGCTTCGTCCTGGCGATTCAGGACATTCTGTAACGCGTCTTCGAGATTGCTCCCGTCTGGTCGAACTTCGAGCCGAAGCTGCGGTGACTCGATTCGGAGCGTGCCGGCATCGGCACGATGGGCCACGAGATCGAGCAGAGTGTGATCGCTGCTGAGCGAATCGGCGCGCAGCAGGATTTCGCCGTCAGTGCCATGCCAACTCAGGTTGCGAACCACGACGGGCGAGAACCAATCGAGCGACATCGTCTCGGCGCGGATCTCTCCTTGCAGATCTCCGCATACGCTGGCCAGGGCGTACGACCGCAACGACGTTCGAGCGACCAAGATGGGAGCAGCCCACAACAATCCCAGCCCTGCAATCAACAGCACTGGCAGCAGCCAACGCCGTTTGCGACGCGGTCGCCCGGCCGGTTTGGATTCTTTGGGCTGTGGAGCAACCTCTGGGGACGGGGCAACCGACTTCTTCTTTTTCGGCATGGAAATAGCCTTCGAGTTGTGCTGTGCAATGGCCGCGAGTGCGGCAATCGGCGATGGCCTATCGGTTGATTCGACTCGGCATCGAAGGAACTTCTGGCAAAGCCGAGGGCTGGCGTTGATCGGAGGCAAACTTGCGTTTGCGACGCGACTTTGCCGTCTGGGCAGACTGCGGTTTGTTTTCCACAGCCGGCGAGCGTGCGTGTCTTATCAGCTTGTCGAAAATTGCAACAGCACAGTCTGGCCGCGTGGATCGGTTGGGGTCACCATCGGCGACCAGAGAGCGAGTCTGCCCGCAGTCCTCGCAGGTCGGGCGTCGCATCCATAGCTGTAGCTTGCCTTTACGTTCGCTTGCTGTGTTGTGCCTCGCTTGACAGCGCTTCGACCCGAGCTAGAATTGTCACGGGATTGCCGGCGCAACCGGTGTGCGTGGCTGAAGGATTGCAAGCTCTCCGTGCTCGATGAAAGAGTGGGAGTTCGCCAATGAAGAAATGCAGTCGCTGCTCAAAACCTGCCACGCTCCACATTACCGAGGTCGTCAAAAACTCGGTCGAGGAAGAGCTGCATCTGTGCGAATCGTGCGCCCATCAATACATCGCCAATGAAGAGGACGGCGAACCGCCCGACGAGCAGGAAAGTTTTGCCGTCAAGCTGCCCAGCGTGACCGGGGAAGGCGAACTGGAAGAACTCGATCAGCTCGTTTGTCCCAATTGCGGCATCACGTTCCGAGAGTTCCGCAGCCACGGCCGTCTTGGTTGTCCGCAGGAATACATTGCCTTCTCGCGCGAGTTGATGCCGTTGTTGGAAAACATCCACGGCGAAACGCAGCACACGGGCAAAATTCCCAAGCGGGCCCCCGACGCCAGCCAGCGACAATACCGGCTGATCAAGATGCGTAATCAATTGCGCACGGCCATCGACGACGAGCAGTACGAGGACGCCGCCCGCCTTCGAGACGAAATTCAGACGCTCGAGACACAACTCGACCAGGACCGCGACGACGCCTGACTTCAGTGCGTTCCAAGGAGATAGATGACCGTGGAAATCAACAGCCTGACTCATACCAGCGGAGAATGGCTGCGCGGCAACGGTCCCGATTCCGATATTGTGATCTCCAGCCGCATTCGACTGGCCCGCAACCTGGCCCAATTCCCGTTTCCCAACCGGGCGGACGAATCCACACGGGCCGAGATCGAAAACCTGCTGCGGGACCGGCTCTCGACTTTGGTCGATCTCAAACGGCTGAGCTACTTCGACGTCGAGGCGCTGGAGACGCTCGATCGCCAGTTCCTCGTCGAGCGACAACTCATCAGCCGCGAGCACTCAGAAAGCCACGGGTCGCGGGGCGTGGGCATCAGCGGCGAAGAAAACATCAGCCTGATGATCAACGAAGAAGATCATCTGCGGATCCAAGTCCTGCACAGCGGCTTCGCCCTTGATGAATGCTGGGCGGAAATCGACCGCATCGACGACGCCATCGAAGGTCAGGTGACCTACGCCTTCAGCGAGCAACTGGGCTACCTGACCGCCTGCCCCACGAATGTGGGAACCGGCATTCGCGTGAGCGTCATGCTGCACCTGCCGGCGCTAGTGCTGACCAAAGAGATTCAAAAGGTGTTTCAGGCCCTGCAAAAAATCAGCCTGGCCGTCCGCGGTCTGTATGGCGAAGGCAGCCAGGCCATGGGCGACTTCTACCAGATCTCCAATCAGGTCACGTTGGGCAAAAGCGAAGAGCAACTCATCTCGAACCTCAAAGAGGTCGTGCCCAACATCATCAGTTACGAACGCCGGGTGCGCAACGAACTGGTCAAGAAGAACCGGCAAAGCCTGCACGATCAGGTGGCCCGGGCTTACGGCATTCTCAAGAACGCCCAGACCATCAGTTCCGAAGAGACGATGCATTTGCTCTCCAGCGTGCGGATGGGCATCAACCTCGGCTTGATCGACGACTTGGAAATGCCGACCGTCAACGAGCTATTCATCCACACGCAGCCGGCCCACCTGCAAAAGCTCCGCCGCGAAGACCTGGAAAGCGCCGAACGCAACATCGCCCGCGCCAGCTACCTCCGCCAACGCCTCTCCGGCCGCGAGCCCGAGCAGAACTAGATCGACGGGCGCGCACCGAACAAAGACCTCATCGGGTGCCACTGGCAGCTGGCCTGCCAGTGCCGAATGTGATCAACGCACATAGTTGGTCTGGCATTCATTGCAACGACTGGCTCGCACTGGCGGACAAGCCGCCAGTGGCACCCCGGCGATGTTCATCGATCCAGGCGTACCTCACTGCGACTCCTTTGCAAAATACGCCGTCGCTTTTTTTAGGATGTCGCGTTCCATTCGCAGCCGTCTGTTCTCTGCCCGAAGACGGCGAAGCTCCTCGTGTTCCTTGCCGTTGGAAGTTCCGTTGGCAGCCGCTTCCGCTTCGGCTTCGAACTTCCGTTTCCAATTGCTCAGCAGATTGGCATGGATACCCAAACTCCGGGCCGCTTCGGCGACCGTATAGCCCTCTTCGGTCACCAGGCGGACTGCCTCCGGGGTCCGAAGAAAAGGTGTCAGGAACCATTGTTCTGTTTCTTGGGGCGGCCGCGGGGGCGCTGCGTACTCTCCAACCCGAGTCGACGCACCATCTTCTCACACCAAGACGTTTCGCCGAACGGGCAACCGCGCTTCACGCAATGCCGCAGCGCCGATAGCTCGGCTTCGGTCTGCGGGGCATTCACGTGCTCAACCCAGCCGGGCCGACGGCGAAGCGGCCAAGGGGCCAGCAACCCCTTCCCAGTCCCCTGCTGCCAACAGCGCAGGCTGCCCCACCGCCAATGTTCTGCCCGTTTGACAAGATTCGCCCGTAAGGCATTGCGTTCCACGTAACGGCAGACGCTGTAAAAGTGCTCGTCATCTTGGAGGGGAAACGATTTGAAGCGGCCTTGGTACACGTGCCCGCTCCCGGCATTGCGCCGGTGAGCATGCCACCGCTGCGTGTGGGTCAGCGTCAACCAGCCCGTGAATCGCGACAGTTCCCCATCCTCACGCGGCCAGACGACAAGATGCCAATGGTTGGGCATCACGCAGTAGGCCAACAGCCGCGTCTGTGTCCGCTCAACTGCCTCCTGCAGAATCCGCTCGAAGGCTTCGTAATCCTCGTCTTTTTCGAAGATCCTCATTCGCGCGTTCGCGCGATTGAGAACGTGATACACCAAGCCCCCGTCTGCCCCTCGTTTCGGTCTGCCCATGCAGTCAGGCTAGCCGAAAGAGTCGCTGTCGTCAATAAAAGGTTCCTGACACCTTTTATTCGTCCGGCCGTTCTTGTACGGTGAGCGAATCCAGCAACCGTGTCTGTCCGTCGGCTACCAGGGCGTGCTTGACGGACTTGGACGTTGGTTGTTTGGTTCTGGCCAATAGACGGCTGACTTTCGAGATCGAGCGAAGCGGACACACGAGCAGGTGAACGTGCTCAGGCATGAATACGAACCCAATCAGGCCGAAGCCTTCCGACTGACACGCGGACTCCAGATGATTGGCAAGCATCTCTCGCCAGCGGTCATTCCTCAACAATGGCTGGCGACGTTAGCAGGAAAACGTGAGTTCATGCAGATGACCATTGGCCTCGAAGTGCCGCACGCGCTTCCGATGAGGTTGAGAATTCATGCCCGTAGTGTAACCATAGTCACTGGCAAAGCCGGTGGCACACAACCTAGTGGGCAGTGGCACCCAGGCGCTAGAGACGCAGACACCTTCGTTCTCGACCGATTCCCGAATATAGGCGTGATCCGATTCAAAGAGTTGGTTTCTATTCGATCAACGGCCGCACCTCATCCTTTCAGAACTCTCACACATGGTTAAGAAGAAGCGGACACGGAAAAAGCCGGCTACGAAAAGGCTGATCCAACGCGTATGGACAGGCGACGGGTGGTCTGTCGAGTACGGTGAGTTGCGACGGGGCAAAGGGCGTCCGCCAAGTGTGTCTCGCCTCTTCAAGTTCTTAGGCGAGAAGATTCCGTTTGATGCAATCGATGATGTACGCGCCCACTTTGTGTCAGATGGCACTCCTGCGATGGGCGTATACGTCGCTCACGATTCAATGGGAGCCGCCCGCTACGTTGGCCGCGGACATGTATTTCACCGTCTCAAGTCCCACAAAAAGGCGCATCCCCGAGAACTCGTGTATTTTTCGTTTTACATCGTCGAAAACAAACAACACGAACGCGAAATCGAAACGCTGCTCATTCGCGCAGCTGGACCGCAACTCGAGTTCAATGATCGGAAGAAACGCGTTGGAATCAAGGCTGGTAATGTCCACGATTACGAAGCTGGCACACACTTCTATGAGCGACGGACCAAGCGGGGACGCAGAGCAAAGAAGCAGTCTGTGGAGTAATACTCGCTACTCTGTCGCCAGTTCATTGATCGGCCCAGCAAGTGAACTTTCTTCAGGGCCCGTGAGTCTTACCCATAGATCCAATCGACGGGGCCAACCGATGGGCGACAATCCTTTTCTACTGCGCCGGGTGCCACTGGCAGCTGGTCTGCCACTGCCGAATGTGATCAACCCGCATAGTCGCTCTGGCATCCATTGCACCACTGCCTCGCATTGGCGGACAAGCCGGACAAGCCACTAGTGGCACCTCGGCGTTCGGATCGGGCCACTCTACTCGCACACGGCATTCGGCACAGATGTCTCCCGGCCGAGTCAGCCAGATGCGGGCCAACGCCAGATCAGAACCGTCGACCAGCGACTCGACTACCGTCACCAGCACGACACCCAAATTGCGCTCGCTGGGCAACCATTGTTGCGACGGTGCAGCGATTCCAGATTCATCGACTGGTTTCTCGTCGTCACGGTGGACACCTCATTCACGACATGTCGCGTTTCCCAAATGACATCTCACGAATCGTGAGATATCACGATTATAGTTTCACGGTATCCTTTCGCCGCAAGTCGTTGAGCATAAGTAAGTTGAAGATTCGCGGGATGAACCGGCACGCTTGTTGCCTTAGCAGACCGCCAATCCTCAACATTCGACGAGCCAGGGATCGAAGATGCCTCGCCTGCTGCCAATTGATCGTAAAGCAGCCCCCGCAGCCACGCAGAAGTTGCTGGCCGATGTGGAAAACAAACTCGGCATGGTGCCAAACCTAATCGCCACCATGGCGCAGTCGACTTCTGTGGCGCGGGCTCATTTAGAGTTGGCTGACGCGCTTTCGGACGGTGTGCTCGGCGCGCGTCTCCGAGAGCAGATCGCCCTGACAGTCAGCCAGGGCAATCGCTGCGACTATTGCGTAGCAGGGCATTCGGCAGTCGGAAGTTCCGTCGGGCTAACCGATGACGAAGTTCGCGACGCCCGCAACGGCACATCACCCGATCGCAAGATCGAAGCCGTTCTGCAGTTCGCGCGGCGCGTCGTCGAAAGGCGAGGATCAGTCTCGGACGACGACATCAGCGGGATTCGAAATGCGGGCTATGGCGAGCCGGAGATCGTCGAGATCATCGCCCACGTCGGCCTCAACATTTTTTCGAACTACTGCAATCTAGTCGCCCAGACCGAGATTGACTTTCCGCCCGTCGCGGACATCGATCCATGAAACATGTTACTTCACCCGCTTCCTGTTGACCCATTTCAGTCGAAAGGACACTACCCATGGCAACTGACACTTGCACCACCGGAGCTTGTGACACCAATGTCGAGGCGAGCGAATCGAAAGACCACGCCGCGAAATTGAAAGCGACCGTCGTCGTTCTGTCGGACCCGAAATCGGGTTCGCAGGAAGAGGCACTCGGCCGCGTCTTCAACGCGCTCGCTGCCGCTTACGACTTCAAGCAACGCGGCGACGACGTCAGCGTGCTGTTCCAAGGGGCCGGAACACGTTGGATTGGCGAGCTGAGCAAGGAAGATCACCCGGCGCACGCGCTGTACAAGGAAGTCGAAGACACCATCGCCGGCGTTTCGTGCGGCTGTGCAGATGTCTTCGGCGGGGCCGAAGAAGCCCAAGCGTCTGGCTTCGATCTGATCACCGACAATCCCGTCCCAGGAACGACCGGATTGCCGAGTCTCGCGGCACTCCTCAGCGAAGGTCGCAACGTGCTCACCTTCTAGTCCGCAATTGACCGCCTCTCCCCTTTTCCTTTGGGGAGAGGGGGTAGTGCGAGGCGTCAATCAGGATTTAGCCATGTCCACAACCATTGATGTATTCCACGAAGGCGAACTTGCTGTTCAGGAACGTGCCGGTTCGGTGGCGCAAGGGCGAAACAGCGGCCGCATGATCGCGGCCACGATCATTCCGGGCGCGATTAAGTTTGTCAGAAAGCAACCGTTCCTTGTGACGGGTAGCGTTGACCAGCACCAGAACCTCTGGGCGTCGATCATCGTCGGTAGCACCGGATTCGTGGTCGCAGAGCCGCATACACTTGACTTGGACCTGTCTGACGCCTTGTGCATAGACGCCGATCCACTATGGCGAAACCTGGCCAGTGATCCTCGCATCGGCGTCTTGGTGATCGACCTGCGGAGTCGCGCGCGGCTGCGTGTCAACGGCCGCGTTAGCTTCCCAACCGACCAGAAACTACACGTCGATGTCGAACAGGCGTATCCCAACTGCCCGCAGTATATCCAGCGCCGCAACTTCCGGCCGGCCCACGACAAGGAAACGAGCGCTGAGGTGGCGTCCGGAACTAGCCTGAACCACGAGCAGCGGCAATGGATTGCCAGTGCGGACACGCTGTTCGTCGCGAGCGAGCATCCGTCCAGCGGTATTGACGCCTCACATCGCGGGGGCAATCCCGGTTTCATTCAGATCGTCAACCCGGCTCGGCTCCGAATCCCCGACTATGCGGGAAACGGCATGTTCAACACGCTGGGCAACTTTGTGACGAATCCGCGTGCCGGCTTGGTGGTCCCTGACTTTGAACGTGGCCGCACGCTTCAACTGACCGGTCGCGTGGAAGCGTTGTGGGACGTCGAAGATCCGCACAACGAAACGGGTGGCACGGGGCGCTACTGGGACTTCGAGATCGAGCGCTGGGTGCAGATCGAGAATTCGCTGCCCGGTTCATCCGAGTTCCTTGATTACTCGCCGCACAACCCAGTCACGTCCATCTGACAATACGCAATTACGCCTGACGAATGTAGGAGAACGATCATGTCAGTAGCAGCACTCGCAAGGAAAGAAACCATGTCAACCGACACATATCCTACCTGTGAAACGGACGTCGATCGCGAACCTACCCCCGGCCGTTTCACTGGCAAGAACATTCTGATCACCGGTGGGTCCGGCGGCATCGGCAAAGCCACCGCCGAGCGAATCGCCGGCGAAGGCGGAAGAGTTCTGATCACTGGCACCAATGTCGAGAAACTCGATGCCGTGAAAGCGGAGTTGCCTGATGCGATTACTCTGACCAATGACGCCGGCAACGCGGCTGCCGCAGAGCTACTTGGTGAAGTCATCAAGTCTGAGTTCGGAGAACTAGACTCGGCGTTCCTCAATGCCGGTTACGCCAGCTTCGTTCCGCACACCGAAGTGACGGCGGACGACTTTGACCGGCAATACGCTGTGAACGTGCGCGGCCCGATCTTACACGCCAGAGCCATCTCGCCGCTGCTGCGAGAAGGCGGCTCGATCGTCATCAACGCTTCAGTCGCTCGCAACGTCGGGTTGCCTGGCGGCGTCATCTACAACTCGACCAAGGGCGCGATCAGAACCATCACACGCGTTTTGGCGCTCGAGCTGGCGGAACGGAAGATTCGAGTCAACGCAGTGAGTCCTGGCCCGATCGGCTCGGACTTTTGGAATCGGACTGGCATGCCAAAAGACCAGGTTCAGCAGCTTATCGAAAAGGTCCTCACGACCGTGCCGCTCGGTCGAGTTGGCGAGCCAGAGGAAGTCGCCGCTGTGGTGGCATTCCTCCTTTCCGACGAAGCGTCGTTCGTCACCGGTAGCGAATACGTCGTCGACGGCGGCATGACCGAAGTGTAATTCAAGAGACTACACAAACCACAACATCAGACCACGGAGGCACGACAATGACCACTTCAGCAACGAACGTGAACGACTACGACGCGATCACCGGAGTCGTCGAGCAGTACATCGCCGGCGCCAAGTCCGGGAAAGGCGGGGATATGAAATCCGCCTTCCACGCCGACGCCACGATATTCGGCTACGTCGGTGCCGACCTGTTCGCTGGCCCGATCCACCAGCTCTTCACCTGGAATGACGAAAACGGTCCGGCGACCGAGCTTCAAGCACGGATTTCCAGCATCGACGTCATCGGCACGGTCGCGACCGTGCGGCTTGAACTCGACAACTGGACTGGCCATCGCTTCACCGACCTATTCACTCTGCTGAACGTCAACAGCGAGTGGAAGATTATGAACAAAGTCTTCCACTTGCATCCGTCAGACAACTAGGAGTGTCTTGCTCCAACTAACGAAAGGAGGATGTCATCAACGAAAACAGGTGTGATTTATGCCGGATGCACCAGCCGGTGTGGTTGAGCAGGGAAACATTGACGGCCTGCCATCACGACAGACTGCCCAACGAAATCAAATTGCCGGCACAAAACGATTGATGTCTGAAGCGGGCATCTACCATCTTTCCATCTGAAACAGGAGATACGTCATGGACCCTCGCTTTGTTACGAAAACGATTCATGCCTTCTTGGACTATCCCGTCGCTCTCAGCCTCATGGTTGCGCCGTTTTTGCTGGGGCTCGGCAGCTCCCATCCATTGGCGCTTTGGCTCGCGGTCGGCACTGGCGTGGCGGCGTTTATCTTGACGCTCCTGACGGACCACCAGCTCGGAGTTTTCCGCGTGCTGCCCTACTCCGTTCACCTGGCCGTCGACGCTCTCGTCGGCGTCGTGTTCCTGGTTGCACCGATCGCCTTGGGCTTCACCGGCATTGATGCGTTGTACTATTGGGCCAACGGCGCAGCCGTACTATTCGTCGTTGGTTTGCACAAGCCCGCGCCCGCTGCCGCGTCATTTCAAACCGCCGCGGCAGCTTAAGAAAATGAGGCCCTGGGACGAGCAATCGCCCAGGTTTTTTTCGCAATCTGCATCCCAACGGTCTCACCACGAACGGAGACATAAGATGAAAGCCTTCCTTAAGTTCAACAAAGGAATGCTGAAGATGCCTTTGCACTGGCAGCTTTGGCTCATGCTGTTGGTCACGGCAAACGTCGTCACACCATTCTTTTTTCTGCATCGCCTGGAGGCACGGGTTGTGTTAGGAACGATTCTGGCGAGCATGACGCTGATGACGCTCTTGACAGCTCGGTTTGGCTTCACGCGCATTGTGGGCCTCGGTCATATTTTGTGGATACCGATGCTCGCCTTCCTGCTCGCGAGATTAGGTGGCACCCCGGCAGTTGATGCCTTCGGTGTCTGGATACGAGCACTCTTCGTACTCAACGGAGTGTCGTTGGTGATCGACGCAGCAGACGTCATCCGTTACATCGCCGGTGAGCGAAGCGAGACTGTTCCTGGCCTGTAGAGACTGTTGGTTACCGACTCAATCGTCGATCAAGAGATAAACCCATGCACCAAGCCATTCCCGCCGTCGCCGCCAACGAGACGTCGACCGAACCTGGCCCTTCCGCTCCCACTACACAAATTCGCCGAGCTTTCGCACGCACTATGTTGTGGAGGACTTCCCGCTTGGGAGGCATTGTGCCAAGAACCCGTGAGACGTGACACGAGCCGAAAAACGACCGTTGGGTGACTTGTAGTCCGAGCGGCGACGGTAGCGTCTTGCAGAAAGTGAGTGCGGAGCAACGAATGTCTGCGATAATCGGCATGGAGTGCAGTGTCGAACCTCGACCGCTTGCAACGTTTTCCTGGAGACTAAAGGGGGACATTCTACTTTATGGACAACGTTTCTCGACGATATGCGACATATCTGGGTGATGGAAATTCACTGTGAGATCTCTTCTGTGTACGATGCGGGCATGTCCGACCAGGCCCACAAACCGACTCGCTGGCGATGGCCGTGGGCTGCGGTTCTGCTCATCGCGTTGGTCGTACACGGGTACGTCGTGAGCTACTTCGCGGCATCCACACATGTCGTGATGCACATCGGTCAGCACCGCGCGCATTATCGCACGTTTCCGAACTACTATGTTCGGGTCGCGTACTGGCCTATGGCTTGGGCTGAGTGCAAGGTGCGAAAGGAAAGCGTGGCCCTTTTCGGCGGCGACTGGGCACTCTGGCAAGATGACGGTTTTGAACCGTAGTGCCGATCTCCGGTACGAATCAGCGTGACATTCAGTGGCACCCAGAGCCAGGCGGCATTCGGCAACAGCACGAAGCTACAAGCTTGGTCTGGCGTGCTACGACTTGGCGGCGGCAAGGGCCGCGTCGTAGTCGGGGTGCTCGGCGATTTCTTTGACGTATTCGACGTGCTTGAGCTTTCCATCGCCGTCGACGACGAAGATCGCCCGGGCCAGGCAGCGGTCCAATGGGCCTCCGGAGATTAGGACACCGTAGTCCGATCCAAAATCGTTCGAGCGATGCGCGCTGAGCGTCTGCACGCTTTCGACGCCTTCGGCTCCGCACCAGCGCTTCTGTCCGAATGGCAGATCCATGCTTACGACCAGAACCTCGACGTTGGTCAGGTCGCCAGCCTGATCGTTGAACTGTTTGGTCTCCTGATGGCAAACAGGGGTGTCCAGCGAAGGAATCGTGGCAATGATCCGGGTCTTGCCAGCTCCGGTCGCCAGCGAGACATCGGCCATCGCCGTGCTCTGCAAGTTGAAGTCAGGTGCCGCATCGCCGGCCTTGAGATCTTTGCCTGCCAGCTCGACTGGATTGCCCTTCAAGGTGGTGACGCCGGTGCGTGTTTCAGCCATTGTGTCTGTTCCTGTTCGGATCGTGCTGTTTCCCAGTTAGCAACAGGCAGTATCGCGAATCAGAGCGCACTTTCAAGTCACGAGTGGCGCGGCAATCGGCGTCGCGGTTTCCAAGCTGCGGACAAGTTGTGGCGTGGTCTCCTGACCACGCCGTTCGCGGCGACCGCAGGTCTCAAAAGACTGCCTAATACCCGGAGACCTACGGTCATCCATTACGAGACCTTCAGGAGACCGTCCCGCAACAAAGCTTGGGAACGAGGTCCCAGGCATCGACCTGCGGATTCAAGCTCTCCAGTTCTCATTTGACCCATGTCCGCTAGAATCACACATGACCGTTGTGCAGTATCCGCATCTCCCAGGCTCGTGAATCTTTGATGAGCATCTCGACTTACGATTTCGACGTGGTGGTAATCGGCGCCGGACATGCCGGCTGCGAGGCGGCATTGGCCGCGGCCCGTCTCGGCGCAAAAACGGCACTGCTGACGCTGAATTGCGACACCGTGGGACAGATGAGTTGCAACCCGGCCATCGGAGGCGTGGCCAAGGGGCAGATCGTCCGCGAAATCGACGCCCTCGGCGGCGAAATGGGCCGCGTCATCGACGAGACCGGCATTCAGTTTCGACTGCTCAACAGCGGCAAGGGGCCGGCCATGCACAGCCCCCGCGCCCAGGCCGACAAAAAGGCCTACCAGTTCAGCATGAAGCGGCGGATCGAGGACCAGGAGCATCTCTCGCTGCGGCAGGAAGCGGTCGAAGGTATCGAGGTTCAACGGCAACGAACGACTGGCGTCATCGTGCGCGGCGGGGCGCGATATGTTGCCGGGGCCGTTGTCGTAACGACCGGAACCTTCCTGCAGGCCGTGATGCACACGGGAGAGGCCAAAACCGCGGGCGGACGAGCCGGTGAGGGGACGACGGGATCGCTTTCAGACAGTCTGGCCGAACTCGGTTTCGACCTGGAACGCTTCAAGACGGGGACGCCGGCCCGGTTGAACGGACGCACGATCGACTTCTCCGCGGTCGAAACACAGCCCGGCGACGAACGCCCGCAGCCCTTCTCGTTTCTGACCGACGGCATCACCCAAGAGCAAATGCCGTGCTACCTGACGGAGACGAATTCGGCGGTGCACGACCTCATTCGGGCCAATCTGCACCGCGCGCCGATGTATACGGGACAGATCGAATCGACCGGGCCGCGGTATTGCCCGTCGATCGAGGACAAGGTCGTCCGATTTGCCGAGAAGCAATCCCACCAAATCTTCCTCGAACCGGAAGGCCGCAACACCTGGGAGTATTACTGCAACGGCATTTCGACCAGTCTGCCGCGCGACGTGCAAGACCAGTTCATCGGCTCCATCCGTGGCCTGGAGCAGGCCGAAATCATGCGCTACGGATACGCGGTCGAGTACGACTTCGCGCCGCCCACCCAGCTGCGGCCCACACTGGAGACCAAACGTGTCCAGGGTCTGTACTTCGCCGGACAAATCAACGGCACCACCGGCTACGAGGAAGCGGCGGGACAGGGTCTGTTGGCCGGCATCAACGCTGCACTGGCGCGGGCTGGCAAACCGGCGCTGGTGCTGGATCGCAACCAAGCCTATCTGGGGGTGTTGATCGATGATCTGGTGACCAAGGGAGTCGACGAGCCCTACCGCATGTTCACTTCGCGGGCCGAGTACCGGCTGTTATTGAGGCAGGATAACGCCGACCGGCGGCTGACGCCGATCGGCCGCGAGATTGGCCTGGTCGGGGAGTCCCGTTGGAATCGCTTGCAAGCCCATGAAGAAGCCATCACCCGCGCCACCAGCCATCTGCAGAGCCACCGGTATCACGGCAATACCCTGGAAGAACTGCTGCGGCGCCCCGAGGTCGACTGGCAGCATCTGTGCGAATTGGAAGCCGGGTTGGCGGAGTTGCAGATTCCGCGTCTGGCACAACAGCAGGTGAGCATCGAGACCAAGTACGCCGGCTACATCCGTCGCCAGACCGCCGATATCACGCGTCAGTCCAAGATCGAGTCGATCAAGATCCCAAAGACTTTCGACTTCCACTGCGTGCCACAGCTGCGACACGAGGCCAAAGAGAAGTTGGCTCGATTGCAACCGGGTAATCTCGGTCAAGCGGGGCGGCTGAGCGGGATCACCCCCGCCGACATCGCCGTACTCATGCTGTATCTTCAGCAACCACGCCCCGAGGAGCCAAGCCTGGCGCTCGGTTCTTGACTCTCCCCAGCCGTTGTTGAATACCAAAACAACCACGATGGCGGAATCCTCGCGCTTTTGCGCAGTAGGTTCCATTCCACCGATTCCCTACACAAAGTATTGACAGTGGAGATTTTACGTCTCGCCGGGGGGATTCAGAGGTTCTGAGATTCGGGAGATTCTGGGAGAAGTGATGGCGGTTGACCGAGAACGAAGAATAGATACAATCGGAGTCTGTGAGAACGTTGGTAAAATCTCCGGACGTGAGAGAATCCGCTGGTGAGAGGATCATGGAGGGCCGCCTCTGCTGTGGAGGGACCCCTGAGAGGTAGTAAACCGGTGCCAGCCCACGTTGGGTGGTCGATTCAAAGGATGGATGACCATTATGAAGACCGTTTTTACGACGGGCGAAGCTGCGAAAATCTGTAAAGTCAGTCAACAGACCATTATTCGATGTTTCGATTCTGGACAGTTGAAAGGATTCCGAGTTCCCGGCTCTCGTTTTCGACGGATTCCCCGCGACGTTCTCTACAAGTTCATGAAAGAGAACGGGATTCCCACCGACGCGCTGGAGAGCGGCAAACGCAAGGCGCTGGTCGTTGACGATGATGAAGAACTCGTCGAACTGATCCGCGACGTGCTCGAAGCCGACAGCCGATTCGAAGTGCGAATCGCCAACAACGGCTTTGACGCCGGCATGATGGTCAAGGAGTACCACCCCGACATCATCGTCCTGGACGTGATGCTGCCCGATATCAATGGCAAAGAAGTCTGCCAACGTGTGCGGAGCGACTCATCTCTCGATGACGTGAAGATCATCTGCATCAGCGGCATGGTCGAGCAGGACAAGATCGAGGATCTGAAGGAATCGGGCGCGAACGACTTCATGCAGAAGCCGTTCGAAGTCGAAAAGCTGATCGAGGCTATGTGCTTGCTGCTGGACGTTGAGCCGGTGACGAGCTGACTTGCCGAGCGTCGTTCGAGAGCCCAAGAGCGCGTGACTTGAGACAACGCCTGGAGACAACGCGCGACTACACGTATCGGTGGCGCTGAGACCTGAATCCGATGGAAAGCGGTTTCATCCGGCTGCTGCGCACGGTTCTCCCGGTGCACGACCTGCGCCAATGCGTTCTGCAGCTGGCCGCGGGCTGGCAAGAGGTCACCGGCAGCCAATTCGCTCTCGTGGCGGTCGCCAGACCTGCAGAAGACCGGCTCGTGGCGGCGGTGTGCAAGACCGGCAGTCCCGCACACTTTCTCGACGGCGAGGCGCTGCCCGTGCAGGGCTTCAACTACGAAGAAGTCCTCCCCGCGCTCGCCAACCGCGCCGACGTGTCGTCGACTGGCGAGCTCATTGAAACCGCCATTGCATTCGGCGACCCGGCTGAGGCAATCGGAGGCGTGCTGCTGTTCGCTGAAGCGGGCCTGCCCCAGGACGTTGGCACGGATGAGTTGGCCAAGGCGAGCGGCCTTTTGTTGCGCCAGGCGATCGCCTTGGAGCAAACCTCGGAAGACATCGCAGATACGCTGCGTCCCGACCCATCGCGGTTGGAAGCTCTGGCGGAATTCGCCGCCGGCGCCGGCCACGAGATCAACAACCCACTGGCGACGATCAGCGGTCGCGTGCAGATGTTGCTCAAAGACGAACAGGATCCTGAGCGACGAGTCGCCCTGCAGACGATCGGCGGCCAGGCCCTGCGGATTCGCGACATGATTGGCGACGTGATGGTCTTCGCCCGGCCGCCGAAGCCCGAGCCGGTCCAGCTCGATCTGGTGGATGTGCTGGGCAGCGTCCTGGCGTCATTTCAGGAGCGGGCGACACAACAAGGATGCACCATTGAAATCGAGGCGGACGGCGCTGTTGCCATCTGGGCCGATCGAGTGCAGCTCAGCGTCGTGATCTCCGGTTTGATCGAGAACAGTCTCGACGCGCTGGGCGAAGGCGGGCCGATCTTCATCACCGCGCGATCCTGCAGCGAGACGCGCCGCGCAATATTGAGCGTTGCCGACAACGGGCCCGGTTTGAGCGAGATCGACCGCCGGCATTTGTTCGATCCGTTCTATTCGGGCCGACAAGCGGGACGCGGCTTGGGATTCGGACTTTCCAAATGCTGGCGAATCGTGTCCAACCACGGTGGTCGGATTGAGGTGGACTGCGGTTCGAACCCAGCGGTATGCTTCCGTGTGCTTTGGCCGGCTGACGGCTGAGGCCGACCGACTCCCCGCACGAGACAACGATGTCCGCATTGGCATTCTGGTCCGCCCTACTCGCGCTTGCCCCCGGGGACGAGATCGAACTGCCTCCCGAAGCGCCGCGCTTCCGCATCGAGACGCCGGCCTTCGTGCTGTCGGACGTCCCCGTGCAGCGCGTAGTCATTACGGCCCTCCGGCCTGACGGCGCCACGGACGAAACGTTTCAAGAGCGGCCCCTGATTACCGGCATTCGGTTGGTCTTGCCCTCATCACCCGACGAGGAAGCTGAAGCGGCGGCTGCCGGCTTGGGCGTGCGCCAAGATGCCGAGTTGCCGGCCTTCACTAACGGCGTGCTCGAGCTGACGACCGACTATGCCGCAGGTCGCAAAGTCTACATTACCCAGCGCACCATCATAGTCGCAGCGGGAACTCGACAGGAGACGATCCACGAGGTCGCCATCACATTCCGCTGGTTCAGCATCGTGCCCCCGCTGTTGGCGATTGTGCTGGCCGTCTGGCTGCGCAACGTGATCGTGGCGCTGTTCGTGGGCGTGTGGAGCGGGGCGATCATCTACCTGCACTTCGACTTCGCCCAGGCTTTTGTCAGAACTCTCGACACGTTTCTGATCGACGAACTCGTCGAGCTCGACGACCCCGGGCACCCGCACATGATGATCGCCACGTTCACGCTCTTGCTGGGGGCGATGGTGGGCGTCATCAACCGCAGCGGAGGCAGTCGGGCTCTGGTCCGCAGCATGGCGCGATTCACCTCTCGCCGGGAACACGGCCAAATGGCCACCACGGCGCTGGGTTTTGTCGTGTTCTTCGATGACTACGCCAACACGCTCTTGGTGGGCAGCACCATGCGGCCCGTGACCGACCGGCTCAAGATCTCCCGCGAAAAGCTGGCGTTTTTGGTCGACTCCACGGCCGCTCCCGTTGCCGGGCTGGCCATTGTTTCGACCTGGGTGGGCGTCGAGATTGGCTACATCTCCGACACGTACTCCCGTCTCGGAATGTCGAGCGAAGTCTATGGAACCTTTCTGGCCACCATTCCCTACCGGTTCTACGCGCTGCACTTGTTGGCCTTTGTGTGGTTGATCGCTTACATGGGTCGCGACTACGGACCGATGCACACCGCCGAGGTCCGCGCGTTCACGACGGGGGAACTCAGACGCGGCGAGATGGCGCCGGCGGCCGAAGCTGCGGAGGGGGACGGTTCGAGAGAACTGCTGCGCGATGCCCTGATACCGCTGGCCGTGCTGCTGGTGAGCATCATCGTCGGACTGTGGTGGACCGGTTCGGCCGAGTTGGCCGCCCAGAACGTGGTTCTCCGCGAGCAGGGCGAGCCTCAAATTGCGACGACGCTCTACGGCGTGCTGGCCAACTCCAGCTCCAATCAGGTGTTGCTGATTTCGTCGTTCTTGGCGGCGGCGGCGGCTGTGGCGTCGTCGGTCGCTTCGCGCACCACGACGCTCGAACAGAGCATGGAAGGCTGGATGGATGGCATGCGGAGCATGTTTCTCGCGGTCGTCATCCTCGTGCTGGCTTGGAGTGTCGCCACGGTATGCGATGTCGACCACCTCAATACTGCGGGGTTCCTGGTCGAGATCACGCAAGGCTTACTCAGCGTCCACTGGATGCCCGCACTGGCGTTTTTGTTGGCGGCGGCGGTCTCGTTCGCCACAGGCAGTTCCTGGTCGACGATGGGACTGTTGATGCCGTTGATCATTTCGCTGACCTATTACCTGTTGCTCGATCTCAACGAAGCCGAACCCAACCATCATCTGCTGCTCGGTGCCATCGGGGGCGTGCTGGCAGGGGCCATCTTCGGCGATCACTGCTCTCCAATTTCAGATACGACCGTCCTGTCTTCGGCTGCGACCGACTGCGACCACCTCGATCACGTGGCGACACAGATTCCCTACGCCGTTTCGGTGGCCGCGGTAGCCCTCGTATTCGGGTACATACCGGTCGGGTTCGGCTACTCGCCGATCATCCTGCTGCCGCTGGGATTGATCGTTCTGTTCCTGCTCGTGCAGTTCCTGGGTCGCCCCTGCGACGCGACGACTGCCGAGTCACCAGCGGCAACGGCAGGAAGCGAAGGTCCGCCCGACTTGGGGGACATCGAGTCCATTCTGGACGATGGGGAATGAGCGAAAAGTTCACAAAGATTGCAGGGTGACTTCATCAGTACTGCGCGAGCTCTTACAGGCGGTCGGGTTCAGTTTAACTGAGCCAATGCCCTCCTCAGAGCTTGAGGCTCAACTAGCCGCCTTTCCGATCCCGGTGCCTTCCGAGTTGCGGGACCTTTACGCTACGTGCAATGGCGGATACTCAGAGGCATACGCACTTCAGATCATCGACGCCGCCGAATCGTGTCGCATGGCGCACAGCTCTGCGAATCACTCGATGGCGTATCTACCGTTCATCGTTCGAGAGAGGTATAGCGACGAACCGTGTTGTGTCTGCGGCATGGGACCGCTGATGGGCTTCGTCGTCTTTTCTCATCATGAGGAGGGTACTCGTTTCGCGGCGCCCTCGTTGGAGGGGTTTTTCCGGATGCTTGCCGAGACCGAACCGAGTCCGGCATGGGTTAACGAAGCACACCGTTGCACGGCGGACGAGTTTCCGGCGATGAGGAGGCTGTTAGCGCTGGCCGACAAACTCGTCGAGTCCACGGACTACGAATTCCGAGAGCTGTTTTGCTTGGCGGCGAGCAGTTTCCCCGATGAGCACCTTCATGACATCGTCCAACTGCTGCAGCACCGCGACTGGCGTGTCCGTCAGATTGCGCAAGAGCGGTTGCATCCCGTCGAGGATCACAGAATCGTGAGGGCGCTTGATGAATTGGACTACGCTGTCGGGTCTTTTGCACACAAGGCGGTCGACGTGTTGCGTGCTGCCGGCATCAGGGCCCTAATCCGGAACCGATACGAGATCCATGTGGGCACGCAACAAGAGTGGCTCAACGTCCGCATTTTTTTCGACAAGCGAGACTCGGCCGATTGCTGGGACTTCCTCATCGAGCAAGCAACCTCTCTTGTGTCAGAACAACGGCGTCGTCTTCCATGAGATGGTTCCGGATGTGTTCCAGCGCGAGGCGCTTACCTTAAGATCGGCGATGCCAGACCGAACATCTCTGACGAACTGAATTTGGCGCTGCGGCCGATCCCCTCAGCACCCCGTTGCCAGAGGAAGAGGCGAGCAGCCTAGGATCGCTGCGGCTTGCCGGTGCAGAAGATTGTCGGAGAAGTTGTTGCCTAGCCAACGGGAATCTGGACAATTTCCAGTGCGACTGTCGCTAAGCAAGTACATCACCCTCTTTACGGCACGATGACAGTTAGAGTGCCGTTCACCGCGCGAGTGTGTATGGCCAACAAAGTGCTCAATCCGTGTCCGACCTGCGGCAACTGCCTTGATGTCGGCGGCTGTATGACTTTCGTTGCCTACTTCCTTGAAGAATTCTCGGATGGCAAGTGCCCGGGATGCGGCACTGTTGTTCTCATCGAGGTTCCCGAACCGAAAACCGTGGATGCGTGGGCAGTTGCATCCAGCTCCGAGGTACCGAATGTCCGCTTTGACGATATGGACTTGTCCGTCCGCACCAAGAACTCAATGCGGCAACTGAACATCGCAACCGTTGGCGACCTCCTCGCGTTACCGCGCCAACACATCATCGACAATCTTCCGGTCTCCGAACCCGTTCTGCACGAACTCGATGAGCGTCTCTCGGAAAAAAAGATCGTCTGGTAGTTCGCGGTGCGGAACAAGCGGCACGACATCGAATTGATTTCGGCGCCGACGCCACGAATTCGTTGGTGCGCGGCGCCGGCCAGTCCTTTCCATTGGGCGGTCGAAGATGATGATGAACCCGGAACGAGAGAACGCTTACCGATTCGTGCTGGCGGCAGGTCTGCTTCATCTCAAGTGGGACTTGGCGTGCGTGTTTGGCGGCCTAGCGTGGCTGAACCCGTTGCGTCTGCGGCACCAAATTCGTGCCGTGCGCCGCGCTGCGTCCCGAGCGATCACATTTCACAATCTCGCCATCTTCTCGACGTTGGGGTTTCGAGGATTCTCGGAAGAAGAGTTCTGGGATGAGATCGATCGGTTTCGCGATGAGTTTCCCAGCTTCGATTGGGCCGACTACCGTTCGATGTTTGATCGTGTGCTTGCGGGCGAAGAGGTTGTTTCTCGTTTCCTTCCCCCTCCGTCGCGAGGCTGCCGCGGTCGAACCTCCCGCTGGTCTCGCAGATTGATCGAAGAACGGCCGGCCGTCTTTCCACAATCTTCGTTGACCAGAAGCGCAGCGAACGTCGAGCTCGCGAAACTCGGCAGGCCTCGCTTGAAAAGTGGTGGGCCGCGCGGTCATTGTGGATGATGTGGCCGCCGAGTTGGCGTGGACCGAGTTTGTGAACCCTTGGGAGTTGTGAGTCATGCGCCTGCCCGCCAGCCTGTTTGTTGCCCTGATGCTGGCCTGCATCGCCGTCGACACCGCTCGGGCAGCCGACCCCAGCGTGGTGCGTCACGTCGTCGTGTACCAGAAAGACGGCATGTTCGGCGGTTGGCCGGCCAATCACGGCATGTGGATCTGGGGGGATGAAATCCTCGTGGGCTTCAGCACCGGCATTCACAAGGACCTCGGCCGGGAGCGCCACAACATCGACCGCCAGAAACCCGAACATCACGTGCTGGCCCGCAGCCTGGACGGCGGCGAGACCTGGTCGATGGAATATCCCGCCCAGCGGGGGATGCTCATCAACGCCGGGGGCATGCGGCACGGGACCACCGACCCTGCCCACAAAGAAGCAGAGCCGGTGCCCATCACCAAACCAATCGACTTCGCCCACCCTGACTTCTGCATGACGCTGCGATTTCATGACGTGCACGGCGGCAATTCGCGGCTGTACTACTCCTACGATCGCGGGCACAACTGGAACGGTCCGTTCCGACTGCCGAACTTCGGCCAACCGGGTGTGATGGCCCGCACCGACTACATCGTCAACGCCCCGGGCGACTGCCACCTGTTTCTGACCTGCTCGAAGCAGAACCGCAAAGAAGGTCGCGTGTTTTGCGGCCGCACCACCGACGGAGGCTTGACTTGGAAGTTCCTCTCGTACGTTGGTCCCGAGCCGACCGGCTTCTCGATCATGCCCTCCACAGTGCGGCTCTCGCCCACTGCGTTGCTGACGACCACCCGCCGCCGGGAAGGTCGCGGTGAATCCAAGAACCGTTGGATCGACACCTGGCGGACGGACGACGACGGCCGCAAATGGAAGTTCCTCAATAAAGCCGTCGACGACGTGGGTGAAGGCAATCCTCCCTCGCTCATCCAACTGCAAGACGGCCGGTTATGCTTGACCTACGGTGTGCGGAAGCCGCCGTTTGAAATGCAGGCGAAGTTCAGCAGCGACGAGGGTCGCACGTGGAGCGATCCGTTCGTACTGCAGACCAACGGCGGCGGCCGCGACCTGGGTTACCCGCGGACACTGCAGCGCCCGGACGGAAAGATCGTCACGCTCTACTACTTCTACCCCAACGACAGTCCGTATCGAAGAATCCTGGCCACGATCTGGGACGCCGGTTCCTAATGCGGGTCTTGCCCGACGTCGCCGAGCCTTTGTTTGAGCCGGTCGATCTGTTCTCTGGCTTCCTGCAGCTCCCGCAGCGCCTTGGCCCGACTCGATGCGCACCATCCGACTGTGAGGAGTAGCACCGGAATAGCGACCACTTCAAAGAGGATGTTGTATGACATAGACGGTACCGTTTCGGTTGTCACCGGAGCGAGTCGAAAGCGGTGTCGGCCCTGGAGTGTCGGGCGGTCGGTCTGGACTTGCCGTTGTTGGGATGCTGCCTACAGCGGAGTTTTCAGCAATTCGATGTCCTTGATCCAGACTGTGCCAGTGCCTTCGATCGCGACATTGAGTTTGGCCAAGTCGGCCTTCTGACCCGGTTGCAGAAAAAACGGAATCTCGTAAGTCGCCCAGCCAGTGGTGCCGGAGACTGTTTGGTCAAGCCCTCTCGAGAACGATTCACCATGCTGCGGGATCCGAACCCACATTTCCAGGTAGGCTTTGCCGTTGAGATTCTCCGTCTTGAGTTTTGCGCGATAGACGAGGCGTGCGTTTTCAATACCCACGTCGTCGACTTCGAACAGCCGCACCGTGCGCGGTTGATCCGACTGAATCTTCCAGCCGCCCTGATCAGACGTGACGCCGTCCTGGGTGATGGTTGCCTCGGCCGCGCCGAACGATCGCACGGTTTCCGTTGTTGGCTGTTTCGCTGCCGGCGGACGTTGGGCTCCCGGTCGGGGACGAACGACATAGCTGGCAACTCTCCACTGGCCATCAAGCTCCAGAGTTGTCGTCACAGTTTCACGGGCGCCGCCTCCCTTCTCGAAGTAGGAATCGAACTGCAGCGTGACCCAATCGCCTTTCGGTGCATCGGGGACCTCCGTCGTGTAGCGTGCCTGCTTGAGTTGTCTATCGACCAGTCGACCGATTTGCGCTCGAATCGGGGCCACCCTCGCCGTCCACTGATCGCCAGTGATTGACGAACGAACCATCGCAGCCATTTCGTCGCGGCTCTCGGCGAACTTGTCCTCGTCGATGATTTCGAGCCAAGCCCGCGCCGCCTTCAAGGCCGCTCGCTCTTTGTCGGAGAGGCTGTCTTTTCCGGCATCGGCCGGACTGAGAGATTTCACGGTTTGCGTTGCCGTTGCTCCCGCAGAGACTGGACGTTCGGCGCCCGGTCGGGGACGAACTACATAGCTGGCAACTCTCCACTCGCCGTTCGCCTCCAGAGTTGCCGTAACGGTCTCGCGGGCGCCGCCCCCCTTCTTGAAGTAGGAATCGAACTGCAACGTGACCCAATCGCCTTTCGGTGCATCGGGGACCTCCCTCGTGTAGCGTGCCTGCTTGAGCCGTCTATCGACAACTCGACCGATCTGCTCTCGAATTGGGGCCACCCTCGCCGTCCACTGATCGCCGGTGATTGACGAACGAACCATCTCAGCCATTTCATCGCGGCTCTCTGCGAACTTGTCCTCGTCGATGATTTCGAGCCAAGCCCGCGCCGCCTTCAGGGCCGCTTGCTCCTGGTCGGAGAGGTGGATCACGTCCACGACCACTTCACCGCCGCGTCGCAACGTGAACTCCGACTGACTCAGCTGCAGCTCTGTCTCGCTTTTGAGTGCGATCTCGTACGTGCCGGAATAAAGCCGGCGAACTGTCGAGCCGGTGGCAACGTCGATGACGGCGTATTCGTGGCCGTCTTTGTTGACAACGACTTCGACCTCTTCGGATGACTCAATTCTCAGTTGACCGTTGTCCGTCACGACGAAGATCACGCCTGCGAGCAACAGCGCAACACCGGCCAGTCCCGCAGCGATCTTCCAGCCGAAACGCCGAGGCGGGGCCGCAACGATCCCCGATGCCGCCAAGAACGGCTGCAACGCATTGGCGGCTTCGGCCGGCGTCTGATACCTGTCTTGCGGCCGCTTGGCCGTCATCCGCTTCAAGACGACGATCAATTCGTCCGGAACGTCGTCGCGGAACTCGGAAACTGGTTTCGGCTCGCGTTCGATGTGTGCCATGGCTTTCACGATCTCCGACCCTTCAGGAAACGGCGGCTGGCCCGTCAGCAGCGCATACAGCGTGCAGCCGAGACTGTAGATATCACTGCGAATGTCCGTCTGGCTGGCATCGCGGGCCTGCTCGGGCGCCATATAGTCGGGTGTCCCCATCATCGAACCCTCCTTCGTCAAATCGCCTTCGCCAACAAGCTGGGCGAGTCCGAAGTCGAGGATCTTGACTTGCCCGGTCGGCGTGAGCATCAAGTTGTGAGGCTTGATGTCGCGGTGCACCATGCCGAACTCGAAAGCATGCTGCAGGCCCACCGCCGCCTGGCGAATGTAGTCGCAGGCTTGGGCGACCGGCAGGCCTCGGCCGTCGCGAATCAGCTCTGCCAGGTTCGTCCCCTCAACAAACTCCATCACCAACAGCTGCAGGCTTCCCGCTTGTTCGGAGTCGTAGGCCGTGACGATATTGGGATGCGAAAGCCTGGCGGCAGCCTTCACTTCCCGCCGGAATCGCTCGACGGCCGCTGCGTTATGCGTCAGCCGGCCGCTGATCACCTTTACGGCGACGGTGCGCTGCATCAAGCGATGCTCGGCCTTGTAGACCGCGCCCATGCCTCCGGTCCCAACCAATTCGAGAAACCGGTATCGCGAGTGCCCGCTTAACTCATCGGGCAATTCGAAGTCGGTGGATGATGTTGCGGCGCGCACGGGAGGCAGTGTGGCCGCCTCACGCGGGTTGACTGCGCTACCCGATGCTGGGTCCCCGGCTGGATCGCCCGAATTCGGCGACGAGCGAATCAAGTCGGCGAAGGTATCATCCCCCAGCGAGCTCAGCGTGTGGCAGCACGATTCACATTGCGCGACGTGATCCTCAATTTGCTTCGCCTCGTCACCGCTGAGCTTTCCCAACCCAAAATCTGCGAGTCGTGCAGCGTCGGGATGTTCGATCTCGTTTTCTACCATCTTGGATTTCTCCAACCGCCAAAGAGGGCGCGGCTATTCGGCACCGGCATCGCAACAGTCGCTGCGGCGCAGCTCGGCTTGCCTGCGATTGATCCACATGATGCCAAGCGGAAGCACGATCGCGTAGGGAATCCACAGGAAAAACCGCTGCGGTGCAGGCAGGGCCAGCATTGCTCCCAAGAACGCGGCGATCAGCACCCAACCGACTACGGAGGTCTTGATGATAAACGACCTCTCCAGCGGACCGCGGGTGTTGCGGATTGAAAACCAAGTTCCGCACAAGCCGCCGGCAAGCCCCGCCGCGCATCCCACGATGCCGCCCACAATCCCAATCCAACTACCAAACTCTGCAGGTTCCATGACGCCCTCTCTCAAAGATCGCACCGTTGCTTCCGCCCGTCACGTCTAAGAGAGAAGTGCAGCTGCCCCCGACTTCTTTCAGCGTTTTTCAAGAAAACCGGACGTCAATCGATCAAGCCGGCCGCATCACGACGTAAAGCCGAGAGCACACGCGACTTAGCGATATAGACCGCATTCACTGTGATACCGAGTTCGGCAGCCACCGCGTCGGCGTCGAGGCCGTCGATCATCAACCGATGAAACGCTTGCCACGTTGTGGGAGCGAACCGGTCGGCGCTGCGTGACAGCAGATGCTCGATGACTTGCCGATCGTGTTCGGCGTCCCACATCCGGCTGCAGTTGCTGTCGTCGTCTTCCAATTGGTTGAGCTGCTCGGCAAACGTGCTGCGCCCCGTGGCCATCGGTCGGCGCTTGCGCGCGCGCCAATGGTTCTGCACGCGATTGGCCAGAATTTTGCGCAGCCAACTGCGAAAGGCGCCGGTCCGCCGGTTGTGCCGAAACTCCGGCAGTTCCCGCGAGACCACGAGCAGCACGTCCTGAATCAGATCGTCGCAATCCGCCTCAGCCACGTCGTAGCGCCGCAACCAATGTCGCAGCAACGGGCCATACAGTTCCACCAATTGCGCCCATGACGCGTTGTCCGAGTCGATCGAGAGCCGCTCCAAAAGACTCAGGGATGTTTGGACCATGGCAGACAGTCTAATTCTGCGAGCGGCGTTGTGACACTCGATCAAGAACGCGGTGAATCAACCGGCCAATCTCCATGAAGGCGATGCCAGAGAACATGAGCGGGATCGGACCGAAGTAGAAAAACCCCATCACCGATTCCGCGACACCGACAACGTTCGCCACGATCATAATGATCAATGTAGTCAACATCAGTGCCAGCAGTACACATGCCGGACGCTCCAAATCTGAGAGCTCATCCATCGCCATGTAGTTCCACCACATCCCGATGGCTAGGATGCCCAAGATGATCGGCAAGCCCAACAGCCACGCCATCAGCGGACGATCGGGCTCCAGAGGATGAAAGGCCATATACACCAGCATCGCCAGCGGGAAGACAACGAACAGGCTCAAGGCGACCACAAACAACTGGTACATTCCCAGCCGAACAAGCAGCGGCTCGAATACCAGCGGTCTGAGTTCCTGGTTGCTTTGGAAGACCAACATGATCAAATGACTCCCACGAGCTAGCATCCGACGCCGATTCCATCGCTAGTTGGTGTGCGGGGAACGGCATTCTCAGCGTAGTTGATCCACATCCGCTCGGATCATTCCCGATTGCGTTTCCCTCTGACGAGGTCGATCATCTGGTGTATCTTCCGACCGTACTGGGTCAGCACCATTGCGGCCAACGCCATGGGGATCCAGCCGAAAAAGGCAACGGCCAGCATAAGAGTCTCAACGCCAAACAAGTTGGCGAGGATCATGACGACAAACAGGGTTGCGACCAGAATCTTGAGCACTTTGCTGGGCTGCCGGACGTCGGACAATTCGACCATCGCGTGGTGACTCACCCACAATCCGATGCCCAGCAGTGCCAGCATGAAGGGCAGTCCGAGCAACCAAAACGTCAACGGATTAGGCGCCTCTAGCGGATGAAATGCCATCTGCACCATCAGTCCGATCGGACCGGCGACGAACGGACACACGACCACCCCAAAAAGCAGGTACATGCCGATGCGAACTAGCAGCGGTTCTTCCGATAGGTGTTTGAGTTCCTCGTGGAATCGAAATGGTTGCACGTTGGCACACCCCACGATCGGGTCTCGGCTGCCGCGCATGTCTTCATGCGCATTGTAACGACGCGTCAGCCACTTCGATGCCCCTGTGGGCAGTCAGACTCGACGGGAAGACGCCGATGCCTCGCGGCGGCTGCCGGTCGATTGTGTCGAATCTCCGGAACGCACCGATTGGGGCTGTGGGGTTGACGGCTGGATTCGCACAAAGCGGGCCGGTTGCGATCAGACATGTTTTGAGGAGTCGCCCGGGCTGCTATGCTGGCTGGAACCGCTCGTTTTCCTCCGATTCAGACGATACGCCATGCGACTTCAAGGCATCTTTACGCCGAATCTTGTCCCTTACGACGCCCGGGGCGACGTGCACGAAGGCGAACTCAGACGATACGTCGATTGGCTGATCGAACGCGGCGTGCATGGACTGTATCCCAACGGCTCGACGGGCGAATTCACACGCTTCACTCCCGAAGAGCGTCGCCGCATCACCGAAATCATCGCCGATCAAGCGCGGGGGCGGGTGCCGATTCTGGCAGGCGCCGCGGAAGCCAACGTGCGCGAGACCTTGGCCGCCTGCGAACACTATGCGGGTCTGGGAGTCCGCGCGGTGGCGATCGTCGCCCCGTTCTACTACAAGCTCAGCCCGGCTTCGGTCTATGCCTACTTTCGCGAGATCGGTCGCAACACACCGGTCGACGTCACGCTGTATAACATCCCGATGTTCGCCAGCCCGATCGACGTGCCGACGGTTCAACGGCTGTCGGAAGAATGCGAGCGGATCGTGGCCATCAAAGATTCCTCGGGCGAAATTCCGCACATGATCCGCATGATTCAAGCCGTGCGGCCCAATCGCCCCGATTTCTCGTTCCTCACCGGTTGGGATGCCGCCTTAATGCCGATGCTGCTGGTGGGCTGCGACGGCGGAACCAACGCCAGCTCTGGGGTCGTTCCGGAAGTCACCCGCAAGCTTTACGACTTGACGTTGGCCGGGCGGCTCGACGAAGCACGGACTGTCCAATACGACCTGGTCAAGCTATTCGACACGATGATCTATTCGGCCGAGTTCCCCGAAGGATTTCGGGCGGCAGTCGGCCTGCGCGGCTTCGAAATGGGAGCCGGACGTCAGCCCATGTCTCCCGAGCAGCGCACCGACCTGGAGACGCTACGAGACACGCTGCAATGCCTGCTGTCGGAACACGGCTTCACGGACGAACCGTTAGGCGGGTGTCCTCCGTCTGCTGCCGGCAACGTCGACGCGGCCGAGGTCAGCCAGATCGCTCAACAGGTCATCGCGGAACTAAAACGCCGCGGTTTGATGTGATTCGCTCGGTCCAGATTCAGTCTGCCGATCCTTGGTCAATTGCAGCTGCGATCACAGCCGAATCCGGCGACGATTGCATCCTCAGCCGACGAATTCCTTTCCCATCATGCCGCGGGCCACAAGCAGTTTCGAGATTTCGGCGGTTCCGTCGCCGATCTGCCATCCCAGAATGTCCCTCAGCCGCTGCTCGAAGGGAAGCTCGGACGAGTATCCATAATGCCCGTGGATGGTGAGGCACTTGCGGACGATCTCGAAGCTGATCTCGGGGACCCACCACTTGCACATCGCGCCTTCCCGCGAATGGCGGAGACCTTGGTCTGCCATCCAAAGAGTGCGGTAACACAATAGTCGCGCCGCTTCGAGGAGTGTTTCGGCTTCGGCCAGGGCAAAGCTGATTGCTTGATATTGCGAAATCGCTTTCCCCATCACCTCGCGGTTTTTCGCAAAGCTGCAAGTCTCGTGCACCGAGGCCTGCGCGGCTCCGAGGCACTTCAGGCCGATGTAAGCGCGATTGGTGTCGAAGAACTCGGCGACCATGGGATAAGCGTTGTGAAGTTCGCCCACCACGTAGTCGCCGGGAATCTGGACGTCGTCGAACTCGACCACCCCTCGGGCAACACCGCGACTTCCCAGATCGTCCCAGACCTTGGGCGGGCCGACGCCGGGAGTCTCTTTGGGGATCAAGAAATTCGTCAAACCATGGATCCCCGTTTCCCCGGCCTGAGTGCGGCAAGTGACGATGTAGGCGTCTGCATCGGCCCAGCTGATCGAATTCTTAACCGCGCTGATCCGCCACCCGTCGGAATTCTTGGTGGCACTGCTTGTGAACGCAGCCATGTCGCTGCCGGCCCCCGGCTCGACAAAGCAAACGGCTATGATCTTTTCGCCACTGGCAATGCCGGTTCGCAGCGGGTTTGTGATCTCAGCCGGTACGCCCGGGAGTTCGAACAGATCATAAGGCAGCGTTGCCATTAGAAACGGCAGGGCACAGTTGAAATCGACGTAGCCGACCTCTTCGACCAGGACGCCGCGTGTGACGTAGTCCGTGGCCGTGTCAAATAGCCCCGCACGGGCCGCCTGTTGAATCACCGGCCAGGGCGTCTTTCTCTGTTCGTCCCATTCTCGACGCCTGGGCAGCAGCACCTCGTGTGCGAACCGCTTAACCTGTTGGCGGAACGCTTCTTGCTGCTCGGTCAACGCAAAGTCCAAACCAGCCATTGTGTCGCGTTCCCGGCGGGATTCGATCAATCAGGTTTCGTCTGACGTTGCCACGTGGCCATGTCGAAGTAGTCTCTCCAAGCCACGATTTCGCCATCGGCCATGTCGAAGGCGCCCATCACGGGCAGTTCGACCGGTTTGCCTTTGATGACGAAGCGGTCGATCCGCTCGGTGAGCACGGTCGACCCGACTTGTGCGATCTTCAAGATCTCCCAGTCGATCTCTTCTGCCGGTCCCACGAAAGCGTCGATGACCCCTCGAATCGCCTTGGTCCCTTTCACCGGAGCCGAGGGCATGTTGTGGTAGACGGCGTCGGCCGCGAAGAATCCCATCACGGAATCGACGTCTCGCGCGTTAAAGGCTTCAACGAACGCCTCGATCGCATCGACTTCGGGAGTCACTTGCTCCCTCCGTTCTTGTTTGTTTCCCGTCTGGGCAGTTCCAGTTGCAGCGAAGGTGATCGACACCAGTACCGTTGCGGCGCCGCACAATGCCCAAATCAGTGCCTTGCCGCGTTTCGCCGGCAGAATATGACTTCGCAACGCTTCGTACTTGGCCATGGTCTCTCTCCGGTGCATGTCTGTTGGAGCATTGAGGTAGCTTATTGGAAGCCGGAAGGTCCCGCCTGCGTTTATGTCGATCGCGCTAGAACGGAACACGCGCGAACGACGGTCGTCAAATTAGAAACCCCCACTGGGCAACCAAACACGGTGGGGGCTGTCATAACCACGTAAGGCGGCCTGTCGTTAGCCGCCGGGTGCATTGTGCGCGATCGTACAGTGCCCGCCAAGTGAGGTCAAGAAACCCGTTTAACGAAGGGCAGATGGCGAAGAGTGAATGAACCGTCCGCGCTCAGATTGCTGTGGGCGCGACGTAGAGCGCGACGGCGCAGAAGTGCAAGCCACTGCCGGCCAGTACGAAGAGATGCCAGATCGCGTGAAAGAAGCGCCTGTGGTCGAGGGCGTAGAAGACAGTGCCCGCCGTGTAAGCGAAGCCCCCCACCAGCAACAATAGAATGGCTGGTGTCGGGAGAGTCGTCAGCACCTGCCTGCCAAAGAGAACGGCGATCCAGCCCAGGGCGATATAGAAACCGAGCGACACCATCGGTCGACGATCGCCGAACACCAGCTTGAAGATCATTCCCGCGGCGGCCAGAGACCACACCAGGGCGAACAACATCCAGCCCGACGTACCCTTGAGGCTGACCAGTGTAAACGGCGTGTAAGTCCCGGCGATCAACAGGTAGATCGACATGTGGTCGATCAACCGCAGGATGCGTTTCATTCGCGGATTTTGGACGACGTGATAGAGCGTCGAAGCTGCGTACAACGTCACCAATGCGATTCCAAAGACGCTGCATCCGACAACTTGCCAGAAGTCGCCCCACATGCTGGTCTGCACAGCGAGCACGCCCAGACCCACCAGACTCAACACCAGACCCGCGCCGTGGGTCAGGCTGTTGGCGATCTCGTCCTCAACACTCGATGGTGCGAGTGCCCAGTCACCGCCGTCCAGCTCAGTCGGTTCACCGGCGTGGGAAGAGTGCATGCTGATCGCATCGATTGTCATTGCATACCGCTTTCTCGAGCAGATTGCAGCCCCACACTTCCACGAGCCGTCGTTGTCTGCGCTCGTGGATGATCACGTCGCCGTGGGACTGATATTGAATTATTCGTCGTCCTCCATCACATCTGAGTCAAAGTTGTGTCAAACTTGTGTCATGAAGTCGAACTAGCCGAACTGCACGGGAGTTCCGCTCCACAATCGAAGTTCAGCCGTCTGACTCAAAGGTACGCACGAGATGAGCAAGCGTCTCCTTCAGGTCGTCAACCTTGTGCTGGCCATGTGGATCATCTTTCGAGCCGGATTGACGGTCCTCGAGGGAACCGACAATCCTCTGTACGGCACTGCGGGCGTTCCCGCGCTTCCGGCACTAGACAGCAACCTTCGCTTTCTCGGCGGGACCGGATTGGCCTTGGCTGCGATCTTGATCTGGATCACACCAGCCATCGAAAGGCATACCGTTCTGTTTCGGACTGTTTGGGGCTGCCGTTTCATTGGGGGAATCGGTCGCCTGGTCTCCATCGCCATCGTGGGTTCTCCGCCCATTCCTATGCTCGCATTGACGGTATCTGAAGTCTTCATCATTCCACCGCTGTTGTTTTGGCAGCGAGCGATTGCCAAGTCGACAGTCGGCCATGAGCAGCCTGGTGATCCGGTCGCCTAACCGGCCGCAGCGTGGAGACGACATGTACGGTTCGAGCGCGGTCGTTTCCGCCACGAGTATCCCGGATCGGAATTAGCCCGCAGTCGCAAGCTTCTCGCGGTAGTACTGCGCTCCGGCGGCCAGCGCTTCGCCGAGTTTTTCGGGATGTTTGCCGCCGGCTTCGGCCATGTCGGGACGGCCGCCGCCGCCGCCACCGACGACTTTGGCGGCGGTCTTGATGCAGTCCGAGGCACTCAAGCCGCGTTTGATCAGGTCCTTGCTGATGGCCGCTGTGAGGGCGACTTTGCCGTCTTCGACTGTGCCTAGCACGATGGCGACGGGTGAGGCCTTGGCCCGCAGCTGATCGACGAACTCGCGAAGCGTGTCCCGCTTGCCGTCAGGCGACTCGTGGCTGATGATCGTGACGCCGTCTGCCGATTCGGACGCTGCGATCAATTCGTCGACCAAACCGGCAACCGACTGCGAGGAATACGCGTCGAGTTCGCTTCGGGCGGCGCGGAGTTCGTCCTGCAGAACCTGCACGCGGCGGGGCAGGTCTTCGGGCTGCGGGGTTTTCAGGATCGCAGTCAAATTGCTCAGCAACTGCTCCGCCTCGCGAACCTTGCCGAGCGCCTTGGGGCCGGTCAATGCGGTGACTCGTCGAACACCCTTGGCCACCGGTTCCTCGCCCGAGATCTTGCAGAGGCCGACTTGCCCGGTGTTGTTCAAGTGCGTGCCCCCGCAGAACTCTTTGCTGAAGTCTCCCATGCTGACGACCCGGACGCGGTCCGGATACTTCTCACCGAACAACGCGACCGCGCCGGAGTTCTTGGCCTCCTTTTGGTCCATGACCTGCGTCTGGACGGGCGCACCTTCGGCGACGCGCCGGTTGATGATGTCTTCGATGCCGGCAATTTCCTCGGCGGTCAATGGCTTGCGATGTGCGAAGTCGAAACGCAGATCGTCAGCATCGACCTTGGACCCGCGTTGGGTGGCGTTCTCACCAAGCGTCGTGCGCAATGCATGATGCAGCAGATGGGTCGCCGAGTGGGCCCTGCGGATGCCCGCGCGCCTGTCGGCATCGACCCGGGCGGTGAGATTCTGGTCGAGAGCGAGCTTGCCGCTCTTGAGGTGGCCGACGTGCAGAATCAGTTCGCCATCCCGCTTGGTATCGAGTACCTGAAACTCACAGCCTTCGCCGGTGAGCGTTCCGGAATCGCCGACCTGACCGCCCGCTTCGCCGTAGAAGGGGGTGCGATCGAGCACCACTGCGACGGCGGCGGCGTGTCCGACTTCGGTGAGTTCCTCGACCAGTCGTTTCTCGGCGATGATACCGACGATCTGGCCGTCCGCCTCAGTGGTTTCGTAGCCCAAAAACTCGGTGCCGCCCGAGGTCTTGCGGAGAGCATCCAACGGCCCTTCGGCCATGACTTCGTCGAGGAACGCGCCGCTGCCGCTGCCTTTCTGGTGCTCCTTCATCCGCGCGTGGAATCGATCGAGATCGACCGCCAGATTCTGCTTGGCCGCCATGGCTTCAGTCAGTTCGACCAGGAAGCCGTCAGTTTGATGCAGATCGAACGCGTCGTCGCCCGAGATTGTCGATCCACCCGACAATCGGGCTTGCTCGACCAGCCGCTCGAACTTTTGGACTCCCTTTTCGACGATGCCGAGAAACTGGCCCTCTTCCTCTTTGATGATCTCTCTGACCGAATGCTGTGTCTGGGAGAGCTCAGGATAAGGGACCTTCATCTGCTCAACGACGACCGGCACCAATCCGCTCAAGAATGGGTCCTGCTGACCGAGTAAGAACCCTTCGAGCACAGCCCGCCGGAGCAGTTGCCGCACGATATAGCCTTGCTTCTCGTTGTCGGGGGCCACCCCTTCGTGAATGCAGAAGGTGACGGCCCTGAGGTGATCGGCAATCCGCCGCAGGGCCCGGCCTTGGGGTGAAGCAAAGTCGTAGTCGACGCCGACGGCTTCGCCCGCAGTGCGGCACAGAGGCTCGAGGATGTCGATCTGGAAGTTGCTTTGCACGCCCTGCAGAACCGATGCGGTGCGTTCCAACCCCATGCCGGTATCGATGTTTTGCTTGGGCAACGGCTTGAGGTTGTCGGGAGGGTCGCCGACGCGGTTGAACTGCGTGAAGACCAGGTTCCAGATCTCGACTTCTTTGCCGCCGCCGGGCGGGTGGAAAAAGATCTCGCTGCAGGGCCCGCACACGCCGTCCGGCCCCTGGGTGGGGGCACCGGCCGGCCAGAAGTTTTCGTTCTCATTGTCGCGGCGGATGCGGTCAGTGGAGAGTTTGATTTCGTCGTGCCAGATGTCGTAGGCTTCGTCGTCTTCGAGATAGACGGTGATGCTCAGCGAATCGGGATTGAGTCCCAGCCATTTCTTGTCCGTGAGATACTCCCACGCCCAGTGGATGGCTTCGCGTTTGAAATAGTCGCCGAACGAGAAATTTCCGAGCATCTCGAAGAAGGTGTGGTGATAAGCGGTCACGCCGACGTTTTGAATATCGCCCGTCCGCATGCACTTCTGACAGGTCGTGGCCCGCGTGAATTCGAGCTTGCCGATTCCCAAGAACTGGTTCTTGAACTGGTTCATGCCAGCGGGCGTGAACAACACGGTGCGGTCTTCACGGGGGACCAGCACGTCGCTGGGACGGCGGACGCAGCCTTTGGACTCGAAGAACGACTGGTAGGATTCGCGGATTTCGTCTGTTTTCATGTTCCCGGCATCAATGCATGAACGGAATGCGTGGCTTCCATCTGAGAGGTCAGGCCGAGGGCGGGTTCACCTGCCAACAACGACCCGCCGAATGTTGCCCCGGCCATCGTCGATTTGCAGCGTGACCTCGCCTGATAGGCCGTCGACTGCCTGATAAAACCCGGCCGGATTTGATACCGGGGTCTGGTTCACCTGCCGGATGAACTCATTGGGTCGCAGGCCGGCGGCGGCAGCGACCGATCCCGATTCCACTTTGGCGATGGCGACCGCTCTCAGGTAGCTGTATTGATCGGTAAAGCGTTCCCGCCCGGTTGGATAATCGATCCAGATGCCGCGCCAAGCGGGGTGGCGGCTATTGGTAGCGATGATCTCGCTTTCGTTGACGGCAGGCCACTTGCCGAGCTTCGCTGTCTTCGTTTGCTCGTGCGTACTCTCATCCTGCTCGCGCCAGATCCAGAGATGGGCCACGGCGCCTGGTCCCAGTCCGCCGACCTCGCGCATCAGATCGAAATGATCGAAAACGGGCGTCCCGTTGACTTCCAGGATGATGTCCCCCTGCCGAAGTCCACCATCGGACGCAGGCGAGTTGTGCATCACCGATTCGATTCTGGCGGCAGACGCCTGCTCGACATTGTCGGGTCGATTCTGCAAGTCCCGCAGGAAGGCGGTCCGAGGGACAACACCGAGAAAACCATACTCGACCTCGTGCCCGCGGACGAGCGAGCCGATCACGCGCCGCATCGCCGCGTCCAAGGGGATGGCGTATCCCACAGACGTTTCATAACCCTCTAAAGCTGCCAAGGCGGTCGTGACTCCGATCAGCTCGCCCTTCAGATTGAGCAAGGCTCCGCCGCTGGTACCCAGGTTCAGTCGGGTGTCGACTTGGATCAACGTCCCGTAGTGATGGATCGTCTCGTCGGTCCGCCGATCGGGTTCAGATCTTGCGCTCACGGGAGCAGGCCGCCGGGCGATGTTGCTGACCATGCCCCAACTGGCGCTGGCTGAACCTTCCCGGGCGATGGCATACGGGTTTCCCAGCGCCAGCACGATTTGGCCCTTGCGCAGGCCTGAGGCGTCGCCCATCTTCAGCGCCTGGAGTTGCTTGGCTTCAATCCCGAGTGAATTCAGATCGATCTGCAATACGGCCAGATCGCTGCGGGGGTCGGCGGCCAGGATCGACGCCTGATACGCGCGGCGGTCGGAAAAACGAACGTAGAGCACGTATTCGGTTGGCTCGCCGATGTGCCCGACCGGCGGCCCTCCTTTGACAACATGGTAGTTCGTCAGAATGACCGGTTCGCGCTTGCCGTCATCCGGAACGATGACGACGCCGGAACCAAATTCGCTCGGGACAAACTGGATGTTCTCCGGATCGCTCAGGTCGCGCGTGGGGTTGCGGGGAAATCCGAACGGGTCGAGCTGTGTGCTTGTGAGCGATGGTTTCGGACGTTTGACGCGCGCGATGCTGACGACCGAATCCTCGGCCGCTGCAATCACGTCGACGAACGTCTGCTGCAGGACGCGCGCGGCAGCGGGGCCATCGAACTGTTGAGCGGGCAGCGAACACGGCGCTATGAGGGTGACAGCCGCGCACAGCACAACCTCGATGATTGCCACACCGGGCACACAGAGAATCGAAGCGCGCCGTCGGATCATGCTGGGAGTTCGCTAGGCGGCAGAACAGGGGGAGACGCCATCTATGCGACAGCGTAGTGCGCTGTCTCGTGCCGCGACGAACGCGGTTTGGTGCTTCGACGGCTGAATCTCCGAGCCGAAACCGGACACGGAATTTCGTAACTGCTCTCATGGTATCGAGCGGCGCGCAACTCCCCAAGTCCAACCGGCGAGGTGTCCGGCACTTCCAGCCGCAATTGGCTGTGCCTGGGCTGGTGCCCGGTGGCGCGGGTGGTGCCGTGTGCCTGTTTTACCCCTCTTCGCGTCCGTTGGACTCCTCGGCCTCCGCGACGGGAGCTCCAAAGCCCCGTGCCGTCAGCACTTTCTGCCGGATCTCCTCGACGACCGCGGGGTTTTCTTCCAGATAGGTCCGTGCTTTGTCTCGTCCTTGTCCGATACGCGTCTCGCCGTAGCTATACCAGCTTCCGCTTCTGTCAACGATGCGGTCTTCGACAGCCATGTCGAGTACATCTCCCTCGATACTAATGCCACGATGGCTGAGCATGTCGAATTCGGCCACGCGAAACGGGGGCGCCACCTTGTTTTTGACGATCTTGGCCTTCATGCGGATGCCGACCGTGTTGTCGCCGTCTTTGAGGGTGCTCAACCGGCGGACGTCGATGCGGCACGAGCTGTAGAATTTCAAGGCGCGGCCCCCGGGTGTGGTTTCGGGGCTGCCGAACATAACGCCGATCTTCTCCCGAATCTGGTTGATGAAGATTACACTGGTTTTCGAGCGTGCAATGGCGCCGGTCAGCTTACGCATGGCTTGGCTCATCATCCTGGCCTGCAATCCGACGTGGGTGTCGCCAATTTCGCCATCTAATTCCGACTTAGGCACCAGGGCGGCCACCGAGTCGACGACGATGATGTCGACCGCGTTCGACTTGATCAGCATCTCTGCAATCTGCAGTGCCTCTTCACCATAGGAAGGCTGGCTGACCAGCAGATCTTCGAGATTCACACCGAGGCGCTTGGCCCAGGACGGGTCGAGGGCATGCTCGGCATCGATGAAGGCGGCGATGCCCCCTTCCTTCTGGGCACTCGAAATCGCCTGCAGAGCCAGCGTGGTCTTTCCGCTGGATTCGGGGCCAAACAACTCGACGATCCGTCCTCGTGGCAGACCCCGGCCCCCCAGAGCCAAATCGAGAGACAAAGCACCGGTGGAGATGCCGGCTACGGCAGCGCCGGCAGCGCCGGAAAGTTTCATGATCGAGCCCTTGCCGAACACCTTCTCGATTTGGCCGACGGCGTTGGCGAGCATGGAGTCTGATTCGCTGCTGGCAGGCGATGCCTGACCGACTTTGCGTGCTCGGCCCTTGACGACGGTGTTGTTTCTGGCTTTTGGGGGCATGATCCTCTCCCGGAAGAATGTCCTGCGACAACTGGCTTAACTGTACGAAACAATACTATATCGACTTTTGCCCGACCGACAAGCTGAAGGTGGACAAATTTTCAGATTTCGTCGAGTTTTCAGGCTTGGGCACAGGCACGCTCAGTGGCGATCGGCCCACCTGATTCGCAGTTCAGGGCTGATCGACCGACGCTTCCCTTTCAACGAGTAACTGTAGATATGATTTGCGCTGGGAGTTTTGCAAGCCAAGCCGCTCTGCGAGCTGCAGCACCGAAGCTTTGACCTCGTCAAAGTTCGACTCTTCGGCCAGACATTCGATTTCAACGAAGCGGCCCAGACCGTGGACGTCATCCACGACAATCTCCAGCTGGCGTCCTTCCCACGGCACACGATACGGGACCCGCGACTTGCCGACCGAACGAAACTCGCGAAATCCGAGGGCGGTCAACATCTGACTGAGTTGATTGCGCGTCTGGGCACCTTCGGCCACCTCGATTTCGGTTTCGCGGCGAGTCTTGGTCTCTGCGTCGATGAGCGGGCCCTTGTAGGTGATGCGGTTGTGTGTTCCGACAGTGCGGATGCGGAGCGCTTCGTCGGTCTGTCCGAAGTCCCGTGACGGATGGTTGAAATAGACGTCGATCTGCTCAACGGTCGCTCCGCGGTCGGCCTGCAGCGCGTCTAACTTCGACTCGAGGTCGGTCACGTCGTCAATTGGGAACTTCAACTCGACTTCGTACGTCATGCTTCCCCCAACTACGCGCGTCCCTCTTTTGCCTCGCCCGACACCTGCAGGCTCTCACCGAGTTGCCTCAAATAGTCCCACCGGTAGAGTCCGGTGTCGTGACCATCGCTCCAAGTAATCTTCAGCGCGTAGTTGCCCGAGAACGACGCATCGGTTGCCTGAATGTCGGGTGGGATGGCGTCGACGTCGACCACGCGGCGGCCGGTCATTTCATCCACGCAGCCGGCGCAAGGACAGCGGCCACGGACGAAACGAAAGGGGAGCTGGTGCACCGCGTCGTCGGACCAGGCGATCTCAAATACACCTCGATCGCGTACGGCCCGGATACTTTGCGGTGGATCGGACATGTCAGTGGTGTCAGTCTCGCCAGGGATGCTTGATCTTCTCCCAGTATTCCTTGAACTCAAAATGCGGGCTGTTGTCGAGATCGTGGCATTTTGAACAAACATGTTTCTCGGCGGTTTCGATCGACAGGTGCATCGCCTTGCGCAACTCTGCGAGTTCACCCGTGGTGACTTGCGTGCGGTCTGTCTTGAACAGTTCTTCGAGGCGAACGTGCTCACTGCCGGGACCGTGGCAGTTCTCACATTGCTGGGCCACCAGGTGGGGCGTTTTCTCCGGACTCAGGAAGCCTGATTCGTACCGGAAAAAGGTCTGCTGGTCCCAACCGGTCACGTGGCAGACAACGCATTCCGGATCGTTGACGCGCGAGATCCAGTTTTTTTCCTGTCCTTTGCGGCCCTGCTTCAAACTCTCGTAGGCGTGGGCGTGATGATAAGGCATCTCGCCGGGGTCCCGCCACTTGTTGTAGGCATTAATGTGGCACTCGCCGCACTTGCCGACGCCGACGAACGTCCAGCCGCTGGGGTGATCGATGGGAAACTCATCGGATACGAGATTCTCGCCGAGCAAGCGTTCCTGATACTGGCGCATGTGTTCGTGCATGACGGCAGAACTCTTGAAGCGCCGGTGATCGAGGTCCACAAGCTCGAACCTGAGACGGTTCTCGGTCGCATCCGGGTAGAAACCGACGACACCCACATATTTTCCCTTGTGGCCGACTTGCAGCAGCATGGTCTTTCCAACGAGTTCCGGTTCTTCGTCGGGATCTTCGGGTCCACCGGCCGTCAGGATCAGGTCAAACTCTGGATAGGCCTCTGCGAGACCGCGCGACTCTTCCAACGAGCCGTGCGACAATAGAACGAGCAGATCGGGCGCCTGCTGCTTTAGCTCGTCGATGACGGCCGGCAGTACGTTTTCAGGAGGATCGACGCGAATGTCGTTGGAGATAAATCGGTCCTGCAGGCTCGGACCGAACACAGCCGTCACACCGACTTTAACGTTGTTGATTTCGAGCGTCTTGCTGCGCAGCGGTGTGCCAAGATCGGGCGCGTCGAACAGAACAACGTTGGCCGCCACAAAGGCCAGGTTGTCGGCAGGGTCCTCGGCGTCGATGATGTGCTGCGACAGCAGATACTCAGCCCCCAAGGCAAGTTCCTCGGGTCCCAATGCCATCGCCGTGTAATGCATGTCTCGCAGGGTGTTCAACAGCGTTTCGAATTTGATGCGACTCTGTCGGCGATTGCGTTTCAAGGTCCCGCCCAGATCCAAGCTGGCGATGGACCACCCCCGCTGTTTGAGTTGGTCGATCAGATCGGCCCGGCGGGCCATTCCACCTGACTGGGTCTCGGAGCAACCGCAGGGCTCCAAATAGCCGTGCTGCTCGCCCGACAGGATCAGGGCCACGGCAGGCATGTCAAAATCGGAGCAAGGTGGCGGAAGCTTCTTGGCCGACTTTGCGCCGCCACCAGCCGAACCGCCGCCGGCAGGGTTTGAACCGCAGCCGGTCGGGAGACAGCACACGACCGCCAACAACACCGACGGTATGATTCGAACAGCAATGCATCCGGGCCTTGCAGCCAACTCCATTCCTCCCGGCGAGGCCGCTTGCCTCAACCAATCTGGGCCGAAATCGGAACCTTCGAGTTGCAGCAGAGAAATCTGACTTGCCGCAGCTGGGTACGAGCGATCAGGCTGGAATCATAGTCAACGGTAGTCGATTACGGGAGACCGTTCGACGGGTGCCGCCGCCAACGTTGAATTGCCGTCATCGCGACACGAACTTCACGGACATCTCGTACTCTTTGGCGCTGGGGTGGTTGGTGCGAAACTTAACCTTGGCGACAGCGTCGCCGGTCGCTTCGTAAGGCGGGCTTCCTGGGGGAACCTCGACGTGGATGTCAAGTTTCTTGCGACCGTCTGCTTTGAAATTCGGGTCCTTCTCGACTGTTACGTTGAGAAAACTCAGTGTCGAAGTGATCTCCTCGACTTCAAAGTCGTTGATGTTAAAGTCACCCACATCATCCAGATCGGTGAGAAACATCGACAACGTGGCCCGCTTGCCCGCACTGGCCTGGATGGCCCCCATTCGCAGCGTCATGTCGGTGTTGCTCCAGCCGGGACCGAGAACGCTCATGGGACCTTGCCGCAATCCGTTAATCGATACCCTTAGGGTCATGCCAATGCCCTCACGCAGCCTGCGGCCGTCGGGCAGTGCCCCTTCTATGTCGGTCTCGATCGTCAACCACTCCTGAAATCTGCCGATCGGGATTTCTCCCGCGAGCCGGGCACGGATCGCGTACCCCGATTTGGCTTGCAACCGTTCACGCACCGAATCTTCCATCGGCCCGAATTCAGCAACCAATACGGGATCTGAGCCCTCGATCGAATGAATCCGGAAGTCGTCGAGGATCGTGGAATACATGACTCCCGTCAGGTCGGCCTGCATGTGATTCTTGACCTGTCCGAATTCCCACGTGCCCGACGGCTCGATCTGCACAACCGTCTCGATTCGGCCCCGGACGATCAACGTAATCGCGGCGCGGTACGGATCGTTCGTCAGGATCTTGGCCTTTTGTTGGAACGACTTTGTGCGCTCCTTGGCAGTCCATTCCAGCTCTATTTCAGCCTTCTCGCCTGGGGCCAGCAGGCCCTTCTCGAGATTGCTGAGCGTGCATTTGCAAGTGGTCGCGCCCTGTTCGAGGCTGAGCGGCATCTCGCCGACATTTTCAATCACAAACACATGCGAAGCTGTCTCGTGAACGGCCATCACGCCGAAATCGTACTCCGGATCGTGGACGCGGGCCTTGGGCTTGTCTCCTTCGACTGGCAGCGCAGCCTCTGTACCCGTGGTGCTTTGGCCAGATCCGAAAATCCAGACGGTCGCACCCAATGCGCACGCCGCAACCACTCCACCCAAGATCCACGTTCTGGAATTCATCCGGTTCACCTGCAAAATCAACGGCAAAGAGCTATGAACAATCTCTATTCTAAACAACGCGGCCCGCCAAGCAATTGAGGTCGAATCCCGATGCTCCGAAATCGCAAATCAAGACCCCTGATGTACACATCCTGCCGGAATCAGCGTTCATCAGTCTGAGGCTCTCTCTGAGATGCCGCGGAGCTTCTCCTGCAACTCAGCAGAGAGATATTTGTCCTGGTGGCCTTCGCGGCGATTGATGCCGTCGAGCTTAAGCGCAACGCCTGCCTGGTCTGCGGCGCGGCGGTGCTGTTTCGCGACCGACAAAGCCTCGGCGAAGTCGGCACGCAGCGCCGCCTGCTGGGGGTACCGGCGAACCGCCTCATCGAAGGACTCGAGGGCCGCGGCGGCGCTCTCGGGGCTCCGGTCAAGCCGGTGTTTGTCGAGAAACATCTGGCCCAGACGGCGATAAAGATTCGAACGGTGCGGGTCCAGTGCAATCGCACGACGCTGCGATTGAACTGCCAACTCGAATTCGCCCGCATTCACATCCGGCGAACGCCTCCAGGATCGCAGGGCAACTTCCGCCAAACGCTCGTGCGGGTCGGGACAGAGCGGGTCGGCAGCAGCAGCAGCGGCATAGAGGCGCCCGGCAGTGATTAGGTCGCCCTCGACCATCATCGTGCCGTCACCAGCCCGAACCCGGCTGTTTCGATTCAAGACCATGCCCGTGGACGACAGAAAGCACCCCAAAAATAACGCCAGGCATAAAGAAACGGCAACGATGCCCGTTCGCAGCTGGCGTGGCCCTTCATCGCGGCGCCTCTGGGAATCACCGCTGCTGGCGGTTCCGACGGCGATGAGTACCAGAAATATCTGAAACACCGCCGGCATTTCGATTCCACCGGCGCCGAGAAGATGCACAAACAGCGCCGTTCCGGCTGCAATCCAGACTACGTGTCCGATCGCGGGAACGTTGGAAAACGGTCGCAGAATGGCCACCGCCGGCAGCCACAGAATGAACAACACCGCCAGCCAGGCATCGGGGCCGGACCCGAACAAGAATCGGTAGGCACTCACCAGGCCAAAACTCACCAGCGAGCCCAACAAGATCGATCTCGACATGGACGGCGCCCGATCTGTCGGCGCATCGTCCGACTCGGGTCGACCGAAGTCCCGGCAGGCGACCGCCAGCAGGCCGGCGAATCCCAACAGTGCGAGCAATCCGCCGTTGGCCCACAAATCGAGCACCAGGTTGTGCGGATCGACGATCTCTTCGCTCGACTCCGGTAGCTTGTGTTTCAAGTAGTGCTGCCGGAAGTTGCCCGGACCAACTCCCACGATTGGATGCTCCCGCACCACCTGCCACGATCCGTTCCAAAACTGAAGGCGGTAGGCGAACGACTTGGGAGCTTCCGACACCACCGCTGCATCCAGGCCACCGCTCCAAGCGGCCACCGCCACGAATCCGGCCAGCAGCGCTATGGCGGCCAGCGCAGCAATCAGCCAGGACCGTTTCACCGAGACCCCTTGCCGCAGCCGCCAGCCGGCCCAACACAGCACTCCCACAATCAGTCCGATCCACGCCGTTCGGCTCTTGGTGAGCAACAAGCAGTATGCGACGGCAGCCATGCACAACGCCGCCGCAATGAACCGCCACCGCGGTCCCGGGCGGGAAAAACCGGCCGCCAACGCGCCGCAACCCACCAACAACCAGACGGCCAGCCACCCCGCAAACGTGTTGGCCAGCGCGAACGGTCCGAACGGTTCAGTGCTGTTTCTCAGTCTGGCCTCCCACAATAACCGCTCAGGTCCATCCAGCGCGATCCCGTCCCGCATAAGCTCGAATCGCAATTCGGTAATTCGACGCTGGCGCGCCGCTTCGTCGGCCACGGCAGGCGTGCTCGTCAGCTGATCCAGTTCGCTGCGCACTTGCTCGTAACTTGCGACGGCCCTCGGGTAAAACACGAAGTGTTGCCAAAAGCCCATCGCCGTCGTCGAAACGACGACCCCCAACACTGCCAAGAGCAGCGCATTGCGATCGGCGGCGCTCCGCACAACCTGCCGCATCAGAAACAGGCTGACCCCCAGCCCGACCCACTCCCAGGTGAGGTTGAGGGCGCTTCTCAGGTTGCCGCCGGTAGAGAGCAGCATGCCGGCCGATATGGCGTGTCCGGCCACGATGGTCCACAGCATCGCGTCGCACAGGCCCAATCGCAGCGAGAAGTCTCCCTCGCGAAATCGATCCCAGACCCAGATTAGCCCGACGCCGAGCCACAACTGCACGATCCAGAGCGTGTCTCCTTCCGGTGCCGCTTCGGTGGGCACAAGCAGGCGGGCCACGACGAGGGCCGCCACGCACGCTTTCAGTATCAACAGCAGCGTTGAATCACCGGCCGAGGCGTCTTGCCGTCGTACCCGGCGCCCACCCTTCGAGCCGGCTTTGCGCTTCGACTTGCTCATTCGCTGTGGTTGTTTCGTCGTCCCGCCGTCTCCAGGATGGCGACAATCGCCAGCACGCAGACAATCAGGCCAATGATGAGCCAGGCGCCGGACCAGTCGGGAACGCGGTAGAGCAGCAGCGCCCCCAGGCCGGTTGTCAGCGTCGCTAGATGAATGGTGAGGACCGCGTTTCGGGGCTTCAATCCCAGTTCCACCAGGCGGTGCGAGAAGTGGCTTTTGTCCGGCTGAAACGGGCTGCGCTTCTGGGACAGGCGAATTAGCACCACCGAGCAAAAGTCATACAGCGGGATCGCCAGAATACAGAAGGGCGCGAGCATCACATGCCGGCCGCCAACATCTTCCTGATAAAACGTTCCCACAATCGTCAGACACGCCATCAGCAGCCCGATGAAGTAGCTCCCCGAATCGCCCATGAAGATCCGCGCCGGCGACCAGTTGTGAAACAGAAATCCGGCCAGTGATCCGGATAGCACCAGCAGCATGCCGCCTACCAACCAACGCGGCTCGCCCGGCAACGTCAGCATCACCGCGGCAAACAATAGCGACGCGACCAGCGCGATGCCTGACGACAGGCCGTCCATGTTGTCTAGAAAGTTGAATGAGTTCACCAGCACCATGATCCACAACACAGTCAGCGCGTTGCCGATCCAGGGCAAGGGCACAAATACCGTCGCGCGGACGCCAACCCAGACCAATCCGCTGGCGACGAGAAATTGCACGGCCAGACGCGGCAGCCACGGAAGACTGCGACGATCGTCCCAAAGTCCCATCAGCGAGAGGACCAGCCCACCACCGAGAATCGCCCACAGCTTGTACGACTGATCGAGCGCGCCCTGCCAATTCACGCCGATGGCGGCAAATCCCGGCGGCTGAAGCTGTGGATTGCGGACCAACAACAGCAGGCCCCAATACGCCAATGCCAGCGGCAGGACGACGCCTGCAACAATCGCGACGCCACCCCCCAGCGGAGTGGGCGCGCGGTGCACTTTCCGCGCAGCCGGCCGGTCGATCAAATTGAACTTCGGCGCGACCTTTCGCATGGCGGCCGTCGACAGCGTGGCGACTAGCAGCGCGGGCAGAAAGCAGGCGGCGACGAAAATGAGCATGCAGCAGCCCTGTCAGGCTCCCATGAAAGAGCCGCAGTCCGTTTGAAGCGGGCTGACAATTCGGCTGCGGGACATCGGCAACTTCTACGCACAATCGCCATCAGAACGAGACAGGCACGCGCCGAGAACGGGCCGCGAATGCGGAGGCGAAATGCCACGTCTTCAGTCTCGCACACCGCCGTGGCAAAAGAAAAGCCCGTAGGGCTCGATTCGGTCAGGAATCGAACGAACCGCAGCAAACCGATTCGAGTTGTAGCGATACGGTCGTGCATCATGCCCGACTCAAGCCACGGCCCACTGTCCAACCGCTACACGAACCACTGTCCAACCGCTACACGAAGAGGAGGGGCCGCAGTTAAGTTAAGTTGAACTAAACCCGCTTCGCAGGTAGGCACTTCTCACAAGACACTCGCGAGTCAGCGAGAGTGCTATCTCTCGGAAAACGGTGGTTTTTCGAGATCCCCAAGAACCTCGACCGTTCGACGCGTTGATGACATAAGCTCGGACGGAAAGCTCGTCCAACGGAAGGGATGGCCGACGCCGTACATGCGAGATAGATTGCGTTCGCTGATTGTACTAACCTCAAAGTGAATGCGTCATCGCCATATCAAGGCGTCCGCCGTAGGCGGCTCTGCGGCCACCGCCCAGTTGGAGGCCACCGCCCAGTTGGACGATGACAGTGACTCACCGGCCCGACTCGACCACGTCGCCGGATGACAGACAAACACTCGTTATCGCTACAACACTCTATGACCCACGACGACGCACAGAAACGAATCGCTCGTTTCATAGATGATGTCGTTCTTCCGCGTGCCAATCCGCTGCCCGGTGTTCCGGCAGAATTGCGCGGCGAATGGAGTTCCGGCGATGGTTGGTTCTCTTGGATTGCCGTGCCATCACCGATCACCGAAAAAGATCTCGATGCAATTGAACACAACATAGGTACTACGCTCCCACCGTTGTTCCGAGCCTATTTCTTGTACAAACAGATTCTCGACGGTGACTGCGGGATCGTTCGTCTGCCCGACATGATGCCCCCCGCCCCAATCGGAAATCTGAAATCACAAATGGCGGTCTTCTCCGATTGCAGAAGTCGGCAACATCACGCTCTTCTCCCATTCGCGAATGACGGCAATGACGGCGGACCCATTTGCTTCAAGACCGATGAACCCACCACTAGTGGCGATTACCCGATTTACTTTACGGACCACGAACGACTTGCTGACCCGACGTATTCGGGAGAACGACGATGGGACAGCTTCGAGCAATTGATTGATGTGCTCGAAGTAGACATCCTTTCGCACCGCTGAGCGACCGCGATAACATGCGATGGTATCGCTAGCTGATATGCCGAGTCTCTCCGGCGTGCACCTTTCCAGTTAACACGACAAATGTCACTTTGTCCGATGACAGCGCGATGTCACGAACATCAGCGAACAATGGATCTATCGATGCACCCACGAATTCACAATTCTCGAAAGAGCTTCCCCAGGATCCGACCTTCATCTTGCAATCGTGAAATCTGCACCTCACGAAGTTTGCAACAAGGTGAGCGTTGCGAAATGACGTTCCAGTGAAATCGCAGTCGGTGAAGGTTCCAACGAATCCGCAATGGTCAGTGCCAATTCGTTGAAAAGAACAGTTATCAAATCGCCCGTCAATACGGTGAAAGACGCGTGCCCTATCGAACAACACACGCTCGCACTTGACCCAAGTCAACATGATCGATTGATCTACACCGTACTCATTCTCGGGTGACCGAGAATTAGCGAAATCCGCGTTGGAGATGATGACCCCTGACGCGCGAGTGAGTGGGAACTGTCGAAAATCCGCAGTCCCGTTCGGCAGGATTCCGTGTGGAGACTGAGACAACTCGACCGGGTTTTGGCGTTGACGGCCCTTTGGAATGAGCACTGAGTTCACAGAGTTGATTTCTTCGTTAGTCCAATTCATAGCCAAACGATTCCGGCGCTTTCGGATTGGCGCGATTTCCAGATTCTCAATACCGCTCATCGATCTGTCTTTCAAGGCTCGACGATCGTTGAATCCCTAAGTGTCGCGGCAGTCGGGCTGGCCCCACGAAACGTTCGGTTGATGCGCCATCAAATCGGGCTGATTCGGCGGCGATCTCAAGATCTGTGCCAGATTGCTCAGGACCAACGTTTTACGGCGCACGTTTGCGTGCGTCATCAAACCCATGAGTATCTCGGACACCGGACCTTGTGTCACAGAGGGTGGTTTTTCGACGCGTCCGAGAAACCTCGACCGTTCGACGAGTTGATGACACAAACTCGGACGGAAAGCTATCCAGCGCGAGGCATGCCCATCGCCGCCACCTTCATTTTGGATCAACTCGGCAGTTTTTCCACGCAGACATGCTGTGGTAGCGGTTGGCTCGCCCGTCGTGTGACCGACTATCGTACGTCACTTGTTCAAAGCTCTCAGGCCAAAACTGACGTCTCGTCGCACATCAATGAACGGAACGATCGTTTGGAAAGTGTTGGTCTCGTGCTCAGCAATCTTGATCGTAAGCATGTAATTCCGCGTATCTTGGCCCCTCGCGCCGGTCGTGGGTAATCCCCGATACAGCGCAAGACGGTCGCTAGGAGCAGCGATGAGACCACCCTGGAAACCCGGCCATGTGATCGGCTGAGACTCCGAAGTCTGGACGTCGACGCTTCTCCATCGGTAGTCCTGCTTGCCCCATCCCCCCACATAGACCGTGTTGCCGTCGTGCGACACGATCGGTTTCCAGCCAACGTACAGGAAGCTGGTGGTCTTGGTCTGCGTGTTGAACACAAAGATCGCGGGGACCTCGTCCCAAGTCTGATCGAAGTAATTGCCGAAGTGATCGAGACCGGCAGCCTGCTGCGGTAGCTCGTTTCGCGGCACCAACTTCGTGTAGGTAAGTCGCTTGCCATCGGGGAACCAGGACATCGGCTCATCGATTGCCTCAATACGTGTCTTCGCTCCCGTCTTCTCGGCAACGTTCCAGATCTCGATGCGCCCGACATTGAGCAACGCCCTCGGCATTTGTCTGTTCGAGATTTCGCTAAGGAAAGCGACCCATCCACCGGTCGGTGCAAGGGCAAGATGCGATCCGATCTCCCCTTTGCCTGCTGTGGTCGTCGCCCACATTGCATCCCCTGGGCGCGAAAAGATTTCTGTGTCTTGTGTGCCATCGGCCTGGACGGTCTTCAGCATGTGCCTCTGGTCCGCCTCGTTCGCCACGAAATAGTGGTCCTCGATGTACGCAATCCGGGCCTGGCTGTCGGGTCCGCTCATTGCATGGATGGTAGGCTGATCGTCCTCGTCGTCGCGCGCCAGCTGAAGCACAACTCGCTTTTCTAGACTCGGTAATGAAAATGCAACAATTCCCGGATCTTGGTCGGTAATCAAGTAACCTGTGACCTTGCCTACCAAGTTGTCCGCTTCGGGACCGTCCACTGTCGGCTGCAGGGGCTCTCGTGTGAAGGCGGCTGTCGGTACCACGGCGAGCGTCAAAACAAAACAGATAGAGACGCGAGAGATCGTTGTGACCATTTGGTGCTTTTCCTCACCACCTGACGAGGTTCTGGCTGATAAGCCTCTGCTCTGATTCTTTGTGTTTGACTCTCCAAAGGCAAGAACGTTCCCGGAGAGCTCACTCGATCACCAGTACCGCGGGCCTGTCCACGTCAAAATCAAGAATGGGTCCTTTCTCGGTACGTGTCAGCTGCCACGGGTTACTGAGACGAAACGGCAAGATTCTGGGTGGCCACAGGACTAGCGGCCTCGAAATCAATCGTCGTAGAACCAGAAGTCGCCGATCTTCAGTCTGTCTTGGTCCTTAACGAGGATCGCACCCATGTTGATGTCGGCTGAGGATTCGAATCCGGCAGCCGTCCATGCCAGGGCCTGGCTGACGGGTACGTGCGTCTCGAGATCCGGTATTTCTAACGCCAATTCACTTCCAGCGAATGCCGAGTGCTGCGCAGAATGATTCGACGTTACTCGGCGCGCCGGAAAAGCGACCGTTATTTGCAGCCGGGTGTCGGCTCGAGGACGTGCCACCCAGGAATCCGCTTCTACACCCGCGGCAACTCGTAAACTGATTGCACCTTTTACGAACCTCGCGTACGATCGGCGTCGGCATTCAATTCGCCCAACTCGTTCAAACGCGAAGCACCGCGGTTCGGCAACCGCGCATCGATAGGAATGATCGTGATGATTAAGACATTGTCCGTATTCAAAGAATTCAAGTTGGAAGACATCGGCTATCGACAAGAATTGTTCGCAGTCTCCGGCCGCGAATTCACCTCTGAGAACATTCTTTATGCGATTTGCTGCCACGATTACTTCTACAAGCCCGACGATGATAAGTTGACGGGGCTGAAGACGCTGTTCATTGAAAATAACGCTCCGTGCGAGATCAACGTGAGCTACAAGAACCGCAAAAGTGCTCTCAAGTTGCTCGATAGCCCTCAAATCAAAGTCAAGCCGGCGCACCTCTCCCACCCTGGAAACACGAAGAGGCACCATTTCTACAAGTTTTCATTCTTTCGGAGACGGTCCGGCGCGGCGAGCGGCGGTGTTGCCAATTGGAACTTGATGACTCAGGGGATCGAGCTCACACTTCCCGAATGCATGGGCAAGATCAAGACCTCATTGATGGTCAAATTCCTCGATGGTGAACTCACAGAGATCCCGCCTCTGACTCCCCAATGCGTGAAGCAGGTCCGGCTCGTCGCGCAATACTGGGGCGCCCGTGTCATACAGATGGGGATCACCTGAGAAGCAGCGAGCGGTCACCGCCAGGCGAGGGTTTGAGTAGTGTCAGAATATGTTCGATTCTCGGGAATCTATCGCGAAGGTGCAATTCGTATGCGAATCCGCAGTCTCCGAGTCCCGAAAACTCATCTCAAGAATCAAAGTGCCACGAACTCATGTGCGAGACCGTTTTCGGAACAGTCCGCAGAGGGAGGGGACACCGAACGGCACGCACACCAGGGTTATATTATGCGGATTGAACTAAACCGCTTCGCGGTGGGAGCGTGCTCAGCGTGGTGCGACGCTTGCCAGTTGTTCTACTGCTTTCACGCTTCCCCGACCTCTGACGCTTAGCGCTTGATCTCGCAATTCGGCAATGCCTGCTGGAGCTCAGAGATTTGGGCCTGTGTGAGCCGCTGCATCCCGAGAATTGACAGCCTCTCCAGGTTCTTCAATCCCATGAGGGGTTGCAGGTCGTCAACTTGGGTGCGGTCAATGTTCAGAAACTCCAACTCCTGCAACCCGGCCAATGGTGCCAGATCCGTGATCGGGTTCTCGTCGACTGATAGGGCCTCCAACCCTGTCAGACTCGCTAGCGGAGTCAAGTCCGTAAGCTGGTTTTGCATTATTTGAAGACGCTCCAAGCTTTCCAGACCCTCGAGAGCCGTCAAGTCGGCAATCTGGTTTTTGTCGATTAACAGGCGGGTCAACTTCGTCATGCCCGCTAGCGGAGTCATGTCGACGATCTGGTTGCCACGGAGGTTAAGGTCCTTCAGGTCGGTCAACCCGCTCAAGGGCTCCAGGTCGGATATCTCCCTGTTGTTGAGGGAGGGCAGCTCCTCCACCTTCTCCAGGTCGGCCGAGGTGAGTTCGCCGTCCGGTTTGCCAGCAGCTAAGCGAATCGCCTGTTCTAGGGCCGCACTACCTTTGAGGTTCCTGTCGAGCCGGACTCGCTTCGCCTGATCGGGCGAATTTCTTGCAGCGTCTGGCGGTTGAGATGGATTGCCGTTAGACGCCGCAGCCGGACCGGGCGTTGGTGTTTCTGACCCACAGCCCAGAACCGCGACCAGCAACAGAGCGATCGGTAGAGTTCTCATGAGTTTCTCCTCCAAACCTCGGAATACTCATTCGCGCAGCCAAAGACGCGTCCTCGTCAGGCCAATCGGTGCACGTGGTGGGAACTTTGTCCAATTCCTTCAAGAACTCGGCAACATACATCCTTGTGAGTTCGCGTGCCAGAAGTCGTCAGCTCAGTTTGCAGTTCAGCCAACATGTGGTACGGCCGCAACGACGCATGGCTGCGTATTCAACCCAGGTCGAACCTACTGCTGACACCCCTGCGGGTCAAGCAAGCTCGCAGGCTCCGTGGAGGCGTCGTCGGTCAGGAATCAAACGAACCGCAGCAAACCGATTCGAGTTGTAGCGATACGGTCGTGATCATGCCGAACCAATACGACGATGGATGCTTTGACCGAAGACGAAACGATCTCACGAATCTGGAGTTGATTGGGGCAGTGGCTCAATCACTGCGTGGTGTCCATCCCAAAGGTCCGACAAACAGGCCCGTATAACGAATTAGGACTGGTTGCATCCCAGTCTTCTCCACGGCAACGGCCAGAGGCAGGTAGGCAATATTCGCCGCGGTTGTCGGCCAACCGGAATAGTTCGGGTCGGTCTTTTCGACGATCCACGCGACTGGACCGCTCGTAAGCGGGTAGAACACCAGCAACATGGCCACGAGCCACACCCAGACAGCCCAGGTCGAGCGTTTCTGCTTCCGCGCGTTGGTCATCGCCCCTGCGTGGCCTCCGGGCACTCAACGCCTCGACGACTGCGGATCCTCGGCAGGCACACGGTACTGCTTTCGCAATCGGGACAGTTCCTGTTCCAAGCTGGAACGGACCTGCGCATATGCCGGGTCTGCGTACACGCTTTGCATTTCGCGGGGATCTTTTTCGAGATCGTACAGCTCCCACTCATCAAGTTCGTAGAAATGCATCAGCTTCAGGCCGGGAGCGCGGACGCCATAGTGTCGCCGAACCGCGTGGGCTCCAGGATACTCGTAGTAGTGGTAGTACAAGCTTTGCTGCCAGTCGGCCGGTGTGTTGCCTTGCAGCACTGGAACCAGGCTGCGGCCCTGCATGTCGCCCGGGATCTCTACACCGGCGATGTCGAGAAACGTCTCCGCGAAATCCAAATTCGACACCAGATCTGCGTTGACCGCACCCGGCTCGACCTTGCCGGGCCAACGCACCATCAGCGGCATGCGGAACGACTCTTCGTACATGAACCGCTTGTCGAACCATCCGTGGTCTCCCAGGTAGAATCCCTGGTCCGACGAATAGATCACGACGGTGTTCTCGGCCAGTCCCGATTCATCGAGGTAGTCGAGCAGGCGGCCCACGTTTTCGTCCACCGAGGTCACGCACCGCAGGTAATCCTTGATGTACCGCTGGTACTTCCAGCGCACCAGATCGTCACCAGTCAGGTTCGCGTCGCGGAATGCCTTGTTCTTCGGTTCGTAGGCGGCGTTCCAGGCTTCCAATTGCTCGGGTGTCAGATTCTTCGGCGGTTCGAGCTTCAGGTCTCGCGGTCTGAGGTGCCGGGCGACGGTCATCTCCTGGGTACGGGCCGCCGTTCCGCGTCCCTTGTAGTCGTCGAACAGATTGTCCGGTTCGGGAATCGTGACGTCGTCGAACAGCGTCAAGTGCTTAGGCCCCGGTTGCCAATTGCGATGCGGCGCCTTGTGCTGGTACATCAGCACAAACGGTTTCGATTCGTCGCGGCCGTTCGTCAGGAAGTCGAGTGCGAGGTCGGTAATGATGTCGGTCGTATAACCGACGTGCTCTCTGCGTTGGCCGTTCTCGATCATTGGCGGGTTGTAATACGGACCCTGTCCGATCAGAACCTGCCAGTAGTCGAATCCGGTCGGATCGGTGCGCAGGTGCCACTTGCCAATCATGGCGGTCTGATAACCGGCCCCTTGCAACAGCTTGGGAAACGTCTGCTGCGCACCGTCGAACCGGTTTCCGTTCCGGATGAAGCCGTTGAGATGGCTGTGCTTGCCGGTGAGGATCACCGCCCGGCTCGGCCCGCAGATGGAGTTCGTGCAGAAGCAGTTTTGAAACAGCATCCCCTCTTGGGCAATGCGGTCGAGGTTCGGCGTTTGGTTGATCTTCGAGCCGTAACACCCCAGAGCATGGGACGCGTGGTCGTCGGTAAAAATGAAGATGACGTTGGGCCGCTTTTCTGACCCGAAAACATTCGTCGAGATCAATAGCGCCGCGAAGACGATCATCCGAACCGGCCAGATTCGCGTCTGCTGGTTACAAAGAGACGTGTTTGGCATGTCGCTGTCCAGATCTTGGAGACTAATCGCAAGCGTCCGAGTTTTCATTGGGCTTCGCAGTTTACCCATCTTGTTGATCGGGGAGTCCATGTTCAAGCAATCGCGGCCAAGATCTGCCTGAGATCCCGTTGTTGAGCCCCTGGCACTGTTGCATTCACCAGCTCAGAACCTGGACGCAGCGAAGTCGATATTGCCCTGTCTACGCATTTTGTCTTATGTTCGATAGTAGGACCAAACCATTTCACACCTTGTGCTTGTGAAACGCGGCCGGGTTCCCCGGCTCAATGCAACGTTACACCACTCACTCCATGACGACCGCGCATTCAACTCATTCGCCAAGCCGGCGGCGCGTTTCGTCTGCGCTGGCCGGCGCAGTCGCGGTGCTCACGGTCGCGCTGGCTCCGCTGCGGGCCTCGGACGATCCGACGACGAGGTACTTCAACGGACTTCGCCAACTCAGCCTGTTTTCAGTGGCCGAGGGCTATTGTCAGGAACGCCTCGCCGACGAACAGCTTTCGCCAGCCGGTCGAGCGAGACTCACACTCGAGTTGTCGCGCACTCTTACCGAGCACGCCAAATTCTCCGCGGGTGACGAACAAGAACAATTGTGGGATCGTGCCGCTTCGGTCGTGGGGGAATTCCTGGACCGGCACCGGGACGTCCCGTCGCGGTGGGAGCTCGAATTGCAACTGGCGTTGGTCCCCGCCGCCAAGGGGGAGTTTCTGCGCTGGCAGAGTGAGTTGATGGTGGGCGACATCGCAACCGGCCGGCAGGCGCGGTCCGCCTTCGAGCAATCGATCGCTGAACTCGAGAAACGCCATACGGACATCTACGACGGATTTCGGATCGGTTTGCGCAATCCAGACGCATCGCCAATCCCTCCGCACGAAATCCGTTCACTGCTGCAGACGACAAATTTCGAGCAAGCACGCTGTTGGCTGGGTCTGGCCCATCTATCGCACCGAGAGACACCAGAGCGAGCGGCGTCTATCGCACGATCCGAGGAGCTGCTCAAAAAACTCTCGGAGGAAACAATTTCAGACGAGATGCAGCAGCGGGTCGCCGTGCACTTGGCCGAATGCCGCAGGCTGGCTGGCGACTACGCCCGTGCCAACCGTCTGCTCCGCCAGATTGAAGCCGGCGGTCCACCCCAAGCCGTCCTCGATCGCACGATGGCCGAGCGAACGTTGATGCTGCTGGACCTCGACCGCCCCGCCGATGCCGCCGAGCAACTGCTCGCCTACCGCCGCCAACGCGGGCAACTGGAGGGCGAGTTGCGCTATTTGAGCGTCCGCGCTCTGAGCGCGTTGGCCAACTTCGCCGAAACCAAGGGCGATCCCCAGCTGGCCACAGAAGTCCGCAAGGAAATCGAAACGCAGGTCGCAAGCGCGCAGGCCGAAGTGGGAGGTTACTGGGGAGCCCGCTGTCAGGCGCTGTTGGAACTTTCCCATCGACAGCGCGAATACGGCGGCGAGCTGGCCGAGATTGTGTTACGCGCCGAATCGCTGTATTCCCAAGCGCGCAACACGGAAGCCGTCAAGGAATACGCCCAAGCGGCGGCCGCAGCCTATCGCCTTGGCAAACCCGAGTTGGCGGCGCGATTCGCCTACACGCGGGCTTCGATCTTGCTCCACGACGAGCACTACCAGTCAGCCGCAGACGGACTCCGCGAAATTGCCAAGCGGATGCCCGAGAGCAGTTTGGCAGCATCGGCTCATCTCTTGCATGCCTACTGCCTCGGCAAGCTGTACGACCAGCGACGCACGGCCCGCCGTCGCGAAGCCTACACGGCCGCGCTTGAATCGCATCGGCAGAACTTCTCGAAGAGCCGGCACGAAGCGACCTGGATGCTCGCGCAGCTGCAAGAAGGGCGTCTACAGACCAACCAGGCGCTCAAGCTGTATCTGGAGATCCCCGCCGAACACAAGCGGGGCGGCGCGGCTCAGGCCGCGGTCGCACGCTGCTATGAGACCATCATCGAACGGCTCCGCACTCAACCGCAACCGGGCAGCGCTGCCTGGGAGGACCGCTCGCTGCAACAGCTCAGCCAAATTGCGGCGTCGTTTCCAAACGAAACCGGGCAGCTCGATCCACTGCAGGCCGAAGTCATCGTTCGTCTTGCCCGTCTATATCTGAGCAGGCCGTCACCCGAGTATGCCGCTGCCGACCGCCTGCTGGAGCGAATCTTTCGAAGCTCGCATTCCGGCATGTCTCCTGGCGACGGAGGGCTACCGCTGGGTGAAGCCCGCTGGGAAAAACTGATTCATCAAGCCACGCAGCTGAGAATCGTATCACTTGCCAGCCAGGGTCGCTTCGCCCAGGCAACTCTGCTGGTCAACCAGCTGTCGCAGAGCGACGCCCACGACGTGCTGGAGATTCTGAGCGGCCTGATGCAGCTTTCGCCTCGAACTCACAATTCGACCCGGCGGGCGCTCGGCGAACTACAGCTCCGCGCCGCTCAACAGCTCCGGGGACGACAGGCAGAACTCGACGAACAAGGTCGGCAACTACTCGACCGCTGCCTGGCCGAGGCCTATACGGCAACGGGCATGACCGACCGCGCCGCCCAAACGTACGAGTCGCTCGTGCAACGTCTGCCGCGAGACAAACAGCTGCGCAGAGCGCTGGGCCAACTGCTGTTCGAGTGTGGTTCGGCCGAATGCCTGACGAAGGCCAAAGCCCATTGGCGCGAATTAGAAGCGTTGGAAACGCCCGGCGACGAGGATTGGTTCGCCGCTCGGTACGAGGTCGCGCACTGCTGCCTCAAGCTGGGTCAATTCGGTCAAGCCCGCAAGCTGCTGGCCTCAACGCGATTGCTGTACCCCACGCTCGGCGGAACGAAACAAAAGGGCCGTTTCGAAGCGCTGCACCAGCAGTTGAATCGGGTGAGTGCGCAATAGTGCGATCTCGGCCACCGGCCGAAACAAACGCTTGCAATTACACAAGTTGAAACAACGGCACCGCGTTTGCACACCAAGACCGAATCCCGGAAACCGACGCTGCAGACGCCGCTGTTCGACCCAACGCACGTATTGTCTGCCCAAAACGGCCCTGATAGAATACAGTTATTAGGGCGAAACGCTGACATCAGCTGCATCTTCATCATGTTTCGATTCCTCCTGTTGACCATGCCGTGCGGTCAGCGTCGCCTGCCGAAGGACTGCGGGAATGACGACGGACTCCACAATCTGGACACTGGCAAACCGAGCTTCGGATGCGATCGAAGTTCATCTGCTGGGGTTGGTGGACTTCGAATCCGCATTGTTCCTGCAGGAGCGGATGGCCTACGAGATCGGTGGGCGTGATGACCGCCTCGGCGGCTTGCTGATCTGCGAGCATCCTCCGCTGGTCACCGTCGGACGCGAAGGCAGCCGCGCACACATCCTCGTCGAGCAACGCGAGTTGACGTCGCGGCAGATTGACGTTCGCTGGCTCAATCGCGGCGGAGGTTGCCTCGTTCACGCGCCCGGCCAGTTGGCCATCTATCCCATTGTGCCGCTGGATCGCTTGGGACTCGGACTAGACGCCTATCGCACTCGACTCGAGCAAACATTGTTGAACGTTTGCCGCGAACTGCGGGTCGGGGCGCATCTCAGAGATGACGAACCGGGCGTTTGGTGCCGCTGCGGCCAGGTGGCCCACATTGGCGCTGCAGTCAAATCGTCGATCACCTACCACGGGATGTTCCTCAACGTCTGTCCCGCACCGGACTTGATGAGACTGGTCCGCTCCAACTCCTCGGGAGAGAGGGTTTCATCGCTGGCCATTGAACGCGCCCGCAACACCCCCATGCACAAAGTCCGCGAGAGCGTGGTTCGCAACCTCACGACCCAACTGGGGTACGACCAGTCGCATCTCTACACAGGTCACCCGTTGCTGCGGCGAACTCATAGAAGGATCTATGTCCACGCTTGAGATTCTCTCAGACGTCCCCCAGCAACCGCCGCGCAGGCGGCTCCCCAAGTGGCTGAAACGTCCCATGCCGCAAGCCGGCATGCAGTTCACCGGCCAGGTCATTTCCGACCTCGGCCTGGAAACCGTCTGCGAGAGCGCGAAGTGCCCCAATCGCACAGAGTGCTGGTCGCATCGCACGGCGACCTTCATGATTCTGGGCAACGTCTGCACCCGACCCTGCGGGTTCTGCTCGGTCCCCAAGGGCAAGACCGAAGCGATCGAGATCGATGAACCCCAGCGAGTCGCCGAAGCCGCTGAACGATTGGGACTCCAACACGTCGTGATCACCTCCGTCACGCGAGACGACCTTGCCGACGGGGGAGCCGACCATTTCTACGAATGCGTATTGGCCGTCCGCGCCCGAACCGGCGCCGCCGTGGAGGTACTGACGCCCGATTTTTTGGGCGACACCGCTGCCATCGACCGCGTCGTCGAGGCCCGGCCCGATGTGTTCAATCACAACACCGAGACGGTCCCCCGCCTGTACGAGCGCGTCCGCCGCAACGCCGACTACCGGCGGACTCTCGACTTGTTGGCGCGGGTCAAGTCGCTCGCTCCGGACATGCCGACCAAAAGCGGTTTGATGCTGGGATTGGGCGAAACGACCGACGAGATTCTTGAAGTCTGTGCCGATTTGCGGCGCGTCGGCTGCGAGATGATCACCATCGGCCAGTACTTGCAGCCCACGCCCGAACACCTGCCGGTCGAACGCTACGTGCCCCCGGACGAGTTCGATGAAATCGGCCGGCTCGTTCGCACATTCGGCTTTCAGCTGGTAGCCAGCGGCCCGTTCGTCCGTTCCAGCTATCACGCCGGTGAAATGGCATCGGTGCTCGGCCGCGAGTAAGCTTCAGTGGGGTCTGGCTCATTTTTCGACCACAAAGGCGCATTTGTGGTTCTTCGTGTTCTAGCTAGCGCGCGTAGAACCTGGAGCGGCACTCGGCCACGACCGAACTACGAAGGAAGGATCCGCAGATTTAACAGATTGGCGCCGATTTGTTTGCTTCCAATGATCACCACACCCACAAGCAGGAGCCTCTCTTGCCCCGTCTCCCCGGCGCGCGAAGTCGGAACGCGACTATCGGGCGCGAAGCCTAACTTTGAAGACCCTCACCCTAGCCCTCTCCCGCCAGAGCGGGAGAGGTGACTTACTGAGCGCGGACGCTAACAGGTCAAACCGCGCCCGCCTCCCGAATCGCCGCAATCTCGTGCGCTAACAGCGTCTCAACGCGTGCGGAAGTCAGAGCCGGCGAAAAAATGGTGGATCACGCCGTCGTGAAACTGTATGAGTTGAAAGGGAAGATCGTGAAGCTGCCGGGTTCTGAATCTACTTTTTTGGCGGAGACCTTCCCATGCAATGGAAGACGACGAAGGCCGCGATGATCGTGGTGGCGTTGATTTGCTCGGTGACGCTTCTGCTTCTTCTACCAGCCCTTGACCAACGTCGAGGCGGCTACCCAACCCGAGCAGATTGCAAAATCAACCTCAAACAGATCGGCTTATCGCTGCACAACTATCACGAAGCGTGGGGCGCCTTCCCGCCGGCTTACATTGCCGATGAAAACGGGCGGCCGATGCACAGTTGGCGTGTGCTGTTGCTCCCGTTTCTGGAGCAGCAAGATCTGTACGACCAATACGACTTCAACGAACCTTGGGACTCTCCGCACAATTCCCAGTTGGCCGAGCAGGGTTCTCGCTTCTACGGATGCCTCACGCGAAAAAGAGCGACCGGGTCAAGCGACGTGACGACCGACTATGTAGCCATTGTTGGCCCCGGCGCTGCCTTCGAAGAGGACGTCTCCCGCCCAATCGCGGACTTCAAAGACGGCCCCGGCGATACGGTGATGGTCGTGGAACTCGGTGCCTCGGACATCCATTGGATGGAGCCCCGCGACGTCGAAGTTCGCAACGTTCTGCCGAAGCCTGCGGCGGAGCACCACGGGGACGGCACTCACATCCTGTTCGTCGATGGACGTGTTCGGTTCCTGCCGTCGGACATCGATCCCGAGCTGTTGCGAGCGCTGATCACAATTGACGGCGGCGAGGAGATTCCAGAAGACTGGTGAAGGAAGCACTGATCACGATCGACGGCGGTCCTTGAACCGTTACCTCTCCCGCTTGGAGGTCGTGCAGCTTTTAAGCTGTTTGAGCGTGGAGGTTTAAGTAGGACGACAAAAGACGCGTTTCCGATGGGATGTAGGACCGAGAGGGGCCATTTCGACTCGCCAGGATGTTCTTGCCAAACGATGCCCCATGCACGTGGGGCGTCAAATTGCACCTACGCCTTGAGCACCTTGAACGAAATGCCCCAAACCATGTCCAAATAGAGCCTTAAAAGCTGCACGACCTCCCAGCGGGAGAGGGGACAAGAAAAGAGATGCCGCAGAAACGATTTCTCAACATCCGAATGACTTACGCCTATGCAGAACGTGAAGACCCCGAAAAATGGGCCTGACCTGCTCTGTAGAAAACGTCGCGACACCGGACGATCATGATGTTGTGGGTGATGGCCATGAGCAGCATGTCGCGTCGACGACTGTAATGTGAACGCCCTGCCGTGCAATCGCTTTGTCGCCGCTTGATC